>Ga0189291_100012_pt1 | contig 478705 bp, 469 predicted proteins | sample UW1redminimetaG_FD_130331 | JGI IMG/M metagenome (GOLD analysis project Ga0189291, IMG submission 130331) | Marine microbial communities from the Costa Rica Dome - UW179B-red mini metaG | ecosystem: Environmental > Aquatic > Marine > Oceanic > Photic zone | place: Costa Rica: the Eastern...
CACGGCGGACCCTTCAACTTCCAGAGTACCCACCGATGAGATATTCCCCGCAGTGGCTGTCAGCGTGGCAGTCGTCGTCGCATCCACCTTGCCCGTCAGATCAATATCCTGACCAGACAGCGTTACGCTGGTCGCGGCAGTCATCGCCGCAGCATCAACATCCCCATTCGTGGCGCCAATATTGATGGCGCCGACATTGGCGACAATGGCATCGTTAACCGAAGCAGCGCCTGTAACAGCGAGAATAGCAGCAGAACCAACCGCGATATTCTGAGCACTTGACGCAATAGAGACAGAACTGCCCTGTATCGTGAGAGCCCCCGTCGCAGTGATCCCAAGATCTGTTGTGCGAATAGCGTCAGTGCCCGTTGCAGCAACGCTCCCCCCAACCAGATTGGCACCGCCCAGCAGCATGACTGACCCAGAACCCGTGCCAACATTGGTCGCCTCAACAAGACCATCGACATTCAAGAAAGCACCACCGCCAGTCGATGCAGCAGAGATAATGACATTACTCGCGCGCGAACTACCCGCTGCGGTCTGGGTGACGGGAACAGTCTCCGTTGGCGCTGCAACATTATCGACGCCTGTATCGATAATAAAATCCGTGACAAGCAACTCTTGATAGACAGCGCCCCCCCCTGCCGGGGTGCGGTCCGCCTCTGTAAACCTGAGACGAAAGGCCTTAGCGCCGCCCAGCAACACATCACCATTGTCTGACGTCAATGACCCTGAGTTTTCAACGACGGGCGCAATCAGAGCAATGAGCCCCTGGGCACTCAACGCCGCCGCATTGGTAACAGAGCCTGTGCCGCTTTCTGTGAACGTGAACGTCCCTGCTGCGGGGTCTGTGGCAACAAAGGTTGCGCCATCAAGGGCACTGGTTGTCGCGAGCAACCCGCCAACATCAACAACGGCCCCAGCGCCAAAGGCAACGCCAGCCGGGTCAATCACCCAAATTTGGCCCGCCCCTGACAGCATCCCGTTGATAGCAGTTGGCGTCGCAAGCCCACCCGTCACTCTATTGACAGCAATCCAATCACTCGCCAATTGATCGAAGTGAACGGCATCCGCAGCGTCAATATTGAAGTCGGTCCAGTCAATCACAATCCTGGCAGCATTTTGCGTAACGGTGACGTCAAAACCCGGGCCATTCGCGACGCTGGCAATATCAGCTCCCGTAGCCCCTCGGAGCAATGCGGAGTTGTTCGCCAACGTACCACCACTCGGCTCTGCCAGCGCCCCAATGCTTGCGGCAGCAAGAGCGCAACCGCCAAGGAACCCACCTCTGATGAAGCGCGCCAAGCCCGATTGGCGAATAGTGTTAGAGGGACGGATCTTCACTTAAGCCCCCTATGAATTCGGCAACATCACCCCAAAGCTGAGCGGCATCAGTCGTAATGTTGAACAGAACCCGCCCACCTGGTTGCACTTCTCCAAGTCCCCGCGGCTGGTCCAGCGGATGTGCATAGGTGATGTCAGCACGCACGCGGCTGTTAAACAGCAAGCGCACACCACCGCCAGCAGAAGCCAGTGTGCGGGCGGGTGTGCCTGTCGAATCTTCGTTCCAGTACCGACCCACATCATAAAAAGCGACCAATTCCGCACCAATGCGATCATTCCAAAACTGCTGTTTGAAGCCACTCAATGTGACCGCGGCGGCAATGGCACTGTCGCCAGCAGCAGCACCTGGGTCATACCCCCTGCCAACGGTGTAATTACCGAATGAGAACTCTTCGATTGCCATCAACGGGTCATTGGCCCATTGGCCTCTGAGATCAATCTCCGCCTTAATGCCCCAAAGCTCCGGGGTTTGCGTTGTCAGTTCGCCAGAAACGACTCTCGTAAACGGATTTGCCTCAGACCGCGCAAGGTTTGAATCCCCCCGCGAGCTGGCGTCAAAAATGCGAAGGCCTTGGCGCACTTCCAAAAGCCCGGAGAAGGACCAGTCCTCCACCACAAGCTCGCCCTCAACCCCTGCGTAAAGGGTCCGTGTCTCATCCTTGCTAAGGGGCACAGCGCCCTGAAACAACTCACCCTTCAGGTTGGCAAACTCTAAGCCGAAATAGCCCGACAGCGTTTCTTCGCGACGCTGATAAAGCGGATGCGCGAACTCAAGGCCGCCGGTCAAACTCTCAGATGTCGAACCAAGTGTCGCCACCGCGCCAGACGGCTCAGCCTCCGCATAGGAGCCCGAGATACGCGCTGTGAGACCGCTCGCCGTCAGGCCCCTTGAGTAGGCAATCTGCCCACTCACCTGTTCGCCAGATTCCCACGTATTATAGGCAGCGAGCTCCAACTCATCGCCATAGGGAGCCCAACCCGGCAGATGGGCAAACAAGGTTGTCCCTTCGCGGCCAAGGTTTCTCGACCCGAAATTCTGCACATTGACCAGAACCCGGGGCCCCTGACGTTCCGCATCCGCAATGAGCCGCATGGCGCCGGGGCCCTGCTTCCCCCTTGCAATTGACACCCGCGCCGCAAGCCCAGGTACGTTATTCAGCTGGGCGATAGTCCTCTCCACATCATCCAGGGAAAGAGGCCCTTTGCCATCCAAAGTGGCAAGTCGAGCCTCTGTTTGGGACTTTGCAATCGGCGAAGACCCCAGAACGGAGATACCCTCAACCCACCCTTCAATAACTTGGAACCTAACTTGGCCTTCCACGATTTCCTGAGGCGGAAGAACCACCCGCACATAAGGATATCCCGCATCGCGGAAGATCGCTTCCATCTCAGTGCCAAGAGTGCGCAAGTCCTCCAAGGATACTGGACGATTAAGGTAAGGCTCTGCGGCAGCTTGAAGCGTTGCATCATCGACCGGAGTCGGCTCGGGCAGGATGCTCATGCGCTCCAGAGAGACCGAACTAAAAATGATACTGGGGCCAGCTTCTGTCGGTGCAGGTGTTTCATTGCGCGCTGCCGTTGCCGCAAGGTCAAGCTGCCCGGCAATAGGGTCAAGGGTGCCACAGCCGACTGTTAGCAGACACATTAACAAGAGTGCGAAATTCCGCACAGGCGCCCCCACGCTTCACATCCATTTTTTACGCTTGGATGGTTGTCAAACCTTGGGCGCGCGCATCCTCGACGCGCGTCAACCCAAGTTCCGAACTGTACAAAAGAATGCAGGCGCGCGCCGGATCAAAGTTACTTTTTAGTTAATCAAAGCGAGCCTGAGCTTTTTGCCACACACTCGCTCAACACCCCAGAATTCGCCGCCCCAATCACCCACAGCGCTAAATCCAAAATGGTCGACCAACCGACAAGACGAATAGTCTCTATAGAGACCAGTTGTAATCATTTAAAACCAAGCTGGACCTGAAGCAGTTTGTAAATACCAAATAGAGACTATTAGGTATCTTTTTGTTTTGAAAAACATATCCCGGCGCAGACCCGTTCTGTTGCAGTCATTTTTGACCGGCACCTCAAAACGCGGGAAAATTCATCACAGCCCTTTGATCAAGAAATAAACGCCTTAAGTGACGGTATTCGACATCCCGCTCGTACAATAATGGCGTATAGGATTGCAGCACCCCGTCTCTTAACTTCCCCAGCGAAAGCTCCTAGAACCGATGAAACCCGTCTCTCTGGTAACCATAAGCGCTGCATTGCTCCTATCTGGCTGCACGGTGGGGCCGGACTACCAGCGCGGAACGGGTCTCGCAGAAATCTTGGGCTTGGGATCTGAGAACCCCAGCGGTGCCACCTTTACCGCAGCTCCCGATCAAGCTGCGGATGCGGCACAAAACATCTCTCACTGGTGGGAACGGCTCGGCGATCCAACCCTCGTTCCCCTTGTTGCTGAAATGCTCGCCAACAATAAGGACCTTTCTGCATCCGCAGCCCGCGTCCTGCAGGCTCAAGCGAGCTTGGAAAACATAGCGGGCTCAAGACTGCCCAGCCTTGATCTCGGTCCCAGTGCCAACCGGTCTTTCACCACCAATCAAGCCGGTGACCGGACCTACACCAATAGCTTTACCGTCGGCACCACGTTATCCTGGCAAACCGACCTTTTTGGGCGCCTAAAAAGAAGCCAGCGCGCGCAAGCGGCAAATTTCGCGGCAGCAGAGGCAGACTGGCAAGGGCTGATCCACACACAAATTGCGACCCTGGTGAGAACCCGCGTAGCGCTCGCAACCTTGCAGCGACGCTTGGACGCCACCCGCGCAATAGCCGAAAGCCGAAATGCAACGCTAGAAGCCGTCGAAAGACGCTACCGTGCCGGGCTTGAAAGCACCAATGCTGTCGACCTGCATGCCGCCCGCGAAAATTACACTTCTGCTCTCGCAGACATTCCCTCCTTGGAGAATGACATCGCAGCGGCAACGACCAGCCTGCAGGTGCTTTTGGGAAGGCTCCCGGGATCCGCTCTCACCGATCTAAAGACACTCACCAATGTGCCCCCACCGCAGACTGTGCCATTTGGTGTCCCCGCTACACTTTTGGACCGGCGACCCGATCTGCGCGCGGCGGAATTCAGACTTGAGGCCGCGACGGAAAATGTCGGCGTTGCCATTGCCGACCTCTATCCCAACCTCACCCTCACCGGCACATTCAGCTCAACCGACAGCTCCGCGAGCAATCTCTTTGATGTGACAAGCCTCGCAGGCTCCCTTATGGGGCAAATTGCCCAGCCTCTCTTCAACGGCGGAGCCCGCCGCGCGACAGTCCGCCAACGCGAAGCACAGGTCGAAGAGCAGGCTGCACTTTATGCAGGAAACATCCTGACCGCGTTCAAAGAAGTCGAAGACGCGCTCACCGCTGAACGTCAATCGGCCAAACGGTTGATCCAGTTGGAAAGCACCCTTCGCGAAGGACGTTTGGCCGAAACAAGCGCTTTTGACAGGTTCCGGCGCGGCATTGGCGCCTATGAGACATTGTTGGAAACTCAGCGTCGACTGCAATTGACAGAGCAAACGCTGCTAATCGAGCAACAGAACAAGTGGAATGCCCGCATCGACCTCCTGTTGGCACTCGGAGGCGATTGGTTGGACATTGCCACTGGTTCCCAAACAAGCAACATCCCCTCAACAAAAACAAATACCAAGGATACTGTGGCTTATGAGACGCATTCTTGACGCTTTTTCGACGCGCTTTTCAAAGGATGTCGCAGACCCCGTCCGCCGGTCTGAAAATATTGGGCGCCTACAACTCGCACTCGTTGTCTCCTTTATCCTTTTTGCAATCCTCATATCCAGCATGCTGTCGTCAACCGATCGCACCCCCAAACTACGCGACGAGGAAGAATTCGCACCGCTGGTAAATTCCATAATTGTAGAGCCCGAAACACGACGCATCGAAATCACGGGCAGTGGCGCTGTCAGAAGCCAGGTTGAAGTTCAAGTCGTGCCACAGGTGCAAGGCCGGGTAGATTGGCTGAGCCCGGTCATGCGCCCTGGCGGCGCTTTTCTCAAAGACGAGGCCCTGTTTAGAATTGAAGCCAAAGATTTCGAACTGGAGGTCCAGCGCCGCCGAGCCGAAGTCGCGAGTGCCCAAACCAACCTACAGCTGGAAGAAGCAGAAGGCCGCGCCGCAAGCCGCGAATGGGAAGAGATAACGCCGGGCGAACCTGTTCCGTCACTCGTCGCCAGAAAACCTCAGATCAGAGACCGACGCGCAGCCCTGACCTCTGCCCAGGCGCAGCTGGCAAGCGCACAACTGGATCTGGACCGGACGAACTTCACTCTGCCCTTCAACGGACGCATCGTCTCAAGCAATGTCGAACTCGGACAGTTTATGGCAGCAGGCCAGTCCTATGGAACTGTCTATTCCTTGGACGGCCTTGAAGTATCCGTCCCCCTGGCCGACAAGGATCTCAAGTGGCTGCAACCCTTGACCGACATTGAAGCCATTATCACAACATCCTACCTGGGTATTGACCGGGAAATCCGCGCACAAGCAACACGCGTCTCCGCGCAATTGGACGCTCAAACCCGGTTCGCATCCGTGATTGTCTCTCTGGGCGAGAACAGCGCGGTGGGCGATGCCCTCCCCCTCGTCCCCGGTGTCTTCGTCTCAGTCACGTTCCTTGGACCGGAGCTGGCCAATCTGGTCGCTGTCCCCACAGCCGCTGTTCAGGAGAACGGCAAAATCTGGACGATCGTCGAGGGACGCTTGAAATCTGCCCGACCGGAGATTGTACAGACAGGCCCCTCAAGCTCACTGGTCCGAGGCCTCCGCTCCGGCACGGAAATCCTGTTGAGCAATGTGCCCGGTGCTGTTGAAAACATGGCCGTACGCGCGGAAGCCGCCAGCGCTGCACCCGCAAATCTGGTGGAAGCAAAATAATGGCAACTGACTTTCCCAGCGATTTTGAACAGAGCACCGCCGAACGCCCACGGGGGATCATTCCTTGGTTCGTGAACAATCACGTTGCCGCAAACCTGCTAATGCTGTTTTTCCTCGCCGCAGGCATGTTGGGGATTTCCGCCATGCGGGCGGAAGTTTTCCCGCAAGTTGATTTTAGGACCATCACCGTGTCCATCGCCTATCCAGGTGCAACCCCAAATGAGGTTGAGGATGGCATTACGCGCCGCGTAGAAGAGGCCATTTCCGGTATCGAGGGAATTGACCGGGTAAGGTCAACCGCTGCCGAAGGCTTCGGCACAATCACGGCAGAACTAGACGATTTCATTGACGCCAGCACCGTGCTCGATGACATCAAAGACGAAGTTGATCGGCTGTCAGACTTCCCGCCCGCCGACGCCGACGAGCCTGCCATTTCCAAATCCAGCCGGACCTCGGGTGTTATGTCACTAGTCGTGTTTGGACAGAGTGGCGAACGGGCGATCCGCGAGAATGCGGAGCGCATACGAGATGACCTGCTGCAAATCGAGGGCATTTCCCTCGTCTCCCTGAGCGGCGTCCGGAACTACGAGATCTCCATTGAGGTCAGCGAAAACACACTGCGCCGATATGGTCTGACCTTGAGAGAGATCGCAAGCGCTGTATCCAACTCCTCCCTAGATTTGCCGGCGGGCTCCATCAAGACCGAGGCGGGGGAGATATTGCTGAGGACTGCCGCCCGCCGATACACAGGCCGCGAGTTTGAAGATGTCGTGATCCGTTCAAACGTTGATGGATCACTCCTCCGCCTGGGCGACATAGCAACAATTATTGATGGCTTTGAAGAGGACAAACTGGAAAGCCTCTTCAATGGTCAACCCGCTGCCAAGATCAACATCTCCAGAACAGGCGACCAAGATGCGCTGGAGATTGAAGAGAAGGTCAAAACCTATCTTCAACGGCTCTCTCTGCCCACAGGCCTAGAGCTGGATATATTTGGAAGTCAGACCGATATTCTCCGTGATCGCATCAGCCTACTGGTTCGAAACGGTCTCCTTGGCTTCGCACTGGTCTTTCTGGCGCTGGTTCTCTTCCTCGACCTCAAGCTCGCCTTCTGGACCAGCATGGGCATCCCCATTTCGTTTCTGGGCGGTCTCATGATCGCCTCCGTCTTCGGCGTCACCATCTCCATGGTCAGCCTTTTCGCCCTCATCGTCGTATTGGGGATTGTTGTGGATGATGCCATCGTCGCAGGTGAAAATATATTCGCAGCACAGGAGGCCGGTCTGGAGGGCCAGAAAGCAGCACTCGCTGGCGTTCTCGGCATAGCAGCTCCCGTCACAGTCGGCGTAACCACGACAATGGCGGCCTTTGCACCCCTTCTGTTTGCAAGCGGCGTCTTAGGTCAGATCATGGCCCCCGTCCCGCTCATTGTTATTGCAGTGCTGCTTGTCTCACTCTTTGAAGCCTTTTTTATCCTTCCCGCCCACCTCTCCAATTCGAAACGGTGGAGCCGGGGCATATTGGAACGCATGCAAACCCGCATCGGCGGAGGCTTGCTCACCTTCACGGAAAAAGTCGTCCGCCCCGCCGTCACCACCTGCGTGCGCTTCAAGTACGCAACATTTGCTGGCAGCATTGGTCTCCTGTTCATCATGGTCGGTCTGGTACAGGGCGGCTATGTACGCTTCATCTTTTTCCCGCAACTGGAGGGCGACTCGGTAAGCGCAGCCCTCACCATGCCAGAAGGCACTCCCTTCGAGACGACCCGCGCGGCAACACAAAAAATCATCGAAGCGGCAGAACGCATTCGCGCAGAAGTCGATGCAACAACCCCGGATGATGCCCCTAGTATTCTCGCGCGTACGTCGGTCACCGTTGGCCAGCAATCCTTTTCTGGGGGGCCGGGCGGCGGCTCAAGCTCCTCAGGCTCGCATCTCTCCATCGTGGACCTGGAACTCCCACTTGGGGATGGTCGGGCCTTGTCAGCACGCGAGCTGGAGCAACGGTGGAGAAAGGAAATTGGAGAAATAGCGGGCGCTGAATATCTCGGGATCAACAGCTCGTTCTTCTCTGGTGATCCTCCAATCGAAATCCAGCTGCGCCACGCGAACGAAGAAACAGTCCTGATCGCCACCGATCGTTTGAAACTCGAACTTGCCGCCATCAGCGGCGTCGCTGAAATCAAAGACACACTAGATCTGGGCAAACGGCAACTCGACTTTCAGCTCACCTCAGCAGGGTTGGCGGCAGGCCTCACGACCAATGACCTCGCCCGGCAAGTGCGCCAGTCCTTCTTCGGTGAAGAAATTGAACGGCTGCAGCGCGGCCGAGACGAAATCAAAGTGCTCGTGAAATACCCGCTCTCAGAACGGCAGTCCCTGGCAGAAGTCTATGACATGCGCATCCGCCTTGCCGACGGGTCAGAAGCCCCTCTGCTCACCATAGCCACCCTTCACGAAACGCGAGGCTACTCCGCCATTCAGCGTGTAGACGGCCGTCGCATTGCCTCTGTCACAGCTGAAGTTGATGAAGAGCAAACCACCCCGAACGATGTGCTCGCTTTGATCGAGTCTGAGATCATGCCGCGCATGTTGCGGGACATTCCAGGCCTCTCCTATTCCAAGGAAGGCGACGCGCGCAATCAGTCAGAGGACCTTGCATCACTTGGGCAGGGACTTTTGATCGCCCTCTTTGTCATCTTCGTCATGCTGGCAGTCCAGCTCCGCAGCTATATTCAGCCACTGATCATCCTCACGGCGGTCCCATTTGGATTTCTGGGTGCCATCCTGGGTCACCTCATCATGGGACACGGGCTCTCATTCATCTCAATTTTCGGAATGGTTGCGCTGTCAGGTGTGGTCGTAAATGACAGCATCGTTCTGGTCGATTACTACAACAAACTGATTGAGCGTGGGATCGAAGAGACCCAGGCCGTTGTCGATGCTGCAGTGCGACGGTTCCGACCGATTATGCTCACAACGGCGACGACTGCCCTTGGCCTTCTCCCGATGCTTCTGGAGACGAGCGTTCAAGCACAGTTCCTCATTCCCATGGCAATCAGCCTCGCCTTTGGGATCATCGTTGCAAGCGTCATGATTATCTTGCTGGTCCCCGCCCTCACGATGATCGTGGAGGAGTGGCGCGTCAGATAGAACAGAGCAGACCCGTTACTTCGGCGTCACACGTAGCACCTTGCCGTCTTCGCCATCTGTCAGAACATAGAGAGAGCCGTCCGGTGCCATTTGCACACCCCGGATACGGCTTGCCAACTCGTCGAAGAGAATCTCTTCCCCCACGATAGCGCCGTCCTCAAGATCTATACGGCGCACATCGCCAGGCACAAGTCCCGCCACAAAGAAGTCACCCGTCCAAGCAGGAAAGAGCGTGCCAGTATAAAGGTCCAAACTCGCAGGCGCGATAGACGGCACCCAATATTTGATCGGCTGTTCCATGCCCTCCATCTCTGTGAAGGGCGAAATCCGCGCACCGGAATAATCGATCCCGTACCCGATCACAGGCCAGCCGTAATTTTTACCTGCCTCAATCAAGTTGATCTCATCACCGCCCTGAGGACCATGCTCATTCATATAGACGGTACCCTCAGCCGTAATCACAAGCCCCTGGGGACTGCGATGCCCATAAGAAAAGATTTCCGGTTTCACACCCTCTTGTCCAACAAAGGGATTGTCCGACGGCACGGTCCCGTCATCATTCAGGCGCACAATGCTCCCCAGCGTGTTGGAAAGAATTTGCGCCTCTTCCCGGTAGTTAAAACCATCACCGGTCGTGAGGAAGAGTGTTCCGTCAGGGGCAAACGCGATCCGACCCCCATAATGGACCGGCGTATCTTTGAGAGGTGTCACTTCATAAATGACCTCAAGGTCGCTCAACGCCTCGCCATCAAACTTTGCCCGAGCAACACGTGTCGCATTTGCGCTTGGTTCACCAGCAGCATATGAGAGATAGAGCAGCTGATTGTTTGCAAAGTCTGGGTGCGGCACCACATCGAAAAAGCCACCCTGGCTCGCGCGGTAAACCTCAGGCATCCCGCTAATGGGCTCTGGGTCCAATACCCCATCTCTGATCGCCCGTAATTGACCATCAAGCTCCGTCACCAGAACGGTGCCATCGGCAAGAAAAGCCGCGTTCCAGGGAAAGGCAAGGCCTTCAGCAACAGTTTCTATCTGATAAGAAGCGGAAGGTTCAGCGATAGCCGAGCCTGCGCCCAAGGGGAGGAAGACCGCCAGCGCCGATAGTCCGACAGTTTTCCACATAGGTAAGTCTGTGCGCGTGCCCATGGCATATCCCCTTCGCATATCGATAAGCTTGTTCTTTACGTTGTTTGATCATGTGACCATACTCCGCCAAAGATCAATACACGAAGATCAATAAGCTATGGGGAAGAGATCATGAACTATGTACGCCCAATAGGCAGTTTTCTGGCCGCGGTGATTGTCGCAATCATTTTAGGGTCAATCGCCTCTACCCATTTTGTTCTAGGCGCCCTTGCGGACCTCGGGGTCGAGATCCCCATGTCCGATCGCCTGTCCATGACCCTTCAAGACATTATCGGCATAGCGCCGTTATATGGCGCAATCATCGGCGCAGGTCTTCTGGTCGCCTTCGTCGCCGCAATTTTTGTGACAAAACTCGCCCCATCGCTCAGATGGTTCGTCTATCTCGTCGCGGGCGGCGCAGCTGTGGGCATCACGCTTTTCACGCTGCAAGTGACTTTTGGCGGCATCATGCCCATCTCCGGCGCACGCTCGACAGGTGGTTTCTTGGCGCAGATCGCCGTTGGCGCCATCGCGGGCTATGTATTCGCCCGCCTGACGACACGGCAACAACCAGCCTGACACGGCCCAAGATATCCACATAGAAAAACGGCGGAATCCACAAGGGACACCGCCGTTCTCCTGGAATGCCTCATACGCCTCAGCTGGCTGAGAGATATCCCTCTTTCTCAAGATAGGCGATGATCTGATCGGCGGCTTCTTCTGCTGACAGCTCATCCGTTTTGATCTCAAGCTCTGCAGCTTCGGGCGCTTCATAATCTGAGTCGATGCCGGTGAAATTCTTGATCTCGCCAGCCCGCGCCTTCTTGTAAAGACCTTTGGGGTCGCGCTGCTCGCAAAGTTCAAGAGACGTATTCACGAAGATCTCGATAAACTCATTTTTTTCCACCAGCCGTCGGGCCAAACGCCGTTCGCTGATGAACGGAGAAATAAACGACACGAGAACAATCAGTCCCGCATCCACCATCAGCTTGGAGGCTTCTCCAACGCGGCGAATATTCTCCACCCGGTCAACATCCGTGAATCCAAGGTCCTTATTGAGACCATGGCGCACATTGTCCCCATCAAGCGTGTAGGTATGACGCCCGCGGTCATAGAGCTTCTGTTCCACCAGATTGGCAATTGTTGATTTGCCCGAACCACTAAGGCCGGTGAACCAGAGAACCGCTGGCTTTTGGTGCTTCTGCACAGCCCGGGTTTCTTTATCAACCTTCAGTTCCTGCCACACGACGTTTTGCGCACGACGGAGCGAGAAGTCGAGCATGCCGACACCAACGGTTTCATTGGACCGCCGGTCAATCAGCACAAAGCTGCCCGTGTCTCTGTTCTCGACATAGGGGTCATAGGCAATCGTCTGATCAAGGCTGATGTTACAAACACCCACCTCGTTAAGCTCCAGCGTCTTGCCCGCTTGTTGCGCCAGCGTATTAACATTCACCTTATGCTTGAGCTCTGAGACGGAGGCAGAGACAAGCTTATTGTGGATCTTCATATAATACTGCCGGCCCGGCAGCATTTCATCTTCATGCATCCAAAGCATGTGTGCCACGAACTGGTCTGAAATAAGCGCAGGCGCCTGGCCACCGCAGATTATATCGCCACGGCTAATGTCAATCTCATCCTCAAGCGTCAGCGTGACGGACTGCCCGGTCTGCGCCGCCTCAAGATCGCCAGTGGCTGTCACAATGCGCGCCACGCGGCTACGCGATGCGGAAGGAAGAGCGATAATCTCATCACCCACCTTAATGACGCCGCCGGCAACCGTCCCGCTAAAGCCGCGAAAATCAAGATTGGGACGGTTCACCCATTGAACGGGAAACCGGAAAGCCTCGCCCTCAGCTTCACCATCAACCTCAATGGTTTCCAGCTCTTGCAGCAAAGCGGGACCATCATACCAAGGGGTCTCTGCAGGGCTTGGTACGGTAATGTTCGTACCCTTAAGAGCTGAGACTGGAATGCACTTGATCGTGGAAAAGGTAAGCTGCGCCGCAAACTCACGGTACGCCTGCTCAATCTCGTTGAACCGGTCTTCCGAATAGTCCACAAGGTCCATCTTGTTGATCGCCACAATCACATGGCGAATACCCAAGAGCGACGCGATGTAAGAATGCCGCCGCGTTTGGGTCAGAATGCTTTTACGTGCATCAACCAGAATGATCGCAACATCAGCCGTCGACGCACCCGTTGCCATATTGCGCGTGTATTGTTCATGACCCGGCGTGTCCGCGACAATGAACTTGCGCTTGTCGGTCGAGAAAAAACGATAGGCAACGTCAATCGTAATGCCTTGTTCCCGTTCAGCCGCAAGCCCGTCAACAAGAAGGGCAAAATCAAAATCATCGCCCTGGGTGCCAAGCCTTTTGCTGTCTGCTTCCAGCGCCATCAATTGATCTTCAAAGATCAGCTTTGAATCATAAAGCAGACGCCCAATAAGCGTGCTTTTGCCGTCATCTACGCTGCCGCAGGTGAGGAACCGCAGAAAGCTTTTATTTTCCTGAGCATCAAGATAGGCCTCGATGTCAGTCTCGATAAGAGCGGATTGATGTGACATCAGAAATAGCCCTCCTGCTTCTTCTTCTCCATAGATGCCGCAGCATCATGGTCGATCATCCGTCCCTGACGTTCTGAGGAGGTGGTCAGCAACATTTCCTGGATAATGTCTGGCAGTGTTGTCGCCTCAGACTCCACAGCCCCAGTGAGTGGGTAGCAACCAAGTGTTCTAAACCGGACAGACTTCATCTCAGGCACTTCGCCCGGCTCCAGTTTCATCCGGTCATCATCAACCATGATCAACTGGCCATCCCGCTCAACAACAGGTCGTTTGTCGGAGAAATAGAGTGGCACAATGTCGATCTGTTCCTTGTGGATATATTGCCAGATATCAAGCTCCGTCCAATTGGAGATCGGAAACACACGAAGGCTTTCGCCCGGATGCATGCGCGTATTGTAGAGGTTCCACAGCTCAGGCCGCTGGTTCTTCGGGTCCCACCGATGTTGTTCTGAGCGGAACGAGAAAATCCGTTCTTTTGCCCGCGACTTTTCTTCATCGCGGCGCGCGCCACCAAAGGCAGCGTCGAACTTGTACTTATCCAAGGCCTGCTTCAGCGCATCGGTTTTCATGATCTGCGTGTGCAATTGCGACCCATGAGTGAAAGGCCCCACGCCCTGCTCAACACCTTCCTGGTTCGTATGGATGATCAGATCAAGCCCGTATTTATCTGCAACCTTGTCACGAAACTCGATCATCTCCCGGAATTTCCAGGTCGTGTCCACATGCATCAGAGGGAAAGGCGGCTTGGAGGGATAGAAAGCCTTCATCGCCAAATGCAGCATGACGGCGGAGTCTTTGCCGATAGAATAAAGCATCACCGGATTTTCACAGGCCGCGGCAACTTCGCGGATAATGTGAATACTCTCGGCCTCAAGCCGTTCAAGATGGGTAAGCGCCTGCATGAATTTCAGGTCCTGATAACGAGGGCACAAAGTCAAAGGCGCCCCTATTGAAGATCAAGGTCGCCCGCTCCGGTCTATATGCGCTGAATTAAACCACACTTCAAGGGCGTAAAGGAATTAAATTAACATTTTTTATGTGTTGAATAAAGAAATCGGCCAGTCCCCTTACCAAATGTGGAACAAAAGGCTATAGGGCGCCTATGGCACCTCCACTTTTGACACTACAAAACATTCATCTGACTTTCGGCGGCACCCCGCTTCTCACAGGCGCAGACCTGACGATTGAAGCAGGCATCCGCCTGTGTCTGGTTGGCAGAAACGGCTCCGGCAAATCGACCCTGCTCAAAATCGCCGCAGGCATCGTCGAACCAGACGACGGGGAGCGGTTCATTCGCCCTGGGGTGACAATGCGCTACCTGCCCCAAGAACCCGATTTTACCGGCTTCTCCTCAACATTAGACTTTGCAGAATCCGGTCTGACCGATGGCGATACCCACTACCGCGCGCAGTACCTGCTGAGCGAGCTGGGTCTCTCGGGAACAGAAGATCCCGCAAACCTGTCAGGCGGCGAAACAAGGCGTGCGGCACTTGCCCAGGCGCTGGCCCCAGAGCCCGATATTCTCATGTTGGACGAGCCCACAAACCATTTGGATCTTCCAGCCATTGAATGGCTCGAAAAGGAACTGGCGCAGACACGCACGGCTCTCATCTTGATCAGCCATGACCGTCGTTTCCTGACCACGCTTTCAACGTCGACCGCGTGGTTGGATAGAGGCACCACAAGACGCCTGGGGAAAGGCTTTGGCGAATTTGAAGCCTGGCGCGATCAGCTTCTGGAAGAAGAAGAACGCGACGCTCACAAAATGCAGCGCAAAGTCGCCCGGGAAGAACACTGGCTCCGCTACGGAGTCACTGCCCGGCGCAAGCGCAACGTGCGCAGACTGGGCGATTTACATCAGCTCCGCGAGGACGCGGCGCAAGCAAGAAGTGACCTCAATAGAGGAACCGCAAAGGTCGATCTTAACGCCCAAGAAGGCCGTCTTTCCGGAAAGCTGGTCTTTGAAGCCGAAGCCGTCTCCAAAAGTTTTGGTGACAGAACCATCATCAGCAATTTCTCCACGCGCATACTGCGCGGCGACCGAGTGGGCATCATCGGGCCCAACGGTGCAGGTAAAACGACACTGCTCAACCTGCTGACAGGCAAGCTGGAGCCCGACTCCGGCACGGTCCGTCTTGGCACCAATCTGGAAACAGTCACCCTGGACCAAAAGCGGGAAAGCCTGCCAGTAGGGACAAGCCTGAAGGACGCCCTGACCGGCGGCGGCAAAGACATGCTCATGGTGGGCGACACACAGCGCCACGTCATTTCTTACATGAAGGACTTCCTGTTCTCACCCGAACAGGCCAGGACCCCCATCACAGAACTCTCTGGGGGCGAAAAGGGCCGGTTAATGTTGGCACGTGCGCTGGCAAAGCCCTCCAACCTGCTCATCCTTGATGAACCGACCAACGACCTCGACCTTGAGACACTGGACCTGTTGCAGGAGATGCTAGCCTCCTATCAGGGTACCGTTCTCCTTGTCTCCCATGATCGTGACTTCCTCGACAGATTGGTCTCCTCGGTCATCAACGCGGAGGGAGATGGACTTTGGCAGGAATATGCAGGCGGCTATTCCGACATGATGCGCCAACGGAAGTCTGCAGGGGGTCTTCTAGAAGAGCTTGGCACCAAGGCCGCTAAGCAAAACTCGTCTGCTGGAAAATCAGCGTCCTCACGCGCCAAACTCTCCTTCAAACACAAACACGCGCTGGAAACATTGCCCAAAGACATGGCAAAGCTCGAAACGCGTATCCAGAACCTAAAGGACGCCTTGGCCAAGCCGGACTTCTTCTCACGAGACCCTGAAGGCTTTCAAAAGACAGCAGGTGACCTGGAGGCAGCAGAAGCCGATCTTGCCAAAATGGAAGAGCAGTGGATCGAGCTGGAAATGAAACGCGAAGAGCTTGAAGGCGGCCCTTCATAGCCCCAACGTAAGCCTAGTGCGCCGGAATATGAAAATTTCCCTATAATTTTCACGAAAAAGCCGGTATTTTCACCAAATGGCTCAAACAGGTGAAATTTCAGACGAAACACAACAGATTGCAGAAGCAATCGGGCGTGATGTACGCGCACTCCGGCGCGCGAAGGGCCTAACACTCCAGGCGCTGGCCGACAGCATCAATCGCTCTGTCGGATATGTGAGCCAGATCGAACGCGGCATCTCAAATCTGGGCGTCGACGATCTGCGCAAATTGGGCACCGCCCTCAACGTGCCCATTGGTTTTTTCCTAGAGCATCACAATGCCGATCCAGTAGACCGGGGCACGGTTGTTCGGGCGAAAGCCCGTCGCAAAGTCGGCAGCCGTGAAGAAGGCTTCACAGAAGAACTCTTGTCGCCGGACATGACCGGCAGCTTTGAAATGTTGCGCACTGAAATCGCCCCCGGTGCCACAAGCAAACATCTCATTCATCGCCCAACCGAAGAAGCTGCCTTTCTCGTCAGCGGTGCATTGGAAATCTGGGTTGAAGATCGCCACTACAGTTTGGTGCCGGGTGACGCCTTTCGTTTTCACGATCAAATCGTGCGCTGGCATAATCCAGGCAGCGAAGCCGCTGTCCTCGTCTGGGTTGTCGCCCCACCTGTCTATTAAGTTGAGTTTGTAGAGCCATGACCACCACGCTCCCTTCTGAGGCATCCATCATCATCATTGGTGGCGGCGTCATTGGCTGCTCACTCGCCTATCATCTGGGTGAGCTTGGGCAAAAAGATGTATTACTGCTCGAACGCAAGCAATTGACGAGTGGCACGACCTGGCATGCCGCCGGGCTGGTCGCTCAACTGCGCGCAACACGTAACCTCACTCAACTCGCGAAATACTCTGCCGATCTCTACACCACACTCGAAGCAAAGACAGAGCTTGCAACCGGCTATCGCCAAACCGGGTCCATTTCTCTGGCGCTCACAAAAGAGCGCCTCGAAGAGTTAAAACGCAATGCGGCCATGGCCTCTATCTTTGGTGTCGAAGCAAACATGCTGTCGCCAAAGGAATGTCTTGAGCAGTATCCACACCTCAATCTCACGAATGTTGAGGGAGGTGTGTATGTACCTGGCGATGGTCAGGCTGACCCGGTCAATGTCACAATGGCGCTCGCCAAGGGCGCACGCATGGCCGGTGTTCGTATTGTTGAGCAGATGAAAGTCACCGGCATCACACGGGACAAAGGCCGGGTGACCGGCGTTAACACAGAACACGGTCCCGTTAAGGCTCCCATTGTCGTCAACTGCGCAGGCATGTGGGCACGAGACGTAGGTCAAATGGCCGGGGTCAGTGTCCCCCTTCACGCCGCTGAACATTTTTATGTCGTCACAGAGCCACTTTCTGACCTGGCAAAAGACCTGCCAACACTCCGCGTGCCCGACGAAGAAGCCTATTTCAAAGAAGATGCGGGCAAACTTCTCATCGGCGCTTTTGAGAAAACAGCCAAGCCCTGGGGCATGGACGGCATTCCAGAGAGCTTTTGCTTTGATGAGCTTCCCCAAGACCTGGATCACTTCACGCCCATTTTGGAAAAGGCGATTGCGCGTCTGCCCATGTTGGAGAATGCCGGCATTGCAACCTTCTTCAACGGGCCGGAGAGTTTCACACCCGACGACCGTTACCTGTTGGGCGAAGCCCCTGAGCTGAAAAATTTCTATGTCGCGGCGGGATTCAATTCTATCGGCATTCAGTCTGCTGGCGGCGCAGGCAAAGCGCTGGCAGAATGGATTGTGGGCGGTCACCCGCCTTTCGACCTGTGGGATGTCGACATCCGTCGCATGGCGCCGTTTCAGAACAACCCGACCTATCTGTTCAACCGCACAAAAGAGTCCCTTGGCCTGCTCTACCAGGACCATTTCCCCTACCGGCAATATGAAACAAGCCGGGGCGTCCGCCGCTCGCCTCTGCACCCGCGGCTAGAGGCATTGGGTGCCTGCTTCGGTGAGGTCGCAGGTTGGGAGCGCCCGAACTGGTACTTGAGCCCGTCAGAGCGCGAGGCGGGAACTACGCCAGCCTATGACTATTCGTGGGGTCGCCAGAACTGGTTTGCGAACGCCGCGGCAGAACACCACGCGGTTCGAGAGGGTCTCGCTTTCTTTGATCTGTCTTCCTTTGCCAAGTTTCGCGTCGAGGGTCGTGATGCCAAAGCCGTGTTGCAACATATCTGCGCCAATGACATCGACGTTGAACCGGGTCGCATTGTCTACACCCAGTGGCTGAACGAACGGGGCGGCATTGAGGCTGACCTCACTGTTACAAGACTATCTGAGCGAGCCTTCCTGATTGTCACAGCACCCGGCGTACATCAACGCGACTGGAACTGGCTCACCCGCCACATCCCGGAAGAGGCACATTGCATCGCAACCGATGTCACATCGGGCGAAGCCGTTATCGCGCTCATGGGGCCGAAGTCACGTGACTTCCTCCAGACGCTCACCCCCGACGATCTATCTAACGACGCCTTCTCCTTTGCGACTGCAAAAACCATTGAACTCGGCATGGGCACGGTTCGCGCCCATCGCATCACTTATGTCGGCGAACTGGGCTACGAGCTTTATGTCTCTGCAGACATGGCACTGCATATATTTGATACGCTCTGGGAAGCCGACAAGGCATGGGGACTCACCCCCGCAGGCATGCATGTGCTGGATGCCTGCAGGATCGAAAAAGGCTACCGCCATTTTGGTCACGACATTTCAGACGAAGATCATGTCATCGATGCGGGTCTGGGCTTCGCCGTCAAAACCCAAAAAGCAGAAACGCCCTACGGCCCCTTTATCGGGCGGGATGCAGTCCTGCGCGTCAAGAAAGAGGGCCCCAAAACCCGGTTGCTGCATTTCCAACTGAACGACCCTAAGCCCCTGCTCTTCCACAATGAGCCGATCTATTGCGATGGCGAACAGGTGGGCTACCTGACGTCGGGGAATTATGGGCATTTTTTGGGGGCTGCGGTCGGCATGGGCTACGTGCCCCGCGCGCCCGGCGAAACGTTGGCAGCACTTGAAGCCAAGACCTACGAAATAGATGTAGCAGGTCGGCGGATACAAGCTACCGCCTCGGTTAAACCCCTATATGATCCACAATCCGCACGCGTGCGCGCCTGATGGGTCAGGAATGAGGAGAACAGACATGAGTGTCCAAGAATTTCAGCTAAAGCAGGTGACCGGGTCACTCGGCGCAGAGATCTCCGGCGTTCAGTTAAACGACCTGTCCAACGAAGGTTTCGATTCAATTTGTTCAGCCTTCGCTGATCACTCTGTCCTCGTCTTCCGAAACCAAGACCTGACTCACGATGAACACGTCGCGTTTGCACGCCGTTTTGGCGACCTGGAAGTCCATCCCATCGTGAACGGCATGGATGAACGTCCTGAAATGATCAAAATGCTGAAACCAGCGGGTGAGTCCGCGAGCTTTGGCGTTGGCTGGCACACAGACAATTCCTTCTTCGAAGAACCCAGCATGGGCTCCATTGTCTATAGCCATGTCGTGCCGCCCCATGGCGGCGACACCCTCTTCGCCAATCAATATCTCGCCTATGAACGCCTCTCTGACGGCATGAAGCGGATGTTGGGGAACATGAGCGCGGTACACTCGGCGAAATACGCCTACACGTCAGATACCGCCGAAGCGAAATATGCAGGCAAAACGGCCATCACCTACAAGCGGTCTGATTCAGTTTACGATGAAGTCACACACCCTGTCGTCCGCACGCATCCAAATACAGGCCGCAAGGCGCTTTATGTGAACCCCATGTTCACCATCCGGTTCGAGGACATGACGGAAGAAGAAAGCAAACCTCTGCTCGACTATCTGTTCGCTCATTGCACAAAGCCGGAATTCTGTTGCCGTGTGCCCTGGGACCCAAAGATGGTCACCATGTGGGACAATCGATGCGTGCAGCACTATGCAGTCGACGATTATGTCGAGTATGAACGCCTCCTCTATCGGGTGACGGTAAACGGTGAGAAACCGGTCTAAGGTCTAAGGTTTATGAGCGAAAAACTTCTCATCATTGACGGCTATGACAAGGCGGGCCGCGACAATCTCGCGAAAGCTGGCTGTACGCTCGCGGGCACGCTTTATGAGCGAATGATCAGACGCTTTTTGCCGGACGCCAATATCTCAGTCCTGCATCCGGCTGACCCCGATGAAACGCTCCCTGCCGGTGCCGACCTCTCCACATTTGATGCAGTACTTTGGACCGGCTCAAGCCTCACCATCTATCACCAAACACCTGACGTCACGCGCCAGGTCGATCTGGCGCGCGCACTATACGCAGCAGGCACACCGAGCTTTGGGAGTTGCTGGGCATTACAAATCGCAGCACTTGCGGCGGGCGGCACCTGCCGCCTAAATCCCAGGGGCCGGGAGTTCGGCATTGCCCGCAAAATAGCGCTGACCGATGCAGGTCGTGCCCACCCCCTTTATGCAAACAAAGCATCCGTCTTTGATGGCTTCACAAGTCATTTCGATGATGTGGAAAGCCTACCCGCAGGCAGCATCCATCTTGCCGGCAATCACATCACGCCCATCCAAGCAGCCATCGTCGAACATGAGGGCACGCCGTTCTGGGCTGTGCAATATCACCCTGAATATGATCTGCGCGAAGTCTCTGCCCTCACCCGTTTTCGCATGGATGGGCTTGTTGAGACCGGGTATTTCAGCGATCACGCGGCAGCAAACAGCTTCGTGAGGGACCTTGAGGCACTACACGATGCCCCATCGCGCAAAGACATTGCCTGGCGGTTAGGGATTGATCAAGACGTCATGGACGCAGACATCCGCACTCTTGAAGTGAAGAACTGGATCGAAAACATACTTCGGTCAGGCTGACAGAAATCAGTCGTGGATGCGCAAGATCACAGATTGGCTGGCACTTGCCATCAATTCACCGTTCTCAGCAAACAAATGCATGCGACCATGGGCAAAGCCATTATGCACACCGTGAATGCGGATATCACAGAGCACCCAGTTCGTCTCGACGACTTTGCGAATACGGATCGTGTTGTCGAGACTGTTCCCGCCCGCATTTCGCCCAATCGCATCGCCAATTGCTGAGGGCACAAAATCGGCCATCACGGCGAGCACGCTTGAGTTCATCGGCAGGTCTTCCCGCATCCGCGCCCAAAGAACCACATGACCATCTTCGCTCAAGCCGCCATTTTTGCGCTCTTCCCCATAGCGCCCCTTTGCCACACGAACATCTATGCGGCCATGAAGGTCATCACGGTCTTCCCGCCAATGATCAACAGGTGCGCAATCTTGCGGCGGCACCACGTCTGGCTTCTCCGCCCATTGAGCTGAATACTCGCTGGGGCGCTCGCCAAGCGCGGCGTTCACTGTGAAGATTTCACGGTCGCCAACATGGCCGACAACCCGGGCCTGCGTATTGTATTTGCCATGCACAGGCACCAGCACATCCAGGTCAACAATATCGCCCACCCGGGCAAAGGAGAGATATTGGGCCGCAGCCCAGACAGTGGGCCGTCCCGTTGTCTGTTCAATCGCCCGAATGGACGAGGCAAGGCCCACACCACCGAACAGGAAAAGCTTGCCGGGAGGACCAACACTCAACTTGTCTTCTACAGGCAGAAAGTATCGATTGGGATTATGGGTCGGTTGGAGATCAAAAAGATGGTCTTTGGAGGTGGGGGTGTCAGACATGGAACTCACTCAGAGGGGGAAACTAAGCGACTACCTAACCGGTCTACGGCAGATATTCAAATCCCACCCCGTCCACGTCAAGGTGCACTCCCCAAGACTCTAGGGAGAAACGTGGGAAACCGTACGGAAGCCAATGTGATCTGTCCCTAGATCCACTTCCTGGGGATGACGCGCCGCAGGCCGATAGCGGCGGCAATAATTGGGCGCACAGAGGTAAGACCCACCCTTCATCAAGCCAATGGAAGCATCAGGGCGCGCATAGGGGTCCGCCGTCCACTCCCAGACATTCCCGATCATGTCATAGAGGCCATATCCGTTTGGCGGGTAGCAACCCACAGGGGCTCGGCCCACGAACCCGTCCGACCCATCATCCTGGAATGGGAAAAACCCTTGCCAATTATTGGCGAGATATTCGCCATCAGGCTCTCGTTCGTCGCCCCACGCATAGGTAGCCCCATCAAGACCGCCGCGTGCAGCATATTCCCATTGAATCTCGGTTGGCAGCGAGTGGCCTTTCCATGTCGCATACGCAACCGCGTCCTGATAAGCGATTTGCACAACTGGAAATTCTTCCAGGCCTTCGATTGTGCTTCCGGCCCCCTCAGGCTGACGCCAGTTGGCCGTCTCCGCGTAGGACCAGCGCCCCTCTGAGGTCTCATCAGGACCTTGAAAGACCGCAGCGCCCGCAGGGACGACACCGGCAATCCCCGCCTCGGCAACGGTCACATATCCTGTCGCCGCAACAAATTCAGAAAATTCCTTATTGGTGACTTCCGTCGCATCAATCCAAAAGCTCTCGACCTGCCTACGGCGGACAGGCCCTTCTTCAGAATATATACCGCCAGCCCCCATATCAAAGGAACCGCCTTCGATCAGAACCATGCCAGCAGTTTCAGGCGCTATTTGGTCGGGAGACAGACAGCTTACATGTTGGTGGTCAGCTTTCGACGCAGGCCAAAGCGCAAACGCGGTTGCGCCCAGGGCAAGAGCCCCGAGAGCAAGCACACTAGTTTTGCCAATAGATAAACTCATCATCTTCTTTCAGCGGCTCCGCGAGTGTCTTGTCAACATAAACAGGCAACGCATTTGTCGACGGCCAGATGGGCGCCACCTGTTCCACCTTGTGAGCATCCAACAGTGCGGTCAGCTCCGCGAGTTTCGCTGGCTCCACATCAACTAGGTTGGTTGTTTCGCTTGGGTCCTGCGCCAGATGGAAAAGCCACTGTTTATCCTGAAGACCTGAGAGTTGGAGTTTCCAGCCATCTTTCAAGACGGATCGATATTCGCCGTCTGACCAGAAAAGGGCCTCGTGCGGTTTTCCTTCGGCTTCGCCCGTAACGAACGGAACAAAATCGACCCCGTCCATCACGCGGTCAGTTGGCATCGCGCCACCGGAAGCGCCCGCCGCTGTCGCAAACAAATCAATGTGAGAGACGGGCTCATCGTAAACAGTGCCGGACGCAATGCGCTCAGGCCAGCGCGCAAAGAACGGCACATGCGTACCCCCCTCAAACAGAGTGATCTTCCAGCCACGATAAGGCGTGTTGAGATTATCGAGGCCAACATATCCCGCACCGCCATTGTCACTGGTAAAGATCACCAGCGTGTTCTGATCAAGCCCATTGTCCTTCAACGCTTGCATCACGCGCCCGACACCGCGGTCCACAGCGCGCGTCATCGCCGTGTAAACGCGCAGACGATGATCCTTGATATGGGAGAGTGCGTTATAGTCCGACTTCAACGCTTGGAGCGGCGTGTGAATGCCCCAATGCGCAAGATAGAGGAAGAAGGGCTGGTTGCGATTATTCTCAATCACCTTCACCGCTTCATCGGTGTAATAGTCAGTAATGTAGCCCCGCGGTTCAAATCTCGAACCGTTATTGAAGGTCGACGCATACTGCATGGTCGGCCAAAGAAACCGATCAATCGGATCAAAGTCCTGATAAGAATTCACCACATCCGGATGATCCTCCGGCAAATACAAGCCACTTGCCATCAGCAAACTATCGTCAAACCCTTGATCAATGGCGCTGCTACCATTGGTTCCGCCAATGTGCCACTTGCCGATATGGGCAGTGTAATAGCCCGCTTCTTTCAACATTTCTGCGACGGTGATCTCAGTCGTCGGCACCCCCATATCCTGATAGGAGAGTGCATCTCCCCCCACGTCAAACGAGAGGTTGGGATGCGGTCGCTCAAACCCACTATTTTCAGAGATATAGCCGACCAGCGGTCCCATGCCAGGCGGGGTCGGTGTGAACTCAAAGCCGAAGCGGGTCGCATAACGCCCGGTCATGATCATGGCCCGAGACGGCGCGCAGACGGCGTTGCCTGAATATCCGTTCGTAAAAGCCACGCCCTCATGGGCAAGTGCATCAATATGGGGTGTCTGCATATCCGTGCCCGACGCACCACCACCATAAAAACTGATATCGTTGAACCCCATATCGTCGGTGACAATAAAGACAATATTAGGGGGGCGCTCTGAAGGGGATGCAGTTGCCACATCGGGCCCCTTTGTCCAGGCCACATCTTGGTTAGGGCCGACAGGCTGCAGGAAGCTGAGCAGTATGCCCGGAATGCGAATGACAATCTCAACCCGGTAAATCCAGCCCACCGCAAGCAATACAACAAGCGTGGCACCAACACCGCCCAGAATTTTCTTTAGCATCTCTATCCTCCCCGGGTAGTCATAACTAACGGCGAATGATCGCGTTCAAAACACCCGCAATACTGAGCAACACAAAAAACAGAAGTACCCTCGGGTCCGTCAACGCGAGCTCATCCTCAATGGGAAACGCGATTGTTTTTTCCAGTGACGCAGTCTTGAAATCATGCCGTCCTGCAAAAGCAGGGTTGGTCGTGATTTCCATCATGTCGCGCCTTGAGCGGTAGCGCATCGCCGCACCCCTGTTCCAGATACGGGCATTCTCAATGCCAACAACATCGAGAGCATCGGAGATCGCCGGGCCGAACATGGCAGGATGCGAAGCCCGCGCAAGCAGTGCTGGCCACATAAATTCCATATACTTCGCCATGACATCGTCAGAACTATCATCGGGATTAACGCCCTCCACAGGATCAGGCGTATCCTTCATATGAAGATTGTTGATCATCAGAAAATCATTGCCGGTGTCCGACTCCAGAAATGCCCGAAGACGGACAAGCCCTTCAGCATCGCCCCCGCGTTCTTCAAACACCGACATGTAGCGCTCAACCTCTTCCGAGGTCAGTGGCCCACCAAAACTCGTGTACCAGAAAAAGAACACCGCATAGAGAAGTGCTGGAACCGCCCAAATCAACAAACGAAGCGACATGAATTCAACTCCTTAAGCGAAGATTTTTTCGCATCCTGTATCTGCCAGCACCTCGTCGACAAACGCGCGGTCAGCATCACCAAGTGCCGCGTGTTGCTCACGCAGCCATTGCAAACACTTGCCCTGGTAAGCGAATGGTTTTTGCGTCCAGCGCGCGCCATCAATCTCTGTCTCGACTGTGTCGTCGCCGTTCATCAGCGCCTTGGCATTAGCAAGAAGGGCCGGAACGTAATAGGCACCAACTTCCTTGAAGAGATTGATCAGTGTTTGCGGCAGTGCGTCACGCGCCGTCCAAGCACTCTCATCTGCATCCACACCGCTCAGGTCATCGACCATATCAACCCAGGCGTATACCGCAGGCGCCTTATCAAGCGTCAACTGCATCGGTGTCGGATCAAACGTCGCAAGCTGCGTAAGCTGTCCATACATCCCAAAGTCACTGCTCGCAGGGCGCGCGCCAAACAAAAAGGACGATGTCTCCAGGTGCGCGCGCATAACGCCAAGATAGCGCTCATAACTCGCTTCAATCACCGGCGCTGTTTCATTGCTCGAGCCAACAACATGCAGCCGCGAGATCTGGCGATCAGCAAAAAACTTGCCGAGCTTAAGTGCTTCTTCTTCAGCCTGCGGTTTCAGCGTCCAGCGCGGCAGGATCGCGGCCGCTTTGTCGATGTCCGCCTGGAAGTGCCAACGATAATGGAACATGGGCTTGGTCAGCCACTCGTCCGCATAGTCTTCAAGCAGGTAATCAAGAAAAGCGATTGCAGGATCGGTTGGAATTACCGAGCGCCCCTCAAATTCTTTCTCAAAACGTCGGATCAACGGTGTCGAGTCAACAACCGCCTCCACTTCGCCAGACGCGTTTGGCAGAAAGAACGTCGGCAGAAGCGCAACCTTGGGAACAGGCAGACCTGCAGGCATGCCATCTCTGCTCAAAAACAACCGATAAGGAAGATGGCGATAACGCATGACCGCCAGCATTTTGCGTGTGTAGGGGGACCCGGGCGCACCCATCAGAGTGAGCGGCGTCAAATTCGTCATGCAAACCTCCCATGTAGACAGAGCCGATCGGTACAGCCTGTCATCTTAGTGTTGCTTGCAGCGTATAAGTTGGCATGGTTAGTGTCAATTCTTCCTTCCCTCCAAACTGGGCCCACAAAAAAGCCCGCAAAGAAGCGGGCTTTCTCAAAGACTTACGAGACGCTCAGGCCGCTTTCATCTTCTCCAGCATTGCCCCCATCGCTGCGTGAACTGCATTCACGGCTTGCAACGGCCGGATCATGACCTTGAATTCGACGATCTTGCCGGCGTCATTGCAGGTAATGATGTCGACACCGTTCACATACTTGCCGTCCATTTCGGTCTCAAATTCGAGCATGGCGTGGTTTCCGGCGAGAATTTCTTTGGTGTATTTGAATTTGCCCGCGTTCTCAGATGGTTTTTCCTCACCTGGCGTTCCTTGGCCGCCCAGCGTTCCACCCGCCGCACGCAGATAGGCCAATGTCAGATCTTTCCCGACTTGCGGCTTGAAAACGATGGGTGAAACGAACACGCAATCGTCCGCGATCAAGTTCTCCAGCCCGCCAGCCTTCTTACCAAGAATATATTCGTGCCAGTCAGCAATGCATTTCTCAATCATGTGTCAGATCCTTAAGCGTCAAACGCGTCCATATTGATGCAGAGCTTACCCCAAGATTTCATCCACGCGCGCACGGGTTACTGAGCAAAAATGAACAGGGCAGCAATGATGGTCCAACTATTCCCGGCAAAAATGCCCCCACAAACGACCAGCCGTTCCAGCTCAAGCTCAATACCCGTCTTGAATTTTTCACCCAAGATGATGATATTGTCAGATATGAAGCAAGTCATAAGACAAGGTTGGCATGGGCCGTTGGCGCCTGCCCCCGGTAGAGACGGAGATCGGCGATGAGCCTTATGGAGATCGAGCAGAGACCAGCCAGCAGGGTGGAACGCAAACGCAGGGAGGCGCGCGCACGCATCCTCGCAGCAGCAGAACAACTCATGCGGGCCAAAGGGTTTGAGGCCGTCAAAATTCAGGAAATCACCGATACCGCTGATGTCGGTCACGGGACCTTCTACACCCACTTCAAAACCAAAATGGATGTACTGGTCCCCATCGTGCGGACGAAGGCCCATCATCTGACCGAGCGCCTCGACAATCTGACACGCAGTATGAAAGACCCTGCTGAGGTGGTCTCCGTCAGTGTGCGTCACCTACTCACAGCAATCGCCAACGACCCTCTATGGACCTGGTTCCTCTTCAAGTCCGACTTGCCTATGGAACAAATAAGAGAGGCAACCGGCGAGAGCGCGAAAAGAGACATTCAAAAAGGTGTCAACACTGGGAGGTTTATGGATCACGACGCAGCGACGCTGGAGCCGTTCCTCCTGGGTGCCTTGGCAGGCGTTATCCGCGACAAGTTTGAAACGGCTCTTGATCAACAGACAATTGAAAACTGCGCCCATCTTTTGCTGTTGATCCTTGGTCTACAGAACAAGGAAGCGCTCGCGCTTTCACGCACACCCCTTCCTCTGCTCCCAGCGAGCTGATTGATCAGGGTCTGCGCCTGTTTATCCCTGGGCACCCCGTGGCGGTTCAGCCCTTGATCTGGACGGGAAGCTTTTCAAAGCCCTTCACAAAACTGGAAAGAACCCGTTCAGGTTCACCAACAACTTCAATCCGCTCGAAGCGGTTCATGATCTCTTCCCAAAGCACCCGCAGCTGCATCTCGGCCAGACGATTGCCAACACAGCGATGAATACCAAATCCAAATGACAGATGCTGGCGTGGCCGCGCCCGGTCAATAATAAACTGATCCGGATTCTCGATCACGTCACTATCCCGGTTGCCCGAGACGTACCACATGATGACCTTGTCGCCTTTCTTGATCCGCTTACCGCCAAGCTCGGTATCTTCTAGAGCGGTACGACGCATATGCGCCAAGGGCGTCTGCCAACGAATAATCTCCGGCACCATGCTCTCAATCAGACTGTGATCTGCGCGAAGCTTGTCATACTGCGCCGGGTGTTCATTCAATGCGAGCAGGCCGCCTGTGATGGAGTTCCGCGTTGTATCATTACCGCCAACAATCAAAAGAATGACGTTCCCCAAATACTCCATCGGGTTCATGTTGCGTGTCACTTCACCGTGAGCCAGCATGGAGATGAGATCGCCTTTGGGCTCTGGGGAATTAACCCGCTCGTTCCAAAGCCGAGTAAAATATTCCCCACACTCCATAAGAATTTCATTGCGTTCCTCCATTGAGGAAATCAGGGGTCCATTAATGTCAGCGGTCGTAACATCTGACCAGTAAGTAAGCTTCCGCCGGTCTTCCCAGGGGAAATCGAACAGGGTTGCCAGCATCTGCGTTGTAAGCTCAATCGAGACACGGTCGACCCAATCAAAGGTTTCGTTGATCGGCAATCCATCCAGGATCTTGCCCACCCGTTCCCGGATGACACCTTCCAAAATGGCCAGATTGCCCGGAGCAACGATGGGGCTCACCGTCTTGCGCTGCTCATCATGTTTGGGCTGATCCATCGCGATGAAACTCGGCAAGCGAAAATCTTCCATTGGATCTCGGATGGTGATCCCGCCCAGACTTGACTCAGATGAGTAAATCCCGTGGCTGGTATCAACCTTCATAATGTCATTGTATTTTGTCACCGACCAATACGGACCAAACTCGCTCTCCGCGCAAAAATGCACAGGGTCTTCGTTCCGTAAGCGCTCGAAATAGGGCCAGATCGCATTCTCCTTAAAAAGACGAGGCTGACCCACATTGATTTTATCAAGCGGTATTGAGTAAGCGTCTTCAGACGCGGCATCCAGGCTGACAGCAGCTTCGCTCATCGTTTGGTTCCTCCATCCAGGGCGTGATCCACGCGACACGCTGGCCCCATTCATCTGAGTACAGTCAAATTGCGAATTACACATACTAACAACGTAAAACAAACTCCGTCCATTGGTTCCCGAAGCAAGGTCTAGACTATTGACATGAACAATGCCAATAATTGCGCACTACCACCGCGAGGGAAAAACATGTTGGAACCAAGCAAAAAGAACAACCCAAACCCGTCTTTGACGGTGGATCCTCCCAAACCTGTGCGCATACTGATGTCCTTCATCCTAAACAGGATGATCGACCCCAAACGCGCTCAGAAAAAACGCGATGCAGCTGAGGCAAAGCGCCAGAGCACAAACGCGCCCCACCGGGTCGACTATTTTCATCAGCTGGATGATCCCTATAGCCACCTTAGCGCGCAAAAGCTCGCCGCTCTTGCCGCTGCCTATGACATTGAGATCATCCCTCACCTCATCAACGCGACCGGCGGCAAAAACCAACCCTACCCAGAACAGCTGGCCGAGTATGCACGCCGCGACGCGGCGGCAGTGGCACCGCACTACAATGTCAGCTTCCCCGGAAATGCAGGCACACGTCCCACTGAGACAGATCGTTTATTGGCGGCGCGCATCTTGGCGGCCGCAGGCCCGGCTGACTTTATCGACCGGATCACCCCGGTGAGCGAGACCCTTTGGGTGGGCGACCATGACACACTCAAGGCCCTCGCCGACGAGCTTGGAGCCGTCAGCGAGAAAGAAGCAATCAAGCGTCTCGCGCAAGACTCAGAAACTCTGGAACAGCAGGGTCACTATTCCGGCGGCACCTTCCAATATGCGGGCGAGTGGTTCTGGGGAATTGACCGGCTTTACCACCTGGAAGCGCGGCTGGAAGAACGAGGCGCAAAGAGAGACGCTGCACAAGCCGTTGCCCCCAGACCCGCAATCGACTCTGGCCCCGCAAAAGACAAGGGGTCAATTACGCTGGAGATATTTCCTTCACTGCGCTCCCCCTATACATCGATCATTTTCGACAAGGCATGCGAACTTGCCGCCCAGTCGGGCGTCAAGCTCGTCATCCGACCGGTATTGCCCATGGTCATGCGCGGTGTTCCCGCCACACAAAGTAAAGGCCAATACATTTTCACAGACACCAAACGAGAAGCTGACGCCCTAGGTGTGGGCTATGGCCCTGTATACGACCCGATCGGCGAGCCAGTCCGTCGCGTCTATTCCCTTTTTCCCTGGGCAACGTCTCAGGGCAAAGGCGGCGAACTCCTAAGCGCCTTTCTCGATGCCGCTTTCAGAAAAGCCATCCGCATCGACAGCGACAAAGGCATGAAGAAAGTAGTGGAGATGGCTGGTCTCTCCTGGCAAGACGCAAAAGGACATCTGGGCAGTGAAGCCTGGAAAGCAGAAGTGGCAGAGAACCAACGCATCATGTCCGATGAAATGGGCCTTTGGGGCGTACCAAGCTTCCGTGTCTCCAGCCCTGACGGCGAGCCCGACTTCACCACATGGGGACAAGACCGGCTCTGGCTCGTGGCAGAGGAAATCAAACGACGCATTGCCGGCGCCTCGTAATCTGCCAAAGGAGCTTTGTGCAACACCGCACAGATCGCGGCCTAAACTCTTTGCTTGTGCTTATCCTCCTCAAGCCTTAAGTGAGCTTTCCGGTTCCGGAGGCACAGGTGAGCGACGACAAAAACAAACGCGTGAGCGATGAAGAGAAGCCTGAGCTTGCCTCACCGCTCCTTGATCTGCGCGAGCGCGGACCAAACGCCTTGGCCCCCGCCCCCCAATCTCTAGGCATATGGGAGCTGGCCTGGCCGACAATCGTCGCCTCTGCTCTCCAGACCATGGTGCGCTGGGCTGACTTTATGATGGTCGGTGATCTGGGTGTGGAGGCCGTCGCAGGCGTTGGCGCTGCAGGACAGATCTACTGGATGATCCAAACATTGGTGATGGCTCTGTCGACCGGCCTGGTCGCCATCCTTGCCCGCGCGGTTGGCAGCGGCAATGCGCGAGAAGCAGACGGCGTCCTTCGTCAATCAATCATCCTTGGCGCCCTCTTTGGCTTCGTGTCCTGGTTTGTCATTCTCCCCTTCCTCAATCCCGTCATCGGTATCATGGGCGTCACGGACGGCGTCATTGGTTTTGGGAGCGACTATCTATTCTGGTTGCTCGTCGGCAACGTCCCCTTCGTGTTGGGCTTCATCTTTGCCGCAGGTCTGCGCGCAGCAGGGGATGCCAGAACACCGCTCTATATCGGGATCCTCGCCAATCTCCTGAACCTCTTTCTGAACTGGGTGCTGATCTACGGCAATCTGGGTGCCCCAGCACTTGGCGTCGCGGGCGCTGGCATGGCATCGGCCATTGCGATGTTTGTGCAGCTCGCGGTCTATTGGGTTATGTGGTCCAAAGGCCTACTCATCCTAAAACCACTGCTCAAGCACTTCCGGTTCGACTGGGTAATGAGCCGCCGCATTCTCCACATCGGCTATCCCGCCTCTATTGAGGGCATGATCTTCCAGGTCGGCATCCTGGGTTTCATGGCGCTTATGAGCATCTATGGCACGGCAGAATTTACGGCTTATCAGATCGGAGTGCAGATCCTCTCCATCTCTTTCTTGCCCGGCAATGGTTTTTCCATCGCGGCGTCAACCCTCGTAGGTCAACATCTAGGCGCCAATGATCCAGATGCCGCTGCCAGATCAGGCTGGCGGGCTCTCATCCTATCCATGCTGTTTATGGGAGGACTTGGCGCAGCGCTCATCGCAATGGCCCCAATGCTCGCAAGTTGGTTCATCGACGACCCGGAAGTCATCGCCCTCACTGTCGACTTCATCTGGATACTGGGTATTGCCCAGCCCTTAATGGCAATTGAATTCGTCATCGCCGGAGCGCTCCGCGGCGCGGGGGACACTCGGTTTCCCCTCTTTGCCATCTTCATCGGCCTCTTTGTCTTCCGTGTTTTCCCCGCCATGCTCATCGCGCTCTATTGGGGCGGGTCAATCCAACTTGTTTGGTCAGTTATCCTGCTCGACTATCTGGTGAAAGGCATCTTGCTGGCGGAGCGCTTTCGCCGCGGCCATTGGAAAACAATCAAGGTCTGATCAACCGCCTGTCAGCGTTCCGGCTTCCTGCATAGCCGCGATGGCTGCGTCGCTCAATCCAGCTTCTCGCGCTATCTCCGATGAGTGCTGACCATGCGCCGGACAGGGGCGGTCAATATGCGCTTGCACACCGTCAAGCTGAACCGGTGGCTCTGCAACGCGCACCTTTCCCAGCAAAGGATGATCTTGAACGCCCAACGCACCGACCGCCGCAACTTGCTCATGTGCAATAACGTCATCCGGGAAAAGGCATTCCGCACACGGCACATCACAGGCTTGGAGTTGGGAAAGAGCATCTGCCGTGCTCAGATGGGAGAACGCACCGCCGAGCTCCTTCAGCAAAGCACCCACATTGGCACTGCGGGCAAAGAGCGAGTTGAAGCGATCATCTTTGAGAATGTCTGGACGATTAATGATGCCGGCAATGCCCTTCCAGTGATCATCCGTTGCCGCTGCAATCGAGATATACCCATCAGCCGTCGCAGAGACCCGGTAATAGTCGGCCATCGCGGCAAAGTCGGTCGCATCCTCGGCCAACAATGTCTGACGCATCATCCCGTCAGGCCACAGGAAAAAGAGGCAGGATTGAAGCATGGAAAGATCAATATGCTGCCCCTCTCCCGTTGAGGCCCGCGCGAGAAGCGCCGCCGTAATCCCCTGAGCGACCGTATAGGCAGTGATCTTGTCTGCCACCAATGTCTTCATAAACTCCGGCACACCCTCTTCGGCCTGGACGCCAGTATAACCGGTAAGGGCTTGGATCACATGGTCATAGGCCGGGTCCTGTGCCATCGCACCTTCTTTGCCAAAACCGGTAATCGCCGCATAGATAAGCTTGGGGTTCGCTTTGCGAAGCTGCACGCTGCCTAAGTTCAGCCGCCGCATCACACCGTCCCGGTAGTTATGCACCAGCACGTCGGCGTCCGCAGCGAGCCGCTGAAGCAATTCCTGGCCCTTGGGGTCTTTGAGGTTGACCGCCAGCGCCCGCTTCCCGCGATTGCAATTGGCAAAGAGCGCAGAGATTCCGTTCTTCTGGCTCCCGATAAATCGCATTGGATCACCAATGCCTACGGGTTCAACCTTAATAACATCGGCGCCCTGTGCCGCCAGCATCATGCTTGAAAGCGACGCTGTGACCATTGTCGACAGTTCGATGATACGTACGCCCGCCAGCGGTTTATCCGCCGTTACTTTTTGTGCCACGCCAACCCTCCCTCTTGTTGCCAGCAATGATAGAAAGGAGAACCAGCGACAACAAGCAAAGCTTCGGGGAAGGAGTTTAAGCTCCTAATGCGCTTGAGATTTATCTCGGATATGGGCGGTAAAGGTTGGCCGCCCACCCGACGTCACCTTGGTGATGGTCGCTTCCACGGGAAACTCTGTCCCGTCTTTACGAAGACCGACAACTTCACCCCGTTCATTCATGAACCGGGAGGCTTGTTTTGAATTGGCAAAATGTTTGACATCTTCCGGGTGTTTTTTCCGGAATCGTTCGGGGAGCAACATCTCCAGTGCCTGTCCCATCACCTCTTCAGCCGCATAACCAAACATCTTCTCTGCGGTGAGATTAAAGAACGTGATGCACTGCGCCCCATCCACCGAGATAATAGCATCAGCAGCGACCGCTAGAATGCGCGACATCAACAAGTGCGTTTCTTTGGTGCGAACCATCTCATCCCGCCGGGCAGAGTGATCGCGGACCGAGATGATAAACCGTTTATCCCCGTGAAAAAGAGCCTCAGAAACACGAACATCAACGGGCATGACGTGACCCTCTTTGGTTCGCCCAGTGAGATCAAGAAAGCGCGACTGGTTCTGCTGTGGTTCCGCCGCCCACCGCGCCAACCACTTTATGGCGTCAGCACGCTGTCCTGGTCGAGGAGGCACCAGCATCGTGACATCAGCACCTTCTAACTCGCTGGCTTTATAGCCAAGCAAATCCTCTAGCGCCGCATTCACATAAACAATGCGCCCCTGCGGCGTTGAGACAACAATTGCTTCTGGCAAAGCAGCAATGAGTGTTTCAAAAAATTCGCCATCCATCCCAATTGCCTCATACGTTTTGAACCTGCCTTGCCAAGCTTTCGGTCCGAAAAGAATATGTGGCCGCAGGCGCCCTGCCCGCGACCACCACGATCACTCGGCTGCAACCGCTCCTGTTTCTGGATCAGGGTTTCCACCCTCCATCGCCTCCAGCACACTCCAATCATCGCTGATCGGAATACCGGCCGCCTCATAGAGCGGTCGTGTCCGCTCGGTCACAAGGCCGACACGTGCGATAGCGGGCATCATCAGATCTTCCAGCGCGTGGATCTGTCCGGGCGGCAGCGCCTGGGCGATACCCATCTCTTCCGCTTCCTCCATACCTTTGAAGAAGTCGTCCCGGTCAATGCCGCAATTGTCGAGCACCATGAGGAAGCCAGGGTCTACCCGCGACGCCAGCGATCCCCCTTGCATCTGCGCAGATGCCAACACGTTCACAGCATCGAAAGCAAACTGAGCCATTTCTTCACGATCATCTTCGTGCATTTTGGCAAAGACCGGACCCAGATACACATGACCGAATGAAACGTGCCGGGATTCATCGCGCATCACATTAAAGGTGAGCTTCTTCAGCAACGGACAATTGGTCGTTCGATACATATTGTTGAAGGCACCAAGCGCGAGACTTTCAACAATCATGTTCATGCCGATCATGACTTTCTCATGCCGGTCCGATTGAAGCGTTGCATCAATGAGCGCCTTCAACCAGGGCGACATCGGATAGGTCATCGCGATCTTGTCGCAATACTTTGCATAGACCTCCACATGACGCGCTTCATCCATCGTTTGGGTCGCGGCATAGAGTTTAGCGCCTGCATCGGGAACCGAATGCGTGACACAGGCCGCCGTCATCAGAGCACCCTGCTCGCCGTGCAGAAACTGCGACAGGAGTTGCGCTGTGGAGTGCGCGGTGAATGTTTCCTGTTGCGACTTCGAAAGCTTCTGGAAGAACGGGATCTTGTGATAAACGCTCGAGCGATCCGCGATCAGCGGGTTCGATGGATCAACCTCATGATCCCACGGCAGCAGCTCATCTGAGTCCCACTGATTTTGCTTCGCCCGCCTGTAAAGGTCTTCAACTTTGTCTTCGCCAAACTCGTAGGCAAACGACCAGGCAATATCCATCGGGTTCTTGTAGATGTCGTCCGGGTTCATCGTGACTTTCCAGTCACCCTTCTCAACGACATTTGTATTACTGGGTGCAGTCATTCTTTCCTCCTATGCGCCAATTGGCGTCATGCGATCTCGCTAATCACCCGGCCGACAAATTCAATCATGACGCCTGCGTCATTTTTTGATTTGACGTGAATCAAACGGGGGAAATTTCTTTCAGAGAAGATCGGGCCCAGCCCCGGGGTTCAGTCCCGGCTCAATATTGCCGCTCAGGCAGAAGCACCGTCATGCCGTCGAGATCATCAGACACTTTGATCTGACAACTCAGACGGCTGGTCTCGTTCACATCAAATGCGAAATCAAGCATGTCTTTTTCAAGCTCATCGACGGGCCCACACTTTTCCGCCCATTCTTCTGGGATGTAGCAATGACAGGTGGCACACGCACACGCGCCACCACAATCACCATCAATACCGGGCACCGTGTATTTGATGGCCCCCTCCATGAGGCTCAGCCCGTTGGTGACATCGACCTCATGTTCGGTCCCGCCAAACTCCACAAACTTGATTTTGGTCATGCAGCAGCCTCTTCCCGCAAATCGCAAATGGATCATAAGAGGCAGTAATCTCTGCCTTTTTTGGTGTCCGGTAAGGCCAGACTAACTTGACGCCTGCGTCATTTTCTTTGATTTGCGTCAACCTGACGTCTGAAAATACCCATGTTGCTATTGACAACATCTCTCCGCCATTCTATTTATGTTGACGTCGACAACATGGGCACACACATGACCTATCATCATGGCAATCTGAAACAGGCGCTGCTCGACAGAGCCGCAGAAGTGATCGCTGATCAGGGAATTGAGGCGTTGAGCCTGCGCGGCCTCGCCAGAGATGTCGGCGTCTCTCACGCTGCCCCCGCCCGCCACTTCAGAGATAAAAAAGCGCTTCTGAGCGCCCTCGCAACGGAAGGCTATCTTCGGTTCAGCGCTTATGTGACGGATGCCGCTGAGAAGGCGGGCAGTGATCCGGTCACCAGATATAACGCGATGGGCAGATCCGTGATCCGCTTTGCCCTCACCTACCCGGCCTATTACGCCACCTTCAATCACCCGGACGTCACACATGAGGCTGACGAAGAGCTGCTGAAAAGTCACCGGGAATATATGGAAATCGTCTTCATCGCGGCTGCAGAAGCGCAAGCCGCAGGCTGGCACCCAAACATCGATCCATTGGTGCTGATGGCGTTCTCGTCAGCCGCTGCGACGGGCGCCGCGAACATGGTCACGAACAGACGCGGCAGTGACATTTTCGAAGGCCGCGATCTCGAAGACCTCGCCGAACAAATTATCAATCTTGTGGTGCCGCCCAGCGCAGACCTGTGCGCCCCAGGTAACGAAGACAACGATGGCAAAGTGCGCCGAGGAGAAAACACATGGCAATCCTGAAAGCCCTCTTCCCGTGGGGTCCTGTCTTTTTTGGCATTGGATTTCTGGCGCCGCTCATCGCGAGCCTGATGATAGCACTCACCATCGCAGCCCCCTTCGGCCTGAGTGAGATTCAAACCGGGCTGATCATCGGCGGCACCTGGGGCCTGATCGCAAAATTCGGAGGACGGTGGATATGAGCATCGCTGAAGCAACAAACCCCGCCGCACTGGACAAAGAGGAAGAACGTCGCCTCTATCGCGAAGAGATGGCGATTGCCAGAAAGTACATTGGACCCTTCCCTGTCGTGATGGCGCTGTGGTGCTTCTCTAATCTCTTGTGCTGGTTTGCGCTCTGGCCGCTTGTGATCTTTGACGTGATCCCGCTTTGGGTAGGCTTCATCGTCGCAACCGCCAATGTCGCGCTCTGCTATCTGCCCTCACACGAAGCGCAGCACTCAAATTATGCAAACCCCGGACAACCGCTTCGCTGGCTGAATGAATTGATCGGCTACGTATCGACCATCCCCCTGGTCTTGCCCTTCAAGATCGCGCGCTACACCCACATGCTGCATCACAAGCACACCAACGATCCCAAACTAGATCCCGACTATGAAGTGATCGCCCCCACATGGGGACAGGCGGTGCTGAAAACCGTGCGTCGCATGCAACCTCGGTTCCCAAATTCATATGGCATCGTCCTGTCAGAAAATGCCGATGACCCCGCAGCCCAACGCGCGGGCCTTGAAGGCGTCGTTCAATCGCTGGCCTATTGGGGCATTCTCTGCGTCCTCGCCTGGAGCGGCTTCGCATTGGAAGCGGCCTTCCTCTGGTGGGTTCCCCGCCTGTTGGGCACCATCTACATCTCGCTGTTCCTCAGCTGGTGGCCGCACCACCCGATGAAAGAGATGGGCCGCTATCGCAACACCCGCTCCTTCACCCACAAGCTCGGCAACATTGTCGCCTTCGGCATGGAAGATCACATCATTCATCACCTGCATCCAGGCATGCCGCTAAACAGGAATAAAGCCGCTTTTCGCGAGCTGCGGCCGATTTTGGAAGCACGGGGCTGTCGCTTGGAGGACCATTAGGTCGGACCGAACACTCAGGGCGCGCGGAGTCCGCGACGTCAGAATCGCCCCAGTCAAACAGAGTGACTTTTTGTCAGGTTTTGGTTCACAGACCACCATCCAGGCTCTACCATTTCTCCATCGACATTCATAAATGGCGGCGCTCTGCCGCCCCAAAACTGACACTGATCTGGGGAGATGCACCATGAGCGAGCAAGCACTGAACGATGCAATTGATTTCGATCCCGATGCCCTGCGCGACAAATACCGTGAAGAACGCGACAAGCGCCTGCGGGCCGACGGCAATGAGCAATATGTCGAGATCAAAGGCGACTATGCCCGCTATCTCGAAGACCCTTATGTAGAAGAGCGCATTGAGCGCGAACCGTTCACCGACGACACCGACGTTGTGATCGTTGGCGGTGGCTTTGGCGGCCTGCTTGCAGGCGCACGAATCCGCGAAGCCGGTGTCAAAAACCTGCGCATGATCGAGAAGGGTGGCGAGTTTGGCGGCACCTGGTACTGGAACCGCTATCCCGGTGCGGCCTGCGACATTGAATCCTATGTCTATCTGCCGCTCCTGGAAGAAACCGGTTTCATGCCCGTGGAAAAATACACCCGCGCACCAGAAATTCTCGCGCACTCCAAACGCATCGCAGCAAAATTCGACCTCTACAACAATGCCGCCCTTCAGACAGAAGTCGAAGAAGTGCGTTGGGATGAAAACCTCTCACGCTGGATCATCAAGACCAATCGCGGTGATGAGATGAAGGCAAAATTCGTCGTCATGTCGAACGGCCCTCTTCATCGGCCCAAGCTGCCGGGCATCAAAGGTGTTGAAACCTTCAAAGGCCACACCTTCCACACCAGCCGCTGGGACTATGCCTATACCGGCGGCAGCCCTGCAGGCGGCCTCTCCAAACTCAAAGGCAAGCGGATTGGCATCATCGGCACCGGCGCAACGTCTGTGCAGTGTGTGCCTCACCTTGCTGAAGGCGCGGACGAACTTTTTGTCTTCCAGCGCACACCGTCTTCCATTGATGTGCGGAACAATAAAGAGACCGATTGGGATTGGGCGAAAAGCCTTGAGCCCGGCTGGCAAAAGAAGCGCATGGACAATTTCAATATTCTTGTCTCTGGCGGTTTTGCGTCTGAAGATCTGGTCAATGACGGCTGGACAGAAATCATCCGCAACCTGCTGTTCATTGCAAGCCAGGGCGACAACAAAAACCTGACACCTGAAAAACTCGCAGAGATCGCAGAACTTGCTGACTTCAAAAAGATGGAACAGGTCCGCTCCCGCGTGGACGAAATCATCAAAGACCCATCCGTCGCCGAGGCCCTGAAGCCCTGGTATCGCCAGTTCTGCAAGCGTCCCTGTTTCCATGACGAATATCTTGCCGCCTTCAACAAGCCCAATGTCCATCTGATCGACACCAACGGACAAGGCGTTGAGAAAATTACCGAGACGGGCATTGTCGCGAACGGCAAAGAATATGAAGTCGATTGCCTCATCTACGCCACAGGCTTTGAAGTGGGCACCGACTATACCCGCCGGTCCGGCTATGAGCTTTATGGTCGCGGTGGCAAGTCCCTGACCGAGACATGGGAGGGCGGCATCGAAACACTCTATGGCATGAACGTGCGCGGCTTCCCCAATGTCTTCATCATGGGCGGCGCTCAGGCTGGCTTTACCGCCAACTACCCACACCTTCTTGAAGAACAGAGCAATCACATTGCCTGGGTCCTTGGCGAAGCAGAGAAGCGCCAGGCCTCAACGGTTGAGCCGTCAGAAGAAGGTCAGGCTGCCTGGGTTGCCAAGGTCATGGAAAAGGCTGTCATGCGCACCCAGTTCCTCGAGGAATGCACGCCGGGCTATTACAATAATGAAGGCAAGGCCTCAGAACGCTCCGGCCAGAACGCCCCCTATGGCGGTGGCTCCGTGGAGTATTTCGACATTCTCGACAAGTGGCGGAGCGAAGGTGACCTGAGCGGGTTGGAACTCAACTAAATCTTCCACCTTCATAGGTAAACATTGAAAGGCGTCTCTCATCGGAGGCGCCTTTTTCTTTGGTCAAATACTGGAGAGTGGCGGAGAGACAGAGATTCGAACTCTGGGTACTGTTGCCAGCACAACGGTTTTCGAGACCGCCCCGTTCAACCACTCCGGCACCTCTCCGCGATAGACCATGTAAACGATCTTTGGTTGTGGCGGCGGAATGTATCAGAAGCCGCGCCTGACACAAGCCGTCACACGCCCTTCCCTCACCTTAAGAGACCCAAAAGCCGCCAAATTCGGCCACAGAGACGCTCACCCCTTGATATAGATGCATATACATCTATATAAGCCTGAGTTGAGATCATCTGAGGCGACCCCATGCGACTAGACGACCACCCCACCGTCCTGAAAGTCAGAGCAGCCAAGACTCCCCCCGCCCCGAGCGAACCTTTGAGTGCGGCCTGGCTGAAAGACCTCTGCCTGGACGCAGGCGCGGACGATGTGGGCTTTGTTGCCATAGACCGCCCGGATATTGCAGGTCAGGTGGCCGACATACTCAAAATCCTGCCCGAAACAAAGACCCTCATCAGCATTGTCTCGCGCATGAACCGGGACGCGGTACGAACCGCCACACGGTCCATCGCCAATCACGAGTTTCACGAGACCTATCAATCGGTGAACGAAGCCGCCCGCCACATTGTGAAGGCGCTGGAGGCCAAAGGCATTCCCGCCCTCAACGCCGTCGCCGCCTTTCCCATGGAGGTGCAGGACTTTCCCGGCAAAAGCTGGCCGATCTCGCACAAGCCCATCGCAGAAGCGGCTGGCATGGGAAAAATGGGTTTCCACCGCAATGTGATCCACCCGAAATTTGGCAACTTCATTCTGCTCGACACAATCCTGATTGGCCGTGCCGTCACAGAAGAAAGCAAACCTCTCGACTATTCGCCCTGCGTCGAATGCAAGCTCTGCGTCGCCGCCTGCCCCGTGGAAGCCATTGGCCCTGATGGCAGCTTCAACTTCTCGGCCTGTTATTCCCACAATTATCGCGAATTCCTGGGCGGCTTTCTGGACTGGACGGAGCAGGTCGCCGACGCCAAAGACAAACACGATTATCGCGAACGGGTAAGCGAAGGGGAAGTCGTCTCCATGTGGCAGAGCCTCTCGTTCAAACCAAGCTATAAGGCCGCCTATTGCGTCTCTGTCTGCCCAGCAGGGGAAGACGTCATCAGCCCCTATCTTGAGGACCGCATTGGCTTTTCTGAGCGATATGTCAAACCTTTGCAGCAAACAGAAGAAACCATTTACGTTCTGCCAAACTCTGATGCGGAAACCCTCATTCCTTCACGCTTCCCCGCCAAAACAACACAGCAGGTCCGCTGGAACATCAGCGCCAACGATATTTTCAGTTATCTGTTCAACATCACGCTGACGTTTCAGCGGCGCAAAGCCGGGGACCTGAACGCGACCTACCATCTTCGCCTTACCGGAGACATGCCCCTGGACGCCACCATCACAATCGTGCGCCGCCGGATCGAAATTGAGTTTGGCCTCACAGGCGAAGCAGACCTCACCATCGAGACCACACCCGACATTTGGATGGCAGCCTTTGAAGACGGCTTCTCCCTTGAGAACAGCATGGCCGCAGGTGAGATGAAGCTGGACGGCCCGGCGGACTTGTTCCACCGTCTTGCAAACTGTTTCCCGACCTATGGCGACATCAACTAGAGCAGGCCAGATATGACCAAGCCCTTACCCGTAACATCCCGGCAAGCCATCGACGTCGGCGCGACCTGCGCCTGCTTCGCCGTGCGCAAAATGACCCGCGCAGTCACCCAGCTCTATGACCATCATCTGGCCGAAGCAGGTCTGCGCATCACGCAGTTTACGTTGATGAACGCCATCGCCGGGTTTGCTCAGGTGCCCGTCTATGTCTTGGCAGAAGAACTGGTCATGGACCGAACAACCCTGACCCGAAATCTGAAGCCCTTGATCAAGGCGGGCCTCGTCGCCAGCACCCCGGACGAAAAAGACGCGCGCGTGCGCAATCTGACCCTCACGAGAGAGGGCACTGAACGCCTGGCCGCAGCGCTTCCGCATTGGGAAAGCGCGCAGGCAGATTTCATTGAAAAAGTGGGCGGCACATCCTGGGCAGAAGTCGCGCTTGGCATTGCACAGATTGACCGCGCCTTAAGCACCGGCCCCCGGCCATCAGACAGACTGCAGGCGAGCACATAAAACCCTGCTAGCGGTATGTTCACATTCGCTTTAGTTTGACCCCATGCAAAGCGAAAACCATAAGCCGCTCCTGCGCGCACGCGCCTGGGCCATCCACATTTTCACCGCGTCGGGGATCATCCCCGCCCTGCTATCGATCCAGGCTGTGTTCGATGGGGACGGGCGGACCGCGCTCCTCTGGCTAGGGCTCGCACTCATCATTGATGGATTGGATGGGCCGCTGGCCCGGCGCTTTGAGGTCACCCGCTACACGCCACGCTTTGATGGCGCAATCCTTGATCTCGTGATCGACTATCTCACCTACACCGCCATCCCGGCCCTGATGGTCTGGCAGCTGAACATGGTGCCAGATGGCTGGGGTCTTGCGGCGGCGAGTTTTGTGATGATCACCGCGCTCTACTGCTTCGGCAATAGAGACATGAAAACGACCGACAATTATTTCGAAGGCTTTCCGGCAACCTGGAACCTGATCGTTCTTTGCTTCTTCTTGGGCGACACCGGACAGACCACCAATCTTCTTGTCATCCTGCTGCTCGGTATCCTGACATTTACCCGGCTGAAATTCATTCATCCGTTCAGGGTGGTGAGACTTCGTCTCGTGACAATCTTCATGACAGCAGCCTGGGGTATCTCCAGCACCTGGCTGCTGTTTGCCAAGACAGAGGCACCGCTCCTCGAGAGCGAGCCGGCTGCCTATGGCGCGTGGATATTCTCCTCACTCTATTTTGTCGGCTTTGGTGCGGTTCGCTCTTTTCAGCAGAATATCAAAAGCTCTTAGGGACTACCGGCAGGTGGCGGCGCCGTGAGAGGAAGAGGGGGCACGGGCGGCGGCGGCAAGCGCCCTGCCACGCCACCGTGGAGATCAATCAGATCTTGGAGCCGCGAGAGAACCCCAGGCGGCAACCCGGGAGGCAGCATGGCCGGATCGAAACCATTGTGTCCGATCGCTTCGCGCAACCGAACCAGCCCCGCGATGGCCGCAAGCTCGGAACCCGCACCGGCAAACTGAGCCGGATCAATTCCCATCTCTTCCAGACGAAGTTGCATCGCCTCGAATTGAAGCATCAACGCCGGATCAAATTTTTCGCCGGGCGCAGGCGGGAACGCGCCACCGGCAAAACCCTCAATCGCGTGCCTGTTGGCCAAAAACGCCGCGAAGAGGGCTGGGTTGAACTGATGGATACCTTCAGCGGTGGCGTCCGCTCCCCCAAGCTCCATAAGGGCCGAGAGTTGATCCGCGGTCAGGGGACGCGTTGCATCAAGCAAAGCGGGCGGCAACCCTTTTGCGCTGACAAGCGCTCTCACCTGATCAATGTCGGGGAGGCTTGTTGGGTCGACCGTCAACGCTTCGAACTCCCGTCCTTCTACGCGACCGCGAAGGAGATCGGGGAATTCTCCCGCACCAAGACGCTCACCGTCCAAGGCCCAGGGAAGATCACGCAACAGTCCAGGGATCTGAATATGCGGCTGTGGACTGACGGAAACTTCGCCTTCCAGCCAACGGCCTTTGAATAGTGCGGCGGGCATCTCGCCACCTGGCATGCGCGGCGCAAGACCGGCGGGCAAAGTCCAGTTGTGTCCCGCCAAATAGTGAAGCCCTGCTGCATCGGAGGCAACAAACCCCTGAACAAGCAAGTCTGTCATGCGCCCACCAAAAGGTTCACGGGGCGCTTTGATAAAGTCAGTGACTTTAAACTGCCGAGCCTCAAACACACCGCGAAGCAGAACTTCATCCCCTGCTTCAATGGTGCGGCCATCAATAAGAGGTCGGTCAAACAACAACCCGCCAAGCGTGAGCGTATTTTCAGCGGAGGGACCAGCAACGCCCCGCACAAAAGCCCCAAGCGACGGCGACACGGGATCAATGCGGGTTGCAACAACTTGCTCATCGGCACCACGCAGACCACTCACCCGAACCCATTCGTCAATCTCAGGAAGTCGATCGCTGGGCGCCACTTCAATTGTCTGGCCCAGCACTCTTATTGTGCGCGCCAACGGGTCGACGTCACTTACAGGCCCCATGGCGGCATGTTGAACTTCAACGAGATGTGCTTGATAGCGCTCCCCCATGGGCTCAGCTTCCACAGCCACCACCTGACCGATCGCAAAGTCAGTGGGCGACCCGGCAACCCCATCAACGACAACTGGCGTCTCATCTGCATAGTCAATATGCACACCGTTCACGACGATGCTGCCAAAGGCGGAGATGATCCCGTAAATCCCCGTACCGCCGACGCCTTCATCACCATCGGTGTCCGCCATACCGGTCGCAAAACCAGTACCACCAACGCCTTCATCCCCATCACCGCCAACGCTCGCCACACCGGTCGCAAAACCGGTCCCGCCAACTCCTTCGTCCTGATCCCGGTCCGGACCACCAACGTCTGAGAAGCCCGTCCCGCCAACACCGCTATCGGGGTTTGATGTTTCTGACGGTGCCATAGCAACAGAGCCGAACCCGGCACACCCACTGACAAGACTTGTGGCAAGAAGAACAACCAACGCGCGGATCACGATACATCCCCCCCGTCGACGTCAGCACGCTCATCTAGCTCTGAATGGAAATAGACCCCGAAAGTCATGCGATGACGGCCATCCCCACGGGCGCGGTCTTGGGTCGCCAGTTCCAGTGCTTCCTTATTCGCCTCGCGAACCGCTTCGCTCCCCAGCTCTCGAGCAAGAAGGCGGAGCTTTTCAATCGACGCTTCGCTCAACCCCCAATAGAACGTGGCCCGGTCAATGAACCTTGGCTCCTGCCCCTGAAGATTGTGCAGACCTGCTGCAATATGGTCACGCAGATTACGGCCAAAGAAGTGAAGCGCCTCTTCCTCTCCTTCCGGCGTTGCAAATGCATCCGTATTAAGCTCGATAAATCCATCATCCCGCCGGAGCGCCACGTTAAGACGCAGCCAATCATCCAGCACGGCGCGGGATCGCACGTCCTGGCTGACCTCACCGACCAATTCTTCAAAGCTCGGTGAGCCATCAGAGCGCTTTTCAAAAAGTGGGAGCGGGTTTCCCTTGGCATCTGCAAAAGGCGGACGCCCCATCCATATGCCCGTGAGCTTTGACCCAAGAGACGCGGCACTTGGCACGCGAGGCGTGTCCTCTGTGTCTTCCAGGAGGCGTTTAACGTCTTTCCGATGAACACCGGTCATCACGCTGATAGCACTCTGGGTGACACGCCCGGCCTTCGCTGCCTCCGCCTGCGCCGCATCAACGTAAAGCACTTTCAGTTCTTCAATGATCTGCGGGAGCTGCACACCTCGACGCACCAAACCACGGACAAGCGGGCGCAAGACCGTACGCACAGCGGTCAAAAAGGGGCCTGATGGCCCGTCTTTTTCCAGGATTTCCCCCATATCTGGAGACTACACAAGAATATGTGGGAAAACTACCCACATATTTGTTGACGTGGGATATATTCCCACATATGTTGATCCTGTTGCTGACGGTGTTAGCAGCACCTGGTGAGCACTAGGCCCCTGTCGGCACAGTTTCCTTCTGGCCGGTCAGCATCCTCACCCCTTGGGTCTATGTTCTATTAGGTTGGGCCGGAGGAGTCGCAAGCCCCTCCGGCCTACTCTTTTTCAGCCTCACATTCTGAAAGTCACCGCCCCTGCTCTCCTGCAAAGCCAGAGCTTGCATAGCGGCGCACTTTTTATATAATCACCATTATGCCAAAAAGAGTTGATCACACAGAAAGACGTCGTGCCTTTGCCAATGCCGCCATTGAGGTGATCGGCACACGGGGATTGGACGCGGTACGTCTGGTGGACGTGGCACGAGTTGCCGGAGCCACCACGGGCAGCCTCACGCATTATTTCAACGATAAAGACCAATTGATTGCGGCAGCCCTGGAAGAAGTCATCGCGCAAGCCTCTAAGCGAGGGGAGCAGTCGAGCGGCGGAATTCTGGAGATGGTCGCCACCTTCCTGCCCATTGATGAAGAAGGGCAGCTGGCAGCGCGTGTGTGGCTCGCCTTTTTTGACCGAGCCCTCACAAGCGACACTCTCACAGCCATCCACAGACAATACTACAATGAATTTCAAGAGAGCCTTGTTGAAAGGCTTTCGCTTGAAATCACCGCGCCTCGCGAGCGCCTCACCATGCTCGCTGATGCCATCATCGCCATTGTTGACGGGCTTTTGGTCCGGGCAACCCTGGATCCTGAAGGATGGCCCGCGCACAAACAATTAGACCACCTGGACCTGATGCTTCGCTCTTTGTTGGGCGACACACTCAAAGTGGAGGAAATCTCATGACCACACCTAAAGTAGAAACCTTGCCTGCAACGGCGACCAAAGACGAAATCATGGCTGTGATCCACCGCGACGGCGCAGTGATCCTGAAAGATGTGTTGAACGCGAAACAGGTCGCAGCACTGAACGCAGAAATCGGCCCCTATGTTGAGGCAACGCAGGACGGCAGCGACGACTTCACCGGCCGCTTTACCACCAGAACCGGTGCCCTAGTGGCTCGCTCGGCCATGTGTCGGGACATGGTCATGCATGACACGATCCGGGAGGCTGTCGGCGACTTCCTCCTACCCAATTGTGAGGCTTATCAAATCCACCTCACCCAGGTGATCCGCATCAAGCCTGGCCAGGTGGAACAGGCAATCCACCGCGATCGTTGGGCCTGGGGAAAATATCTGCAAGGCGTCGAACCCCAGCTCAACACAATCTGGGCAGCAACCGACTTCACCAAGGAAAATGGGGCCACCCAGGTGGTTCCAGGCTCAATCACCTGGCCAGATGACCGGGTCCCTCAACCAGACGAAATCGGGTACGCCGAAATGTCGGCAGGTTCAGTCCTCATCTATACAGGTACAGTTTTTCATGGCGGCGGTGCCAACAAGTCCAATGGGGACCGAGCTGGGGTCAATATCACCTACACGCTGGGCTGGCTGCGCCAGGAAGAAAACCAGTACCTCTCCTGCCCTCCAGAGATCGCCAAAGACTTCGATCCAGAGCTTCAGGCCCTGTTGGGCTATGCGATGGGGTCCTACGCATTGGGCTACTACACCCCGCCTCTCCCGGCAGGTGAAGGGCCTGAAGTGGTACCGCCAGAATTTGCCCTTGGGGTCAAAAGTTCAGGCTCAGCCTTTGGATCTGCGGAGCTTCTGGAAGCCGTCACAAACAGCGGCACCGCGCAAAAGCAAGCTTGAGGCAGACTTAACGTCCAGGCGCCTGAAAAACCGGCAAAATGGGCGCTAAACCCGCCCAAAGCCAGTTGACACCCCCCGCGCCACGGCTATAGTGCGCGCCACTCACCAGCGGTCCCCGCCAATCAACCCTGATTGTCGGCAGGGCCCCTGGATTTTGTTTTGCATGGAATTTCAAGATGTTCGCAGTTATCCGCACTGGCGGTAAGCAATATCGGGTCGCTAAAGACGACGTGATCAAGGTCGAAAAACTCACTGGTGAAGCTGGTGACAAGATCGACCTAACCGACGTTCTGATGGTCGGCGGCGAAGGCACCACTACAAAAGTCGGTGCCCCTCTGATCGGTGGCGCTTCGGTGAAAGCCGAAATCGTCGAACAGGGTCGCTCGCGCAAGATCATTATCTTCAAAAAGAAGCGCCGTCAGAATTACCGCCGCACGGCGGGTCATCGTCAGCATCAGACTCTGCTGAAAATCACGGACATTGCAGCAGGCTAACGCCAGCGCGATCCACGAAGGGTTAGAAAAAATGGCTCATAAAAAAGCAGGCGGTTCATCCCGTAACGGTCGCGACAGTGCTGGACGTCGTCTTGGCGTCAAAAAATCTGGCGGCCAGGCTGTAATCGCAGGCAACATCATCATTCGTCAGCGCGGCACCAAATGGCACCCGGGCGAAAATGTTGGTATGGGCAAAGATCACACGATCTTTGCGATCACCGAAGGCACCGTAAGCTTCCGCACCCGCGCTGGTGGCCGGACTTACGTCTCGGTCCTCCCAGGCGACATGCCGGTGGCGAACGCAGCAGACTAAATAGCAGGTGAACCGTCGCCTGCGGGTGGCGGACAGACCTAAAGACTTCGAGAGGGAGATGGTTCGCCATCTCTCTCTTTTTTTGTGCCCCTCTCAATATCACTGCATGCTGACCTGAGAGGAGGAACCCATGATTGCCCAAACACTGAGCCTAGCGGGCGAGAAGCTGACACTGCGTCCCTTCACATTGGAGGATGCCCCCCGCGTCCATGAACTGGTGAGCAACTGGAACGTCGCCTCCATGGTCGCGCGCATTCCCCATCCCTATCCTGACGGTGCGGCAGAAGAGTGGATCAGAGGTCACACTAAAAATCGTGCCGCCGGTGATCATTGGCCTTTCGCCATTGAAACAAAAAGGGCCGGGCTTGTGGGCGCGATCCGCCTGTCCAAGACCGACAGCGGCTCGATGGAGCTCGGCTATTGGATCGGAGAACCCTATTGGGGCAAAGGCATTGCCTCAGAGGCTGCACGGGTCTTAGTTGAGTTTGCTTTCGATATTTTGGACCTGGACCATCTCACGTCGGGGCATTTCAAAGACAACCCCGCATCGGGACGGGTACTGACAAAGCGCGGCTTTCAAAAAACCGGCGAAGAGAAACGCTTCTGTCTCGCCAGAGGAGAAGAGTTAGACTGTGTCACCCTCAAACTGACGGCCCCAGAGCATAAGAAGACCAGGCAATGACAACCATATTGACGACAGACCGCCTGACTCTTCGAACTTTCGAGGCCGACGACGCAGCGCTGGTGACCGACTATGTCGGCAATTGGGATGTCTGCTCCAATCTCACCCGTGTGCCCTATCCCTACACAAGAGAGATGGCGGACCATTGGATAGCGAGCCATGAGGCATCACCAGACATCATCTGCGCAATCGAGGTAGACGGAGCCTTTGCAGGCTGCATCGCCCAGGAGCAGGAGTTTGGGTATTGGCTGGGTGAACCTTTCTGGGGCAAAGGCATCATGACGGAGGCCACCCGCGCTTTCGTCTCCTACCTCTTCAAGGAAGAGGGCATGCATGACCTTGGAGCCTCATTCTTCAAAGACAATCCAGCGTCAGGCGTGGTGTTGGAACGCTGCGGCTTTGCGGTGACCGGCGAAAGCAAATCCTTCTGCCTGGCCCGCGACACAGAGGTGGAACGTTTCGACGTCACCACCAACAGGCATGTTTGGGAAGAACTGAAAGGCAGCTGGTAACCCTATGAAACGCGTCTTTACCATGGCCACGGACACTCAACCCGTTCTTAAAACAAAACGGCTGACACTGCGTGCCTTTAGGATAGAAGACGCGGAAACAGTCTCAAGAGTGGCAGGTGAGTGGGACGTTGCCCGTATGATGGCGCCTGTGCCCTACCCCTACCCCGTTTCCGTGGCGGCAGAATGGATCAACAGCCATCAGGCAAGCGCCATCGCCGGGACCGACATGACCTTCGCCATCTGGCAGAACAGCACTCTTATCGGCTCCATCAATATTGAGAACCGGGGCGATAACACGACAGGGATCGGCTACTGGATTGGCAAAACCCATTGGAACCAGGGATATGCGAGCGAAGCCGTGACCGAGATCCTTCGATACGCCTTCAGCGTGCTGGACGTTAACCTTCTCACCACGGAGCTCTTTGCCGATAATCTGGCCTCAGCCCGCGTTTTGGAGAAAGCCAGCTTCACATTTCACCAGGATAAGTCGGGTTGGAGTGAAGCCAGGCAGGAAACATGCCCCAAACGTGAGTATCGCTTGACCAAAGCGCGCTGGCAGGCTCAAAAGGGGCCACTATGAAATTCCTGGACCAAGCAAAAATCTATATTCGCTCCGGCGACGGCGGCGCTGGCTCGATCAGCTTCCGGCGGGAGAAGAATGTCCAGTATGGTGGGCCCAATGGCGGCGACGGCGGCAAGGGCGGTCATGTCATCGTCGAATGTGTCGATGGTCTGAATACCCTTATCGATTATCGCTACCGCCAGCACTTCAAAGGCAAGACCGGCGTGCATGGCATGGGGCGGGACCGATCCGGCCCCAATGGCGAAGACGCCATCCTTCAGGTTCCTGTCGGCACGCAGGTCTATGAAGAAGACAATGAGACACTCATCGCCGACATGAAACGGGTGGGTCAGCGTGTTGTCCTCTTGAGAGGCGGCAATGGCGGCTTTGGCAACGCGCATTTCAAGACCGCGACCAACCAGTCACCCCGGCATGCCAATCCTGGCCAAGAAGGCAAGGAGATGTGGATCTGGCTTCGCTTGAAGCTGATCGCAGATGCTGGCCTTGTCGGCCTTCCCAATGCGGGCAAGAGCACATTCCTCGCAGCAGTCTCGCAGGCAAAACCAAAAATTGCCGACTATCCCTTCACAACCCTCAACCCGAATTTGGGTGTTGTGGATATGGAGAATGACGGCTTCGTGCTGGCGGATATTCCTGGTCTTATTGAGGGTGCCCATGAAGGTGCAGGCCTGGGCGACAGGTTCCTCGGACACGTGGAGCGTACAAACATTCTGCTCCACCTGGTGGACGGCACGGACGAAGATGTCACAGGTGCTTACAAAACCATCAAGGGTGAACTGCAAGCCTACGGTGCGGGGCTTGCGGAGAAGCCCGTCATTGTCGCACTCAACAAGTGCGATGCCCTTACAGAAGACATCATCACAGAACGCAAAGCCGCACTGGAAGAAGCATCCGGCCAGGACGTCATTCTCTTGTCGGGCGTCTCAGGCGACGGCGTGCGCCCTGTGCTGCATAGCCTTCTAAAAGAAATCAATCTGCACCGTGGAAAATCAACCGCAGACGAAGAAGACGAGGCATCCACCTCACAAGGGTGGCAGCCATGACCTCCCGGCTGGTTAGCGCCAAACGCATCGTCGTCAAAATTGGTTCTTCTCTTCTCGTAGAAGGAGAGACGGGCAAGCTCAACCGTCCCTGGCTTGATGCACTCATGGACGATATTGCCGCGATGCGCGCTCAAGGTCAGGACGTGATCATTGTTTCGTCGGGCGCCATTGCTCTTGGCCGTCATGCATTAGGACTGGCGCCGGGCTCGCTCAAACTTGAAGAAAGTCAAGCCGCCGCCGCAGCAGGACAGATCCACCTCGCCCACGCGTTTCAGGCATCACTCGCAGAACGCACTCTCTCGACAGCTCAGGTGCTTGTCACGCTGGAAGACACTGAAGAACGTCGGCGCTATCTCAACGCTCGCTCGACGGTCACGACCTTGTTGAAGCTCGGCGCAGTTCCCGTCATCAATGAAAACGACACAGTTGCCACATCAGAAATCAGGTATGGGGACAATGATCGGTTGGCCGCGCGGGTTGCCTCCATGATCAGCGCCGACTGCCTGGTTCTTTTGTCAGATATTGACGGTCTCTACTCCGCGCCACCTGGTAGCGCCGATGCCACACACATTCCCGAAGTAGCGCACATCACCGCAGAGATTGAAGCCATGGCCGGTGACGCGGGATCTGATCTGTCGCGCGGCGGCATGAAAACCAAAATCACCGCGGCTCAGATCGCAACTCAGGCAGGCTGCCACATGGTCATCACCAATGGCAGAAACCCCCATCCGCTGAAAGCGTTAGCGGAGGGTGCGCAATGCACCTGGTTTGATGCCCTCTCTGATCCTGAGACAGAGCGCAAACGGTGGATTGCGGCAACACTGCAAGCCTCAGGCGTCCTGCTCGTTGACTCTGGCGCTGCCAAAGCACTTGAAAAGGGTAGCAGCCTCCTGCCCGCTGGCATTATTGGCGTAGAAGGCACATTTGAACGCGGAGACGCCGTTCTTGTTAAAAATGGCTCTGGCGAAGAAATTGCCCGAGGTCTCTCCGCCTATTCGAGCCTCCACGCCAAAGAAATCGCCGGACACAACAGCAGTGAAATTGAGGCCCTTCTAGGCTATCGTGGACGTTCTGAGATGATCCACCGGGACGATCTCGTCCTAAAAAAGACTCTTAGAACTGACGACAAAGGATAAAGGCATGAGCATCGCCGACCTGACCGCAGCAAACGACGACATCGAAGCCATCATGGCTGACATCGGGGCACGCGCACGTGCCGCCGCGACGAAGCTCGCCACGATCCCGACAAAGCAGAAAGACGCAGCTCTCCTTGCAAGTGCCATGCTCGTGCGGGCAAACGCTGGTGACATCTTGGAAGCCAATGCCAAAGACATAGAAGTCGGACGGGCGAAAGGTCTTTCAGAAGCCTTGATGGATCGGTTGATGCTGGACGACGCCCGCATTGAGGCCATCGCCAAAGGCATTGAAGAGGTTGCCAGCCTGAAAGATCCCGTTGGCGATGTGATGGCGAATTGGGAGCAACCAAGCGGCCTCAACATTTCCCGTGTGCGTGTTCCCCTGGGTGTTATTGGTGTTATCTATGAAAGCCGCCCCAATGTGACAGCTGACGCCGCCATTCTTTGTTTGAAGACTGGCAACGCTGCCATACTGCGCGGCGGCTCTGAGAGCTTCCACTCAAGCCGTGCGATTTTTGACTGCCTCGAAGAAGGCATGAGCGCAGCCAACTTGCCCGACGGAACGGTACAAATCGTGCCCACCACAGATCGGGCAGCGGTCGGCGAAATGCTGAAAGGCCTGAACGGAAATCTTGACCTCATCATTCCCCGTGGCGGGCGCTCTCTGGTTGAACGCGTGCAGAACGAAGCCCGCGTGCCTGTATTCGCGCATCTGGATGGCATTTGCCATGTCTATGTGGACCGGGATGCGGACCTCACTATGGCAAAAGAAATTGTTGTGAATGCCAAGATGCGGCGCACAGCCATTTGCGGTTCCGCAGAAACAGTGTTGGTCGACAAAGGCGCAGCAGAAAAAAACCTCGCCGCCATTGTCGCAAGCCTGATCGAGGCTGGATGCGAAGTCCGTGGTGACGAAGCGACTCAAGCGACCGACACCCGCGTGAAGCCCGCAACGACACAAGACTATGAAACCGAATATCTCGACGCCATCATTTCCATCGCCGTCGTGGATGGTGTGAAAAACGCGATGCGCCACATCAGCAACTACGGCTCCAACCACACAGACTGCATCGTGACGGAGAACGTGGAGACAGCAACGCGCTTCTTGAATGAAGTCGACAGCGCGATCGTGCTCCACAATGCGTCAACGCAATATGCTGACGGCGGCGAGTTTGGCATGGGCGCAGAGATCGGCATTGCGACCGGCAAGTTCCATGCGCGCGGACCCGTCGGCCTGGAACAACTCACCAGTTTCAAATATCAGGTACGCGGCAGCGGCCAGATCCGTCCATAAGCAACAACCACATGTCCTTCACGCCAGTGACATCGCCCGGCCTGAAAATCGGGCTTCTTGGGGGCTCGTTTAACCCCGCCCATGCCGGTCACCGCCTGGTCTCCACAATGGCTTTGCGACAACTGGGTCTCGATCAGGTCTGGTGGCTTGTATCGCCCCAAAACCCGCTTAAATCAGACGCCGGCATGGCCCCGGCAACCGAACGGCTACAAGGCGCGACGGAGATCGCCGATCATCCACGGATCATTGTCACCGACATAGAAACCCATCTGGGTACCCGATACACAATCGACACCGTCCACGCGCTTCAGCAGCGTTTTCAAGGTGTCCGGTTCGTCTGGTTGATGGGGGCCGACAATATGATCCAGCTCCCAAGATGGGCCAGATGGCAGGAACTTGTCGAAACAATCCCCATCGCGATCTATCCCCGACCAGGTTTCACCCTGAAGGCAAGGCTGTCACCTACCGCCTCCAAATACCGATCTGCATGGCTCGATCACTCGGATGCGGCCCTGCTCCCGCAGCTGGCAGCACCCGCTCTTTGTTTTCTCGAAGGCCCCCAGAATCCAATTTCGGCGACCTCGATCCGGAAAAGCGCTGCAACCGGCCCAGTCGATAAGTCATAACCCATTGAAAAATATAAGTTTTTTCGGGAATTAAGGGCAATCAATTGGTTTCATTGAATTGTCGTCCCCAAGCGGTCATATTTCCCAAGAGTTAGGCAGAAAGCCTGTCTCGTGGAGGCCAAGTCGCCACCACTTTCTCACTGCATAGGGACCCCGAACGGGGACAAGGAGATATCCCTGAGCGCTCAAAATCTGGACTCTTCAGTCCAACCCCAGTCGCCACCGGGCGGACAAGCTCCAATGACGACTGGCAAAAAATCACCCAAATCTCAATCAACTGCGATGCTCGATCTCGTCATGACCTGTCTTGACGATGACAAGGCAGAGGAGATTGTGTCGATCAACCTTGAGGGAAAATCCGCAATTGCCGACCATATGGTCGTCGCGAGCGGTCGCTCCCAACGGCATGTCGGCGCATTGGCGGACCATCTGACACGGCGCATGAAAGAAGAAGGCCTCGGCAATGCACGCGTGGAAGGACTTCCGCAAGCTGATTGGGTTCTCATTGATGGCGGCGATGTAATTGTCCACATCTTCCGACCGGAAGTGCGCGAGTTCTACAAGCTGGAAAAGATGTGGTCGGCCGATGTGACGGCTGAGCGGATCGCCGTCAGCTAGAACACCATGCGGGTGGAAATAACTGCCGTGGGCCGGATGAAACCCGGGCCCGAGAAGGATCTCTTCGACCTTTTCTCAAAGCGCTTTGACGCAACAGGCCGAGGCGTAAGTCTCGGACCTCTAACGCTCAACGAAGTCGAAGAAAAGCGAAACCTGGAGCGGAGCGAACTGGCAGCGCGCGAGGGCGAAAAAATCCTCAGCACCCTCTCCAAAGGCGCAAAACTCGTCGTCCTTGATGAACGCGGGCGCTCTCTGGCAAGCACAGAATTCGCAGAAAAGCTGGGCGCTTGGCGCGATGAAAGCGTGCCTGCATGCGCCTTTGTGATAGGCGGCGCTGGCGGCTTGAGCAACGCGGTAAGGGAACGTGCGGACCTAAAGCTCTCATTTGGCCAGCAGACTTGGCCCCATATGCTTACCCGCGTTATGCTGTCGGAGCAATTATATCGCGCAGCAACTATTCTAGCGGGCCACCCCTATCACCGGGATGGATAAAGGGTGCCAATAGCCCGGCTGGACAGAAATCGGCGCGCTCAGTAGGGTCGCCAACTTTCCTTTGTAACGAGTGATTCTACTCAACGTTCCGTTGGTATAAGAGCCAGAGAAATAGCGGAACACTAGCCCCGGCCCAAAAGACAATGGACCGCCAGGAGACACGACGAGATGGCACGCGCAACCAGCACAGAACCCGTTGTTCTTGCGATCCTGGATGGCTGGGGAAATCGTGCGGACACCGAGGCGAACGCCATCGCCGCCGCAAAGACCCCCATATTTGATCGTCTGGCAGCACGTGGCCTAAGAACCATGCTGGCCGCTGGCGGCGAGGCCGTCGGCCTTGCACCCGATCAACCCGGTAATGTCGAGGCGGGTCATCGCGCCATTGGCTTGGGTCGAACGGCGCCGCAATTTTCGGTCCGCGTCAACGCCGCCTTTGCTGGCGACGGGAACGAACCCATCGCCCAAAACAAAGCGCTTCAAGACCTCATCCTCAAGGCCCGCAGTGTCGGTGGCGCCATTCACCTGGTCGGGCTTATCTCGCCTGCCGGGGTTGAAGGACACCAATATCATCTGGCCGTGCTGGCAGCGCTTATGAGCCACGAGAATGTTCAGGTCTGGATCCACGCCATTCTGGATGGAGAGGATGCAGACGCCCAGAGCGGCGCCGATTGCTTGGGCGAATTTTTAAACGACATCGAAGGCGCCGAAAATGCACAGCTCGCCACTGTCATGGGGAGACGCTACGCGTTTGACCGGCTCCAGCGAGAAGGCCAAATTGGACTAGCTCTGAAAGCGATAGCAGAGGCTGGCGCCATATCCGTGGACTATGCAGTTCCCTATGTCGCGGAATGCTACGAGAAAGGCCTCTGCGACGCTGATATTCCCCCTGCCATTGTCAGTGGATATGGCGGCCTTCGCCAAGATGACGCGCTCCTGCTGGCGCTGCTGCGTGCCGATGGCGCGACACCGCTCATGGCGGCACTCTCAGGCACACCCGAAGCAAATATTGCTCTCTCTCACCCGGTTGAACTGTCAGCGATCTACAGCCTGACGCCGCTCGCCTATCCCTTGCGCGAGACCCTGCCCTCCTTGTTCGATGAGCCGCGTCTGAATGACACTTTGAGCGAAGCCCTCGCGGCAGCGGGAAAACGTCAGCTCTATCTCAGCGACGAAGCCTCTCCCTTTGCATTGGGCACATATCAGCTTGGCGGCAGACCGGCCCCGTTTGAGGGGGAAACACACCTCACTTTGCCAAGCCCGAAAAGACAACAGTTCGAAAAGAAGCCTGAACTTGCCGCGCTGGATCTCGCGAATGAAGCAGTGAGCGCCGTAAAAGCAGGGAGTGCTGATGTCATTATCGTGCACATTCCAAATATCGGCTTGGCCGCGCGGCATGGTGACCTGGCACTAGTGAAAAAAGCGGCGGAAGTCGTCGACAAAGCGTTGGGCAAAATCACGGCCATTCTGGAAAAGCGGGGCGGTACTTTGATGATCACCGCCTCCCACGGCAACGCAGAAGACATGCGCGCCGACGAAACAGGCAAAGCCAACGCCCGCAATACCCGCGCGGCCGTGCCATTCGTTGTCGATGGCCCGACAGCACTTTTAAACACCCTCGCCTTAAAACCAGGACACCTTTCAGACGTAGCACCCACTTTGCTCTCTCTCCTACAAATTCCCATTCCCCAGGAGATGACAGGATCTCCCTTGCTTGTCGCCAATGAGACAGAGGCCCATGAAGCTGTGTAACCATGAGGCTGTCTAAAAACGAGCCGTCAGCAAGAAAACCCTGGCCCCTGATCAGGGCCACCTTTCTAGGCGCGTGCCTACACGCGAGCTCGCCCCTCCTCGCCCCTTCTTTCGCCGAAGAGACTGACCCCGCACGCCTTCAGGAACTGGAAAGCGAGATTGGAGACCGGGTAGAACGCCGTCGAGAGCTGGAAGCACAGGCCGACGCACTGGCGCAGGAAGTGCGGGGCATTCGACAGAAACTCATCGACGCGGCCGCCCGGGTTCAGAACCGGGAACGCGATGTCACTGATTCTGAAACAAGGCTTGCAGGCCTTGAAGCTGCTCAAGCCGTCCTTCTCGCTCGACTGGAAACGCGCCGTGCAGAACTGACCGACACCTTGGCTGCCCTACAGCGGCTTGATCGCAACCCACCCCCAGCGCTTGCCGTCAGGCCAGACGATGCGGTATCTGCGATGCGCAGTGCGCTCCTCCTGTCCACCATCGTGCCAAAGCTGGAGAGCGATGCCCGAGAAATACGTGAGCGTCTGGAAGAACTTGAAATCGTGAGGGCTGACCTCACCAGCGAACAAACAACATTTGATACAGCGTCCGAAGAACTCTCCTCAGAGCGTCGGGAACTTGATCAATTGCTGGAAGCGAAAGTCACAGCAGAAGCTGCCGTGCGGGCCTTGGCCGAGGAAGAAGCCACAGCGCTGGCCACACTTTCGCGTGAAGCTGCAAGCCTTAAAGACCTGATCGCCCGACTGGAGGCACGCGCCCGAAGCAGGACGCCCGCTCCCCGCCCGACCATCACCCTACGCCCGACAGAGCCCCAAACACCCGCTATTGTACCTGAACGACAGGTGGCCTCCGTGCTCCCAAGTCGCCTGTTTTCAGCCTCCAGAGGGCTAATTCGCCCACCTGTCGAGGGTGTTTCTTTAGGAAGGTATGGAACCGATGATGGCATTGGCGGTAAAGTACCAGGGTTAACGCTGGAAACCCGGCCAGGTGCCCCGGTAACGGCCCCATTTGACGGCAGAATTGCGTTTGCTGGACCGTTTCGTAAGTACGGCCAACTCTTGATACTGGAGGTCGGCGAGGGGTACCATATGCTTCTTGCGGGCATGACCCGAATCGACGGAATTGTCGGCCAGAATGTACTGGCAGGCGAACCTGTCGGCACGATGGGCAAATCCCGTACAGAAGAATCCTCCGAGCCTGGCAGCGACAAGCCAGCGCTCTATATTGAGTTGAGGCGAAACGGAAACACCGTGGACCCAAGACCCTGGTTTGTCGCAAGTGATAGGAAGGCCCGAGGCTGATGAATAGGTCCGTAATTGCGAGTTTCGCTGTTGGCACACTGGTAGCCGGCATAACTATTTTTGCCCTGCAGCCGTTGACCAACCAATCTGCGGCCAATGCGGCTAATTCTGAGACCTACCGCCAGCTTAATCTGTTTGGCGACGTCTTTGAGCGGGTGCGGGCTGACTATGTAGAACCCACCGAAGATTCCGAACTGATCGACAATGCGATCAACGGCATGCTGCATTCGCTGGACCCACATTCAAGCTATCTGAACCCAAAGAGCTTTCGTGACATGCAGGTGCAGACCCGCGGCGAATTTGGCGGCCTGGGCATTGAAGTCACCATGGAAAACGGCCTGATCAAGGTCGTGACCCCGATTGATGACACACCAGCACAAAAAGCAGGCCTTCTTCCCAACGACCTGATCACCCACCTTGATGACACGGCGATCCTGGGCCTCACGCTTGCAGAGTCCGTTGAGAAAATGCGTGGACCGGTCGATACAACCATCAGCCTGACGATCCTGCGCGAGGGTGTGAGTGAACCCTTCGACGTAAAAGTGACCCGCGACATCATCACTATTCGCTCTGTTCGCTTTCAGCGCGAAGAGGACATTGGATACATCCGGATCACAAGCTTCAACGAGCAGACCTCCGGGGGCCTCGACAATGCGGTTGAGGAGCTTTCTGAACTGATCGGCGAAGATCGCGTGAAAGGATATGTTCTGGATCTTCGGAACAATCCTGGTGGCCTGCTCGATCAGGCAATTGCGGTTTCTGACGCGTTTCTAGACAAGGGAGAGATTGTCTCCACACGCGGCCGTCGGTCTGAAGAGACACAGCGCTACAATGCCCGCGGTGGCGACAAGGTTGACGGCAAGCCCGTCATCATCTTAATCAATGGCGGGTCAGCCAGCGCTTCCGAGATCGTCGCTGGCGCTTTGCAAGATCATGAGCGCGCGACAATTCTGGGCACACGTTCTTTCGGCAAAGGCTCCGTTCAAACAATCATTCCACTGGGATCAGACGGCGCGATCCGCCTGACGACTGCGCGCTATTTCACGCCAAGCGGAACATCCATCCAGGCAACCGGAATCGCGCCTGACATTGAAGTACATCAGGAAGTTGACGAAGAACGCCAACGCCGGATTACGGGCGAAAGCGCACTTCCAGGACACCTGGAAGCTGAAGAGGGAAAGGAAGAGGTTTCCGGATCTCCGTCCTACGTCCCATCTGACCGCGCCGATGATCTCCAACTGCAATATGCATTGGATTTGCTGAACGGTGTTCGCGCGTATGAGGTGCAGGCAAACTCAGACGCGCAAAGCGCAACAGTTGCTAACTAAGGCTGCTAACTAAAAAGTAGCCCTAGATGGCGTAAGGTGGAGGTATAGCGCACGGCTACAAGGTAGCCTTTGTGCGCTGAGGGAGTGCGAGGTCAAAGACGCGAGGCCCAGTCTTTGATCTCGAAAGCGGAAAACGGCCCCCAAGGACCGGATTGAATGGCAAGCAGTTCAGCTGCAACCACTGAAAAACGACGTTTGCTGCCCAGCATGCAAACAAGTCGCGTGAGCCCCCTCGCTGTAGGTGCGTTCGCTGTGGCCGCCTCTTATGCAGCTGTTTTTCTGTGGCTGTGGGCAGGTGAAACCCCAACCTACATTGGGCCACAGCAGATCATTGCACTGAGCCCAGAACCCACACCGCCCGAGATTGACCTCCTACGGTCAGGCACGGCGGACGAACAGGTTTCACCGATACCTTTGGGCGAGACCGCAAATGCGTTGCCACCGTCTCTTACCTTGATACCAGCCCCCGCAGCGCCGCCAGTCGAGGCGCCCAGCGAAACAGAGCGCCCTCCCTCGCGCAGCAATACAACCGCAGCCCTTCCCGCCGCTCCCCTGCCTGGACTCGTTGCCAACGGCCCTCATGGGCCGCTGCCTGTGATCAGCTCATCTGGACAGCGCGCCTCAACTGCCTATGCGCGCCCCTCCGGCCTGACCGCTGCAAATGTGAGGTTGCCACGGATTGCCCTGGTTGTCGGCGGCCTTGGCATTTCAGAAACAACGACCCGCAATGCGATTGAAAAACTGCCGCCGGAGGTAACACTCTCCTTCGCCCCATACGGACGCAATCTTCAAATGTGGATTGATCGCGCCAGAGCAGCCGGACATGAAGTCCTGCTGGAACTCCCGATGGAGCCTTACGACTATCCTGCCAACGATCCAGGCCCCTATACGCTACTGACATCACTCAGTGCAGCCGACAATCTTGATCGGCTCACATGGCTGATGAGCCGGTTTACCGGATATGTGGGGGTAACGTCCTATCAGGGCGCAAAATTCACCGCCGACCGCGAGGCCATGGAGCCCATCTTCGAGGCATTGGAAAGCAGGGGCCTCATGTATGTGGACCCAGGTGCCAGCCGAAGAAGTACCGCCACGGAGCTTGCGGCCAGCCTGGGGCTGCCCTGGAGCAAAGGCGATCGGGCGATTGATCCCGGTCGAACCGCCCGCGCAATTGACGCCGCCCTGGCAGGTTTGCAACAACAGGCGAGCCAGAATGGGGTCGTGGTCGGACTGGGCACAGCCTTCCCAGTCACCATAGAACGCATCCAGAAATGGATGGAGGGCCTTGCGCCCGGGGACATTGTTCTGGTACCCGTGAGCGCGACAGCCAGAGACGGCTAAGGCTCCACCACGCTTCTGAGAAACACCATGACCGACAAAACTGTTGATCTGCCCTATCGCCCCTGTGTCGGCATCATGCTCATCAATTCAGAAGGCAAAGTCTGGATCGGCGATCGGATTGGCTACTCAGACGACAGCCACGATACCGCCTGGCAAATGCCGCAAGGCGGCATCGACAAAGGGGAGAAGCCTCTTGAGGCAGCTCTACGGGAACTCAAAGAAGAAGTGGGTACCGATAAAGCAGACGTCCTTCAAGAATCTGCACACTGGTACAATTACGACTTGCCGAAAGCCATTCAAGGAAAGGCACTGAAGGGCAAGTTTCGCGGCCAGACACAACGTTGGTTTGTTTTGCGTTTTACAGGTGACGATAGCGATATCGACATTGCTGCCGATGAGCACCAGGAATTTTCCTCTTGGCGCTGGGCGGACATTGATGAACTGACTTCACTCATCGTGCCCTTTAAACGGGATGTGTATGAGCAGGTCATCGCTGAATTTCAGGACACAGTCCGCACGGCTGCTAAAATCTAAGCCGCCAGCCCCTTATGCTGCCTGTGCTTGAGCCTTGCGTGTACGGCGCTGCCAAACCTTCCAGACAATCGGCTCCAGCATCCGCATAAAACGTCCATGAGGCGCAATGCCCACGGCTTTAGCAATCATCGACAGAAGTCGATTGGTATGCGTTCTCTTATAGAGCACCAACGCGCGGGCCTCATAGGCCGCCGCATACCTGCCCCGCTCATAAACTGCGCCATCGCCGGGTTGTGTGTTCGCAGCATAATAGGCTGACGCAAGCTCATCATCATCGGCCTCGTTCACCCGCAAAAGTGCGACCTTGGCTTTTTCAAACAGAGACGGCTGCTCATCAATCTCAGTCAACGTGTCATAGAAAAGTTTGTAGTGACGGAATTCGTCCGCCGCGATCCTCTGAGCGATCTGCTTAAGGACCGGCTCATCCGTTGCTTCTTTGATCGCGGTATAGAAAGACGACGTGCCACTTTCAACAACACAGCGCGCGACCATCTCCCCAGCCCGTGAGCCGCGTACGCTCTCTGTCGCGTCTGTCGGAATCTGATAGATATCCTGAAACCGTTTGAAGGCGACATCGAAGGAAAAGCCCGGGTCAGCGAGCTCCGCCCAGCGCGCCAGCGCAGCCCCATGTTGCTCCTCTTCCCGCCCCCACTGATGAATGGTTTCCTGCACATGCGGAAGATCAGAGAAAACATTGACGAGATAGGTGACATAATCACCCGCGTTAAACTCAACCATCGCAGCTGCTTTGACGGCCGCCAGCAAGTCGGGATCGACCTTCGAGGCATCAAACTGTGCCCACTCGATATCGTCCAAGGTCCAATGCTCGCTCATGCTCTCACCTATCGTCAAACAGTCACCCGTGATCGGTGCCGTCATTATAGCGACACAATAGCGAACCGCGAAATTGCATCATTTTTCGCAAAAGAAAAGGCGGCACCCAAGAGTACCGCCTCAAATTCTGTGGTCTTTAGGTGCGCCTCAAAGGGCTGATCTAAGTTCCTGAAGCTGGTCCAGATGAGCCTGTGCCTTCGACTTGGCTTCATCGCTAGAGGCATCCTGCAGGTCTTCGCCCGCATTTTTGATGCGCTGATCAAGAGCTTCCGCGTCAAGTTCCGAGAGAGGCACAGCCTCCTCAGCAAGAATGGTCAGGCCCGCAGGCGTAACTTCTGCAAAGCCACCGCGTACGAAAATACGCATGTCATTGCCATCCGTGCCGCTGACATCAAGCACACCAACACGCAGCGTCGACATGACGGGCGCATGGCCTGCCAGCACACCAAAGTCCCCTTCGGAACCCGGCACGATGACCATCTCAGCTTCCGTTGACATCAAAAGACGTTCAGGAGCCACGAGATCAAATTTCAGCTTCTCTGCCATGAGGCAAACCTTTGCTTAAACCAGGAAGATTACGCGGCTTCTGCAGCAAGCGTTTCCGCTTTCTTCATTGCGTCTTCGATCGTGCCGACCATGTAGAAGGCAGCTTCTGGAAGGTGGTCATAGTCACCATCGCAGAGGCCCTTAAAGCCTTTGATCGTGTCTTTCACATCAACAAGCACACCAGATGTGCCGGTAAAGGCTTCGGCTACGAAGAATGGCTGGCTCAAGAAGCGTTCGATCTTACGAGCGCGGGACACAACCAGCTTATCTTCTTCAGAAAGCTCATCCATGCCGAGAATGGCAATGATGTCCTGCAGGGACTTGTACTTCTGCAGGATTTCCTGAACCTGACGCGCTGTCCGGTAATGCTCCTCGCCCACAACCCGTGGCTCAAGAATACGGCTGGTGGAATCGAGCGGATCCACAGCAGGGTAGATACCCTTTTCTGAAATCGCGCGGTTCAACACGGTCGTCGCATCCAAGTGAGCAAACGAAGCGGCGGGTGCAGGGTCAGTCAAGTCATCGGCAGGCACGTAAATCGCCTGCACAGATGTAACCGAACCCTTGGTCGTTGTTGTAATACGCTCCTGCAGCTGACCCATGTCCGTTGCAAGGGTTGGCTGATAGCCCACAGCTGATGGGATACGTCCCAGGAGAGCCGACACTTCAGAACCAGCCTGCGTAAAGCGGAAGATGTTATCCACGAAGAAAAGCACGTCCTGGCCTTCGTCACGGAAATGTTCAGCAACGGTCAGACCTGTCAGAGCAACACGTGCGCGCGCTCCGGGAGGCTCATTCATCTGACCAAACACGAGAGCGCATTTGGAGCCTTCGCCACCGCCCTCTTGGTTCACACCAGATTCAATCATTTCGTAATAAAGGTCGTTGCCTTCACGTGTCCGCTCACCAACGCCCGCAAACACAGAATATCCACCATGCGCTTTCGCGATATTGTTGATGAGTTCCTGAATGAGAACGGTCTTACCAACACCAGCACCACCAAAGAGGCCAATCTTACCGCCCTTTGCGTAAGGGGCCAGAAGGTCCACAACCTTAATGCCTGTGACAAGCATCTCCGCTTCCGTTGACTGCTCAACGAATGCAGGGGCGTCTTGGTGAATACCGCGCTTAGCAGCGGTCACAACCGGACCTTTTTCGTCCACTGGCTCACCGATCACGTTCATGATCCGACCGAGTGTTTCAGCACCGACAGGCACCTGAATGGAATCGCCTGTGTCGGTGACTTCCTGGCCACGAACCAAACCTTCTGTCGCATCCATCGCAATGGTGCGAACCGTGTTCTGGCCCAAGTGCTGCGCTACTTCCAGAACAAGGCGTGTATCGCCATTCTTCGTTTCAAGCGCATTCAAAATGCCTGGCAGGTTTTCGTCGAATTCGACGTCCACGACGGCGCCAATAACCTGGGTAACTCGTCCGACAGCGTTGGTCATATGTCTTTCCTCGGATCGGTTGCAGCCTCAACAGGAGGCCTGCGTCCAACAAAATATCTTAGAGCGCTTCAGCGCCCGAAATAATCTCAATCAGTTCTTTCGTAATCTGAGCCTGACGGGAGCGGTTATAGGTGATCGTCAGCTTGTCGATCATCTCACCCGCATTCCGCGTTGCACTGTCCATGGCGGACATGCGCGCGCCTTGCTCAGACGCAGCATTCTCAAGCAGTCCTGTGAAAATCTGCACAGCAATATTTCGCGGCAGCAATTCTTTCAGGATGTCTGTTTCTTCTGGTTCGTACTCATAAGCGGCACCACCCAGATCAACACTTGCGTCTTCCGCTCCCTCTACAGCTTCAATCCGCGCCGGGATCAGCTGCAAGGCAGTTGGGATCTGCGTCATCACACTCTCAAACTCAGAGAAGAAAAGCGTGCAAATATCAAACTCACCTGCTTCGAAAAGCGAGAGGACCTGATCGGCAATCCCATTCGCGTCGCTGAAGGAGAGCTTCTTCACTTCCGACAGATCAACGAAGTCAACAAACAGATCGCCGTAAAGGCGTTTCAGCTGATCGCGACCCTTCTTGCCGACGGGCAGAATTTTGACAGTCTTGCCCTGACCTTGAAGGCGGATAATTTCTTCCCGTGCTAGCCGCACGATGGAAGAGTTAAAACCACCACAAAGGCCACGCTCAGACGTAGCAACGACAAGCAAATGCGTATCGTCTTTGCCCGTTCCAACCATCAGCTCTGGAGCGCCATCACGGCCTTCCATTCCAGCAGACAGGTTGGCAAGCACACCGGCCATACGCACCGCGTAAGGGCGCGCTGCTTCCGCTGCTTCCTGCGCACGGCGCAGTTTAGCAGCAGCAACCATCTGCATGGCGCGCGTGATCTTCTGCGTGTTCTTCACGCTTGCGATCCGGTTTCTTAGTTCCTTAAGGCTGGCCATAGTGCCATTGATCCTGTTTGGTCAGAAGAAGGCTTAGGCAAATGCCTTGGTGAAGCTCTCGACAACCTCTTTGAGGTTGGCTTCGGTCGCATCAGAGAGCGCAAGCTCCTGACGGATCGTGCCAAGAAGGTCCGCATTTTTGTCGCGCACGGTGCGAAGAAGTTCTTCTTCATACCGACCAACATCAGAAGTCGGGATGCCGTCCAGATAGCCGTTCACGCCGGCGTAAATCACAACAACCTGCTCTTCGATCTTGAGAGGCGAGAACTGACCCTGCTTCAGAAGCTCAGTCAGACGCTCACCACGGTTCAGCAAACGCTGCGTCGTGACATCAAGGTCAGAACCAAACTGCGCAAACGCCGCCATTTCGCGGTACTGCGCCAGCTCACCCTTAATCTTACCCGCAACCTGCTTCATGGCCTTCACCTGCGCGGAGGAACCAACACGGCTCACCGACAGACCCACGTTCACCGCAGGACGAATGCCTTGATAGAAGAGATCGGTTTCCAGAAAGATCTGACCATCTGTGATCGAAATCACGTTGGTCGGAATGTAGGCCGACACGTCATTAGCCTGAGTTTCAATGATCGGCAGAGCTGTCAATGAACCAGAGCCATTATCTTCGTTGAGCTTCGCAGCGCGTTCGAGAAGACGAGAGTGAAGATAGAAAACGTCGCCAGGATACGCTTCACGTCCAGGAGGACGGCGAAGCAGCAGAGACATCTGACGATAGGACACAGCCTGCTTGGAAAGGTCATCATAAACAACCAAAGCGTGCATGCCGTTGTCGCGGAAATATTCGCCCATCGCGCAACCTGCAAACGGAGCCAGGAACTGCAACGGAGCAGGTTCAGACGCCGTTGCCGCAACAACGATCGAATACTCCATAGCGCCCTTTTCTTCGAGCGTCTTCACGATCTGCGCCACAGTGGAGCGCTTCTGGCCCACAGCAACATAAACGCAATAGAGCTTCTTGCTCTCATCGTCGCCATCATTAAGCGGCTTCTGGTTCAGCATGGCGTCAATGGCCACAGCTGTCTTACCAGTTTGACGGTCACCAATGATCAGCTCGCGCTGGCCACGGCCAATTGGGATCAAAGCGTCAATAGCTTTCAGGCCGGTCTGCATAGGTTCGTGCACAGACTTACGCGGGATGATGCCCGGTGCCTTCACGTCCACGCGGCGGCGCTCAGCGCCTTCGATCGGACCCTTGCCATCAATGGGATTGCCAAGCGGATCAACAACACGACCCAGCAGGCCTTTGCCAACCGGCACGTCAACGATGGCGCCAGTCCGCTTAACGGTGTCGCCTTCTTTAATGTCGCGGTCAGACCCGAAGATCACGGCACCGACATTGTCGCTTTCCAGGTTCAGCGCCATGCCCCGAATGCCACCTGGGAATTCGACCATCTCACCAGCCTGGACGTTATCGAGACCGTAAATACGGGCGATACCATCACCGACGGACAGAACCTGTCCGATTTCCGAGACCTCAGCATCGTCACCGAAGCCTTTGATCTGTTCCTTAAGGATTGCAGAAATTTCCGCGGCCTGAATGTCCATCAGCCAGCCTCTTTCATCGCAAATTTGAGGTTATTGAGTTTGGTGCGGAGTGAAGAGTCGATCATTCGGCTCCCCACTTTGACAACGAGACCGCCTAGCAGCTCTTTGTCCACCCGTGTTTCGATTTGTACGTCGCGACCCATGGCTGCATTGAGCGCTTCTTTAAGCGCCGCAACTTGTGGATCGGCCAGCGAATGCGCGCTGGTCACATCAGCAGAAATTTCGCCGCGCGATTGAGCCAAAAGCTGACTATAGGCGCGGATCATATCCTGAAGAGCAAAAATTCGGCGGTTGGAGATCACCACGCCGACAAAATTCTGGGTCAACGTCTGGACGCCGGCTTTTGTGAAAATAGCCGTCATCGCTTTTGCCTGATCGTCAGTGGAGAAGACAGGACTTCTCACAAGACGCTTCAGGTCATCAGACGTGTTGATCAGGTCGCTTAGACCTGTGAGATCAGCGGCGACCGTATCAAGGGCGCCTACCTGCTCAGCCAGCTCAAAGAGAGCTGTTGCATAGCGACCGGCAACGCCGGAAGCGTGGGGTTTATCAGCTGACACGTGTGTGCTCGCAACGCTTGGTCTGGGATGGTTACCTTAGATTCCCGGATGGCCCGGACAAACAGGATAACCCCCTGAAAATATTGATGTTATGACAACGGGAAATAGACCAGAAATTGAGCCATCCCCGAAACCGGGCGTGTGGTAACACGTGGACCCCGGGGGTGCAACGCCCTTGCCCGGAAAATCGCGCAGGTGCGGCAATTCGGCGTCATTTTTGTCGCAGTTTGGGCGCAGACGAACCAATTCACTTTCGTATGGTGGGACCGCCCGAAAAGACAAAAAATGGCTCCATGGCGAGAGATAGGTGAAATATGGCAAACGGCGGACGGCATCACACCGACGAAGAGTGGAAACGGATGGAAGCAGAGCTGCAGCTACTGGAGGCTGGTCTGGAACGTTTTGCGCTCGAACATGGTGCCAAGCTTGTCATAAAAGCCAAAGATTGGCCGGGGCGTTCCCTTGAATGGGACGGTAGCGTGAAATCATTCCTAGATATGTCCGTAGTCAATTCAACGACACTAGCACTCTACGTATCTGTTTACGTCTACCAGGACCGCGGAGGGAAACGGTATTGGAAGAACGAGATATTGCTAAAAGACATTCAGGCGGCAGAGATAGTGAATGAACTTCCTGACATCCTTGAAGCCGGAAAAAGCAAGATTGACCTATGGGCCGCGCGTCCAGAAGAACTTGAATTTGCAACAGATTTGGAAATTTGATCCGGTTTAAAGGAAAGAATAGGGGTCCACATCCACAGAAACCCTCACCGCATTGGGTACCTTCACTTTCGCCAGCCACGCCGCCACATAATCTTGAATGGGCAGAGATTTGGTGCTTTTCACCAGGAACCGCACGCGGTGACGACCGCGAAGCAGTGCCAACGGGGCGGGCGCAGGTCCAAAGACGCTGATTCCCTCTTGGCTCCCATGAGATCTGGCCAGCTCCCGCGAAACCGCATGCACCTGTTGCGGATTGGGGCCGGACACCACAATCCCCACCAGACGTCCATAGGGCGGGTAACCCGTCCGCTCCCGCATGGAAGCCTCTCGCTCCAGAAAACGGTCCCTGGCACCTTCTATGAGGGCCTGCATCACAGGGTGCTCAGGCATATATGTCTGCAGGTAAACCCGTCCTGGCCGCTCAGCGCGCCCTGCACGGCCCGCCACCTGATGCAGCAGCTGGAATGTGCGCTCGCCGGCACGAAGATCGCCATTCTCAAGACCCAGATCCGCATCCACGACCCCCACAACCGTCAACAGAGGGAAGTTATGGCCCTTGGCCACAATCTGCGTGCCCACAATCACGTCCACCTCATGATCGACGATCTGACGGATAGCTTCCGCATGCGCTGCAGGACCCCGCAAACTGTCCGACGACAAAAGGGCCAAGCGCGCCTCCGGGAATTTCTGCACCACTTCCTCGGCAATCCGCTCAACCCCCGGACCACAGGCAATCAGGGCATCCTCATCATTGCAGGACGGACAGGCCTGAGGGACAGGGGCGGTAAAGCCGCAATGGTGACAGGTCAGTTCCTTTCGAAACCGGTGCTCCACGAGCCAGGAATCACACTCTGGGCAGCCAATCCGGTGGCCACAGGTCCGACACAGCGTGAGCGGTGCATAGCCCCGGCGGTTGAGGAAGAGCATGGACTGCTCCCCTTTCGCCAGCGCTTCAGCGATTTCACGCACCAAAGGGGGCGATATCCACTCGCCTTTTTCTGGCGGATGGGACCGCATATCAATCGCACCAACAGCAGGCATCACTGCAGAGCCATGCCGTTCAGGCAGGACGAGGTGGTCGTACTTACCCGACCAGACATTGGCCATGGTCTCCAGCGACGGCGTGGCCGACGCAAGCACAACCGGAAACCCACCTAGCGAGCCACGCACAACACTCATGTCGCGGGCATTATAAGCGACACCCTCTTCCTGCTTGAAGGCACTCTCATGCTCTTCATCAACAACGATGAGCCCGAGGTCGGGATAAGGGAGAAAGAGAGCTGAGCGCGCCCCCACAACTGCTGTGGCAGAACCATCCGCGACCGCCCGCCAGACACGCTTGCGCTCCTTGGCCGAAAGGTCCGAATGCCATTCCGCCGGACGACAGCCAAAGCGCGCCTCAAAGCGTTGCAGGAACTGACCCGTGAGCGCAATTTCCGGCAGCAGAATGAGCGCCTGCCGCCCTTTGGCGAGAGCTGCAGCCACCGCCTCAAAATAGACCTCTGTTTTGCCTGACCCGGTTACCCCATCGAGAAGCTGTGCAGAAAACCCGCCCTGCTCAATGCGCACCCGCAATTGCTCTGCAGCAAATCTCTGATCCTCTGAGAGGTCAGCCCCCTCGCGCGCCAGGTCCGGCTCGACAAAGGGCGCATCTGCAGGCAACTCAACTGCCTCAAAGGTCCCAGCGTCGATAAGACCGCGCACGACGGCCGCAGAAACACCCGCTTCCTCGGCAAGCTCACGGGGCGTGCGCGCAAAACCATCTTCTGCGATTGCCAACACTTTCTCCCGGCCGGGTGTCATGCGTACTGGTGGCGGTCCACCCAACCGATAGACGATTCGCACGCCCGCCGGTTCCAATGCACCTGGCACCCGAACAGCCAATCGCAAAACAGCGCCCGGAGGAGAAAGTGTGTAAACTGCAATCCAATCGACAAACTGACGAAGCGCATGGGTCATGGGCGGTGCATCAAGTTTATCGATAATTGACTTCAACCGATTATGACCAACCTCACCAGAGCCTTCACCCCAGACCACTCCCAGCACTTCCCGTGACCCCAAAGGCACAGTCACAAAATCACCGACGCCAACATTCAGCGTTGGCGGCACCGAATAGTCATAAGGTCCCGGGAGACCAAGCGGCAGCAACACAGAGACCACGCCCGCATCCCCACTAGGATTATGGGGCGCATCATCGTTAAATAGATCGGTGGCTGAAAATTCACTCGGCATGGTGCAACCTTAACCCTTCAACAAGGGTCAGCGCAGTAACTCTCTTTCTCTCCTTGGCAAATTCGTCAAGGCGATGGACAATGCCCGCACACAATAATGAAGTCCGACCATCGGACGGCGGGACCAGAGGCGACGACACGGCATGAAGTTTTTTATTGATACAGCGAACGTTGATGAAATTCGCGATCTGGCAGCAACAGGGATGCTTGATGGTGTCACAACCAACCCGTCCCTCATCGCCCAATCAGGCCGAGACTTTTTCGAAGTCCTGAAAGAGATCTGCGACACCGTCGACGGCCCTGTAAGCGGTGAAGTGACCGCCCTTGATGCAGAAGGCATGATCAAAGAAGGCAAAGCAGTCGCGAAACTCGCAGACAATATAGTCGTCAAGCTTCCCCTCATTTGGGAAGGGCTCAAAGCCTGCAGCGCTCTCTCAGCTGAAGGCATTAAAACAAACGTGACGCTCTGCTTCTCTGCGACGCAAGCCCTTCTCGCCGCAAAAGCCGGTGCCACTTACATCTCTCCATTCGTGGGCCGTCTCGATGACATTCACATTGATGGTATGGAGCTGATCGAAGATATCCGCACCATCTATGACAATTACGACAATCTAGAGACCGAAATTCTCGTTGCCTCCATTCGCAATCCAAATCATGTCAAAGACGCTGCGCTCATCGGTGCGGATGTTGTCACCGTACCGCCGTCTGTTTTGCGCACGCTGATCGCACACCCACTAACCGACAAAGGTCTTGCGGCATTCCTCGCAGACTGGGAGAAGTCCGGTCAGAAGATCTCAAGCTAAAGAAGTAATTAGGAACCACCAACGTATGCCGCGTCCAATCGATCCAAGCCAACACCACGATCCGTCCCAACTTCTCGACGGCTCACTCACCGCAGACGCGGTGAGACAATACCTGTTGGCCAATCCTGATTTCATCTTGGATGACATTGACCTGATCGCCGCAATCGGGGCACCAAAGAATGCATCCGGCGACAATGTGCTCGATCTCCAGACCACAATGATCGAACGCCTGCAACACAAAGTCAGGCAACTGCGCGACATTCAAGCAGAGCTCATTGACGCAGCTTCCATCAACGCCCTGACGCGTGATCGGGTACTTATCGCTGCCTTGAAAATCATGGAAGCGAAGAACTTTGAAGAACTGATTGCCTTCATCACAGAGCCGACCGGGCTTGCCGCCGCTTTGGATCTCGACACGGTCGCTCTAGCCGTTGAAAGCAAAGCCGATGTCCCGGGTCTGGGTGTTCGGGGCTTGCGCATTCTTGAAGCCCACGGCGTAGATGCCCTCCTCGGCTCCGGAGAACCCTACCGACTGAGCGCCGAGATCAGTTCAAACCCCGGACTCTATGGAGCTTCCGCACCCCACGTCCGTTCCGAAGCGCTGGTGCGCCTCACCTTTTCAAAATCTACCCCACCCGGCATTTTGGCGTTGGGCTCCGCACACCCCGAACAGTTTCACCCAACACAAGCAGCCGATCTGCTTGAGTTCATCGGGCGCGTCGTTGAACGCGCGGTACGCCTATGGCTGGATCTACCCCGCACCCCTTAAAGGGAAGCCTGAACGGCACCCCCGATGAAGTCGCGGCCATCATCGCAGGGGCCGATACGGCCGTGAGTGCCGTCGCCAGCTACATCACCTTCCTGACTAGCGAAAAACGGGCCAGCCCCAAAACGATCGAGAATTACGCGCGCGACCTCGTGCGCTTTTTTGAGTTCCTCTTCGACCATCTGGAAGGGGACGCCTCTCTGCAAGATCTGGCGACACTTTCGGTGGGAGATTTCCGCGCCTTCCTCGCCCACCGGCGTCGGGACGGACTAAGTGCCAAGAGCATTGCGCGAACGCTCTCCACCTTGCGTGGTTTCTATGGACATTTGGAGCGCGAAAATCTTGCGACCAATCACGCTCTCAAAAGGCTGAAGAGCCCCAAGATTCCCCACAGCATTCCAAAACCCGTTTCCGAAACAGCCGCCCTCAGTCTCGTGGAGGATGCAGGAACGATTTCAGCTGAGCCCTGGGTCGCCGCCCGCGATACAGCCATCACCACATTGCTCTATGCCTGCGGCCTGCGCATAGCTGAAGCCCTGTCTCTCAATCAGAGTGACGCCCCCCTAAGCGATACGCTTCGCATTATCGGCAAAGGCAATAAGGAACGCATCGTGCCCGTTCTCCCTGCGGCCCGCGAGGCAGTCGATCAATACATCGCCCTATGCCCCCATCCATTGGACAGCGACGAGCCGCTATTTGTTGGCGTCAGGGGAAAAAGACTGAATCCACGAGAGGTGCAGAAGCTGATGGCAATCCTCCGCGCAAGACTGGGTCTGCCAGATACCGCAACCCCTCATGCCCTGCGGCATTCCTTCGCCACACACCTGTTGAGTGCAGGCGGAGATTTGAGATCAATCCAGGAGCTGCTGGGACACGCAAGCCTATCGTCAACACAGGTCTATACGGAAGTCGACACCAACCGCTTACGCGAGATTTACGACAAAGCACATCCTGCCCAGCTGAGACCCAAAGGCTAACTGGAGCGTTTACAGGAAAAGGGTGTGGCGGTTTTCCGCCAAAGCAATCGGCGGAAACGCGGCTAGAAAGAATAAGCCTACATGTGCAGAGCACGGCCATCGACGGCCAGCGCTGCTTCTTTCATGGCTTCCGACAAAGTCGGATGCGCGTGACACGTGCGGGCAATATCCTCAGCTGCTCCGCCAAATTCCATGATCGTGACGGCCTCATGGATCATCTCACCGGCCTGCGTACCAATGATGTGAACGCCCAGAACCTTGTCGGTCTTTTTATCGGCGAGAATTTTCACAAAGCCATCGGTCTGCTGATTCGCTTTCGCCCGGCCATTTGCGGTGAACGGGAACTTGCCAGCGCGGTACTCAATGCCCGCCTCTTTCAGTTCTTCTTCCGTTTTGCCAACAGCAGCGATTTCGGGCTGCGTGTAAACAACACCTGGAATAACGTCATAATTCATGTGCGGCGACTGACCAGCAATGGTTTCTGCAAGCACAACGCCCTCTTCCATCGCTTTATGCGCCAACATCGGGCCAGTGATCGCATCGCCGATGGCGTAAACACCCTCAACACTGGTTTTCAGGTGCGCATCAACTTTGATACGCCCGCGGTCGTCGACCTGAACACCGGCCTTATCAAGGCCGAGACCTTCCGTGTAGGCAACCCGCCCAATCGCGACCAACACCACATCCGCGTCGATCACTTCCGTATCGCCACCCTTGGCCGGTTCAATGGAAACCTTCAGGCCTTTGCCACTCTTCTCTACGCCGGTCACTTTGGTGCCGAGCTTGAAGGCAAACTTCTGCTTCTTCAGCACGCGCTGGAAAGTCTTCGAAACTTCCCCGTCCATGCCTGGCAAGATAGCAGGAAGGAATTCAACAACTGTCACCTCTGATCCAAGACGGCTCCAAACGGAACCAAGCTCAAGACCAATCACACCACCGCCAACAACGACAAGCTTGCCCGGAACCTTTTCAAGTTCCAGTGCGCCGGTAGAGGAGACAATCTGTTTTTCATCAATCTCGATACCCGGCAGCTGCGCGACATCTGACCCGGTCGCCAACACAATGTCGGATGCTTTCAGCGTTCGGGACCCACCTTCGGCGAGCGCGACGTCAACTTCCCCAGCGCTTTTAAGCGAGCCGGTACCTTTGACCCATTCAATCTTGTTCTTCTTGAACAGAAATTCGATGCCTTGCGTATTGCCATCAATTGCTTGCTGCTTGAAGCCCTGCATTGCACCAAGGTCAAGCTTCGGCTTGCCGACATTGATCCCCATTTTTTCAAAATGGGCTGTTTCCGCAAAAAGTTCAGACGCATGCAGCAGCGCCTTTGAAGGAATGCACCCAACATTGAGGCATGTCCCACCAAGCGCGTCCCGCTTCTCGACGCACGCCACGCTCATGCCAAGTTGAGCCGCCCGGATCGCGCACTCATACCCGCCAGGGCCAGCGCCGATAACAACAAGATCAAATGTGTCCGACATGGGAACCTTACCTTTGCATGGAGCAAACAAAAGGCAGACACCCCTTAAGCCAGGGCGCCTGCCGTAATTTTCTTAGAGATCAAGCAAGAGACGCTGCGGATCTTCGAGGCATTCTTTAACGCGCACCAGGAACGTAACGGCCTCTTTGCCATCAACAACCCGGTGATCATAGGAAAGGGCTAGATACATCATTGGGCGGATCTGAATTTCACCGTTCACGACCATCGGCCGGTCCTGTATTTTGTGCATGCCCAAGATGCCAGACTGGGGCGCATTCAGGATCGGCGTCGACATAAGCGATCCATAAACCCCACCATTTGAGATGGTGAACGTGCCACCTTGCATGTCGTCAATCTTAAGCACGCCATCGCGCGCCGCCTTGCCATAGCCATTGATGGCTTTTTCAATACCAGCCAAGGACAAGTCTTGCGCGTCTTTCACGACGGGCACAACAAGCCCCTTATCGGTGCCAACGGCAACGCCGATATTGTAGAAATTCTTGTAAACAAGATCATCGCCATCGATCTCGGCATTGACTGCAGGAATGTCCCGCAGCGCCATGATGCAGGCCTTGACGAAAAAGCCCATGAACCCAAGGCGCACACCGTGCTTCTTCTCAAACAATTCTTTGTATTCAGATCGTGCAGACATCACAGCACCCATGTCGACTTCATTGAAAGTCGTGAGCATAGCCGCGTTGTTTTGCGCTTCCTTGAGGCGTAACGCGATCGTTCTGCGCAGACGGGTCATCCGAACCCGTTCTTCCCGCGCTTCCTGATTGGCCGCAGGGGCACGCGCTGGCTTTGCTGCCGCTGGAACAGCGATCGGCGCCGCTGGGGCTGCAGCGGGTGCAGCAGCTCCTTTTGCCTCAAGCACAGCCAGAACATCGCCTTTGACGATCCGACCATCTTTGCCACTACCAGAAATCATGGACGGGTCGAGCCCGTTTTCATCAATCAGCTTTTTAACAGCAGGTGACAATGCCTGATCATCACCCTCTGATGTAGCAGCAGGTGCAACTGGTGCAGCAACCGGCTCAGCCTTTGGCACGGGCGCCGCTTTGACCTCTTCTTTGACGGCCGCTGGCTTTGCCTTCACGACAGCACCATCTCCATCACCAATCATGCCAAGCAGCGCGTCCACCTCCACCGTCTCACCGGTGTTCACAGTGATTTCTGCAAGAACACCCGCAGCTGGAGAAGGAAGCTCAATTGTCACTTTGTCTGTCTCAAGCTCAACCAGGGGCTCATCGACAGCAACCGCATCACCAGCCTGTTTGAACCATTGGATCACCTCAGCCTCTGTGACGGATTCACCGAGCGTAGGGACGCGAATTTCAGTGCTCATAATTTCCTGCCGTTTTCTATCAGTCAGTCGACGATCAATGCTTCAGAAAGAAGCTGGTTCAGTTCTTGAAGGTGTTTGCTCATAAGGCCCGTTGCCGGCGATGCAGATGCAGGACGACCGGCATACGTTGCCCGGCGTTTGCGCGCACCAATATGCGACAACACCCATTCAATATTGGGTTCGACAAAGAACCAGGCACCCATATTTTTGGGCTCTTCCTGACACCAGACGAACTCAGCGTTCTCAAAACGACCCAGTTCCTTGATCAACGCCCGCGCTGGGAAAGGATAAAGCTGCTCGGTCCGCATGATGTAGACATCATCAATGCCGTGTTCCTCGCGCTTCTCATAAAGATCGTAATAGACTTTGCCGGTACACAAAACCACACGGCGGATTTTCTTGTCATCCACCAGTTTGATTTTTTGGTCTGGTAGAAGTTCTGCGTCATCCCACAACACGCGGTGGAAGGAACTGTCCGGGCCGAACTCTTTCAAGGTCGAGACAGCCTTTTTGTGCCGCAGAAGCGACTTCGGCGTCATGATGATGAGAGGCTTGCGGAAATTCCGATGCATCTGCCGACGCAGGACGTGGAAATAGTTTGCAGGCGTTGAGCAATTCACCACCTGCATATTGTCTTCAGCGCAGAGCTGAAGATAGCGTTCCAAACGAGCAGAGGAGTGTTCCGGTCCCTGACCCTCATAGCCATGCGGCAGAAGCATCACCAGACCACACATGCGTAGCCACTTGCGCTCACCACTTGAGATAAACTGGTCGATGACAACCTGAGCGCCATTGGCGAAATCGCCAAACTGCGCCTCCCAAAGCACCAGCGAATTGGGTTCGGCTAGGCTGTAGCCATACTCAAAGCCGAGAACAGCGTTCTCAGAGAGCATGGAGTTGATCACTTCAAACTCCGCATCACCTGTCGCGACAGAATTGAGCGGGATATAGCGGTCTTCATTTTCCTGGTCGTTCAGCACGGAATGGCGCTGCACAAATGTGCCACGCTCAGAGTCCTGCCCAACCAGCCGAACACCAAAACCTTCATTCAATGTCGAGCCGAATGCGAGATGCTCAGCCATGCCCCAGTCAATACCAGCGCCTGTATCAATCATCTTGCGTCGGTTTTTGAGCAGCCGCTGCAATGTTTTGTGCGCATGGAAGTCATCAGGGATCGACGTGATCTTGGTGCCGATATCAACCAGCGTTTCCATCGGCACCGCTGTTTCGCCGCGACGTGCATCACCTTGCGCCTGGCTGAAACCAGCCCACTTGCCATCAAGCCAATCAGCTTTATTTGGACGAAAGCCTTTTGCTGCCGCCAGATCACCGTCCAGCTGCGCGCGGAAACTTGCGACCCGCTCATCCACATCGGCTTGCGTGACAAGACCTTCGTCAACCAACCGCTTTGCATAAATCTCAAGCGTCGTGGGTTGCTTGCCGATCTTCTGATACATGAGTGGCTGTGTCAGCGACGGATCATCACCTTCATTGTGCCCAAACCGACGGTAGCAGAACATGTCGATGACGACAGGCTTGGCGAATTTCTGACGGAATTCGACCGCAACTTTCGCCGCATGGACAACCGCTTCAGGGTCATCCCCGTTCACATGGAAAATAGGCGCGCCGACCATCTTCGCCATATCCGATGGGTAAGGTGAAGAACGTGAGTAATGCGGAGCTGTCGTAAAACCGATCTGGTTATTGACGATAAAGTGGATTGACCCACCAGTCCGATGGCCCTTCAGACCTGAGAGGCCCAAACATTCAGCAACAACACCTTGGCCGGCAAAAGCCGCATCCCCGTGGAGCAGAAGCGGGATCACAGAGCCACGTTCACGGTCATGAAGCTGGTCTTGCTTCGCACGCGCCTTGCCGAGCACAACCGGATCAACAATTTCCAGATGAGACGGGTTGGCAGTCAGAGACAAGTGAACCTTGTTGCCGTCAAACTCCCGGTCAGACGAGGCGCCCAGATGGTATTTCACATCACCAGAGCCATCGACATCTTCAGGGTTTGCAGACCCACCATAGAATTCATGGAAAATAGCCTGATAGGGTTTGCCCATCACATTGGTCAGAACATTAAGCCGACCCCGGTGAGGCATGCCCACCACAATTTCTTTGGTGCCTAAAGCACCGCCACGTTTGATGATCTGCTCAAGGGCTGGGATCGTCGCTTCTGCACCGTCCAGGCCAAACCGTTTCGTGCCGGTATATTTGACGGCCAGAAACTTCTCAAAGCCTTCGGCATGAATGAGCTTATCGAGAATGGCCAAACGCCCTTCCCGGGTAAAACTAATCTCTTTGTCACGGCCCTCGATACGTTCCTGGATCCATGCTTTCTCTTCGGGGTCAGAGACATGCATGAACTCAACAGCGAACGTGCCGCAATAGGTTCGACGAAGAATGTCGAGCATCTCTCGGATCGTAGAGGTCTCAAGACCAAGCACATAATCGAGGAAAATCGGACGGTCCATGTCTTCTGGACCAAAGCCATAACTTTCAGGCTGAAGCTCTGGATGATGGCTCTCTTCGCGAAGCGCCAACGGATCGAGATCAGCGTCCAGGTGGCCTCGAATACGATAGGCGCGGATCATCATGATCGCGCGAACAGAATCCAGCGTTGACGCTCGAATACTCTCTTCAGTGGCTGCGGGGGCGCGATCCTGAAGTTTTGTGCGAATGGCTTTTTCGTCCGCCGCTGGCCAATTGCCGTCAAGCGCGCTCACCATCTCGCCATTGGCGTGCAGAGGCCAGTCTTGGCGGGTCCAGGACGCCCCCTCTGCCTCGCGTAGGACATCCGACGTCTCATCCCCCAGTGAGGCAAAGAAAGTCCGCCATTCTGCGTCTACAGACTGGGGGTCCCGTTGAAAGCGGGCATAAAGTTCTTCAACAAAGGGGGCATTGGTACCAAACAGGAACGAAGTCCGTTCAAGCTGTTCGTTTGAACTGCTTTTGCTCATCTATGGCTGGCGCGGGTCAGTCCCGCACTCCTCTCAAACCCTCGCGCAAGAACTCTCGTCGAGGTCTTATGGTTAATGTCCTGAGTGTGCCACGCAGGTCGTTAACTAGCCATTTAAAATCTCGCGACAAAAGCACAAGAGTGGGTAGAGAAAACGCGAACAGGACAAAGAGGTTAAGAACAATTAACCCTTCAGAACATCCGCCAAAGTTGTTCCCAGTGCAGCAGGAGATGGCGAGACGGTAATACCTGCTGAGCGCATGGCTTCCATCTTGTCTTCTGCACCACCTTTACCACCGGCGATGATGGCGCCCGCATGGCCCATCCGGCGCCCTGGAGGCGCTGTAACACCGGCGATGAAGCCAACAACGGGTTTTTTGACCTTGGATGTCTTCAGGAATTCAGCCGCTTCTTCTTCAGCAGAGCCACCAATCTCACCAATCATGATGATGGATTCTGTCTGGTCATCCCCCAGGAACATATCCAAACAATCAATGAAATTCGTCCCATTGACCGGATCGCCACCAATACCGATACAGGTGGACTGGCCCATGCCCGTCGCCGTTGTCTGTGCAACCGCTTCATAGGTAAGCGTGCCCGAGCGAGACACGATGCCGACAGACCCTTTTTGGTGGATATGACCTGGCATGATGCCGATTTTGCACGCGCCCGGCGTGATCACGCCTGGGCAGTTGGGCCCGACAAGCCTTGTTTTGGAACCGGTGAGCGCACGCTTTACTTTCACCATATCAAGGACAGGAATGCCCTCTGTGATGCAAACAGCAAGCTCAATACCTGCATCGATCGCTTCCAAAATCGCGTCCGCGGCGAAGGGAGGCGGCACATAGATCGCAGATGCCGTTGCACCCGTTCTCTCGACCGCTTCAGCAACCGTATTGAAAACCGGCAGGTCAAGATGCGTCGCACCGCCCTTACCTGGGCTTACGCCGCCAACCATTTTCGTTCCGTAGGCAATCGCGCCTTCTGAGTGGAACGTGCCTTGATTGCCAGTAAAGCCCTGACAGATTACCTTGGTATTTGCATCAACAAGAACAGCCATTATTTGGCCTCCTTCACGGCTTTAACGATTTTGTCTGCCGCGTCGGCAAGATCGGAAGCAGAGATGATCGGCAGGCCTGACTTGGCCATGATCTCTTTGCCCTGGTCCACATTGGTTCCTTCAAGACGCACCACCAAAGGCACGTCGAGCTTGACCTCCTTAGCCGCAGCGACAACGCCCTCCGCCACAACATCACAGCGCATGATGCCGCCGAAAATGTTGACCAGAATACCTTCAACATTCTTGTCTGACAGAATGATCTTGAACGCAGCAGTCACTTTCTCAGTGGTCGCACCACCGCCAACGTCCAGGAAGTTAGCAGGCTCTGCGCCATAGAGTTTGATGATGTCCATCGTCGCCATCGCAAGGCCTGCGCCGTTGACCATGCACCCAATGGTGCCATCAAGCGTCACATAGTTGAGGTCATACTTTGAGGCCTCAATCTCGTGTGCATCTTCTTCGGCCAGATCCCGCAGTTCCAAAAGGTCTTTGTGACGGTACAGAGCATTGTCATCAAAGTTCATCTTGGCATCGAGACAGATCACGTCGCCTGCACCCGTCACCACCAGAGGATTGATCTCAAGCAGGCTCATGTCTTCGCCGATGACAGCATCATAGAGCTTGGTAATAAGCGCCACAGCTTGCTTCGCCGTGTCGCCAGAAAGTCCCAAAGCGTAGGCAACTTTGCGGCCATGAAAGCCGGAAATGCCACTTGCAGGGTCAACATCAAACGTGAGGATCTTTTCAGGCGTGCTCTCGGCAACTTCCTCAATGTTCATACCGCCTTCGGTAGAGACGATAAAGGAAACGCGGGAACTCGCCCGGTCAACCAAGGCTGAGAGATAAAGTTCCGAGGCAATATCGGAGCCATCTTCCACATAAAGCCGACCGACTTTTTTGCCCTCAGGGCCCGTCTGATGGGTGACCAACGTCATCCCCAACATGCGTTCCGCTTCCTGGCGCACCTCGTCGATCGACTTGACGACTTTCACGCCGCCGCCTTTGCCGCGACCACCAGCGTGGATTTGTGCTTTGACAACCCAAACCGGGCCACCCAATTCCTCAGCTGCTTTCACTGCCTCATCGACACTGAAGGCAGGTTTCCCCTTAGGAACGGGCACACCATATTTGGCGAGCACCGACTTGGCTTGGTATTCATGAATGTTCATGGCAATCCACCGGCTGGATCGACGCGAATCTGCGCCTGAATTAGTGTCAAAGAGACCGGGGGCGTTTATAGCACCCAAGGTTTGCATATCAACCAGCAAGGCGTCAGAAGAGCGGTTTATTCAGCTAAAGTCGGCGGACCGACGTCGGACGCTACGGCAGTCAAAACCGATTTGATCACTTTTGTTGCCTGTTCAACAGTCAGGCGCTGTACCCCTCTCAGGTGCCGCCAGCTCTCCCAGCTCGAAATCATCTCGACTTTAGCGACCACAATCGCTGTCTGACCAAAACAGTGCGGCTCAAGCATCTCCGTCAGGCTCGTTCTGTAACGGGCCGCACTGATGGCTTTGGAGGTAGAGACAGACGGCAGAAATCGCGCCCCGGCGTCCCCCAAATGGAGAAACTCCGCAGCGACCTCATAATAGTGAGCGCGTAACCCTGCCAGTTCGTCAAACATCTCGGGAAGAGAACAACCCTGCGGCATCGCCGATTCCGGATCGCGGAACAAATCACGGGCGACCTTCGCAATTTCAGTGGCCACATCATCCATGGACGGGTAGTAGGCCGCTATTTGAGCAGCCGACAGCCCTGTTTTTTCTGCAATCGCGTCAAGAGTCGGAATAACCCGTTCGGACGCGGCAAGCTCGAGCGTCGCATCGCGGATGAGATCCCGCACAGTATCGTCTAATTCTATTGTTGCTGTCATTTCAGCCATTGGTTTGCCCAAAATTCCAGCCGCGCATCCGTAAATCCGGGCGCTTGTCGCCCAAACGTATGATGCAACCACGCAAGACATTCAATTCTGAAGGATCGGACGCTAGTTGACCATCGAAAGGGTTTTGATCATTCGAAGCAATATACAGCGTGTTTGCTCTGCGCTCAAACGTTGGATGTTCCTCAAATGACGCCACAACTCCCAACAGACCAGCGCCTCAACCTGAGCTGCAACTTCGTCTGTCTTTGTACCGAAATGGGGTTCCAGCATCTCGTGTATGCGCACGCGAAACCGACCGTCACGGATCGCACGTTTCTCGCGGAGACGAGGGAACATATGCTCAGACGCTTCACTAAAGGTCCGAACAAAGGCGGTCTCTTCGTAGAGATGGATCCTTATTTCCACCAATTGATGAAGCATATCGGACAGTTCGCCAGTTTCAGGGAAGGCGTCATAGAGAGGCACCAAATTGGCATCAAGCGCATCGGTGATATCGACAGCCAGATCTTCAATCGTTGGGTACAGGGCATTTACCTGGGAAATCGGCACCCCGGATCTCTCCGAGAGGTTCTGGGGATCGGGAATTTGACGCTCATCGTGCATCAGCCGGAAAGCTGCTCTCCTGACCTTCTCGCGCACCTCCCCCTCGTCAACACTCACTGTTGCTCGATCAACTGACATAGAAATTCACCCTACCCACAATTTTGTAAGGACAATGATAGGCTCAAATTTTGCCTCGAAAATAGGCTCTATCGAAGAAATTTGGCCTTGAAAAGGGGCACTAAGGAAGAATTGCCAAAATCAGGACAAAACACAGATCACATTATTGTGAACTGATCGTTTTATCAGAAAAATGCGTTTCACCTACAACGAGCTGACATTAATCGCGTCGGATTCAACAGGAAGACGCACCCTCAATCCATCATAGCCTATCATGACGCCCTCAGAGCGCACATCTGATACGCCGCGCATAAAGATGCTCTCCATGACCGAGACGGGCATGGGTGGCACGATATGATTATACACCAACAGAGCTGCATTTGCTTGGTTCGCAATCTCCGCAGCATCCACCGGCGATGTATGAACTTCCGACGCATCGGTCAGAATTTTGGCGCGCGAGGATTGGCCGCTATCGCGGAGCCCCCCAATGATGGCATTGATATTGGCCATGCCCATTGCCTCATGCACCATCACATCAGCGTCAGCGCCAAAGCGGACCATATTCGTGTCTTTGACCGTATCGCCAGAGAACACCACGGAACGGCCTTTATAATCGACGCGATATCCATAAGCGTTTTCCAGGGGCACATGATCGACTTTGAAAGCCGTGATTTTCAGATCACCACTCTCAAGGACGGTCACTGCCTCATCCCGGCTTGGCACGAGGATCGTGTTGGCTTCAATGGCCTGAGCGCCAAGCTCAAAGATCTCGTCGCCGTGGTGGTCGATGCGCGCCTTACTATCCACAGCGAAGGCATCGAATGTGCCGCGTGCCAACCCGTCAACGCCGGGAGGGCCGTAAAGATCCAACGGCGCTCTACGGCCAGAAGCCCATGTGTTCATCGCAATATCTCCCAGACCTGCAATATGGTCTGAGTGAAGATGCGTATAGAGAACACCCTCAATCCCGCCAAGAGGAACACGAAGCTGCAGCAGCCTTTGCGCCCCGCCGGTGCCGCTATCAATCAGAAAGACGCGTCCGCCAGCCGCAACCAGGGTGCACGGGCCTGCGCGGTCGGGATCGGGGAAAGGCCCCCCTGTGCCACAAAAGATCAGAGTCAGCACGTCGGGATCAGAAAGATCCACCGGCTCCGCAGAGACAACCGCATTCACCCCGCGCTCAAGGACGACGTCCTGAATCGCTGGAACCCTCAGGGCGAGAACAACCAGCCCCGCGAGAACAACGATGCCCCCCAAGCCGTATAAGAAAACGCGCTTCATCGCCCACTCCCAAAATATCCGATTTGCTAGGCTTATATATTGACACATACAGTGCCAATACCAAAGAAGAATTCGAGTGCGCACAAAAAAACGGGGCCGCAGGCCCCGTTTTCAACCCTCAGATGTGCTGAGATCTATTTCTTCTTCCGACCCTTACCAGGAGCAAGCTTTGCAACAGCTGGATTGATCTTCTTACACGCATCAACCAGGCCCTTCACAGCCCCCACCGACTTGTCGAACTGCTTCTTTTCAGTCGCGTTCAGCTTGATCTCAACAATACGTTCAATCCCGCCTTCACCGATCACTGTTGGCACGCCGACATACATGTCTTTCAGGCCAAACTCACCATTGAGATGTGCAGCACACGGCAGAACGCGCTTCTGGTCTTTCAGATAGCTTTCCGCCATCGCAATCGCAGACGCGGCTGGCGCGTAATAAGCTGAGCCTGTTTTCAGCAGACCAACAATCTCCGCACCGCCATCGCGTGTCCGCTGAATGATTTCATCCAGCTTCTCTTTTGTCGTCCAGCCCATTTTCACCAGGTCTGGCAGCGGAATGCCGGCAACCGTTGAATAGCGGGGCAGCGGCACCATCGTGTCACCATGACCACCAAGAACGAACGCGTTCACATCTTTCACAGAAACGTTGAACTCTTCCGATAAGAAGTACTGGAAGCGCGCGGAGTCAAGAACACCGGCCATACCGACAACCTTGTTCGCTGGCATGCCGGAGAATTGGCGAAGAGCCCACACCATCGCATCAAGCGGGTTGGTGATGCAGATAACAAAGGCGTTTGGCGCGTGTTTGCCAATGCCTTCTCCAACCTGCTGCATAACTTTGAGGTTAATGCCCAGAAGATCATCGCGGCTCATGCCAGGCTTACGCGGGACGCCCGCAGTCACAATCACCACATCCGCGCCCTTGATGTCGCGGTAAGAGCTTGTGCCCTTCAACGCAGCATCAAAGCCATCAACCGGTGAACTCTCTGCAAGGTCCAAAGCCTTGCCCTGAGGGACACCGTCGACAATGTCAAAAATGACCACGTCACCAAGCTCTTTAAGTCCAGCCAAATGAGCCAGCGTTCCGCCGATTTGGCCGCCTCCGATAAGGGCGATTTTTTTGCGTGCCATGTTTGATGCCTCCGGGATGTCGCATGGGCGAACGCTGCAAAAGCGCCGCCTTTTAAAGTTAAGAAAACGAGTTATTGAGGAGCCTAGTAGCGTGAATCCAGTGTGGGGGCAATGATCACAATAGGGGAAACAGAAAACCCTCCAGCCCAGGGCACAAAATCAGAGCCAAAAAGCGCACATTAGAACAGCATTTTTCAAGCATTTCGGCGTTAATCAAACCAAGTTCGAACAATTGACTCCCTCATTGTGAAGGAGCAATCTAAAGAGGCTCGGGCCAACCGGGTGCAGGTCAATCAGGGGAACAATTCAGCAGACCAACTGCGCAGGATTGATTTGCAAAGCGAGTGGAGTAACCGCTTTTAACAGGATGCGGAGTGGCGACTGAACAGAAGGCCAACGGGACAGAGACAGTCAATAGGACTAAGAGGCGCCCAATTTGGTTCAGTCGCGTGAGTAGTGGGGTAGGCAGCAATGCCACAGGGGTTAAAAACGCATAAGTGCGAGATGGCAACGAGCCTTCTTACGCAGGATCATAAAATCCACAGACAAGCCCATAAAAAGCGTGGCGTCCGGAAAACAGGTGTCGCTGCAACGCTGGCTGCCGGTCTGATGTTATCGGGCTGCGCATCGCCCATTATTGGTGCGCTCACCATTGGCGAAATCGCATCGATTGCGGGCATCGTGTCGACATTCATGTCGGGTCAGGATCTGACCGAGCATGCCCTGTCCGCAGTAACGGGTCAGGATTGCCGAATACTCGAAGCAATGCTGCGCTCAGAACGCGACTTCTGCGTCGATCATAACGATGCAGCGACAAGTGAAGATTTCGAAGGCGTTATGGCACTCTTTGATGGCGGCACCAGCAACACAATGCTCGCAGAGGCCGACACGCGGAACAATAATGGTTCAGAAGCTGACCTGATTGCACTTGGTTTCGCCCCCATTGATCGCAGCGCCGCCCGCAACAGGTTCGCGCTTGAAACCGTCGACGCGCAACCGGAAAAGCGGGTCAATCAACCCGTGTCCTTTGGCATGCTCCAGGCCTCCTACGGTCAATCTTGGTCCTACGAGCTTACAACACGCCGGGATGGCTCCCGCTACGCTAAGGCTGGCACCAGCCGTCAGATTGCAAGCGCCAGCCCACAACCGCTTCCAGGCACAAGAACGGATGGGGCAGTGATTGTTCCAAAACCCGTCACAAACTGACGCTATCAAAACCGGATCCGAAAAAGGTGGCTCACAAGGCCGCCTTTTTTGTTGCCCATCTCTCTATTCACCCGGTCTGAGCGCCAGGAAAGCCGCACGATCCCGGGCGGCAGCGGCGATGAGGGGCACATACCGCGCATCCATGACGATCTGGGAATGGTTGGCATCTTCCACAAAATGATAGCGCCCCTGCGATGAGAGGTCCGATAATTCTGTCTGCATCACTGTCCAACTTGGCAACATCGCGTCCGGCCAGTTGCCCGCAACAAATACATCAAGCGGAAGATCCCCAAGTCCACGTTCGGCAACAGCGCGCCCTGCGATTGCCGAGCGCTCCCAGCCACGCGCCTCCTCCGCCGTTCCACGCATGTGAGAAATGGAATTCAGGAGCGCCAGTGACTGAGCGTGATCATCTCCCTCAAGACCGTCGATGGCAGGCATAAAAAGATCAAACGCCCGCGGCACACCAAAAACGTTGAGCCAGGGCGCCATCTGAAACCCGTCCAACAGATCAGCAAACCCCTCCTGCGCAAAGGGAGGAAAGCGCTGCCCCATATCTTCGTGACTTGAGTCCAGCAAGATGAGTGCCCCCGCACGGGTCGGATGATCCGCCGCAAAGACCCGGGCGACGATGCCACCGTAAGAATGAGCAATCAAAATAACCGGCTCGGTGATCGACGCCGCATCAAGCAATCGGAGAAGTCGGTCACTGGCAAGGGCAGCATCACGGGGGCCGCCGCTGTCCTCGCTCCACCCCAACCCATCACGGTCGTAAGAACACACACGAAAATCAGGCTCGAGCAATCTCTCAAGAGGACGCCAACCAGATGCTGGATTGCCCATGCCCGATGACAGCACAATGGTCTGAGCCCCCTCCCCACGGCACATCATGTGAAGCGAAACATCCCCCACATCATAGAGCGCACCAGGGGCTGGATAGAGAGATTGGTCCCGCGTCTCGCCGATGCGTTGAAAAACCATCCCCCCCACAACAACAAGGAGTAAAAATCCCAACAGGCCGAGCCCGAACCGCCGGAGGACCAGCCAGCTTCTATTCATCGATACAGTTTGGTGCGTTGAAGTCACCGTCATCTCTTACTCCCATACAGTTTGTATGAACATGAGAGCACTATGCATGGATGCGAAGGAGCGAGGGGGCCAATGAGCCCATTGCGTAGGGAACCGCAAACCGCGAAGACGGCTAGGGGCTGTGCACGTCCAGATATTCCGCGCTCTGCATTTCCATCAGCCGCGAGACTGTTCGTTCAAACTCAAAGCTGCCATCTCCGCTTTTATATAGAGCTTGAGGCTCGACAGCAGCCGAGGCCACCAGGCGAACCTTTCGTTCATAGAAAGCGTCAATCATTGTGACAAACCGTTTTGCCTCATTGCGCTTCGCCACACTCAGCTCGGGAATGTGGTCAACAAAGACCGTATTGAAACTCTCCGCTATCTTCAGATAGTCCGCAGCGCCCAATGGCCGGGCACACAGGTCCGCAAAGCTGAAGCGGGCGACATCATGAACCGCGCGGGGCACCTCAACAGCCCGCCCCTTAACGGCGAGTGTGCGCGGCTTTGGCTTGAGATTATTGGTGAGCGTATCGAAACACGCATCCATTTTGGCGTCAGACCCCATGTCTAGGGGCGTGTAATAAACCGGCATACCGTTAATCCGGTCGAGCCGATAATCCGTGTCACTATCAAGGGGTACCACCTCCATGGCCTGCTCTACCAGATCGATAAACGGCAGAAACCGATGGCGATTGAGGCCCCCCTCATAAAGATCAGCCGGTGTCCGGTTGGACGTGGCGACAACGACGACGCCAAGCTCAAAGAGCCGCGTGAAAAGGCGTCCGAGGATCGACGCGTCCGCAATGTCGTGAACCTGAAACTCATCAAAGCAAAGCAGCGTCGCTTCGCGCGCAATCTGAGAGGCCACAGGCAGGATCGGATCATCTCCCTTGACCTGCCCGGCTTTCTCCTTCTCCCGCCAGGCAAAGATGCGCTCATGTGTTTCCGACATGAACTCGTGAAAATGGACGCGGCGCTTGTGCTCGACAGGTGCTGTTTCAAAGAACATATCCATCAACATGGATTTGCCCCGTCCCACGTCACCCCAAAGATAGATGCCTTCGGGCGGGCTGACTGGTTGCCCCAATCCGAGCAGTCTCAAACGTCCGGTTTTTTGACCCGGGCGCCAACCGATCAACGCATCGTGCAAACGCTGCAAATGACGGACAGCGCGCTCTTGCGCCGGATCGTTCGCAATATCTCCGCGATCCGCTAAAGCTCGATAATTTTGAATCGGGCCGTCAGTCATAAATTGCCAGAATTCCGAAAAAGAACATTTAAAGAACACCCGTCTCCTGCTAACCTTTCACCGAAAAGGAGCAAAAGCCATGACCTCTCTCATATCCCTCGCAGCCCGATTTGAACAGGCGTCACAGAAATATGCTGCGGACAACGGGATCAGCCGCACAACCGAATGGTTCGTTCTGAAAATGCAGGAAGAGCTGGGCGAACTCACCCAACTTTGGATGAAATGGGCAGGCCATGGCAGGCGTAAGGGACGATCCGAAGAAGACCTACACCACGACATGTCAGATGAAGCCGCCGACCTGTTGGGTCATGTCCTGCTCTTCGCCCATCAAAATGGCATCGACCTTGAGGCGGCTATCAAGCGAAAATGGCGCTTCGACCCCGACGAAATATTATCGCCGGGGAACACCGATTAGCCCAAAAGACTGGTCAGGTCGCCATAGGGCGGATCATTGCTGGCAAACGTGAAGCTTCCCTGATCACGCATTTCTTTGGCGGCCTTGATAAAGCCACCCAGTGCAGCAACCGCGAGCGCACTACCCGTGCTGATGCGTTTAACACCTGCCACACCCAACTGCTCAACAGTCAGACTATGCCCCGGCAAGCCCGCCAGAATATTTACCGGCCGATCAACGGACCGCACAAGTTCCGTGATCTCGCCAATCTCTGTGAGACCGGGCGCGTAGAGCACGTCCGCCCCCGCTTCCTGATAGGCCTGCAATCTCTCAATCACAGAACCAAGGTTCCGATCGCCAACAAGATAGTTTTCGGCCCGCGCGGTAAGCACAAAGGGAACCTCTCCTCCGTGCGCGCGCTCCGCAGCCGCTTCAATCCGGGCTTTAGCCAGATCAAGGGCGTAAAGAGTGCGGTCAGGTGCCATATCTTCAATCGACCCCCCAGCGAGACCTGCCACGAGCCCAAGTCTGATGGTCTCGGACACATCGTCAGGTGCATCGCCCCACCCATTTTCCAGATCGGCATTCACAGGCAGAGATGTTGCGTCGACAATGTCGGCAATATGCGCAAGCATAACGTCCCGGCCAACCCGATTGTCCAGCGTCCCGATGGAATAGGCATACCCGGCACTTGAAGAAGCAAGCGCCTCAAACCCAAGCCCCTCAAGGAGACGCGCAGTGCCACGATCATATGGGTTTGGAATGATAAAGGGCTTATCGCGCTCATGGAGCGCTTTCAGTTTTTCTGCTTTTGCTTTCTGGGTCATGCCGTCACCTGTTTTTCGCTGAAGCTGTGTCGAGGAATATCCCCGCCCGCACTCATTAATGCTCGCCACATTCGGACGCCCACTAAGAAGGGGCGGGTGAGAGAAACCGCGCCAACACTTTACGCTGTTCTTCTGTTTCAACCGGGAGCCCGAAATGTTGCTCCAGCAACAAAACCAGCTCATCAATGTCAGCGATCTCATGCGTGGTCTGATCTTCGCCGCGCTTGCGTTCGATGAACATGTTGTTGAAAATCATCCGGCGCGCCTCTGCCGACGGGCGTTCAACAATCAGATTGTTCGTAAAAAGAGACTCCGGATGGGTCGAGGTGTACCAACTCGAAAGGTCGTAATCGACAGATGACTGTGGCGTCAGCGTGAACTCAACGACAGGCGCCCACCTTTCACCAAGATCTGCTTGTATCGTATAATTGTCACCGTCCCGCACAATCCGATGGTCTTCGTGGCGCGTTTGCTGAACAAGGTCAGGTTCAAGTCGCAGCACGCCTGTCAGACGAATACCGCCAAAGCCCCCATCGTAAATGTAAGAAGCATCTTCAAAATCAACGCGGATCAGCATATGGGTGAGAGGGGCTACAACATCATCCGGCACCATCCAGCGAACCCGCCCGATTAAGCCCGTCGCCTTGAACCCCAATTGCTTGAGGGCCGCAAGCGCCAGACCATTCTGCTCGAAGCAATATCCCCCGCGACACTCACCGACAATCTTGCTTTGAAGGGTGCCAAGATCAAGCTGCACGCCCTGCCCAAAGACAATCGAGAGATTTTCAAAGGGGATCGAAGTGGCATGCGCAAACTGGATCGCGGCCAACGTTTCAAGTGTTGGTTCGCGAGGCCCCTCATAACCAATACGGGCTAGATAAGCATCAAGATCAATTTGGCTATCGGACATGGGGCACCACCAAAGAAAAAGGAGTGTCCCATATGTAGGGGCACTCCTCTCAATCTCATAGAGCCAATTCATAAATTGAATGGCGCTTGTTCCCTTAAAATTACTTCATCGTTGGGATGACAAAGCTCGAGCCTTCTTTCACGCCCGTTGGCCAGCGCGACGTGACCGTTTTCACTTTGGTGTAAAACTTCACCCCCTCAGTGCCGTGCTGGTTTGTGTCGCCAAATGACGAGCGTTTCCAACCACCAAACGAGTGGTAGGCCAGCGGTACGGGGATTGGCACGTTGATGCCGACCATGCCCACATTTACTTTCGATGCGAAGCTGCGCGCCGCATCCCCGTCGCGCGTAAAGATCGCAACACCATTGCCATATTGGTGTGCGCTTGGAAGTTCTGCAGCTTCTTCAAATGTGTCGGCACGAACGACGCACAGGACCGGTCCGAAAATCTCTTCTTTCCAGATGTCCATATCCGGCGTCACATTGTCAAACAGCGAGCCGCCAATGAAAAAGCCATCTTCATAACCCTGCAGCGCAAAGCCACGACCATCGACAAGCAGATCTGCGCCCTGCTCAACGCCCTTATCGATCCAGCCCGTAACCTTATCGCGCTGTTCGGCCGTGACCATCGGGCCGTAGTCGGCATCCGCGTCGGTGGACAGGCCCACCTTCAGGCTTTCAACGCGAGGGATAAGTTTCTCAACCAAACGGTCGGCAGTTTCTTTCCCCACCGGCACGGCAACGGAGAGGGCCATGCAGCGCTCGCCTGCAGAGCCATAGCCAGCCCCGATCAGATCATCCACGACCCGGTCAAGATCAGCATCGGGCATGATGATGGCGTGGTTCTTCGCCCCACCCATGGCCTGCACGCGTTTACCGTGTGCGGCACCCGTTGCGTAGATATATTCTGCAATCGTTGAGGACCCGACAAAGCTAATCGCTTCGACCTGCGGGTCCGTCAGCAATGTGTCGACGGCTTCTTTGTCGCCGTTCACCACATTCAGCACACCGGCTGGTGCGCCCGCTTCCATGAAGAGCTCCGCCAGACGCAAAGGCACGCTTGGGTCTTTTTCAGACGGCTTACAGACAAATGTATTGCCACACGCAATCGCCACACCAAACATCCACATGGGGATCATCGCGGGGAAGTTGAACGGTGTAATACCCGCGCACACGCCCAAAGGCTGGCGCATGGAATACATATCAATGTCAGGGCCGGCCCCTTCAGTAAACTCACCTTTCTGGAGATGGGGAATGCCACAGGCGAACTCGATCACTTCCAGGCCGCGCTGCACATCACCCTTGCTGTCGGCGATCACCTTGCCATGCTCAGAGGAGAGCATTTCGGCAAGCTCATCCATATTGTCTTCCAGCAAGCGCTTGAAGTTAAACATCACCCGGGCGCGCCGCTGCGGGTTGGTGGCCGCCCATCCAGGAAACGCAGCCGCAGAAGACGCGATACCCGCGCGCACTTCGTCCGCGCTCGCCAGCGGCGTATGGGCGGTCACTTCACCCGTATTCGGATTAAAAACACCCAGCGTCCGACCGCTTGTGCCAGCAACCTTGGCGCCATTGATAAAGTGATGCAGCTCTTTGGCCATGCTCATTCCGCCTTGCCCGTCGCCGGGGGCGTCTCCCTGTTCAAACTCGATCCCTTTCCTAGCGCTCACACGGAAGCCCTGCAAGGGCTGGAGGCCAGTTGTCCAGGATCAAGCCGCACAAGTGATGAAAATATTCGCCGGGGTCTTGGCGGGCATCAGGGACGCCGCAGCAGCCAACCCATAAGAAACGTCGCGGCAACGGCCCCTACCAACGTCTTTTCAGCCACAGCGCCACGCTCACCAGACCGATCAGCACCGGCACTTCGACCAAAGGCCCGACGACCGTGGCAAAGGCGACCGGCGAGGCGATCCCGAAAGCTGCGATAGCCACTGCAATGGCCAGTTCAAAATTGTTCGAGGCCGCCGTGAAAGACAGGGACGTGGTCCGCTCATAATCCGCACCAAGCGCCTTTCCCATCGCAAAACTGACCGCAAACATAACAAGGAAATAGATCGCCAGCGGCACTGCAATGCGCAGGACATCCAGCGGGAGCTCCAGCACCGCCTCCCCTTTCATGGCAAACATAACCAGGATCGTGAACAAGAGCGCTGTCAGTGTGATGGGGCCAATGCGGAGCAGGAATTTTTCCTCATACCATTCATCGCCCTTCCGGGCGCGTAAAACACGCCGTGTCAAATACCCCGCGGCGAAGGGCACGCCGAGATAGAGCAGAACAGCGCCTGCAATCGTACCAAAGCCGATATTGAGAACCTGCCCCTCAAGCCCGAGCAAGGGCGGCAACACACTGAGAAAAAACCAGGCGTAGACGCTGAAAAAGACGAGCTGGAAGAGCGAATTGAAGGCTACCAGTCCTGCCACATATTCATTGCTGCCTCGTGCCAGCTGGTTCCAGACGATCACCATGGCAATGCAGCGTGCCAGACCGATAATGATAAGCCCGGTCATATATTCCGGTTGGTCGCTCAGGAAGAAAACCGCCAGCGCAAACATCAGCACCGGGCCGATGACCCAGTTCTGCACCAATGACAACAGCAATACCTTCCGGTCTTCGAAGACGCGCGGCAGTTCCTCATATTTCACCCGTGCAAGTGGCGGATACATCATAAGGACCAGACCGATCGCAATCGGCAAATTGGTCGAGCCAATAGAAAGCCCGTCAAGCACACCGACCAACGCCGGAAACGCAGTGCCGAGAAGCGTGCCGACTGCCATCGCAACAAAAATCCACACAGTCAGATAGCGGTCGAGAAAGGAAAGGCGCTGAGGCGTCTGCGAAGTCATGAAGTCTATCCGTAATCAGGAGGTGGTGTCGGCTAGCGGTTTTTCGGCGGGCATGTGTCCAATTCCATCAAGCTCGCGTTGCAATGCCATACCCTCAAGACTTTGTAGCGGAAGGTTCACAAAAATATCTACCCTTGTTTTGATCTGTCGAAAGACTTGCCAAAAGACTGCCCGCTTCTCGACCTCAGGTCCGACAAAAGCGGCAGGGTCTTCAAAAGGCCAATGCGCGCTCACCGGCTGTCCGGGCCAAACCGGGCATACTTCGCCCGCGGCATTGTCACAGACAGTGAAAACAAAATTCATCTTCGGCGCCCCGTCCACAGAAAACTCATCCCACGACTTGGATCGCAATCCGTCGATGGACACATTCGCCGCCTTTAGAGTCTGAAGCGCTGTTTCATTGGGAGCACCAGTTGGATAACTGCCCGCTGAGAACCCGCGAAACGGAATGCCAGGTATCGAGTTGAGATAGGCTTCCGCGAGAAGGCTCCGTGCCGAATTACCTGTGCACAAGAAAAGCACATTATAGATAGTTGAATTGTCCGACATGGAGCCTCTTCGTAAAAACATTGTAACTTTGGCAAAAGTCTTATGACTGTTTGACGTGTCTATGACAGGTCAGCAGCAGGCGCCTGAAGACGCCTGTGGTGTTGGTGTTTCTGACGCGGCCTCTGCCAAAGCACTCACACCAGCACCGCGTTCCTCCGTCTGATGTTTCGTATGGAAGGCTTCCCACATCACACCGTCTGGGTCTGTCGTCCAGCTCTTTTCAGACTTGTGATAGCAGCAAGTCGTAACACCCTCCAAAGAATAGGGCCCTTCCGCTTGTTTAAGCTGATCAAAGAGAGGCGCGAGTTCGTCTTCGCTCTCCACTTGAATGCCCGCATGATTAAACCCTGTTTGAGACCCAGCCGTCTCAACAACGAAGTTCACCCGCGGATCATCCAGCATCCATTTGGCGTAATCACTCTTCTTCGTGGTAGGCGCCTGCCCAAAAAGCGTCGTGTAAAATCCGATCGACTTATCCAGATCGGCAACCGAGAAACTGACGTGTAAGCGTTTCATACCATCGTCTCCTTGAGTGCAGGCGCACACGCGCCCTGACAACAATCTTCCAAAAGAAAATCTGCGAGAGCACGCATGCCCCCAAGATTGGCTGTGTAAATAATCGAGCGTCCATCCCGCCTGGCAGAAACAAGCCCTGCCCGCGTGAGCTCCTTCAAGTGAAACGAGAGAGTGGGTGCCGCCACGCTGAGGCGCACCGCAAGCTCTCCGGCAGGAAGACCTGCATCTTCGACCTTCGGCGAATGGGCCCTGACAAGCGCCCGGAAAATTTCCAACCGCGTTTCCTGGGCGAGAGCACCGAGCGCTTCTATAGCTGATTTTGTTTCCATATTTAGATAATTATAGAATTATAATTATATTACAACCCCAAATTCGCAGAAAATCGAAAAACCTGAAAATGACCGGAGTTTGCTACTGTTCGGATAGTGCCCATCACCAAAGGAGAGACGGCCGATGATCGTTATTACCGGACAGACCAAAGTCGCCGCAGACAAAATCGACGCCTTTCGCCCAGTGGCAGAACGTCAGGTCACATCGTCGCGAAAGGAAGAAGGCTGCCTCAATTATGGCTATTACGAAGACGCCATGGCGCCGGGCACGTTCCTCTTCTACGAAGAATGGAGAGACCAGGCAGCCGTCGACTTTCATTTCTCACAGGACTACTGCCTGGAATTTATGGCCGCAGCGGGAGAACTATCCGCCACACAGCCCAAGGTGATCATTCATCACGTGACAGAAACGCAAACCATCGGTTGATGGCAAACATGAAAACGCCCCCTCCTTCGTGCCGAAGCAGAGGGCGTCCTAACGAGCCTTCGAAACGTAAGACTTAACGCGTGGGCACCAGGTCTTCAAACTTGTCGACAGTTTTCTCAAACGCCGCGACGGTGTAGAGAAAGTTCGTCTCCGAGATCCCCCCCTCAAGTGTCAGCCAATGCTCAACCACCAAATCATCTTGATCATCAAAATAGGCCTGGCTATAGCGTTCGGCGGCGTTGAAATCATTCACCAGCTTGAAACTTGGCCGGTCCGAAGTCTGCGCGACCACCTTGATTTGCAAGTGCTCACAGACCTTCCCGATAGACCCGCATTCATAAAAATAGACATAGGCGGTTGAACCAGCGAGCGTAAAATTCAAGATTGGAAGGTCTTCAAAATCCGTTTCTTCGATACGCGTATCTGCATAACCATTGTCTTTGAGCATTCGCAAAATGTCATTGGGCGCAACCGCGCCAACAAATTCTGCCGCGCTTAGTGAGACGATGCTGCCCCCCAACATTGCAAGAACAATTAGCGCCGCGCCGAATAGGCGTTGTATCTGGTTCACTTGCCAGGCTCCTGTTTTGCGTACCCGATTTACGCCAACTCTAGCGCACCGCCTATCCCATGCAAGCAGCAACTGCAGGTCAGCCACCGGCAAACAAAAAAGGCCGCAACCCATTCAGGCAGCGGCCTTTTGAAACTGAGTACGAGAAAAATCAGACCTGACGTTCGACCATCATCTTTTTAATCTCTGCGATGGCCTTCGCAGGGCTGAGACCCTTCGGACATGCCTTCGCGCAGTTCATGATTGTGTGACAGCGATAAAGCCGGAAAGGATCTTCCAGATTATCGAGACGTTCCCCGGTCGCTTCGTCGCGACTGTCGATCAACCAGCGATAGGCCTGCAGCAGAACGGCTGGGCCGAGATAGCGATCGCCATTCCACCAATAAGACGGACAAGACGTGGAACAACAAGCGCACAGGATGCACTCATAAAGACCATCAAGTTTCTCGCGGTCTTCTGTCGACTGCTTCCATTCTTTTTCCGGCTGCACAGAAGTTGTCTGCAACCAGGGCTCAATGGAGGCGTGCTGGGCATAGAAATGCGTGAGATCTGGCACCAGATCCTTCACCACATCCATGTGCGGTAGCGGATAAATCTTCACCTCGCCCTTCACCTCATCAATGCCCTTGGTGCAGGCAAGCGTATTGGTGCCGTCAATATTCATCGCACACGACCCGCAAATGCCTTCGCGGCACGAGCGGCGGAAGGTGAGTGTCGCATCGGTCTCGTTTTTGATCTTGATCAGCGCGTCGAGCACCATAGGCCCGCACGTATCCATATCGACTTGATATTCGTCGATGCTTGGATCTGCGCCACCTTCAGGATCGTAGCGATAGATTTTAAACGTCCGCAGGTTTTTCGCGTCCGCTGGGGCAGCGTGCTTTTTGCCTTTTGTGGGCTTGGAGCCTTTAGGCAGTGCTAGTTCAACCATCTGTCTCTCCTCGCCGCCTTAGTAAACGCGTTCTTTGGGTTCGATGTAATCGACTTCGTTTGTCATCGTGTAGGTGTGCACGGGACGATAGGTGAGCTTCACGTTCCGAGCATCATCCACCCACGAGAGCGTGTGCTTCATCCAGTTTTCATCATCCCGATCAGAGAAGTCTTCACGCGCATGCCCGCCACGACTTTCTTTCCGCGCATCAGCACCGTTCATCGTCGCGCGAGCCTGAACAACAAGATTGTCAAACTCAAGCGTTTCAATGAGATCGGAATTCCAGATGAGCGACCGGTCGGTGACACCAATATCTTCCGCACCTGCATGAACCTGTTCCATCAGCTTCACGCCTTCTTCGAGAACATCCCCGGTCCGGTAAACCGCGCAATTGTTCTGCATGGTCTTCTGCATGGAGAGACGAAGTTCTGCGGTCGCCGTGCCGCCACTGGCGTAGCGGAAATGATCCAACCGATCGAGTGAGTTCTGCCCAGCATTTTTTGGCAATGGCTTGGTTGGCCCACCAGCGGTAAGCTTCTCGCCAGCGCGCAGGCCTGCAGCCCGGCCAAACACCACAAGGTCAATGAGCGAGTTGGAACCGAGACGGTTTGCCCCGTGAACCGACACGCAGGCCGCTTCGCCAATCGCCATCAGGCCCTGAACGGTTTTCTCCGGATCGTTTGGATCACCGGCAATCACCTCACCATGATAATTGGTGGGGATACCCCCCATATTATAATGGACCGTTGGAATAACCGGGATCGGCTCTTTGTTCACGTCAACACCCGCAAAGATGCGCGCAGATTCTGAAATGCCGGGCAGACGTGCTGCCAGAATTTCCGGATCAAGGTGATCAAGATGGAGATAGATATGATCATTCTCCGCACCGACACCGCGGCCTTCACGAATTTCCATCGTCATCGAACGCGACACCACATCGCGGGATGCCAGATCCTTCGCAGAAGGTGCATAGCGCTCCATGAAGCGCTCACCTTCGGAGTTGACGAGATAGCCGCCTTCGCCCCGCGAGCCTTCGGTGATCAAACACCCAGCGCCATAAATGCCTGTTGGGTGGAACTGGACAAACTCCATGTCCTGAAGCGGCAGGCCCGCTCGAAGCGCCATCGCATTGCCATCACCCGTACAGGTGTGAGCGGACGTGGCAGAGAAATAGGCCCGGCCATAACCACCCGTTGCCATAATCGTCTCATTGCAATGGAAGCGATGCAGCGTGCCGTCATCCATCTTCAACGCGACAACACCGACACAGGCACCTTCATCATCCATGATCAGGTCGATGGCAAAGTACTCGATGAAAAACTCCGCATCATAGCGCAAAGACTGACCATAAAGCGTGTGCAGAATTGCGTGACCTGTCCGGTCAGCAGCAGCACACGTACGCTGCGCAATGCCCTTGCCGAACTCAGTCGTCATGCCGCCGAAGGGACGCTGGTAAATCTTGCCTTCTTCCGTCCGGCTGAACGGCACCCCAAAGTGCTCCAGCTCGTAAACTGCTTCCGGCGCATTGCGGCAGAGATACTCAATAGCGTCCTGGTCGCCCAGCCAGTCTGACCCCTTCACGGTGTCATACATGTGCCATTTCCAGTCGTCCTGGCCCATATTGCCAAGCGCGGCTGAAATGCCCCCTTGCGCTGCAACCGTGTGCGAGCGCGTCGGAAAGACCTTGGTGATGTTCGCGGTTTTGAGGCCCGCTTGCGCACATCCCAGCGTCGCGCGAAGACCAGCACCACCGGCACCCACCACGACCACATCAAAACTGTGATCCGTAAACTCGTATGCTTTAGAGGCGCTCATCGCCGTCTCCTATTGGGTCAGCCGCCAAAGCCGAGCTTCAGCACTGCATAAATGCAGGCCAGCCCAACAACCGCTGCGAAAAAATTATTGCCAATGATTGAGAGCAGTTTCATGCCCTCGCCATTCACATAATCCTCGATGATCTCACTCATGCCGATGCGCATGTGATAAACGCCCGAAAGAATGAGAAGCAGAAAGAGGATCGAAACAACCGGCATCGAAAGGTAGGCCTGGACGGTCGCATAGTCAGCGCCAACCAGCGCCACAACAGAGGCCAGGGCGAAAATCACCAGTGGCACGTTGGCAATGGCTGTGAGCCGCTGCAGCCAGAATTTCTCTGTACCGGTTTTGGCAGAACCGTGCCCGCGAACGCGGGAAAGAGGGGTGCGCATGTCAGACATGGTTCAAAGCCCTCCCATCATTGCATAAGCCACAACCCAGACAATGAGCGTCAGGACAATCGATCCGGCGAGGGTCAACCGCGCCATCCATTCGACAGTGCCCAACTCAAAGCCCTTGCCCATGTCCCAGACGAAATGGCGCACACCACCCAGCAGGTGATGGATCAGCGCCCACGTATATCCAAAGAGGACCAACCGGCCAAACCACGACGTAGCAACATCCATGAACACGCCATAAGCCTCAGGCCCCGTTGCAGCAGCAACAAGCCACCAGGCAAGAAGAAGCGTTCCGAAATAAAGAGCTCCACCAGTAATACGATGCACGATCGACATCATCATGGTGAGCATAGGCCGGTAGATCCCCATATGGGGCGACAGCGGCCGGGCGCGCACGGGCGTTTCTGCCATTCATTCTGTCCTTGATAGGTGCCGTCTAGACCTCGCCGTCGGGGAGGCACCGTTGGGAATATAGACCCCGTGTTTAACGAACCAAGGGGAGCAAGGCAAATAACAAGGCCGCCAAGAGGGCTGATTTCTGGCACTTTTGCTGAGTTTTTGCGACCGTCTCGCAAAAAAAACCGACAAGGAAGTCAAAGGCACGCTACGGGAATCCCTGGTTCACGGCCTTGCCATCCCCCTGATCAACGGCGATCTGTTGCCGCAACCAGTCCCGCGCCACAACGACGTCGGTAAAGAGACGTTGCGGATAGGGGCTTTTCTCAAGTTTCATGAAAAGATTGCCGAGAAGCTGCCCAAGTTTTCCAGGGGTCACGATGGCTGTGGCGATAGTGAAGTCGGCAAGATCTTCTAAGGAGAGCACGGCGCCAATTTTGGCAAGGTCTGTAGCGGATTCTGCAAGAACCAGAACGGCAATACGCTCCTCGCCCCAAAGGTCACGAGAACGATCAATAACGTCTTGCACCAGTTCAGCCGTCGCAATGGCGGTCCCATAATCGATCGTGACAATGCCATGTTCGTCTTCCACCAACGTAACATCACCCACTTCAGCCCGTTTCATAGATTTCCCTTAGTCGAACCATTAGAGGCATATTTTATACTATCTTACGGTCACCAAGTACTAACAGATGACTGGAACCACGCTTGGTTTTAAGAACGCGCCTATGGAGCCATCTTTCAGCATCATCGACAATAATGGAGTCTTGCTCCAACAACAGGGCGACGACTCCTTTCCGCTCTACAGCATAACCAAGACGATAATTGCCGCGCTCACCGTGGATATGGGTGTGAAAATCACCCGCCCGGTGGCCGATTGGTTGGATGAGACATGGGTGTCACAAGGGCGCGATATCAGTGTAGGTCAGCTTCTCACACACACATCGGGCCTCCGCGACTATTTCAGCGTATCCGACTATCGCGCGGCCGCAGATGCCGGGGGCACCCCATGGAGCGATCGGCGCTATGCGGACCACACCCTGATGCCACCCCTTCTTTTTGAGCCTGGGCACGGTTGGGCCTATTCAAACCCTGGTTTCTGGTCGCTCAAACGGATCTGTGAGATCGAGAGTGGCTCAAGTTTCGCGTCCCTCGTCGAAGAGCGGATCAGCAATCGCCTGGATCTGCCTTCACTCACGGTCGCAGGCGGGATCTTTTCTGACCAGCTCCCCGCCTATGAAGCTGGATGGGTATGGCACGGGCTGGTCTGTGGAACAGCAGAGGACACGGCCCACTTCATGGCATCTCCACTGGTCGCACCCTTGGCGGAATCCATGGTTTCCGTTCCAAACGCGGGCCCCACCTACCCCGACGCTGCCTATGGCTTGGGCGTGATGGGGGACATGAGCGGAACGAATTACGGTCACAACGGCAGCGGCCCAGGCTTCAGTACCTCCTGCTTTCACTTTCCGGGTTCGGGCATCACGATCAGCTATTTCATGCCGTCTGATGGTTCAGACGACGCAGCCTACCGCGGGATGGTGGCTCTCGCAGCGCAAAACAACACGATCTAACCATTGCCACACCCTTGCACGGAGCTCGTGGTGGAGCAATACTCCATGAATGGTGCCAAGAGAGAACAAAACCTATGCTGCGGGCGTTTCTGCTGCCAAAAAGCTCTTTTCAGAGCGCGGATATGACGCCGTCTCAACGGCTGAAATTCGAGCAGCCGCAGGCATGTCCAACGGCAGCCTCTTCCATCACTTTGAAAACAAAGAAGGCATCGCTGTGGCTGTTTTTGTGAGCCTCATCCGTTCATATCAGTCAGAAATCAGCGAAAAACTGGGCTCAACCTGGCAAGCGGCGGACGGCATAGAGGCTTTCATTCGTACCCATAATATGTGGATTGAGGGAGATCCGGACGGCGCTCGCATTCTCTTCAATGGCCATCACCCGAGCTGGAGCGAGGTGGCCCTTCGCAAAATACGAGCCGAAAACCAGGGCTTTGGACAAACGCTGGTTGACTGGAAAAACAACCTGGAAGACGGCGATCGGCTCACTGATTGGAGTATTGCTCTAATTCTGGCGACCCTGGTAGGGCCAACCCAGATCATGTGCCGCGCCTGGCTCTCCGGACAATCCAAAGTTCCGCCAAGCGAAAACGTGGAAAGCCTTGTAAAACTGGCACAAAAGGCCCTGCTCACGTAGATAGGTTTGCAAGCGGCGAGCGGCTGCGTGCTTATCGCTGCACTATCAAGACGGTCTTTGGCTAGAGTAAAACTCTAGTTATTCAGGTCTCTCGCACAACCATCGATCAGACCATCAAGTGTACGGTGTTCCGAAAGGCTGACGAGCCCATCCTCTCCCGCAGCCGCTTCAACAGCCTTCCCCAGACAAACCGCCACCGGGTCATCGGAACCCGCATCCGTATTCGCGTCGAACCTCAGCCCAATATTGCTGAGGTCGCCCCGGGGGCCCACCAAATACTCCCGCGTCACCGCCGAACAACAAATTGCGCAGGAAGAGGCCTCCTCAAAGGCCCGACCAAACCTGACTTTCCCGACATCCCACTGGGCATCAACCGGAAGGTCGGCGAGCGGGGTAACAAGAATGTCCCAGGGTGTCATGTTGGCACTGGCAACGAGACGCCCACTTGAATCAATGTCCACACCGGCAAGCCCGCCATTGCAGCGGTCACCAAACGGCTGCACCACGATGTCCGTAAGCGCATCGCCGCGTTCTCTCAGCTGACCTGTCACCAAAGAGCTGAACACACCCGAGCCGCCCCAATTGTCATAGGTTTCAATGACGATTCGGCCCTGCCCAGTAACCTGCACCACCCGAGCACCGGAGAAACGGCGTTCGAATTGAGCCTCACCCTGATCGCTGGGTTGAAGAGATACACGAACCCACCCATCGGTGGTTTCTTCTTCCGATCCTTCAGGCGCACAGCCATGGAGCGGAACCCGCCCCGGCGCTTGGTGCGCATCGGGGGTGAGAGCAGCATCTAAGACGGGCCATAAACAAGCAGGGTCTATGTTCTGTGGAGCCCCATCGAAAAAACCGCTCGGGCTCACCCCGGCAGGAGTATCCGAAGCCTCCACCTCACCTGACAGATAGGCGCCAAACCCTGAGAAACCAGCGGCCAGTCCAAGCAGCAGAAAAGCAAAACCCACCCCAGCAACACGTCCCATAGTCCCTCACATTTCTTGCGTCAGGCTAGCTTGGCATCAGCACCCAATAATCGAGATCCAGAACCACGCCCTCATCATAGCCCTTATCCTGAGGGCCGGGGAAAGTGTTGCAGGGAAGATCTTTGGTGGCAATCGTGCGCAAACGAAGTGCCCCCAAATCCGAGCGTCCCTCAATCTCAACGCTGTCCAACACTTCCGACCACGCAAAAACCGTATCGCCCCCAAAACACGGCGCCACATGACGCCCCCCATTAATGGCGGCAATGAGAAACGCGTTACCGAGCCCGTTAAAACTCAGGGCGCGCGCCATGGAAATCACATGCCCGCCATACATAAGCCGACGGCCAAAGCGACCCTGGCCTTCAGTGAATTGGTTGAAATGAACTTTGGCGGTGTTCTGATAAAGCCGCGTCGCCATCATGTGCTCAGCTTCTTCGATCGTGACACCGTCCACATGGTCGATCTTCTCGCCAACCTGATAGTCCGCCCACAGATGGGCAGAGCCAGAAAGCTGGGGATCAATAGGGGAGAAATCCGTCGCGGGCGGAAGCACAAAATGCTTCGGGTCCACGACCTTGGGAAGGTTGGGCACATCTTCTTCAGGCGCAGGCGAGGCGTCGTCGCGCTTACGAACCATAACCCAGCGCACATAGTCGAGAACATTCTCAACCTTTTGGTTTGACCCGGTTGAACGTACATAGACAACGCCGGTCTTGCCGTTCGAATTTTCCTTGAGCCCAATCACCTTCGACACCGTCGTGATCGTATCGCCAGGAAAAACCGGTTTCAAAAACCGACAATCCGCATAACCAAGGTTGGCAACAGCATTCAGCGAAATGTCCGGCACCGTCTTGCCAAAGACAAAATGGAAGGCAAGCATGTCGTCCACCGGCGCTTGGGCGTACCCCGCACCTTGCGCAAATACATCCGACGACTGGAGGGCAAAACGCATCGGGAAGAGGCTGTTATAAACCGCGACATCACCTGATGTGATCGTGCGCGGTGTGGCGTGGGTCAACACCTGCCCGACGCTGAAATCCTCAAAGAAATTTCCCGAACCTGTTTTGTCGCTCATTACCTTGCCTGCCCTCAGATTGCGCTATCACAAAGCCAGCCTATACCAGCCCCCAAGCGCCCTGTCACTTTCGCAAGGCCAAAGCAGACGAGAGGGACAAGCGCGCCCTACCCCTGTGGTTCAACAAAATCGTCCGGTGAAAACTGCTGCGCGGCCTCTTCATCCACATAACGCATGGTGCCTTCTGCCCAGATGCCGATCTTCCCAATCGTAGGAAAGCGCGTCATGTCCGTGGGCGTGCGTTCTCCGCCCATTAGATAAACCAGATCTGCATCGCTGGTATTATAGAGCTGATGCACCGCCCCATCGATAGGAAAGCCAACATAGTCGCCGGGCCCGACCGCAATACGCTCCCCATCGATGTCCATTTCCCCGATCCCTTCAAGAATAAAGACAAATTCTTCCTGGGCTGAATGGGCATGGGGCACGAAACTTTCTCGACCAGGTGGGATACGTCCAAGCCCCAGCTGCGCCCGCTCCATGCCAACACGGTCAGAGAGCGGCACGAAAGAAATCGCCGAATTGGGATTGAGCGGATGCGTGAACGAATAGATCTCAGCGGGCTTCAATCCCGCTGTTCGGATCAGATGTTTTTCCGCTTTGCTGTCGGCACCGTCGGCCATGCTCTCTCTCCTCGTGTGTATGAAACGACACCAGAAGAACATATCATGAACAATTCTTATCAGCTAGCCGCTTCTAGGTCCGCGATGGCGTCTGCAATGGAAACCACCCGCTCGGCAATTTCAGCATGCAACAGCTCAACCATCTTGCCATCCACCTTGATCACACCTTTGCCGGAGTTTTCAGGCTGCTTGAAAGCATCGATAACCTGGCGGGAGAACGCCACCTCCGCCTCATCCGGCGAGAAGGTCGTGTTACACGGCCCTACCTGGCTTGGATGGATCAATGTTTTGCCATCCAGCCCCAGATCACGTCCTTGCTCACAGATAGCCGCAAAGCCGCTTTCATTCTTAATGTCATTATAGACGCCATCCAGGATGGTCAGGCCATACGCCCGCGCGGCCAGCATGCAAAGACCAAGCGACGTCATCATGGGCTGCCGGTCGGGCGTATGCGCACAACGCAGCTCTTTGGCAATATCATTTGTGCCCATAACCCAGGTGGTCATCCGCGTGTCCAGCGCTTTCGCAGCGATAGACTGGGCCTGCAACATGGCGATGGGTGTTTCCATCATTGCCCAAAGCTGCAATGTCGCGCCGGCACCCGCCTTATCGAGGAGCGAAGATGCCGCGTCGACATCTTCAGCGGAGCTGATTTTCGGCACCAGAATGCCATCAGGGCCCGCAGCAACGGCGGCCTCAATGTCAGCCTCGCCCCATTCAGTGGCAAGGCCGTTCACACGAATGATAATCTCTCGCTTGCCATACCCCCCCTGACGGACAGCATCTGCCACCTGGGTTCGCGCTTCGGCCTTGGCGTCTGGCGCGACGGCATCTTCCAGATCAAGGATCAGCGCATCAGCAGGGATAGAGCGTGCTTTTTCCAGTGCGCGCGCATTGGAGCCCGGCATATAGAGGACAGAACGGCGGGGGCGGGCAACAGCGGTCATGAGAGTTCTCCAAGCAGGCATATTGATTAAGTGAGCCGCAGACTAGTGAGCTTGAGCGGAGGTGCCAAGCCAGAAACGCCGCAAAGTCTCAATAGCGGTGCCTTGCCTCTAAGATGGGTCCTATGCCGCGGCAACGTCCTGAACAATCCGGTCCAGCGGTAACCGCAATGTGATGGTCGTCCCGACACCAGGGGTAGAGTCGATGACAAACGTCGCATCATGCAGCCGCGCAAGTGCAACGGTAAGCGGAAGCCCCAATCCTGTTCCCTCAGCGGAGTAAATAGTTTCGTCTGTTGAAATCTGCCTGAACGGCTCGAGCGCTTTGGACATGTCCGATTTAGCAATACCGATCCCCGTATCACGCACCTGAATTGCCACACGTCCATCTGGCTCAACGAAGGCAGAGAGATGCACAATCCCTTTTTCAGGCGTAAATTTCACCGCGTTCGAGACGAGATTGAGCACCATCTGGCGCATCGCGCGTTTGTCCGCAACAATAAACGGCACATCAGAAGCAACGGACACTTGGAATGCAACGAGGGACGTCTCAGCACGATGGCCAATCATCGCAGAGCATGAGTCAAACAGATCACTCACACTGAGTTCATCCTCATCCAGCTCAAAGCGGTTCGCCTCAATTTTTGACAAATCCAGAATGTCATTAATCAGGCTGAGCAGATGCCGACTGGAGCTGTGAATGTCACCCACATACTCCTTATATTGTGAGTTCTCAATCGGACCAAAAATTTCATTATTGATGATTTCGGAGAAACCAATAATTGCGTTGAGCGGTGTTCGCAACTCGTGGCTCATATTGGCCAGAAACTCCGACTTGGATGCGTTTGCCAGCTCCGCAGTATCCCGCGCGTCCACCAGTTGCGCTATCGCCGCATCATTCGCAAACACTTGCTGGGAAAATCTATCGAGAACCTGATTGTAGCGAACCGCAATCTCCCCAGCTTCGGTAAAATTTTCAACTGGAACATGGTTGGAAAAATCGCCTCTCCGGCTTTGGTCTTCCATCACACTCAACAGGCTGAGCAAGGCCGAACTGGCGCCGTGCTCAGAAACGTTAAGCCCTTCCTGTTCAGCCCGCGCACTCACCCGAAGCGGCACAAACGCATCAACAATTGCGAGCACCGAAAAAGATACGCCGAATGCATAGGCACCGATAACCGCAACGCCCAGCAGCTGAACCAACAGCTGATCCACCCGGGTAAAGCCATCTCCAAAAAAGGAAGCATCTGCAAACAACCCAACCGCCACCGTGCCCCAAATCCCCGCCGCAAGATGAACTGGCACGGCCCCCACGGCATCATCCACCTGCCAGGTTTCAAGCTGAACAGTTGCCGCAAAACAAACAAGACCGCCAATCGCACCGATCAAAACAGCATCATAGGCAACAACCATATTGGCCGACGCGGTGATCGCAACCAGCCCGGCGAGCACGCCGTTCAGCACAGCACTGGGGTGCGGGCGACCATGCTTCAACCATGTAAGCACAATGGTCGCACTCCCCCCGGCAGCTGCCGCGAGCAGCGTGTTCACCAGCACAACAAGGACCGTTCCATTGAACGCCAGGGTCGAGCCACCGTTAAAACCAAACCATCCTATGAAAATCAGAAACATGCCCAACGCCGCCATCGGCATGTTGTGCGGCTCGATTTCCCGTCCCTCCGGACCAAAACGCCCGAGACGAGGACCCAGCACCAGCACTGCCGCAAGAGCCACCCAGCCGCCGACAGAATGAACAACAGTCGAGCCGGCAAAATCGATGAAGCCGCGCGCTTCCAACCAACCTTTTGTTTCGCCATTCAGAAGGCTCGCCCAAGCCCAGTGCCCTGTGACCGGATAAATGATCGCCGCAAGAAGGACCGATGTAAGAACGAAGCTGCGAAATGACATGCGTTCCGCCACTGCACCGGAAAAAATGGTGACGGCCGTGCTGCAAAACGCGAGCTGAAAGAAGAAGAACGCAATCATCCAGAGATCATCAGCGGTTGCGTGAAGACCGACACTTGGAAAAAAACCGCTCGCACCAACCAGGCCATGGTCTGAAGCGCCAAACATCAGGCCAAATCCCAGAGCCCAGAAAAGAAGGCTCGCGATACAGAAGTCACTGATGTTCTTGAGCGCGACATTGATCGAATTCTTGGCTCGGACCAGCCCCGTTTCAAGGCAGATAAATCCCGCCTGCATAAGAAGCACTAACACCGTACAAATCACCACCCACCCAGCATCAATCGTCAGCGACATACTCAACCCTCATAACCACCAGACACCAACATTGGGTCTTGCGAAACAAAGGCCATCGTCACCCTGAAAGCGTTAAGGGCTGGAAAACTCCAATCTCATTTCGAGAAAAAGTGGCGTCAGAAACACAGAAAAGAAAAAGGGCCCCGGCAGTTTCTTGCCAGAGCCCTAATGAGTGAAACATGATTGGGCGTCATGCCGCTTTTTTAAGCAATCCCCGTTCGAGCAGAAGTTCCGCAATTTGGATCGCGTTAAGGGCAGCACCCTTGCGCAGGTTGTCGGACACACACCAGAGGCTGAGTCCATTCTCCAGTGTTGGATCAACACGAATGCGGCTGACAAACACTGCGAAGTCACCAACACAGTCAACCGGTGTCATGTAGCCCCCGTCTTCGCGTTTATCGACCACAAGCACACCTGGCGCTTCCCGCAGAAGCTCACGGGCCTGGTCGTCATCAATTTCGTTTTCGAACTCGATGTTCACTGCCTCGGAGTGCCCAACAAACACCGGCACTCGCGCGACAGTCACAGAGACTTTGATTTTGGGGTCCAAAATCTTTTTCGTCTCAATGATCATCTTCCATTCTTCGGTCGTGCCGCCATCTTCCATGAAATCGCCCCCGTGGGGGATCACATTGAACGCGATCTGCGCGGGATACACTTCCTTCACGATGGGATCATTCACAAAGATCGCCCGTGTCTGATTGAAAAGCTCATCCATCGCCTCTTTGCCCGTGCCCGAGACGGACTGGTAGGTCGAGACAACAACGCGTTTGATCTTCGCAAAGTCATGCAATGGCTTCAACGCAACCATCAGCTGCATCGTCGAACAATTAGGGTTCGCAATGATGTTCTTGTTTGAGACCATGTCGATATCATCAGGGTTCACTTCCGGCACAATCAGAGGCACATCCGGGTCAGTCCGCCACTTCGACGAATTATCAATCACCACACAGCCTTTGGCTGCAATCTTTTGCGACCACTCACCAGAGACAGTGCCGCCAGCCGACATGAGACAGATATCCGTCCCCGCAAAATCATACTGTTCAAGCGCCTGACATTTCAGCGTCTTGTCACCATAGGAGACCTCGCGGCCCAGGCTGCGGCGCGACGCAAGCGCCACCACTTCGGTCGCCGGAAAATCCCGTTCGGCCAAAATGTTCAGCAATTCATGGCCCACATTTCCAGTGGCACCAACAATGGCAATTTTCAAACCCATGGGTTCTCTCCTTCGGGTGACCGCCTGATGCGATCATGTCCGAACATATCAGGGGGTCGGTTAAATTCTCTAAGCGGTGCGTTTGGTGAGCGCGGTCAAGATCGCATCGCCCATTTCCACGGTGCCAACCTGTTTCTTGCCCGGCTGCATAATGTCCCCGGTGCGATACCCATCCGCGAGCACGTCTTCAACAGCGCCCTCAAGCAGATCAGCATCTGCACCCAGATCAAACGTGTAGCGCAGTGCCATCGCAAACGAGAGCACTGTCGCAATCGGGTTCGCAAGACCCTGACCTGAAATGTCTGGCGCAGATCCGTGAACCGGTTCGTACATCGCGCACGCCTTGCCGTTTTCATCCTTCGCGCCAAGCGATGCGGAGGGAAGCATGCCGAGCGAGCCCGTAAGCATGGCCGCCACATCAGACAGCATGTCACCAAACAGATTGTCGGTAACGATCACATCAAACTGCTTCGGGTTCTTCACCAGCTGCATACCGCAATTGTCTGCGAGCATGTGCTCAAGTTTCACGTCTGGGAATTCTTCAGCGCCGAGCTTAACCATCTCCTGGTACCAGAAAAGACCGGACTGCATGACGTTGCGCTTCTCTACAGACATCACGCGATTGTCGCGCTTCTTCGCAAGATCAAAAGCGACCCTGCCAATGCGCTGAATTTCATGAGTGTCATAGACCTGCATGTCATAGCCACGGCGCTCGCCATTGGGCAGATCATCAATGCCCTTTGGTTCACCAAAATAGACACCACCGGTAAGCTCACGCACGATCATGATGTCGAGGCCCTGAACCAGCTCGGTCTTAAGGGACGACGCTTCCGCAAGGGCTGGGAAGCAGATGGCGGGACGCAGGTTCGCAAACAGGCCGAGATCCTTGCGCAAGCGCAGGAGACCGGCTTCAGGGCGCACCTCAAAGGGCACGTCATCCCACTTAGGCCCGCCAACAGCGCCCAGCATGACGGCGTCAGCGGCCTTGGCCTTGGCAACCGTCTCATCGGTCACGGCGACCCCATGAGCGTCATAGCAGGACCCGCCCACAAGCTCATTCTCAACGACCCCATCAAAGCCCCGGTTCTCGTTGAACCAGGCGATGACGCGCTCAACTTCGCCCATCACTTCAGGACCAATACCGTCACCGGCGACTATGAGAATATTTCTACTCATGCGAACACTAAGCCCCAAAGCTAAATCATTGAATCTAATGGCATTTCGATGTTTGGAGGAGCTGGCACAGCGCAGTACAACGTCCAGCGCAAACGGCCCTCTTCCTCATCAAATGCGGAAATCGCGAGGGTCTTAGCGCCTTTTGGGGCCAATGTCACCCTCGGCCGCTCTGAATCACGAGAATCTGAGGTGAATGAGAGCATCATCCGACCAGAGCGGAGCGAGGATCGACAAGATGATGCTTCACAAAAAAGGGCCCGCGAACTTTATTGAGGCTCTTTGGGTTTCCCAGGCTTGTCGTCACCCCGGCCAAATATATAGCCCGCAACACCCCCTAAGAGCGTCGCAATCACCTCCGTCGGCATCTCATCACTCACCACCAGCAACATCAAAATGGTGGGCAGCAGGAGCACGAGCCCCAACCCCTGAAGGTTGTAAGGGCCGAGGCCTTTGGCTTTGATCCGCTCCGCCATGATCTTGAGCCCGAACCAGCCCATCATCAGCGCCAGTGCGGATGCAGCAATGGTGGCGATCAAATCCGTATTGAGTTCCATAGAGACCTCCCATCCCATGAGGAAGAGTTAGCCTAGCGGCTCCTCCAACGGCTAGGAAGCTCTCCCTGGACTGTCATGCTCGGGCTTGACCCGAGTATCCATTGGGCACCGGACAAGTTACACCATCATGGCAATGAAATCCCAACCATCTCACATGCCCCCTTCATCGACGGTGCTTCTGGCCGCCCGATATGGGTGTTCATGCGTTCCGCGTCCTCGCAAGCCCGGAGCATCTCTGTTTGAGCTTGCGGCTCGCGCCCCGTCGCCTCAAGTGCCCCGGCGTACATCATCCTCACAAAAAACGCTTCTGGCCATTCCGCAATCCCTTTGGCCAACAAATCCCGTGCATCTTCCGCCCGTCCGTTGTGAAACAGAAACGATCCATAATTTCGGTATGTAACAAACGTGTGTTTCCCGCTGCTTATCGCCAGACGGAAGAGCGTCTCCACTTCCTCTTCGTTCTGATCACGATCTGAAACAATGACGGCCATACCAGTATAAGCCTCCCCCTGACTCGGATCCAAAAGATAAGCTTGATTGAACCTCTTCATAGCAGACGCCAAATCACCCTTTTCGTAGTAGCTCCATCCCCATTCGATGGCTGCAAGCGCAGCATTTTCACGCGACCCTTCTTTCTCAACCATTTGTGCAATGAATATGTAATCCGCGACCTTCATGTCCTCGGTTTTAGGAGCGTCATAGTTATACATTGGCATTTCGTTGACAGGCAGTTCCGCCGCATTCACAGCAGCAGACCCAACTGCAGCTATCACCAAAGCTATTGCAACGCCTTTCAGGAAACCCACCATAAACTCCTTTTGAGAAACTATTTCTTTATCCAGATAAGTAGCGGTGCATCACACCTTTGTTTGCGAAAGTGACACCCTGGAGCAATCAGTTCAACGATGCGCATGTCTCCGCGTAGGGTTCTGCATAAATTTCTTCGAGTTCCGTGCGGGGCTGTTTCGACGCTTCACATGCAATGCGAAACTCCTCCGAAGCTCGTGATCGCATGCCCATCTGCGCAAGCGCACCAGCTCTCAAAAACCTGAGAGAAAAAGCATCGGGGTCAATAGACAACCCAGTTGCCAGTTGCCTCTCACCCTCTTCGAACCGCTTATCCCGCAGTAGAAAACGCCCGTAGTTCAAAAAAATATCGGTAGTGTGTTTGGAACTCAAAACCGCACGACGGAAAAGTGCATCAGACTCTGCCTTGTTCTGATCGCGGCTCATAACAACGACAGCCATACCAGTATAGGCTTCACCCTGTTCAGGGTCGAGCAGATATGCCTGATTAAAATGCCTCATCGCTGCAGGCAAATCGCCCAATGCGATGTAGCGCCACCCACGCGATATTTTTGCGCGGGCTGCGTTCTCCCGCGTGCCATGCTCAGCAAGCATAGTTGCAACGAAGGATGTCGTTGCAGCGATTTTCCCCGGCAATTCTGGAACACCACCACCATACATCGGCATCTCATTGATCGGCAGCTCACTCGCCATAGCCATGCCCGGCCCAAACACAACAACCAAAAACACAATGGTCCTTAAGAAACCCATCTCACCAACCCTTTTCAAAAACAATAATTTTATTGTCATGGAAGACTGAGAAACGGGCAACAAAAAACCCCGGAAGCAAAAGCCACCGGGGATCATTGTCATCATCGAATGAAGTGAGCGCTTACAACCAGGGCTGCTCCGTGCCACGTGTCTTTTCAAACGAGGTGATCTTCTCTTCTTTCTGAAGCGTGAGCCCCACATCATCAAGACCTTCCATCAGGCAATGCTTGCGGAAGGCATCCACATCAAACTTGATCGTACCGCCATCCGGTCCTTTAATCTCTTGGGTTTCCAGATCAACAGAAACGGTCGCATTCGCGCCGCGCTCCGCGTCATCCATCAGCTTGTCCACATCAGCTTGTGAAAGTTTGATGGGCAGGATGCCGTTCTTGAAGCAGTTATTGTAAAAAATGTCCGCAAACGAGGTCGAGATGATCACCTTGATGCCAAAGTCAGCAATGGCCCACGGCGCATGCTCGCGCGACGACCCACAACCGAAATTATCACCGGCAACAAGGATCTGCGCATTGCGATACTGAGGCTTGTTCAGCACGAAGTCTGGAATCTCAGCACCCTCTTTCGTGAAGCGCATTTCATCAAACAGGTTCTTGCCAAGGCCCGTCCGCTTGATGGTCTTCAGGAACTGCTTTGGAATGATCATATCCGTGTCGACATTCAGGATCGGCAGGGGGGCGGCAACGCCATCTATTTTTTTAAACTTATCCATCTCTGCTCTCCTTAAACTTTCCGCACGTCGACAAAGTGACCAGCAATCGCGGCAGCCGCCGCCATCTCCGGTGACACGAGATGTGTGCGCCCACCGCGGCCCTGACGGCCTTCAAAGTTCCGGTTCGACGTTGACGCGCAGCGCTCGCCTTCTTCCAGCTTGTCGGCGTTCATCGCCAGACACATGGAACAACCCGGCTCACGCCAGTCAAAACCAGCTTCGATGAGGATCTTATCAAGCCCTTCCTGCTCGGCCTGCTCTTTCACAAGACCAGAACCCGGCACAACCATCGCACTCACGTGGCTCGCGACTTTTTTGCCCTTGGCAACTTTCGCAACTTCGCGAAGGTCTTCGATCCGGCCATTGGTGCAGGACCCGATAAACGCCCGATCAATTTTGATGTCCGTCATCTTCGTGTTGGGCTCAAGACCCATATAGGCAAGTGAGCGCTCCACTGCTGTGCGCTTTGCCGCATCTTCAATCTTGGATGGATCAGGAACCGAGCCTTCAATGGAGACAACATGCTCCGGGCTTGTGCCCCATGTCAGCGTCGGCGGCAGGTTGGAGGCATCCAGCGTGATGACCTTATCAAAGTGCGCGCCCTCATCTGTTGGCAGTGTTTTCCAATAGGCAACGGCCGCATCCCAGTCCGCACCCTGTGGGCTGCGCGGACGACCTTTAAGATACTCAAATGTCTTTTCATCCGGCGCGATCAAGCCAGCACGTGCACCACCTTCGATGGACATGTTGCAGACCGTCATGCGGCCTTCCATGGAAAGGGCGCGAATAGCCTCGCCCGTATATTCCATCACATAGCCCGTGCCACCGGCTGTGCCGATCTCACCGATCACCGCAAGGATGATGTCTTTTGCAGTGACGTGATCTGGCAACTTGCCGTTCACTTCGATCTTCATGTTTTTGGCTTTGGACTGGATCAGCGTTTGCGTCGCCAACACATGCTCCACTTCCGAGGTGCCTATACCGTGCGCCAACGCGCCAAACGCGCCATGGGTTGATGTGTGGCTATCACCGCAGACAATCGTTGTACCGGGCAGCGTAAAGCCCTGCTCAGGTCCGACGATATGCACAACACCCTGACGGATATCGAGCATCTCCAGATATTCCACACCAAAGTCCTTGGCGTTCTTCTCAAGTGTCTCAACCTGAATGCGGCTTTCTTCGTCCGCAATGCCGTTGGCCCGGCCTTCGGTCGGCACATTGTGGTCAGCGACGGCCAGTGTCTTTTCTGGCGCGCGCACCTTGCGGCCCGACAGACGCAGACCTTCAAAAGCCTGCGGGCTGGTTACTTCGTGAACGAGATGGCGATCGATATAGAGAAGGCAGGTTCCGTCGTCTTGAACGTCCACCATGTGGGCATCCCAGATTTTGTCATACATCGTACGGGCCATTTTCTCTTCTCCTCTTGGATACAGTCCTCGCAGGGAACATATCTCACTCAATCAAATTCAATTTGGGCACCTTGCGTATGAAGCACCCCAAACAAAAAGCGGGCATAAGGCCAAATGGCCTTGCCCGCTCTTGTGTGCCGTTCAACCTATAAAAAGGCTGGCAACCTCCAACGAGGTCTTGGCGTCTTATTCTGCAGCAGCGGTCTTTTTAACCCGTTGGTCTTTGCGCTCCGCAATACGGGCTGATTTCCCGCGACGGCTGCGAAGATAATAGAGCTTCGCGCGACGGACACGGCCACGGCGAACCACATTAATGCTGTCAATCAGCGGACCATATACAGGGAACACGCGCTCGACGCCTTCACCGTAAGAGATCTTGCGAACAGTGAAGCTCTCATTGATGCCTTCACCACCGCGCGCAATGACCACACCTTCGAACGCCTGAATACGTTCGCGGGTGCCTTCCACCACTTTAACGTTCACCTGAACCGTATCGCCGGGATCGAAAACCGGGATCTCTTTGCCCAGGGACGCAATTTGCTCTTTTTCAAGCTCTTGGATGATGTTCATCGCTTCAAACCTTTTTAGCCGGGTACGGCAAGTTTTCGGAACGGATTCCCCGAAAGCGCGCGTAGGTACCACATATCAATCTGTTACGCGACCTTCTTTGTGCATTTTTTGCCACAAATCTGGTCGCCGCTCTTCTGTTAACCTCTCGGATTGCTCCCGGCGCCATGCCGCGACCTTTCCGTGATCTCCGGAAGTGAGAACAGCAGGGATCTCCCTGCCTTCCCAAACCTGGGGCCGCGTATAGTGCGGATATTCCAGGAGACCTCCTTCGAAACTCTCATCTTCACCAGAGGCGTCCGCCCCCATGACACCGGGAAGCAGCCGAATGACTGCATCCAGAAGCGCCAATGCCGCAGGCTCACCGCCCGACAGCACAAAATCGCCCAGGCTCACCTCTTCCAAGGCGCGCCCTTCAATAACCCGCTCGTCTATGCCCTCAAACCGGCCACAGAGAAGCACCACACCGGGGCCGTCTGCCAGCTCCCGTACCCTTGCCTGGGTCAGCGGAGCGCCCCTGGGGCTCAGATAGAGCCGTGGACGGGCATCCCTGTCAGGACTTGCCGCATCAACAGCATCACCCAGCACATCGGCCTTCAGCACCATGCCAGCGCCACCGCCCGAAGGCGTGTCATCAACCTGGGCATGTTTGCCCCGGCCAAAGTCACGAATATTGATGGTCTCAAGAGACCACCGACCCTCTTCCAGCGCCTTGCCTGCCAGCGACACCCCAAGCGAGCCCGGAAACATCTCCGGAAAGAGCGTCAACACGCTCGCCTGCCAAGCCCCACCGGAGTCGCGCTCAGACATCAGCCTCACCACCTGCAGACGCTTCAGTGCCGGTTTCAGCCTTCTCACGCGCGAGAGCTTTTTCCCGAGCTTTTGGGCTCCGCCGCCGTTTTCGCGGTTTTGGCTTCGCCTTCTCTTCTTCGGTCTCAAAAGTGCCAATCGGCGGGTCGGCGATCAGCTTGCCGCCCGCAACATCCACGCTCAGCACATTCTCTTCCGTGAAGGCCATCATCACTGTGGCCTCGCCCTCAGAAGGCGCAATCTCTAAAAGATCGCCCGCTCCGAAGTCGAAAACCCCGACCACTGAACCAAGAGCCTCGCCGTCCGCCGTCTCCATGCGAAGACCAATCAGATCCGCATACAGCCAGCCTTCTTCCTCTGGCTCCGGGTCGCCAAGATCAGCGCGCGTGACGGTCAGCTCTGCACCTTTCAGCGCTTCGGCTGCGTCCCGGCCCTTAATTCCCTCAAGCTCAATCGTGACAAGGCCCTTAGCAGCGCCCGTCACTTTGATCTCGCGGGCAGTGCCCTGAACCATAACAGGTCCATAATCACCAATGGCCTCAGGCTCACCGGTAAAAGGCTTCACCCGAAGACGTCCACTGACCCCGTGGGCGCCGGTAATGACGCCCAGAACGATCCCCAGAGCACTCTCTGTGTCAGCTTCGCTGGTCATGAGACATTCGCGAAAAGGGAATTAACCCTCTGCGGCCTCTTCAGCTGGTGCTTCTGCCGGAGCTTCTACAGGTGCTTCAGCGGCAGCTTTAGCATCTTCAGCAGCTTGACGTTCAGCTTCCAAACGCTCCTGAGCCTTCTGGCCAGGCGCACCCTTGTTCGGGTTGTTGCGTGCAGGACGCGTTGCAACGCCCGCAGCGGCGAGGAAACGCAGAACACGGTCTGTTGGCTTTGCACCATGAGAGATCCAGTGCTGAATGCGCTCAAGTTCGAGCTTCACGCGGTCTGCATGGTCTTTTGGAAGCAGTGGGTTGTAGCTGCCCACTTTTTCGATAAAGCGGCCATCACGTGGGGAACGAATGTCTGCAACAACGATCCGGTAATACGGACGCTTCTTGCTGCCACCCCGGGCCAGTCTGATCTTCAATGCCATCTTCTATCTCCTTAAACGGCACGCGGTTAGATTCAACCGCGAATTGCTTTGTGATTACGAATGACTTCCTCAATAAGGAAGTTGAGAAACTTTTCAGCGAACGCCGGATCAAGATCCGCTTCCTCCGCCAACCTGCGCAGACGCGCAATTTGCTTTTCTTCACGCGCCGGGTCAGCGGGCGGCAAATCGTGCTGCGCCTTCAACTCACCGACGGCCTGTGTGCACTTGAACCGTTCCGCCAACATGTGAATGAGCGCTGCATCAATATTGTCGATACTGGCGCGAAGCCTTCCGAGCACTTCTGTTGCCCGTGCGCTTTCATCTACGTGACTCATCTTTTCTTGCCCTTCTTCCCGCCCCGTCCCGAAGGCAGACCCGGCAACCCGCCCGGAGCCCCGCCCAAACCTGGGAGCCCTGGCAATCCACCCGCGATAGAACCGCCGGGAAGGCTGAGACCACCACCGGCTTGATCCCCAAGCAGGCGCTGGATTTCAGCGGGGTCTGTGGGCATATCAGCAGGCAGGTCAGCTGGCATTTCCGGCATGCCGCCCCCAAAGAGACCACCCAGGCCTTTCATGCCGCCCTTCGCCATCTTCTTCATCATGTCCGCCATCTGGCGATGCATTTTCAGCAGGCGATTAATCTCCTGAACGCTCGTGCCCGAACCTGCCGCCACACGCTTCTTACGGCTGGCATTGAGGATCTTCGGGTTGCGACGTTCCGCTTTCGTCATCGAAGAAATGATCGCACCCTGACGCTTGATGACACTGTCATCCATGTCAGCGGCATTCATATGCTTTTTCATCTTGCCCATACCAGGCAACATGCCCAGCACACCGGCCATGCCCCCCATGCGGCCCATTTGCTTCAACTGCTCGGCGAGATCATCCAGGTCAAACTGACCCTTCTTCATCTTCGCGGCCATCTTGTTCGCTTTATCAGCGTCAATGGTCTCAGCAGCTTTTTCAACCAGGCTGACAACGTCGCCCATGCCCAGAATTCGGCCTGCAACACGGTCTGGGGCGAAGTCTTCTAACTCGTCGAGCTTCTCACCTGTCCCCAGAAGCTTGATCGGCACACCGGTGACAGCGCGCATCGAAAGAGCCGCACCACCGCGACCATCGCCATCTGTCCGTGTCAGCACAATACCGGTCAGACCAATGCGCTCGTGGAACTGTTCAGCGACATTGACTGCGTCCTGACCCGTAAGGCTGTCAGCAACAAGCAGGGTTTCGTGCGGCTCGGAGACAGCGCGCACATCGGCCATCTCGGCCATCAGCGCTTCGTCCACATGCAGACGACCTGCCGTGTCGAGCATGATCACGTCATAGCCGCCGAGCTTCGCAGCTTGCACCGCCCGCTTGGTAATATCGACAGGCTGCTGCCCTTCAACGATGGGCAGCGTTGCGATCTCAGTTTGTTCACCCAGAACTTTCAATTGTTCCTGAGCGGCGGGACGGCGCACGTCGAGCGACGCCATCAAAACCTTTTTCTTTTGTTGCTCGGTGAGGCGCTTTGCGATCTTCGCCGTCGACGTCGTCTTACCAGAGCCTTGCAGGCCCACCATCATGATGACGACGGGCGCGGCGGCGGCGAGCGAGATCGGCGCGGGCGTCGTGCCCAGCGTCTCAACCATCGCGTCATGGACAATTTTGACGACCTGCTGGCCCGGCGTCACCGAGCGCAGCACTTCCTGACCGACAGCGCGTTCGCGCACTTTATCAATGAAGGCTTTGGCAACGGGAAGAGCGACGTCAGCTTCCAGGAGAGCCCGGCGCACTTCGCGCAGCGCTTCGTCCACGTCTTTTGGTCCAAGGGCACCTTTGCCTCTCAGACTGTCAAAAACGGATCCAAGCCGGTCTGTTAAACTCTCAAACATCGCGCTCTTAAACGGCTCCAAAAACCCAAAGCAAAAAAGCACCTGTGAGCGAACCTTCGCCGACAGGTGGTGATCCCGGCCTCCTCAGAGACCTCGTCAGGACCGAAGCATGTCATAAAGCGCTTCCAGGAAAAGTGGAGTTTCCGGTTTTCCGTCCGGAAGCGCGCAGACAAGTGGCTTCGAAAGAGCGCGCAAACTAGGCAGAAAGGCTGTTTCTGTCAATTGGAGACTCACAGCGACCAATTCATAAACCTCACCATCAGCAGACTATGATCTGGAAAACCATCCACTGCGGCCTCAAGGTCAGCTCTCTCTTTGTCCGAGAGGGCCATTTCTGTAAATCCGAGCTTCTCATACACCCGACGCGCGCGGGCATTTTCAACATCGACCGCCAACCAAATGTGAGACGGCGCAAATGATCCAAGCGATTGAATAAATTGGGAAATCGCCTGGCGCCCGAGTCCACTCCCCTTAGCCAACACAGCAATTCTCTTGAGGAACACGCCCCTCCCCTCAGCGCACAAATTGCGCGCGATCAAATATCCTTGGGGAGTTCCATCTTCGAGAATAAGCGCGTGCCAAAATGCGGGGGACACAATCGCTGCCACGTGCTCATCCCAGGACCATGAACCGATATGAGGGCTGTTCTCCGGGTCCACCTCAACGCGGAGAACAAAATCAAGATCAGCTTCCCTCGTCAGCTCAAGACTGACAGTCTCTTCAGTCATCGTCCTCTCCTGAAACAGGCAGCACCTACAAATCTATCCAATAATTCCGGCCCGCGTTAACCCCGTTTCCTAACGAGGCGTTAATGGGGGAGCGCTAGCTTATCCCGATGTTAGACGCACTCGGAACAGCCACCCAGGGAGCCCACGCGGCCCTTCAAAGCTTCGATCAGGCCGCAAGCCAGATCGCCAAAGCTGGCACAAACGCTGTCGAGCAGGTCACAAACAACAGCGCCACCACGCCAGCGCAGAGTGATGGCCTGCAGAGCGGAATCGTCAAAGCGGTCGTTCAAATGAGCCAGGCAGAGACCAACTACAGCGCCAATGCCAAGGTCATCGAGACCGTTGACAGGCTGGCCGGCGAAACCCTGGATATTCTGGCCTAGCGCGTTTCCAGGAAAAGTGGGTCCGGTTTTCTGTCCGGAAACGTGGAACTCAAAAAGCCTCGTTGAGGCACTCCAAGAGCAGATCAAGCTGAGCCTTCCCAAAAAGCCGCATATTCTCTATCCGGTCCGCTGACCCGGTCTCAACCAGCCGAGCCTTGGACACCGGCCCGGAAACAGCCACCACGGCAGTGCCGGGCTTCGGCCCATAAGGCGAGCCTGCAGGCCCCGCTGCCCCCATTTCGCTCGTCGCCCAGTCCGACCCCATCTGCCTGCGGAACCCATCCGCCATGGCCCCGGCAAACTCAGGCGTCAAAGGCTCCAGTCCCTCAAGCTTCAAAGTGGATCGGTCTCGCAAAACGCGTCCCGCCTCGCGGGTATAGATAACCGTCGAGCCCAAAAAGAAGGCTGAGGCACCCGGTTGTGCAATAAGAGACGCCGAAACCAGCCCCCCGACAGAGCTTTCCCCAATCGCGATCATTTCGCGCCGGGCTTTCAACAGTTCTGCCGCCTTACCGGCCAATGGCAACAAGCTCTCCAATGTACACGTCCTCTCTTGTTAAGCCTCATTAGACCTTGGCCCTGAAAAACTGGCAATCAGAAGTCAAAAAGGCCATATAACGCTCATTATGAGTGATTTAGGCGCCATACCCTTTCGGAAGATGAACGGCCTCGGCAATGATTTTGTCGTGGTGGACGTTCGCGCGCATCCCATCACCCTCTCAAATGCAGTCGTCCGCGCCATCGCAAACCGGGAAACCGGCATCGGCTGCGACCAGTTCATCCTGATCGAACGCCCCCGCGCCGGCGGTGATTGTTTCATGGGCATCCGAAATGCCGATGGCGACGAAGTAGAGGCCTGCGGCAACGCGGCACGCTGCATTGCGTCGCTGATGCTGGATGAAACCGGCAAGGCAGAAGTAACCGTAGAGACCATCGGGGCCATCACCAAGGGCTGGCGGTCTGAAACCGGCGACATCACAGTCGACATGGGCGTGCCCAAGCTTGAGTGGCAGCAGATTCCCCTGTCAGAAGAAATTCACGACACAAGAGGTATTGAGCTCCAGATTGGACCGATTGACGATCCGATCCTGCACACCCCTGCCGTCGTCAATATGGGCAACCCCCATGCGATCTTCTTTGTGGATGACGTCAACAAAGTCGACCTGACACAGGTCGGTCCCTTGCTGGAAAATCATCCCATGTTTCCTGAGCGAGCAAACATCTCGCTGGCCCACGTCACAGATCGCGGGCATATGGAGCTAAAAGTTTGGGAGCGCGGCGTTGGCCTGACCAAAGCCTGTGGCACAGCAGCCTGCGCCGCTGCGGTTGCAGGAGCGCGCAAGCGCCTGACCGATCGCACGGCAACAGTGAGCTTGCCCGGCGGCGACCTGCAGCTTGAGTGGCGCGAAAGCGACGACCATGTGCTGATGACAGGCCCGGCAACATTTGATTATGACGGCGTGCTTGACGCCCGTTTCTTTGAGGCGGCCTGATGTCAAGTGCACCAAAGAACGATACGAGCACAACTGACGTCGACATTGTCACCTTCGGCTGTCGGTTGAACAGCTACGAGTCTGAAGTGATGAAGGCCCACGCCACAAAAGCGGGCCTCGACAATGCGATCATCTTCAACACCTGCGCTGTCACCAATGAAGCCGTGCGACAGGCGCGACAGGCCATTCGCAAAGCCCGCCGCGACAACGCGAATGCGCGCATCATCGTCACCGGCTGTGCAGCCCAGATTGACCCTGCACAATTTGGCGACATGGACGAAGTCGACCTTGTGATCGGCAATAAAGAAAAAACGGAAGCCTCCGCCTTTGCCCGCCTTGCTGTTGAGGGCATCGGCACAGAACGCATTCGCGTTAACGACATCATGTCGGTAAAAGAAACCGCAGGCCATCTCGTCGAAGGTTTTGAAGGCCGCGCCCGCGCCTTTGTACAAGTTCAAAACGGCTGCGACCATCGCTGCACCTTTTGCATCATTCCTTATGGTCGCGGCAATTCACGTTCGGTGCCCGCTGGCGAAATTGTCAGCCAAGTCCGCACGCTTGTGGAGAACGGCTATAGCGAAGTCGTGGTGACGGGTGTCGACATCACCTCCTATGGCTCAGATCTTCCGGGCAATCCGTCGCTTGGCAATCTCTGCGCCCGCATCTTGAAACTTGTGCCAGACCTAAAGCGTCTGCGCCTTTCGTCCATTGACAGCATTGAGGCCGACCCGGAACTGATGCGCCTCATCGCTGACGAAGAACGTTTGATGCCACACCTGCATCTGTCACTTCAGGCCGGGGACAATATGGTGCTCAAGCGCATGAAACGACGCCACGCGCGCGAAGACGCGATCGCCTTCTGCAACGAGGCAAAGCGCCTGCGCCCTGAAATGGTTTTTGGTGCAGATATTATTGCGGGCTTTCCGACCGAGACGGACGAGATGTTTGAAAATTCGCTGCGGCTTGTTGAGGACTGTGATCTCACATGGCTCCACGTCTTTCCCTATTCCGCTCGCCCCGGCACACCTGCCGCACGCATGCCCCAGGTGGACGGAACGCTGATTAAGGACCGCGCAAAGCAGCTACGCACAGCAGGAACCGCAAGGGCCGCATCATTCCTGCAAAGCCGCATCGGGAAGACTGAAACCGTTTTGATGGAAACCGAAACACGGGGTCGCACCGAGCAGTTCGCAGAGGTAACCCTGAACACCACAGCACGCGCAGGCGAGACCGTCCGAGCGCGGGTGACCGGCACTGAGAGCAATTTTCTGACCGGCGAGGCATGCGCGTGAGCGAGACAGACGACCAGAGCCCCCAGAATCCCCAGAGCGTAGAGACGACATCAGAGACGCCAGAGAAGAAGTCTCTCTTCAAACGCATGAAAGAGGGCCTCACCCGCTCGACCCGCGCCATGTCCGATGGCGTCACCGGCATCTTCACCAAAAGCAAACTCGACAGCGAGACGCTGCAGGATCTGGAAGATCTGCTCGTCACCTCGGACCTGGGACTGGATGTCGCTGTCGAGATCACAGAGGCCGTCGCCAAAGACCGCTACAACAAGGAAGTCTCTCCGGAAGAAGTGCGGGCGATTTTGGCAAGCGAAGTCGCGCGGGTGCTCTCACCGGTCGAATACCCCTTCCGCATTGATGCGGCAAAAAAGCCCTTCATCACACTCGTTGTGGGCGTCAACGGCGCCGGCAAAACCACCACCATCGGTAAGATCGCCTCCAAAGCAAAATCGGAAGGCAAATCGGTCATGCTGGCTGCGGGAGACACATTCCGCGCGGCAGCGATTGAACAGCTCTCCGTGTGGGGCGAGCGCGTCGGTGCGCCTGTCGTCAAAACGAAAGTCGGCGGCGATGCCGCCGGTCTCGCATTTGAAGCCGTAGAACGCGCAAAAAATGAAGGCACCGACCTTCTGATGATCGACACGGCAGGACGCCTGCAAAACAAGACAGACCTGATGGCCGAACTTGAAAAAGTCATCCGCGTCATCCGCAAGCTGGACGAAACCGCCCCCCATGCCACCCTTCTCGTCCTCGACGCCACGACAGGCCAAAACGCCCTTAATCAAGTTGAGGTCTTCACCAAAATGGCCGGTGTCACAGGACTCGTCATGACAAAGCTTGATGGCACAGCCCGCGGCGGCATTCTGGTCGCCATTGCACGAAAATTCGGCCTCCCCGTCCATATGATCGGTGTAGGAGAGGGAATTGATGACTTACAGGACTTTTCCGCAGAAGCTTTTGCAAAAGCGCTCACGGGGGCCTGATCCAACCCGCCAGTCTTTTCGTAAACAGACAGTGCTCCCCAAGCGATGCCAAGCAACAAGCGAGTGACATGACCGACACGACCGAAAAGACAGACAGCGAGAGCACTTCACAGGGGAACTCCAAGAGTTCGCAGATGGAGAGTGCCAAGACAGACGGCATGAGCGGGCGCCAATGGCTGCGTATGGGACTGGAACTGGGGCCCTTGATCATCTTTTTTCTGATGAATTCAAAGGCAGATGCCTTCTTCGGATCTCCGCCTGAGCAGAACATTTTCTATGCGACCGGCTCCTTCATGGTGGCCATCATGATCTCGCTTATCGCCACCTACATTCTTTTCAAAAAAATCCCCATGATGCCGCTAATTACAGGGGGGTTTGTCTTGGTGTTCGGCGGACTGACCGTCTACCTGCAGGACGAGCAATTTATCAAAATCAAGCCGACCATCACCAATATACTTTTCGCCTCCGGTCTCCTTGGCGGCCTCGCCTTTGGCAAGCCTTCCATGAAGTATCTCTTTGATGGCGCATTTTCGCTCGACGAAATGGGCTGGCGCAAACTCACCCTTCGCTGGGGTCTCTTTTTCGTCTTCCTGGCGATTGTGAACGAAGTGGTTTGGCGAAATTTCTCAACCGACTTCTGGGTGAGCTTCAAGGTCTTCGGCCTCATGCCGATCACCGCCGTCTTCGCCATGTTCCAGGTGAAAGTCGTTTCAGACCATCAATTGGTAAAGCCGGAAGACAATCAGGCCGAAACCAAAACCTAACCGATCAATGCTGGTCATGGTTTCTTTGAAGCTCTCGACATCTGATTACCAAGCTCACCATCTGGATTGGAGAAGGGAACAATTGTCTCTTGTCCCAGCACAGAGCGGAATTGCGTCAACGCCCAATGCACACTTGGGAAAGCAAGCTCGTCCCAGGGAATTTCATCCCAGGTAAACAGCCCCACTTCGAGACTTTCATCACCCGCAGAGAATTCACGCGTCGGCAAAACGGCCCGATACATAAGTTGTACCTGTGAAATCCGGGGGATGCTGTAGACCGCCAAAAGGTCTTTGATCTCAATCTTGGCATTGGCTTCCTCAAAAGCCTCACGACGGGCACCATCTTCCGTCGTCTCTCCCTCTTCCATAAAACCAGCCGGCAAAGTCCAAAACCCGTGACGGGGTTGAATGGCGCGCCTGCATAACAGGAAGGCATCCCCATGTGTGACGACAGACCCGACAACCACCTTTGGGTTTACATAATTAATAAACCCGCACGTGTCGCACACGGCTCGCGGAAAATTATCCCCCTCGGGAACCCGGTGACTAAAACCACTGGGCGTTGGCATCCCAGGCTTAACCGTATTTTCGCGATCACTTTCTTTTTCCATAACATCCCAACATACCTGATCCGCTTACGGATCGATCAAAATGGGGCGACAATTTGACGCCCTCGAACAATTTCGAACTAATTTAGCACAAGAAATTGAACGCCACCGTCACCATTTACAGAACAAAGCTTGGCGCACTTCGCCAAATATGCGAGTACCTGCGGCAGCAGAATATGATTAGAAACCCCCAAAGGAGTTACAATGGCAGCGCGCAAATCTAAAGGCTTCGACCTAGATGGATCCCTCAGCCACCTGCTGCGTCGAACCCAGCAATTTGCCTATGACCAATTTGCTCAAGCCGTGAGCAATAGTGGTCTTACCCCTCGTCAATTCGTCGTGCTTGTCGCCGTTGGCGATGCGGAAGGATTGACGCAGACAGATCTGGTCAACCGCACCGGCATCGACCGCTCTACACTCGCAGACATGGTCGCACGCATGATTGATCGTGGCCTTCTGACACGTAAGCGCACAAAAGAAGATGCGCGTGCCAACTCCGTGCGCCTGTCAGCAGCAGGACGCCGCGCCCTGAAGGCAGCTGAGCCTGGCGCTGAAGCAGCTGAAGCAGCGCTTCTGGCACTCATTCCAAAGACGGTGCAGAAAGATCTGAAGAAGAACCTGACCCTTCTGGCTGATGCCGTCTCAGACGCAAAAGAGGCAACACCCGTTGCTCCCAAGAAGGTTGTTCGTCGCAAAACGACAGCAAAGAAAAAGGCTCCTGCCCGGAAAAAGGCATCTGTTCGGAAATAGTCCCTACAGACAGACAAGCTGACATGAAGACGCCGGTGATAATACTCACCGGCGTTCTTGTTTGAGCGGTTGAAAACCGCATATGTCCCGGTAAAGACTAGATCGTGATATCGAGAACCGAGCCCGGCAGGCGCGGCGCTTCATCACTTGTGGTGGCGAGCTTCTCATGCGCAAACGGCGCTTCGCGACGCCCCGAACTCCCAGGACTTAACGACACACTATCAACCGGTTGGAAGGTGATTTCAGCCACATCGTCGACGGTCTCAGCCCGGGCCACAAGACCCGCAGGTGCCTGGCGTGCGCCATCACGGCTCGCAGCATCCAACGCTTCAGCGCTGATCTCAATTTTGAAAGCATCCGTCTCTTCAGAAATCCGCCGAACAGGCTGGACACCTTTGCCAGGGATTGCTTTTGGGTCGAGCGTGAATCCAGACGGTATTGTGCCGCGAGGCGCAGTTGTCTTCTGCGCATACGCCTGAGCGGCTATCTGAGCGGCACTGACCACAGGTTTCATTTACGAAAAAGTAACCCTGAAATTTCGCGAATTGGCCCAAACCCTGGGATAATCCTCATTATGGATTGGTTAGGGCTAACAAAGGCTTAAAGGACCGGTGGACTACCTGGGGACAAGTCTCCTGTCCGAGCGCGTTCAATCGCGGGCAGAATTTTCTCCGTAAGGCTTTTGGGATCAATCGCCCCAACATGTTTGAGGACAATCTTGCCCTCCCCATCGACCACAAATGTCTCTGGTACCCCGTAAACACCCCAATCGATGGAAACCCGACCATCAAGGTCCGCCCCGACACGGGCGAAGGGATTGCCCAGGGTGGCGAGAAACCGCTGGGCGGCATCCCCGCTATCTTTGTAATTGAGCCCAAAGATGGGCACGCCACTGTCCCGCGCCAACGCCTCAAGAAGCGGGTGTTCTTGTCGGCAGGGCACACACCAGGACGCCCAGACATTAACGACCGTCACCTCGCCTTGTTTGAGGTTCTCTGTGGCAAACCCCGGCAAACCTGTGTCCGCAACCGGCGGCAGAGTGAATTCAGGGACGGGTTTCCCCAAGAGCGCTGATGGAACCTCAGACGGGTCCCCACCAAAGATCGCGAAGAAAAAGAGCGCCGCCAGCCCGAAGAAACCCGCAACAGGAAGAAGCGGCGCGATCTTCATGAGCGGCTCTTTGCAGAACGTGCTTCCAGCTCAGCAACCAGCCGTTTTTGCTTTTTCAAGTCAAACCAGCTTTGCAGAGCGAGCCCCGTCATCACAACAACAGCAATAAGGAATGAGGACCAGATATAGAGCCCATATCCGCCCATATTGAAAAACTCAGCCGCTGAATCAAACATGGGTCAGCCCGCCGCCTGTTGCATCTGAAGGGTGCGCACTTTGCGCCGCAATATTTCCGCCCGCATCCGCACCATTAACACGGCGAGGAAGAAGAACGTGAAACCCAAGGCCACCACAAAGAGCGGCCAGAGCAGGGATGAATGGATGGTCGGCCCATCCAGGCGGAAAACACTGGCAGGCTGATGCAGCGTATTCCACCAATCAACCGAGAAGCGGATGATGGGCAGATTAACCGCGCCGACCAGCGCCAAGACAGCAGCAACCCGGGCGGCTCGGTTGGGGTCCTCAATCGTCGCCCAGAGCGCCATGTAGCCGAGATAAATAAACAAGAGCACCAGGGTGGATGTCGTCCGCGCGTCCCACACCCAATAGGTCCCCCACATGGGCTTGCCCCAAAGACCGCCCGCGACAAGCGCCAAAAACGTGAAAACCGCCCCGATGGGCGCTGCAGACTTTGCCGCCACATCTGCCAGGGGGTGGCGAAAGACCAGCGCCATAATGCTGGAAACGACCATAATCCCGTACCCGAATTGGGAGAGCCAGGCAGCGGGCACATGCACGAACATGATCCGCACACTGTCGCCTTGCTGATAGTCAGGGGGCGCCACAAAAAACGAAAGATAAAGCCCCATCCCAATGCCAACACCCGCAAGCGCCCAGACATAGGGCAGCACGATGGCTGAAAAGCGCATAAACCGCGTTGGATTTGCAAATGTGTGAATAGACCAGGCCATATCAGTCTGATGTAGCCCGCCACGTGCCCGTCAGCAAGTCACCTTCTGGGGGCATGTCGCCGCAGCTTTCCATCATATCGGACCTATTTAACCGCAACCCGGAGCGCGGCCGCCCCGCCAACGGGCCCAACCACCAATGACGCAAGGCTCACAGCCCCAAGCAGCAAAAGTGATTGGCCGCCAAGATCACCGGGCACAGCCACCAGGGCAGCCCGGCTGGCACTCACGCCAAAAATCAGCACCGGCACATAAAATGGCAGCACCAGGAGGGAAATCAGCAGTCCTCCACGCCGCACACCCACCGCAAGAGCGGCGCCGACAGCGCCCAATAGAGAGAGGGCGGGAGACCCGATCAGCATCGCTCCCATGAGCGGCAACATGCCCTCCAACGGCAGATTGAGCATCAGCCCCAAAATCGGTGCCGCCACAACAAGGGGCAGGCCCGTGGTCAACCAGTGGCTCACAGCCTTCGCCAGCACCGTGAGCTCCAGCGGCTGGGGCGCCATCACCAACAGATCAAGCGTGCCATCCTCCTGATCTGCCTGAAAAAGCCGATCAAGGGTCAGAAGGGCAGAGAGCAAAAGCGCGACCCACAACATGCCCGGCGCAATGCGCGTCAGCAGATTGAGATCAGGCCCAATCCCGAAGGGAACAATTGAGAGGACAATCAGAAAGAAGAAGACCGCCATGCCGCCCCCGCCGCCAACACGTGTGGCAAGTCGCACATCCCGCTGAACAAGGGCCCAGAACGCGTTCAAGACGGCACCCCCCGAACATCACCCAGATCAAGCGTCTGCGCACCCTCGATCCCAAGATCAACATGAGTGGCGGCAATAACAACGCCGCCCTGCCCCAGATGTCGCTGCATCAGGCCAGCAAGGGCAGCAATGCTGTCCGTGTCCAGAGACACTGTCGGCTCATCCAGCAGCCAGAGCGGTCGGTCAATAAGCGCCACCCGCGCCAGACCAAGCCGTCGTTTTTGGCCAGCGGACAAAACACCAGCTGGCAAATGCCCAAGGTGTCCAAGACCGAAGACGTCGAGGGCACCCTCAATCTTTTCAGACCTCACCCCATAAAACTGGGCCCAAAAGCCGAGGTTTTCCTGCACGCTAAGCGGCGCCTTCACCGCGTCCAGATGACCGGCATAGAGCGCGACGTCGGCAACGGAGAGTTCGTCTGAACTGCCCTCAACCAGAATGTCACCGGAGGCCACATCCAATAGTCCGGCAATTTGTCGTAAAAGGCTCGATTTCCCCGAGCCATTGGGGCCAACGAGCGTCAGCATCTCCCCTGCGCCCACCCGAAACGAGAGGTCGCGAAACACTTCCCGTTCACCACGCACACAGGCAAGGCCGGTCACACAAAGACTGCTCAGAACCTCAGATGTCGTCAAAATTACCGCCCCGGCCTTTGCCGCTTGCAAAACGTGTGGCGCCTGCAAGGGTTTCGCCAGACGACAAAACCACACGTCCATGCATTGTTTCGCCAGCCATCGCCTGATCATAGGGCAAATCCCACTGCTCATAGGCTGATAACCGATCATGGCGGAGACAATTTTGTGGGAAGCGGGCCATATCCGCTGCCAGGGCTTCCGCTGCCGCACGGCCCTCACCGGTGGGGACCACACGGTTGGCAAGACCAAAACTCAACGCTTCCTGCGCATCAACGGGGCGCCCTGTCAGGATCAAATCCATCGCACGGGCATGACCGATAAGGCGCGGCAGGCGCACCGTGCCACCATCGACAAGAGGTACGCCCCAACGACGGCAAAACACGCCCATAACAGCGTCTTCTTCAACCACCCGCATGTCACACCAGAGCGCCAACTCCAGGCCCCCGGCAACGGCGTAACCCGAGACCGCAGCAATCACCGGTTTGGACAGCACCATCCGGGACGGTCCCATCGGGCCGTCTGCCGCCAGGCGATCAAAATCAAGACCCGTTCCCACCGGCGGCACACCATTGCCGCTTCCAGTCCCTTGAGAGACCGCTTTCAGATCAGCGCCTGCGCAAAAAGTACCGTTCGCACCGACAAAAACCGCGACCGATGCGTCCGCGTCTTTTTCAAACGCGAGAAATGCTTCTGCCAACTCCTGCGCGGTGGCACGGTCGACGGCATTGCGCACATCCACACGATCCAAAATCACCGTCGTGACAGCCCCATTTTTTTCTGTTCTTACGCTCATGTCGCAACCTGTTCTCAATTGCCTCAAAACTTGAGGACGACGGACACAAAATTTTGCTCATTATCCGTCATATCGCACCCGTTCGGCCATAGCCTTGGCACATGTTTCTCATTATAGTCCGCCTCGTCGATTGGCGCGGGCGCGCCATTTGGCGCAGCACCACATTTTTTTCGAGGAGAGCGGACCCCATGGCCAAAGCAGCGGCAAAGAAAAAGGCTCCGGCCAAGAAGGCGAGCAAAAAGAAGCCAGCAGCTAAAAAGAAAGCTGCCAAAAAGACAGCAAAGAAGAAGGCACCAGCCAAGAAGCCGGTTAGAAAGAAAGTCGCAGCGAAGAAGAAAGCTTCTGCAAAGAAGAAATCTCCTGCGAAAAAGAAGGCCGCTAAGAAAAAGGTAGCCAAAAAGACCGCAAAGAAAGCCACCAAGAAGAAAGCGCCCGCGCGTAAGAAAGCGGCCAAAAAGACCGCAAAGAAAACTGCAAAGAAAAAAGTAGCCAAAAAGACGGCGAAGAAAGCGGCGAAAAAGAAAACAGCTAAGAAGGCTGCCGTGAAGCCGAAGAAGAAAGTTGCCAAGAAAAAAGCAGCGAAGAAAGCCTCAAAGAAAAAGGCTCCGGCTAAGAAGAAAGCACCGGTAAAGAAGGCAACAGCACGCAAGGCCGCGCCAAAAGCAAAAGCGCCTGCCAAGAAAGCGCCGACGAAAAAGGCCGCCCCTAAGGCTAAAACTCCGGCCAAAAAGGCACCCGCGCGTAAGGCAGCCCCAAAAGCCCCCCTCAAGCCACTGGGCACCAATAGCTTCGATGCCTATTCAAGCCTGAAGGTCGGCAGCAAGAACTACGTCTATTACGATCTGAAAAAGGCTGAAGAAAACGGCCTGGAAGGCGTGTCTCGCCTTCCCTTCAGCCTGAAAGTTCTTCTGGAGAACCTTCTGCGCTTCGAAGATGGTCGCACGGTCAACAAGGACGACATCTCAGCGGTCAAAGACTGGCTGAAAACCCGCACCTCCACCCGTGAAATCGCCTATCGCCCGGCGCGCGTGCTGATGCAGGACTTCACCGGCGTTCCTGCCGTTGTTGACCTTGCGGCGATGCGGAACGCCGTTGCCAAGCTTGGCGGCGATCCAAAACGGATCAACCCACAGGTACCTGTCGATCTTGTGATTGACCACTCTGTGATGGTGGATAAGTTCGGCACCAAGACCGCGTTTAAGGAAAATGTGGATCTGGAATATGAACGCAACCAGGAACGCTATGAATTCCTGCGCTGGGGCAGCCAGGCATTTGACAATTTCCGTGTTGTGCCTCCTGGAACCGGTATCTGCCATCAGGTGAACCTGGAATATCTGGCGCAGGCTGTTTGGACCCGGACTGAAAAAGACGGCGCCAGCAAAACAGTAGAGATGGCTTACCCGGACACATGTGTCGGGACAGACAGCCACACCACAATGATCAACGGCCTTTCGGTCCTTGGTTGGGGTGTCGGTGGCATCGAAGCAGAAGCTGCCATGCTCGGCCAGCCTGTCACCATGATGATCCCGGAAGTCATTGGCTTTAAATTGACTGGCAAGATGTCGGAAGGCGTCACAGCCACCGACCTCGTGCTCAAAGTGGTGGAAATGCTCCGCGAGCGCGGTGTGGTTGGCAAGTTCGTCGAATATTTTGGCGGCGGCCTCGATCACCTGTCTTTGGAAGACCAGGCAACCATCGCCAACATGGCCCCGGAATATGGCGCCACATGCGGCTTCTTCCCGGTTGACTCGGAAACCATCAAATATCTCCGTGCAACAGGCCGCGACAAAGCCCGCGTTGACCTTGTCGAAGCGTACGCAAAAGCACAGGGCATGTTCCGCACCTCAGACACCCCAGACCCTGTCTTCACAGACACGCTGGAACTGGATCTGGGCTCTGTGGTTCCCGCTCTTGCCGGACCAAAGCGCCCGCAGGACCGTGTTGACCTCACCGATCTGGCTGACAGTTTCGCAGGCACACTTGCTGGCGAATACAACAAAGCCTCAGAAGCAGAGACCCGCTTCGACGTGGAGGACGAAAACTTCACCCTGGGTCATGGCGATGTCACCATTGCCGCAATCACATCCTGCACCAACACCTCGAACCCGAGCGTGTTGATTGCAGCCGGTCTCGTTGCCAAGAAAGCACGCGCACTCGGTTTGGAAGTGAAACCTTGGGTCAAAACGTCCCTCGCACCTGGCTCTCAGGTTGTGACCGAATATCTGGAAAAGGCTGGCCTTCAGAAAGAGCTCAATGGTTTGGGCTTCGATCTGGTGGGCTATGGCTGCACCACCTGCATCGGGAATTCCGGTCCACTGCCACCAGCAATCTCCAAGTCGATTGCGGACAATGACCTGGTCGTCTCCTCAGTTCTTTCGGGCAACCGGAACTTTGAAGGCCGCGTAAGCCCGGATGTTCGTACCAACTATCTGGCGTCTCCGCCATTGGTTGTGGCCTACGCCCTGGCGGGCACGGTGACGAAGAACCTCACCAAAGAGCCCATCGGCAAAGGCAAAAACGGCCAGGACGTCTATCTGAAAGACATCTGGCCAACCAATAAAGAGATCGCCGATACCGTCCGCACTGCCGTTACCCCCGCCATGTTCCGCGAACGTTATGCGGATGTGTTCAAGGGCGACAGCAACTGGCAGGCCATCAAGACAAGCAAGGGCGAGACCTACGCATGGAATGATGCATCTACCTATGTGCAGAATCCGCCTTACTTCGAAGAACTGTCCGACACACCAGCACCGCTGGAAGATGTGCATGACGCGCGCATCATGGGTCTTTTTGCAGACTCGATCACAACCGACCACATCTCACCGGCCGGTTCGATCAAAATGGACAGCCCGGCTGGGTCCTACCTCACCCGCAATCAGGTGGGTGTGCAGGACTTCAACTCCTACGGCTCTCGCCGCGGGAACCACCAGGTGATGATGCGCGGCACGTTTGCCAACATCCGCATCAAAAACCAGATGGTGCCAGGCACAGAAGGCGGTGTGACGAAGCTCCAGCCCGAAGGCACGGAAATGCCAATCTACGATGCGTGCATGGAATACAAAAAGCGGGGAACCCCGCTGGTTGTGTTCGCAGGCAAAGAATACGGCACCGGCTCCAGCCGTGACTGGGCCGCAAAAGGCACCATGCTTCTCGGCGTCAAAGCCGTTGTGGCAGAAAGCTTCGAGCGGATACACAGATCCAACCTGATCGGCATGGGCGTCGCCCCACTGCAGTTCAAGGATGGCGACAGCTGGGAAAAACTGGGTCTCGATGGTTCAGAGACCGTCACCATTGTGGGCCTGGAAAGCATCAACCCACGCGACGAAGTGACGGCCACGATCACCTTTGCAGACGGATCAACCAAATCTCTTGATCTCACCTGCCGGATCGATACCCAGGACGAAGTGGATTATTACGCCAATGGCGGCATTCTGCACTACGTGCTACGCGGTCTGGCTGCCAGCTAACCGGCACTAAAAAGACAAAAGCCGGGGCGTTCCATTCAGTTGGAGCGCCCCTTTTTTGTGCCCGAAAGGTAAACGGAAGGATTCACGAGAGGCTCACTTCAAGTTTACTCGCATGCCCGCCCCAGCATTCCTATGTTGGGTTCATGAAAAATTTCCTCGCCGTATCCGCCCTGTTTCTTGGTATCAGCATCAGCGCCGTTCCCGCCTATGCGCAAACGGGAGCCAAGACCGTGGAACGCCCCATCGTCGTGGAACTCTTCACGAGCCAGGGCTGTTCATCCTGCCCGCCCGCAGATGCCTTCCTCAAGGATCTGGCAAAACGCGAGGATGTGCTCGCTCTCTCACTGCCGGTGAACATCTGGGACTATCTCGGATGGCGCGACACACTTGCCAAGCAAGCCTTCACCGAACGCCAACGCGCCTATGTACAAAACCTCGGAGGCCGCTCCGTCTACACACCTCAAATGGTCATCGATGGCGTGGAAGATGCGGTTGGTTCAAGAGCCGGTCACGTAAACAGCGCCATTGAACTGCGCCGCGAAATGAAAGACGAAGACGTCTCCATCGACTTCATCTCTGATGGCGACAGCATTCAGCTCAATGTCGGTGCCCTCGCAACAACCCAGGAAGCAACGCTCTGGCTCGTGCGTTATATAAAAGAAACCCCGGTCATGATTGAACGCGGTGAGAATGCAGGCGAGACCATCACCTATGCCAACGTTGTACGCGACATGGTGCCGGTCGGCATGTGGAAGGGCGATGCGATCAGTCTGACCCTACCCAAGAGCGATCTGGTTGGTGCGAATTACGACGGCTGTGCTGCCATCCTGCAGGTTGAAGGCAATGGCCAGATCCTCGGCGCTGCCCGCCTGGACATGAGCGCGCTCTGAGTTCTGACCCACATCCGTCATGCTCGGCACCCACGGATCTGGCTTTGCCAGCCCGAGGATAAACTTGCCGAGTGTTCCAGATCAGTTCAGGAAACTCTTCCTTTCACCCCGGACTTGATCCGGGGTCCATGAAGCCCATCGACAAGCCCAATGGATCCCGGCTCACCAACAAGTTGGTGTCCGGGATGACAGCTTCTATTTAGAAACCACTCTCTAAGGAGCATCCGTCCCGTCAACGACCGGGCGGGTAAGCCCACCCATGGTTTGCGTCAGACGCAGACCCAGGTTCTGTTCCAGCTTGTAAGCCCAGTCACCCATCTGGGCGTTGATCTCATCAGCTTCCGCCTGTGCTTCAGGCATTTCAGCTGAGGCCACAATCTTCGCCCACATGCCGGTATTGGCCCCCGCCATAGTGAGGGTCAGCTTCAGCCCGTCAAAGGTCACAATTTCAGCGACAGGCGGGTTGTTGAAGATGATGGATTCCACCGGCACAGCATCTAGAAACTCAAAGCTCGCAAACGCCGTCGCACTGGCATTCACAATCGGCGCACCGCGCGAGACGGACCCTACCGGCGGGTTTTCCAGAACAAAGTTAGGATGGTCGGGCGAGGAGCGCGACAGGATGGCGGGTGTTTCAGATATCGACCACAGCGTGACTTTCTGAATGCGTTCCAACGCCAGGTCGACGACCGTTGGGTCGAGCCAATTGGCAACATCCTTGTCCAGCGAGATAGCCCCCCGCGCAAGCCAGGTCTGATCTTCTCCGTCCCGACGCACATAGAGGAAACCGCGCCCCTGCAGATCGCTCGACGCTTCAACAATCTCACCTGCAAGCAAGCCTGCAATTTCGTTCCCGTCTTTGTCCAGCAGCTGAACACGCACGGCACGACCCAGATTTTCCGGTTCCAGAAGCCCGAGGTTCCGGTGCCATTCAGGATTGGAAGTCCGCGGCTCAAACGCTTCAAGCTCGGTGAAACCCAGAATGGTTTTCCGCACCCGGTCGGCGCGCGCAGGATAGCCCTCACGCTGCAGAACCCGCCAGACCCCGTCCTCATCCCGCTCAATGGTGATGTTTGCCACGCCCTGCATGCCTTGACCTGTCGTGTAGACAAGACGGGTGGTTTGTCCCACCGTCTCACTCAGACCAGGGAAAAAGAGTTCCGGCTCAAACTGAGCGGACGTCGCTTCCTTCTGCGTTGAAAGCGCAATCGCCGCCGCCACAACAAAAAAGAGCGTGGCGCCTGCAAGCAACAGAAGATTGCGCAGCGGTCCCGGCGCCCGGAGTGTGTTTTGTAACTGGCTCATGACGCGTGTTCCCTACAATCCAGCGCGGCGTTTGCGCCGCTGCGCGCGAAGAAGCGCCAAAATAAGGGCAAGCCCCACAATCATGAGCGGGACAAGCGCAACATTCACGAAACGTACTGTCGAGCCAAGCTCATCGATACCCCGACGCAGGTTCCGCTGCACGTCACGAAGCGCCGTGCGGCTCTGTCCAAGCTCTGCCCGGAACGTCTGGATTTCGAGCGCTTCCTCCTCTGAGAGAAACTCCTCCACGTCAGCACCGGCCGGAGCGCGGGTTTGCAGCGCAGCCAACCGTTCCTCGGTCTCCGCAATCTTTGCCTGCAGCGCTTCTTCTTCTGCAAGGAAAGTTGCTTCCGCTTCCCGGCGCAGTTCATCCACAACCAGGAAAGGCCGTTCGGATTTTTCACGCGCACGAAGGGAGATAAGGTCATTCGACCCCATCAGATTATCAACCGCATTCAAAATGAAGGTCGCATTATCTGCCATCGGGATCGCGATACGCTCCCCCAGATAGCTCTGTTCCTGCACCCAGAAGCGGTCATCGAATATTTCAGAATCCGCCACAATGATGAGGTTCGCATTCTCTAACGAAGCGGCGAGATGCTCACCGGGGCCCGGCGCGGCGCCCGGCACGCTCTCTTCTTTCTCGGCGGGAGGCGCCCCATCTGGAAAGGCCGTCTTCAGAGGGCCCGCCACCCGAGCAGCGATCACATAAGCTTCATCAGTTGGCTCAAACGCGCGCAAAAGCGCATCGGGCGTTGGCCCCGTTTTCACAAAGTCCAGATCGAGCAACATAGAGTCTGTCGAAGAGCTGAGCACCGGTGTGAAGCTTGTCGTTGCATCATCCCGCTGAACCAGATGACCAACCGTGCCAAGATTGAGCCGGTCTATATCTGCCGTCACAACATCATCACTGTTCGCATCATCAGGTCCAAGCGCCATCCAGACCACATAGTCCGTTTGCTGGCGACGCACATCACGCCCTGCCTGCACTCGTTGCGCATTGCCTCTGTCGCCAATCACCTGGTTGGGATCAAGATCAACACCCCAGCTTTTCATCAGCCGATCAAGACTGGACGCTTCCGTATAGCCCTGCACCGGCTGGCCATTGGGTCCAGCTGTCAGGCTTACTTCAGAATGGGGATCAAGGAACACCAGCGCCCGCCCGCCGCGCATCATGAACTGATCAATGGCGTAAGTGGTTTGGTCATCCAAAGGCTTGGGGTGTGCGATCAACACCACATCGATGGAATTGGGAATGCTATCGAAATCCTGCTCCAGAAATTCCAGTGAGAACCGATCAAGCAGCTCATCATAAATCAGGAAAGACTGACTCTCGCCGCGCATCGCTGCCTGCAAACCACCCGCGCCTGTATCCAGCGGCAGGTTCGTCACAATCCCGAGCACAGGCTTCTCTGGACGCTTGAGGTTCTGAATAAGACGCGCAATGTCATATTCCAGATACTCTTCCCGCTCATCCGTGAAAAACGGAATGGCTTCAAGCCCGTCCACGAGGTTGGCTCCAGCGAGGCCGAAATAGATAACTTCGCCTTCCGTCGTCGGTGCGCCTTTGAGCCCGAGTGACTGCGCCCGGTCTTCATCCTCAGAGAAAGGCTCCGGGTCAATCACTTCAAGAACAAGATTGCCATCTGAGTAAGAACGCATCTCTTCGAGAATGTCACGCACACGGCCCGCATAGGTACGGATACGGGGATAGTCAGTCGCCAGGGACTCTGAGAAGAAGAACCGCAGCGTGATCGGCTCCTCAATCTCTTGCAGCATATTGCGCGTGCCATCCGACAGCGTGAAGAGAGAGCTTTGCGTGAGGTCAATCCGGCTCGTCCGAAACGAGATGTTCGAAAAGAGATTAACCGCCACAAAGAAAACCGCGAGCAGCACAAGCGTCGCAATGGAAATGGCGCGGTGAGAAAATAGCGTGTCCATATCTTTATCCCGCCTTCTTCATATCAACGACAATGCCGCAGGCCACCAGCCACACACCAATAAGCGTCATGAAGTAGATAATGTCACGCAGATCAATCACGCCTTCGACAATCGCCTCGAAATGAGTGAGGAAACTAAAAGAGGCAATCGTGGTGAGAACCGCCTGCGGGGCCCAGACCGACACAAAGTCAGTGACGATAGGAAGACCAGAGACAGTAAAGAGGAAACACACAACCACGCTCACCACAAAGGCAATGACCTGGTTGCGGGTTGTCGCGGAGATGCAAGACCCGATGGCAAGATAACCACCCGCCATAAAGAACGAGCCCACATAACCCGCAAGGATCACCCCGTGATCTGGATCACCAAGATAGGCAACAGTGAGCCACATGGGGAAAGTGAGCGAAAGCGAAAGACCCGCAAACACCCAAGCCGCCAGGAACTTGCCGAGAACCGCAGACCAAAGCGGAATGGGCAAGGAGAGCAGAAGCTCAATCGTACCCACCCGGCGCTCTTCCGCCCATAACCGCATGGCAATGGCCGGAATCAAAAAGAGATAGAGCCAAGGATGGAACTGGAAGAAGCCTTTCAGGTCCGCTTGTCCCGCCTCAAAGTGGCCCCCCAGATAGAAAGTGAAGCCGCCAACGCAAAAGAGAAAAATGATCATGAAGACGAACGCGAGCGGCGTTGCAAAATAGCCTGCCAATTCGCGTTTGAAGATCGCAAGGGTCTCTCTCATGCCGCGCTCTCCCGTCCAGGTGCCATGGCTGCTTCCGCGATCTGTGTGTCAGACCGGGTCAAAGACCGGAAGACTTCATCAAGCCTCCCCGGTTCGCCATATAGAGTGCGCACGTTCCAGGATTTTTCCCGTGCCAGATTGCCGACCCGGTCCACAAGACTCGTATCCGTCTCGCCCGCACTTTCTGCAAAGAGCGTGAAAGAATGATCAGCACCGCGTGCGTCTTCTTCGATAGAAGCAACACCCTCAATCGCTTTCAACACAGGACGCGCCGCATCTGCGTCATTTGCATCCACCGTCAGCGTAACGGCATTGTGATAGCGTGAACGTGCCGTGAGGGCAGCCGGCGTGCCATCTGCAACAATCCGTCCGCGATCAATAATAAGGGCGCGCGAACAAATCGCGTCCACCTCTTCCAGGATATGAGTCGAGATGATGATCGCCTTCGTCGGTGCCATTTCCGCAATGAGCTTGCGCACAGCAAATTTCTGATTGGGGTCGAGACCATCTGTCGGCTCATCCATGATCAGCACGGGCGGATCGTGGAGAATAGATTGCGCCAAGCCCACGCGACGGCGAAACCCCTTGGAAAGCGTTTCGATGGGCTGTTCCATGACGCCCGCAATCTCTGTGCGATCCACCGCGCGGGTGATCGCAGCCATGGCCGCAGGGCCTTTCAGGCCTCTGATATCAGCAATAAAGCGCAGAAACTGCAGCGGCGTCATGTCGGCATAGGCGGGGGCGCCTTCCGGCAAATAACCAATCATGCGCTGAGCGGCCAGCGTGTCCGGCCCGACTTCGTGACCACACACACTGATATGTCCAGCCGTTGGCGCCAAAAACCCTGTCACCATTTTCATAGTCGTCGATTTGCCAGCACCATTGGGGCCAAGAAATCCCAGAACTTCGCCACGAGCCACAGAAAAGCTGATCTCGTCCACCGCGGTGAACGGGCCAAACTTCTTCACAAGGCCATCAATTTTGATCATCGGCGCGGCAGCGCTGCTGGACGATGATCTTTGGTCGTTTGCCGTAATGACTTTCTCTCCCGATCGGACAGATCTCATGTCTGCCTTACCCCTCTCTCTTATGCCATTTTGGCAGGCCCTGCGACAAGAGGGCCGCACGTGAACAATCGGTCATTTTCGTAAACACGCCAGAGGGTTAGATCAGCGTCATTAAGATGTCAGGTTCCTCGATGCCATCCCCACCGCCGGTGAGGATGGTTGTCCCCCTCTGTCCTGAGTGCCTAAACCCGAAGCATCAGGCCACCATCCACATTGAGCCCGTGACCGGTAACAAAGCCCCCATCGTCTGACGCCAGGAACAAAGCGCCGCGCGCCAGGTCAATCGGTTCGCCGAGACGTTTTAGGGGGGATTTCTTCGCCCAGATTTCCGCAATCTTTGGGTCTTTGAAATTGACGGTCATGCCCGTGCGAATGGCACCGGGCAGAATGTAGTTCGCCGTAATGCCAAAACGCCCCAACTCCAGCGCCAGATTGCGTGTGAGACCCGCAACGCCTGCTTTGGCAGCACTATAGGCAGCAAGGCCGTAATCCGTGCCCTCTGCCATCACCGACGCCACATTGATGATCCGCCCTGCTCCGCTTTCCTTCAGATATGGGATAGCCGCCTTTGATAACTTGAAGTGTGGCGTGAGGTTCACCGCCAGGTTCTTATCCCAAAGCTCGTCGGGAAATTCGGCAATGGGTGCGCCCCCGCCAATGCCCGCATTGTTCATCAGAATATCGAGCTTGCCGAAGCGCTCTACAGCGCCGCCGATAATCGTGGCCGCTGCAGTGTCAGCGCTCACGTCCTGGTCGAGAGTTTGAATATTCTTATGATCAAGCGTGAACGGTTCCAGATCGACCGCCAAGACCTTGGCGCCCTCTGCGGCAAACATCTCCGCTGATGCCCGGCCAATCCCACTTGCTGCCCCGGTCACAATCGCAACCCTGTCCTGAAGACGCATATTTCTCCCCCCGTATTTTGAATTTGTTTGAGGAGAGTGTAGCAGACAAGAAAAAAGGGTGAGCCGCTTCTGACAAATCAGAGGCAGCACCACCCTTCAGTCTGTCGCCTCACTCAATGCCCTCAAAAAGGGGGAGAGATCGAGGAGATCTTAGCGGCCCGGCCCCAAACGATCCGGTGGGGCTGGGGGGCTGAAAGAACCGGAGACTTTCAAGACCGGGCCTATAAGGCAACAATTGAAAGATAGGCAGCCCATGTGACCGACCCGGGGCTGAAAAGAGGCAAGATTGTGATTTCTACGCAACACGTGGCCCAAGAAGATGGCAGAAACCCTTGTCTTCCCGCTATGACCGCGCAATCATTTAGGCAATGGATCAATCGCCCCCAACACGCCTGAAACCCGCAAATTCCGCAAGCCCCACCTCGAGCCTTGTGATCGTCGGCAACGGCTATCAAGCAGGCAGGAACACCGCGCCTAGTGAAATATCCTGGCAGCGGCAAGAGTTGGACACGATCCTGAGGCTCTACGGACAAAAAGTAGCAGCGGGCGAATGGCGGGACTACGCAATTGATGCGTTGAGAGACAAAGCGGTCTTTTCCATCTTCCGCCACTCAAGCGAAATCCCGCTCTACAGGGTTGAGAAGCACCCCAAGCTGGCGCGCAAGCAAGGGGCCTATCAGGTTATCGCTGGAACGGGCGCGATTCTGAAACGCGGCCATGATCTGGCGCAGGTCATCCGCGTGCTGGACAAAAAGAAGCTCCGCCTGGTGGACTAACGGTCGCCGCAGCGCCCGGCCCCACGAAGACCGCCTCACGGTGACTGTTCGCCACCAAGAATTTTCGGCAATAATAGCGATGTCGCCAGCGTCGACAGCAGGGTCGTGGTAATGAGGGCGGAAATAATCGCCTGACTGCCAGTCGCAAACAATCCCGCATCAATCACAATCGAAATCACCACCAGCTCAACAGCGCCGCGCGCGCTCATGCCAACGCCGATAGCGGCAGAGTGTCGTGACGCAAACCCGTCAAGACGGGCCATCAGGCTCGCCCCGGAAAACTTTCCGGCAAAACCCACGGCGAAGGTCATCGCGACCAGCAAGGGTGCGCTGAGCAAAGCAGAAAAATCCATCTGCATGCCAATAGATGCAAAAAACAGAGGCCCCAGAACACCCCCTGTAATGCCGACCACCACGATGCGCATCTCGTTATAGGCACGATGCCCAACGCGTTCAGGCTCGAAGAAGATGCCCGCCATAAAAGCCCCCATGATCCAGTGCAAGCCTAGGATTTCCGCGAGCAACCCGTAGGCCAGTGCAACAACCATCAGGATGGAAAATTCTGCTGAAGCGAGTTGAAGAGACTGAAGCCTTGCCGACACCTTCGGATAGACATGAACGCCCAGCAAAATGGTCACAACAAAAAACAGCATCACCTTACCCGAAATCCTCAGCAGCTCGGGGGCATCCGGCGCGGCACCGCTTTTGATCAACGTTGTCAGAATGGCGAGCAGAAAGAGCCCAATGATGTCATCGAAGATCGCAGCAGCCACAATGGTCTGACCAAACCGGGTGGTGAGCACGCCCTGTTCACGTAGCACTTTCACGGTAGCGGGTATTGAAGTGATCGAGAGGACCACGCCGATGAAAAAACTCTGGGCAACCTTCGCGTCGCTCTCGGGCAGGACAGCAAGCCCCAGGGCTGTCCCGGCAGCCAACGGGACAAGAGCGCCCCCCATTGCAACCAATAGCGACGATTTGGAAGATTTTGCGATATCCATCGGCTTCATGTCGATGCCGGCCTGAAGCACCAGAAAGAAAATGCCAGCCTGGGCCACCATCGCGAGCTCCGCCGACTGACCGATACCGCTCAAATCGGGAAAGCGGTCGCCAAGGGCGAGGAAACCGGCTGCCAGGGCCACGCCCGCGAGCAACTCCCCAACAGACACAGGCAGGCGCGCCCGGACGGCTGCGGCACCAAACAACCGGGTAGTAACGAGCAGCAGCAATAGACCGAACAATATCTCCATCGCCCCACAATAGGCGATGATCCCCTGTCACGCTTTGACAAAGCGCAAAAGAAAACCCCGGCACCAATGAAGGTCCGGGGTTTCCGCTAGCTATCGAGGTCTTCCTATTCGCGGTTTCCGAGGAACTGCAGCAGGAAGAGGAACATGTTGACGAAATCGAGATACAGACGAAGCGCGCCCATAATCGCTTTCTTCGAAGCAACCTCGGAGCCATCACTCTCTTGATACATCTGCTTGATGCTCTGGGTGTCCCAAGCTGTAAGGCCCGCAAACACCAGCACACCAATCACAGAGATAGCAAAATGCAGGGCTGAGCTGCCAAGGAATATGTTCACGATGGACGCGATAATGATCCCGAAAAGACCCATTACCATGAACGAGCCCATGCCGGACAGGTCACGTTTGGTTGTGTAGCCATAAAGACTAAGCGACCCAAAAGCGGCGGCTGTCACAAAGAAGGTTGTGACAACGCTCTCGCCTGTATAGCGAAGGAAGACGTACCCAAGAGACAGACCCAGCAGCGTTGCAAAGGCCCAAAAAGTCAGCTGCGCAGTGCTCGCGCTCATCTTGTTGATGCGTGCAGAGAGAAAGAATACCAATCCCAGCGGCGCCAGCATGACCACCCAAATGAGCGGTGTTTGCGCAAGCGCATAATAGACGCCCGAAACAGCACCGGCATAAGCAACAACACCCGTAATGGCCAGCGCCACAGTCATGTAGTTGTAAACGCTCAACATATACGTGCGCAGACCCTCGTCGATGTCCGCCGCACGCGTCGCCGCGCCCGATTGCATACGTTGTTGGTCGAAGTCAGCCATAGTCTGATGATCCCTTTGATCGAAAACTCTGACCTTGAATATGGGGAGTTTGTCCGCCAATTTCAAGCAGAACCGGCAGCCGTGCGCATGATGAAACCTTAACAAAAATAAGGGCCTAATCCTTATAAATCATCGGGTTACTGGGACCTTAAGACCGGTGCGGCTTTTGCCGACAAGGCATTCCAGGTCCCCAGCAATCCAAGCCCCACTGTAATGACCGCAGCCCCTATGATTGTGAGCGCGAGGGTCATAGGCAAGAACGCCCACGGCGCCTGCATCACCTGGGTGACGACAAGCCATGCCGCGATCGATCCGACCGCCGCAGCCACGCTCGCTGTGCCAATACCCAAAAGCGCATATTCCCAGATATAGGCTTTGAGGACCTTGGCCCGTGTCGCGCCCAGAACTTTCAGCACCACCGCATCATAGACCCGGCGCCTGTGACCTGCCGCCATGGCACCCGCCAACACCATAATGCCCGACGCCAACGTCACGATGGACGTGGCGCGCACGGCCATGGCGAAGTCCTCCAGCAGCTTGTTCACGGCTTCCAGCGCTTCTTTCACACGCACAATTGTGATGTTGGGAAACGCCTTTGAAACCGCGCGCTGCAAATCAAGCTCACCGGCTTCATCCATGGCAAGTGTCGCCAGATGGGTATGAGGTGCCGCTGCCAGCGCAGAGGGCGAAAACACAAAGATGAAATTGATCCCCACATTGCCCCAGTCAATCTCGCGTGTATTGGCAACCGTCGCCGTCAGGTTCCGCCCCAATACATTGACCGTGATCTCATCCCCAAGGCCGATCCCAAACCCTTGGGCCATTTCCTCAGTAATTGAAATCAGCGGCGATCCAGTATAATCAGCTGTCCACCAATCGCCCTGAATAAGCTCCGAGCCCCCGGGCAGGTCTTGCGAATAGGTGATGCCTCTATCACCCTGCAGCATCCACGCAACATCAGGCGCGGACACGATATCCTCAGCAGCGACCCCTTGCACAGACACAATCCGGCCGCGCAGCATGGGCACACGGTTAAGCGCATGCACACCCTCGGTCCCATTCACGATCTCTTCAAACTTCTCGACCTGATCAGGCCCGATATCGACAAAGAAGAAGGACGGCGCACGCTCTGGCAATTCGCCATTAATCTGATCGGCGATATTTCCATCGATGAGTGAGATCGTCACAAGAAGCGTCAGGCCGAGCCCCAAAGACAGAACCACACTCGCGGTGGCAGATCCGGGCCGGTGAAGATTGGACAGCGCCAATCGCAATTCCGGATTACGGAACCGGGGCGCACGGCGGGCCAGCACCATCAGCCCGAGAGCCGTGAGACGAAGCCCGACGAAACTTACAATCGCGCCAACGATAAACCAGGCAGCAAAGTCAGGCCGGTCTGCCAGACCAATCGCCAGGGCCGCCAAAGCAATAAGGGCAAGGCCCATCACCACAATATAGCCAGCCCGCGGCCATGCGCGCACCGGGGCGATAATGTCCCGGAAGAGACCCGTCGCCGGGATCTCCCGCGCCCGCGCCAGCGGCCAGACAGCAAACGCGAAGGCCGCCAGAATACCATAAGCCCCCGCCAGAATGAGCGGTGCCATATAGAGCCCGAACCGTGCCGGGATGGGCAGCATGTCTTCGATCGCCCATTGCACCAGGAAGGGGGTCACACCCCCGACAACCAGACCAATCGCAACACCAACCACCGCAAGCACCATCACCTGGATCAGATAGACATTGAAGATGAAGCCGCCAGGCGCGCCAATGCACTTAAACGTCGCGATCACTTCGCGCTTTGTATCAAGGTAGGAATTGACCGCATTGCCAACACCCACACCGCCCACCACCAAGGCCGTCAGACCCACCAGCGTGAGAAAAAGCGCCACACGCTCTACAAACCGTCGAACCCCGGGCGCACTGTCAGAGCGATCCTGAACACGCCAGCCAACGCTAGGGAACTGCTCGTTTACAGTTTCAACCCATGCCGCAACATCCGCGTTCAGCCGCTGGTTTTCTGGCAAGCGAACCCGGTAGTGATAATTTATAAGCGACCCCAGACGGATAAGCCCGGTCGCCGCCATTGCCTCGTCTGACAAAAAGAGGCGCGGTCCAAGCGCAAAACCGCCCGCAACCCGGTCGGGCTCCCGATCAATGGCGGCGCGGATCTCAACGGAGATATCACCCACATCAAGTGTGTCGCCCACCTCTGCGCCCAAACGATCCAACAGCGCGGGCTCAACTGCCGTGCCCCAAACGCCGTTGCGCGCTTCAAGAGCCACGCTGAGGTCCATCTGCGGTGTCAGGGTGACGCTGCCATAGAGCGGATAGAGATCATCAACCCCTTTAAGCTCAACAAGGGTGCGCTCATCCGTTTTCGGTGCCGCTGCCATGGCGCGCATTTCAGCTGATTTGGAGACCGTGGCGTTCTGGCTGATGAAAGCAAGTTCTTCTGCGCCCGCCTCCCGGTGCACCAGACGGAAATCGACATCCCCCCCCAGAATGGTCTGCCCTTCTTCCGACAGACCTTCAACCAAAGCAGATGACACGGAACCGACAGCTGCAATCGCCGCCACGCCCAATGTCAGACAGGCAAGAAAAATCCGAAAGCCCTTCAAGCCACCGCGCAACTCACGGCGGGCAAAACGAAAAGCCAGAGAGAGAGACGGGCCAGATGGGGCCGGAGTGGCATTCCCAGAGACACTCCCCAAACCACTCATTGAGCAGCAGCCGTCTGCTTGGCGCGCCGCCCGGGTTCTATGGCGTCAATCAGCCCATCTTTCAGGCGCACCACCCGGTCGCACGCTTCCGCAAGCTCCGTGTCATGGGTAATGAGCACCAGCGTTGTCCCGCGCTTCTCATGAAGGTCGAACATAAGCTCAATGATCTGATCGCCCGTCGTGCCGTCAAGATTACCTGTCGGTTCATCTGCCAGCAGGATTTTGGGGTCACCGGCGACAGCGCGGGCAAGCGCGACCCGCTGCTGTTCACCACCGGACAATTGACCGGGATAATGGGTCAGCCGGTGGGAAAGTCCGACATGTTTCAATTCTTCTTCAGCCCGCTCAAATGCATCCGCCCGGCCAGCAAGCTCCATGGGAACGGCGACATTTTCCAATGCCGTCATCGTGGGCACCAGATGGAAGGACTGGAACACAATCCCCACATGATCCCGGCGAAAAATCGCGAGCGCATCTTCGTTCATGCCCGCAAAATTCTGGTTCGCGACCGTCACAGTCCCGCTTGTGGGTTTTTCGAGCCCGGCGAGCACCATCAAAAGCGTGCTCTTGCCTGACCCAGACGGCCCCACGAGGCCCACGGCCTCCCCCGGTTCAACGTCGAGAGAGATTCCCCGCAAAATGTTCACTTCACCCGCCGCGCTCGGCAAAGTCAGTTTCAAATCATCAAGACGGATAATAGGCTCGACCATGGGTTGGGACTTGGAATCTGACATGAGGCGCGCTGGCGTCCTTCTTGGTAGGTCTCAGACGAGACAAGAGAGCAAACAATCAAGCCATATGGCCTTTTCCTGGGGGCCATACAAGCCTATATGGACTTATATGAGACGCATACAGACTACGTTAGCCTTCAAGGCATGGATCATCGCAGCAACCATTCTCGTGAGCGGCGGGACCAGCATTGCTTCAGAACCCAGTGTTTCCGAGACTTCTGCGCCTGAACCCTTTCATATCGTCGCCCTTGGTGACAGTCTCTCCGCCGGCTATCTCCTCCCCCCCGGCGCAGGCTTTCCAGAGCAGCTGGGCCGCGCCCTCACCCAGAAGGGGCATCACGTCACCGTGATGAATGCAGGCGTTTCCGGCGATACGAGCACTGGGGGTCTGGCACGGCTTGATTGGGCAGTGAGCCCGGCGACCAATGCCGTGATCCTGGAACTCGGGTCCAACGACGCCCTCCGGGGCATCGAACCCGACGTGACCCGGGCCAATCTGGACGCAATCCTGCAACAATTGACAGAGCGTGGTGTCAAAGTGCTCATCGCTGGCATGCTCGCCCCACCCAATATGGGCGACGAGTATGCGGCGGACTTCAATGGCATTTTCGCGGATCTCGCGGAGAAATATGACCTGCCCCTCTACCCCTTCTTTCTGGATGGGGTGGCAGCGGAGCGACATCTCAATCTGGCCGATGGCATGCACCCCACCGAAGAGGGCGTCGGTGTCATTGTGGAGCGCATCTTGCCGCTCGTTGAAAAGCTGATCGACGGCCCGGTCGAGGAAACCGCCGCGATCAACTGACAAATCCAATTCATCTATCTATAAAAGCCAAATCGACATTTGGGGGGATCCTATGAAGTATCGTGAACTTGGCCGCACTGGCCAGGAAGTGAGTGAGATTTGCCTGGGCACCATGACCTGGGGCGAACAGAACACTGAGGCAGAAGGCCATGAGCAAATGGACTATGCCGTCTCTATGGGCATCAACTTCTTCGACACGGCAGAAATGTATGCCGTGCCGCCAAGGCCGGAAACCCAGGGCTCAACCGAGCAGATCATCGGCAGCTGGTTTAAGAAGAATGGCAACCGCGACAAAATTATTCTCGCTACCAAGGCCGCTGGCCGCGCGCCCATGACATGGTTGCGCGAAGACGGGTCCGGCACAGAGCAAACAAAAAAACAGCTCAACGAAGCAGTGGACGCAAGTCTCAAGCGCCTGCAGACAGATCACATTGATCTCTATCAGCTCCATTGGCCAGATCGGCCCATCCCATTGTTCGGCGGCACGCCCGGCGGCGGCTACAGCCATGTGGGCGATGAGATCAATAAGATCGGCGACATTCTCGAAGCACTGGATGGGATCGTCAAAAGCGGCAAGGTCCGCTGGATCGGCCTCTCCAACGAAAGCGCCTGGGGCACGATGAAGTTCCTGCACCACGCAGAGATGAGCGGCCTGCCCCGTGTGCAGTCAATCCAGAATGCCTACAACCTGTTGAACCGCGTCTACGAAGTGGGCTTGTCGGAAGTCTCTCACCGCGAACAGGTCGGCCTTCTCGCCTACTCACCATTGGCGCAAGGCTACCTGACCGGAAAATATCAAAAGGGTGCTTTGCCAGAAGGCTCCCGCAAGGCTCTCTTCAATCGCTTGCAGCGCTATGAAGGCGAAGGTGTCGAAGCCACCATCGACAAATATCTGGCCATTGCGAAAAAATGGGGCGTCGATCCCTCGCAGCTTGCCAACCAGTTTGCAACAACAAGGCCGTTTGTGACGTCCAACATCATTGGTGCAACAACGATGGAGCAGTTGAAGCTCGCAGTGACATCCATCGATGTTGAATGGTCCGAAGAGTTGGAAAAAGAACTCGACGCCGTACACCACGCACAACCAAGCCCGTGCCCATAAATATCAGGGCCAGGCATATGTGAATCTTTCATGGAGGGGATTGTGCTGAAAACCAAATCAGCCCAATCTTCTCCATGTAAATGGCGACCGGCCAGTAGGAAGAGGACCAAAGATGATACGCCTTTTCACTGCCCTCGAAATTCCAACGTCCGCATCTGACCGCCTCTGCACCCTTCAGTCAGGTTTGCAGAATGCCCGCTGGATCAGCCCGGAAAATTTCCACATCACACTGCGCTTCATCGGCGATGTCTCAGAAGACATGGCCTTTGAGATTGATGAAGCCCTTTCGCAAATACATGGCACACCCTTTGATTTGCATCTAAGCGGGCTGGGTTCTTTTGGCCACTCAAAACCCCATGCCCTGTGGGCAGGTGTTACCGAAAGCGAACCCTTGCGCGCATTGCACGCAAAGCAGGAAACCGCGATGCAGAAACTCGGGCTAAAACCGGAACCACGCAAATACACGCCGCACGTAACGATCGCACGCCTCAACAAACGTGCAACCAATGCGGGGGATGTGATGCACTATATTGAGCATCGCAATCTCTTTTCGACAGTTCCCTTCCCGGTCACCCAGTTTACGCTCTTTTCCGCACGCAACAGCAAAGGCGGCGGGCCCTATGTAGCCGAGCGCGTCTATGATTTGCAGGAAGAGGTTCATGCCACCTGATCATGCAAGACGTTTGCCTGGTCTTGTGGAAACACAGCATCTCCCCTGCGCCCCAAAGCATTTAATGAGTCTTCTCAACTAAGCTTTGAGGTGAGCGATCAGCCCATCGCTTGCCGCCTCGATGAGGTCTAGAACCTCCTCGAAACCCTGGTCCCCACCATAATAGGGATCGGGCACCGCATTAAGTCCCAGCTCCGGCGCAAAACTCAAAAACAAACGTATGCGATCATGGGCACTCTTTGGGGCTCGCGACTTCAGCGTGGCCAGGTTGTCGTGATCCATCGCGAGCAACAGATCAAACCTCTCATAATCAGCGTCACTTACTTGGCAGGCCCGAATGGGCGTCAGGTCATAACCGCGAGCACATCCCGCTGCTTGAGCCCGTTCATCGGGCGACGCGCCCACATGCCACGCACCGGTTCCAGCTGATGCGATATGAACATCAAGACCCGCCGCGTGCGCCCGCGCACGAAACACCGCCTCCGCTGTCGGCGAGCGACAGATATTCCCAAGACAAACAAAGAGAATAGATGTCATTGACCCGACACCTGAGGCGCCCTCTCACAATCAATTGCCATTGGCCTGTCCCTTTTCGCCCCACATACTCTATCTTAGGGAGCAAACCCAGAAGCTGCTTTAGTTTTTGGAAAACGGCACACCGTCAAGTATCGAAGATGAGGAAAGACAAAGGCCATGACAGAAACACGCCCCACAAAATTGAGCGGCACCGCCCGCCAAAAGGCCCTCGCCAGCCTTAAAGGCTGGAAAAAAGTCCGCGGCAAAGAAGCCATTGAGAAAAGCTTCATCTTCAAAGACTTTGCCGAGGCCTTTGGCTGGATGACCCGCATCGCCATCATCTCGGAGAAGATGGATCACCATCCAGAATGGTTCAATGTCTACAAAACCGTGAAAGTCACCCTCAACACCCATGACGCGGGTGGCATTACCAAACTCGATATTAATCTGGCAAAAACAATGGACAAATTTGCGGGAAAAGCAGGCCAGTAAGCGAAACTGGCTGCGTAAACCCTTTCTCAAGGCCCTTGCGTTTACTCTACCGTCCACGGGGAAATGAAGGGGCAGACCACATGAATGTTTCAAACATTGCATCAGCCGCTGTCGCACAGCAGCAGGCGCAAACCCAGGCCACGCTTCAAAATGCTGCCCTGAAACAGGCCGCCAAAGCAGATCAGGAATTGATCGCTGTGATCCAGGAAGTCGCCGCCAGCGCACCCCCACCAGGAACTGGCAAAGCGGTCGACGTTAGCGTCTAAGCACAAATCTTAGTCAAATCACCGGGACTAAAACATCGATTTGGACACATATGGCTGTGTAAGCTGAGCGAACGACCCGCAAACAGCTTAGGATATCCAGTATGAGTGCAATCACAGGCGCCGCCATCAATCAGGCACAAACGCAAATGTCCGTCGCAACGACGGTAATGAAAAAGTCCTTTGAATCTGAGCAAGAGTTCGCGACCGCCCTCAGAGAAACTGCTGAAAAATCACCTACCGCAAAAGGCACCGGAGAAAAGGTCGATATCAGCGCCTGATCCCGCTTTCCCGGCGAACAATTTTACACCTTGTTGAAATTTTGCAATTTATGCCTACCGCGTCGGTAAACATATTTGCGCGGCGGGAATCCGCACATCTCCCAAAACACGGGCCTCAAATTACCGATTTCTAAACCAAACCTGTCGGTAGCCACCCTAATGCGTAAAGGAATGAGTAAGATTCCAGACGTTAGCCTAAAGATCTAGCGTCCCCCCGACTAGGTGAAAAAAATGACAGCGATCAAAGGAGCCGCCGCCGCAAATGCGCTAATGCAGGCGACTATTCCAAACTCACTCCAGAAGAAAAAGGACTTTGAGGCAGATCAGGAATCCTCAGAAGAAAGTCAAAAAAACGCGGAGGATCCCACCCCCGTCCGCGCGACATCGGCCCCCAACGAGAAAAGAGAAGCCCCCCCAAAAAAGAGCAGCAAATACATCGACATCACCGTTTGACGAACATTGCTCACAAAAAAAGCCCCGGTCGCAAGACCGGGGCTTTTCCAATTTAATCTGCCGTGAATAAGGCTCAGCGAGGCGCCATACGAATGGCACCATCAAGACGGACATCTTCGCCGTTCATGTAGCTGTTTGTGACCATGAGCTTGGCAAGAGCCGCATATTCTTCCGGATTGCCGAGACGTGGCGGATAAGGCACCTGCATGCCAAGAGCCTGCTTCACCTGCTCAGGCGCAGCAGCCAGCAAAGGCGTGTTGAAGATACCAGGCAGGATCGTATTGACCCGAATGCCTTCGCGGGAAAGGTCACGCGCGATCGGCAACGTCATGCCAACAACACCGCCCTTAGAAGCTGAATAGGCAGCCTGGCCAATCTGGCCATCTTCCGCAGCAACAGACGCGGTGTTCACAATCGCGCCGCGCTCGCCACCGTCCAGCGGATCAAGAGACATCATGCCTGCAGCCGATTTCGCGATGCAGCGGAACGTGCCAACCAGGTTGATCTGGATGATGAGATTGAACGCATCAAGCGGGAAATGGGTGATCTCGCCTGTCTCTTTATTGCGGCTCGCAGTCTTGATCGCGTTACCCGTACCAGCGCAATTGATCAGGATGCGTTCCTGGCCAACCGCAGCGCGGGCTTTTTCAAAACCGGCATCGACAGTCGCTTCGTCCGTCACGTTCACATTGCAGAAAACGCCGCCAAGTTCCTTGGCAACGGCTTCGCCTTTTTCTTCATTCATGTCGAAAATGGCGATCTTCACACCATCAGCCGCAAGAGCGCGGGCAGTGGCTTCACCAAGACCAGACGCACCACCGGTGACGACTGCACTAATTCCAGAATCGAGCTTCATGGGCTATCTCCCTGTTTCGCGCCGGTTTGCCCCACGAGGTTACATCCCCATCTGAGTGCCATCCTTGAGCGCTGATCATCAAATTCTGCGGCGGATGTAACAGGTTTTTGACCCTAAAAGCGAGCCCTGAAGGGCTTTTTGACCCCTAACAAGGCCCTGACGCAGGGTCGGCCTTGCCTTGCATCTGCCAAATTTTCTACCCATCTTGGGGACATGACCGATAGCCAGGGCCCCAGCGGCACCGTTCCCGATTTCAAGTCGAAGGACATCCACCTTCCTGCCGTCATGGCCCGCAATGAAAAGCAGGTTCGGTTCAGTTTCTGGAAGAAGATGCTGAAAGTGGGCGGGCGCATCCCTTTTGCTGAAGAAGCAGCCAGTGCCTATTACTGCGCGATTGACCGGCGAACACCCATCCGCGTGCGGGCCACGCTGCTGGCTGCGTTGGCCTATTTCGTGATGCCTGCGGACTTGGTGCCGGATTTCATTGCGGTCTTTGGGTTTTCCGATGATGCAACGGTTCTGCTCACCGCCCTTGGCATCGTGCAATCCCACATCAAGCCCCACCACAATCAAGAGGCGCGCCGCGCCCTTGGCCTAAAAGAGCCAACGCCCGATCAAACGCCAGAGCAAAACTAGACGTCAGGTCCAGCCAGCGTCTCCGGCTTCTCCATCTGGTCTTTTCCCTTGCCCGCCTTAGAGGCCTGAGCTTCCCGCCGAACGATATAGAGCGACGCACCAACAATCGTCAGCGCCCCGATGAACGTGTAGATGTCGGGCACATCAGCAAAGATGAAAAAACCTGCCATTGCCGCAAAAATGAGCGACGTGTATTCAAATGGCGCAACAGCCGTCGTTTCCCCCACCGCATACCCTCGGATAAAGCAGTTATGCGCTGAGGCACCAATCACACCAACAAGCACCAGCAGGAAATATTCAAAGGATGTCGGCGGCACCCAATTGAGGATCGCAGGCACGATGGCAACCAGCGTGCCCACCGCACCAGTGTAGAACATCAACGTCACCGGACTGTCATAACGTGACACGATTTTCACAAGAACCGTCGCAAACGCCACGAGCGCGGCTCCCGCAATCGCAATCAATGCCGCCGGTTCAATGGCTCCGGTGGGCCGCAGCATAATCACCACCCCAAGGAACCCCACAGCCATCGCGGCAATGCGCCTGCCACCAACAACTTCTTTCAGAAAGAGGATTGCCAACGGCACGAGAAACAAGCCCCGCGCAAAATTGAGAGACTGCGCATCGGCAAGCGGCATATTGGCCACCGCATAAAACCCACAGAACATGGCAAGTGTACCAACCACCCCGCGCAACAATTGCAGCGGCAGAACATTCGTCTTAATGCCACCAACACCAAAGCCCGCCCGCATCAACAACGGTACGATAGCCAGCAGGCCAAAAAACGCGCGCGCGAGCGACACTTGAAACGGATCAAGTCGCTGACCCAAATGTTTGGCAATGGTTTGCATCACAGTGAAAAGCGCAGCCGCCCCCAACAGCCAAAGCGCACCTTGCACATTGGGCGGCAGCGCTAAAAATCGGGCCTTGCTGACCTGCGCTCTCGACGGGGCTTCATCTGTCACGGAATGGCTTTCTTAAATCCCGGCAGCGGGAGAATGAGGCCGGGAAGATAGGAATGTAGGGTTGATAAAGCCATCACGCAAATTGGCCCCGTGACAACATCACCAATTAGTCTTGCACCAAACATCCCCAGGCCCAATTTTCTCCATACGCATTGACTCAACAATCACAGGAGATGGTGATGCAGGAAGCCCTCAAAAACATGCTGAAGGACGGCATTATTCTCTCACCGTATGGCAAGCTTCTCGGCATGGAGCCCCTCACTCTTGAAGAGGATCATGTTGTCGTTGCCATGCCCTTCAAAAATGACATCACGACGCTGGGCGACATGGTGCATGGCGGTGCAATCGCCTCGCTGGTAGATGTGGCGGCGACGGGCGCCTTCTGGGCGCTGAAAGAACCACCAAAAAACCCTCGCGGCACGACGATAGGATTTTCGATCAACTATTTGGATGCAGGACGCGCCCAAACACTCACCGCTGATGCCCGCGTCATCCGCCGTGGCGGCTCAATCTGTGTAGGCTCCGTCGATGTGACCGATGAAGCGGGTACAGCTGTCGCCCACGCCACCGTCACCTACAAATTGTCGAAGGGTTAGGAGAAGGCCACGCTAGACTCTGGGCTCACGCCACATGGGCTCCATCACCGGACCGCCCTCGCACACCTCAAAAATCGCGCGCCGTTCAAACCCGTGAGCAGCATAGAAGCCGGAATTAGCTGGATTTGAATTCTCAAGATAAACCGGCACACCCTCACGGTCGCACGCCGCAAGCACCGGAGCCAGAAGGGCCTTGCCAAGACCTTTTCCACGCGCTGACTTCCGCGTTCCAATGGTGAAGAGATACATATGCGGCTCTCTGGGGTGGTGATGCTCCATGAGACCCATCAAATCAAGAGTACGCTTCAACACGCCCGGTGTGCCATATCGCATCTGTCCAAGGGCAAAAAGCGCGAGGGTCAAGGGAGAAGGTTTTGCATCCTTGCCCGGCTCAACCCACATAGTGGCGCCCTCATCTCCTGCAAGGCAGCAAAGCCCTTGGGGGCCATAGACCCTCCGCGCCAAGATACCAAAACTTGACTGGACCCCCCGTGCGTTTCCAGACATCCAAAGCGTGACAGGGTCTTCAGAGAAAGCTTCCGCCGTAATGTCGGCAACTTTCTCCCAGTCTCTTGCTTCTGCTCTTCGCAAAGCTGTCCCGGTTAAATCAATCTGCATGATGGAATTCATTCAGCTCCCTGGTCGCTATCAGCGCACCCAGCATCCGCTTGTATTAGAACGATAGCCAAGCGATGTGTAGGCCGCATCAATCAACGCCTGTCCGCGATCATTCAACAAAATGCCAACGCCCATACGGTTCATATTGTAGCCAAAGGACATGGCATTTTCTGGGTCAGCAAAACCGATCGAGCCGCCCATACCCACATGCCCAAAGGCTGACTCTGACATAATCGCAGACGAGTCCGGTGTATCCTGCAATCCCCGATTATCCATCGACTTCATGAAGCCAAGCGCAAACCGCGACGCGATCAAAAGCGTCGCATCTTCATGCGTCCCCATGGAAATGCGCCCCATGCGCGCAAGTGTATCTGTTCCCATCAGCGTCACACCACCAAGCGACCCGCCATTGGCAAGCGGCGCATACATGCCAGCAAGGCCGCGACCATTGGTGATCCCATTCGCCGATCCGATTTCAGCTGCATGAGCTTCGCGGGAATTGAAGTTGAAGCCGCCGCCATTCAGCAGAAACAGATGCGACGGTGATGTGGGATCATTCAGCACCGCTTGGGTGAATTTGCTAAGAGGGGCATTGGCATCTGGCAATGTCGGGATCATGTCTGCAATGCGGGGCTCAACACTTTCTGGCGTGCCGATCCAGAAATCGAGGCCCAAAGGACCAGCTACTTCTTCAGCAAAATACCGGCCAAGAGACTTACCCGCCGCGCGACGCACAAGCTCACCCACCGTCCAGGCAAATGTGACACCATGATAGCCATTGCGTGTCCCCGGAACCCAGAAGGCTTCTTCTTTTTCGACAAGGTCGACCATATATTCATAGTCGTTATAGCCCCCGTCTTTCACCTGGGGCCGCACATGGGGCACACCGGCTGAGTGGTCGAGCATCATTGCAACGGTCGTATCTTCTTTTCCGTTGCAGGCATATTCAGGCCAATAGTCAGCAACCTTCGCATTCAGATCAAGCTTGCCTTGATCCACCAGCATATTGGCACAAAGGGCGGTTGCGCCTTTCGTGCAGGAGAAGACGATAGAAACCGTATCTTCTTCCCAGTTCGATCCATCCCGTTCTTTTTTTCCACCCCAAAGGTCGACAACTTTTTCGCCCTCCAGAGTAATGGCAACATTGGCTCCCACTTCATCACGGGAAGAGAGGTTCTCGACAAAGGCATCCACCACGCTGGCGAATTTCTCATCGCACACACCGGTGACTTTACCGCCCGGTGTATCTTCGCTGATTGATGTAAGGCCCATATTGTCTCTCCCCGTTCTAAATTTTGGCGTTCTGATTTTCAGAAATCTTGTTTTTGATAGTCTTTAGAGATGCGCAATAACCTTGATCTCAACCACAGCACCAGGGATCGCAAGCTCGGTGGTGCCAACAGCCGTCCAGGCGGGATAAGGCTCTTTCACGAACCGATCTTTTACACCGATAAACTGCTGAATGTGAGACCCAAGGCCAATGTGAAAGGTTGTGATTTCCACAACATCGTCAAATGTCGCACCCGCCTCTGCAAGCACAGCACCAACACTTTCAAAGGCCAGCGTAAATTGCGCATCCAGATCTTCCGGCGCTTTACCGTCAGCGCCGATACCGATTTGTCCCGACGCATAGACCCGATTATCAATCACCGTGGCAGGGGAAAAATGGAAGACGTCATAGTTCATCTTCATTGATGTAGGGACAACACTTTTGAATTTGCTCATGGGGTTTCCTCCAATGATTGGGGCGCGCGTGAATTGAAACGGCGCGTAAGAAGAGGTTTCAAGCGCGACGTAAGCAGGCTGTAGCCTTCCGCTGACAAGGACAGGCCATCCCAGCGAAACATGTCGCCACGCATCTCTTCACTATCCGTAAACATCAGCGATGCGACATCAAGATAGATCACATCATCGCGGGTCGCCGCAAACGCTTCGATAAGACCATTCGCTCTTTTCGCACCGAACCACCGCGCTGCGCGCATGGGCGAGGGACGGATCGAAACAAAAATGACAGGGGCCGAGACATCGTGCGCGCGAAGCGCTGACATGAATATCTTGAAACCCTCAAGAAGCTCTTCAGGTGTACGGCCTTGTACATCGGCCATGTCTTCCGCACCCGCGATCACCACAACAGCGCGCGGCTCATAAGGCTTGATGATACGTGCGGCAAAATAGGTGAGATGGTCGAGATAAGCCCCCCCAAAACCCCGGTTCAAAACCGGCAGCGGGGCCATGTCGCTTTCAAGCGTTTCCCACAACCGGACATCACGCCCGCCGACAAACACAATTCCACCCTTCGAGGGCGGATTGGAGACATCGTGACGCTCAAACTCCGCAATTTCACCAATCCAATAGTCAGGGCCGCTGGACGCCAGCAGCACATAGACCAGAAAGGCAAAGAGGAGTGTAGTGAGAACGGCAGCAGCGATGCCGAGACGGATAAGTATGTCTCTCATTACCGCTGCCTCTCTCTATCTGGCTTAACGCTGAACAGTGAGGACAACTTTACCCTTCACTTTTCGGCCACCCATATCATTAAGGGCGTCGACAGCTTGCTCGAGGGGATAGGTTGCGGAAATGTGAGGCTTCAACTGTCCCTTTTTGAACATGTCCATGAGCTCCGCAAGGTTCTCCTGATGCTCAGCCGGTTCACGGCCGGTATAGGCACCCCAGAAAACACCAACGATCTGGCAGTTTTTAAGAAGAGCCAGATTGAGCGGAATTTTGGGGATCGGGCCAGCCGCAAAACCAATCACAAGAAAACGACCTTCCCAGGCCGTTGCCCGAAGTGCAGGCTCAGAATAGGACCCGCCAACCGGGTCGTAGACAACGTCCGCACCCTGACCGCCGGTCAGTTCTTTGATCTTGTCAGAAAATGCTTTCTGCTCGTCCCGGCTCATCTCACCTGAGGGATAGAGAATGGTCTCATCCGCCCCATGGTCACGGCACACCTGAAGTTTGTCTTCGGTGGACGCCGCCGCGATGACGCGCGCGCCCATGGCTTTGCCAAGTTCAACCGCAGCGAGGCCAACGCCCCCGGCAGCCCCCATGACGAGCAGGCTTTCACCCGGTTTGATGTCAGCACGTCGGCGAAGGGCGAAATGCGATGTCCCATAGGTCATGAGAAAGGCGGACGCTGTGTTGTAGTCCATCTCATCAAGGATGGGCGTGCACTGCGCCTCGTTGACGACGATCTCTTCTACAAACCCGCCCCAGCCACAGGACCCAATGACCCGGTCACCGACTTTGACCTTGGTCACACCGGGGCCGACTTTGGCGACCCGACCAGCAACTTCGCCACCAGGGGCGAACGGGAGTGGCGGCTTGAACTGGTATTTGTTCTCAATGATCAGCACATCGGGAAAATTGACCGAAGCCGCATGAACCTCAATCAGAACCTGGCCATCGCCAGGCTCCGGGCTTGGTATATCTTCAAGTACGAGGCTCTCTGGTGGGCCATATTCTTTGCAAAGGACGGCTTTCATTGGACCGCAGCTCCCTGTTCTTATGATTACATTGGCGACATCATACGCATCGCCCGGCAAATTGAGGAGGGCGTTTTTCAACAAACACCGCCGCAGCCGCTTTGTGATCCTCTGTTTTGAAGGTTCAGATCAGGCCGATGGCGAGCAAGCCTGTCTTCAAACGGGACGAAGGCCCTCAAAACACCCGAGATTCACGGCCTCTCTGCACCGAAACAGTTCAAAATCGTCTTTTTCAGGCGAAATTTGTTGGCACACCTCTCGCAATACCAGAGGCAAGACAGGGTCAGGCAGCATATGAGCGAACAGCACCCGCTCAGATGCTCTAGATCTCAAGACTGGGAATTGCGCAGGACTGAATGGCTGGGGGTCTTATGCCAAACAGACCAAAGCAGGGGACACGGAGGCTTTCAGCAATGAGAGCCTCCGTTTTGCGTGGTGCCCTCCGTTTTGCTTGGTGTAACGGGCTCCGCTGAAACATGCGCCCGGGAACAGGTTTGATTCGCGCCTTTTCCCACATTTTCAAGCAGGGAACCGTTGCCGTTTCACCTGAAAATGCTCTAAGCCATGGGGACATTTTCAATAGATATTAGGTGATCCCTGTGCGCGGCTATTTCGGCATTGGAGCGGAAGAAATTTCCAAACCCATGAATATGGGCAATATCATCCGGTCAGGCCATGCGTTCGGCGCAAGCTTCGTCTTCACAGTGAACGCGTTCTACTCCGTCCGGGCAGCAAAATCCGACACGTCCAAAACACCCAATCACCTGCCTTATTATGAATGGGAAACTGTTGGCGAAATGGCCTTCCCGAAAGGATGCCAATTGGTCGGCATTGAGCTGACGGACGATGCCATCGAGCTTCCCAGTTTCAGGCACCCCTTGAACGCGGCTTACGTCCTGGGGCCAGAACGCGGCAGCTTGTCGGGAGAAATGGTCGCGGCCTGTGATCATGTCATCAAAATTCCAACTGCCTTCTGCCTCAATGTTCAAATTGCCGGTGCCATCGTGATGTATGACCGGGTGAAGTCCATGGGCAACTTCCCTGATCGCGCGTTGATGCCGGGCGCCCCCCGGGAAGAAAAGAAACCCCATCAGCACGGCGGACGGTTCTTACGATCAACCAAACCGCGCAACAACAAGAGTGGTGAAAAATGAGCTTGGGGACAAAAAGCCTTCTTGTTATCGGCCTGTTGCTATCCACCCTCGCCATCGCAGATACAGGTTTCGCCAACACCGCTGAGCCTGCATGGAAGTTCAGTCGTTCCTTCAATGCATGGACACGATCTCTCGACAAGATCGAAACTGACCTCGCAAACCCTGAGCGTGTCGCAGAAACCGACGAAGACTTCCGCGCCGACCTCATAGAGATCAGAGAAAGTGCGGTTGCCGCTCGCGAAACCGCAGATGAATTTGCATCTGGCATAGAAGATCTGCTCGCAGCCCTTGGAGAAGCACCTGTAGAGGGTGAGCCGAAAGAAGCCGCGGACGTTCAACAGAAACGCCGAAAATACGAAGCTGAACTTGCAGACATGCGCGGCCGCGCCGCACAAGCACAACTCATCATGCGCCGTGTCGATACAACCATCCTGCGACTCTCGGGGATTGAGCAGGACCAGGCGGTTGAAACCCTGCTCACGCGCACACCAAGCCCTCTGGGATGGCAAACACTCTCCGCAAGTCCGAGCGAAACAAAAACCTATCTCACGCGGCTTTTCATCACTCCCGGCGAATGGTGGCAAACAGCAACACCGGAGAACCGCGCCCGACTGAGCTCATGGGTGTCCATCACCACCGTGATCGTCCTCCTTGCCCTTGCTCTGTTTTTGCGGCGCAGCCTTGTGCAATGGCTTGGACGGGACGAACGCATCGCTGAGCCAAGCTATACAAGGCGATTGCTGGGTGCGAGCACAGCTGCCCTCGCGAACGGATTGCTGCCTGCCCTTTTTGCAAGCCTCTTGTGGCTCACAGCCAACAGAGCGCTGACCCTGGAACCCGGTCCCTTTTTGGATTTGGTCAATGGCGCAGCAACAGCATTGCTCGTGGTCATTGCAGCGCTCTCACTGCCGAGGGCGGCCCTGTCTCCCTCACAGCCACATTGGCGTGTGGTCCCCATTCGACCCAAATACGCGCGGCGCCTCACACAACGCATCGGCGCTCTGGGTATCCTGTTTGGCGCGGACATCTTCATAAATGCCACAGGCACCGAGGCCGAAAGCGCTTTCCTCGCACTCTACAGCGCCCTGAGCGCAACGCTTGAAGCCATCATCATCTTGGATCTGATGCGACCTGCCCTCTGGCGCGCGGACCCGGAATGGCGGGCAAGCAACCAAACGCAAGAACCATCCCAGGCACCAGAACCACAAACATCACAGCGCCGAACTCTTGCGTGGGAGGCTTTACGTTTTGCACTCAGCCTCATTGTGGTTATCAGCGCTCTCGCCGCCTGGGTCGGCTACACCGCCCTCTCTGTCTACCTCATCGGCAGCCTGATCGGCAGCGCGTTGACCATCGGCGCACTCTTCCTCGCGCGCGCCCTTTTCGCCGAGTGGATTGGCATCATCATGGGCCGCGGAGAAGTCGCCGACTGGCTGAATCTCTCCGACGAGGGAAACGCGACGGTAAGCTTCTGGCTCACCGGGTTAATGCAGCTCGCGATCTATGTTTTCGGCGCCACGCTCATCGCGGCAGTTTGGGGCATCCCGCTAAAAGACCTTTGGATGCTCACATACAACCTCCTAACGGCCATCAGCATTGGCGGCGTCACGATCTCCGTCGCGGATATCTCAGAAGCCATTTTGATTTTCGTCGTAACCCTGCTGGTCTTCCGGTTGATCAAAAGAGTATTGCGGGACACCGTATTGCCCCAGACGCGGCTGGACGCTGGCGCGCAATACTCCATTGCCACAATATTCGGCTATATCGGGATCGTCACGGCTGTCTTGATGGCAGCATCAGCTCTGGGTGTTGAATTCCAAAACCTGATCATCATTGCCGGTGCTCTCTCCGTCGGCATTGGCTTTGGTCTGCAAAACATTGCCAACAATTTCATCTCCGGGCTGATCCTTCTCTTTGAGCGCCCGATTAAAGTGGGGGATCTCATCGAAATCGGCGACACGCTGGGTCACATCACACACATCAACGTCAGGCGCACCGAGGTGGAGACATTTCAACGCGCAGAAGTGATGATCCCAAACTCCGAACTGGTTTCAACCTCTGTCATCAACTGGACCCACTCTGACCGCAAAGCCCGGCTGGAAATAAATGTGGGTGTCGCCTACGGGTCCGACACCGAGCTCGTGCGCGAGACATTGTTGAAGGCAGCAGGGAATACCGACAAGATCGTCACCTGGCCCGAAGCCGACGTGCTTTTTCTCGACTTTGGCGACTCAAGTCTCAACTTCCAGCTGCGCTGCTTTACGAGCGATGTTTCATCCCGCATTACCACCGCATCCAAGTTGCGCTTCGAAATAGACAGGTTGTTCCGGGAGGCGGGCATCACAATTCCGTTCCCGCAACATGTCATTCATATGGCAGACGGTGGCGATCACGAGAAATAACATCCCAAAAGCGGGTGGCAAAGAGATGCCGGGACCGGTATGATTCCCCTCAGCCTTTTGGCTAGGGGGTCTTAAAAGCGTGTTGCACCTTGCTGGAATCCTTTAGGAGCTAAAAACCGCGTACACGTAGCGCGATTTTTGGCTCCGATTAGATGCAACACGCTCTAGGCAAGACAGATGGAAAAATGATGCGGTTTTCTCAGCTTACGAAACTATTCCTCACCACAGTAGCAGCGGCATGCTTTGGCATTGCAGCAGCGGCAGCCGAGGAGCCAAAACTGTTGGGCAAATACACAGACTGGGCTGCTTACAGCTTCGGGTCCGGTTCCAGCCGAATTTGCTACGTATTGTCAGAGCCCAAAGAAATGCGGCCACGTGGCGCAAACCGGGGCGATGTGTTCTTGATGATCACGCACCGTCCGGGCCAGAACGTGACCAACGAAGTGTCCATGCGCGCGGGCTATCCGTTTGCAGAGCGCTCAAAACCATTTGCGCAGGTCGGCTCAGACAAGTTCCAGATGTTCAGCGGTGTGTCAGAAGGTGGCGAGAACCGCTACTGGGCATGGCTCGAAAACACCAATGACGAAGATCGGATGGCATCGGCCATGCGGCGCGGCAGCTCCATGACCCTGAAGGGCACGTCAGAACGGGGCACCCTCACCACTGATCGCTACTCATTGTCGGGCATTTCAGCCGCGTTGAACAAGATCGACGCCACCTGCAAGTAGTCAAAAACAGCAGATTTCTGGGGTTCTGGTAGGAAATTCAGACCACCGGACGGGTGGGATGGCGCGTCAGGGTGTGCCCATGCTATGACGCGCGCTCACGAGACCCCAGAGAGAGCCACATGGCAACCGTCCTCGACACCACATCTAAGAAGAAGCCGAAAAAGGCCCGGCCGCCCCGCGCCACCGCGCCGACAGGGCCCCTGCCGCTGATCGGTCTCAACCGGGAAGAGCTCGGGCAGGCTTTGCGGTCGGTTGGCATTGCCGAGAAGCAGGTCCGCATGCGCGTTGGCCAGCTTTGGAACGCGCTCTATCACCATGGGCACAAAGATTTTGCAGACGTCACCACCCTGTCGAAAGACTTACGGGCCAAGTTTGCAGAGAGCTTCTCCCTTGCCCGCCCGGAAATCGTCACAGAACAGATTTCTTCCGACGGCACCCGCAAGTGGCTTATTCGCCTGCCTTCAACCGACCCGCGCGCACCGGCACCAGAAGTCGAAGCGGTCTACATCCCCGAAGAGACACGCGGGACATTATGTATTTCGAGCCAGGTCGGCTGCACGCTCAACTGCACTTTCTGCCATACGGGCACCCAGAACCTGGTCCGCAACCTGACCGCTGGCGAAATCGTCGCTCAGGTGCTCATTGCCCGCGATGCCCTGGAAGAATGGCCAACACCGCAGGAAGGTCGCAAGATCACCAACGTCGTGCTCATGGGCATGGGCGAACCACTTTATAATTTCGACAATGTGAAACAGGGAATGGAGATTGTCTCCGACGGAGAAGGTCTCTCCATCTCCAAACGCCGCATCACTCTCTCGACCTCCGGCATTGTTCCGGTGATCGAACGCGTGGGGAACGAGATGGGTGTTATGCTCGCCATCTCCCTTCACGGCGTCAACAATCCGACCCGCGACAAGCTTGTCCCCATCAACAAAAAATACTCCCTCAACGAGCTGTTGAAGGCGTGCAAAGAATTCCCCGGCGTGTCCAACGCCAGACGCATTACCTTTGAATATGTGATGCTGAAGGGCGTGAACGACAGTCTGGCAGATGCCAAAGAACTGGTTCGCCTGCTCAAAGGCATTCCCGCAAAGATAAATCTCATCCCGTTCAATGCCTGGCCGGGCGCCCCTTATGAATGCTCGGAGTGGGAACAGATTGAGAAGTTTGCGGAGATCGTGAACAAAGCAGGCTATGCAAGCCCCATCCGCACACCCCGGGGGCGTGACATTATGGCAGCCTGCGGTCAGTTAAAATCAGCCAGCGAAAAAATAAAAGCGAGCCAAGTCGCGACTTAACGCGCAACCGCCTAACCCCAATTTCACGGACGCTGTTCTGTTGCGGCAAAGCTTGGCCGCGCCACAAGTCCTGCCATCCATTCTCGCGTCTTCGGTGCGGTGCGAAGCGCGTCCTGCCCTTCGTTGGTCAGGCTCACATAGACAAGATTTGGCAACACGAAGAGATCGGCCAGACTAAGCTCATCGCCCACAAGGAATGGCGTTTCTTTCAACGTCTTTTCCAACACCCCAACCTGCAGGTTGAGCGCAGGTAGAGACGCCGCAACAAGGTCATGATCGACAGGCTCGCCCTGCATGGGTGCCAACAAGAGCGGCTTTACAATACCGGCCATCATTGTCGGAAAGAAATAGGCGTTGGTGAGACTGATCCATGTCAGCATCTGAGCATGTGCGCGTGGCTCTGATGGCGACAGGGAAGGCCCCTCGAAAGCACGGTCCACATAATCTGCAATGGCCAGCGTTTCATAAATCATCACATCGCCATGTTGCAGCACCGGCATTTTCTCAAACGGATGAAACGCGCGAAATCCCTTCCCCTTTTCATCCAGAGCCTCGACCCTGTAATCGACCTGCTTTTCCTCGCAGACCAGACAGGCAATCCGCAGATAAAGACTTAATGCACGTGAATGAAGAATTAGATCTGGCATCTCAAATGTCCCTGTAGTGTCTGCACCTGAGATCAGCATGGTCGCTCCAAAATCAAGGCTGGTTCCCCCCAAAGCTCAAACTCAAAGCCCCAATTGGCTCTTCCCTACAAAAGCCTCTTCATACAGATTGTATGAAAAAGGAGGGCGCGTTAGGGTGCCCACCAAACACCTTTAAGCGAGGAAGCCCCCATGACCAGTCCGCACCTCACCGTCAAAGAAATCTGGCGCTACCCGGTAAAGTCCATGCAGGGCGAACGGCTCCCCGAGACAGTTCTGACATCGGGCGGCATCCCTCTCGACAGGGGGTGGGCCGTGCGCGATGAAGCCACACAAACCATTGTGGGTGCCAAAAAAATCGCAGGCCTTCTCAACTGCTCTGCCCGCTACATCGAGAGCAGCAATGCGGGCACCGTTCCCCATGTCGTGATCACATTGCCGGATGGCAGCACCGTCCGCTCGGACGATGAGAAAGTCCATGCGGCACTTACCAATGCGCTTGGCCAGGACGTGACGCTCTGGCCGCTCCAGCCCGCCGACAATAAGGAACACTATCGCACCAAGAATGTGCCTGAAGACATGGAGGCGGAACTCCGCGCCATCTTCGCATTGGAAGCCGATGAGCCCCTCCCGGACCTTGGGGCGTTTCCCCCTGATATATTGGCGGAGCTCATGGAGTTCGCGACGCCGGTCGGCACCTATTTTGATGCCTTCCCTCTCGACATTCTGACAGAGGCCTCCCTCCGCCATCTGCAAACGCTTACACCCGACTCCAACCTGGACATACGTCGCTTCCGCCCCAACATTGTCGTGAGCGACAGCGGCAACACCGTCGCGCTTGAAGAAGCCTCATGGGTGGGACGGTCTGTGTCCATTGGCAATGCATCCGTTGAAGCGGTGATGGAATGTCCCCGTTGCATTATGACCACCCGCGCACAAGGCGACCTGCCCCGCGACGCCGCCATCATGCGGGCGATGGTCGCCCACACCGCTCAGAACCTGTCAGTCTATTGCAACATAGGAAAGCCAGGCCGCGTGGCGGAGGGCGACAGCGTTGCCCTGGCCTAGCCCCTAATTCTTCGCCGCCTCTGACACTGCCCATGCAATGGCCGTTTCCATACGATCATTGCCCCAGAACAGCTCGTCACCAACCGTGAAGCTCGGCGCACCAAAAAGTCCCTTTTCCCAGGCACCTTCGGTTTGTGCTTTCAAGCGATCCTTATTGTCTTGGGCATAAGCGCGTTCAAGCGTCGTGGTGACATCCAGCTTCAAGGTCGAGAGCAGATCGGCAAGCACCCCGTCATCTGAGATGAGGGCGCCATCCACAAAATTTGCTTGGTAAACCGCGCGCGCAAAGTCTGCCCCCCACCCTTCATCCATGCCAAGAAGCGCGATGCGTGCCGCCTTCAGCCCGTTTTGCGGAAAAACAGTGGGCTTTTTGAAGTCCAACCCATCCGCTTCACAAATACGCGCCATGTCGCGCCACATATAGCGGCCCTTCTGCTCGTAAACGTTGAAGGGCGAGTCCGCGAGGCCCTGTTTGCCAAACACCGGGCCGAGAAGGAAAGGCCTCCAGATCACCGCCACCTTGGCGGCGGCAGCCACCCGCTCCACCCGCATCGCAGCCGGATAGGAATAGGTACTCGCAAACTCAAACCAAAACTCCACTGCAGTCATGTAACCCCCTTAAAACGCCCACCATCATATCGAGCGCTTGTTTCTTGTTGCCACCCACTCTATCAAATGCGCTTCGCGAAACCAGATCGGGATATCCATGCCGCCTCTCCGCCAGTTTGCTGAACATCCCCAACGTCAAAATCTGAACGATGAGGTTCATTCCAGGCCCCCGGCAGATGTTCCGGGCGCGCTGATCTGTTCGCATTTGGCGTTTGTCACTGGCGAAAACGGCCATGCCGAAGAGAAGGTCTCGCTGAAATCTCTCGCAAGCCTTTTTGGCGCGGCCATCCCGGAGAGCTTTGGCAATCACCTCACCCTTGATCTCGGCCCTTTCCAACTGACCTGGGAGAGGCACACAGAGTTTTCTACCTATACATTTTTTGAACAGCTGCACGGCACAGACCAGACCGCCGCGCCATTTGACCACGCCCCCGTTGCCCGCATTCCAGACAGATGGCGCGAGCAGATGAACGGCGAACTTCTGGTCGCCATCAACCTGATGGTGATCCCACAGCCTGAGGTCGCCACCCCGGATTTCTTACGCACCATCTTTGGTGACAACACCCTCGTTGGGGGCTCGCTGGCGGGGGGAGGCGCATCTGCCTGGACAGACCTCACGCTCGATGCACAAGGCTGCTCCCGCATCCTGGTGGCAAATGAGAGCCTGAAACCAGCGCGCGCCGGACGCCTTGTCCAACGTCTCTTGGAAATCGAAACCTACCGGATGATGGCGCTTATGGCCTTTCCGCTCGCCCGCGCCATCGCCCCTGAGATCTCCGGCATGGAACAGGAGCTCGCAACCATCGCCGGTGAGACAACCAGCATCACGACACTTGCTGACGAGCAACGCCAGCTTGGACAGCTCACGGCACTTGCCGCACGTATTGAAACCATGACCGCGCGGACAGATTTTCGTTTTTCTGCCTCCCGCGCCTATCACGCACTCGTCGAAGAGCGGATCGCAGATCTGGGAGAGACAAAGCTCGCCGGCATCCAACAGCTCGCAACCTTCATGGACCGCCGCTTGAGCCCAGCCATGCGCACCTGTGCGTCGGTCGCAAGCAGGCTGGATACGCTCTCAGAACACATTTCCCGTGCATCAGGTCTCTTGCAAACCCGCGTGGAGATTGCCGTTCAGGAGCAGAACCAAAACTTGTTGGCATCGATGGACTCCCGTGTGCGGATGCAGCTGCGGTTACAGGAAACCGTTGAGGGGCTCTCCGCAGTTGCCATCTCTTACTACCTGTTGGGCATTGTAAATTACATGCTGAAAGCCGCTGCCAAAGTTGGCAGTCCCATCGACCCGACATTGGCAACCGGCATCGCGGCCCCCTTTGTCATAGGTGCCGTCTATTACGGCGTCCGCCAGGTGCGCAAACGTCTTACCCGCGCCAAATAAAATGCGTGATGAGTGTTGCGATCAGCGCCAGGGCTGCCAGCAGCGCGAACGCCACCGAAAACGAAAATGCCCCCATAAGAATCCCGACCAACGGGTAGAGCACTAACCACGCACAATGCGACAAGGCATATTGAGCGGCAAATAGCTCCGCACGATGGGTCGCGTCCGACGCCCGCGTGATCACCCGCCCCACGGGGGTCATGGCAAGCGCTGTTCCAAATCCCATCAGGGCCCAGCAAAAAATGAAAACGGGAAAATTTGGCGTGCCCGCAGACAAGAGCAGTGCCGCCCCGACAATCACCCCGCCACCAAACATGGCGGAAAGATCCGAACCCCGGTCAAGGAGACGCGGCAACAATAGCGCAGCAAGGATTGAGCCCGCACCGAAGCCCGTCATCGCAAGCGCCACCTGTGCGTCGGCAAGCCCCAAGCCATTTTTGACATAGAGCACTGTCCCAACAATCGCGGCCGCACTTCCCGTCGCAATCGCAAAATAGAGAACAAAGACACCACGCAGCTCCCGATTGCCGAAATAGAGACGCAGACCGCGCGTGACTTTCTGGAACGGACGGGGAACCACTCCCTCACCCTCTGGCACAGGCGTTGGCAGACGCGTTGCAAAAAGCAATGCGGCGGACAAGAAAAAGGCCACTGCATTCACCTCAAACAAAAAGTCGAAAGTCGCAAACCCCAAAAAGAGCGCCGCAAGCAGAGGGCTCGCCACGTTCTCCAAGTCAAAGGCAATCCGGCTGTAGGAAAGGGCTTTCGTGTATTGCCCCTCGTCTGTCAGCACGTCTGGCACCGTTGCCTGAAAGAGCGGATTGAATGCCCCTTCTGCTGCAGCAATCACCGCAACGAGCGTATAGACCTGCCATGTGGCATCGATGAAGGGGTAGAGCGCAATCAGCGCCGCCCTGAAGAGATCAAGAGAGCCAAGCAGGGCGCGGCGTGGCAACCGGTTGGCATAGGCGCCAGCAAAGGGCGCCACAATGATCTTCACCGCCATTTTGAGGCCAAGAGCGCCCCCAAGAACCACGCCCGCCTGGGCCGGGTCCAGCTCGTAGACAAGGAGCGCTAAAGCCACCGTCGTGAGCCCCATCCCCACCAGTGCCAGCGCTTGGGCGGCAAATAGCCGCCGAAAAGTGGGATTTCTTAAAGGTGAGAGAGCGGTCATCTTCCTTAGATACCCGATCCTGACGGCAGATCCCAGAGATCGCCCCAATTCTCATGGTGACCGGTGCTCACAGCGCTTGCGAGGGTCCTTGAATTGCCTATAGTGCGCGAAAATCACCACCCTTAAGGCTGGACACATGAGCGACATCAACAAAGTCGTACTCGCCTATTCTGGCGGTCTCGACACCTCGATCATCTTAAAATGGCTTCAGGAAGTCTATGAGTGCGAGGTCGTGACATTCACCGCAGACCTTGGCCAGGGCGAAGAGCTGGAGCCTGCCCGCAAAAAAGCAGAAATGCTGGGCATCAAGGAAATCTACATTGAGGACGTGCGCGAAGAATTTGTCCGCGACTATGTCTTCCCCATGTTCCGGGCCAATGCACTTTATGAAGGCGTTTACCTGCTGGGCACCTCCATCGCCCGCCCGCTCATCGCCAAACGCCAGATCGAGATCGCAGCTGAAACCGGTGCCGACGCCGTCTGCCATGGCTCAACCGGCAAAGGTAACGACCAGGTTCGTTTTGAGCTGGGCTATTACGCCCTGAACCCGGAGATCAAAGTCATTTCACCCTGGCGGGAATGGGATCTCGATTCCCGGACCAAGCTGATTGAATATGCTGAGAAGCATCAGATTCCGATCGCCAAAGACAAGCGCGGCGAGGCACCCTTCTCGGTGGATGCAAACCTTCTGCACATTTCAGCTGAAGGCAAAGTGCTGGAAGATCCAGCTGTTGAGGCCCCGGAATATATTTACAGCCGCTCTGTCTCACCGGAAAATGCGCCTGACAAACCAACCTATATCGAGGTCGGGTTTGAAAAAGGCGACCCGGTCTCCATCGACGGCGTGGTCATGAGCCCGGCAACACTGCTGACCAAACTGAATGAGTATGGTGGAGCCAATGGCATTGGTCGTCTTGATCTCGTGGAGAACCGGTTTGTCGGCATGAAGTCCCGCGGTGTTTACGAGACACCAGGCGGCACCATCCTGCTCGCCGCACACCGGGGCATCGAATCGCTTACCCTTGACCGCGGCGCGGCCCATCTCAAAGATGAGCTGATGCCGCGTTACGCAGAGCTTCTCTACAATGGATTCTGGTGGAGCCCTGAACGCGAAATGCTGCAAGCCCTGATCGACACATCTCAGGAATGTGTAGCCGGCACTGTCCGACTGAAACTCTATAAAGGCTCTGCAACCGTTGTCGGCCGGTCCTCCCCCTATTCCCTGTACTCCGAAGAACATGTGACGTTTGAAGAGGACACGGTCTACGACCAGCGCGACGCGCAAGGCTTTATTAAGCTGAACGCTCTACGCCTGCGTCTCCTCCAAGCCCGTAACAACCGGATCAAATAATGCGTATCGACGAAATCCCCATTGGCGTTAACCCCCCCTACGACCTCAATGTCATCATCGAAGTTCCTCACGGTGGCCATCCCGTAAAGTATGAGCTCGACAAGGCCTCAGGCACACTCTTCGTGGATCGTTTCATGCACACTGCGATGAATTACCCATGCAATTACGGCTTCGTGCCGCACACCCTGTCAGATGATGGCGACCCGGTGGATGTCCTTGTCGTGAGCCGCATTCCCGTTGTGCCCGGCGCTGTTATTCGCTCGCGGCCCATTGGCGTTCTTCTGATGGAAGACGAAGCAGGTCAGGACGAGAAGATCCTCGCAGTCCCCGTCGATGCGCTGAACCCCTATTACAAGGACGTCTCCTCCTACCGGGACATGCCAAAAATTCTGCTCGACCGCATTGCCCACTTCTTCGATCACTATAAGGATCTGGAAGAAGGCAAATGGGTGAAGGTTGATCGCTGGGGATCTGCGGAAGAAGCCGTCGATCTCATCCGCAAAGGCATCGAAGCCGCCAAGAAATAGGTCCCTCGATAGACAAATTCAAAGCCGGTCTTTCTGAGACCGGCTTTTTTTGTGGGCAACCCTAACCATCAGCAGACAGCGCCAGAATGCGACTGATTTCCGTCAGCGACCTCCCACTTTCCCTGAGCCATTCGTTGAACGCTTCCTGCGTCGCAACGCGTGCCTTTTTGGATGTGGGGGCCTTATCGACAACACCGGCCTGTTTTAGCGCGGCAACGACGGAGGGCGACATGACCCAACTATCCACACCGGCAAATCTCAAAAAGAACTGAGCAGACCCTCCAGACATACGGCTTGCCCGTTTCTTCAACGTGTCGAGAAGGTCGATATAGTTTTCAGGTTTGGAACCGGCGAAGAAGGCACCAGCACTTCCATGTTCCCGGGCAATCTCCGTGATAAAGCGCGCATTCTCAATGGTTGCTTTGATCTTCGCCCCGTTTCGAACGATGCGCGTGTCTGAAACGAGTTGGCCCAGTTCTTCATCAGCAAAAAAGGCAACACGCGGCGGATTAAACCCTTCAAAGGCTTCTTCAAAGCCAGGCCACTTACTCTCAACAACTTTCCAGGAAAAACCCGCCTGGAAGACGGCCTTGGTCATCCCTGCAAGCCAGCGATCATCCGGCATTTTTTTAAGGGCCGCTTTTGATTTTGGTTTCATGAGCTGCGAGGCGACCGCTTCTTCGCCGCCGTGCCGCTTGCATGCCCGCTCATAGATTATATCGAACGCCTGCATACCATCCTCGCTCTATACGTGGCTGGTTATGGAAGAGACCAGCCTGGCTCCTCACCCACAACATGACCTGCAATTTCCTGCACCAAAGCGCCCGCAGTCGATGAGTTTGTCAAAATAACAATGCCCGCCCGTCGACGCGGGTCCACCACCATCAAAGATTGAAATCCGGGATTAGATCCCCACTGCCACATCGTGCGTCCCATCTGGCCGTCCCGTGTACCCAGACCCAGGCCCCATCCAATGCCCCGTCCGATCAGCACAGGCTCGGTGGGTATTTGGTCACGCAATGGTGCACCAGTTATCTTACCCCCCAGCAGGCCTTCAACGAAGAGTCCCATGTCATGAGCGCTCGCGCGCAGCGACGAAGCAGGATTGACCACATCCCCGGCCATCGCGGGGACCGGCATATTGCGCTCCATAAAGAACAGACTGACCGTGAACACAAGTCCAATGGCGATGGCAACAGCAACGGGATTGGTCTGCTGTCCACCACGGGACAGGGTGCCATCCGCTGGCCCCAGCAAGCCGAGAAAGGCAAAAACGAGGATCAACACCAGGGAGCCAAGAAAAAGCACCAACAGATAGAACGAGACATAGCCCAGAACAAAGAGCAAACCCCACCCGCCCAGCAAAAGCCAAATCAGTCCAAGCGTCCCCAACACGGAGAGGACAATAGCGGGAGCAAAATCAACAGGCTCGAGCTTCATCCGATTGAAACCAAAGCGCACAGCCAAGACAGTGATAATGAAAAATGCCGCAAGAAGACCAAGAAGAGGCACAAAAAATGCGAGCAGGGTTTGGTAGAAGGGCACAAAGCCACGCGCAACAGTCGGCACCAATGGCTCAGCCAACCCAAATCCGGAAGACGCCATGCCCAAAGGCCCCAGAACCCTGGCGCGCATCAACGCCCCAAAAGATTTTTCATCTGTCTGGGCCATCACATGACCCAGATACATAAAGCCTACGCCAGAATATGAAAAACGCGCACCCGGCTCTGTCCAACTTTCATCGCTACAACAGCGGATAAAGTTTGAAAGCCCTGACGTATGTGTCAGCACATGGCGAAGCGTGATCAATGCATGATCATCCCCATCACCAAGCCATGGGCCTTCGAGCTTTGCGCCCAAGGGCGCGTCCAGAGCGAGTTTTCCTTCCCGCACAAAGGAAAGAGCGCCAACAGCCGCGACAGGCTTGCCAAGCGACGCTGCTTCAAAAAGCGTGTTGGGCGTAACCGGAACCTCACCCAGAACATCCGCCGTGCCATAGCCTTGTTCAAAGACAATCTGACCATCGGCGACAACGGCAATGGACATCCCCCGAACATCTTCCTCTGACATCCGGCGCGGCAGATAGATGGAGAGAGCCCGCGCCATGTCCTCGCGCGGCCAGCTGAGCATGCCGCCTTCTTGATTCGACGCACTCACACTCGTCGGGACGACGAGACAAGAAAGCATCACCGTCAGAACTGTCAGCAGCAGTTTTGTCTGATGCACGGAAGACCCCTTATCACTTCAATCGAGTGGCATACGTGGTATTTGGAAATTCAACCGAAGCGCGTCGATCTGCGAAATAACATCCGGGGCGAGTGGCCCCTTTGCAGCGCCAGCGACAAGCGCGTCCAACTCCACACGGTTTTTAACACCAAGAATAACGGTATCAACGCCCTCCATCGCAAGCGCATAACGATGCGCAAGCACAGCAGGGTCCTCTCCCAGTTCCACTGCAAGCGCTCTATAAGGCGCAGCCTTCTTAAAGTCCGCTTTTTCTTCCGGGGCCGCCTCCCGGTCGAGCGCACTTGTCAACGCGCCAGCCTGCACAGCGCGAATGCCTAGAACACCAACGCCGTTATTCACCGCAGTTCGCACAATATTGCGAGGTTCTGGAGGCTCTTCAAAGCGCTTCATGTTTCCCGCACTGTCCATCAAGTTCGTGACGGCTTGCACGACAGCAGGGCGCACATCTGCGCGCATTGCATCCATTATGCTCTTTGGCAGCCCCGTTCCCGTGATCCCCCAATCACCGATCAGGCCTTTTTCCTTCAGCTTCTCAAAGGCGGGAACGACATGCGCCTCATAAAGCGACCAACTGGTTGCAAACCTTTGTTGCATCTCGGTATCGCGTACATAGACATATTCATCGGGGCAGATATTTGAATGCAGGAAGAAGAGATCAACCTTCTCGATTTTCATCGTCTCCAACGAGCGCAGGAGGGATTTTTCCATCTTCGGATACACGTCTTCGGCAGGAGGCGAACCCAAATAGCACTTGGTGGTAAATCGCGTGCCCGCCGGTGCATGTCCCCCAAAGGCCTCACCAAACACAGCTTCCGCTTCACCACGACCATAAAGCGGAGCGGCATCATAAAGAGAAATCCCAGCATCCGCCGCCGCCCGCACTGTCGCAACAGCTTCTTCTCGGGACGTTTCCCCCCACACTTGACCAAGGCCGCCACCGCCCAACGTCAAAGCGCTGACGGGCCAGAGAGATCCGAGTGTGCGGGTTTCCATGCGTGTTCCTTTACGAGAGATCAGCCGGGGGCGTGATGCCATTTTGCATACAGGCCGCCACAACCGTATTGCGAATAAGGCAGGCCACCGTCATCAATCCCACACCACCCGGGACTGGGGTAATCGCGCCAGCGCGTGACAGCGCGGCCTGATAATCCACATCACCAACAAGGCGGGTCTTGCCTTCGCCCTTATCAGGAGCAGGCACCCGGTTAATGCCAACGTCAATGACGACAGCCCCTTCCTTGATCCAGCTTCCTTCAACCATTTTCGGACGCCCCACCGCCGCGACCAGAACATCGGCCTGACCGATAATCTCCGGCAGATTTTTAGTTCGCGAGTGCGCAATGGTCACCGTGCAGTTTTCATTGAGCAGCAATTGCGCAACCGGCTTGCCAACAAGGTTCGAGCGCCCCAAAACAACCGCATGCTTGCCCGAAAGCCCGCCCTCAACACTTGCCCGCGCCATGATGAGGCAGCCAAGGGGCGTACAAGAGACAAGCCCCGGCAGGCCTGAAGACAGACGCCCCGCATTCAACGGGTGAAGCCCGTCCACATCTTTGGCTGGATCAATCGTGTCAATCACGGTCTGCTGTGAAATCTGATCGGGAACCGGGAACTGCACCAGCACGCCGTGAACATCTTCATCCGCGTTCAGCGCACGCACCCGGTCAAGAACCTCTTCCTCGCTCGCATCCGCCGGCAACCTGAATTCAATGGAGTGCATACCCGCTTCCCGGGTCGCAATGCCTTTATTGCGCACATAAACTTCAGAGGCAGGATCTTCCCCCACCAGAACAACGGCAAGACCGGGTGTGATCCCGTGCTCTCGTTTTAGCCAGGCAACATGGCCCGCGACCTTCTCCCGGAGCTGGGAAGAAAAAACCTTGCCGTCTATTCGTGTCGCGTCTGTCATCTGTACCAAATATCCATCGGAGTATTATGTATCAAGCTGACGGAACCATGCCGCCAGAAAGGCCATCTGGTCTTCCGGGTTACCCGCCAGAAGAACTGTTTTGTTTCTATCCTTTTCACCCGAGACAATCGAGAGGGAAGCACGCGGCACCTGCCAGCTTTTCGCCAGCAGTTTCACCACCGCAGCATTCGCCTTGCCCTTATCAGGAATCGCCGACACCCGGATCTTGAGCGCCAACCCGTCCTGATCCCGTGCGACAAGTCCGTCGACCCTGTCAGCCGCAGCGTTGGGGATCACCCGTAAGGCAATAAGAACGCCTTCAGCGGTCTGCCGATAGGCTTGGCTCCTCAGAGCCCCGCCCGAACCGAACCAAACAGCTCCAGAACCAGATTTTGGAGGAAAATCAGCCCCAGAATGAGGACAACCGGCGACACATCCACGCCGCCAAGGTCTGGCATGATCCTGCGAATGGGCCGAAGCGCCGGCTCCGTCAGCCGATGGAGAATGTCGACAACCGTGTAAACAAAGCGATTCTGCGGATTTATGACATTGAACGCGATGAGCCAGCTGAAGATCGCGCTGGCCACAACAACGTAGATGTAGAGATTGATGACCTGATAAACCAGGATGAGAATAGATTGCATGAGAACCGCCGCCAGTTTCGTTGCCTACGTCAAAATACTGCTCGTGTTTAGCACGGATTTTGAGCGGCGACACCCTGCGGAGCGACGTCGCACCGGACTTCCTAGACGTCTGAAACCCCAATCGTCTGCCCCGCCGCGTCAACCGCCGCCCGTTTAACCGACTGGGCAATCAAGGTCGCGAGACCTGGGTCAGCCACAGCGCGGGAGATGGTGAGCCCTCCGATCAATGTCGCTAACATCGCCCATGCCCGTCCATGACGCTCATCGGGCGCGCGATCCTCTACGGACCCCTCAAGCCCGCCCGCGATCAGATCAGCGATGATCCGCATCTTCTCCTCATAAGTTTCACGCAATCCGGCCTCTGATCTTGCCACCTCAGGCGACAAGCTCGTCATCGCACATCCGCATTCCAGATCTTCCCGATGAGCTTGCCCTAAATAATAGTCGGCGAACGCGATGACCCACCCGGCACCATTCTCAGCCTGAAAAACAGGAATTGCTTCAATCACCTCATCCAGCCCTTGCTCAAGGGCTGCGGTGAAGGCGCCGTCTTTGGAGCCGAAATGGGCATAAAAGGCCCCAGAAGTGACCCCTGCTGCTTTGGCAATACCGTCAACACCGATCCCGGCATAGCCATTGCGACGAAAATTTCGGCCTGCCGCTTCAAGCATTTTTTGGTGCGTTTTCTCTCTTTTCGACAGCTTTTCAAGCATCCCGGTCTCCCAAAATATATCGATCGGTATTTTTCCACTTGAAATATAACGATCCCTACATAAATGGCAATTATAGCGATCGTTATATAATGACGATCAGCGATACCTCCCAAGAGCACAACCGCATGGAGACTATTATTATGATTAGAAATACCCTCTACGGACTGATCGCCGTTGCAGCGATTTTGATCTCAAGCGCACCCCAATCTCAGGCGGCAGAAGATGTCTGTCTTCCTATTGGGGGTGTCGCCATCCCCAATTTCTTCAGCGAAGGGGAAGGTCGACCGATCATCATTTCTGCCTCATTGACCGGCAGCGTCAGCAATGCGGCCGGAAAGATTCTGGCCCAGCGGGAAACACCCACCGGTCTCGAAATGGATATGGAGCATTATTTCGGCAGAGATGATGGTGGCGCATTCTTAACGAAAGACTTGGGCATCCTTACAGCTGTGCCGGGAAAACCAGGTCGTTACATGATCGAAATAACCTATGACATCCAGGAGGACGTCACCCGCGGTACGCTGAAGGGATATGCCGGTCAGTTCAACTCTTATGGGCTGGTTGATCTTCGAGACCCGGAAAACCTTGTCGGCCTTGTTCGCTACCATGGCAAAATCTGCAAATAGCCCCTATCGGCGCCGATTGTCTACTGCAGTTGGCGCCGACACGCCCAATGATTTGACCCTACAAAGACGCTCGCCACAGACACCTCCCACGCAGGAAGCTGAACCAAACCAGCGCCATCGTGCTAGGGTTCGCCCAATTCAAAACCCGCCGCCAAGGTCCAAAACCTCGCAAGGCGGCACTATTTGCTAACGGGAGAATAAAATGACCAAAGGTCTACAAATGTTGTCGAAAATCAGCAAAGCAGGAGAGCTCGCACTCTTGCTCGCTGAAGTAGATGTTCCCACACCGGCCAAAGACCAGGTGGTGATCCGTATCGAAGCTGCCCCCATCAATCCCTCAGATATGGGGCCGATGTTTGGTCCAGCTGCTGTGACAGATGGCAAAGCCGGGACCGTTGGCGGGCACCCTGCCTTCACCGCCCCCGTTCCTGAAAAACGCCTCGGCATGGTGCGCTCACGGCTAGACATGACCGTCCCCGTCGGCAATGAAGGCGCAGGCACAGTCATCGCCGCTGGTGAGGATGCAGCCGCACAAGCCTTGATGGGAAAAATCGTCTCTGCAACGTCCGGTGCCTCTTACGCACAATATGTATGTGTCCCGGCTGCCGCCTGCCTTGTTCACAATGATGGCACGACTGCAAAGGAAGCCGCCTCGAGCTTCGTCAATCCGCTGACTGCCCTTGGCATGGTCGAAACAATGAAACTGGAAGGCCACAAGGCGCTCGTGCACACCGCAGCCGCCTCAAACCTTGGTCAGATGTTGAACAAGATCTGCCTGGCCGACGGCGTTGATCTCGTCAACATCGTGCGCAAACAGGAACAGGCTGATCTCCTGAAATCGCTCGGTGCTAAATATGTGTGCGACTCGTCCAAAGAGAGTTTCCTGGATGATCTCACCAACGCCCTTGAAGCAACCGGAGCAACGATTGCCTTCGACGCGACCGGCGGCGGTCGCCTTGCCGACAATATTCTGGCATCAATGGAACGTGCAGCCAGCAGAGACGCAAGTGGCCTCAACACGTATGGCTCCTCAACCATGAAACAGGTCTACCTCTATGGCGGCCTCGATCTCTCTCCAACAACGCTGAACCGCGGCTATGGCATGTCTTGGAGTGTTGGGGGGTGGCTGCTTCCCTTGTTCCTGGGACGAGTTGGCCCGGCAAAAACCGCTGAATTGCAAAAGCGGGTCGCAGACGAAATCAAGACGACATTCGCCAGTGCTTACACCGCTGAATTGTCACTTGAAGACGCACTCACGCCTGACAATGTCTTAACCTATGTTGCCAAGAAGACCGGCGAGAAATATCTGATCAACCCTGCCAAGGGACACTGATCACCTAAACTTCCCTGTCGGCGTTCGCCTCTCTATTTGCCGGACGCCGACAGATCTACGCTCATCCCAGACGCGTCACGCAGCAGCTGAGATCGCACGGCGATAGAGATGCCAGGTCGTATGCCCCAGCACGGGCAGAACGACAAGAAGCCCCAAGAAGAAGGGGACACAGGCAACGAGCACAGTCAGCGTCACAATCACTCCCCAGCCAAGCATCACAATCGGACTTGCGACAACCGCTTTCACGCTCGTGATCATCGCCGTCACCACATCCAGACTGCGGTCCATCAAAAGCGGCATGGAAAAAACAGTGATCGAGAACAAGATCAGCGCCAACGCCGCACCCACAACATGGCCTATGCCCAAAAACACCCACCCTTCCTCGGTCGTAAGGAGGACGGTCAGAAACTCTTGCAGGCTCGCAAAAGAGACAAGTCCCAGACAAAGCGCGATGAGAAGCCGAACCTGATACATCCAAATCCAGAAGACAAAGAGCATTACAAAAGCCATCCAGGAAAGCTCCCGGCGGCGTTGCGCCCACATCGTTGAAATGACATCCGACCAGCGTGGACGAGCGCCTTGCTCCAGTACACGGCTCACCTCATAGATGCCCGCAGCCGCAAAAGGCCCCACCAGCGGAAAACCGATGGCAAACGGATACGCCATCCAGGGCGCATCAGACGCAAAAAGGCTGAGCACAATGGTCAAGCCGATGAGCGCAAAAACAGCGCCCAGCCCCAGACCGATAAGAGGAGCGCGCGCAAAGTCCGAGAGCCCCAATTGCAGACACTCGCGCACATCCCGAGCGGTGAGCGGATTGACATCTGGCATCCCCGGCACCGGTTTTCTTACTGGAGCCTCACTCATTTCCACCTCCCCAGTTGATTGAGCTATCCCTGCGAGAACGCCAAACCACCCCGTTCAGACCAGAGCGGGAGCATTCAATCAGAGACTGTAGCGAGGATGGCAGGTTTTACGAAAGGTGCATTGTGGGAGATCAATTCTCCGCGCTAGCCTTAAGGTGTCCTGGTGAGTAGACGCCTGACGTAGAAGCGTTTGCAGGGAAACCTTGTAAATACACCCTGGAATAAACTCCGGAATAAACATTGGGGCTGCGTTACGCAGCCGCCCCAACACTCTTGTGGGACACACCAGGTGGTCGCGCGGTTACGCCCCTGGCAAGGCTATTACGCCCAATCTATTCGATGGAAACAACCGTCGCCGTACCACCAGTACCTGCATTGGTTGTGTACGGACCGGACTGGCCAACAGTAGGTTCAGCAGTTGGGCCTTCAAAGGTCGCGCAAACCTCTGCGCCATCGGGGCCGGAACCACAAATGGTATTTGTGGCTTCATCAAATGTGTACGGACCCGCTTCGCCGGTCGCCAGATTGGTCGACGTGTTTGCTTCTGTATCAAAAGCAAATGAAACGGCTTCGCCGCCAGCTTGCTCAAACTTGATCGTAATCACGTTCGCAAACGTACTCGTCGAGAACAGAACAGCCGCAACAAGCGCTACAATAAATCTTGGCATCAAAATGCCTCCCAATTCTTGTCTATTATCGACCGCGAAGTAAGCTCCACGGTCATTCAGTGAAGCGCTTTTATATCAAAATCATTCGTATAAAGACAGACAACCACCCGATCTTAGGGTGTATTTTTTTGCATTATTCACCCTGCGGTCATATGCCTATCGTCGGGCGATACCCCGCCCTTAACAGGCCACCCTAAGAGCGCGACAGCCATTTCATCTTTGTGAAACTGGCAGAACCAGCCGACAGCCCCTATCTTTGGAACAACGAAAACCAACGGGGAGTTTAACAGATGATCGACGTATATTTCTGGCCAACACCAAATGGCCGCAAGATCACCATCATGCTTGAAGAATGCGAGATGCCCTACACCATCGTGCCGGTCGACATTGGCGGGGGAGACCAGTTTAAGCCGGAATTCCTACGTATTTGTCCAAATAACCGCATGCCAGCCATTATCGACAAAGACCCGCTGGGCGGCGGAGATCCAATCGCGATCTTTGAGTCGGGCGCAATCATGGAATATCTGGCGGAGAAGTCCGGCAAGTTCCTGCCCAAAGACCCAGCTGGCAAATACGCGGTTCTGCAGTGGGTGCACTGGCAGATGGCAAACCTTGGTCCAATGATGGGAAATGCCAATCACTTCAAGAATTATGCAAAAACCATTATTGATGATGAGAGCAAACTGGAATATGGCCAGCGTCGCTTCATTGGCGAAGTAGACCGCCTCGCAGGCGTGATGGACACCCAGCTTTCAATTCACCCCTATCTTGGCGGACCAGACTATTCAATCGCTGACATGATCACTTGGCCTTGGGCTATGTTCCTGCACCGTCTCGCAGCGGCAGACGGCGTTGAGGGGAGCTGGGAGGCTTATCCCAACGTCAAACGCTGGGTCGATGAAGTAGGCTCCAGGGAAGCCGTCAAACGCGGACAAGCCGCCGGTGGCGAACTGGGCAAACAAGAACTCACGAAGGAACAGGAAGAAGCTCGACGCAAGCTCCTCTTCAATCAGACAAACGAGTCCGTCCGCAAAGCCCGCGAGGCGGCTCTCAAAGGTTGAACACTTTTAGAGTGGGGGTTTTGGAGCACAAGAGGGAGGCGCTACAACTTAAGTTGTGGCGCCTAAACCGCGTCACCTGCCTCAAACAAATCGTTCATTTAACGAAATTTTTAGGGCGCCCGTAGACGATGACGCCAAGAAACGTCGCCTGAGTGCATTGTAAATAAACGACAGGCCTCATCAGGAGTGCAGATAGATGGCCAGTCCAGAAGCGCTTAGCGTTGAGCATCAAGAACAAAAAGCTCAAGAACCAAATGTCCCCAAAACACATGTCGAACGCTCGGAAAAGTTTTCGGGACAAGTGCAATCAATCACTCTTCCCAGCTCAGAGCAAACCCTACGCACTAAAATCCAGCAATTGCTGCAGGCTGAACTCGGACCATGGGACCTGGTAGTGAGTGTCGGATCCGATGGCCTCCTCATCACCTTTGATAAGGACGACCCAACCGGAGCAACTGAGGCAAGTGAGCACATTGTGCAAAAGATCAACTCGGCGCTCGACACGTCTTGTGAGTCACAGCTTATCGACATTCGGGAGAAGGAGGGGGCGCTTCACCAAACGATTCTCGCAGAGCACGGAACAACAGAGCCCGGGGCTGCGTGGGTGCCGTTGGAAAACACCCCAGAGCAGAAACCTGAAGAAGATGTTGCGACAGATGCGGAAGAAGAGGAAACACCTAGGCCCATCGAATACGAAACCGCATATGCCCCTATGTGGAACATCCGAAACGAAGTGCTCATGGGATTTGCCGTTATGCCCATCAACCGCATAAGCGGGGGAAGTGACATATACGGACGGGACGTTTTGGGAGCATCAGCAACCGATGCGGACCTACACGCGCTTGATGCTGCAATGCTCCAAAAACAGATCAATGTCGCTGAAGAATTGCTGCCGATGAACTTCACGTCACTTCTGGTATCCCAAATTCACTTCGACACACTCTCCTCTTCAACCAGCCGCAAAGAAATTCTGGAGATCGCCCAACAGATACCACCTTACATGAAAGGCATTATGATGGCGGCAATTGTCGACATACCCGAGAGCACACCCGCCTCAACCCTTGCTCAGCGAATTTCCGGACTGCCGAATCACTTTCGGGCAATGACCATCACAATCCCAAATTCTGAGTTCCCCATCGCCGCCTGCGCGTCCATGGGCGCGACATCTGTTTCCTATCGAATTCCAAAGGGGCCGATCACCGAAGCGGTGCTGACCGAAGCAAAGAAAATCATCTCCGAGGCCACATCAGCGAGATTGCTGACCGTGTTTGAAGAGGTCAGTGACATCAGGCTGGCCATAGCGCTCAAGAAACTAGGCGCCGTCTTCATCATTGGCGACTGCCTTGGAGACATGCAGGATGCACCTCAGAACATGAAGAAGCTCACAGTGGCAGAAGTACAAAACGGGCCACTGGCGGCTGTCTAATCGTCTGACCATTTAACGCGCCAGATCGTACCGCCTTCATCATCTGAGATGAGCAGATGGCCTTCATGGGTCAGCGCAAGACCTGCAGGTCGTCCCCATACACGCGCAGGCGTTTCCCCTTCCGTCCAAAAGCCCGCGACAAACGTTTCATAAGAACCGCTGGGCTTTCCATCTTCAAAAGGGACACGCACTATTTTGTAACCCGTCGGGGTGGCCGCATTCCATGAACCGTGAAGGGCAACAAAAGCATCCCCCCGATAGGTTTCAGGAAACTGCGTCCCATCATAGAAGACCAGATCAAGCGCTGCTGAATGTGCGGCGAAAAGCACGTCTGGCGTCAACGTTGCGGTCACGAGGTCGGGGCGAATATCGCCGAACTTTGGATCGGGATTGGCTCCGAGATAAGCATAGGGCCATCCATAGAACCCTCCCTCTTGCACTTCCGTCAGATAGTCCGGCACCAGCCCGTCTCCCAGGCCATCGCGCTCATTGACAACTGTGAAAAGACGGTCAGTTCCAGGGAGAAAAGCAAGACCGACAGGGTTGCGCAAACCGGCTGCATAAAGCATCTGCTCCCCGCTCACCAAATCAAAACGTTGAATGGAAGCGCGCGGTAGCGGCTCTTCATCCAGATTCCCTTCGCTGCCAATAGAGACAAAGAGACTGGTGCCATCAGGAGAAAAGCGCAGCATGCGCGTCCAGTGCCCTCCGGCATCGCCAAGCGCTCCCGCACGCGTAATCGGCCGTCGACCCTCTGCGAAAGTGCGGCCAGTTGCCGGACCCAACCACCAGACCGCGCGCTCATCGGCGATGTAGAGATCACCCTCGTGAAGGGCAACCCCCGATGGCAAACGAAAATCGCCTGCAAATGATGTCGCGCTTTCAGCACGACCATCACCATCTTTATCAACGAGACGGGTGACACGCCCCACATTCGCCTCAGTCACAAAAACAGCCCCATCCGCCGCCACCGCCATGGCACGCGGATGCTGCAGCCCGTCAGCGAAAAGAGAGACCTCAAACCCTTCGGGAACACGAAGTTGCGCACCTGCCGGACGGTCAATCACAACAGGACGGTTGCCGACAGATCGCGTTGCATAGGGGGCTGGCAAGTCGTCGAGACGAATATGGTACTGCGTACCGACAGCTTCATCCGCGCCCGCTGCCGGCAGCTCATCGTCTCCATAAACCGGCGACATCAGAAAAACAGCAAGAGTGCAGACGAGGGCAGGAACACAGCTCACAGCAGATCCCATCGGCCTCAGCGGCTGCCACAGAGAACTTTTTCGCGCCACGTTCCCCACCTTATTCTCCCGTAAACTTTGGTGTCCGTTTTTCGAGGAAAGCCGCAACAGCCTCTTGTTGATCCTTGGAAGTTGCCGCAAGAGCAAATTGGTCCCGGTCCATATAGGTCGTGGCGTGATTGAGGGCTTTAGCGGCCATATCAATGGACTGCTTCGACATCCGAACGGCCACAGGCGGCAAGGCACCAAACCGCGCGGCCATATCAAGGGCAGCCTCACAGGCACTGCCCGGCTCCACCACTTTCTCAATCAGCCCCCACGCCAGCGCTTCTTCAGCGGGCAGCTTTTCGCCCAGGATCGTGAACAATTTCGCCTTAGCCGGCCCCATGAGATTCACCAATCGTGGGTTGGAGTGCCAACTCATATTCATGCCGAGCGGGATTTCTGGTAACCGGAAATGAGCTGAGCGACCGGCAATACGGACATCACAGGCCGCAACAAGCGCCGATCCCCCGCCAATGCAAAACCCTTCAATGGCTGCGATTGTGACCTGCTCCAATCGCTCCCAAGCGGCACACATATTGGGGCCGGTCTTCAGGGCGTGACGGCGATGTAGCAACCCAGCAGGGCGCTCTGTAAGCGCAGGGTCTTTCAGGTCAGCACCGGCAGAAAACGCCTTTGCGGTCCCCGTAAGAACAATGGCAGAAATGTCGAGATCATCTTCAAAACTGTCAGCGACCGCCGTGAGCTCTTTCATCGCCGCGACGGACAGCGCGTTCAGACCGTCGCCCCGATCAAACCTCACCAGGGCAACACGGCCCTCCCGCGCGATAGAAGTGTACTCACCAAAGGGCTCCGGTTTGTTCAGCATTTCTCCGCCTCTATACATCGACCTTTTCACGGCCGTTTATGTTCTGATGGGAAATCTAAACGAGGGCCTCATCGATGACCAGAGGAGCACCCACATCAGACAGACCAAAACCCATTGAACCAGCCGCTATGAAAAAGGGCCCCGGAAATCCGGAGCCCTTCTGCATCTTCAAACTGTACCGGAACACCCGGCACGAAATTTAGCTGCCAGTTCCGCCCGCTGCCAAAGCAGCCTCAGCGGTATCAGGCATGATTTTCACACCGGATTCGCCAAAGATAGCGATCTGATTGTCTTTAACACCAATCACGGCATTGTAGCCTTCCCGGTCTGCTCGGCTGATCGTCGTGAAGGACTTGCCAAGGTCTGTGGAGTAAGCCACCGCACCGTTCAGTCCTGCAAGAATGACGGAGCCGTTCGCCAGCTCTACGCTGCCACCGAAAGATTTGGTGACGCCGGTTTCAACCTTTGTCCATGTCGCACCATTATCGACTGTGCGGAAAACATTACCGCGCATCCCGTAGATCAGGACAGAACCATCGCTGAGACCAATGCCGCCCCAGAAAGAACCCTCATAAGGTGTCTGAATACGCTTAAACGTAGCACCCGCATCGCCGGAGCGATAGACGGTGCCAAATTCAGCAGCAACCCAAAGCGCCCCATCTTTGGCGCGGAAGGAATCGTTCAGGTGGAAGTCATCTTCCCCACCTTCGACGATAGGCCGCTGGGCCCAGGAAGCCCCGCCATCTTTCGTCTCAAGCACATATCCAAAGGCACCCATGGCCAGGCCATAAGAAGGCGTGTTGAAAAAGACGTTCATCAACGGCGTTTCAGCGTCAAAATCCTCATAGATCTGAAACCAGTTTTCACCACCGTCTTCTGTCTTCAAAATGACCGCATCATGACCCACCGCGTAGCCAACTTCCTCGGACGGAAAGTTCACAGAGGTAAGTGTCACCTGAGTGGCCACACAGGCTGCCTGTGTCCAGGTTGCCCCGTCATCATCTGAATAGACGACGTGTCCAAACTCACCGACAGCAACCATGCGCCCGTTCGCTTTCGCGACGTCGAGAAGCAATTTATTGTCAGCGAGGTCTGACGCCGTCGCTTTGCTTTCAGCAGCTTCGCAAGCGGCTGCGCCGCCCTCTGCCTGCGCGACACCGGCTGTTCCGACAATCAACGAAAGGCCCAACAGCGTCGCCGATGCGGACCGAAATGCCCGCGGACCAATTTGGCGTACGGTAGAAGTGATCTTATTTACGTTCATGACCTGTTACTCGCGTTTCCCCGCTAGACGCCAACATTCCGGGCGTTCGGGGCTTTTGCCCCTTATTACGACTGACCTTACCGGCGTCACACCGGATAATGCCCTATCTGCCCGAAAAATGGCAAAAAATATGGGCTGGCCCCCACAGAGGAGCCAGCCCGGCTATTCTATATGCTAACTCAACGAACGCCAAGTTGGCGGATTGAGGACGGCGTATACCGGTTAACATCCAGCTCATCAGCGAAATAGTTCACCGGTGGCTCCTCATTTTGCATCGCCAGCGCCAAATATCGTCCTGCCTGAAGGTCATAAACGACCTCAGCGGCCGACCCGCATAACGGCACATTATACCGCTGGATTGAGTGCAGCTCTTGATAGCGCCAGAGCTCACCCCGAGCGTCATACATTTCAGACCCGGCAATCTGCCAATTATCCTCATTGAGCATCTTCACCCGGCGCGCATAAACATGCCGGGTATCCGGCCGCAGGGTGGCCTGAATCTGCCAGACCCGCTGCAATTCATAGCGGATTTTGTCTTGGTTGAGGTGAAGCGGCTTGATGAAGTCCGCATAGGGAGCCGCCTCAGCATCATAGGCGTTATAGGCAATAAACTGCGACGTTTTACCCAGAACCGACCAATCGTAGCGGTCGGGCGCCCCATTATAGCCATCAAACGAGTCCGACGTGCTCAGACCATCCGAGTTCGTGCCAGGATTGTCATAGGCAATGTTGGGAGCCCGGCGGACGCGGCGCGTCCCGGGGCTGTACTGCCACGCCTTACGGGGGTCAAGCGCCCGGTTGAGCGTTTCATGAACCAGGATCACACTCCCTGCCGCACGCGCAGGCGCCACCGTGTTCGCAATATAGTAGATCGAGATATTGTCCAGGTCCTCTGCTGAGCCTTTGCTCGGATCTGACCATTGCAGGATCGCTTCGTCCTGAACCGTCTGCAGGGTATATTCACCAGAGCGCGTCACAGCCGCCGCCGTAAACTGGCGTGTTGCCTTAAACGAACGGAACCGAAGCGTGTGGTTCCAGATGATCTCTATCGCATTGTTTGGGATCGGAAACGGAAAGCCCATAATGGCTTGGCTAACGCCTGAACCCGCTGCAGCAATCTCGCCCACCTCGGCATTTCGCCGGGTCGCTTGATAGACAGAGTCCGGATAGGCGCAAGAACGGCGGGACTGGTACACATTCATCTTGTAGGACGGATATGCACCCAACAGGGCCTTGTAGCCCTGTGAAAGCTGTTCTGCATATTGGCCTGCATTTGCCTGAGTGATCGTGAATTTAATCGCGTCACTGGCAAACGGGTTTTGTAGTTTGTCCCCTGGTGTGTATGTCACATTGCTCGGGACCGTTGGCAGTCCGCCGGTCCAGGCCGGAATGTCGCCACTACCAGCTTTCTCTGCACCAATCGGAGTCAGATCACCGCCAAGGCGATTGACTTGAGGCCCTGGCACACTCGCAAACGCGCCTGTTGCCAAAACACTGGCAGCAACAAGCGTCGCTATTCCTGTTGTCTTTTTCATGGTTCCCTCCACGAGGTTTGAGTCTCGTTAGCTTCACTGCGAAGAGAGGCCACTTGGTCACGATACACTGAACTCACGTGGCTGAACGCGGACACCCTCGCACCTTGTTACTCAAGGATAGGGGAGCCGACGTCGGGTCGCGATGCAAAGCTCCGTATACCAACAGGTGTGTCAGTAAAAAAGTCGCAGAAAACCGGGAAAATCAGGCGTCCAAATTATTAAACTTTGGTAACCCCAAAGAAAAACGGCCAGCCCCCAAGGGACCGGCCGCCTTATCGTCATTGATCGAAAAGCTAGTTCAGCGAACGCCGAGCTGACGGATCGAAGCAGGTGTAAAGTGACCGGCATCAAGCTCATCAGCTGTATAGTTCGTTGGTGGCTCTTCGTTTTCCATAGTCAGAGCCAGGTAACGTCCGGCCTGCAAGTCATAGACAATTTCAGCTGCCTTGTTGCAGAGCGGTACCTGATAGCGCTGAACGCCGTGCTCTTCCTGCACGCGCCACAGCTCACCACGACCATCATAGTTTTCTGCCGCCGCAAGGGTCCAGCTATCTTCATTCATGTGCATTACGCGGCGCGCATACACATGACGATTGCCGGGCTTGAGGCTCGCTTCAATGGTCCAAACACGACGCAGCTCGTAACGAAGAACGTCCTGATTGAGGTGAAGTGGATTAATGAAATCAGAGTACGGAACATTGAAAGAATCGTAAGAATTCTCGGCAATGTATTTCGCGCTCTTACCAACAACAGTCCAGTCATAGCGGTCTGGCGCGCCATTATAGCCATCGAACGAATCCGATGTGCTCAGGCCGTCAGAATTGGTGCCTGGATTGTCATAGGAGATATTTGGCGCACGACGAACGCGACGTGTACCTGGGCTGTACTGCCATGCCTTCCGAGGATCGATAGACCGGTCCAGGGTTTCATGCACAAGGATCACAGATCCAGCAGAACGTGCTGGCGCAACTGTGTTGGCAATGAAGTAGATCGAGATATTGTCGAGCTCTTCAGCCGCTGTCTTGCTTGGGTCTGACCAACGCAGGATTACATCCTGCTGCGAGATCACATTCGTGTAGTCACCGCCACGGGTAACCGCAGCATTCGCTGTTTGACGCGTAATCTTAAAGTCACGATAGCGCAGCGTGTGGTTCCAGATAATCTCAAGCGCATTGTTTGGAATCGGAAACGGGAAACCATTAATGGCTTTTCCGACACCGTTACCGCCACCAACAAGCACACCGATTTCAGCGTTTGCTTTCGTTGATGCATAAACAGAATCTGGATATGCGCAGGTACGACGACCTTGATACACGTTCATCTTGTAGGATGGGTATGTCGACAGAAGCAGCTTGTAGCCATCTGTCAAATTGTCCGCATACTGCCCCATATTGGCGCCAGTAATGCTGAACTTCACCGAATCTCCCGAGAATGGATTCGGAAGATGCTCTCCAGCCTGCACAGAAACGCCCGCAGGAATGCTGGACAGACCGCCTGACCATGCAGGGATGTCGCCGCTTCCGGCTTTTTCTGAGCCCATAGGCGTCAGATCTTGTCCAAGCCGGTTGGCCTGGGAGGCTGGCACAGCAGCCATCGCACTGGTCACAAAGACGCCAGCGGTCAGGCAAGCAGCCAACCCTAGTGTTAGGTTTTTCATTATTCCCTCCTCAAAGTGCCCCCATATTTCATAAGACGGAATGATCGATCCAAAAAATGGGGAATTACCCAAAGGGTGGGGCTACGACCAAAGTCACTGACGCAACGGTAACATGGGCCAGTCATCCGTAGTTCATACGTATTGGTCATATTCAGAGCGAAAACGGCTGAAAAGGGGTCTTTAGTGGCGGGGCTATATTAATTCTTCGTAACAAAAAACCCCGGAGCACAATGTGCCCCGAGGTTGATCTTGCTGTCAGGTCTAACAGGACCCGAAGAATGTCCGTTAGCGAACGCCGAGCTGACGGATCGAAGCAGGTGTAAAGTGACCGGCATCAAGCTCATCAGCTGTATAGTTCGTTGGTGGCTCTTCGTTTTCCATAGTCAGAGCCAGGTAACGTCCAGCCTGCAAGTCATAGACAATTTCAGCTGCCTTGTTGCAGAGCGGTACCTGATAGCGCTGAACACCGTGCTCTTCTTGCACGCGCCACAGCTCACCACGACCGTCATAGTTTTCGGCCGCCGCAAGGGTCCAGCTATCTTCATTCATGTGCATTACGCGGCGCGCATACACATGGCGATTGCCAGGCTTGAGATTTGCTTCAATGGTCCAAACACGACGCAGCTCATAACGAAGCTGGTCCTGGTTGAGGTGAAGCGGACTAATAAATTCAGAGTACGGAACATTGAAAGAATCATAGGAATTCTCAGCAATGTATTTCGCGCTCTTACCAACAACAGTCCAGTCATAGCGGTCTGGCGCGCCATTATAGCCATCGAACGAATCCGATGTGCTCAGGCCGTCAGAGTTAGTGCCTGGATTGTCATAAGAGATATTAGGTGCACGACGCACGCGACGTGTACCTGGGCTGTACTGCCATGCTTTCCGAGGATCGATAGACCGGTCCAGGGTTTCATGCACAAGGATCACAGACCCAGCAGAACGTGCTGGCGCGACAGTGTTCGCAATGAAGTAGATCGAGATGTTGTCGAGCTCTTCAGCTGCTGTCTTGCTTGGGTCAGACCAACGAAGGATCACGTCCTGCTGAGAGATCACATTCGTATAGTCACCTGAGCGTGTGACAGCGGCATTCGCTGTTTGACGCGTAATCTTAAAGTCGCGATAGCGCAGCGTGTGGTTCCAGATAATCTCAAGCGCATTATTTGGGATCGGAAACGGGAAACCATTAATGGCTTTTCCGACACCGTTACCACCACCAACAAGCACACCGATTTCAGCGTTTGCTTTCGTTGATGCATAAACAGAATCTGGATATGCGCACGTACGACGACCTTGATACACATTCATCTTGTAGGATGGGTATGTCGACAGAAGCAGCTTGTAGCCATCTGTCAGATTGTCCGCATACTGCCCCATATTGGCGCCAGTAATGCTGAACTTCACCGAATCTCCCGAGAATGGATTCGGAAGATGCTCTCCAGCTTGGAGCGTGATGCCCGCAGGAACGCTGGACAATCCACCTGACCATGCCGGAATGTCCCCAGATCCGGCTTTTTCGGACCCCATCGGTGTCAGATCTTGGCCTAGACGTGCGGCCTGAGAGGCTGGCACGGCAGCCATCGCACTGGTCGCAAAGACGCCAGCGGTCAGGCACGACACCAACCCTAGTGTTAGGTTATTCATTATTCCCTCCAAAAATGCCCCCACATTTCCTAAGACGAGTTGATCGATCCAAACATGGGAAATAACCCAACGGGTGGGGCAACGACCTACGTCCGGTAAAAACGTAACATAATCCGGGCCCGGATGGATATTGCCTTCAGCGCCGTTTACCTGGCTATAAACGGCAGAAATAAGCGGTTTTTTGGAGTAGATTTCATTAAATTTCCGTAAGAAAAACCCCGGAACACGAAGTGCTCCGGGGTTGGTCGTGTAGAGAGACCCGAGGGTCTCAGCTGAGTCGTTTTTAGCGTGTACCCATCTGACGAATGGAAGCCGGTGTGTACCGGTCTGCATTCAGCTCATCCGCAAAATAGTTGATCTGCGGCTCTTCGTTCGTCATACCCAATGTGAGGTAACGACCAGCCTGAAGATCGTAAACGATCTCAGCAGCTGTACCGCAAAGAGGGATCTGGTAGCGCTGCAGCTGTTGCAGCTCCTGAACACGCCACAGCTCACCACGAGCGTCATACATGTCAGAAGATGAAATCGACCAATTGTCTTCATTGATCGTCTTCACACGACGGCCATAGACATGACGGTTGCCAGCCTTAAGGGTCGCCTCAATCCGCCATGCGCGCGCCATTTCATAGCGAACGACGTCCTGATTGATGTGCAACGGTGCAATGAAGTTGTCGTAAGGCGTCGCTTCAGCATCGTAATTGTTGAAGGCAATAACCTTGGTTTCTTTACCAATCACGCTCCAGTCGTAGCGATCTGGCGCGCCATTATAACCATCGAAGGAATCCGATGTGCTCAGGCCGTCTGAGTTCGTACCCGGATTGTCATACGCAATGTTCGGCGCCCGACGAACCCGACGTGTACCTGGGCTGTAGGACCATGCTTTGCGAGGGTCAATGGAACGGTCAAGCGTTTCATGCACCAGGATCACGTTACCCGCAGACCGAGCAGGCGCAACGGTGTTGGCAATGTAGTAGATCGAGATATTGCCCAGTTCCTCAGCAGACGCTTTGGAGGGATCGGACCATTGCAGAATGGCTTCATCCTGGACCGTCTGAAGTGTGTAGTCGCCCGACCGCGTAACAGCAGCCGCAGTGAACTGTCGAGTAAGCTTGAAAGACCGGAAGCGAAGCGTGTGGTTCCAGATAATTTCAAGCGCATTGTTTGGGATAGGGAAAGGGAAGCCCATGATGGCTTTGCCGACACCATTACCACCGCCAACAAGAACGCCAACGCCGGCATTTGCACGGGTCGCTGCATACACATTGTCAGGATAGGCGCAGGACCGACGGGTTGGATATACGTCCATCTTGTAGGAAGGATATGTGCTCAAAAGCGCACGATAGCCGTCCGTCAGATATTGGTCGTACTGCGCCATATTCGCGCCAGTGATCGTGAATTTGACTTTGTCACTTGCAAACGGGTTCGGCAATTTGTCGCCAGGTGTGTAGGTAACACTGCTTGGGACGGCTGGGAGGCCACCCGTCCATGCTGGAATATCACCACTGCCGGCTTTTTCAGCACCGATAGGTGTGAGATCTGCGCCCAGACGATTCATCTGAGCGTCTGGTACTTTCGCCATTGCACCCGTCGCAATTGCGGTGGCTGCAAAAAGCGAGACCATTGCGGTCGTCTTCTTCATAAAAAACCCTCTCTAGTTACTCAAGGCTCCACTCTTCCGGCGGTCACCTTCGCTGACATACTTGTATGATGTCAGGTCGCATGACGCAAAGAAAAGGGCCCGGCAGTTGCCTGCCGGGCCCTTAAATTTTCGTAATGTCCTGAGCGCGAACGCTCAGACTAGATCCTTAGCCAGATCCTTAGAAGGAGTAGCTCAGGTTGATAGACACAAAGTCCTGGTCGCCTGTATTGGTGTACTTCTCATTGCCAAAGTTATTGACGTAGGAGATGCCACCGCGCCACGTGTTCTGATACGAACCGTTAACTGCAAGGCTTACCCGCTTCCGACCTTCGCGGAAGTTGGACATGGGTGCAGGGGAATTACCCTTCACATCATGTGACCAAGCAATCTGTGGGCTCAATGTGATTGGCGTACCAAACGCATTGTTGTACTGGAGGATACCCACCAGGACGTACCCGTAGGAAAACGCAGTTACGCGACACCCACTGCGATTGTCAAGGGAAAGCAAGCCACCCAGAGCCAGGTCGGAACCAGAAGTACAGACGTTGCCCCACTGGGAAACAGTGCCGTCACCTTCATCAGGAGCGTCAGGCGCGAGCATTGCACCAACTTCCGTCAGAAGGATACCGATGTCAGCACCCAAAGCCCCAACCAGTGGATTGGAGTTTGTGTAGGTCGCTGTTGTACCGATATCGAAGTTGATCACTTCTTCTCTTGTAAACCCTGTGATCTCCTGACCAACAAGAGGACCGGTGCCACAGAAGACATCCTGGTTCACACGTGGTTCGAAAACCAGAGCGGTAACGTCGCCCCCAGCCACAAATGCACAGTTCGCAGACGCGGCAGCAATCGTTGTCGCGTCTGAGTCCAACTGCAACGGCTGATCACGACGATAGGCCACTTCACCTTGTACGCCCCAATCACCAACAGTTGTGTTGAACGACATGCCAAAGAGCTGAATGTCCTCTGGATATTCCAGGAACACTTCAGATCGGTTGGAAAGCGCTAGCACTTCAGCCCCTGTTACAAGAAGCGGAGTGCCATCTTCAGGAGTTGCCCCACCCAGAACCGCGAACAAGTTCGACGGCAGACCACCCTCAAGAGTTGGTGAAAAACCGAGAGAGCCAATCGCTTCAGGAATACTTACCGTACCACTAAAGTCAAGGTCTGTTGCCGTCACAGTATTCGTACCTGCTGCTGCCTGAAGCGTAAGACAGCCCGCCTCGGCGATCTCTCGGATAGTCCCGACATTGGACGTCAATCCGCCACCCGCAGCAGAGGCTCTGAACGCAGCCATATAGCCATTTGGATCCTGAATGTTGTCGAAGCCGTTCCCAATCGTATCAAGTAAGCCACCGGCAGCAAGACGGGGGTCAGCGAAGAAACCGGCACCGTTATAGGCAAGAGCACACCCAGCTGTGAGGGTCTGGCGACCGACTGCAGAGGTTCCAGCCCCAATGGTGGAAATATTCACAACAGGAGCCAGCGTACGCTGGCTGACCAGCGGAAGACGCGAATGGTAGTTCATGAAGTAGAAGCCAAACTCAGTTGAGTTCAGATCTTCCGCATACCAACGCAGAGCCAAGCCATATTGGCCTGTGTCTTTCGCTTCACGGTCGACACCGCGTGCAAGTGCCGTGAGGTCATTATTGGCAAGACGAACTTGTTCGTTTAGACCAAACGGAATGTCATCGCGATAGTCGATGAAGCTTCCGTCTCCCGACGCGCAGGTTGGTGGCGCTAACCCGGCAGCTCCCGTAACACCAAAGAGGCTTATACCGTCAGCCGCAGCCGCCGAACAGTTCCGCTTAAAGGAACCAGACCTCTGAGACCCTGACGTAAAGGCGACAGCACCAACGTTACCGCCCAATGCACTACCGACTTTTGCAACATCAGATGTCGCAAATGGTGTACCAGCGCGGTCGAGGTTCACTTCCTGGAATTCAAACTGATAGAAAGCTTCCAGAGAAAGATCGTAAGGCAGACCCAGAGATGCATATGCACCCCAGATAGGCAGCAGACCCTCTTTAACTTCCGCGCCAGGACGACGGAAAGCACCAACATCAAACGGGCTCCAGGAGCTGATGCCATTGAGGATGAATGTCGCCTCCCCCCAGTTCACCACCTGCTTACCAAGACGAACGTTCAATGGCAAATCACCAACATTGAAGTCCCCTGACACGTAGAAGTCGAGCAGATCAATATCACGTGCGGCGTCCACTTCAGCACCGTCTTGGATGCCAGAGCGAGCATATGAACTGTCGCTATCCAGCACAGCGTCATAGAACGAATTGACACGAGCAAAAAACTTGAAGTTTTCATAGTTTGCCTGAATGTCGTTCGTCATTTTTACAACGCCAGACGTCAGATCCCACTCGTCAAAGTTCAAACGACCATCATCGCCGTTGACCGAGCCGCCAAAATTGTCGTCGCCACCGCCTGAGTTGGAAACAAACAAAGCACCCGGTGTCTGGGCCGCTACCGTCGGATTAGCAACCGTGCCACCCGTGCCAGGAGCCCCCCCCAGCAAAGCCCGCTGATCCAATGGACCACCGTTACCTTCTGGCAGGAAAAGCGGGTTGGTTTCAGCAACCCGCATAGACACACCAGCCGAAACTGTTGTGTCCAAGAATACTTGAACTCCGCCGAAATTATATTCCAGCGCGTTCGCAGTAGTCGATGCAGCTATCAAGCCAACGCCAACGGCGGTGCTTAATAGTGCAGAGCGTACTCTGCTAGTTAACATGGAACGATCCTCCTCGATCCTCGATGCGTTTACACATTGCAGCTGGATCGGGAGGTGTTGTTTGTCCCCTCATAGGCAAACCGTCCCCCCCTGGCCAGTCAGCATCCCTCCCCTACATCCCGCAGCGAAAGGCCATATGAGTCAAGGTGTTTGGTCAAAAATGTCGCACCTGAAGTAACGGTTGCGTGACAGGTATGGCAATTATGCCACGCAATTGGTCGCCTCAGCCGGGATTGAGAAAATTTCCACGCGCGCGAAAGCACATTCCCGATCCCCAACAAATCCGGGGGAATCGGCGTTAATCTCTGTTAACACATTGTAAGTTAGGGGCAATTTCTAGTGCTCCCCCGCCTGCAAACCGAGCGTTTTGCGGCCCCCAGAGAGCCTTCAAATCAAAAGCACGCGCCGCCCATTATTTGGGCGGAAGATGTGCAATCCGCAGGCGAAAGATCGGTCGCTCTACCTCAGATCCGCCACCCCAGACGAGGATGAACCCACGAGCGGTATGGTTAATTCGGAACCGTAACAATCTCACTTTGAGACATCCCGAAAGGTCCCGAAAAAACCCTCTTTGGAGGGTTAGACGACAGCGCGATGAGCCTTCAACGCGTCAATTGCATCGCTCGGCTCAGCCCGCGTCCGATAGTCCCGCGCCACATGAGCAAACAGAATGACCCCGTCGGATCCCACCACATAGGTCGCGGGGATCGGCAGCCGCCACCCGGCTTCCCCATTTGCTTCTGGCAAATTGTTCCCGAACGTCTCGTACAGCGCGGCCAGCTCTTTAGGCAGGTCAAAAACAATGCCCAAAGCTTCTGCGAGACTGTTTTGCGGATCGGTCAGCACCGGATAGGTGACCGCATTCTTTTCAGCCGTGGTCATTGCCCGATCCGGTGTCTCCGGTGAAATCGCCACCAGCTCAGCCCCTAGAGACCGAACGGTCTCCAATTCGTCCTGATAGGCTTTCAACTCCAGATTGCAGTAGGGACACCACCCGCCGCGATAGAAATTGATCAGCACTGGCCCCTTTGAGAGCAGGGAAGAGAGGCTCAACGCAGCCCCGTCTGAACCAAGAAGCCCCACATCCGGAAACCTGCCACCCACTTTGAGCGCATTATCGCCAATGCCCTGCGCATCCAGCTCTTTTGCCGCTTTGACCATCACAGCCATCGCGTCAGCGGGAATACGTTTGACCGATCCTGCGCTCATGGCTTCCAATTGTTCTGTAAGTGACATGTTTCGATCTCCCTTGAGGGTGAGGGTGGTTTCACCACGCTGATTTTGATTGCATCAAATCTAGGGACGCCGGGGACGATCACCAATCACAAAGCGGTGACGGAGCGTCAGTAACAGAGCGCCCTGTTGCGATAGTCCCCAGTTGCATTGGTCTCTTGAGCGTTGTAGCAGAGGCCATGCTCACCCCCTTCCTGACCTATGCGCGCTTTATCCGCGACAATAAATCCCTGCTCACGTTCGGGCTGCTCATGACCTTCGGGTCGAGCTTCGGCCAGTCATTTTTTGTGGGCCTCTATCAGATGCCGCTCCGCGAAACCTTTGACCTGTCGGCATCAGCCTTTGGCGGGGCCTTCTCCTTCGTGACGCTGCTGAGCGCAGCGGCACTGCCCTGGACCGGGCGGGTGATCGATCAGGTCAAACTGCGCACCTTTTCAACCACGGTGATTTTGGTGCTGAGCGGGGCGACACTGGCCATCGCCCTCGTTCCCTCTTTCTGGATGTTCGTGGTCGCGCTCTTTTTCCTGCGCCATTTCGGCCAGGGTTTGATGTCCCACACATCCTCCACCGCCATGGGGCGCTACTTCTCGCTCAATCGCGGCAAGGCGGTGACCATCTCGGCCGCAGGGTACAGCTTCGGCGAGGCTCTCTTCCCGGCCATCGCAGTCGCGCTTATCGCGATAGTCGGTTGGCGCGAGACCTGGGTGATCTATGCCGCCCTGCTTTTGCTGGTTCTGCTGCCGCTCACCTATGGGTTGGTGCGCCAGGACCCGACACCAGAAACCATCGACACAACAAGCACAGAGCTCCATGCCATAGACCGCACCGCCAAGCGCGACTGGACCCGCGCCGAAGTCTTGCGCGATCCCCGCTTCTATATTCTGGTCCCCGCCATGATGGCACCGGCCTTCATTCTGACCGGCTTCTTTGTGCATCAGGGCTATCTCGCCCAGTCCAAAGGCTGGCCGATTGAGCTTGTGGCGGCGGGCTTTTCCGTCTTCGCAATTGTGAAGCTTGTGGCATCCCTTCTTGCGGGGCCTTTTGCAGACCGGTTTGGTTTCCGTCCGCTCATCGCGCTCTACATGGTGCCGCTCGCTTTTTCCATGATCGCTCTGGGCACGGTGGAGGCGACCTACGGCATCTTTCTCTATTTCACACTCGCAGGCATTTCGACCGGCGGCGCCATGGCAGTTGGTGGCCTTCTATGGCCGGAGCTTTATGGCACCAAACATCTGGGCGCGATCCGCTCGCTGAGCGTCTCGCTCATGGTCTTTGCAACGGCCCTTGCCCCCGTCACCTTTGGCTGGCTCATTGATGCGGGTCTTGGCGCCAACATGATTGCCCACATTTCGCTGGGCTACGCCATCGTCGCGGTGGCACTGGTCATCTTCTTCCTGTGGCAGGAGAAACGCCTGGGCTCTTAAAGTCGAGGACACCTTTTAGGAAGACCCATGGGACATCGCCCCATTGGCCCTTGAGATTGTCACGAGGTTTTGTCATTCCCCTATGGAAGAAAGATCAACGTGCTGGGAGGACTGAGCATGAAAGTCGAGCACATCATCGAGATGAGCGCGCCCGCAGAAACCGTCTGGGCCGTCACAACAGACATCAACACTTGGCCCGACTGGACACCCACCGTGGACAAAGCCACCCGCCAGGACGAGGGGCCTTTTGCTGTCGGCAGCTATGCCCGGCTGAAACAGCCCGGCATGCCCGAAGCCATCTGGGAAGTAACCTCACTCACGCCGGGACAGGGGTTTGTCTGGGAGGCCCATATAGGCGGCATGCATTTCATCGCCACCCATCACACCAGCCCAACCGCGACCGGCTGCACAAATCTTCTCGGCCTCGAGCTGAAGGGCGTCCTGGCCTTCCTGCTCTGGCCCCTCATCAAACGGCAGATGCGCAAAACATTGGCGACCGAGAACAACGGCTTGAAGGCATGTTGTGAGGCAAAGCCAGAACCCAGCAGATAGAAGGCAGAGTTTGGCTCACCCTCTCTTCAATTGATCTTCGGCCCTGCCGACCGACAAAACGACCCGGAAGAACAGGGCCAACCCCGTTGATCTGTAAAATCACGCGCTCGATTTGCGAGAAAACTGCCAAAAACATCGCGTAACTCATCACTTTCATTGACATCCCCGCCAGAACCCCTATATCTGCGTCACGGATTACATTCGATTTGCGCTACGTGACCGACCGGCTTGCTGGTCAGATTATTTATCCCCTGAAAATGTGACCAATCGCGACCCCGCATGTGCACGAGGCCCATGTGGACTTAATCACTTATGTCAGAGGAAAAATCCATGACAACCGGAACAGTTAAATTCTTCAACGCTTCTAAGGGCTTCGGCTTTATTGAGCCTGAAGATGGCGGCAAAGACGCATTCGTACACATTTCTGCTGTTGAACGCGCAGGTCTCTCAACACTCAACGAAGGCCAGAAGGTCTCTTATGAGCTTGAGCCAGGCCGTGACGGCAAGTCATCTGCTGAGAACATCTCAGTCGTCGACTAATCTTTGGTCTCATCGACCCAAGATCGAACCGCCTCCAGCTTTTGTTGGGGGCGGTTTTTTTTATGCGTGCCCTCTTTTTGGGTCATGGTGCTAAGGGTCATGGCGCCTGGTGTCAGGACGCCACCCCCATAGAGAAATATCTGTTTCTCTTTTATTGACTTCAGGGCCAAAATATCCAGAATTCTTGGATACGTTCTACATTTGATGCGCGCTATATATGAATTTCCGGTTCGCCGGCGAGCTTATCTATCCCCTGACAATGTGATCGTTGAAGACCCGTTCTTGTGCGCGGTGCGCAAGGACGGACCCACCACATGTTAGAGGAACTAGCATTATGCCTACAGGCACAGTCAAATTTTTCAACGCAACCAAAGGCTTCGGCTTCATTGAGCCAGAAGATGGCGGCAAAGACGCCTTCGTGCACATTTCTGCTGTTGAACGCGCAGGCCTCTCAACGCTTAACGAAGGTCAGAAGATCTCTTATGAGCTAGAGCCAGGCCGCGACGGCAAGTCATCTGCTGAGAACCTCTCAGTCGTCGGCTAATCTTCAGGTCTCAACGACCCAAGATCGAACAAGAATCGAACCGCCTCCAGCTTTTGTTGGGGGCGGTTTTTTGTGCCCGCCCCCCAAACCCAAGTCCCACTCACAAGCCCCGCTCAGCTGTCTTGATTGAGACCCAGCTCTTTCTGCTTCTTTTTGGAAAGCCCCAGCGAGACGATCTTGTGGGACTCTTTGATATAGGCCTTGAGGTCTTTGTCGTTCAGCCCGGGCTTGGCGTAATTCTGGATCCAGCTCATGCCCCGCGAAGCGAGATAGGGCGCGGGCCGCAGCCCTGGCTCTTCCTTCAGCATCTCAAAGGAAATCCTGGAGACCTTGAACGTCACCGCCGCTTTACCCTCATCCCAGCCGCCAATGGCGAAGACCTTGCCGCCCACCTTCCACACATGCGCCCCGCCCCACTGAACCACATAAGAGGTCGCGGGCAGGCTGCCGCAGAACGTATTATATTGCTCATAGGTCATGGACCCGTCTCACCAGCTCAAACAGGCGGTGCGTCTGGCGCCGCCATGGCGCGCTCTGCATCCACAATGAAGTTCCGGTTCAGCGGCACCGCATCGCGCGTGGGCGACAGCAAAAGCTGGAACACCATGTTGGAGCCGTGCAGGAAGCCAAGTTCGGCAGCGCCCAGATAGAACTCCCACATCCGGCAAAACCGTTCGTCATACAGCTCTGCCGCCTTGGCGCGGTTTGCGGTGAAGCGCGTGCGCCAGTCCCGCAGCGTGTAATAATAGTGCAGCCGCAACACTTCCATGTCGTCCACCCACAGCCCCTGCCGCTCCGTCGCCTCAAACGTTTCTGACAGAGCCGGCACATATCCACCCGGGAAAATATACTTGCGGAAAAACGGCCCCGTGGTGCCGGGCTGCGTGCTGCGTCCAATGCAATGGATAAAGGCATAGCCATCGGGTTTGAGAAGATCGCGCACGGCCCCGAAGAACTCATCGAAATGACCAATGCCCACGGCTTCCATCATGCCGACAGACACAACCCGGTCGAACTGACCTTTATATTCCCGGTAGTCTTCGCCCACAAATTCGATCAGGTGTCCAACGCCCGACGCATCCGCCTTCTGCCGCGCAATGGCGACCTGTTCGGGCGACACGTTAAGCGAGGTCACCTTCGCGCCTTCTTGCGCCATACGGATCGCAAACGAGCCCCAGCCACCACCGATCTCCAACACACTCATGCCGGGCTTGAGGCCGAGCTTCGCTGTTGCCCGGTTGAGCTTGGCGGCCTGCGCCTCTTCAAGCGTGGCATCGGGCGTGGGATAAAACGCGCACGTATAGTTCAGGTCTTCATCCAGGAAGAGCTCAAACATTTCCGTCGACAGATCGTAATGGAAGCGGGCCTGCTTTTTGGCCTTGTCCACATCATTTGCCTGATGGCGCCGCCGAAGCGCCCGCCAGGCACCGCGCAGCGCGCCCTGCACCTTGTGGCTCGCTAAGGGCCCGCGATTGATGGAGAAAAGAAACAGGAGATCGTAGCAGCCGGACCCCGCCTCAAAGGTGAGCCCCCCATCCATATAGGCTTCAGCCGCAATCAGTTCGGGATTGAGGAAGAGCTTCCACCTGAGCGACTTATCGTGAAGCCGCATGGTGACATGCACCTGACCGTCACCCTCACTCGCCGTGCCAAACTCATGGCAAGATCCGTCCACATCATAAACCGTGAGACGCCCGGTCTGGACAAATGTGTTCAGCAAATTACTCAATGGCCACATAGATACGCCCCCTTGGAGCATCATCCGACCGGAGCGAAAGCCAAGGGCCGGTAAGATGATGCGTATATAAATATTTTTGTTTCTTGAAGAGAGCATAGGGCATTTGATCTGACGTCAAAGATCAAATTGTGGGGCACGCCTCTCCCCACCCCACACACTGTCATTACCCGGCTTGTCCGGGTAATCCAGGGCGGCAGGCACCCTTCGGAAGGCCGCGCCTATGAAACGACGGTGGGCTTTGGCGCATCGTTTCCACCCGTCCCCATTTTCCAGAGACGATAGGCTTCCAGTCCGGCCAGCGGCAGGAAGTGGGCGAGCGCCCCGCCAAACGTATTGTGGATGAAAATCCAGTGCAGCAGCGTCGCAATAGCGGCCACATAGACCAGTCGCTGCAAAACTGACCAGCGAGCGCCGAGCGCCTGCACGGAAAAGCGGTTGGACGTCAGCACCAGGGGCACGAAGATCACAAACGCAACCCAGCCCGTCCAAATGCCAAATCTGACAAAGTCCGTCAGAACCGCCGACAGGGTGCCAAGATCAATCACGTAATAGAATGTGTGGAGGGCGGCATAGCCAAAGGCGGCAACGCCCAGATAACGCCGCCGCTGCATCAACCACAGGATCAATTTTGCGCGGGGAAACAACATGCGCAAAGGCGTCAGCATCATCGCAATGATCATGAACCGGGCAGAGAATTCCCCCGTCGGGTGCAGCAGGCTTTCAAGATCGCGACCGCTAAGCGCCCCATTGATCATGGCCACAGAGGGCAGCGCGAGCACCGCCCAAAAGAAGAGGGGAGAATTGAGAAGCGCTTTGAGGGATTTCATTTTTCAACCCGTCGTTTGCGAATTGTCGGACACCAGACCGAGAGACGATCACTCACATTCGACCATTGCTGCAGGTCAGCCGCAACAACAATCCCACCCGCGATCCGCGCAGCGCATCTATCCTCACGGGTTGAGCAGGACAATCGCCCCGTTCAAAACTGTCGCAAAGCCCACCCACGCTGCGTAGGGAAGAAACAGAAACGCCGAAAGGCGATCACGACGCCCTGCCGACCCTATGAATTGAAGAATGCTCAAAAGCAGGCACCCGATCACAACAAGGGCCCAGACGGGCTCCTGAGCGGCAAAGAAGATCGGCGACCACAGAAAGTTCAGACCCATTTGCAGAACCCAAAGGCCCATCAGGAGACCGGCACCCTCCCGGTGCCACACCCGCCACCCGACAAACGCAATCATCAGGTACAAGACAGTCCATACCGGCCCGAACACCCAGCTGGGCGGGTTGAAGAATGGCTTTTGCAGATCGCCATACCAATTGCCCGGTCCGGTGAGCGTGCCAATCGCAATACCGCCGCCCATCACCACCAAGAGGAAGACGGCAAATGAGAATGCTTTAGTCATACTGAAGGGACCTCCTGTGTACCGGTCCGGGTGTGCGCAAGCTGCCAACCCGCGCCTGCCTGCTAAGCGATATAGATCGCGCGCGCAGCATGTCAAAGTCACAAGTGGATAAAGAGAGAATGGTGCCGCTTGGGTGATTTGAACACCCGACCCCATCATTACGAATGATGTGCTCTACCAACTGAGCTAAAGCGGCTTAACCAAACTGAGCGCGGATCTGGCGCTCCAAGCGGCAAATCCATAAACCGAACCGCGCCCCATGTCTACCAGGTTGGCAACATTCATTACACGCCAACCTTTAAGGCTGCCTTACCCGCCGCAATGGAACGGTTCTGCCACCGGCGCGCCATCCACCGCAGGGGCACCACACAGAACAGCGGGAGGCGCTGCGGCCTGCGGCACGATATTGATGCCTGCCATGAAGGCGCGGACTTCCGCAGCGCTTGTCTCCGGCACTTCTTCCATGGCGATATGACCCACATTCTCATAAATCACGAGCTTGGCCTGAGGCAGCGCCTCTTTCATCTTATGCGCACTCTCAACAGGAATGAGCGGATCATTCTCCCCCCAGATAATGAGGGTCGGCAGGTCCACATCTTTCAGAGCTTCCGAAAGACCATCATCCGCCGCGCCGCGGTTCGCATAGCCCTGAAAGCGGGCGCGCGTCGCCCCGCGATTGCCATCATGAAGTGTCATGTCGAAATAGCGATCAATCATCGCTTCCGTAACAAGACTGTCATCCTCGATGGAATGTTTGAGACCATTTTCCACAATGGAGCGCGGCGTGATGACAAGCATCAGCTGATTAATCACCGGCGTTGCCGCGAGGCGAAACGCCAGCGGCGGGGACGAAGTGCCCGCGTCGCGGGGCATGCCGCTCGATGAAACCGGAATGAGCCCCGTGAGATCCTCTCCGTGGGTCACGGCATATTGCAGCGTCACCCCGCCGCCCATGGAATTGCCGCCCATGACAAAACCGCGGAGCCCCAGATGATCGACCAGCGCTTTGACAAAGGCGACTTGCCCGGCGCGGCTATAGTCATCGCTTTCATGCGTGCCCGTCAGTCCGTGGCCCGGCAGGTCCAGCGTGATGACGCGATACTCATCGCTCAGAATTTTGACCCAGGGCTCCCAGGTATGGAGCGACGCATTGGACCCATGTACGAGAAGAAGCACAGGGCCGTCCGGGTGTCCCTCATCGCGAAAATGTACTGTCGCACCTGAGGGCAGCGTCACGAATTGAGAAGCCGCGCTCGCATATTTCGGGAGCAGCTCTTCGGTGGATTTATCCAGCGCGCCCCATAGGGCAAAGAGCGCAATAAAAGCCACCAGCACAAGGGCGACAAGCCCCCCTAAAATCCGACCTACCATTTTACGCTCTCCCCTTTGCTCGGACTCTCGTCAAAGCCAGAACCTTCCGGTCCCGGATCATCTGGCGCAATCACAACATGCTCAGGAAGCGTATCACGCGCGGGTGTCTCGTCCAGAGGCTTGTCTTCTTCGCCCTGGCCTTGATCCGGTGCTGCGGCATCTGTTTCTGCTGCAGTTTTGGCATCAGTCGGTGCAAGATCGGTGGTGTCGCTTTCTGGTGGCGCAGAGGAGGATGGCTCCGGCGGAACAAGCGCCGCCCGCGCGCCAACCCGCGATACAGGCGCCTGCCAGTTAAGCGCATCAAACGCCCCGGTCGCCGGCACAACCGCCACCCAGTCATGGGACTGATAGCCTTCAGCCACCCAGCACGGATCTGCCGGAGCGTGGATCGCCCGCCCAAGCCACACGCGCGCGGCGGCCCCGTGATCTTCAGCCCCTTCAAGCGCGCCCATCATTTCACACACACGCTGGCTGGGCTCCCCGGCCAGAAGCGGTTCCAACGCCTCGCGCGCGGTTTCAAAATCACGCGCACCAAGCGCCGCACGGGCCAGTGCCATCTGGCTTTCGCCCGCACCTGGATTGCGGGCAGAGAGACCCTTCACACGGCGGAGCCGATCAAAAGGTTTTTCATCCTCAATCAATGTCAGATAGACATCCGCCAGATCAGGATGGGGGTGCGTAGCCCAGGCCCGCTCAATCACCCGCCCGGCCTTGCGGGCCTGCCCCGCCTCGCCCATCAACCGGGCTGCAAGCGCAACCGACGGCGCAAAGGTGGGTTCCAGCTCAACGGCTTCATTGGCAAGCCGGATCGCGTCTGTCTGCGCGCCTTCGTCACCGCCAAGACCCATAGCCTGAGCCGTCAGCAAGACAGCCCGTCGCCGCCGCGCCACATCGCGCGTCACCAGTTTCACCTGAAGCATTTTGTCCAGCGTCTGGGTTGCTGCATTGTAATCCTCTGCAGCGGCCTGCGCGGTGAACGCCGCTTCTGCAGCCCAAGGCGTGTGAGGGCGCAGCGCAAAGGCTTTTTCAGCGTAACTCCGCGCCGCTGCTTTATTGCCCGCCCGTTCGGCTTGCACATAAAGACCCCGAAGACCCAGAAATTCTGTTTCGGAATGACCTCGCATTTCTTCAAAGAAACGTGTGGCACCGACACCATCACCCTTCATCTGCGCGGCTTGCGCTGCAAGCAGCAAAGTCATGGCAGGCTCATCAAGAAGCTTGTGCGCTTGCGCCGCGTAAAGATCTGCTTCGCGCGTGTCACCAGCAGCAATCGCCACCATGCCTTTGGACAAAGCTTGATAGCCTTTGCGGCGGTTGCGCGCGGCGAGGAAGGACGTAAAGCCCGCAGGACTGTGCATGAAGGTCGCAACCAAGCGATAGCCAAGAACACCGATAATCGTCGTCAGCGACACCGCAAAAAGACCCGTCACAAAACTCGTGCGAATTTCATATCCCTGCCAAATGACCGTCACCGTGCCAGGATTGTCCGCAAGCCAGATCGCCGCACCAGAGAGAACCGCAATCACCGCAAAGGGCACGAGGACACGCCACATGGCTCTACTCCTCAGCTGCTGCGACGTGGGCAAGCACCCGGGCAGAAAGATCTCTCACCAGCGCGTCAGTTGCCTGTCGTTCTTCAACGGCTTGCGTCCAGGGTGCCGCAACCTCAGCCGCAGGCCCGGTAAAGAGTTTCGCCTCAACAAGGGCGCCACTCAAATCTTCCAGCGCAAGTTTGCTTTCAATGCGCGCGACAAGGGCCTCAACACTGTCGCCCTCCACATCCCCGACACGGCGAACCGTCACGATAGACAAGGCGTTGCCCACAAGCCGGTCCCAAAAGCCGCTCCGGCCTGCCTGGCGTTCCGCCGTGATCAGGCGATCAACAAGCCCTGCAAACTCTCTGTTAAGTGACGCGAAAGAACGCACGCCTTTAGGCGCAATCTCGCTCAACGCAGACACCGCTGGATCTTCAGGAGCAAGCGATGCAATGGCGCGCAGTTCCGCCTCAAACCTGGTTCCCGCATCCACGGCCCGGCTCAGATTTGCAAGCGCAATCCCCAGGGCCGCTTCCGCCGTCGGATCAGGCCGGGCGACTTGTTCTTCCAGCGCCGCCACTTGAAGCGTAAGTGCGTTGATCTGTTCTGCCGCCGCGTTCACCCCTTGCGCAATCTGTCCCACCCGCTCTGGAATGTCGGCAGGCAGTTGCGCATCGTTAAGGCCGCGCACATCTTCCAAAACGCTGCCGAGCGTGTCTGCCAAAAGCGCAAGCTCTGCGGTCAACCGGTCTGCATCCACGGCTGCAAGCTGATCTTCAAATTTTGCCGCCTCGTCCTGCATTTGCGCCGCGAGATTTTCCAGCGCCTGAAGGCGCTCCCCAATTGGGGCGGACCCGATTTGCTCTGAATGGTGTTCAGTTGTTTTTTCCACCTCTGAGAGGCGGGAAAAAAGCCCATCCGTCCGCGTTTGAAAAAGCGCGCCGAGCTCGCTCACCCGTGTATCCAGCTCTGCGATCTGGGCGTCATCCACATTGCCCGCCTGCGGGACCACATACAAAAGCCCAAAGCCGACAATGGCCGCCCCGATCAATCCACCGGCAAGCCCCCCCCACACAGCAACCGACCTGTTCTGACCGGTCACGTCCACGGCGCGCGCATCAATCGTTCTTGGTTCATCACGATTTCGGGCTTCGTCAGACATCTTGGGATCACCGGACGTGTCACGGGAGGGCGCACCATCCTGCGCGGCAGAATCTGTGGCTTTACTGGAGGAGGGTCCGTCTGTGTCTGTCATTACCCGACTGCCTTACTGCGTCATTGCCAAGAGAGGATCAAATATCTCTCTTTACGTCGCCCTACTATACGCGAATTCAAGGTGGGGGAGGATAACCACCCATGTGTTTTTCCCATCCCGTATTTTTCTGAGCCCGTGTAACTTTCAACGACATCACACCGGCCCTCGCTCAATCGATCAGAGCGAGCAAATCCGTCTCATTGGGGGCAGAGGCAATATGGATCGCCGGAAGGCCGATGCCCTGCAGCGGCGCCGCCGCATTTGCCGAGAGACAATAGGCATTCAAATTCTTCAGCGCGCCCTGAAGGCCCGCCAGGTGACACAGATCCGCAAATATCTCCGCAGACCGCTTTGAATAAAGCAGCACCGCCTTGATCTCACCGCTAGTCAGACCCTCAATCGTCTCTTGTGAGAGCGCCTCGGCTGGCTTGGCTTCGTACAACACAGCCCGTTCAACCCAAAAACCCTCTCTCTTAAGGGCCCCTTTCAGATCACCGGCACTGACTGTTCCTGCAACGTGCAAAAGCGGGCCCCCATCAGCAGCCAATTCCTGTTTCACCAGCTCGGTGAGAGAGAGAACGTCCCCACCGGCTTCCTGCACGCGCGCAAAACCAGCCATCCGGGCCATCGCCGCCGTTGTCGGCCCCACCGCAAAGAGCGGTAGCTTGAGCCATTCCGGAAAATCAGCGCGCGCCATGATCGCCCGAAGCCCATTTGCACTTGTGACAAGCAGAGCTTGCAGCCCCGTTCGGGTGACCGGCGCCTCTGGATGGAGCACAATGGACATGAGGGGATCGACGGTCACGGTATGGCCCCGTGCGCGCAACGTGTGCGCCAGACCGTCTGCATCTTCAAGCGGGCGGGTTACCAGAAAGTGCATGCGCCGAGCCTTTCCTCGCTACCAGGTGGCGAAAAACTCCGGGCCACCCTTGGCTTTAAGCTCCGTGGCGGCATCCGCACCCAGCGCCGCTGACAAGGCAGCCGATCCATCCCGTTCCGCAGTGTGAACGATCTTACCATCTGGTGTGAGAATTTGCCCGCAAAACCGGATCCGGCCCCGCTCATAGACCGCATGTGCCGCCAAAGGCGTTCGGCAAGATCCATCAAGCGCCGCCAGAAACGTCCGTTCTGCTGCCATCACAATGGCCGTCTCCACATGGTGGATAGGGGCAAGAATATGGGCGATATCTTCATCTTCAACCCGGCGCTCAATGCCGACAATTCCCTGTGCAACTGCCGGGATCATCGTGCTTGTGGGGATCGGGTCCGTCACGACATCCTGTTTGCCAAGACGGTTCAACCCGGCCATCGCGAGCAGAGTTGCAGAGGCAACGCCATCTTCCAGCTTCTTCAACCGGGTGCCCACATTGCCTCGGAACTGGACGATCTCCAGGTCGGGACGGCGCGCCAGCACCTGGGCCGCCCGCCGCAGCGAGGAAGTGCCGAACTTTGCCCCTTGTGGCAGGGTTTCAATCGATCGGGCGATCGGGCTTATAAAAGCATCCCGCGGGTCTTCCCGCTCCAGCACACAATCAATAATGAGCCCCGGCGGCAGCTCGGTCGGCATATCCTTCATAGAATGCACCGCCAGATCGATCCGCTTATCGTAAAGAGCCTCTTCGATCTCTTTTGTGAAGAGGCCTTTGCCGCCCACGTCGGACAGGCGCTGCTCTTGCAGCAGGTCGCCGGACGTACTGATCGGAACAATTTCCAGAACCCCCTCTTCAAAGCCGTGTGCGCGGCTGAGCAGAGCCGCGACAGTGTTTGCTTGAACGAGAGCTAGATCAGAGCCACGTGTGCCGATACGAATGGGTCGTTGCATGGAAATGGAACCAAGTGGTAAGCGTGCGTGGCCTTGTTATACCGGGTTTCGCAGACCGCGCGAGCCCAGAATGACGTTGGGTGTGCCTATTGGACGCAGACCGGATGCCAGAGCAGAACCGAACGGAAGACTGAAATCGTGACCTCACTTACCGTCATGGGAATTGAGACCAGCTGCGACGAGACAGCCGTGGCCATCGTGCGCCAGAGCGAGGGTGGCAAACCTGAACTGCTCGCCAACGAGGTCCTAAGCCAGATCGAAGACCATGCGCCCTATGGGGGTGTGGTGCCCGAGATTGCTGCCCGCTCGCACCTCGTTCATTTGGACGGGCTGGTGACCCGCGCCCTCGACAATGCAGAGCTTACCTTCAAAGACCTGGATGGCATCGCCGCAACAGCAGGGCCGGGATTGATCGGCGGCGTTATTGTCGGGCTCATGACCGCCAAAGCCATCGCGCTGGTGCATCAACTGCCCTTCATCGGGGTGAACCATCTGGAAGGCCACGCGCTCACCACCAGGCTCACCAACGAGACCCCTTTTCCCTATCTCCTATTGCTCGTATCGGGTGGGCATTGCCAACTCCTGCACGTCAAAGGGTTGGGGGACTATGTACGTCTGGGCTCCACCATCGATGACGCGGTGGGCGAAGCCTATGACAAGACCGCCAAAATGATGGGGCTCGCCTATCCAGGCGGGCCAGCGCTGGAAGCCATCGCCAAACAGGGCAACGCCACGCGCTTCGACCTGCCCCGGCCTTTGCTGAACCGGAAGGACTGCGACTTCTCATTCTCCGGTCTCAAAACCGCCGTCCGCAAACATGTACTTGAACTGAGCGCCCAGGGCCTGCTGGGTGATCAGGATAAGGCCGACATCGCCGCATCCTTCCAGGCTGCTGTCGCCGATGTACTCGACAATCGGGTATCGCGCGCCATGCAATGGACGAAAGCGGAGCTGGGGGAATACCCGCAACTGGTTGTCGCAGGAGGCGTTGCTGCCAATCAGGCGCTGCGCGCACGATTGACGGAGACCTGTGAGGCAAACGGCTTCACCTTGGAAGTGCCACCTGTGGGCCTCTGCACGGACAATGGCGCCATGATCGCCTGGGCAGGACTTGAGCATCTGGCCGCCGGCCATCGCTCGCCGATGAACCTGGAGCCCAGGGCCCGGTGGCCGCTCGACAAGTCGACCACCCGCTAAACACCTTCGCCCACAAGCAGATCCGCATAAAAAAGAGACGCCGGAGGAGGGTCCGGCGTCTCAATATGCCGTAAGCGGGGGGACGCTTTGGGCAATATCCAAATTCTCTAGGGAGGGGAAAGAGAACCTGGACGAGGGATCGTTAAATCAGTTGGCTGGCCTGCGCGAACAGAACAACTGCGTAACCTGAGAGGACCACTGTGACAGCGGTGGTGCTGAAGCGGTCGAGGAAACTTGAGAAACCTTGGTCGAACATGGGGACACCTATGCGTTTATGAGGGATCGAGGCGAGGAGGGTGAGAAGGATCAGAAGGAATAGTGACCAGCGACCTGGAAAACGAGCCCGACGCTGTACAACGTCAGTGCGAGGGTGCTGAGCGCGAGGGGACCTAAAGTCAGTCTCTGTGCAGCGTACGTCATGGGCTCGTTCCAGTTCACTTGTCTTCGCACTCCTTAAGCTCTGGATCGGTTGAGGGTTCCCATCCAAGGAGCGCGTCCATGCAAGCTATGTAAGAAGCCCTAAATGAAAAACAATGAATGATTTCAAAAATATTCAATATTCACAAAATGGTCACATTCCGCCTTTTGGGCCCACCTGAAGGCGCAAAGCGAACAACGCACAGCCCAAAGACTCGCAAATGGCGAAAACTTCGTAGATTCAAGAACTTATGGAATAGGTGGCCCGGCTATGCAGCGCGCGCAGGCGCCAATCCACGGACAATCAGCTGGTAAACCCCGTTCAACTCGAGCTCCAATTTGTCGAGACTAAGGCGGGAAAAGAGCTGCGGATAAGAGAATTTAAGCGTCGCCGCCTGGATCATTTCAGCGGTGAATTCAGGATCTGAAACCTCAAACTCTCCGGCATCCCGGCCCATGGTCAAGATCCCTGCCAGCACGTCCCGCTCCCGTTCAAGACCTTCATTATGGAATTCGGGCCGCTCAGCAGTAATCAGCTGAGCCATTTCGACAATCCGGGGGTTCTTTTCCAGAGCGTGGAAGGTTGTGCGCAGGTCTTGAAAGAGAAAATCCTTCAACCGCTCAGCACCTGTACGGCCAGGACAATCCAGAATGGCGGTCAGCGCATCAGCGGTTTGGATGGAGGCTCGTCGGCAGATTTCTTCCGCAATATCGAGCTTGCTGGGAAAAAACCGGTAGAGATTGCCCGAGGACATGTCGCAGTCCCGCGCCAGCTCTGCCATTGTGGTCTTCCCATAGCCATAATGGGTAAAACGCTCTTGCGCCGCTTCAATGATTTTCTCGCGTATTTCCTCACTCATGGGAATGAGTGTAGTGCGAAGGACTGAACAATCAACAAAACGTTCATTAATTTGCACATGCGAAAAGACTGGGATCGCGCAGCAAAACCAGCCAAAAACAGATAAGGAAACCTGAGGCCACATGACAAGACTACAAACCATCGCCGTGGTGGGCGGCGGCGCCTGGGGCACCGCTCTGGCAACAGTCGCCGCCCGCGCCGGACGCACTGTCCTTCTATGGGCCCATGAAGCAGAAGTCGCCGAGGCGATTAACAGCTCTCATGAAAACACACCCTATCTACCCGGCGTCCCGCTTGATCCTGCAATCAAAGCCACGAGCAAGATGAGCGATCTGGTCGGCACCGATGCCTGTCTTCTGGTACCTCCGGCCCAGCATCTGCGTGCCGTCACCACGGAGCTGCATGACGTTCTGCAAAAAGGATCTTTAGTCGCAATCTGCGCGAAGGGCGTGGAGCAGAACTCGGGCAAGCTGATGAGTGACGTCATCAAGGAGACATTGCCCGACGCCGTGCCCGCCATTCTGTCCGGCCCAAGTTTCGCAGCGGACGTGGCGCGTGGTCTGCCAACAGCCGTGACGCTGGCCTGCGCGGAAGAAAGTGCTGCCCGCGCCCTGGTTGAGGCCATTGGCTCTCCCACCTTCCGCCCCTATTGGACGTCAGATGTCATCGGCACCCAAATTGGCGGCGCCATAAAAAACGTGCTCGCCATCGCCTGCGGCATTGTCGATGGGAAGGAATTTGGAGAAAGCGCCCGCGCCGCTTTGACTGCGCGGGGCTTTGCGGAAATGGTGCGGCTGGGAAAACGCTTAGGGGCCGCCTCAGAAACCATGTCGGGACTGTCCGGCCTTGGGGATCTCATCCTCACCTGCTCCAGTCCCCAAAGCCGCAACATGTCTTTGGGGATAGCCCTCGGCCAGGGAAAATCCTTGAAAGAAATCATGGACACCCGCAGCTCTGTTGCCGAAGGGGTGCATACAGCGGCAGCCATTAAAACCATGGGCGCCAAGAGACACCTGGACATGCCCATCTGTGACGCCGTTGCTGACATTGTTGCTGGCATCCAAAGCGTCGACGAAGCAATCACGTCCCTACTGGCTCGGCCTTTCACCGCAGAGGTTTGAGACTGTTCAAGAACAACCCGGCCACTTAAGCTCGACCCCAACAGAAAACCAAAAGAAAGAAACCACATGCTCTTTTGTATAGTCGGCATTGATAAACCAGACGCCCTTGAACTCCGCATGGCAAACCGTGATGACCATCTCGCCCATTGGGCAAACACTGGCGCGGTAAAACTGGGTGGCCCGTTCACATCAGACGATGGCGAACGCTTAGAAGGCTCCATGCTAGTGATCGACGTGGCAGACCGCGCAACAGCACAGAAACTTGCCGACGAAGACCCTTATGTAAAAGCCGGTGTCTTTGGCACACGTGAACTGCGCGCCTGGAAATGGCTTTTGAAGGACTAACAAAAAGACGGGAGAGCGAGATGGCCTATTGGCTTTTCAAATCCGAACCCGGTGCCTGGAGTTGGGACGATCAGGTGAAGCGTGGCCCCAAAGGCGAACACTGGGACGGCGTGCGAAACTACCAGGCCAACAATAATATGAAGGCGATGAAGATCGGCGATCTCGGCTTTTTCTATCACTCCGTGGACGAGAAAGCCGTCGTCGGCGTGGTGCGCGTGATCAAAGAGCATTACCCCGATCACACAGACCCTAAAGAACGCTTTGGCATGGTCGACATTGAAGCCGTCGAACCTTTCGTGACACCCGTAACCCTGCAGAATGTGAAGAACACGCCGGAGCTGGAAAACATGGCCCTCGTCAATAATTCACGCCTGTCGGTTCAACCCGTCACGGCAGATGAATGGAAACGGGTCTGCAAAATGGGCGGCCTCAAAAAAGTCCCCACGGGCAAGAAATAGACGTGAGACCCGTTCGCATCCTCGGGCTATCTGGAAGTCTGCGCGCCGCATCGCTCAACACGCGATTGCTGAGAGCAACAAAGCGCCTCGCGCCCTCCCCCATCATCTTCAACCTCTTTGAAGGACTGGGCGCGCTCCCTATTTTTAATCCAGACCAGCAAGACAACACACCGGGATCTGTCCGGACTTTCCAGGCAGCTCTCGCAAGCGCTGACGCTGTCCTGATTGCGAGCCCGGAATATGCCCATGGTGTGACGGGCGTGATGAAGAACGCGCTTGATTGGGTAGTCGCAAGCGGTGAGTTTTCACAGATGCCCACCGCTGTCCTCAACACGGCATCCCGCTCTCACCATGCCTGGGACGCCCTGAAAGAAACCATCGTCACCATGGATGCAAACCTGATCCAGGAAGCGTGTATGACGGTCTCCCTCACAGGGAACGAGATGAGTGCCGAAGAAATGCATCAGGACAAAATTATTGCATCCGCTATGGTCACCTGTCTTCGCGAGCTCACCAACACTGTTGAAATGAACCCCACCTCATGAGCTATGGCGACGAACAACGCCGCGAAAAGTGGCTGGCGAAAGTGCCGCCCGCTGGCACGCACCTCTGTGGGCTCGACGACATTGACGTGCCCGGTGCCAAAGGCTTCACCTTTGGAGAAGGCCTTGAGCGCTTCGACATGTTTGTGGTGCGCACTGCGAGCGGGTGCACCGCTTATGTAAACGCCTGCCCCCACGCCTTCACACCGCTCGAAACATTCACCGACAAGTTTCTAACGCGCAAAAAAGATCAGATCCTTTGCACCACCCATGGGGCGCTTTTCAATCTCGACAATGGGTTTTGCACGAGCGGCCCGTGTGCGGGTAAAAGCCTGGTCACCATCCCAATTGAAATTATCGGCGATCAGATTGTCATCTCAAAGAGTTGATCAACTCGCGACAAACGCCCCAAAGTCCTCAACCAGGCCTTTGGCAGAGAGGTCCACTAGCTTCTTCCCGTCCGAGGGATGAGCGAGCGACGGGTCTGAGCCAATCCGCCCATCGGGAAATTTCGCACGATAATCTTCCGCGTCTGTGTAGCGCGCGGACGGCGCAATCTTCGGGCTCATCTCCACCTTCTTGATGGCATCGGGATAGGCATATTGTGTCACGGCAACTTCCGAAGGTGTGGCATGCGCCCCATGGGATTTGCCGTACGTGTCCATGCAATATTTGTAGACCGGCTTATAGTCCCACCAATTGGCGAGCTTGCATTTTATCGGACCGCGATTACTGCCATCACGCGCCAGAGACCGGTCTGCATAAATTTCGGCAAACGCAGCCTGGATCGTCGATATATTGCCCCCATGCCCGTTGAAGAAATAGACCCGGTCAAACCCGTGCCGCCCAAGTGAGAGCACCCAGTCATAAATCACGGCAATCATGGTGGACGGGCGCAACGTCATGGAGCCCGGAAACGCCATATGATGTTGCGCGCATCCCACATTGAACGTGGGCGCGACCAGCATGTCTGCATCCCGTGCTGCATGCTCTGCAATCACTTCAGGACAAATGGCATCCGTCCCAATCAGGCCATTGGGCCCGTGCTGCTCCGTGGAGCCAATAGGGATCACGATCCCTTTGGAGCGGGTGAGATAGGCTTCAACTTCAGGCCAGCTGGACGTGTGCAAGTGCATAGATGTTCCTTTCGAGGCCAGCAGTTTCGCGGACGCAGGCTCACAAAGCCAGCCGGAATCCTATTTCGGGATCGAAGAGCACCCTATCAAGCACTTGAGCGGGGGTTTCCCGCCGCAACACCAGATGTCCCTGACCTGTCTCAATACTCGAATGCGAAAGCTCATGACATTTCACCTCAGCTCCCATATCAAACGAGCTGGTGAAAGGAGTCCATGTGACAGATTCAAAGGTAATCCGTGCGCGCGCAGCAGATGGAGCAGGCATTGCTACTGTCTATCTGAGCAGCACCGCAAAGCTGGGTTTTCTGCCCCGACGCCACAGCGGCCAAGACACCTGGAATCATTTTGCCACCATGCCCACCAAACAGGCATGCTGGGTTGTCCGCGACAGCGGCCGCATCACTGCATTCCTCGCAACACAAACCGGCTGGATCGACCACCTCTATGTCCACCCCTCTGCCCAGAGCCGGGGACATGGCACTACCTTGCTGGAGCAAGCAAAACGCGCACTTCCGCAAGGGTTTGAACTCTGGACATTCCAGCAGAACACGCGCGCGCGGGCTTTCTATGACACCAAGGGCTTATTCATCACCGAGAGAACCGACGGGCGGCGCAACGAAGAACATCTCCCGGATCTGAAATATGTTTGGCGACCTGAAGGAAAAATCACGTGACGCGTAAAGAAAAGGTACCGACACGCAAAGGCGCGTTGGACGGCATTCGGGTGGTTGATCTCACCAGCGTCGTTTTGGGGGCCTATGCCACCGCAATGCTGGGGGATATGGGCGCCGACGTGATCAAGGTGGAAAGCCCAAGCCCCAAGAACGGCCAGGGCGGAGACATTATGCGCTGGGCAGGCGACACCCCGTCTGGCGAGGCCTCAGGGCTCGGCCCCATGTTCCTCACCATCAACCGCAACAAGCGTTCCGTGTTGCTCGATCTCAAAAAGCAGGAAGCTCGCGACGCGCTCTTAAAGCTGATCAAAACCGCTGACGTCTTTGCCGCAAACGTGCGCTATGACGGCCTCAAACGGTTGGGACTTTCCTATGAAGACGTCAAAGCAGTAAAGCCCGATATCGTCTATGTGATTGGCACGGGGTATGGCGAAGACGGTCCCTATGGCGGCAGGCCTGCTTATGACGACATGATCCAGGCAGCGTCGGGCATTTCATCCATGATGAGCGAAGTCGATGGCGACCCTCGGCCCCGCTTCTTCCCCACCCTCATTGCTGACAAGACGACCGGTCTCTTTATGGCCAACGCCATTGTCACCGCCCTCTTCCACAAAGAACGCACCGGCGAAGGCCAGTTCGTGGAAGTGCCCATGATGGAGAGCATGGCCTCGTTTCTATTGGCAGAACATCTCTACGGCGAAGTCTACGATCCGCCAACAGGCCCCATCGGATATGTGCGGGTCACAGCGCCTGACCGCAAACCTTACAAAACCGCGGACGGCTATATCGCGATCCTTCCCTATTCAGATCAACAATGGCGGGATTTTTTCAAGCTGGGCGGCAAGCCGGATCTCTTTGAAACAGACGAGCGGTTTGCGACCTACGAAAACCGCACCCGCAACATTCGCGATCTCTATGCCATGGTCGAAGACGTCTCCGTTCACAAAACAACGCAAGAATGGGAGAGGGTGCTGAGCGCCAATGATATCCCTCACGCCCGCGTCAACAGGCTGGCAGATCTGCGTCATGACCCGCACCTTGCGGCTGTCGGCCTGTTCGAAAAGCGCAATCACCCCCACGAAGGCCCCTATTGGAGCCTCAATCACCCTGTGAATTACAGCGGCAGCCCCGCAAGCGTGCGACGAGATGCACCGACCCTCGGCGAACATACACAGGAAGTTATGAAGGAAGCTGGGCTGAGTGACGCTGAGATTGCATCCCTGATGGATTAGGCTTTCTTCGCAAGGGCACGCGCTTGGCGCTCTCGCATAAGGTCTTCAAAAGCAGGGGCTTCAATTGGCCTCGACAGAAGGAAGCCCTGTAATTCGTCACAGCCAATGGCCGTCATGAAATCAGCCTGAGCATCTGTCTCAACACCCTCAGCAACAATCTTCAAGTTGAGCGATTTCCCGATCGACACAATCTGACGCGCGAGAATAGCACTTGTTGTTTCCGCCACATTCGTCACGAAACTCCGGTCAATCTTCAACTCATGTGCTGCGAAGCGGTGCAGATAGGAGAGCGAAGAATAGCCAGTCCCGAAATCATCAATCAGGATTTCAATGCCAGCGTCTGCAAGCGCTTTGATTTGTGAACTCGCGGATTCTTCATCCGTGATCATCGCGGATTCTGTCACTTCCACCTGAAGACACTGGGCCGGCACATTATGCTTCTTCAATGCGCCAAACACATCTTCCAACACACAGCCCGCTGCCAAATGAACAGGCGAAATGTTGACCGACATCGGACCCACATCAAGTCCCTCATCGCGCCAGCGCGCAATGTCCGAAACCACATGATCAAGCACGACGCGCCCCAGATCAACCACAAGGCCGGTTTCCTCGGCGATAGGAATGAAAAGACCTGGCGAGATGAGCCCCTTCTCGGGGTGTTTCCAGCGTGCCAATGCTTCACCTGCGACAGGCTCACGCGTCACCGCATCAAACCGAGGTTGATACATAACAAAAAACTGATCGGTGTCGAGCGCGCTGCGTAAACCACGTTCAAGATCCATACGCTCATGCACCGCGCGGCTCAGTTCTTCGTCAAACAACTGGAAGCATCCGCGCCCCTCATCCTTCGCCCGATAAAGTGCAAGATCAGCATGTTGCATCAACAATTCAGGGTCGCCCTTGTCCCACGGATAATGAGCAATCCCGATGGAACACCCGACATTTGCAACAATGCCATCGATTTCGAAAGGCTCTGCGAGCGCCTCAATAATTTTCTGCGCCAGCACCGTCACACCATGGGTCTGGTCCAAATGGCGCGCAATGATCGCAAACTCATCGCCACCAATTCTGGCAACGGTATCCGTGGTGCGAACAAGTTCGTGCAGACGCTTGGAGGCTTCGACAAGAAGTTTGTCGCCGACGCTGTGGCCGCGCGTGTCATTGACCATCTTGAAATTATCAAGGTCAAGGAGCAGAAGTGCGAACCCTTCGGTCGTGCGTTTAGAAATCGAGATCGCAAACTCCAGTTGCGTCAACAGTTCCGTACGGTTTGCAACACCGGTAAGAGGGTCCGACGTCGCCTGAATACGCAGTTGCTCCTCCAAAGCGCGCCGCTTGGTCACATCCAGGAGAATAAGATAAGCACACGGCTCACCTTCATAGTCGATGATCAGTCCCTTAATCAGGATCCAAAGCGGCGTTCCATCATCCCGCTTAAGGGGCATTTCAAAATTTTCGGTGATGCCCTTGGTAAGAAGTTGCTCCCGCAGCTTTTCATACGTTTCTGCATCCGACATAAGGTCGGGGACATTTAGCGTATCCGAGGATTTGCCCAGGGATTCCAGCAATTCAGCGGCCTGCTGGTTGACATAGCGAAGCGTTTTGTCGCTAGGCCGGGTGATAACGACCGGGAAAGGAGCACTATCAATCAACGAACGGAAACGAAGTTCAGAACGCTGAAGTTCATTGAGCGTCTCAACCTGGTGGGTCGTATCTTCAATCGACCCGGCAAACATCGTGGGCTTCCCATCAGCGTTCGTCGAGACATGGCCGCGCGCACGGATCCAACGCACCCCGCCATCGGGGCGTTTGATACGGCAGGCAACATCATAGGCTTCCCGCGCATCCAGACGCGCCCGAACGCGCGTGGCAATCTCATCGCGATCTTCTTCATGGATCGCGGCAATGATATCATCAAACTTGGTGACACCTTCCTCAACCCCCAGCACAGCACACGCATTCGGTGTCATGTAAAAAGAGTCAGTGGGAAGATTCCAAAACCAGGCGCCGTAATCAGCTTGTCGTTCAGCAAGCTCCAGCCCAGCTCTTGCAAACTCAACATCATCAAAGACCGGGTCATCCAACGTTGGACCAGCCGAAATCGACCGGGCGGCATTTCTGCGCCTGGCAAGTTTCGTCCGATTTTTGCGTCGCGGAATGCGGCGTCCCATGGAAAGTCCCTCTAAAAAAGAGAGAATGCAGGGATAACTGGTAAGAAAGCTTAAATCCGCCAGGACGCGCCAGTTTGATCAACAGGTAGGGTTAACAAGGGGTAACCCTGTCTTGAAAATAGGCCAAGGCAGCGCAGATAGTATGGACGGATCTCACAATATCCTGCTCACAAAAGCCTAAAAAGGGCGCAAAAGAGCCAATGGCCTCCTATAGTAGGCAAAACAAGAATACGCGGACAGATCTGACCGCGGCAGGGAGGCCAATATGACAGACACATCAATTTTTCCCGTAAGTGCAGACTGGGCGGCCCGAGCCCATCTTGATGAGCCCGGCTACCAGAAAATGTATGCGGCCAGCATTGCCGACCCGGAAGGCTTCTGGGGCGAACAGGGCAAACGCATCGACTGGATGAAGCCCTACACAAAAGTCAAAGACGTCTCCTACGACAAAGACAATCTGCACATTAAGTGGTTCGAAGATGGAAGCCTCAACGCGAGCGTAAACTGCATCGACCGTCACCTGGATACAAAGGCGGATCAAACCGCCATCATCTGGGAAGGGGACGAACCAACAGACGACAAAAAGATCACCTACCGCGAGCTTCACGAAGCCGTCTGTCGGCTTGCCAATGTGCTCAAAGCCCAAGGCGTCAAGAAGGGCGACCGGGTCACCATCTATATGCCAATGATTGTCGAAGCCGCCTACGCGATGTTGGCGTGCGCGCGCATCGGTGCTGTTCACTCAGTCGTCTTTGGAGGGTTCTCTCCCGACGCGCTGGCGGGGCGCATCATTGATTGCGACAGCAACTGCGTTATCACCGCCGATGAAGGTGTACGCGGCGGCAAAAAAATTCCGCTCAAAGCAAATACCGATGAAGCCGTCGCAAAATGTCCCGGCGTCACATCTGTGATCGTTGTGGAACGCACAGCATCTGGCGTACCCATGAAAGAAGGCCGAGACATTTGGTATCACCGGGCCGCCGCCAGCGTAAGCGCGGACTGCCCACCCGAAGAGATGAATGCGGAAGATCCGTTATTCATTCTCTATACGTCCGGTTCCACCGGTCAGCCCAAAGGCGTGATGCATACAACCGGCGGCTACATGGTCTACGCCTCCATCACCCATCAATATGTGTTCGACTATCACGAAGGAGATGTCTACTGGTGCACCGCAGACGTCGGCTGGGTCACGGGACACAGCTACATTCTCTATGGACCTCTCGCCAATGGCGCCACCACGCTCATGTTTGAAGGCGTGCCCAATTACCCGGATGCGTCACGCTTCTGGCAGGTCTGCGACAAACATCAGGTCAACATTTTCTACACAGCGCCCACCGCCATCCGCGCCCTGATGCGGGAAGGCGAAGGCCCCGTGAAGGCGACAAGCCGGTCCTCACTCAGATTGCTCGGGTCTGTTGGTGAACCCATCAATCCAGAAGCCTGGCTCTGGTACCATAATGTAGTGGGCGAAGGCCGCTCTCCCATCGTGGACACATGGTGGCAGACAGAAACCGGCGGCATTCTTATCAGTCCTCTTCCCGGCGCGATTGCCCAAAAGCCAGGCTCTGCAACCAGACCCTTTTTCGGGATCAAGCCCGTCATCGTCGATACGGAAGGCAAGGTACTGGAGGGTGCCACGGAGGGGAACCTCTGCATCGCCGACAGTTGGCCGGGGCAGATGCGCACCGTCTATGGTGATCACGAGCGCTTCGCCAATACCTATTTTATTCAGTTTCCAGGCATGTACTTCACCGGTGACGGCTGCCGTCGCGATGAAGACGGGTATTATTGGATCACGGGCCGCGTCGATGATGTGCTGAACGTATCGGGTCACCGCATGGGCACCGCCGAAGTGGAAAGCGCCCTGGTGGCCCACACAAAAGTCGCCGAAGCTGCCGTTGTCGGCTACCCCCATGACATTAAGGGCCAAGGGATTTACGCCTATGTCACCTTGAATGCGGGTGAAGAACCGACCGACGCGCTGCAGAAAGAACTTGTCCAATGGGTGCGCAAAGAAATCGGACCCATTGCAAGCCCTGATCTCATTCAATGGGCTCCAGGCTTACCCAAGACCCGCTCAGGCAAAATCATGCGGCGCATCCTGCGCAAGATTGCAGAAAATGAGTTCTCAAATCTCGGTGACACCTCAACCCTAGCAGATCCCAGTGTCGTCGATGACCTGATTGAGAACCGCCAGAATCGATAGGCATGCCCCGGAAACCCCAATAGACAGAAACACGCGAAAACCTGCGAGAATGCCCCAAAAACGGGACATGATGAACGGTATATTTTACCAATACTGTCCACAACTGCCGATGTCCCGCCGCAGGCTTTCGGACTCACCCTCAAAACAATGCCTTACTTTCATGTAAGGACTAACACCGACTTTTTGCTTTATTTACCCAACGTTTCTGGCATTGTCCCAGCGCAAATTGCAGGCTTTTCTGTTGGGGTTGGGGCTGGGTATGAAACTGAAAACTGACGGTGCGCAAGCGCTGTTCACTTACTGGGAGCGCCTGAAACAAAGCGCGCGCCTGCCCTCCACAGCCGACCTGGATCTCGTTGATATTGCGCCCATTCTTGCGAACATTATGGTCTATGAGAAAATCGATGATGATTTCAGTATTCGGTTTTTTGGAACAGAACTCGTCCGGCGGATCGGCATAGACCTTACAGGGACCAATATGTCCCTCTATCAAGACGACCCCCTCTGCCGGCTGACGGTCAACCATCTAAACCAAGTCCTAGATGGACCCCTCATCCTCGCAGCAGAGTTCAATGCCGGGACGAACGAGGGTCCAGTGCTGGAAATCGAACAGATCATGGTGCCAATTGCTGACAAAAACGGAGCACCGCTGTGCGTCCTCTCCCACGCCACCCGCACCAAAGATACGAACGCCATCGTCACGCTAGAGCTGACCGAGGGCTTCAAAGGCCTTATCGGAGTGCAAACCCTCAATCTCTAAGCGTCACCTGAACATCCTGTTCCAAGCGAGATCCATCAAAATACACGCATATAGAGCAAGGGAATTAGGAGCCTCAGAAGTCGCTGATCAGCCCTTTATGTTCCCAATCCCCATAACGGGTGGGTTCCGGCCCTTCTCGACCCAAAATCTCCCGTGGCGCATCCGCGGAAGGAGGAGCCTTTGCGCGACGCGCCTCAGCCTCCGCCAAAGCCCGCTTCGCCGCCTCACGCGTGTCTGGCTTTTTATCGTCCATAATCTGCTCAGGCCCTCTGTCTGCCGCGCCAACCGTGCGGCAATGGCATTGTAGGAGATGACATCTTCCTACATATAGGAGAGAGACACACAACGCCAACATTCCACCTCCAAGGACACGCGCCGATGAACATGACAAAAACCGCCATCCTACTCGCAGCCATGACTGCGCTCTTCGGGGGGATCGGTTTCATGATCGGCGGAGAGGTCGGCGCCCTCATTGCCTTACTGGTCGCAGGCGGCATGAACATATTCGCCTATTGGAATTCCGACAAAATGGTTCTGCGCATGCATGGCGCCCGCGAAGTGTCGGAGGCAGATGCCCCCAACTATGTGCGCCTTGTCCAGCGCCTTGCGGCAAATGCGGACCTGCCCATGCCCCGCACCTACATTATGGAAACCGAGCAGCCAAACGCATTTGCGACCGGGCGAAACCCGGAAAACGCTGCCGTAGCCGCCACAACCGGCCTGCTCAACATGCTCACGCCCGAAGAGCTGGCGGGCGTTATGGCGCACGAACTTGCCCACATCAAGAACCGCGACACCCTCACCATGACAGTAACGGCAACCCTAGCGGGTGCCATTTCTATGCTGGCCAATTTTGCGTTCTTCTTTGGCGGCAATCGCAACAATGCCGGGGGGATCATTGGGTCCCTCGCCCTTATGATTTTGGCGCCCATGGCGGCAGGTCTTGTACAAATGGCCATCAGCCGTACCCGCGAATACAGCGCGGATCAATTGGGGGCGGAAATTTGTGGACGCCCGCTCTGGCTTGCCTCAGCACTCCAGCGTATCGAAGGAGGCGCAATGCGCATTGATAATGACGCCGCAGAGAGGAATCCCGCCACCGCACATATGTTCATTATCAACCCACTTCATGCCCATAAGCGCGATAGTCTCTTCTCGACGCATCCCGCAACGGCAAACCGCGTCGCAAAGCTAAAAGCAATGACGGGCATGGCGCCCAAAGAAGGTCCGTGGGGCTAACGCAACTATCCCATCACTCGGGTCTGGCGTCCGCAGGGGCTCTATGCTCTAAGCACGTGCGAGCAAAATAGGACCCAGAATGGCAGCCCGAAAAGAACAACCAACAAAACAGGACGGCACCGGCGCACGGCGCGCCGCCGCCAATATTCTGCAGGCTGTCTTGAACAAGGGCGAAACGCTGGAAACCGCCCTCAACCGGGAACTCGGCGCCAAGGACCTGGCGAACCATCCAAGCGACCGCGCTTTTGCCAGAGCCATCGCCACCACGGTCCTGCGACGTCTGGGACAGATCGATGCTGTACTCGACGCCATGCTCGACAAAACCCTGCCTGAGAGCGCGGCATTCGCCCAGGCCCTCTTGCGCGTCGGCACCGCCGAACTTCTCTTTCTGGGTTCCGCCCCCCACGCAGCGGTAAACTGCGCGGTTGAGCTTACCAACAGCAATCGTCACACCCGGCCCTTTCGCGGTCTCATGAACGCCATTCTGCGACGCGTGACCCGGGAAGGGACGGATATCATCAAGGCGCAGGAAGCCGGCATGACCAACACGCCTTATTGGGCGTGGCGCAGCTGGGAGCTGGCTTACGGCGCAGAAACCGCTGGTGCCATTGCAGATGCCCACTTGGGCGAGCCGCCGCTTGATCTTTCCGTAAAGGCTGATCCGGAGCGCTGGGCAAAAACACTGGGCGGTGAGTGCCTCCCCACAGGAAGTGTTCGCCTGTCTCACCCCGGCCGCATCGAAGAATTACAGGGATACACAGAAGGCGATTGGTGGGTGCAAGACGCCGCTGCCGCCCTGCCCCACAAACTCCTCGGCGACGTGTCCGGCGAAGATGTCCTGGATCTCTGCGCCGCACCGGGAGGAAAAACCCTCGCCCTTGCCGCAGCAGGGGCCAAAATCACCGCTGTGGATCGCGCCGGTGGGCGTCTGGAAAGACTGCGGGAAAATCTGACCCGTACAAAACTCAGCGCCGATATCGTGAAAGCCGATCTCACCGACTGGGTGCCGGGCCGTAAATGGAAAAAGATCCTGCTCGATGCCCCCTGTTCTGCGACAGGCACCGCACGGCGTCATCCAGACGTGCTCCATTCTAAAACAGGCAGCGATATTGCGAGCCTTGCCCCCGTCCAGGCGAAGCTGTTGAGCAAAGCGGCAGAGTGGCTGGAACCCGGCGGCACACTCATCTATTGCACCTGTTCCCTGGAACCGCTGGAAGGCCCGGCTCAAATCGGTCTCTTCTTAAAGAACAATCCCGCTTTCGCACGGCGACCGATTGAACCTCAGGAAATTGGCGGTTTGACGCAGTGCATCACCGCCGACGGTGACCTGCGCACCCTTCCAAGCCATCTAAGCGACAAGGGCGGCATGGACGGCTTCTATGCGGCCAGACTCGTCTTGTCGACTTGAACCCACACACCTCCCAATCCATTGCACCACCCAAACTGACCTGATAAGCATCTTCACATGGCACATCCCGTTAAAATTTCTCCCTCAATCCTATCCGCTGATTTCGCGCGCTTAGGGGAAGAAGTCAGCGCTATCACAGACGCTGGCGCAGACTATATTCATGTAGATGTGATGGACGGTCACTTCGTCCCCAACATCACCATTGGTCCCGATGTCGTGAAAGCCCTGAGGCCTCATTCGGACAAGCCGTTTGATGTGCACCTGATGATCTCGCCCGTCGACCCCTATGTGGACGCGTTCGTGGATGCGGGTGCTGACATCATCACTTTCCATCCAGAAGCCGGGCCCCACGTCCATCGCACAGTTCAGATGATCAAGGCACGCGGCGTCAAAGCGGGCATCTCATTGAACCCGGCAACACCGGTCAGCGTGCTGGATGAAATTCTGGAAGACATCGATCTGGTCCTGGTCATGAGCGTCAATCCAGGCTTTGGAGGACAATCCTTTATCGAAAGCCAACTCAGAAAAATCGAAATCATTCGCAAACGGATTGAAGAGACCGGCAAGCAGATCGAGCTTGAAGTGGATGGTGGTGTGAATTTCGAAACCGCACCAAAAGTTATTTCCGCAGGCGCCGACGTTCTGGTCGCCGGAACCGCAACCTTTAAGGGTGGCCCCGCTGCTTATGCAGAAAACATTGCGACACTACGCAAGCAGCCGTAACCGGCGCATCCCCTCAATCAAACGGGACAACGTCCCGACAAGAGGCGCGCGCCAAGGACAAAGACGGTGAGCAAATCAGGTCACACATCTGGATCACCAGCGCGTCTCCAGGAACGCCATGTCCTCCACCCGGGAAATCGGCTGAGCGATCTCTCACTGGCCGCGCTGCGACGCACCGCTGATTTAGGTCTTGCCGCCCTCTACAGCACATGGGTCTACCGCCAGACCTTGCGGGGGCCCATGCCCGACACGATTACTTACTACCCAAAAGACTTACGGCCCGGACGGGTCGACAAAGCCGATGCGCTTTTTCAAGGCCGCTATGACTTGCCGGGCGGGCAGGTGCGAACCAACGGTCTGTCGCCCTTCGATATGGAAGCCCCCAGCGAAACCTGGACGGAAGAACTTCATGGCTTCTCCTGGGTGCGTCACTTCTCAGCCGCCGGCGGCAATGCGGCCCGCGCCCATGCAAGGGGCCTCGTACAAAGCTGGATACAAACATCGGGCCAATGGCATGACATTGCTTGGCGGCCCCATGTCATCGGCAGACGTCTGACGTCATGGGCAGCAAACGGCGCCCTATTGATGGAAGAGTCCGACCTCATCTATCGCTCAACGCTCCTACGCAACATGGCCCAACAAGCCCGCCATCTGGCGCGCACTGTTATGTGGGCACCCGCAGGCGAACAAAGGCTGACAGCCGCCATCGGTCTTGCTTTCTCCGGGCTCTGTCTGTCCGAAGGAACCCGACGTCTGCGCAAGGGTCTGGATCTGGTCGGGCAGGAACTGACGCAACAGGTTTTGCCCGATGGCGGCCACATCAGCCGAAACCCCGTCGCGCAATTGTCCATCCTTCTTGATCTCATCTCCCTCCGCGACGCGCTTGTGGCGCAGGGTCATGGCGTTCCCCAGCCTATTCGGAACGCTGTCGACCGGATGATGCCCATGCTGCGCTTCTTCAGACACGGGGATGGCAAACTGGCTCTCTTTAACGGCGCGGACGAAGGCCCCGACGGCGCTGTCGACGCAGCGCTCGCGGAAGATGACGCCAAAGGAAAACCTTTCGGGTTTGCGCCCCACTCCGGCTATCAGCGCATGGCAGCAGGCCCGACCTATGTAGCGGTGGACACAGGCCCGCCACCTCCCGGAGCCTATTCCCATTCCGCCCATGCTGGATGCCTCTCATTCGAGATGAGCGTGGGACGATGTCGCCTAGTCACCAATTGCGGGGCGACCCGAATTCTGGGCGCGGACTGGCATGCGGCAAGCCGCGCGACCGCCGCCCATTCCACCCTTGTGTTGAACGACACGTCGTCCGCCCGCTTCACACAAGGCGCGCTCTCACGCATCTTGCTGGGGTCCCGGTTGATGGAAGGGCCCGCCCGGGTTGAAAGCAGGCGCAACGAAAGCGAAGATGGAATCTGGCTCGACGCCGCCCATGATGGATACAAGAAGCTGTTTGGGTTCGTTCATCGTCGCCGGCTGTTCTTGAGCGCGACAGGAGAAGACCTGCGCGGCGAAGACAATCTAACGCGCGTGCCCGAAGAATCCTCCAAACTCTTGGTACCCTTCAAACAAAAGCGGGAGGAGGTCGATCCGGCTTCCTTCACCATCCGCTTTCATCTGCATCCAGAAGCGCGAGCCTCCCTGGCTCACGACAAATCCAACGTGCTTGTTCTCCTGCCCAATGGCGACGGCTGGCAGTTTCGTGCCCGGATCGAAAATGGCGAAAGCGAAATCACCCTTGAGGAAAGCGTCTATCTGGGCTCCGCAGACAGAACCAGACGAAGCGAACAGATCGTGGTGACAGCAGAGGTTTTCCGGGAAGAAGCCACAGTTCACTGGGCCTGGCGCCGTTTGTCGACCCGAAATGCGGGCAAAACCGAGGCGGAGGAACCGGAGCTTCCAGACCTGCCCACCCCCTTGCCGGAAATCCCTGAACTGAGCGGCGACATTGAGACGACGACATCTCAGCACTCTGGGCAACAGGACCCGGAATAGGTCCGATATTGCGCCATATTCTCTTCCAAAGACTTGGCCCTTCCAGCGGCTTAGGTTTCGTGCTATCCGGCCCGGACAGACACACCCTCTTTCTCATCTCAGGATCATCCGATGCCCGCCGACATTCAGCCCGTACGCCGCGCCCTTCTTTCTGTTTCTGATAAGACGGGGCTCATCGAGTTTGCACGTGCCTTGCACGAGGCAGGCGTTGATCTGGTCTCCACCGGCGGCACCTCAAAGGCCATCGCAGACGCCGGTATCCCGGTCAAAGACGTGGCGGACATCACCAACTTCCCGGAGATGATGGATGGCCGGGTGAAGACGCTTCATCCAATGGTACATGGTGGACTGCTCGCAGTGCGCGATGACAAGGGTCATGTTGCCTCCATGGAAGAGCATGGCATTGGCCCCATCGACCTGCTGGCGGTCAATCTCTACCCGTTCGAAGAAACCGTCGCCAAGGGCGCCGACTACGATACCTGCGTTGAAAATATCGATATTGGTGGCCCTGCGATGATCCGGGCTGCGTCGAAGAACCATGCCTATGTAAACGTCATCGTTGATGTCGCAGACTATGACCGGGTGATCGCAGAAATTCAGGAGAAAAAAGGCACAAGCCTTGAGACCCGAAAAGCGCTGGCGCAAAAAGCCTATGCCCGCACGGCAGCCTATGACGCGGCCATCTCCAACTGGTTTGCGACCGAGATCGAAGAAACGGCACCTGCCTATCGCGCCCTCGGCGGCGCCCTCAAACAGACCCTGCGCTACGGCGAGAACCCCCATCAGGCCGCAAGCTTCTATGTGACCGGCGAAAACCGCCCGGGTGTCTCAACCGCCACGCAGCTGCAGGGTAAAGAACTGTCCTACAATAATATCAATGACACAGATGCAGCCTTCGAGCTGGTCGGCGAGTTTGATCCAAAACTTGCCCCCGCCGTTGCCATCATCAAACATGCCAATCCCTGTGGCGTTGCCACTTCAGGCAGCCTTGCAGAAGCCTATCGCAAGGCCCTTGCCTGTGATCCCGTTTCAGCCTTTGGTGGCATCATTGCGCTCAACCAGACACTCGACGGCGAGACAGCCGAGGAGATTGCAAAGATCTTCACCGAAGTCATCATTGCGCCCGACGCTGACGAGAATGCGCGCAAAATCATTGGCGGCAAGAAGAACCTGCGCCTTCTCACCACCGGCGGTCTGCCGGACGCCCGCACACCAGGCCTCTTTGTGAAAACCGTCGCCGGCGGCTTCCTCGCCCAGACCCGTGACAATGGCGTGATTGATGATCTGGAACTGAAAGTCGTGACCAAACGCGCACCAACTGATCAAGAACTGGCGGATCTCAAATTCGCCTTCCGGGTTTGTAAGCATGTGAAATCAAATGCCATCATCTATGTGAAAGACGGCGCCACTGTCGGCATTGGTGCAGGCCAGATGAGCCGGGTGGATAGCGCCCGTATCGCCGCGCGCAAAGCTGAAGACGCGGCAGAAGCCGCCGGTCTTGCAGAGCCGCTGACCAAAGGCTCGGCTGTAGCCTCCGACGCCTTCTTCCCCTTTGCAGATGGTCTGCTGTCGGCAGCAGAAGCAGGAGCGACCTGCGTCATTCAGCCCGGCGGCTCCATGCGCGATGATGAAGTGATTGCAGCGGCAGACGAAAAAGGTCTCGCCATGGTTATGACCGGCATGCGTCACTTCCGCCACTAAACAAGCATTTGCAGGAAAAGTGGAAGCCAGTTTTCCGTCCGCAAATGCGTAAACATCAGAAGGGTGAGCACTATGGACGGACCAGAGCGCACCCATAGGATCGTCACCAAAGTACAAATCTGGCGTGAGGGTAAACTCCTCATCATCAGACGCGCGCTGGACGACAGCCTGTATCCGGGCCTCTGGGACGTGCCCGGCGGCAGCCTGCACAAAGGCGAAACCGTTGATCAGGGCTTGAAGCGGGAAACCCTGGAAGAGACAGGCCTCTCTCTGTCTCGCATCCGCCCCCTCACCACCTGGTCCCATGGCGAAGATGAAAGGTTCGAGATCGGACTGTCTTTTCTCGCCACGGCTGAGAGCGACATCATCAAGCTGTCGGAAGAACATACCAAAGCTGTCTGGATGGCTCCCGATCAAATCAGCAATTACGAATTCCCCCCCAATCTCGCAAAAGAGATCAACTGGGTCATCGCCAAGGGTTGGCATCGCACCTAAGTGCGTCCAACTTTGTCTTCTTCAGCAAGCTCTGCCCGCTCTTCTTTCACAAAGAGCATCAGCACCATACCGCCCACGAGCAGCAAAAGCACGGAGCCAAAGCCCACCCGCTGACTGCCAGAGAGTGACGTCATCACCCCAACGAGCAGCGGCCCCAGAAACGCCGTTGCTGTTCCCGACAATGCATAGAGCCCAAAAAACTCCGACATTTTTTCAGGCGGTGCGATGCGCGCCAACATGGTCCGGCTATTCGCATAAGCGGCAGTGATGAAGATCGCAATCAGGATCACAACGGTCACATACGCTACTTCAGGAACCGTGCTGAAAAAAGGCAGAGACCAGAGAGGTTCCGCCGCTGCAGCGTCATACGGCATGAAGAAAATCTCATTGGGTGTCATAGAGACTGCGAGCAACAGTCCAAGTGAGGTGCCCCCAATGGAAATCAGGATCGCATTGCGCGAGCCAAATGTATTGTCGAGCCAACCGCCGAAGAAACCACCAGCCACCGCAAAGACGGACAGGATGACTCCGTAAACGGTGAGCGTGAGCGGCCCCCACCCGAAAACACCCGCCGCATAAACGCCTCCAAAAATGAGCACAGCGGTTTTGCCGTCATTGTAAAACATGCGCGCAAAAAGATAGAGCGCGACATTGCGATAATGTTTGAGGCCCTTGACCGTCCGTACCACCGACTGCAATCCATTTCGCACAGCGTCTTTTGCATTTGCACCCCTTGCTGCCACATCTGGCGTAAAGAGAATGAGCGGTAAAGAAAAGAGGATCATCCAGGTAGCAGCAATGGGACCGGCAATCCGACTGTTTTCATGGGCACTTACATCAAGTCCGAAGAGAGCCACAGAAGGTACAAAGCTCCAATCAACGACACCGGGCAGCGTGAACGCAATCAACATAAAGATAAGGATCAGAAGCGAACTCAAATTCCCAAGCGCAAGCCCTAGCCCCGAAAGACCCGCAACGTTTTTGTGAGGTGCCACATAAGGCAGCATGGAATTGTGGAAGACGGCCGAAAACTCAAATGCCACATTCGCGATGATAACAAGCGCTGCCGCCCCCAGAATGCCAATGCCCGCATCCATCGGAAGCGCGAACCACATGGAAAAAGTTGCCATCGCCATGATCGCAACAAAAGAAACAATCCAGGGCTTGCGACGTCCTCCGCTATCGGCAATAGCACCCAGCAATGGCCCCAGTAGCGCGATCGCAAAACCCCCAATCGCGTTGATGTTTCCCCAGATCGCCTGTCCGCGCACCGGGTCACCCACCACATGGGTCGAAAAATAGGGGGCAAAAATATAGATCGTAATGAGAATCACGTAGGGGTTGCGCGCCCATTCAAACGTCGCCCAGGAGATCTGGCCTTTTGTGTCGGCAGGTTCACCGCCAACCGCAGAGAGAAGTTGCGCACTCACCTCGCCGGGCACTTGTACGCGCACCGGTTCGTCATCCTGGATACTCAATGGCAGCTCCCCTGTTTTGCCAGAGAGCATGGGCGAGGAGCGCCTGACATGCAAACGCCGTTCAGCCGCCCTCATTTAGGCAGCAGTGCGCTCTTCCTTAACCGGCAAGAGCAGGCAGAAACCCACCAGCAGAAAGACAACCACAACGAAAAGGCCCGCGCGTTGGCTATTGGCCGCACTTGTCGCCAGCGCAATCACGAAAGGAGCAATGAAGCTGGTAGCTTTGCCCGACAGCGCATAAAGCCCGAAAAACTCCGTCATCATGTCTTTGGGTGCCAGACGCGCCATGAAGGTTCGGCTGGCAGCCTGCGCGGGTCCACCGCTAATCCCGATAAGGACACCGGCCAACATATAGACCTGCTCGCCGGTACTCATAAACGGTCCAGCGCCAGGAACGGGTGGCGGCACGGCGACGAAAAAGAAGATTGTATCCGCGGTGATCGAGACGGAGGCTAGCGTCCCCACGACAAGCCCCGCGACCGCCACAAGGATCGTCCGCTTTGATCCAAACCGATCATCCATCCAGCCGCCGAGAAAGGCCCCAATCGCTGCAAAAATGGAAAGCACAATCCCAAACAGCGCCAGCGTGCTGATTTCCCAGCCAAATGTGCCGGCGGCATAAATGCCGCCAAATGCAAAGATCGCTGACAGGCCGTCATAATAGGTCATACGCGCGACAAGAAAGAGCCCGATATTTTTGTATGAACCGAGCTTCGCAACAGTCGCGCGAAGTTGCGCGAGCCCTGCACTGATCGCGGCGCCAGCTTTGATGGGCGTGCGCGGCGCATCTGGCGTCAGCAGAAAAATCGGCAGCGAGAATAGAGTGTACCAAAGCGCTGCCAGCGGCCCTGTAAACCTGTCGGCCTCCCGGAGTGCGGGATCAAGCCCAAAAAGCGGTTCAATGCCGATCATGGTGACGCCACTTTCAACGTCCGCCACGAGAAACATCAGCACAAAGAAAAGCGCTGAAAGCCCACCGACATAGCCAATCCCCCAGCCAAAGCCCGACAGCACGCCCATACGTTTTTCAGGCACCAGGGTTGGCAACATGGCGTTGTAGAAGACGAGCGCGAACTCCATGCCAAGCGCCGCGCACACCACCGCCGCCATGACAAAGGCAGGGCCGTCTGGCGCACCGGGCACCGCATTCCACAGCAATGCCGAGCCGATGACGAAGATAATGGAGAAAAAGACAAGCCAGGGTTTCCGCGCACCCGTCTGGTCTGCCACCGCCCCCAGCAAGGGAGATGCGATCGCAATACCAAGCCCTGCGATGGATTGCGTATAGCCCCACAGCACCTGACCTTGAACCGGGTCCCCGATAAAGCCCGACGCAAAATAAGGTGCAAAGATAAAGGTCGTGATGAGGGTAAAATAGGGCTGGTTGGCCCAATCAAAAAACGCCCAACCAAACTGGCCCGCCCGCGAGGCAACAGGCCCCCCGACGGCATTTCGTTCCCCAACTGACTCTGACATCGCCCCTCACACATATTTATTAGAGGGGACTTTACTCAAGGCTCATGACAAACGATATGTTTATCCAAAGAGATACGAGTATTTCCAGGTGAAGGGAGTTCGGTTCACCGTCCGGAAATGCGACAGAGGCAGTTTACCAAGACAAAAATGAAGGGTGCAGAAATGGAAATTCTACTATCAGCGGACGGAGCAGAAGCTCTGGGGGACCGCTTCTCATCCATTGAAGGAATTACACCCGTCCTGTTCCAGCGTGATGGCACGCTCACCCGCGAGGGTGTCACCGTCACCCGGGAGGAGGTAAACCCAAAAGGCGCATGGCTCAGTCTCGATGTGCTTATCACCAAACGCGTTTTTGACTATGTGGACCACCTCTTGAACCTGCCCTCACTGGAATGGATCCAATCGACAGCCGCAGGTTTCGACAATCCGCTTTTTGTGGAGATGGCCAAGAAGAACATCCGCCTCACGAATTCTGATGCACAAGCTATCGCCATTTCGGAATTCGTTCTGGGTGCCGTCCTGGCAGAATTTCAAAACCCCACTGCGCGTCTTCAAAAGCAGACCGAGAAAAAATGGGAAGGCATCGGCTTTCGGGAGATCGCCGGAACCACCTGGATGATTGTCGGTATCGGCAATATTGGCAACGAAACCGCAAAGCGTGCCCGCGCCTTTAACGCGCACATCATCGGCGTGAAACGCTCTGGAGAAAGTCCTGTGGCACATGAAACCATCCGGCCTGCAGACATGAAAGCGCGGCTTTCTGAATGCGACGTGGTTGTCTTCACAAGCCCGCTCAATAACGAAACCCATCACATGGGCAACACAGGTTTTTTTGCCGCCATGAAAGAAGGCGCCACCTTCGTCAATATTGGTCGCGGCGGATTGGTGAACGAGCCTGACCTTCTCTCAGCCCTCGACAAAGGCACACCGGGCGTTGCAATTCTGGATGTGTTTGAAACCGAACCTCTGCCCGAAACAAGCCCGCTTTGGGATCACCCGCAGGTGCGTGTGACCCCCCATTCATCCCCGAAGTCAAATGGAACACCGCTGCGCGCACAGGATCTGTTTCTGGAAAATCTCACAGCTTTCGTGAAAGGCACACCCCTTCGAAATGAAGTCGCCGCCGCCGCCATCATTGGCTCGGCAACTTGATTGTTCCTTCCACACGGGCTTTGAGGTAATCCTTCCGGTCAATCACAAACCGGCGAAATTCACTGACCCGGGCTGTCGCACGTAAATCGCGGTGCGACAGTAACCAGATTTGCATGCGCGGCGAAGGCTCCGTAAGGCGGACAAACTCAGGCACGGCGTCTCCGGCAAAGCAGGGAAGCAGACCAATACCAAAGCCAGCTTTCGCTGCTTCTACTTGCATGGGCAATTGATCAAACCGGCCCACCGTTGGCAAATGTGGATAAGCACTGCCCGCGACCCAGCGCGCCCGATGCGCACTATCGCCAAATCCAATCCAGCGCGCCGTCTCGCTTGTTTCCAACGGTCCATGCGCATCCAGATAGTCTTGCGTTCCATAAGCAGCTTCATGAAAGACACCAAGCTGCCGACCGATCAAATGTTCCGGCGGGTTGTCCGTAAAACGAATGGCGATGTCAGCCTCACGCTTTGAAAGATCAAAGGTGCTCCAGCTCTCATTCACTTCCAGGTCGATGGAAGGATAAGCCGCCATAAATTCCAAAAGGATCGGGCCCATCAGATACATGGCGAACATATCAGGCAGGGTCACCATAAGCGGCCCGGCAAGTTCCTTATCCGCACCACGCACCTGACGCTCAACACCCAGCAAATCGCTTTCCATGGCCTGAGCGACAGGCAGCAGGGCCTCTCCAGCTGGGGTCAAATCAAACCCGTCACTACGCCGCTCAAACAGGCGGGTGTCAAAATCAGCCTCCAGCGACTCGATCCGCCGGGAAATGGTCGTATGGCTCACGCGGAGCACTTTTGCAGCGGCCCGCATAGAGCCCGCGTCTGCCGCCGCCAGGAAGAGGCGTAAATCGTCCCAATTCATATGGTCTGTTTCTGCACCAGGCTGGACCCGAAGGCCGCGTTTCATTCATCAGCGTCCAGACATATGTGCCTTGCCAGTCCGTGCAAGAGGCTTGCAAACAAAAAGGGACGCCAAGAGCCATTCTGGCCTGACAAAGCGCGGAAATGGCCCTTTCTGCGGAACCAACAGGCGCCCACGCTCTCAAAAGGGCTGTTCGCTCTGTCACAGGAGCCCCCCCCGCCTCGTCATATGTGCAAGGCGGCCAAAACCGCTGAACAACGGAGCTTCGAAAAATGGCCAAAATCGTCCTCGGTGTCATCGCCGTCATATACAGTATAAACGCCCTCATCATGTGGTTTGCACCCATGCACTGGTACGCAAACACACCGGGCGTCGCCATGATGGGCCCCTTCAATCTGCATTTCGTGCGCGACATAGCCCTGATCTATCTCCTGGCAGCTGCCGCCTTTGCCTGGTCGATTAAGAACAACACACCGCAAGTGGCCATCACAGCGGCTATATGGCCGTGCCTTCATGGACTCTTCCACGTTCAGATCTGGATCGCCCGCGGCGTGCCCCTTGATGAAATCACCTTCGTCAATCTGGTGGGTATTCAACTTCCCGCCTGGGCAGGCCTCTACTTCGCAACACAACTTGCATCCTCAAAGGAGTAACCCATGATCCGCTGGCTTCTACACCTCGGTACCCGTTCCATGGAACGTAAAACCAATTATGACGCGGGCTATATGCACGATGTGATCGACACGTCGACATCTGCTGGCCTGAAGCTCGCGCTCCTGCCCCTGCTCTCGCAACACAGAGAAGACGCGCCCAAACCGCTTTGGTTTGGCGCAGCTCTCGCGTCTGTTCTGGAAGGAGACTGTGGGCCTTGCGTGCAGCTAATGGTCGACCAGGGATTGTCTGAAGGGGTGGACCCTGCTCTCCTGCGCGCGATCCTCGCCCGGGATTTCGACGCTATGGGCGATGAAGCGGCCCTGGGTGTGAGGTTCGCCGAGGCGGTGATCGCCGGCGACATGGAAAGCGAGACCCTGCGCGGGGAAGTGGAACACCGCTTTGGCAAAAGAACCATTATTGCGCTGGCGTATGCAACAGCCTTTTGTCGCACCTACCCTGTCTTGAAGCGGGGCCTCGGCCATGGTCTCGCCTGCCAGAAAATCAATGTCGGCGATCAAGTGGAGACCGTGATAAAAAGGGCTGCATGAACGACACCGCCACTGCCACGTTTGAACAGGAACGCGGTCGGCTGACTTCTCTTGCATATCGCATGTTGGGGGAGCGGGCGGCCGCCGAAGACGTTGTGCAAAACGCCTGGCTGCGCTGGGCAGGTACAGATGAAACCGAAATCAAAATCCCTGCTGCCTGGCTCACCACGGTGACCACACGGCTTGCCATCGATGCACTGAAAAGCGCGCGGCACAAACGCGAAATCTATACCGGCATCTGGCTACCAGAACCCATTCTCTCAGAAGTAGAAAACCCACAAGCCACGCCTGAGGATAACGTTGCAGAGACGCAAGAAGTTCAGCTCGCTCTCCTATGGGCAATGGAACGACTAGCGCCAGAAGAACGCGCAGCCTTCATCCTCCGCGAAGCCTTCGACACGGACTATGAAGACATTGCCTCCATGTTGGAAAAATCCGAGGCCGCGTGCAGACAATTGGTCACCCGGGCCAAGAAACGCGTGAGCGAAGAAAGCCCCCGGTTTGATACATCCGTCGCAGAGGCCGGCGATCTTCTGCACCGCTTCATGAGGGCGACCCAGGCCCACAACAAAGAAGAGATCCTCTCGCTTCTCGCCCCCAACGCACTTGCTCTATCGGATGGCGGTGGCAAAGTACGTGCGGCCTACCGTCCGCTTGTTGGGCCAGACGACATTGCCGATGTTTTCTTGGCTCTTCTTGAAAAGAATGCGAACACCATAAAGCCACAGCTGGTTTTGGCGAACGGCTTACCCGCAGTCGCGTCACTGCAACAAGACGCCACGTCGGACCTTATTATCAGCCTCGTGCCCGATCAGAAGGGCCTTGTGCGATGGATCTATGTGATGCGCAATCCAGACAAGCTCGACCGCGCATCACGCGATATCAGATCTAGCGCCTGACCAGCATGGTCGTGCGGGCTTCTGCCATGAAGATAAAGTTCGCATGCAGGAAGAGGGTCAGCCCCAGCATTTCCATCGCCTCTTCAATGCTCGTCGAGATCGTTTGAAGCAAGCTGCCAGCACCATAGCGACTTTCAAAGAGCGCATCCAATGGCTCAAGCCCCAGCGCGCCGCCGACATAGATGGCCCCCGAGATCACAAACAAAGTCGCAATGTGACGGGGAAGGTCAAAGAGGAACGGCACGAGCAGTGCGACAAATCCCGCAACGAAAGCCGCCCCGAAGAAAATCCAGGGATTATAGAAGATACCCGTCAGCTCAAAATGATCGCGCAGCGGCACATCCACCGTTTCGTGAAAGCCGACTGTCTCATCAATAGAGAGCAGGAAGAAGACAACAGCAATGAAGACCCAGCTGTAGGAGACAAGCCCGTCACGTACCCGGTCCTTGTGCCAGTTCACAATCGCGCACGCTGCAATGAGCACCATGAGCGCGCTGGAATACCACGCCCCCAAATTACGTTCTGCATCAAGCGCAAAATGGCGCAGGTCCCGCAGCACAGTCTCCGTCCCAACCTGATAGACAAAGACTTCACGCAAGAGCCCCAACATGACGACGGTCGCTGTCGCCATATAGACGTAGCGCACAATGTCGCTGGGTATAACAATGGAAACTCCGCGCCACCGCGAATATGCCTGCACAAAACTCATATCCAAACTCCCTGTGGACCGTCAGTCACGTCTGATCTTGGAAATATCCCGTGCTCAGGTCACTGCACCGGCCATGCCAGATCGCGGCCCCTGAAATTACCCAATCCTTAAGAAAAGCCGCTCACCTGTCTCAAAACAGGACAGACAATCGCACCGTCAATGACCCATCCAGGGATTAACGCCCCCTTGACCTCCAGCCACTAAGAAGAAGGAACGGCACAAAACTTGCGAAAACTGGGTGAACTCTTCCGGCCTGAACGCGTTGCTCAAGGAATTGCGGACCATGAAACAAAAAATCATTGAAGACTTGAATCCTAATACCGTTGAGACATGGGGCAGCAGAACAGCGCGCCTGCGTCATACACTGCCTCAAAACAGTCTTTTCTCAGACGATGTTCTTGCAGGTCTCATCGAACGCCTGCCGCAAACGATCAGCCCGGTCAACACCATGGCCGCGTCCGGTCACGACGCCACCACCTGGTCTTACTGCGACAGGACTGGATTGTCTGGCCACGAAGTTCTCGAAGCTATCAAACGCGGACGCCTCTGGATCAACATGCAGAAGCTTGAAGAATATGACAGCCGCTTTGAAGCGCTCCTCGAAGAGATCTACGCGGAACTTGGCGCCGCCATTCCAGGCTTCAAGCCCCACCGTAAGTCACTTGGACTGCTGATCTCATCACCAGGTGCTCAGGTTTTTTATCACGCAGACGTGCCCGGCCAGTCTCTCTGGCAGGTGCGCGGCGAGAAACGCATTCACATCTATCCGCCAAACGAACCCTTTCTCAGTGCACCAGACCTGGAGAACATCATCAGAGGCGTTACCGAGGAAGAAATTCGGTACGACGCAAGCTATGACGACCATGCTGAGGTCTATGATCTGACACCTGGCGACATGTTGCATTGGCCGCTGAACGGCCCGCATCGCGTAAAAAACGGAGACTGCCTGAACGTCTCTGTCACAACAGAACACTGGACGTCCGATATCCGCCGCTCCTACGCCATGAATTTTGGCAATGGCGTGCTCCGCAATGAGCTGGGCTGGACCCCGAAGTCACGGTCGATCCACGGTCCCGCTTTTTGGGCGAAGGTTGGCCTCACCGCATTCTGGCGGAAGTCAGGCTTGCAGAAAAAACATTCCTTCAAACGTGTCATGAGCTTTCGCGTCAACCCCAACGCACCGGAGGGCATTAGCCCAGTTTCCCATGGTGCAGCAGAGTAAATCCTAGGCATGAGCGACACGGTCGGCACAACCGAAGCGACGAAGAGCCGTCTCTCTCTGCCGGGATTGCTCTCATTCCTGAAAGCACGTGTTGGCGTCGATGAGGAATCGCAAGCGTCAGCCTTTGCTGCGCTAAAAGTCCTGATCATTCGCTGCCTTGGCGCAGCGCTCGCCTATGCAAGCCAGGTTTTGCTGGCCCGCATACTGGGTCAAACAGACTATGGCATCTTTGCCCTCGTCTGGGTTTGGATACTTGTTCTAGGGCACCTGACACCGCTTGGCTTTGCTCAAGCTGTATGTCGCTTTGCCCCGCACTATAAAGCACGCGATGAAGACGATCTTCTCAGAGGCTTTCTGCACACCGGCGCCCTGTTTGTTGCAGGTGTGTCCATCGGGTTTGCCCTGATAAGCGGCGCCATACTCTGGTTTGCCACACCCGCCATAGAGACGGTCTACATCCTGCCATTCGCAATCGCCCTCATGATCTTCCCGCTCTTCGCCCTGCACGACTATGTTGAAAACATCGCCCGCGCATTCAATTGGACGATCATTGCCATCACCCCGCCATTTATCATCCGGCATGGGCTCATTGGCCTTGGTGTACTGGGCGCCTTCCTTCTGGGACTACCTGTGTCGGCAAGCCTGGCAATCGGTGTGGTTCTTCTGGCGACGTTGGTGAGCTTATTAGTGCAGACCGGGTTCGTATGGCTTCGGCTTCGCAAGGTGATCGCCCCTGGCACCCGCAAGAAGCGGATCAGAGAATGGGTCACCACATCGATCCCCCTCGTCTTTGTCGACGGGACGCTCGTTCTATTTTCAAACGCAGATATTTTGATCCTGAGCCTCTTTGTTGAGCCTGCGACCATCGCGGTCTATTTCGCGGCATCACGCATCTTGCAGCTCGTCGCCTTTGTGCAATACGCCGCAACAGCGGCAACCGCACATCGGTTTACCGCACTCAACGCCTTGGGCGATGGAAGTGCACTGACCAGGCTCGCGCGCACAACCACACGATTGACACTTCTCGCATCAGTTGGTGCGGCAGCGATTATCTATCTCGCAGCGCCTTTCCTACTTGATCTGTTCGGGGAAGGGTTTGACGGGGCCATGCCCGTCCTCGCCATTTTGATGATTGGTTTAATCGCTCAATCCTTTGCAGGACCAGGCGAGGACCTCATGAACATGTTGGGCGAGGAGCGCGCCTGCGCGATGGTCTGTGTAGCTGCTCTCATTTTGAACGTGGTTCTGAGCTTCGCGCTTATCCCAGGCTTCGGCGTCATCGGCGCAGCAATCGCAACGGCCCTGTCTGTCGCCGCGCGCAGTCTCATCCTCACCTACCTGGTAAAACGCAAACTAGGCCTCGACATTGCTTTTTGCTTTCCCGCCTCCAAGGCTTCACAAGGCAGTGCCCCATGAACATGCCCCTAACACCCAAAACCTTGAGACAGCCGACGACCGACACCCGGAGAAATGACGTGAAAACACGCATCCTTGGGAAAGAAGACTTGTTGGCCCTTGGACAAGAATGGGAAGCGCTTGTCGATCACGCGGTGGAAGAGAACCCGTATTATTGTCGGCACTATTGCAAGGCCCTGTTCGCGCATATTGAAAAACGGCCCGTGCGGACAATCGCTGTCTGGAAGGGGGAAAAACTCATTGCGCTTCTGCCCTTCGTGGCCGAGCGCAGCCATTGGGGAGGCATTGCCGCGGTCAATATCGCCTGGACCACCCCATATACAACAACGTCGATCGCGCTCATTGATCGGCATAATACTGAGGATGCCGTTGATGCGTTACTTGCGGCCATGGGCGACAAGGAGACGGGAAGTAACATCTGGATCCTGCCCGATCTAACCCTTGACGGACCCGTCAACACAGCACTCGCATCCGGCATGTCCACCAGAGAAATTCTGTCACAAGACTTCGATGCCTTTGATCGGGCCATTTTGGTGCGACGAGGCACATTTGAAGATCATATGAAGGAGCACATCTCCAAGAAGCGACGCAAGGGTCTGAAGCGAAACCGAAAGCACCTGGACGCGTTGGGAGAGGTGGCCTGGTCAGCCCATTCGGAGGGCCCCGCGCTAAACGACGCGGTTGAGGCCTTTCTGCGAATAGAAGCCTCCGGCTGGAAGGCGAAGCGAGGCACAGCGCTCGATTGCACGGACGCCACCAGAGCCTTCGCCAAACAGGCCTTTGGAGATCAAGGTCAGGGGGCCATTGCACGTGCGGATGTCTTGTCACTCGACGGGCGGGCAATCGCGATCAATTTAACGATCCAGACAGGGCGGACAGGATTCACGATCAAATGCGCCTTTGATGAGGCCTATCGCACGCAGAGTGCGGGGCTTTTACTCGAAGAAGAAATGATACGCGGCGTGCTGGAGGGAGACTGGACAGACCGGCTCGACTCTGCGGCAACCGCCGGTCATCTGATCACAGCCTTCTGGAATGAGACCGTGATCGTGGCGGACGTGTTGATCGACGCAAAACCAAACGCGGACCACATGAGATTTCGCGCACTTCGGTTTCTGGAAGCCAGTCGCCGCGGATTGCGTGCGAAAGTCAAAGCGGTCATCAACAAACTTCGGTCTTAACCCGCCGGATGCTCAGCCCGCCCTTCTTCTTCCAGCCAGGTGAGGAACTGCGACACAGCAGCGTCGCCTCCCATGGAGGAAGGGACCGCCCAGCAATAAGGTGCAGAAGAGAGCAAAGGCCCCTCCAGCGGCAGCACCAACCGACCCTCTGCCAAATCCTCTTTAATCAGCGGCAAGGGGCCGAGCGCAAAACCAAGCCCGTCAACAGCCGCTTGCAGGGCCAGGTAGAAATGGTCGAACTGGCGCAGCGCAACCTCTTCACCCACGGCACTCTCACCCGCAGCGGCGAACCATCGATCCCAGGAGCCTGACCGGGTATCTGCAATAAGGAGCGGCAGATGTTTCAGATCAGCGGGCTTCTCAACCGGGTGCGTTGCGGCAAACACCGGACTGCAAACCGGCAATTCCTGTTCAGTGAAAATAACCCCGCTTGCGAGCCCCTCCATATCAAGCGACCCGTCACGACGGACAGCAATATCGAACTGCCCGGGCGCCATGCGGTCAAGCGGTTGATCAGATGTTATCAGTCTCAACTCAATCTGCGGATGGGCAAACTGGAATTTCGCAAGACGAGGCAGCAACCACCGCATCGCAAATGTGGGCAACACATTGAGGGTCAACACCCTGGCCGCACCCTGATCAGCCCGCAGGGCACTAGCAGCGGCAACAATATCTTCAAAGGCCATGCCAACCTTGTCCGCAAAGATCTGGCCTGCCCGCGTCAGCGTCACCCGTTTGCCGTGACGGTCAAAGAGCGCCGTCCCCGCCCACTCTTCCAGGACCTTCACCTGCCGACTGACGGCCCCGTGGGTCACATGCAGCTCGTCCGCCGCGCGCGAGAACGATCCGTGCCGCGCCGCAGCTTCAAAACTGCGCAACGCAGTGAGCGGCGGAAGGGTTTGGAAAGTGCGATCAGGCATCTTGTGAGTTTACATCACAACGGACAGGCTGAAAAGTCGTTTTGAAATGAAGGAAGATAGGGAGATAAAGGACCTAGGAGACAAACCAAGACGCTCCAACCTCACAAGGAAGACATATGATCAGCGCCGGCCTAACCCTCCTTATCGCCATCACAGTCGTCGCCACCGCCACCCTGTCAGGGATTTTTGGCATGGCAGGTGGCATTGTGTTGATGGGGATGTTTCTGGTCGTGTTGCCCGTCGGCTCTGCAATGATGCTCCACGGCGCGACCCAGGCTGTCTCCAATGGCTACCGCGCTATTCTGACCCGTGACCACATCGTCTGGCCGATCTTCGCCTTTTACATTGGGGGCGCTATTGTCGCGCTGGCCATCCTCAGTGCGATCTCTTTTGTCCCCGACAAAGCACTCGTGTTCCTCTGCGTCGGTGCCGTGCCTTTTATCGCAGCGGCCCTGCCCTCCCACCTGTCTCTCGACATCACCAAGACAGGCATGCCGGTCTTTTGTGGATTTATCATTACACTGATCAACTTGGTGGCGGGCGTGGCAGGCCCTCTGCTTGATGCATTCTTCGTCAAATCAGACCTGACACGCCATCAGGTGGTCGCAACAAAAGCGATCAGCCAGACCCTCAGCCATCTGTTGAAGCTGGTCTATTTTGGCCTTCTGGTCCGCGAAGCAACCGCAACCGCCGATGGAGGTCTCACAACCTTGCCCTGGTGGCTCTATGTGATGGTCATTCCCTGCGCAATGCTCGGCGCGACATTGGGGACAAAGGTTCTCGACAGGATTTCTGACACAAACTTCCGCAAGTGGAGCCAATGGATCATCCTGACCCTTGGCGCCATCTGCATGGCCCGCGGTATCTCCCTGCTGGTACTATAAGCGCGAACGCTTTCCACCCAGGATTTCCGCAAGCAGCGTCAGCACTTCTTTAGAGGCACCAAAGCCAAAATGGGTTGTTGAAACCTCAATGTTTTCCGCGTCAGGGCTCCATTCATCGACAGAGGCCTGCCAGGACACTACACCATCGCCTTTGGAGTAAAGCGACGTCACAGGCACTTTCAGAGGCGTTCGGTAGCGTTCTGCAATACGCGCCTCAATCGCGTCATGATCGAGCCCCCGCCGCCCAAAGAAACGCGCGGTCGCGGTATATTTCGGCCCGCCGACCAGGGGGCTGCCCAGGGTGATGACGTGAGACACATCAGCGGGATTATCTCTTGCCGCTTCCCGCGCGAAATACCCGCCCAGGCTCCAGCCGATCAACACGATCGGCGCACCGGCCTCATGAGCCCGTGCGCGGACAATCTCGGAGACCTTCGGAAGCTTGTCCATCACCCGTCCGTCATTGCGACCCAGGCCCCAATCATAGGGTTGATAGCCCAGCACACGCAGATATTCGCGAATGATGATCATGGATCGTTCACCACCGCCAAGCCCGGGCAGCAGCAAAACTGTTTCGCCCTTCCCGCGCAAATGAAAGGGCAGCGTCCACCACAGCAGCAAGAGCCGGGCGAACTCAACCGGCGTCAGCAGTTCCCGCAAGGCATTGCTGAGAGGGGGCCCCGTGACGTCATCCATCGGCCGCGGAATATTCTGTTCTGACGAAGAGCCCACGCAATCCATCCCTGCAATTGCAACCGGTCAAACCTGTTAAGGAGAGGCCCTGACCGTAGACCCTGACACGCCCGCACCGCAATCTCCGAATGAACCGGGAACCTCATCTGCCGGGATAAGAATTACCTTCTAAGCGAGCCATTATCCATCAGTCCCTCCTAGACATCGACGGCAGAATGGCTCGGCAGCATCGCACGCGCATGTCCCGGCACCATCAGGAAGCGCTCATCGCCGCTCACCGAATAAAACCTCAGGCAGGCTTCAGACAGCTTGATCACATGATCGTCCCCGTGGCGCACGGCCTCGCTGGCAATCTGGTCCTGGGTTTCAGGCGAGAGCACCCCCGGCCCTGGTGTTGGATACTGGGAATAGGCCGCATGCAACCCTGCCGCAGCCTGCCATCCATAGGCAATGAGTTTCCGCGCGGTTGCGTCGCTGACATAAGGCGCAATGCTAAAGATAGCGCCAACCACGGTAATCGCATGGGTGAAAACGATAGCCGTGAGCGGCGTGTGAACTCTGTCCAGAAACACCTGCGCGAAGATGGCCGCGATATCGTGCGCCACCTTAGTGAGGTCACCCTCCACACGGATCAAAGATAGGACACGCGCAAAACCTGCCGCATGGTCAAGTTGCTCAAGAGCGGTCGTGATGGCTCCAGAGTTACGGCGCTGCTCAAAAGGAACCAAGGGAACCCGGAGAAGCGCCTCTGCGGGTGACAAATTGAGCGACGGGGCACCCTCGTCTGTGGGCAGCGGTTGATAGGCCCCGGCCCAAAGCGCCAGACCTTCGGCAAGTTCCCGGCGCCGAAGCACTGTATCTTCGACACCCAACGCGCGTGCGCCGTGGCCGACACGAATAATACCGTGGGCAGCCGCGGCAAAGAGACCAGGAGCAAGCCGCGCCGCCCATTGATCGAGCACAGGCTCCCAGGCGCCACTTGCCAACCGATGGTGAAAGAAGGAACCCCAGGCATCAACCTGGCTTGGGTCCCCCAAAGCACCTTCCCAGACAGAGGCATCGAGAGGGGGCACAGGATCATGCGCGGGAAGGATGTCCGCGAGATTGGCGGCGACCCACGTCTCTGCCGCTTCCCCCTGCCCCATGGCAACCAACGCCTCTGCCGCCATCGGCGCATGATTGACAAAGCCATTGCGCATCAATGGCCCCAGGTCTCGAAGGGGCGCCAGCGCGGCATCGAGCAGATCATAACGGAGAGCAGACATGACAGATCCTTTAAAAAAGTATCTTCTTTATTTAATCGCGCCCGTTTATTTATTCAAGTATTTTCTTTCGTTAATGCCCGGGAAGATTGGTACTTCCGAGGATGCCGGTCTTCAGGCACTCTCCCAACAACCGAAACCGTCAAGAAAGTTTCCCGAGATGACAGTCTACGCCATGGCATTTGTCGACATTAACGACAGAGAACATTACGCAAAATATGAAGCGGGCTTCATGGAAGCATTGACACCTTTTGGCGCAGACATCCTCGCCGTCGATGAAGCACCTACCGTGCTGGAAGGCGAAGCGCCCAAGGGACGGATCGTGCTCATTCGCTTCCCCTCTGCTGAAAAACTCGACGCCTGGTACACCTCAGACGCCTATCAGAAGATCCTGCCGTTCCGACAGGCAGCATCCAACGCTCACGTCATCAGCGTCAAGGGATTTGAGATGTGAGCAAAACACCGCGCATTACAATTGAAGTGCCCGATGCAGACAGTCCACAGGAAGTGTTTGTCTATGTGAATCCAGAGGGTATCAATCAGCTAATATCTGATCTTAAGAAGTTGTCGGAAGATCACGATCACTTTCACCTCTTCTCTGAAGATTGGGGCGGCTATGATCTATCGACAGAAAAGTACGACCCAAAAGCGACAACCGCGAAACATCTAAAGGTGATGTTTCGACCAGATGAATGGGATAAGAAGCACTTCCCACATGTCATGCCGAAGGACACACCCTAAATCGCGTCCAGCATTGTGACGCTGAAAAGCTTCTCCTCATCCATCCACACTTTAGATGTGCTCCAGCCTTGCTGTTCTGCAAGCTGAACCAGTTCCTCAAGCGCGAACTTGCGGGAGTTCTCCGTGTGGATGGTCTCGCCCTGTGCGAACCCTATCTCGGCATCGCCAATAGAGACCGTTTGCTCTACCTGGCTCACCAGATGCATCTCCACCCGAGACGCATCCTCGTTCCAGCGCGCCTCGTGAGCAAAACGATCCAGCGCAAAGGTGCCGTCCAGCTCCCGGTTGATGCGTTTGAGAATATTGAGATTGAAGGCAGCGGTCACGCCTGCCGCATCATCATAGGCAGGAATCAGACGGCTGACGTCTTTCTTAAGGTCAGCCCCGAGCACGAACGATGCGCCATCGCCCAGGTCTCGTCGGGCGCGCCCAAAAAAGCCCGAGATTTCATCGTTCGACAGGTTACCAATCGTCGACCCTGGAAAGAAGCCAATCGTCCGGCCCATCCCACGCGCCTCATCAGGAACCGTAATGGGCGACAGAAAGTCACCAACCACAGACACGATGGGAAGGTCTGGATAATCTTTCTGTAATTGAGCCGCCGTCTCTGCGAGAAACTCAGCAGACACGTCGATAGGCACATAGCAATTCAAAGCGTCGAACGTATCGAGCAAAAGACGGGTCTTGACCGAAGCACCAGATCCATATTCAACCAGCGTCGCACCAGGTCCCGCAGCAGCAGCAATTGCGCCCCGGCAAGTCTGCAGGATCTGTGTCTCGGTTCGAGTTGGATAATATTCCGGCAGATCTGTAATTTCTTCAAAGAGCTGCGAGCCCCGCTCATCATAGAGCCAGCGGCAGGGCAGAGTTTTCTGTGTCGAGCCAAGCCCCATCAGCACATCCGAGGCAAACTCTTCATCAACCACGCGCCGTGTATCCAACATTAAGAAGCATCCTTTGCAAGTCGAAGTCCTGAAAACTGCCAGCGCTTATCCGGGTGGAAAAAATTCCGGTAGGTCGCGCGCATATGTCCGCCTGCAGTGACGCAGGAACCACCGCGCAGCACCATCTGGCCGCTCATGAACTTGCCATTATATTCACCCACGGCACCTGCTGCCGGTGTGAACCCGGGATAGGAGGTGAAAGGACTTGCCGTCCATTCCCACACGTCACCAAAAAGACAGCATAAAGCCCCCTCCTCACCAACCTGGGGACGCGGGCGCAACATGTCAGACGACGCAAAATTTCCATCCGGCAGAATGCCGGCAGCCGCATGCTCCCACTCAGCCTCTGTCGGCAGGCGCGCACCGGCCCAGCTCGCAAAAGCATCCGCCTCATAGAAACTCACATGAGAAACAGGCGCATCCAGATAGACCGGCTGCGGTCCCCGCAAAGTAAGCGACCACCAGGCATCATCCTGAGTGTACCAATAGAGCGGCGCATCCCATCCCTGTTCAGACGCGATAGCAAACCCGTCGGACAACCAGTATTGCGGGTCGCGATAGCCACCAGCATCCATGAACGCAATCCATTCTCGATTGGTCACCGCACGGGTTGCCAGGTCGAATGGCCGCACGAGCACATCATGCGCCGGACCTTCACAGTCAAATTTAAAGCCATCACCCTTAGCACCAATGGAAACTTGGCCGCCCTCAAAGGAAACCCAGCCCGACTCTCGACTAGGTTGTGATTTCATTTCCAGGGGAACGGCGGGCGCATAGGCAGGGCGCAAAGGGTTCTGCGCAAACAGATGCAGAATATCTGTCAGCATCAATTCCTGATGCTGCTGTTCATGATGCAGGCCCAACTCAATGAGCGCGCCCAGGTCCTCATCCACTTTGCCCGCCAACAAGTCTTCCATCGCCTCGTCCACATGAGCGCGATAGGCACGGATGTCATCGAGTGCAGGACGCGCCAGCATGCCCCGCGAGGGGCGCGGATGACGCTCACCAACAGCGTCATAATAGGAGTTGAACAGGTAGCAATAATTCTCGTCGAATAATGTGTAGTCGGACACGTTCGGGACAAGAATAAAGGTCTCAAAGAACCATGTGGTATGCGCCAGATGCCATTTGGCAGGGCTCGCATCTTCCATGGATTGCACAGTTGCTTCCGCATCACTCAGATGATCGCTCAGAGCGAGAGATCGCGAACGCACGACGGAAAAATCGCCAAGCGCAATTGATACAACCCCCTGCAATGGGGTCGCTGAAGGAGGGGTCATGTCAGGCCTCTCTTTGGAACTCGAGGTGGTCTGGATAGAAGGCGATGTAGTCTTTCAACAGCGCCGCGACGGGAATGGGGTCTGCGTAGGTCCAGGCAATTGCCGAACCATTAGGCCCAACAAACTCATAGTAGGATGCATCACCTTTGCGTGGACAATGACTCATCTTCTCCAACGCTACACTAAGACCCAGCCGTACATCACCGCGTGGAAAATAGAGAACAGGCGTGTGTCCCTGCTCATGCACAACGATCACATGCTCACTCACCGCCAATACGACATCTCCATGGATAACGGAGATTTTTTGACCCGCAGCAACAAAGGCCAATGGCTTTTGAAAGCTGGTCTTGATTGGTGAGTTCGGCGGCAAAAGGCCGTCGGCCTCATCACCTGATGCTGTCTGCTGCTCTGCCACTATTCTCTCCTCCACGGGGTCAAGTGAATATGGGCGTTAGGCGGTACCGAACGAGATCGCAAAATCGCACCCGGCTGGTTCAAAAACAGACCGTATCGCACTCAGACCAAAACGCCAGAGCCAATTGACAGGCTCCTGACAAAAACTGGCAGTTATCTGTCGATATAAACGGATTGTGACAAATCACAGCTCAGTGGGTTTGAATCTATTTAGGCAATGACATCTCAGCGCAAATACCGCGCACAAGGGGCCTGATGGATTTCATCAGGTAGGTTTCCGCTGCCTTGTCTCCGCGCACGCGGATCCGACGCAGCCGCACGAGATCGCAATACCCATGAAGCTGTGTCATCAGCGAAACGGCAAGGTCGCGTCGGCGCGCTTTGCTGAACGATCCTCGGCCAAAAAGCCCATCAACTGCACAAAACGTTTTTTCGATCGCCACTTCGAGCTCCGGGTGTCGATCATCTTCATTGAGCCTCGGACCAAACATAATCTGATAGTGGCTGTCATGTGCAAAAGACCACCGGACATAGGCACGTGCAACGGCCATGATCGATGCCTCGACGTCCTCATCCAAAGACGCAGCACTTTGCAGGGTTTGGGAAAACTCCGCATGACCAATCAACGCCAAAGCAACCAACAGCTCCCGCTTGTCTGAGAAATGCCGATACACCGCCCCATGGGTCACACCGATGCGTCTTGCCAATGCGCGCAGGGTAAATTTCTCCAACCCCTCCACGCCAATCATTTCTGGCGCCTGTGCAAGCAGTTCAGTACGCAAATCCCCATGATGGTATGTGTCTTTAGACGCCGCCGACAAAATGCATCCCTCAAAAATTTGCCCGTACCTTCTTGACCTTATACCCGATCACGTCTTAAGTAACCAATGGTTACATAAACAATGAGAGACTTTTTGGTGAGGGAGGACTGTCGTGAACGAAAATTCCCATCAATCCCGGAAGCTGACCAGGGCAAGCAAAGCAAACCTTTCACTTCGAACAGAGGAGACGGTCATGAGCCTAAAAGGCATCGCCCACATCAACTTCACAGTCAGTGATTTCGAGAAGTCATTTCCCTTCTACGAGAAAATGTTTGCACATCTTGGTTTGAAAGAGATGATCAAGACCAAGGACTATTATTATTGCGTCGGCAAACGCACCGGCGTCGGCATACAGGCCTGCACCCCGGAGAATAAAGATGTGCCATTCGATCAGGGACGCGCAGGTCTTCATCATTTTTGTTTCTCCCTGGAGAGCCGGGAGGACGTAGATGCCCTTGCTATCCTCGCAAAAGACCTTGGAGCGAAGGTTGTGCGGGAACCTGCATCCCAGGACGATTGGTTCCCCGGCATGTATTCCTGCCTCTTTGAAGATCCTGATGGCATTCGGATCGAGGCAAACCATATCCCAAAGCGAGCTTAGAAACAGGGGCTGAGGCCCCTGCTACCGCTCAGGCCGGAGACCCGGCAGGCGGGCAATATGCAAAGGTAAGGAGCAACAGAGCCACGCCAACAGAACCAATGCATCTGCAAAAGACATCACAGTCAGCTCTTAGCCATTTCGCCAAGCCACCACTGGTTCAACTGCCAGATACCGCGTTCAAAAAGAGAAAGCCGCCCCTGGGATGTGAGCGGCGCATTCAGCCCCTCCCACACCATATCGTTCGCCTCAATATCTTCGCGGTGAATGAGGGAGAGCAGCGCCCCGGCCCCTTCCGCAATCTCATCAATGTCGGGAAGGTTTGCAGATGCTTTGGGCACCAGGAAATGGATCTTCAAAAGGAGACGATCTGATGCGCTGGGCAGGACCTGATACCAGGTCGCCGAGGTGCCCTGAAACGCGAGCAAAAAGTGCGGAAAGAGAACAGTGGCGATGAGGTCATTCTTCTGCCAGTCCTCCAGTCCCTCAATCATCGGAAGTCCATCCGGATCTTCCGGATGCAGATCACGGGCAGGCATGTGAAGAATGGAATAGGGGCCATCCGCGTCCGGTATTTTTGCCTCTTGTGCGGGATAGGCAGGCTCCAACGTATCCTTATGAACGGCAATATGGTGATACGCCTCCATGAAGTTCTCAACCAGCACCTTCCAGTTCCACGGACTGTCAAACTCAAGCGTCTTGACGGTCACCATGTCGCCCAGCTTGTAGTTTGCAAACGTGGATTGATAGGCCGCGACCTGTGGTGCAAAGGGTTCCGCGTCATTGTCCAAATTGACCATGACAAAACCTTCCCAGATCTCCGTGCGAAGTTCCGGCAATTTGCAGTTCTTCTCATCAAACCCGTCTGCCCCTTCCATCATCGGCGCGCGGATGAGCTGACCGTCTGTCGCGTAGCTCCAGGCATGGTAGGGACAGGAGAACAGTTTGCGGTTCCCCGTCCCCTCCGCAATGGGCGCCGCCCGGTGCAAACAGACACGAGACATCACTCGGATCTCTCCGTCTGTTCCGTGCACCAGCATCACCGGCTGTTCAAAGAGGATGAGGCAGATGTAATCGCCGGGGTTAGGCACCTGATCCAACCGACCGACCGGCATCCAGCTCTTGCGCTGGATGCGCTCAACTTCCAGCGCATAAAGAGCGGGATCGGTGTAAGCCGCAGGCGGCAGGGTCCAGGCTTGTTCCAACGGCCCCGCAACACGCGCCAGCTCTTCTGAGGAAAGGCCGGGAAGTGTGATCGAATGTCTGTTCATAAGCCGTCTCCTTTGAAATCCGGGGAACCATAATTCCAGGATCACCCGCGAGTCAATTAATTTTTATCAGTTGAAATAAAATAGACTTTGGCTGTTTTCAGCGATAAATTGAGCAATGGATCAAATCGCAGAGAAATCACAACCAAAAACAGCGAAACGACCCGTCGGCAGACCGAGAGCAGACGGCAAGCCCCAGCTCACCAAAGAGGCTGTGTTTGTCGTCGCCGCGCGGCACATCGCCCGGGACGGATATGCGGGCGCGAGCATCCGGAAAATGGCCGTCGCCCTTCAGGCGGCACCTGCTTCGGTTTTCAATCTCTTCCCAACCAAAGAGGTTCTCTTAAACGAGCTGCTCGCTTTTGCGGCCAGTCCCTCCCTCGCGTTTTACAGCGAACTCGCCAAACTCAAAATTCCACCTGAAACAGCACTCTTCAAATGCATCACAGAAGAAGTAACAACCATCGCGTCGGTCGGGGGCGATTTCCCCTCAATCTTCTATCTGCCTGAATTGTCGAAGCCTGGTTTTGAGCCAGCGCAAAAAGTGCGGGCAAATATGGTTGCCTTCTACCGATCTCTGATCGATTCCGGATGTTACCTGGGGGTTTTGACCACCGAAGCACCTGACCTAGCGGCAGAGCAGGTTTTTCAGCTGACAGAAACCAGCATCATCGCGGAAGGAACCGCTTCAAAGTTTGCACCAGAAGATGTGGCGCGTCTCACCGCACGCTTTTGTCTGCGCGGACTTCTCTCCAATCCAAGAGATCTGGACGATATTGAACGCGCAGCAGATGACATCGCTCTCAAGTTTGTTTTGCCCGCGCCTGCCTAGCGCCAAACATCGAGATCATCAGGCACACGATCATATAGCGGCCAGCACCTCACCGCGTGACACGGCCCCCAACACCCGTCAATCTTTCCTAAATGCACCAAACTAGACGTTGGCGGGTTCGTGACGTGTTCTGTCGTGCCCGTGTCGTGGTCAAATCAGCCTGCCCGGTCTCTTCTGAGGCCTCAGCGGAAAGGTCGAAGAATGAGCATCCAAAAAAGACGCCTAGACAAAGCGTGGACGCAAGAACAGCTCGCCGAGCATGCAGGCTTGAGCGTGCGCACGATCCAGCGGATTGAAAGCGGAAATCCCGCAACTTTGGAATCTCTGAAATGCCTGGCTGCTGTTTTTGAAACAAGCGTGACCCGCTTAATGCAGGAGCCGGAGACAATGAATAATCCTGACCAGAATAACTTAAGCCACGACACATCCCTCAAGGACCAGCGAGAACGCGACGCCATTCAATATGTGCAAACCCTCAAAGGCTTTCACATGCACTGGATCTCATATGTTCTCATTATGCCCTGCCTCTATGTAATAAACATGATGCTCAACCCCGAACGCCTTTGGGTCATCACGGTGGCACTGGGCTGGGGAAGTGGAGTCCTGCTCCACGGATTGACCCTGTTTGGTCTCTTCTCGATTTTCGGGGGCAACTGGGAACAGCGCCAATTCCAAAAACGCATGGATCAGCTGAACCGGCGGTAGGTCGGCTCATAGGCCAATCATCCCCCGAGAGGGGTGGATCACATATCTGTCGGAAGAAAATTGGAGCGGGCGATGAGATTCGAACTCACGACCCCAACCTTGGCAAGGTTGTGCTCTACCCCTGAGCTACGCCCGCGCTCCAGACGGGGCTAAGCCCCACCGAGGGGCGTATATCGCGCATAGTTGCAGCCTTTGCAAGCCCTTATTGAGCCTGTGATTTTTGGATCAGCTCTGCCTTCTTAAACTTGGCAAGAGAGGCTCTTGGTGGCATGAGAAGGAGATGGAGACACAAAAACCTACCAAAGCTCAGGAACCTGGGAGCCCCCTTACGAAAGAGGGACTGCTCGCCACCTTTGAGGAGTTGGGAATTGCAGCCACGACCATTGATCATCCCCCGCTTCATGCTGTGGACGACGCTCAGGAGTGGAGGGCCGCCAACACGCCGGACCAGTCAGGCGGTTTCTGCAAAAACCTCTTCCTGAAGGACAAAAAGGGAGTGCTCTGGCTGATCGTTACGCTAGAGGAACGAAAAATTCGCCTCAACAACCTCCCAAAAGCGCTGGATTCCGCCCGTCTCTCCTTCGCAAAACCCGAGCTTCTCTGGGAGATATTGGGTGTCCGTCCAGGCTCTGTCACCCCCTTTGCCCTCATCAATGATCACGCACAGAAATGCCGGGTGATCCTTGATGCCCCCATGCTTACGCACGATCAGCTGAACTATCACCCGTTGACCAATGAGGCGACGACAACCATCTCTAGAGATGACTTTCTAAAATTCATCCGCCATTGCGGCCACGAACCCACTATTATCGATCTGGAAAAAGCAGCGGGCCTTTAAATCGGCACCGATGATCTATCTTTGATCTACAGAACAGAAGAATGAAGGACCCTCATGTCAGATTTGGCAGGCAGCCCCGATACCACACCCATCCCGACGGCAGCAGCGGCAGGGGACATTATCAAGGACACCACCACAGAGACCTTCATGGCAGATGTGGTGGAGGCCTCCAAGGAGGTTCCGGTCCTTGTCGATTTCTGGGCGCCGTGGTGCGGACCGTGTAAACAGCTCACGCCAGTGCTGGAGAAAGTCGTCAACGCCGCCCAGGGCGCCGTCCGTCTGGTCAAAATGAACATTGAAGATCATCCAGAGGTTGCCCAACAATTGCGGGTGCAATCCATCCCGGCAGTGTTTGCTTTCAAAGACGGCCAGCCGATTGACGCGTTCCAGGGCGCATTGCCCGAAAGCCAGATCAAACAGTTCATTGAAAAACTGGCAGGCGAAATTGGGCCCTCGCCCGCAGACCAGATGACCGAGATGGGGCGCGCAGCTTTTGCGCAAGGACAATTGCAGGAAGCCGCGCAAATGTTTGCCCAGGGCCTGCAGGCAGAAGCCGGTCACATTGGCGCCATCGCGGGTCTCGCTCTTTGTTACCTGCAAAGCGGCGACGCAGAGCGCGCGAGCCAAACACTGGAACTGGCCCCACCTGACAAAGTAAATGACCCGGAGCTTGCAAGCGTGCGCGCCGCAATTGCCCTCGAGGCAAAGACTGGCGATGTCGGGGAAACAAGCGAGCTGCGCGCAAAACTTGAAGCAAACCCGAAAGATCATCAGGTCCGCTTCGATCTTGCTCTGGCTCTGAACGGCGCCGGCGACCGGGAAGGTGCAGTGAGCGAACTCCTGGAGATCATCGCAATGGATCGCGCCTGGAACGAAGAAGCAGCCCGCAAACAATTGCTGGAATTTTTTGATGCCTATGGCCCGACAGATGATGTGACCAAAGACGGCCGCAAGCGTCTGTCGTCAATTCTGTTCAGTTAGGTTTCATACACCCGCCCCGGATCCTCGAGGGGGCTAAAAAAAGTGATGAGTACAAACGTGAGTGGCAAATATCTAAAAGCGAGCGACCTCCCGTCGCGCATCCCGGTGTTTCCATTGGGTGGCGCGCTGTTGCTTCCGCGCACCCAAGTGCCCCTCAACATATTTGAGCCGCGTTACCTTCAAATGCTCGACGACGCGCTGGGCAATGAACGTCTGATCGGCATGGTCCAACCCTCGATACAGGGGGCGACAAGCAATGCTGGGATCATCAATGAGAAAGTACCCCTGCACCAGGTAGGATGCATCGGGCGCATCACCTCCTTCATGGAAACTGATGATGGACGCTATCTCATTACATTGACGGGCGTTAGCCGGTTTCGGATCCGCGAAGAGCTCGACACAGTCACGCCCTATCGCCAATGCTTTGTCGATACGGCCGAATATGAAGGCGACCTCAAAGCCGGCTTTGGCGAAGACGATGTCTCTCGCGACCGGCTGCTCAAGATTTTGAAAACCTATCTGGAAACCAACGGCTTGAGCGCCGACTGGGACGCCATCAAAAACGCCTCGAATGAAAGTCTCGTCAACTCCCTGTCCGTAATCTCTCCCTATGGACCGGAAGAAAAACAAGCACTTCTGGAAGCCAAAACTCTCGAAGACCGGAATCAAATGCTGATCGCGCTCACCGAAATGGTGCTCGCCCGCGAAAGCAATGATAGCGGCTCAACCGTCCAATAAGTCACACTCTAATTCTAGAAACAGGTCGCCCATGTCCGATACAAACACCCCTCCCGCAGCAAACGTCTCACCCGCTGTGGATCCAAAATTGCTGGAAATCCTCGTCTGCCCCGTGACAAAGGACACACTGCGCTATGACAAGGATGCACAGGAACTCGTGTCGGATGCCGCCGGACTGGCCTACCCTATCCGGGATGGCATCCCCATTATGTTGCCCGATGAAGCCCGGCAACTTGGATGAACGACGAGGGACACCCCGCAGGGACCGCAGACCAACGTCCTTGGCCAACAGAGCTACGTTTATCCGATCAAGGCCAGTTGCTGGTCATCTCCTTCGATGACGGCGCACAGTTCCAATTGCGGGCAGAATATCTGCGGGTGGAAAGCCCCAGCGCCGAAGTGCAGGGTCATGGCGCAGGGCAGAAAAAGCTCATCGCCGACAAACAGAACGTGTCCATTACGAATATCGAACCCGTGGGCAATTACGCAGCACGTCTATTATTTAGCGACGGCCACGATAGCGGACTGTTCACCTGGGATTATCTCCACGAACTGGGGAGAGAGCATGATGGTCGGTGGGCAGATTATCTAGCCAAGATCACCGAAGCGGGCCTTGCCCGCTAATCGAGCCTGCATACCCAATATACTCAACACTGCGACATTCTGCCACAGAGCTTTTGTTTACCATCTTCGGATAGACATCCCCGCTCATAACGCGTGCGCAGACACCGGATGAGCTTATCAGTAAGGGATGAGGAGGACGTGGTACTGGCGCCGTGTACAGGGGCCGTACCACATTGATGCCAGGCGCACGTGTGCGACTGGCACAAGAAAGCGCGCGCGCGTGATTGACACACGCGGCGGGTGCTTCAGCACAATCTTTTGGGGGGTACCGAAAGTGATAGATGCCAGACACATTATCCAAGGAACGTCCCATCACCTCCCGGCAGGCACAGGGGCTGACAGCCTATTGGCGCGAGCTGGTGAACAAAACCGGTGACATTCCATCGCGCGTCGACTTTGACCCCATCGCCATTCCAACCATTCTGCCCTCAATATTCCTGATTGAGCGTCTGCAACAGGACACCTACCGGTTCCGGCTGCAAGGAACAGAGTTTGCCGATCGCGGTGTAAGCGACCTGACAGGAATTGTCCTCACATCAGAGAAGGCCAAACCAGGTCAAAGCCCCCTATTCGACATCCTGACCCGGGTTCTCGGCACCCCAACCGGTCTGCATATTCTGGGCGTCGAACAAAGCGAAAAAGGCCGCCAATCCCTTGTTGAATATGTGGCCCTGCCCCTGCTCGATACAAACGGCATGCCGAGATTTGTTGTTGGCAGCGCATCACCACTCGCAACCCTTGGCTATGACGAAGACAGCACGAAACAAGGGCCACTGGTTGAAGTACACGGTCTGCAGGAAATCCCCATTGCCGAGCGGGAAGGCAAAGTCGCCTAAAGCGGGTCGCCCCGCATAAGCCGGGGCAGATCACCAACACCGCCCCCTGCAAGGCGCATAAAAAAGCGTCGTGCGGGACCAATCCGGTTGACGAGGCCCAGCCCCATATCGCGCAGCAAGCGCAACGGCGCCACATCGTTTGAGAACAAGCGATTGAGACCGTCACACGCGACCGCCAGCGAGACATTGTCAAAACGCCGCCAGCGTTCATAGCGACGAAGGGTGACCAGCGCCCCGATATCAAGGCCGACGCGCTTTGCATCAACCAACACATCGGCAAGGGCTGCCACATCCCGAAGCCCCAGATTAAGACCCTGGCCTGCGAGCGGATGAATGCCATGCGCTGCATCCCCTGCAAGAGCAATCCGTGGACGGACATAATCGCGCGCAAGCTGCAGACTAAGCGGGTAAGACCAACGCGGACCAACCGGCTTCATGTCGCCAAGATAAGGCCCAAAGCGCTTGGAACACTCCTCAGCAAAGCCCTCATCATCAAGCCCAAGCAGCGCATCGGCAAGATCGGTCTGCTCTGTCCACACAAGAGAGGATCGGTTGCCGACCATGGGCAGGACCGCAAAAGGACCGCTTGGCAGGAAATATTCCTGCGCGACACCGTCATGGGAGAGCTCATGCTCAACAGTGGTGACAATACCCGACTGGCCATAAGACCACCCTACAGTGGCAATACCAGCCTGTTCGCGGATCTGCGAACGTCGCCCGTCTGCGCCGACCAGCAGTGCACTTTCAAGCACAGCGCCAGAACCAAGTGTCACCGAAACGTGCGACGGGCTCACCTCAAATGAGACAATGCGCTCCGGTGCCAGGAGAGTAATGCCGTTGGCCGCACCAAGGGCCTTGCGAAGCGCGACCCTCAGGTGACGGTTTTCAACCATCGCTCCAAGCGGCGTCTCGCCAACCTCTTTATGGTCAAAATGCAAAAAGAAGGGGGCGGCTGTTTCACCGGGCCGACCATCGGTCACCACAATATCATTGATCGGCTGAAGCTGATCGTCCAGATGTTGCGCGATGCCCAATTCTTCAAGCATTCGCAGCGACGCATCTGCAATCGACGACACCCGACCGTCAAACGCAGGATCAACATCAACCACCGGATCAAGCGTGTCCACAACGGCCACCTGAAATCCACCTTTGGCGAGCGCCAGCGCCAAGGGCAGACCCGTCAGGCCACCACCGGCAATGATCACATCGAATATCTCAACTTCATCACTCATGGCCGCACCGTCCATCGGTTCGGCCAAAAAGTCCAGTCGTTGCAATGCCGCAGATGGGTTGCCGGGACCAATTCCATTCGCCGCTTGCACCGGGCAATCCCTGTCGCTAGGCTTTCGTGACATTTTGTCAGATTTCAGACACAGAGGAGGAGCTTGTGGCTGAGCAACACCAAGACGGGGCCTCCCTGCCCATGGGCATTGGTCTTACTGCACTGGACGAAACCTACAGGGAAGACCTTCATCAGGTGCTGGACCGACTGCGCACAAGAGCCCCGGTCCATGAGGACACTGAATTCGGGCGGATCATTGTCACCCGTCATGATGATGTGCGTGGCCTCCTGCGCGACCGCAACTGGGGCGTAGACCCTCGAAAGTCAGCACCCGGTTCCTACATTCGTCTGATCACGGGAACCAATACAGAAGAGGGAGTCGCAAACTATCAGCCCTCCATGCTCTTTCTCGATGATCCAGATCACAAACGTCTGCGGGCACTGGTAAGCCAGGCTTTCAACCCTCGCGCAATTGAAAACATGCGCACCCGCACAGAAGAAATCACATCAGCGCTTCTAGACGAAATGATGGGTCGCGATGAGATCGACTTCATTACCGATTTTGCAGGCCCCCTGCCCACTCTCGTGATCGCCGACATGTTGGGTGTGGCCCTGGAAGACCGGGACGATTTCAAACGCTGGTCCGACGATCTGATCTTCGGCTTTGATCCACTGAAAGACGAAGAGACCACCGCGCGGATAGAAGTGTCGGGTGAGGCCATGCGCGCCTATTTTGATGAAACCATCGCGGCCCGGCGCGCCAGCCCAACAGACGATCTCATTTCTGATCTGATCCGCGCACAGGAGGCTGATGACGGTCTGAGCGACGATGAGATCATGTCCATGTGTACGCTCCTTCTCATTGCAGGGAATGTAACGACAACAGACCTGGTCGGGAACGGCCTCTACGCCCTTCTGACCCATCCAGAGCAAATGGCAAAGCTGCAAACCAATCCGACACTGATCGAAAATGCGGTGGAAGAAATGCTCCGCTTTGACAGTCCAGTGACAGACAGTGGGCGCATTCCCCTGGCGGATGAAGAGATTGGTGGCTGTCCGATACAGAAGGGACGCAGTGCCACCACGTCACTGGCCGCCGCAAACCACGACCCAAGCGTCTATCCCGATCCTCACCGTTTCGATATTGAACGTACAGACACACACCATCAATCTTTTGGCGGTGGCATCCACATGTGCCTTGGCGCACCGCTCGCCCGCCTTGAAGCTCAGATTGGCATCAACGCCTTTCTCGCGCGCTTTCCAAACGTAAGGCTAAGCGACAAGTCGGGAAAACGACGCCACTTGCCATCCTTCCGAGGCTTTGAAACATTGCCCGTGTATCTTTGAGAAGAGATACCTCTTTGAATAGAAAGCGGCGGACAATTAGATGAAAGATGAGTGGGCCCACCAGCCAGCGCTCGCACTGGGAGCGGCGATCGAAAGCGGTCGCGCAGACCCGCGTGACATCACAGACTATTTTCTGGACCGCATTGCGCAAGAAGACCAGGACCACACCGTCTATGTTCGAGTGACGGCAGAGCGCGCAAAACGCGAGGCTGCAGAAGCAGCGGCGCGTGCCAAAGCAGGGTTCAGGCGCTCTCCCATCGACGGTGTCCCACTCTCCTGGAAAGAACTTTTCGATGTTGCGGGCGAACCTTCCACCGCCTGCTCCAATCTGCTGAAAAACAATGTCGCCACAAAAGACGCCGTTTCTGTAGATCGCCTGACGCGCGCAGGGGCTGTGCTTCTTGGCAAAACAACTATGACCGAACTCGCCTTCTCCGGCTTGGGGCTCAATCCAATTTTTGGCACACCGGCCAACCCTCATGATCCAGCGATTGCGCGCGCACCTGGCGGCTCCTCATCAGGCGCGGGCGTCTCTGTCGCCAGAGGGCTCGCCGCCGCAGGGCTCGGAACAGACACCGGTGGGTCCGTTCGCATTCCCGCAGCCTGGAACGGGCTAGTGGGTCTCAAAACCACCTGGGGTCGCGTGCCCTTACGCGGCACCGTTCCCCTCTCCCCGTCGCTCGATACGATCGGACCACTGACCCACACGGTAGCCGATGCTGCCACACTCTTCTCACTCCTCTCCAGATCGTCTGCCGACATACACAATGTGTCGGTACGCGATCACGCGGTCCTCGTGCCAGATAATCTGGCATTCGACGGACTGGATGCGGGCATAGCAAAAACGATTGAGCAGGCCATCCATCAACTGGGCGCAGCGGGCTTGAAGATCGTGCACAAGCCCATTCCCGCACTCGATGAAGTCCAGGCCCTTGCCTGGGGCGGGCCAAGCATCTTGACCGCAGAAGCCTTTGGGCTGTGGGGTGAGCGCGTTGAAGCCGGTCAGAACGACATGTTCTCCGCTGTGGCCTCGCGCTTCATGATGGGGAAACACGGACAGGCCCCCGACCTCGCAGTAGGGCTCCTGCTGCGGGCAGAAATCCAGGCGCGGTATGCAAAAGAGACGGAAGGCTATGACGCTGTCCTGCTTCCTTCTGTGGCCATCTCTCCACCCAAGATCGAGCCCCTTCTGGTGGATGACGACGCTTACGGGAGAGCCAACAGTATGGCCCTCCGTAACACGACGCTGGGTAATCAGTTGGGACTGTGTGCCCTGACCCTGCCCGTAGGATCAGATGCGCTGGGGCTGCCCGTCGGGCTCATGCTCCAGGCAGCGCCGGGCAAAGACGAGCTTCTGCTCCGCCTTGGCCGGGCGATTGAGATGGCGCTCGCGACATAAAAAAACCCCGGCACTCGCAAAAGCGCCGGGGTTGAAATCATCCGTAGGCAGATTTAATCCGTCGGCAACTGAAGCGCTCGGTCTTCAGTGGCTCGCTTGATGATGTAAGAGTAAATGTCCTGCACATCTTGCTCATTCAACAGATCACCAAAGTTCGGCATGCCATTTTGTTCCAACATCCCTTCTCTCACAATGTCGTTGAAATGGTCGCGAGTCGTTGGGCTCATACGACGAAGGTCAGGCAGCACACCGCCGCTGACAGCCAAGGCACCGTGACACAGCCCGCAAACAGACATGTATTGAACTTCGCCATTGCGCAATTGCTCCGGTGTCGCTGTGACATCCGGCTGCTCAGGTATCGTCTGATCACGCAATGTCAGTTCAGGCAGTTCTTCTGTTCCATTCACTTTAAAAACCAGAAGACGCCCATCATTGCCATACTTGGCCGCTGCAGACGTGCGAGCGTCTCCAGACGGGAGGGCTGTTCCACCCCAACCAGCCATCACGGCCACATATTGCACACCATCAACCTCATAGGTCATGGGAGCAGCAACAATACCCGTCTGAACATTTGCACGCCAAAGCTCGGTGCCCGTATCTGCACGGTAGGCAACAAAACGACCATCAGCTGTTCCTTGCAGCACAAGGTTGCCAGCCGTCGTCAACACGCCCCCGTTCAGGATGGACGGCATCTCAATCGCCCAACGTGTCTCTCCTGTTAGTGGATCGAAGGCTTTCAGATATCCATGATCAATGGGAAGCTCTCCTTGCTCCTCAAGCAGGCCTTTGATGACGTCCAGATAGTCAGCCCAATCAAGGCCGGTGTTCCACCAGTTTTCACGAACCGAAAACTCCTGACCCTCTTTCCATTGGCGAGCAAGCGTGTAGATACCGCCAATTTCCTGGGTCGGAATGTAGACAAGCCCCGTGTCGGGATTGAACGCCATCGGATGCCAGTTGTGACCGCCATTAGCAGACGGAAACACGAATTGCGGATCAATGGCATAACCCACTGCCGGGTTTTCAACCGGACGCCCAGTTTCTAGATCAACATGGCTCGCCCAGGTAACGGTGATGTAGGGATCGGCCGAGAGAAGCTCTCCTGTCTCGCGATCAATCACATAGAAGAACCCGTTCTTCGGCGCCTGCATCAGCACCTTGCGCATCTCACCGTCAATCTCAAGCTCAGCAAGCACAATGTGCTGGGTGGCGGTGTAGTCCCAATTATCGCTCGGCGTGGTTTGATAATGCCACTTCAACCGGCCTGTATTGGGATCAAGGGCAAGAATAGTTGAGAGATAAAGGTTGTCCCCACCGCCAGGGGAGCGGATTTCCCGTGTCCAGGGTGACCCATTACCAACCCCGACATAAAGTGTGTCGAGCTCAGCATCATAGGCCATGGAATCCCACGCGGTGCCACCGCCACCGATTTCCCACCAGCGACCGCCTTTCCAGGTATCAACAGCCACTTCCAGTTCTGGGTGTTCAAACCCGTCTGCAGGATTTCCAGGCACTGTGTAAAAACGCCAAGCCTGCTCGCCTGTTTCGGCGTCGTAGGCAGTGATATAGCCCCGCACACCAAGCTCAGCACCACCGTTCCCGATAATCACTTTGCCATTCACAATCCGGGGAGCACCGGTGATTGTGTAGGGCGGGCCAGGGATCGTATTCACTTCCCAGTGGACAGATCCGTCCTCTGCGTTCAACGCGAAGAGACGTCCATCAAAACTCGCCACATAGACACGGCCTTTCCAGACCGCGACACCACGATTGACAATGTCGCAGCACCCATAACGCGCCCACTCTCCCGGCACTTCGGGATCAAATTCCCATAGCTCTTCACCGGTCTTGGCATCCAGCGCATGAACCACGCCCCAATTTCCAGTCGTGTAAAGCTTGCCATCAACAACGATGGGCGTTGCTTCCAGTCCGCGCACTGTACCGGTGTTGAAAGACCAGGCCAGTCCGAGGTCGGCTGCATTTTCGACATTGATCCCCGTGAGAGGTGAATAGCGCTGTTCGGAATAGGTCCGACCATGGCTCATCCAATTGCCAGGCTCACTGTCCGCATTGATGATGCGATCACCATCCACGTCCGCCGCCGGACGTACCAGTGCTTCTGCTGGTGTTGCTTCCGCAGGCGCCTCAGCAGCCTCCCCACCAGATGCCGGTGTTGCATCGGGCAATGTCGCAGTGTCGACGGCATCGCCGCCGCCCGCGAACTGCACCACAACCACAGCCGCAATAAGTACCCCCGCCGCCGCGTTCACTAGAACCGGCCACTTCTCCCGCAAAAAGTCCGACATGCGGTCTCCATCCCTGTTTGTTTGATGAGAGCTGTGAACCAGCTCTTCCTCCTCCGAATTTGGCGGAAAGTGTACCTCAATCCGACCAAACAGGAAATGCGGAGCATGAGTCTGCATTTTCTGAAGAAGCCGCTAACTATTTGTGCACAATATTTAGCCACATCAAATCATATGGCTAAATAGTAGGCATATTTGTGATCTCGACCACAATCACAAAACCACCCCGGGACCAGAAGCACAGCAAAAACAATGCAGTAGTGAGATCCGAACAGAACGGCACGCTTCTTGAGATCACTTCGAGCAAGGCCAGCCCGCAGCCAATGAAATCTGGGGAATCGAGGCCTCATTCGCCCCTTCAAGAACAGGCCAAGCCTGAAAGGGGGCTGGGAACAAGAGCCACGCGAAAGCGGGGCCGAACTAACGAAGGGGAAGAACCTGATGAAACTCGTAATGGCCATCATCAAGCCGTTTCGCCTCGACGCTGTGCGCGAAGCGCTGACAGCTGAGGGCGTGGAAGGCTTGACCGTCAGCGAGGTGAAGGGTTTCGGTCGCCAAAAAGGCCAGACAGAAATCTATCGCGGTGCCGAATATGCCGTGAGCTTCGTGCCAAAGCTGAAGATCGAAGTCGTGGTCAAGTCTGAGCAAGCAGACAAGGTCGTCGAAACCATCGCCTCAGCCGCCAAATCCGGACAAATCGGAGACGGCAAAATTTTCGTGACACCCGTTGACCAAGTCATGCGTATCCGCACCGGTGAGACCGATGCGGACGCTCTATAGGAGAGAGCTGATGACAGCCAAACTTTTAAAACTCGGGTCCGCCGCCCTTCTTGGCTTAGGTGCCATGAGCGTGCCGGCCCTCGCCGAAGAAACCATGACATCCGGTGAATCGGCCTACATCTTCAATACCCTGCTTTTCTTGATGGCAGGTTTCATGGTCATGTTTATGGCCGCAGGTTTTACCATGCTGGAAGCAGGCATGGTGCGATCCAAGAATGTTGCCATTCAGTGCACCAAGAACATCTCCCTCTTCTCCATTGCCGGCATCATGTATTATCTGGTTGGTTACAACCTGATGTATGACGGCGTCGATGGCGGCTTCATCGGGTCTCTGTCGCTTTGGAGCCCGGACGACACAGCCGCACTTGCTGCAACCGCAGCATTCGGCGAAGGCGAAGGGTATGCAGCAGCATCCGACTGGTACTTCCAGATGGTGTTTGTAGCCACCGCAGCGTCCATCGTTTCAGGCACCCTGGCTGAGCGCATCAAGCTTTGGCCTTTCCTGATCTTCACTGTTGTCCTGACCGGCTTCATCTACCCGATCCAGGGTGCATGGCAGTGGGGCGGCGGATGGCTCAGCGAAATGGGCTTCTCTGACTTCGCTGGCTCAACAATCGTTCACTCAACCGGTGGTTGGGCGGCTCTTGTGGGCGCTATCGTTCTTGGCTCACGGTATGGCAAGTTCGGCGCAAACGGTGAGATCAATGTGATGCCTGGCTCGTCCATGCCTCTTGCGACACTCGGCACATTCATCTTGTGGATGGGCTGGTTCGGCTTCAATGGCGGCTCGCAGCTCGCCCTTGGCTCTGCCTCCAACGCAATTGATGTCTCCCAAATCTTCATCAACACCAATATGGCAGCAGCTGCCGGGGTGGTGACGGCGATGATCCTCACTCAGTTGCTTTACACCAAAGTGGACCTCACTATGGCACTGAACGGTGCGCTGGCGGGTCTCGTCTCAATCACCGCTGAACCGCTGACGCCAACACTTGGCTCTGCAGCGATGATCGGTGCTGTAGGCGGTGTGATCGTGGTCGTCACCGTTCCCCTTCTCGACAAACTACGGATCGATGATGTGGTCGGTGCCATCCCTGTTCACCTGTTTGCAGGTATCTGGGGCACGATGGCAGTGCCGCTCACCAACTCCGAGACAAGCTTCTATGTCCAGGGTGTTGGCGTTGTTTCCATCGGGGCATTTGTTGTGATCGCAAGCCTGGCCTTCTGGTTGGCGCTGAAATTCACAATTGGCATTCGAGCCAGCCAGGAAGAAGAAGTCTTGGGTCTCGACAAAACTGAGATCGGCCTTGAGGCCTATCCAGAATTTGGATCCGGATCTCAGCGTATCTAGTCCGGGATCTAACGCAAACTGCGTTAAGTCAAATGCAGTCAGTCAGGGCCACGTGAGTATCAGTGGCCCTGACACCCTCCCAAAGCGACGGGCGTCAATACCGCAGCCACCAACTCCCGCGGCATTGATGTCTCACTGGGACCCAGGCCACCCCCGGCTTGGGTCCCTCTTTTTTGCCCGCTCCGCTGGAGATCTGCCTAAATATCGAGCGGAGACAGGGAGCAAAAAGGCTACTTTTTGAGCATCTGTCTGTTTGCTTAGAAACCGGGCATCTGCCAAAATTTCTCCCAAATCGCTGATTCTGAAGGCATTTCCCGGATGGAGGAGAACGCCTAAGGGATGGCACGAGGTTTGAGTAGGAAACAATGAGTTAACGCGCGAGGGGGTCTCGCGCGTTCGCTTTCAGGTCCACGACATGCCGCAAAAAGCGGCAACATGGACTTTCCCCATTTTGGGGCCCCGGTTTTAGGGGACAGGAGACCCAAAGGGTCTTTTGGGTGGCAACGGAGGCATTCTGATGGAAACCGGTTCAGCTGGTGGTGACGTATTTTTCTTGCTGATGGGGGCGATCCTCGTCTTCGCCATGCATGCAGGCTTTGCATTTCTTGAGGTCGGCACCGTCCGCCACAAGAACCAGGTGAACGCCATGGTGAAAATCATGGTCGATTTCGCCGTCTCAACAATCGCTTATTTCTTTATCGGCTACTCGGTGGCTTATGGCGTCGACTTCCTGGTCAGTGCTGCGGTCTTGCAGGGGGATGCCCCCGCTGAAGGCTATGAGTTCGGGCCCCAGGGCATGAGCCTGGTGAAGTTCTTCTTCCTGCTCACTTTCGCAGCCGCCATTCCCGCCATCATTTCCGGCGGCATTGCCGAGCGCGCGAAATTCTGGCCACAGGCGTTTGCCACCGCAATCATTGTGGGCCTCGTCTATCCCTTCTTTGAAGGCATCATCTGGAACGGCAACTTTGGTGTGCAGGATTGGATCGAAGCAACCTTCGGTGCACCCCTCCACGACTTTGCAGGCTCTATTGTTGTGCACGCCGTGGGCGGCTGGATTGCCCTCGGGGCCGTCTTCATGCTCGGCCACCGCAAAGGCCGCTACACCGCTGACGGCAAACTTGTCGGCTTCCCGCCTTCTTCTATTCCTTGGCTGTCCCTGGGGTCCTGGCTGCTCTGCATTGGCTGGTTCGGCTTCAACGTCATGTCCGCGCAGTCGCTGGAAAGCGTTTCTGGCCTTGTCGCCTTGAACTCTTTGATGGCAATGGCAGGGGGCATTCTAGCGGCCTTGGTTGTCGGCAAAAACGATCCAGGCTTCATCCACAATGGGGCACTGGCCGGTCTGGTGGCTGTCTGTGCAGGTTCCGACATTATGCATCCGCTAGGCTCGCTCGCCGTCGGTGCGGGTGCTGGCGTGATCTTCGTCCTTCTGTTCAACCTCTGTCAGAACAAATGGAAGATCGACGACGTGCTCGGTGTCTGGCCGCTGCACGGTCTCTGCGGTGTCTGGGGCGCAGTAGCTGCGGGCATCTTCGGCACACAAGCGCTAGGTGGCCTTGGTGGCGTGACCTTAATGGGTCAACTTGCAGGCTCCGTCATTGGCGCGACCTATGCTTTCGTGATGGGCCTCATCGTCTATGGCATCCTGAAGCTGATCATGGGCATCAAGATGTCAGAAGAAGAAGAAGTCCTGGGCGCCGACCTCTCGATCCACAAGATCGGCGCAAATCCGGAATCCGACATGGGACCGCGCTGACGCCTTAAGCGCTCTCAGAAAAATGCAGACGGGCATCTGACAACAGTCGGGTGCCCGTTTTTCTTGAGCATTTCTCGGGAAAGGGTGGGCGGTTTTCCACCAAAGCCTGAGACACAATCACGACAAAGGCTCCACCGCCCTAACAAACATGGTTAACAAGCGGTTAACAAAAGCGTTGCGAAATAGGCCCTAACCACCTGCTTTTTAACAGGTTTTCGCGATCAGCGCTCTAGACGAGAGGCCGGGCTCATGGTTAAGATCGCCCCATGAGTGACCGCTTCGCACAAATGCCAGATGGGCCCTTTGCCCGTTTGAACAGTCTCTTGGAAGGTGTCAAACCTGGCCAGGACCCAATCATGCTGAGCCTGGGGGAGCCACAACACGCTTTTCCAGAGTTTGTCTCAGACGTGTTGCGCGCCCATGAAAAAGACTATGGCAAATACCCGCCTATCATCGGCACCACACCTTTTAGAGACGCTGCCGCAGGCTGGCTCGCCCGCCGCTACAATCTGCCACCGGAAGTCTTAGAGCCCGACGCGCGCATTCTGCCAGTGAACGGCACCCGCGAAGCACTGTTCAATCTGGCGCTTGTTGCCTGCCCAACAAAAAAGGCAGGCAAGCAACCCGCTGTCTTGATGCCCAACCCGTTTTATCAGTGCTATGCGTCGGCAGCGATTGCCGCAGGCGCAGAGCCGCATTACATCGCCGCCACCCCCGAAAACGGTTTCCTGCCCGACTTTGGAACGTTGGATGAAGATCTCCTGGCGCGCACGGCGATGATCTATTTCTGCTCGCCCGCCAACCCCCAGGGCACGGTCGCCCCTCTCGAATATCTGAAGAACCTGATCACCCTCGCCCGCGAACATGACATCACCCTGGTCATTGATGAATGCTACGCAGACATTTACGACCGGGAGGAACCACCCGGCGGTCTGCAGGCTGCCCTTGAGCTCGCCGCCCCGACGTCCGGCGATGTGTTTGAAAACATCATGGTCTTCCATTCCCTTTCCAAGCGGTCAAACCTGCCGGGTCTCCGCACAGGGTTTTGTGCTGGCGACAAAGCGCTCATCAAACGTTTCCGCGCCTTCCGCAATGTCTCCGCGCCACAATCACCGCTACCTGTACTTGCTGCTGCGGCTGCGTGTTGGAACGATGATGCCCACGCCACTGAAAACCGCGAGCGCTATCAGGCAAAAAACGACATTGCAGAACGCATCATCGGCAATCGGTATGGGTTTTATCGCCCGGACGGTGGCTTCTTTCTTTGGCTGGATGTTGGCGACGGCGAAGCCGTGACCAAACAACTCTGGAAAGAGTCTGGCATCAAGGTGCTACCCGGCGGCTATCTCGCCAGAGATGACGCGAGCCTTCCTGATGGCAACCCGGGCGCGCGCTTTATCCGACTTGCTCTTGTGCAAGATGCAAAGACCATCGAAGACGCCCTCACCCGCCTCACAAACGTTTTGAGCTAAGGGGAAAACCATGGCCCTCGTCCGATCCATTCCAAACCCGGTGAACTATTTGCCGATGAGTGTACGGGTTTTCTTCCGCGACCGAACATTGGAAATGACGGGACTTTCCCTGCTGGCCATTGCGGGGTTTCTGGCGCTCGCCTTCGCCAGCTGGTCTGCCACGGATCCCAATTGGAACCACGCCACGGGCACGCCTCTGCAAAACTGGATGGGCGCACCAGGCGCCATCACTGCCGACCTCACCTATCAGATGTTGGGACTGGCGGGCCTTGTCCTTGTTCCCCTCGCCGCGCTTTGGGGCTGGCGGCTTTTGACCCACGTGCCCGTCGACCAGATGCGCCGCAGAACACTTGTCGGGCTTGGCGCGCTCTGCATCCTCGCGCTCCTCGCAAGTGTGATGCCCACCACAAGCAATTGGCCGCTCAGCGTTGGCTTTGGCGGTGTTATTGGAGACGCCCTCGCCTCTTTGACCGCAGGCAATCTTGGGGTGTTGATTGGCGCCGCGCCTGCCTATGCCTTGGTCGGCGTTATCGCACTGGGCTTTTCTCTCTTTCTTCTGAGCTACGCCAGTGACGTCAGCATTGATCAGATCTCAGAGCTCAGATGGCAAATGGTTGATGCCTATTACGACTGGTCGGATGGTCGCGCCGAACAACGCGCGATAAATGCAGATGCCGAGCCAAGCCGCCTTCGCATCTTCTGGTATGCCGCCAGCGACCGCATGACGGGTCTGGTTGAACGCTTCCGGAAAGAACCCGCATGGGACGAGGAAGACGACGAGGAATTTGACGAAGAGCCCCGGATCGCACCGCGCCGCAGGCTGGCCGCCGAACGCGAAATGCTGGACGAGCCCGAAGAACCCCGCCGCCGTCAACGCCGGGTCCCCGTAAAACGCTCCTCAAAAAAGGCCAAGCCCAGCAAACGCGCCAAAGCAGAACGCGAGCCCATGTTGGACCTGCTGCCTGCAGAAGATTTCGACCTGCCCGCCCTCTCCATCCTGAACGCCGTCAAACGTCAGGCAGCCGACGAAAGCCTGTCCGACGAAGCGCTGCAACAAAACGCGCGGCTGCTCGAAGGCGTGCTCGACGATTTTGGTATCCGAGGCGAGATCATCAATGTGCGCCCCGGCCCCGTTGTGACACTTTATGAGTTGGAACCAGCGCCCGGCATCAAGTCATCCCGCGTGATTGCGCTCGCAGATGACATTGCCCGCTCCATGAGTGCCGTCTCTGCCCGTGTCGCCGTCGTGCCCGGCCGCAACGCCATTGGCATTGAGCTTCCAAACGTGCGCCGCGAAATGGTGGGCCTGAAAGAAATCCTGTCCTCCGCAGAATACGAGGCATCCAACTGTTCACTTCCTCTCGCACTGGGCAAAAACATTGGCGGCGAACCCATCATCGCCGACCTTGCCCGCATGCCGCATCTGTTGATTGCAGGGACAACCGGCTCCGGTAAATCCGTCGGCATCAACACCATGATCTTGTCGCTTCTTTATCGGATGCGTCCTGACCAATGCAAAATGATTATGGTTGATCCCAAAATGCTGGAGCTCTCCATCTATGACGGCATCCCACATTTGCTGGCGCCCGTCGTCACCGATCCCAAGAAAGCCGTTGTCGCGCTGAAATGGGTCGTGAAGGAGATGGAAGACCGCTACCGGAAAATGTCGAAAGTTGGTGTACGGAATATTGACGGCTTCAATACCCGCATTGCCGAGGCCATTGAAAACGAAGAGCAAATCATCCGCACGGTGCAAACAGGTTATGATCGAGACAGTGGCGAAGCGATTTACGAAGAAGAAGAACTGACCCTGGAACGCATGCCCTATATCGTCGTTATTGTGGACGAGATGGCCGACCTCATGATGGTGGCCGGCAAAGAGATTGAAGCGGCAATCCAGCGCCTGGCACAAATGGCGCGCGCCGCAGGCATTCACATGATCACCGCCACACAACGCCCCTCTGTCGATGTCATCACCGGCACAATCAAAGCAAACTTCCCAACAAGGATTTCCTTCCAGGTCACCTCCAAGATCGACAGCCGCACCATTCTGGGCGAGCAGGGCGCAGAGCAATTGCTCGGCCAGGGCGACATGCTCTACATGGCGGGCGGCGGGCGCATCTCTCGTGTCCACGGGCCGTTCGTGTCTGACAGTGAAGTTGAAAAAGTTGTCAATGCTCTCAAGAAACAGGGCACGCCGGAATATCTCGATGCCGTTACCGAAGAGTCTGAAAACGAAGACGTGAATGAGATCCTGGGTCTGGCTCCAGCGGCGTCATCTGGCGATGATCTCTACGATCAGGCTGTGGCCATTGTCGGTCGCGACAAGCGGGCGTCTACGTCCTACATCCAGCGCAAGCTGCAGATCGGCTATAACCGCGCCGCACGCATTGTAGAACAGATGGAAGAAGAGGGCGTCATTTCAAGGCCAAACCATGCCGGCAAACGAGAAGTCTTAATCGGTGACCCCGGCGAAGGCGTGCGGTATTAGGGCTGGGAGCTCAATCACATATACACTCTAGTTGATACCAACGGGGGTCAATTCCTAGCATACCAGCAAACGTTGCCGTTACATAACGGGACTCCAGAACATCCAATGGTACCCCCGCTGGAGCAGCCGGACCATCTCGCTAAACCCAGGCAAAGCACTGTGACCCCTGGATATCTATGTAATGCGGCTGCCTCGGCGCGATACCATCTCGTCCGTCACGGAGTTCGTCTTTACCACACGAAGAATATCTCCGTCCGCAATTTAGATCTTTCTCTGCGCAAATCCGAACAGAACCACTAGCTGTGACTAAATCTTGAGTCGAGCTTGATGGGGCATCGCTTGCAAAATCACGTTGGGTGTGTTGCGGAAAGCCTGCTGGTTGTTAGCTCGGTTGGGCACCGTCCGAAATTTATTGCTGCTGCTGTTGTTGTTGAAGCGAACCTCTATTGTGATTTTGGCTGTCCGAAGCTGCTGGAACCTCTTGTCGCTGATGGGAACCGGTTCCCGTATTGGGAAGTGGATCAGGGTCTAGGTCGGGATCAGGATCAGGATCAGGATCAGGATCAGGATCAGGATCAGGATCAGGATCAGGATCAGAAACTAGATAGTCGTACGCATCTCCAAATGCTTTATCAATCAGTTCAGACCCAAGAACCACTCGCGCCAATCCCACAAGAAGCAACAACACAAGGAGAACCGTGAGCGGCACCCGAATCCACTTTGGCAGGGATTCCAAAGCATCCTTCAATATTTCCCATATCTCCGTCATGACACCCCCATTGAGAGAAACCAACATTCTGTCATAGGGTGATAGGGTGCACAAACCCAGAGGTTTGCATCAGTCGTTCATTTTCCCAACGTTTCAGTGCCCTTTTCAGTCCTTCATTCCGCCACAAAGGTCTTCTATGTTTCTCATCATGAGTGATTTTGGACGAGATAGCCGCAAGGCCGCACACGCAAGGTCCCGCACCCTGGTGCTGGCCGCCCTTGCGGGAGTGGCCATTCTGGCCCTAGCCATTCTGACGCCATTGGCGGGAGCACAGGCAGCACAATTGGCGCCTCAGGATCGGGCGGACGTGGACCGGATTACCGGCTACCTCAACTCCATTGATCATCTGCAGGGCGGCTTTCTGCAGGTCGGCCCGGATGGCTCCATCACCGAAGGCATGTTCTATCTGCGCCGTCCCGGGCGCCTGCGCTTTGAATACGCCCCGCCCACAGAGCTTGTGGTCGTGGCCGACGGCACCTGGGTGATTGTCAAAGAAGAAGACTATACCGCCCAACGCTATCCCATCGGTGCCACACCGCTCAACCTGCTGCTGGCTTCTGATGTAGACCTCGGCAAATCATCCGACGTACGCGAAGTGAAGCGGGAACCAGGCCTCCTGCGGGTTACCCTGGCAGACCCAAGCGGGGAAGCCCCCGGCGACCTCACCCTGGTTTTTGACGAACCTCAATTGCAGCTGCGCCAATGGATCGTCCGCGATGCCCAAGGCCTGCAGACGACAATTGCGCTGCGCAACATTGAACGCGGCATCAAAGCCGACAATGCGCTCTTTGTCGTCCGCGATGAGCAACGCCCAGGCGGCAGAAGATAAATCAACCAAGGCCACAACTGTGGCCCGGCGCTACTGCGCCGCTCCCGCGAAGGCGGTGAGCAGAGCGAACTCGCCGTGAGCGCAAAAAAGACCGTTCGAGTTCTTAAACACTTCGCAAAACGTGGGCTCACGCGCCCTTGACGGCCCCGGGGGGGGCCGTGATAGCCAAGATACATGGCAAATACGCGCAAACGCCCCTCCAGACGGCCCATCGTCGGCATCCCCTGTGACATAAAGATGATGGGGGAGCACCCTTTTCATGCTGTTGGCGAGAAATACATCAAGGCCGTCGCGGAAGGCGCAGACTGCATGCCGTTCCTTATTCCTGTTCTGCCCGACCCGCTGGATCTCGAAGAAATCTTCGGCGCGGTCGACGGCATCTTCCTGACCGGTTCCTGGTCAAACGTCCATCCAAGTGAATATGGCGGCGAGCCATCGCGAGAAGGCACCCTGCACGACCCCCAGCGCGATGCGCTGACCCTCGAGCTTATTCGCCAGACAGTAGACCGTGCCGTACCTCTATTCGCGGTTTGTCGCGGCTTTCAGGAAATGAATGTGGCCTTTGGCGGCACACTCCATGCCCACATCCACGAAATTCCCGCTGAGGAAGGCTTCGCGCCGCGCTTTGACCATCGCGAAGGCAAGGACGACCCGTTGGAGGTCCAATACGCCGCCGCCCATTCTGTTTCCCTGCAGCCCGGCGGCAAGTTCGCAAAGCTTCTGGGCACAGAGACCATTGAAGTGAACTCTCTTCATGGGCAAGGCATTGCAAAACCGGCCGAGCTGTTGACAATTGAAGGCCGTGCCGCAGATGGCACAATAGAAGCACTGTCCCACTCCACGGCAGAGAATTTCTCTCTTGCTGTTCAGTGGCATCCAGAATGGAAGTTCTGGGAAAACCCGGTCTCGCAGAAACTGTTCCGGGCCTTTGGAGATGCAGTTCGCGAAACTACATCCAGTAACAACTGATCAGGTGATCCCCATGTCCGCCGCGAACAAACCCGCTGCCAAGAAGTCAGCTGCGAAGAAGTCCACGACCAAAAAGCCCGCTGCCAAAATGGCGGAGCCGGAACTCAGCACCAAAGCCCAGATTGCCAAATGGCTGCACGATCGCCGCGTCACGGAAGTTGAATGCATGGTGCCGGACATGTCTGGCATTGCGCGGGGCAAAATTCTGCCGACCAACAAATTTCTCGCCGCCGTCGATAGTGACAGTCTGCGCATTCCCGAAAGCGTATTCGGCCAGACGGTGACCGGCGACTATATCGACGAGAGCGACTACATCCTCTGGACCGAGCCTGACTGCATTCTGACACCCGACGCGAGCACCTTGCGCATGGTGCCCTGGTATGAAGAACCCACCGCACAGGTGATCTGCGATGCAGAAACCCGTGAGGGCAAGCCGGTGCCGATCTCGCCCCGGGCTGTGTTAAAAAATGTGCTCGCTCTTTATGAAGCAAAAGGCTGGAAGCCCATCGTCGCGCCAGAGCTGGAATTTTATCTCGTTGCAAAAAACATCGACGCGGACTATCCGCTGGAGCCCCCCGTCGGTGCGAACGGTCGACAGGAAACAGGTCGCCAGTCCTACGGCATTGATGCGGTAAACGAGTTCGATCCGATCTTTGAGGACATGTACGACTATTGCGACGCCCAGGAGCTTGATGTCGACACCCTGATCCATGAGTCAGGCCCCGCCCAGGTTGAGATTAACTTCAACCATGGTGACCCGCTGGCACTTGCTGACCAGGCTTTCTTGTTTAAGCGCACAGTGAGACAAGCAGCAATCCGTCACGGCGTCTATGCGACCTTCATGGCAAAGCCCTATGGCGGGCAGCCGGGTTCCTCGATGCACCTGCATCAGTCCATCGTGGATACAAAGACCGGCAAGAACCTCTTTGCTGATGCCAAAGGGGAAGACACCAAACTTTTCCACAGCCACATTGCCGGACTGCAAAAACATCTGATCTCCGCCATGGCGCTGATTGCGCCCAACGTGAATTCTTATCGGCGGTTTGTGATTTGGAACGCCGCGCCCATCAACACACACTGGGCAGTAGAAAACCGCACAGTGGGTTTACGCATTCCAATCTCCGATGCAAAAGGCCGACGCATTGAAAACCGTGTCGCAGGGGCTGATGCTAATCCCTACATCGCCATCGCGGCGTCCCTTGCCTGTGGTTATCTTGGCATGGTGAATGACCTCACACCCTCTCCGCCCAAAGAAGGCAATGCGTATGAGAGCAAAACCCACGCACTGCCAAAGCACTTGCTCGACGCGCTCATCAAACTCAACGCCAACAAAGAACTGGCCGACGTCTTGGGCCAGAATTTCGTGACCGTCTACACCGAAGTGAAAATGGTGGAGCACGACGCCTACCAGCAGGTCATCTCCGCCTGGGAGCGCGAGCACCTTCTGCTGAATGTTTGAGGCTTTCTCTTTCTGTCACCCTCGGGCTTGACCCGAGGGTCCATGCAGCCTTTCGAAAAACTGAAGTGTCATCCCCGGACTTGTTCCGGGGATCCAGGGTAAGGGACCGCAAACGCGCGGCATCCGAAAACAGCGGAAGAATCCACACTCCCTCCTACTATCAAGCCATGCCCACGTAACCTCTCAACGCCAACACCTGCCGCCCCTGGACTGCCGGAACAAGTCCGGCAATGACGTTGTGGGTTGGAGAGGCGCGAGCATGACAGATGTAAAGGTTGCGTCGCCCAGCCACACCCGCGTCCAATTGCAGAGTGTGTCTCGGCAATTGGAGATTGCCTATACGGCCAACCTTAAGCAGAGACTTTCTCATACCTCGAGAGCAGAGCAAGCCACGCCACGTGCAAAATTAGACTGCATCCAGAAAGCACATACGTCTCTTGCAACGGGGGATCGTTGGGGTTACCCCCTTTGCTCAATCCAAGAGCGAACATAAAGAGGAAGTAGACGTAAAGGCAGAACTGCGCAGTCATAATAAGCGATAGAAACAGGGTTGTAGCTTCGTTTCGCCACCGTTCGGAACTGACCAACGCAACAGAGAACACCAACAGAAAAAGCACCGCCGAGAAATACCCGCCGCCTCCTGCGGCCCATAGATACAAAATAAACGCAGTGTGCAAAAACCACCCACAAATGGCGACCTGCCCAAACAAAATCACTCGGTCTGGACTCCATTTAACCCTTGAGAAGGGGCTCTTTAGCATCCACATGCCAACTAGCCCAATCAAAGGAGATAAAACCGTACCAAGCCCGTATGCAAAATGAATATGGTGATAACCATGGTCGGCCGCTGGTAGGAACCACAGGCCCAAGAGCGCCAGCAATGCCCCGCCAACAATCCAGACAACGCAAAAAGTTCGGACAATAACAATCATAAGAACCCCACTTTGAATCAATTTGCGCCACACACAGTCGTACATAGTCTTTGATGAAATATTAAGTTTAGAAGTGAGGCGTTGAGCCTCGACCCATCCCGCGCTAAGCTTCTCCCATGAGAAATGGATACAGCCATATCTGCCTTCAAAAACAGAAGCGCACCAAGGGTGAGCTCTTGGTCCTCTGCGCGCGCATTGGCTTCAATCCGTAAAGAGACTCCGACGGCCTTGCGCCGCCGCCACCAATGTCAGTTTCATTTCATTGATTGAGGGACAAAACCGTCCCGGGAGTTTTCAAAATGTCTCAAGCCACTTTATCCAACCAAACCAAACGCTGGCAGGAAATGGATGCCGCCCATCACCTGCATCCCTTTAGCGAACACGCGGCACTCGCCAAACAGGGTGCGCGCGTTATCACCCGCGCCGAAGGCGTCTACCTCTATGATTCTGAAGGCCAACGCCTGATTGATGGCATGGCGGGTCTCTGGTGTGTGAACGCGGGTTATGGCCGCAAGGAGATTGCAGAGGCCGGTGCCAAGGCGCTGACCGAACTGCCCTACTACAATAACTTTTTCCAGACGACTAATCCTTACGTGGCAGAGCTATCAGAAAAGCTCAGTACACTGACGCCAGACGGGCTTGATCGTTTCTTCTTTGCCAATTCCGGCTCGGAGGCAAACGACAGCGCGGTCAAAATGATCCGCTACTTCTGGAACCTCCAGGGCAAGCCGAAAAAGAAAACCATCATCGCCCGCAACCAGGCCTATCACGGTGTCACTATGATCGCGGCGTCCCTGTCGGGCATTCCCTCCATGCATCCCCAGGCCGATTTGCCGCTGCCGGGCTTCACCCATATCGACTATCCCTATTGGTATGGCGAAGGCGGCGACAGTGACGTGAACGAGTTCGGGCTCAAAGTGGCCCAGGCGCTGGAAACCAGAATTCTGGAATTGGGCGCAGACAATGTGGCAGCCTTCTTTGCAGAGCCCGTACAGGGCGCAGGCGGTCTTGTCATTCCGCCAGAAACCTACTGGCCGGAAATCCAACGCATCTGCAAAAAGCACGATGTGTTGCTGCATGTGGACGAAGTGATCTGTGGCTTTGGCCGCACCGGCAAATGGTTCGGCTCCCACACCTACGACATTCAGCCCGACAGCATGACCATGGCCAAAGGCATGACCAGTGGCTATCAGCCGCTCTCTGCCGTGGCGCTCGGCCCGCGCATGGGCGACGTGCTCTTTAATGCGGATGAAGAATGGTCCCACGGCTTCACCTATTCCGGGCACCCGGTTGCCTGTGCAGTGGCGCTGGCCAATATTGACATCATAGAACGCGACCACCTGGTGGAGAAAACCGGCGGCGAGATCGGCGCCTACTTCCAGAAGAAGCTCTCAGAGCTTGGCAGCCATGCTTTGATCGGGGAGACCCGCGGTGTTGGTCTTCTCGGCGCCATGGAGCTGGTGAAGAACAAAGAGACACGCGAACGCTTCGGCAATGCCGGCGGTGTCTGCCGGGATCATTGTTTCGAGAACGGTCTCATCATGCGCGCCATTGGCGACACGATGGTCTTGTCACCACCACTCTCCATCACCAAGCCGGAGATCGATGAACTCTTCGGCCTCGCGGTGAAAGCGCTGGACCTGACCGCAGGCAGCCTCGGCGTCTCCTAAGACAAACCTTACACCGGTGGTTGTCATCTGGTCAGCAGACCATGAGGGGCAACCACCGCCCCTCTGGCTGTCTTTCCAGGCGGAACTTAGACAGTAAGGATCAAAAATAATCCTTAAGAACTAAAGGCGTGAAAAAGTAGAGACCGTGCAAGGTCAGTTGCGAAATCTCGCTATAAGCCGCCACTTTCATAGAAAACATCTGGAAAATCATAGGGTTAACGGCACCTCACCTGTTTATAAAGTATTAGTGAGTTTCAACAGATTGCATTGAACTCTTGCCCGGAAGGCATATTTAATACCCTAGACAGGTGGGAAACTTGAGGATGACCGTCCCCCCGAGCATCCTCGCATCAGTTACCGCCCGCACCGGCACCGATCTATCCCCTCTCGGTGCCAGCGCAGAGTAAGCGCACAAACGCCCCGCCACCACCCCCCTTTAGGCGGGGCGTTTTCGTGTCTGCTTCCCAAAACGTGTCCCCAAACCAACCCGGCAGCGCTTAAGTGCTTTGGAGGAACGGGTCCGCGGGATATAAGAGCCCCATGTCTATGGACCATAGCGGGGGCGACCCCCTCTCAGATGCTGAACTGGAAGACCTTGCGCTTGAAATGCCAGCGCTCGCCCTTCTGCGCGACTTCGCCCGCATCGTGGCGGACATTCCCTGGTTCACGGAGCTTGGCACGCCCCTAAGTGAGGACACCAAAACCACCGGCCAGGCCTATCTCGATCAGTTGGGCTTTCCCGATGCGCGCCCGGCCCGAATTTCGAACTGGGATGACGCCACCATCGCTGCTGAAAGCGGCGATTGGAACGGCATTGCGTGGGAGGCAGAAGAAGGCCTGCGCGCATCGCTCTCCACCGACCTGCTCGATGTCTTAAGTGAAGAAGCCTTCGAGATCGGCTTTACCTACGCCGCGTCTGAGGCTGAAGAAGCTGTGCGCAACGCCGCAGAGACCGCCGCCAACATTTGGGGCGTGGAAGACATGCAGGTCGCCCTCGCCGCTGCAGGGGCCGCCATGCAAGCCGTCCATGGGGCCGCCCTTGCCACCGCCGTTGGCGCAGACGAAGATCACCCTTTCCTCCTGCGCCTGAGACTTTTTGAACAAGGGCGCTGGCCCATCGGCGTTGCAGGTCTTACCTTCAACATCTTCTGATCTCTGGCCGTCTTCCAGATCAGATCGATCACACTCCCTTCTTGTGAGGCTTCGCACCCGTGCCAAAATTAAAAACACTCAAAGTTGCCACCTGGAACATCAATTCTGTGCGGCTGCGCATCGCAAGCGTTGAGAAGTTCTTGGCAGAACAAAAACCCGACGTGCTCTGCCTGCAGGAAATCAAATGCCACAATGATGTCTTTCCGGAAAAAGCCTTCAAGAATGCAGGCTATGGGCACATCGCTCTGAACGGACAGAAGGCCTATCACGGCGTTGCAACGGTGAGCCGGGTGCCACTCGCCAACATCGAAGCCCGGGAGTTCTGCAATAAGGGGGACGCCCGCCACGTGGCCGCGACCGTGCCCGATGCAGGCGATGTCCGCATTCACAATTTCTACGTGCCCGCCGGGGGCGATGAGCCAGACGTGGAGAAGAACGAAAAGTTCGCCCACAAACTCAACTTCTTGAACGAGATGGAAGCCTGGTACAAAACACACAAGAACAAAAAGACGTCAAAGATGGTGCTCGTGGGCGATCTCAACATTGCCCCCTTCGAACATGATGTCTGGTCCCACAAACAACTTCTGAAAGTCGTAAGCCACACACCCATCGAGGTGGAACATCTCGACCGTGTACAAAAATCCCATCAATGGATCGATGTGATGCGCGAATTCGTCCCCCATGAGGAGAAGCTCTACTCCTGGTGGAGCTACCGGGCAAAAGACTGGAAGGCAGCCAACAAGGGCCGACGCCTGGACCATATCTGGGTGACACCTGCAATGGAGGGCACCGCCAAGTCGATGGAAGTCATGACCGACGCACGCGGCTGGGAAAAGCCGTCCGATCACGCGCCGGTTATTGCGACGTTCAAAGTCTAAACACCCCTTTCCAGATCAGAGTGATGAGAGAGAACCCATGACTTTTCAGACACCGCTTATTTTGAGTGGCCCCTTGCGCAAACCCCGCCAAATGCTGGCAGAGCAATCCTATGGTGGGCACAACTCCATCCATGATGACGCGATGGCAGAGAAACTGGGCTTCCAGGCGGGGCCGATCGAGGGACCGACGCACTTCTCACAATTCGATCCGCTACTGGCGCAGATCTGGGGAGCGACCTGGTTCGAGCGCGGCTGCATTTCCTCCCATTTCAAAAATATGGTGGTGGAAGGTGAAGAAGTTCGCGCCTTTGTCGAAACCCCACAGAACGGCGCAAGCACCGTCCGCGCCTGGGCGGAAAAAGCAGACGGCACGCCTGTGTTGGAAGCAACGGCAAGCCTCGGCCCGGATCATGGACAAACGCTTCTGGAGGCACGCCGGGCAAAACTGACACCGCCGGGCAAGCTCGTTATTCTCCAGGACCTCGAAGTCGGCATGACCGGCGCGAAAGACGAACACGTGCGCATGGACGCAGATCAGCACATGGGCGACCTCTACCCGTTCTCGCTGACCCAGAAGCTTGGCGGCATCACGGAGAACTCACCCTGGTATGCCGACGCATCCAGCTCACCCTGGGGACGCGCCATCATCCCGACCGAGATGGTGAGCGTGCTGGCGGAATATACAGGCCGTGAAGCAGGCTTCCCGTCAAAAGGACCCGCCATCGGTCTCTTCGCCGATCTCGAAATCCGTATGATCGACGGACCTTTATTCGTCGGCGAAGACTATCTCTTGCGTCGCGACATTGCCGCTATCGCCGAAAGCAAGCGCACAGAATCCTATTGGGTGCGCACCCGCATCTTTGACAAGACAGGCGAAAACCAGGTGGCCGAAGTGATGCTCAACCACGCCATTGTCAAAAACTCTTTTGAGAATTACGACGCGCTTCGCGCCGCCCGCGAGGCCGAATAGAAGCGCCCCGTCGATCAGTCTTTCTTCTTCAACGTAACGAAGGTCGCGGTAGAAGAACCTGTTGCCAGCAAAACCCCGGCTTCGTCTTTGAGCTCACTCTCAATGAAACCAACCGACTTGCCACGTTTGATAACCGTCCCGCTCGCATAAAGACGGCCGGGACGCGCGGGGGCCAGCATCGACACTTTGATTTCCAGCGTTGGGGAGATCTGTCCCCAGTCAAGATCAAGCCCCACCGCAAAACTCATCACATCATCCAGCATGGCTGCCACCATGCCACCTTGGATCCCGCCCCACATGTTGCAAAGCTCTTCAGAGGCGTTGAAGGCAACATCAACCGTCAGGCTCTCCATATCCACGTCGAGAACCTCCAGCCCCAGATAGCGGCTCGCCGGCGACATCCGCTTGAAGGCGGCCTGGATGTTTGGCGGCCACCCCTTCTCCTTTGCCTGCTCCAGATTTGTCGCAACGGCTGTCTTACTCATGTCATCTCTCACTCAGGTAATGGATCAGGTGTTGGTGTCGGCTTGAGCTGGCGGCGGCGCGCCTCCCGCGCAATATTCATCGCCTGCCGGGTCTCACGGGCGCCAGACAAGCGCCGATCGAGACCCCGCAGATCATCTGCCAAGGAATTCACCTGGGAAGTCGCACTGCGCAGGCACCCGGCGGCAATTTCGGGAAATTCATCCACGAGACGCAGAAAGACATCCCGCTCCAGCTTCAAAATTTCGACCGGCTGCGCCGCGCGGATCGTCGCCGACCAGGAAGACGGCTGGGTCAACGCTATCTCTCCAACCAGTCCGCCGCGATCAAGCCGGGCGGCACTTCCCCGCCCATCTGCTTCGGTGGACAGCATAATCGCTTCGCCGGACAGAATGAGAAAGGCACCGTCCGCGTCAGCCCCCTCTTCCGCCAGGGTTTCCCCAACGTCAAACGCCAGGTGCGTGCCGGTAAAGGCCAACACTTCAAGGCGCACAGGGTCCACCCCCGCAAATAGGGGAGTAGCCGCCAAAAGGGAAACTGCGTCACGTAAACTCATCTGTGAAAAATAGGCGGTTCTGAGCTTCTCGTCGAGCACCCAAAATCTCGCCCTTGGCAGGATCAGTCAAAAGCCCTAAAGAAAACAACAACTGGTAACCCCTCAAGAGGATGGTGCATGCCTGAGAACCGAGTATCAGAAGATGTCTGGGACCATCCAAACCCGTTCATCATCAGTGTGGTGGTGAAGCCTGACTATATCGACGACTTTCAGCACACGAATAATGTGGTCTACCTCACCTGGATGGCGAAAGCTGCCTGGGAGCACTCCATCGCGCTGGGGATCAATTTCGACAGCTTTTCTAAGATTGGCAAAGGGATGGTTGTCCGCGCTCATGAAATGGAATATTTCGCCCCTTCGCATGAAGGTGAAGACATCGCCATTGCCACCTGGATAACCGGGAATGACGGCAAGCTCTGGATCCGGAGACGCTTTCAAATGGTGAATGAGCAAACGGGCAAAACGCTCCTGCGCGGCCGAACGGATTTCGTCTGCATCGACATAAAGTCCGGGCGCCCCACGCGCATGCCGGAAAGTTACGTTGATACCTACGCCCTAACGGCGGACCTTCCCGGCGACCAAAAGCGATAAACAGAGGTAATACGCGGCGGTTTGCCACGTTGAGTGATCTCAACGGAAAGGCAATATCTTCTAGTCAATATGAAGCACCAGGTGCAATCTACAGGTTCCTATCTTTTAAGGAGACGCCATGTCGACCGATACAGATACACAAGCTGATCCTGACCGGGAGATGGGATTGCGCGCGCTTGCATTCCTGGCTGTGATTGTTTTGCTCCTCGTCCTCACGACCTATTTCTTCGGTCTGGGAGTCTTGCTCGCAGCCGCAATCGTCGGGTCCTTTGTCATGATTGGCGTCATGATCTATCTGTCATCCCCAACCCACAAAGCCTGAGGGACAAACTCAAACAGCTGATGAGGGCTCGCTCAGGACGGCGGCTTGCGCCGGGTCGAGATATTCCTCAAGCCGGGTAATCAACCCGTCATCGGACATCTGACAGATAATGCAGGCAGGCATTTCAAACGGACGACCATCGGGAAGTTCACCGCGCAGAATGTGCTGTTGCATAAACCCGGTGGGCAAAACTTCGCGGCGGAGAATGTCATAGCGCCGCTTCAAAAGTTTCCGCTTCATCCATGACAATGTTTTTAAGTTCTCATCGACGGTTTGGTTGATGCCATCAAAATTATGCCAGATGCGCGCGTCAGGGGCATAACATGCGCGGACGGCCTCTAAATCTCCTGCAGCAATTGCCGCAACAAATGTCTCAGCTTGTTTAAGTACATTGCCCATCTCTGCCCCCCATGCATTTTACCCGAGATCAGGGAACGAGCTTATACCCACCGGACTCCGTGACCAACAATTCTGCATTGGACGGGTCTCGTTCTATCTTCTGGCGCAAACGATAAATGTGAGTTTCAAGCGTGTGTGTTGTCACCCCTGAATTGTACCCCCAGACCTCATGCAAAAGAATATCGCGACCAACTGTCTTAGCGCCTGTGCGATAGAGGAACTTCAAGATTGCCGTTTCTTTTTCCGTCAGGCGGACTTTCTTTTCCCCATCATCGATCAGCATCTTGGCAGATGGCTTAAACGTGTACGGGCCGATTTTGAAGACGGCATCTTCACTCTGCTCATGCTGACGCAGATGGGCCCGAATGCGCGCGAGCAACACCCCGAACCGGAACGGCTTGGTCACATAATCGTTGGCGCCCGCCTCAAGCCCCAAAATCGTATCACTGTCACTGTCGGCACCTGTCAGCATAATGACCGGTGCTTTCAGACCACCTTTGCGCATGACGCGACAGGCTTCACGTCCATCCATGTCTGGAAGACCAACATCGAGCAACACGATGTCCACATGGTTGCCGCGTACATGCTCAATACCCTCTGCAGCACATGTAGTGGAGGTACAGGTAAATTCCTCATGCAACGCCAGCTGCTCGACAAGCGAGTCCCGCAACGCTTCATCATCATCAACAATCAGGATTTTTTTGATCGTGCTCATCTTAGAGTCAGCTCCCAGTCCTACCATCATACTGCACGAGACAAGCGTACCCCGCCCCTTTGCTGTTGGTCATGTAGCTGTACCACCTTGTCTTGCCAACCACCTCACGGGAAGTCTCACGGGTATTTGAGGCTTCCGTGAACACATTAGTCATACCCAAAATCCCGCACAAATGGTGCAAGTCTTGGCAAAACACCTTCTAAATGGCCTTCATAACGCCGCCACCTGTCGGCGGCACGATCATAGAGAGGTTGCGTTACCTGGCCGTATGATGGCGTGCGAATAGACCCGCGTGCGTGAGCATGGGCGACGTGGTCGCCCTGCGCATCTTGCCAGGAGAGGCCCAGAAGCGCCATCGCCTCGGTGAGCGCAGCCTTGGGATCATCAATCAACTCTTCGTAGCGCACCTGAGCAACGTTAGGAGACAACAAGTCTCGATATTGAGCCCACAGGGACATGACCGCTTCATAAAGGGCCGCACTGTCCTTCAGCGTCAGGAAATGCGCCATCGACGCGTTAAGCTGAAAATCCTGCATGAAGCAGGACAGCACTGCATCAACGGGATGGCGAAGCGCCAGAACGATCCGCGCCTCCGGGAAAACCCGCGCGATCAGACCCACATGGATGATATTGAGAGGGAGTTTATTGATGACGGTCTTGGCTGTCGGATCAAAGCCCGCCTCTTTAAGTTGGGCGAGATAGAGAGCGCGCAGCTCATTGAGCTTTTCAACCGAGAGGTCGGCAAGCCCTTGCGGATAATCGCCTGCGTCTTGCACCGCATCACGGAGCGGCAGCAATACAGGCAATTCTTCAATCACCTGAACATCCCCATGAGCGTCCAGAAACTGATCAAGCAATGTGGTGCCTGAGCGGGGAAAGCCTATGAGGAACACCGGGGCCGGAACCGGGATCAGGTCCTCAGCAGAAAGCTTGGACCAGGACGCAACCCAATCGGATGTGAAGTGCTCTTTAAGGGCGAGGACCTGCGACATGTAAGTGGTCTTGTCGATCCCACTTTCCGCAAGCTGTTCTATCGCTGCGTCGTTCTGCGCCACAAAATGATCAAAGGCATCCGCCGCATCGCCAAGCCGGTCATAGACCTGCGCCAGCTCACCATGAATAAGCCGCCTGCCCCCTGGCGGGAGCGCTGCCACAGACACCCGCTCAAGCCGGTCTCGAGCCGTCTCCAGATCGCCCTGGCGCCGCTTCACACTTGACCAGATGCGAAGCGCACCTGGCAGATCCGGCATCTGCTTCAGGACTTTCTCAGCAGCTGCTAACGCGCCGTCCAGATCGCCCAACCGCTCAAGCGCATTGCTAAGCCCCAGAAGCAGCATTGGCCCGTCGGGCCGCACCTCAAGGCCTTTTTGGTAGGTCTGTCGAGCCAAGGCAAACGCACCCTGCGCCAGCTGGAATTGCCCAAGATGCAGATAGCCTTGCGGATCGTTCGGTGAGAGGCGGATCAACGTCTCAAAGTCTGCGATAGAGGCCTGCACCTGCCCCTCTTCGGCATTGAGTGTGCCTCTGTTCAGATAGCTGCCGGGAAAGTCAGGCTCTAGCGCCACCGCCTTGTCATAGGCCGCTCGCGCCTCAACATTCTTACCCAATTGCCTGCGCGCATTGCCCAGATTGACCTGGAGGAACGCTCTGCCGGGAATCTGTGCGATGGCCAGACCAATCAGTTTTTCTGCCTGGCCGGGATTCCCGCTTTTGAGACAAATAAGTCCCATAAGGTGCAACACGTCAGGATGATTGGGCGCTTGTTGGCGCAATTCCTCCGCAAGCGTTGCAGCCTCGTGAATTTTACCACCGTCGAAAAGCTCGAATGCCTGGCGCAACATATCTTGATGGGTCGCGGCGACCGTCTTTTGTGTCATGAGATCCTGAAATTTAGAGAAGCACTGTCGGACCCGTCCAGACAGTCCAAACGGGTGCCACAGTTTGCCACAGAGCGCGCCCAAACCCCAATAGGAGGATGCTGCCCAGAAAGCTGGAACGCAGCCCTCCTTACCCGGCACATATTGCCGAGGTCAACTCAGGTGAGCAGCTAAACCATTGATTCTATGCCCAGTCTCACCGGCCCCATATTTGCAGATAAATAAGCACCTCAACCCGGAGACGTACCGTCATGGACGCCGTTGCAGCAGACCTACCGCTTTACCTACAGATGAGCCGCTACACCAAAGGCTCGAAAGCTGTAATGGAAATGCGCACAGAGCGATATCTCGCTGAACAGGCTACACAAACGGCAAGACTCGAGGCCAGCGACGACATGCTGATCACCGGATCAATTTCTGAGACCGGCACCAAAGGGGAAAATGCTGGTGCCACATCAAACGATGACGGTTTTTCGCTGGATGACTTTCTCGACATAATCAATCCACTCCAGCATCTGCCCGTCATTTCCACGCTCTACCAGGAAATGACCGGAGACGAAATGAGCCCGGCATCACGAGTTGTCGGCGGCGCAATCTTTGGGGGCCCCCTAGGCGCTGGCGTTTCAGTCGCCAATGCTGTGTTGGAGCAAGCAACAGGCGACGATTTGGGCGGCCACGTCCTCTCGCTTCTGCAGGGAGCAAACCCATCAACAAGCATAGCCGCTGCCCCAATTGCTCAACCTGGGGCTCAGCCCTCCGCTCAAATTGCACCAACCCGAGTTGATCCCGCCAGCACAACATCAGCAGCTGCAACGCCACCGACCATGCCCCTTCCAACATTAAGCACAGAGGCCTTCAACTCCCTGCTTACTCAGAGCGAGCAACCACGCCGCGTCCCCACACAACAGCGCGAACCTGCTGATATCGCCGAAGCAATGGCAATCGCGCTGGATGAATATGACTTCATCAAACTGGTCGATGACGAACCAGCATTTTGACTCTCGCGCTTGCTTGCGAGAACACATCTCCTTTCCTAGACTCCCATGATGATCATCACAGTATGCGGAAAACCCGGCGCAACCATGGGCCGACTGACAGCGGGGACCATCACCATCCCCTGCGCCGTTGGTCGGTCGGGAATTGTATCCAATGCGGAGAAGACGGAAGGTGACGGGGCAACACCTGCCGGTCGCTGGCGTCTGAGGCAGCTTCTCTATCGCCCCGATAGGCTAAGCCTTCCTCAAAGCGACCTTCCCGTGGCGCCGATTACACCGACAGATGGCTGGTGTGATGATCCAGAGGACCCGCTTTACAACCAGGCGACCTCACTGCCCTATCCCGCCAGCACAGAAACGCTTTGGCGAGAAGATGAGCTGTACAATCTCTGTGTGATCCTGGGCCACAATGATGACCCGCCGATCCCTCACAAAGGCAGTGCGATTTTCTTCCATGTGGCAAAGCAGGAAGGCGCAATGCTCCGCGCCACGGAGGGCTGTGTTGCCCTTCCCCAGGACACACTGCTCCGTATTTTGACGACCTGTTCACCCGACACATTCATGGAAATTCATCTGGAAGGCGCAGATTAGGGAGCAGGTCTCGATCCGAAAATAGCACTTCCGACACGAACATGACTGGCGCCAAATTCGATCGCTGTTTCAAAGTCTCCGCTCATCCCCATGCTGAGTGACGGTAGATTATTTCGACGCGCTATTTTTTCCAGCAGCGCAAAATGCAGCGCCGGTTCTTCGTCAACCGGAGGGATACACATCAGCCCCACGAGCGGGAGGGAGAGATCCTCTCGGCAAAGCTGCACGAAAGCATCCACCTCTTCGGGAAGCACGCCCGCCTTCTGTGGTTCAGCACCTGTATTCACCTGAACAAACAGATCGGGAAGCGTTTGGCCCTTGTCGCGTTCCACTGCCAGGGCCCGTGCGAGCTTTTCACGATCAAGCGTTTCAATCACATCAAAAAGAGAAACAGCTTCACCGACTTTATTGCTTTGCAGAGGACCGATAAGATGAAGCTCGACGTCTGAAAAATTCTCCCGCAATCCAGGCCATTTCCCATGCGCTTCCTGAACACGGTTTTCACCAAACACCCGCTGGCCTGCTTCCAGGACAGGGCGAATATCGTCTGCAGAGAAGGTTTTGGACACCGCCACAAGAGTAACCTCCCCGTCAGCACGGCCGGCCTCTTTCTCAGTGGCGGTGATAGCCTGTCGAACCAGGGCGAGGCGCTCGGAAGATGTTGAAATATCTTGCGTCATGGGGCGGACATTATGCGTGAGGGACCGCCATGACAAGTCGACACGCAGACCTGCCGAAACGAATTGCACTAACCGATGAACGCCGCGGCGGAAGCCCCTTTGAACAACTCGAGCGCCTTGGGCCCACCGATGCGATTATTCTTCGGCACTACGACACACCATCACGAGCACGCGCCGATCTCGCCAAGAAACTGCGCCTTGCGAGCGTGTCACAAGGCGTTCGCCTGCTGATAGCAGGGGACCAACGGCTCGCCCATCATGTGAAGGCAGACGGGCTTCATCTTCCCCGCTGGCTGGTAAAACGAGGCTATGATTGGCGAAGGAGAGTGCAGCCGGGGTTTGTGATCACGGCGGCAGCCCACAATGAGGCAGAACTGATTGCAGCGGCTCAATCCGGTGTAGATGCAGCGCTTCTCTCACCGGTTTTCCCGACAGCCAGCCATCCAGAAGCGAACGCACTCGGGCCCGTTAAATTCGCAACATTAGCAGGTCGCGTTCCTATCCCTGTCTACGCACTGGGTGGTGTCACAAGGACAACTGTTCAAAGATTGGCTGGTGTGGAGAACAGGGTGGGCTGGGCGGCGGTCAGCGGGATCTAATACCCGTCCGGGATATAGTTAAACCGTTCCATCTGCTCTCGGTGATCTGAAACCACCCGGGCAATTTGCTCTTCACTCAAAGCGTCGCGCCATTGCTCTGTTTTCCCCTCCCGGAAGAAGGATTGAGCAAATTCGGACTTCTCTTTGAAACCCTTTTGTTCCTCCTGACGCTTCAGCGCCTTGAATGAGGAATTGCGGATGGAACGTTCCAGGCGGTCCTTTGAGGGCTTTAACCCGAGAAAGGTTGATACCTGCTTGAAAAACTTCCGGGGCTTGGCTTGCAGGTCCTCATACCGCACGACATGCAATTGCGGGTTAGGTTCCCCCGTCCAGCTTTTAACGTGGGTCGACCAGGAGGAATGAAATTCCGGCACATGGGTGGACCCCGCTTCGGTCAGGGCGCCTTCATTCGCCATTCGACGAATGGCCCCATCAATTCCCTCCCCATAATGGTGGGTCATCGACAACACAATATCGAGTGGGTTTCGGAGCACATAAATCCCGCCCACAGTGACGTCCATATTGTGGAGAGGCACGCCATGCCATTCACCCAGAAAATTATGGGTCTTCACAAAGACGGAGTCAGGGAAATAGTGCGTGTAGTCTTCCTGTACCTTGGGGCGCAACTTGGCGAGGGTTTCGTGGTCAATCTGATCGACCGGCGTCTCAGTATATTTGCGATACTGCCCTGAAGCACTTTCGCCAATACAGAAATGATCGAGCTCGTTGATATCCACCGGCTCGCGGGCATTGCGCAACAAATTATGCAGAAAAGATCGCATCCACGTATTACCCGACTTCGGGTAGGACGCGAGCCAGATGATGCCGCCCATGTTGGATCTCCAAAACGCTACGAGGATCGCAGTTATTGGGCTTTTTAGCACAAACTGCTGGACGACCAAAAAGGGAGCACAAAAAAAGAGAGCGGGCCGAAACCCGCTCTCTCAAACTGTATTCAGCAGATTTCTTAGAAAGAAATCGCCAGAACCACACCAGCGGACGTGCTGTCCACTGCAACCGCGCCTGCACCGGCTTGGTCTTCGATGAGCTGGATATCCAGACCCACGTCAACACCAGCGCCGAGCGAGTAGCCGCCACCAACCTGGATAAACTCGTTGGAGCCGATATCAGCGCCAGCGCCGCTTTCAGCTTCAGACTGGAAGTATGCAGCACCAACTGTCCAAGGACCGGAGCCGTAAGCAAGGCCAACAGTCCATGAGTCAGTTTCGTTACCATTGGACCCAGCAGTCACAGTTGACTGTGTACCAGCAACAACATTCTCAACCTGAGTGTATGCGCCACCAAGGGTGAAACCACCGAAGCCAAGGCTAGCGCCAATGCCGCGTTCTTCTGGATCATCAGCACCAACAGCGGCCGCTTCACCAGTTACGTAGAATGCGTCAACGCCAACAGAAACACTGCCGAATTCGCCTGCATAGTTCAGAGCGATTTCAGTTACGTCTTCTGTAGAGCTGTTCGATGCAGATACGCCAAAGCCGTTAGCGACTGGGTCGTTTGCGGTATCAGGCGTGAACGATGCGCCAAGCTGGAAGCCAGCAAGACGAGGCGTGAAGTAAGAGATCTTGTTGTCATCTTCAGCCAGAAGCGAGAACGTTGATGTCCGTGAGGAGATCGAGCTAGCGACATTCTGGATGTTGTAGATGTTAGGTGAGTCAACGCCGTTGCCTGGAACGAACCAAGGAGACGTGTAGTGCATCTTGAAGGCTGCACCATCTGTCGCACCAAGTTCAACGCGACCGAAACCACCTTCGAGGAAGGCATAGGCTTCAGAGAACGTTGCATCATCTGCTGCGGTACCACCCTCATCATCACCAAGCTGAATTTTCAGCGCAGCACCAGCAACCAGACCATTGTCCAGTGTGCCAGAAGCGACGATGTCGATGTTACGTGCAACAAGAGCGACTTTCGTGTCGTCAAAGTCACGTACACTAGCAGCCACAGCCGCAACACCAACATTACCTGGTGTAGCAGGTACAGCTGCCGACGCAGGCACATTTACTGAGTCATTGTCGACAAAATAGAAGCCCGTGACAACAGAGCCGCTGACCGTAACGGTGAGCGGATCGCTTGCAAGAGCGGGACCGGCTAACAGACCAGCCGAGACGAGAGCTGTCGTCCCAAGAAGTGTCTTTTTCATTGTGTTCCTCGCAGTTCAGCAATTAGCTGTTCAAATACAAAATGTCCAAATCAACGGAGATCGCTTTCTACATGAAAGCACCACTGCTCTGGTCCACTTCACCGCCGGGCCGACTTAAATGCCCCCCCGAGCGCGTGGTTTGATTAATTCCGAATGAGGGGTCATCGTCAAGCAAAGCAGCCCTCATTTGCCTCAAAACTGGCGCGATGTTGCGTAAACATCACAAGTAGTTTCCAGATGGTTAACAAAGTGCTACCGGGTGCCATGGGCTTGAAAGGGTGGGGAAATTCACCTGGTCAGCAAAAATCCCGCACACCCCTTGTGGCGGATATGCATCAGTATGGGTCTGGTTTGGCGTCGCGCGTGCCCGCCCTTCACCCGACACAGAAATCGGCCAGGGGGGACAGTGCTGAATTACGCGACACTCTTTCGATAGACGCATTCATCGTAAGTCGATATAAACGCCTGAATTCAGAGGGAAAACTTGCTCGCTGGTCGACTTTCGGTCACGGTGTGCGAACCAAACCAAGGCGCTGCTGATCAGCGTCAAATTGCTCCAAAAACGCTAGAGGCCATGTTGACGATGAATTTTTCACCCATGTTTGCCGAGAAGTCTGTAAAGGCTGGGAAATCAGGAACATTCACCAAAATTCTAGCGACAGCGGCGATTGGGTTAATGCTCGTCGCCTGCGGCCCAAGCGATTCCAGCTTCCCGACAACGACGGGAGGCAGAGGCCCCACCAACCCTAATCCAGACCCGAACGCTGAGCGCGAAAGCATCTTCGGCAGCGATGGCCTGGTCTTGTTTGGCGGCGAAAGCAGCGAAGGAGCGAGCGGTGGCGGCGGCGGAATTGGCGTCAATAGCTTCCTCTGGCGCGCCTCCCTCGATACAGTCTCTTTCGTTCCCTTGGCATCTGCGGATCCTTTCGGGGGCGTAATAATCACCGAATGGTATTCCGCTCCCGCCAACCCTACGGAGCGCTTTAAGCTGACGGTCTACATTCTCGACAAACGCCTCAGAGCGGATGGGTTGAAGGTCGCAGTTTTCCGGCAGGAACGTGCCGGAAGCGAATGGCAAGACGCCAGCGCGGATGCGGCAACCAGTGTGCGGCTTGAAAACGCCATCCTCATGAGAGCCAGAGAACTTCGGGTCAACACGCTCGTGGCTGATGACGACTAGGCGCTCGCCGCCCAAAGCCATCCGCATTTGAGAAATCACGCTCCTGATGCCTGAGCGCACGGTGCCCTGCCACAACCGACCAATCTGAGCTGCTCTTTTTGACGCCCTGGATCATGCCGGTCTTGCTCCCTTGCACATTCCCATGCAAAAGAAGCAATGCGGCGCCCTTCTCAGAAAATCTCCGAGACTGCGTCATCCTGCTATCTCCCTAACGTCGAAAGACACTCATGTCCGGTTCTGCATCTGACCGCTACAACGCCAAAACCACCGAAACCAAGTGGCAGAAAGTCTGGGAGGAAAACCAGACCTTCGAGGCGCCAGACAAACCGCGCGACGGCAGCGCGGGTAAATATTACGTCCTGGAAATGTTTCCTTACCCGTCTGGGCGCATTCACATGGGCCATGTGCGTAACTACACGATGGGCGATGTCATTGCGCGCTTCAAAAAGGCGCAAGGGTTCGACGTCCTTCATCCCATGGGATGGGACGCATTCGGCATGCCAGCCGAAAATGCTGCAATAGAAAACAAGGTTCATCCAGGCGACTGGACCTACAAAAACATCGACGCGATGCGCGCCCAGCTCAAACAGATGGGTCTGGCCATTGACTGGAGCCGCGAATTCGCCACCTGCGATCCAAGCTACTATGCCCAGGAACAAGCGCTCTTTTTGGATATGCTCAGCGCCAATCTGGTCACGAGAAAAACGGCGCAGGTCAACTGGGACCCTGTCGACATGACCGTGCTCGCCAATGAGCAGGTCATTGATGGGCGCGGCTGGAGATCGGGCGCACTTGTTGAGCGCCGTGAGCTCACCCAGTGGTTCTTCAAAATCACTGACATGGCAGACGATCTGCTTGCCGGACTTGATGAGCTGGAGCGCTGGCCGGACAAGGTTCGAACCATGCAGCGCAACTGGATTGGTCGCTCTGAAGGCGCCCATGTTCAGTTTCCCCTTGAAGGACGCGACGCCCCTCTGGAGGTTTTCACAACCCGACCGGATACGCTTTTTGGGGCAAGTTTCTGCGCGCTGTCGCCGGGTCACCCACTGACGCGGGAGCTGGCGGAATCAAACCCCGACCTTGCCGCCTTCGTCCGGGAATGCGAGCAACTGGGCACCAGCGAAGAAGCCATCGAGAAAGCAGAGAAGCGAGGCTTTGATACCGGCCTGAAAGCACGCCATCCCTTTTTGGAAAACGTGACCCTGCCGGTCTATGTCGCAAACTTCGTTCTGATGGAATATGGCACCGGGGCTATCTTTGCCTGTCCGGCGCACGATCAGCGCGACCTCGATTTTGCGCGCAAATACAAGCTCCCGGTGACAACGGTGGTGGCCCCAAAAAAGCTCGACGGGGCTGACCTGGCAGCGTTCATCTCAGAACAGGACGCAAGCGATACCGCCTTTGATGGCGATGGCGTTGCCGTCAATTCAGATTTCCTCAACGGGTTGGATGTTGGCGCTGCAAAACGCACTGCGATAGAGAAGCTGGAAACTCTGAAACTGGGCGAAGGCACAGTGAATTATCGCCTGCGGGACTGGGGCATTTCACGCCAGCGCTATTGGGGCTGCCCGATCCCGGTCATTCATTGCGATGCGTGCGGAACCGTGCCCGTCCCCCGCGATCAACTGCCTGTAATTTTGCCGCAGGATGTAACCTTCGACAAGCCGGGCAATCCGCTGGAGCATCACCCAACGTGGAAACATGCGCCCTGCCCTGAATGTGGCAAAGACGCTCTGAGGGAAACCGATACGTTTGATACGTTCGTGGATTCCTCCTGGTACTTCGCCCGCTTTACAGCACCAACGGCGACCAGCCCAACGATCCCGGACATCGCCAATCACTGGCTACCGGTCGACCAGTATATTGGCGGCGTCGAACATGCCGTCCTGCACCTGCTCTATTCCCGTTTCTATTCGCGCGCGATGAAAGAAACCGGCCACATGGACATAAGAGAGCCCTTTGCCGGGCTCTTCACCCAAGGCATGGTGACCCACGAAACCTATAAAGCGACGGACGGTCGCTGGGTTTCGCCGGAGGAACTGGTTTGGGAGGGAGACACGCCTTACCTTGATGACGCTGGCAATCGTGCCCCCGTAACGGTCGGGGCCATCGAGAAAATGTCAAAGTCGAAGCGAAACACCGTCGACCCTTCTGCCATCATCGACCAGTACGGAGCCGACACCGCCCGCTGGTTCATGTTGTCTGACAGCCCACCTGAGCGCGACGTCCAGTGGACAGAGGAAGGTGTAGAGGGCGCCTGGCGTTTCACCCAGCGTCTGTGGCGGCTCATTCAATCAACCTTGAGCGAGATTGCCCCCGTTGGAACAGCGCAACCCACGCTTGATGCCGCGTCCGAAGAGTTGCGCCGCACTGTCCACAAATCCCTCGATGCAATCACGGCTGATTTGGAACAGCTGGGGTTCAACAGAGCGGTCGCGAGAATTTACGAACTCAGCAACGCACTGTCCGCCTTCAAGCCGGGGGAGAAAGCAGCTGCAGAATGGGCACGGCGCGAAGCCGTTGAGGTCCTGACCCAGCTGGTCGCACCCATGATGCCCCACCTGGCAGAAGAAGCCTGGGTGGCCCTTGGGTATGCTACCCTGATCGCAGAGGCACCCTGGCCTGTTGCAGACCCTGCCCTCCTCGTGGAACACTCAGTAACAGTTGCCATTCAGGTGAACGGTAAGCGCCGTGATGAAATCACGGTCGCGGTGGACGCAGACAAAAAGGCGGTGGAAGAAGCCGCCTTGGCCCAGGAGAAAATTCAACATGCCATCGGAGATGCGACGGTACGCAAAGTCATTGTCGTCCCAGGCAAGATCGTCAATATCGTTGTCGGGTAGCCAGGCCTCGGTTCCACTCGCATTGGTCGTGATCGCAGGCCTGTTTTTGAGTGCATGTGGGTTCACACCGCTTTATGCAACCCGGAGCGACAATGGCGGCGTTGTAACCGCGCTCGCCGCAATTTCGGTTCAAGCACCGCCAGACCGGGTCAATCGGGCACTCCGCATTTCCCTTGAGGATCAGCTGCGCGCAAACACTCTCGTGGCACCGCAATATCGGCTTGTCCTGTCCTCTGCCCTGTCAGAGGCAGACGTTGCGATCGAACAAGACACAGAGGTGACCCGAAAAAATCTCAGGTTGAGAACGACGTTCATCCTGCGGGACATGGAGACAGATACGGCGCTCTATGAAGCAAAGGCCTTCGCAATTGTTGCCTATAACCGCGTTCCGTCCGAGTTTGCAAACATCATTGCTGAACGCGATGCACAAGAACGTGTTGCAAATCAGGTCGCAGAAGAGATCCGTACAAAGCTTGCCATCTATTTTGAACGCCAAGGATCGTGAGACCAAGGGTCTTGATACCAAGGATCATAATTTTCCAGGCGTCTGATAGGGACATGGAATGAAACTTCGTGCGGGCGATATTGACAGGTTTGTAGCGAGCCCTGACCCCAACGCTCAGGTCATTCTTATTTTCGGTCCAGACCAGGGACTCGTTCGCGAGCGGTCCAACAAACTGGCAAAAACCGTTTTGGACGATCTGAGTGATCCCTTTCGGCTAACCGACCTCGGGGACACAGATCTAAAACAGGACCCCGCCCGTCTGGCTGACGAAGCCGCCGCCATTTCCATGATGGGGGGACGCAGGGTCGTCCGTGTGCGCAATGCAGGGGATGCCCTCTCCAAACTTGTTGGCTCGTTTTTAAGCGCCCCTGCCGGCGACGCTCTCATTCTCTTGGAGGGCGGCGATCTCACCCCCCGTTCCAGCTTGCGCAAAGCACTCGAAGCGGCAAAAAACGGTGCCGCCCTTCCCTGCTACGCAGACGATGCTCGGACCCTGGAGCGCGTGATTGAAGAACGCCTGAGACAGGCAGGCCTGCGGGCCAACCCCGATGCTTTTGCCTATCTCACAAACCATCTGGGAAGCGACCGCGGCGTCACCTTGCAGGAACTCGATAAGCTGATCCTCTATATGGGATCGGAGCCAGACACGGACCAGATCTCCCTCGCCGATGTTTCTGCCTGCATTGGCGACACAGCCGCAACACGACTTGACGACATTGTGGATGCGGCTGCGATCGGCGACTTTGGCGCGCTCGATGTCGCTTTGGCGAAGGCATCAGAAGCAGACACAGCGCCGGTCGCCATTCTCATTGCCATGACCCGTCATGTGCAACAACTGCACCTGGTGCTCGGACGCATGGAAGCAGGGAGTGACAGGGAGGCCGCAATCAAAGCGTTGCGCCCGCCGGTTCATTTCAAACGCTCTGCCTCTATGAAGAGACAATGCGGTCTATGGGATCGAAAACGGCTGGAACGCGCAATGAGCCTGTTGGGTGATGCAGACCGCGAATGCAAAACGACGGGCCTGCCCGCCCGCGCCATCTGTTCACAGGCCCTGATGCGCGTGGCCCAGGGTGCGCGATCAGGGGGCCGCCGGTAATCCTTTCCAGGAAAGTGCCCTTGATTGAAATCCGGAAAATGACGGTGATTGACGCAGCCATTGCCAGCACAATTTTGCAGACCTCCATTGCAGAGCTTTGTGAGGACGATCACCATAACGATCCTGATCTGGTCTCTCAGTGGCTTGGAAATAAAACACAAAGTGATATTGCTGCTTGGATTGGTGATCCTAAGGCAGAACTTTTTGTAGCAATGATCCAGGGAATGTCAGCAGGTGTTGGTGGCTTCATCAAAAACGGTACCATCACGCTGAACTACGTCGCCCCTGCCCATCGATTCTGTGGCGTGAGCCACGCACTGCTTGACCATATGGAAAGAAGGCTATGCGTGCTTGGCGTGAAAGAAGCAAAACTAACAAGCACCAAGACTGCCCACCGTTTTTACCTTGGAGCCGGTTGGCTTGATGTCAGGCGTGCGAGGACTGGTCGCGCCGTCTCAGGGTTTCCAATGAAAAAACTTCTAGCGCCTCGCGGGACTCATCCGTAAACGGATGAGCTAAACCCGAGACAGGCGGCGGCAAATTTCATCAAGCTGCTCAAGAGACGTGTAGGAGACATTGACAGTGCCCCCCTTCTCTCCCTTGTGATTGATCGACACTGTGAGGCCAAGCGCGGTTGTAATGTTCTTTTCAAGCGCGGCAGTGTCGGCATCTTTGATCTTTGGGGCAGAGGAACTCTTTGCCTTCGGCGCGCCCGCGTCGGGCTTCCGGGTCAGCGCCTCTGCTTCACGTACAGACAAGCCTTTATCGGCAATTTCTTTCGCAAGGCTTTCGGCCTGAGGGTGCCCGATCAAGGCCCGCGCATGGCCGGCACTGAGCGACCCATCTGAAAGAAGCGCCTGAACCCGGTCTGGAAGGCTCAAAAGCCGCAGCGTGTTCGCCACATGAGAACGGCTTTTCCCGATCATCTTGGAAAGCTGATCCTGAGTGTAGGTGAACTGGTCCACCAGACGCTGATAGCCGGCCGCTTCCTCAATCGCGTTGAGATCCGCGCGCTGAACATTTTCAATGATCGCAATTTCCAGCGATTCATTATCATTCAGGTCTTTGACAACAATCGGCACCTGATGAAGCTGTGCCGCCTGCGCTGCCCGCCACCGCCGCTCCCCAGCAACGATTTCAAACTCATTTTCGCTGCCACCAGGCGCCGGCCGCACCATGATGGGCTGCAAAATACCCTTTTCTCGGATCGAGTCGGTGAGATCGTCCAGATCGCCCGTTCTGAAGATTTGGCGCGGCTGAAAAGGATTAGCGCACAAAAACTCAATGGGAACCTCTTGGACCCCCTTCGGGGCTGGCGCGGTGTCATCGCCAAGCGCAATAGCTGCGTCATCTCCGATCAAAGCCGCAAGGCCTCGGCCCAACCGGTTCTTTCCAGCGCCCTCATCGACCATGCTGGTCTCCTCTTTCGTTAACAAAGATGCCAGACCAGTGTGTGGTGGCAGCTTCCAAAGCTCCACGGTTCCAAAAGCAGAGACCCGCAGAAACCCTTGTTTTCTTCATCGCATTTCCCGGCAAGTAGGGCCCGGTAGCGCCAATTGTAAGTCTTTTCAATATCTTAACGCACGTGTTTAAGAGTCATAACAAATGACTCGAATACAGCCCCACAACCCCTTGAAACTATACTCATGCTGCCGTTTGGCTTCGCAAAACACGTTCCCGCTGAATAAGTTCCGAAGCGAGCTTCATATAGGCCCGGCTGCCAGCACATTGGTGGTCATAAACCAGCGCCGGCTTGCCATAGGACGGCGCCTCAGAAATACGGACATTCCGCGGAATAACGGTCTTGTAGACTTTATCGCCCAGATGCGCCCGCACATCTTCGGCGACCTGGCCGGAAAGATTATTTCGCTTATCAAACATGGTGAGCACAATCCCCTGGATATCCAGGCGGGGATTGAGGCTGGTGCGAACCCGCTCAACCGTGCGGAGCAATTGACTGAGCCCCTCCAGAGCGAAAAATTCACATTGCAAAGGCACCAGGATGGAGTCTGCCGCAGTCATCGCATTAATCGTCAACAGATTAAGGGAGGGCGGACAGTCAATCAGAATATAGGAATAAGGCCGGACACTCATTTCTTGGGGAACACCCTCAAGATCACCTCCCGCAGGTGGCATCCGCGTCAGAGCGTCCCGCAGGCGGTGCGAACGCCGTGACACGCTGGCAAGTTCAAGCTCCGCACCCAGAAGGTCCATCGTTGAGGGCACCAGATCAAGACCGGGAACTTTTGTCGGCACGATCGCTGTTTCAATGAGAGCGGCCCCGATCAAAACATCATAGGTGGAGAGAGTCCGGTCTGCCCGGTCAACACCCAGTCCAGTACTGGCATTGCCCTGCGGATCGAGATCAACGACCAACACCCGCTCGCCAACTGCCGCAAGCGCCGTTCCCAGATTAATCGCGGTTGTGGTTTTGCCCACCCCACCCTTTTGATTGGCAAGAACAAGCACCCGGGGTTTCACAACAGACTGAGCCGCAAACTGAGGCCCAGCCTCAGAAACATCGATCTCTGCAGGGGGATTAAGGTCAGACACGGGCAAGTTGCTCCACTTTGAGGACAGACCCATCAGGGTCCGCACGGCTCGGATAGGAAGTAACCCTAAATGTCCACGATTTCCGGGCTTGGGTCAATTCTTCATCCGCTAAAGCGCCCTTGAGAAAAAAGCCCTCTGTTTCCGCTCCAAAATAAGCTTCAGACCAGGTCAAAAGGCGGTCGAGCGGTGCACAGGCCCGCGCCGACAAAGCATCACAGGGTCCGACAGCCCCAATTGTAGCGGGGTCCTCAATGCGAGACGTATGGACGGTTACAGGGGCACCTGTCTCCCGGATGACCTCTCGGAGGAAAACGGACTTTCGCTGGTCACTTTCCACCAGATTCATATGAAACCCTGGTCGATCAGCTGCCAGAATGGCCAGCACCAGCCCCGGAAACCCAGCACCGCTGCCAAAATCCGCCCATCTAAGGTGTTTTTCGGACGCCAGGTCCAGAATCTGGGCGGAATCCCAGAAGTGCCGACGCCAAACATCATCCAAAGTCGACTTTGAAACCAGATTTATGGATTTCTGCCACTTTCTGAGCAAGGACTCGTATAACGCGAGTCGATCCATTGTTTCACGTGAAACATGCGCCATCCTGAAAAAGGATTCCGCATCAAGGACTTGCTGACCTTTATCCACAGGCTAGGCCGAACGGCGCAGATTTCCGCGCTTTACAAAGAGGAGAAGAGTGGTGATCGCAGCCGGTGTTACGCCCTCGACCCGCGACGCCTGCCCCAGTGTAACAGGTCGCGCATCCGCAAGCTTCTGCCGCACTTCCTGAGAAAGCCCTGGCACAGCCAGATAGTCGAGTGTATCCGGGATCACAAGCGCTTCGTCCTTCCGAAAGGCCTTCACATCTGCCGCCTGCCGCTCCAGATAGACGGAATATGTGGCATCGATCTCCAGTTGCTCTGCAATTTCCGGCTCCAACGCCGCCAATTCAGGCCAAACCTTCAAAACCGCGACAAAATCAATATCTGCATAGGACAAAAGATCGAACGCGGACCGTCGAACGCCATCCTGATTGATCTTGAACCCCATTTTGGCAAGAACGGCAGGTGTTTCGTTGAGACCATCGGCAAGGACCCGGGCCCTATCCAGCTTCTCATACTTAGACAGGAACAATTCAGCCCGCGTCGCCCCAACACACCCCAGCGCTATACCAAGAGGGGTCAGTCGCTGGTCTGCATTGTCTGCCCGCAGGCTCAACCGATACTCCGCCCGCGACGTAAACATCCGATACGGTTCCGAAACACCCTTGGTCACAAGGTCATCTATCATCACGCCAATATAGGCATCTGCCCGGTCCAGGATGAAGGGTTCAGAACCCATAACCGCCAGTGCCGCATTGAGACCAGCCATCAGACCCTGGGCTGCCGCTTCCTCGTATCCAGTCGTCCCGTTGATTTGCCCTGCGAGATAAAGGCCCTTCTGAGCCTTGGTCTCCAGCGTCGGGAGAAGCTCCCGGGGATCGACATAGTCATACTCGATGGCATATCCCGGGCGTAGAATAACAGCCTCTTCAAGACCAGGAATTGTCGCGATAAACGCTGCTTGGACGTCCTCAGGTAGGGCCGTCGAAATTCCGTTGGGATAAACCGTGTGATCATCAAGCCCTTCAGGCTCTAGGAAGATCTGGTGAGAGCTGCGTTCTGCAAAACGCACCACTTTGTCTTCTACCGACGGACAATAACGTGGACCTACCCCATCAATCCGCCCGCCATAAACCGGAGATTCCTCCAGGTTCGCACGAATAATGTCGTGGGTCTCAGGGGTGGTCCGGGTGATATGACAGGAAATCTGCTTCTGAGGGACCTCGCTGGTGAGGAACGAAAAAGGTACCGCCGGATTATCCGCGTGCTGCTCCTCCAGAACCGCCCAGTTGATCGTTCGCCCGTCCAGCCGAGGTGGCGTCCCCGTCTTCAGCCGACCCATCCGCAGGTTCAACCCATAAAGCCGCTCCGAAAGCCCAAGAGCTGGCGCCTCCCCTACCCGACCCGCAGGAACCCGGTCCCGCCCCAAATGGATAACTCCATTCAGAAACGTCCCGGTCGTCAGGATCACGCTGGACGCCTCGAAACGCCGTCCATCCTCGCACTCCAGGCCGCTCACACGGCCTCCTTCTACCGTCAGGTCGATAACCGCGCCCTCAACAACGGACAGGTTCTCCTGCTCGGTGATCGCCGCTTGCATCGCCTCGCGGTAAAGCTTCCGATCGCTCTGGGTCCGTGGACCGCGAACAGCCGGGCCTTTCCGTCGGTTCAGCAACCGGAACTGGATGCCGGATGCATCCGCGACACACCCCATCACACCATCCAGCGCATCAATCTCACGAACAAGATGACCCTTACCCAACCCGCCGATAGCCGGGTTACAGGACATCTCCCCAACAGTCGCCCATTTGTGGGTAATCAGAAGCGTCGAGACCCCAAGACGCGCAGAGGCGGCCGCAGCTTCACAGCCGGCGTGTCCTCCCCCAATTACAATAACGTCATAGCGATCAGGCATTTCTCAAATCCATGTTCTGACAGCCCCACTCCTATGCCGGAAACGAGAGCCCGTCAAAATCATTTCGCTGGTCTGTGACAATTAGGACTCAACTGTTTCACGTGAAACACTATTTCCCGATGCAGAAGTCTCTGAACACCACATCCAGCAATTCCTCCACATCAACCCGGCCTGTAATTCGCCCAACGGACCGCGCCGCATGCCGAAGCTCTTCTGCAATAAGGGCCGTTTCGCCTCCGACTCGAAGTAAGGAGACCGCCCCCTCCAGCGCCGAGACACAGGCCTCCAGTTCTCGCCGGTGCCGCGCCCGGGTAATAAGGGGTTCCTCGGTCCGCCCGAACAAGACCTCAACCCGCTCAGACAACGCCACCTCAAAATCCACAAGCCCGGCACCCGTTTCAACAGAGAGAGAAAACACGTCGCCTTCTGAAGGAGATTGGGGCGCCAGATCAACCTTGTTAATCACCTTCAAATCCTGCGGCGCGGCGCCACTGAAGGGATCTGCTTGCATATCGTCGGCAGATTGCAGCCAAACACGAAGATCCGCCTCTTCTGCGGTCTTCAGAGCCCGTCGGATACCCTCTTTCTCAACCGTTCCCGCCCCGTCCCGTAGGCCAGCCGTGTCACAAATCGTCACCGGCAGCGCGCCCATCTTCAAACGAACCTCCACAACATCCCGTGTGGTCCCTGCTTCCTCCGACACGATCACCGCATCCCGTCTTGCCAAAACGTTAACAAGGCTCGACTTGCCTGCATTCGGCGGCCCTACCACGGCAACGAAGATCCCATCCCTGATCCGCTCCCCTCGCTTATCCGCAAGAAACCGCGAAATATCGACAGTAAGGCTCTCCAGCCCGGGTAGAACCGACGCAGCCAAATCATCGGGCAGATCTTCGTCCGCAAAATCGATCTCCGCCTCCACATAGGCCAGCGACCGTACGAGCTGATCGCGCCACCCGTCGCAGAGAGCACCAAACGACCCAGACATCTGACGAAGCGCCTGCGCCTGCTGAGCGGAAGTCTCTGCTTCGATCAAGTCAGCGATGCCTTCAGCTGCCGAGAGATCAAATTTCCCATTTTCCACCGCGCGCCGACTGAACTCGCCTGGCTCCGCAAACCTGAGCCCCGCAATCTTTCCGAGTCCTTCAACCACGGAGTCAACCACTGCGAGTCCCCCGTGCAGATGCAGCTCCACAATATCTTCCCCGGTAAAGGAGTGCGGCGCCACGAAGGACAGCACCAGGGCCTGGTCAAGAACCTCTTGGCTTTCAGGGTCCCGCAACGTGCGAAGCTCCGCAACCCGCGCAACCCCTGCCCCACGACCAGACAAAACCGCCAAAGCTCTCGAAGCTTCTGTTCCCGAAATACGGATGACGGCAACACCACCACGTCCCCTTGGTGTCGCTGGTGCGAAAATCGTTTCCAATCCGAATCGACTCCTGTCAAACCCGCCATCTCAACCTTGTGGTGAGCGGCGATCATGCTATCTGTTGAGGAGCCAAAGCCCCTTCGAGAAAGATCCCGTATGAACCTGCTCGCCCAAGAGACAAGTCCCTATCTTCTCCAGCACAAGAACAACCCGGTCCACTGGCACCCCTGGGGACCCCGGGCTTTGGATCTCGCAAAGGCAGAGAACAAACCCATTCTACTCTCTGTTGGCTATGCCGCCTGTCACTGGTGTCATGTCATGGCGCATGAGAGTTTCGAAAATCCTGACATTGCCGAGATCATGAACCGTCTTTTCATCAACATCAAAGTTGACCGGGAAGAGCGCCCCGACATCGATACAATCTATATGAGCGCTCTCCATGCCCTCGGAGAACAAGGCGGCTGGCCACTTACAATGTTTCTTACCCCCGACGGGGAACCCTTTTGGGGCGGCACCTATTTCCCACCAGAGCCAAAATTCGGTCGACCGGGCTTCCCTCAAGTTCTGGAAGAGATTGCGCGTCTTTATACACAAGAGCCGGAAAAAATCCACGGCAACCGCGATGCTCTTAAAAACGTCCTGAACAAAGTCGAAGACACAAGCGGCGAACCCCACCTCGACATGGTCCTCGGCGTAGCCAACCAGCTCCTCGGTGTCATGGATATGGCCAAGGGTGGACTCAAAGGCGCACCTAAGTTTCCCCAGACGGGCCTGCTCGACGTCCTTTGGCGCGGCCATATCGCTACAGGCAATACGGACCTCCGCACCGCTGTCACCACCGCACTAACCCACATGTGTGAGGGCGGCATCTATGATCACCTGGGCGGCGGCTTTGCCCGCTACTCCGTCGATGCAGACTGGCTTGTCCCGCACTTCGAAAAAATGCTCTACGACAATGCCCTCCTGATCGATCGCCTAACTGAGGTTTGGCTCGAAACCAAAGACCCGCTCTACGCCGCCAGAATTGAGGAGACCATCGGCTGGATCGCCAGTGAGATGACAACGCCACAGGGCGCCTTTGCCGCAAGTATCGATGCAGACAGTGAAGGCGTCGAAGGCAAGTTCTACGTCTGGTCAGCAGATGAAATAGATACGGTGCTTGGCGTCAACGGCCCCTGGTTTCGCGAGCATTATGACGTTCACGAGGGTGGCAATTGGGAAGGCACCTCCATCCTGAACCGTCTTCATTCAGTCACACGACCACCAAACGAAGCAGACGAAGAAAAACTCGCCCGCCTGCGTCAAACACTTTTCGACACGCGCAAATCACGCATCGCGCCCGGCCTTGACGACAAGGTTCTGCTCGATTGGAACGGACTAGCGATCGCCGCCATTGCCAATGCCAGCCTGGTGTTTAGACGAGATGACTGGCTCTCCATGAGTCAAACAGCCTATCGTTTCGTAACCGAATCCATGAGACGCGAGGGTCGCCTGTTTCATGCCTACCGCGCAGGTCGCTTGCAGCACCGCGCCATGTCGGATGGTCTGGCCAACATCACCGCCGCCGCCCTCGCGCTCTTTGAAGCAACAATGGACTGGCGCTATCTTGATGACGCTCAAAGCTTCATCACCGAGCTCGACGCCCACTATTGGGACGATGCAAATGGGGGCTATTTCTATACCGCTGATGATGCCGAAGCGCTCCTGGTCAGAACTCGTACAGCAGCCGACGACGCGACGCCTGCTGCCAACGGCACCCTGCCTGGCCTGCTCGTAAAACTCTACGCACTCACCGGCGACGAACATTATCGCACGCGCGCGGATCAGTTGATCCTCGCCTTTGGTGGCGCTGTCACCAAAAACGCATTCCCCCATGGCGCATGGCTCGCAAGTTTTGACACGGCCGTGAACCTTACGCAGATCGTCCTGATCGGTGAGAAAAATGATCCGGCACGCGCTGCCTTGAAATCCACTGTCCTTGACCTCTCGCTCCCCACCCGGCTCCTCCTCGATCTCGACATCAAAGCAGAACTTCCTGACGGGCACCCCGCCAAAGACAAGACGATGCAGGATGGCAAAGCCACCGCCTATATCTGCACAGGCCCGGTCTGCTCAGCCCCGGTGACCGATGCGGGCGACCTCCGCACGGCTCTTGAAGCAAGCCGACTGGCACCCCCAGACTAAAAAATCTGACTGAATACCCTCTCGCAACACCGCACCAACCCCGCTACGCTACCCCAAACAATCAACGCTCCCGCACTTCAGCGACCGGACCCCATTCTCTGACAGGAGACCCTCATGAGCTCAGAAACCATCACCATCAATGGACCCGACGGCGACTTCTCTGGCTACCTCGCCAAACCTGAGGGCGACGGTCCCTTTCCTGCGATTGTCGTTATTCAGGAAATCTTCGGCGTTAACGCGGTCATGCGCGACATTTGCGATGGTTGGGCGAAGGAAGGATATCTGGCACTCTCCCCAGACCTTTTCTGGCGCATCGAACCCGGGATCGACATTACCGACCAGTCCGAAGCCGAATGGGCCAAAGCCTTCGAACTCTTCAACGCCTTTGATGTCGATAACGGAATGGTGGACGTCCAGGCGACAATCGATACAGCGCGCAAACTCCCTGGCGCAAACGGCAAAGTCGGCGCAGTGGGCTATTGCCTTGGCGGCCAGCTCGCCTTCCTTACAGCAACTCGGACCGACGCAGACGCCGCCGTCGGCTTTTACGGTGTCAACCTTGACCAACGTACAGGCGAAGCCCCCAGCATCACCAAACCCTTGATGCTGCACATCGCTGGCAAAGACGAATTTGTCCCGGCCGCTGCGCAGGCCTCCATCCATGCCGGACTCGAAAACAACAATCACGTAACCCTTCACGACTATCCAGAGCGCGATCACGCTTTCGCGCGTGTGGGCGGCGCACATTACGATGAAAACGACGCGAACCTTGCGAACAAACGCACGCTGCAGTTCTTCAAAGAAAACCTATGATTTGAATCGTAGGCGGGAACATTCCGTATCCGAATCAAATATTTCCGCGCCCAGACTCAAGATAAGCACGTACAAAAATAGGAACGACCCATGGTAAAGGCAATTCGCATTCACGAAACCGGCGGTCCGGAGGTGATGAAACTCGAAGAGATAGATTTGCCTGATCCAGGTCCCGACCAAGCTCGGGTGAAGCATACAGCCATCGGTCTCAACTATATCGACACCTATCACCGCTCCGGGCTCTACCCTATTCCGCTGCCATCCGGCATCGGGCTGGAAGCTGCAGGTATTGTCGAAGCGGTAGGTGACGGTGTCACCAATGTCGCCGTAGGCGATCGGGTCGCATATGGCTCGGGACCACTCGGCGCCTATTCAGAAGCGCAAAATTGTTTCGCACCCGGTCTCATCAAATTGCCGGATGGCGTGAAAGACGATGAAGCAGCCGCCCTGATGATGAAAGGCCTCACGGTCCGCTACCTCTTCAAAGAGACCTACAAAGTGAAAGCCGGTGAGACCATCCTCTTTCACGCCGCCGCAGGCGGCGTCGGCCTCGTTGCCTGCCAATGGGCGAAGGAACTTGGCGTCACCATGATCGGCACTGTGAGTTCAGAAGAAAAAGCAGAGCTTGTCCGCGCCCATGGTTGCGAGCACGTAATCAATTACTCAACAGAGAATGTCGTTGAGCGGGTTGCCGACATTACCAATGGCGCGAAGGTCCCCGTCGTGTATGACGGCGTCGGCAAAGACACATTTGAAATGTCACTTGATTGTCTTGCGCCTCGCGGCCTACTCGCAAGTTTTGGCAATGCATCAGGACCAGTCACCGGTGTAGATCTTGGCATGTTGCAGAATAAAGGGTCTCTCTATGTGACCCGCCCGACCATGCTGCATTATATGATGACCCCAGACGAACGCGCCGCCGCGACAGCAGACCTTTTTGATGTCGTAGCGCGAGGTGCGGTGAAGGTCGACATCAACCAGCGCTATGCGCTGGCAGACGCCGCCCAATCCCATATCGACATCCAGGCGCGCAAAACCACGGGCGCAACGATAATTCAGCCTTGATTAAAAGACGAATGCCATAAACACTTTGGATTAGATGACACGGTTGAAACCAAATCCAGGAAGACGCTTATGCACCGCTCCCTATCTGTTGCTATCCTCACCGGCTCGTTTGCCCTAACCGGAGCCGCGTTTGCAGAAAGCGGAGGCAGCCACGCAGAGCCCGCAACCACCCACGCCGCTCCGCAGAGCCCGTCTTCTGGAGAGATATGCAAAGGTTTTGGCCCCCAAACCCCGCGGGACATTTCCAGCCCTGCAGGCACAAACGGCCGCATCTTTTCACTGGCGCCCCCTGCATCAGATTTGAACCTCTGCAACATTCACACGCATACCAACGCCGAACATAAGGGACCGGGTTTCTTCATTAATGCAGGTGATGGGGAACATGGCGGATATCAGTGCAACAACACAGGTACCTTAACCCCCGACGAACTGGTGGACCCAGCAGATGGGAAAGGCGCTTTTCAGGGGGTTAAGCCTGGCGACACCATCGAAGTTCACTGGGTTTACTCATCATGTGACATCACCCCGGGCAAAGGACTTGGTTCTTGCTTGAGCGACACCTGCGCCAACCCAGACCTGCGCGTTGAAACCCAGGTGTTCTTGGTCGCCAACGATCCACAAGCTCTCAATTTTGCGGACTTCACCTATGGCGGCAATGTTGTAGACGGACTTCATCAATCTAAAGCGCTGCCGTCGGGCACCGGCACACCCGTTGTGTTTGCAGGCTCAACCACCGGCCCTTCTTACACGCAAAGCCAATGCTCACCGCTTCAGGTGACCTGGAGTGTGCGCCCACAATGCGCAAAGCTCGACATTTCCTCTCTCAACAAATGGGCTGAGGACGGCAATGTTTTCGAAGAAGAGCATTCCCATGGAGTCCGTCAGCTGGTCACAGCGACAGAACTTCTCTCTCAAATTGACTAGACATCAAAGCCGACTATTCGGCGGCGACGGCAGGTGAGCCTTTGTAGATGCTCGTCCGCGGTTTCGCCATGACCCGCTGAACCATCGGTTCAAACGCCTCAAGTGGCATTGTGTCATACGCTGGATCAAAGGCGTTCTGATCAAACAAGTGACAGAACTGCGCCGTGTGCTCAAAAGCCTGATGACCCCGGAACTGTTCGCGCTGATCCCGGTCCAGACCAATATGGTGGAAGAAATAATAGCCCTGGAAAATTCCGTGATGCTCCATCATCCAGTGATTATCTTCTGAGACGAACGGCTTCATGATCGCCGCCCCAATCTCCGCATGATTATATGTGCCGAGCGTATCGCCAATATCATGTATCAACGCGCAGACGACATATTCCTCATCCTTGCCAGCACGATGGGCAAGTGTCGCCGATTGCAGAGAGTGCTCAAGGCGATCCACGGCGAAGCCACCGAAATCCCCATCCAGTAATTTCAGGTGAGAGAGCACACGGTCGGGAAGACCCTTTGCGAACTGGCCATTGCTTTGAGCAATCAGCTGCCACTCTTCCTGGCTGCTGTCAGCCATGGTTTTAAACGTGGCGCGGCCATCAACAATATTCTCGGACATGCGTATCTCCTCCAAAAAGCAATGCGCGCAGCCTATGGGAGACCACGCGCATTGACTAGAACTGACTGTATACAGGAGAACGCTTTATGTGTTCATGCTCTCGAAGAATTCAGCATTGTTCTTGGTCTGCTTCAGCTTATCGAGCAGGAATTCAATCGCATCCGTTGTGCCCATTGGATTGAGGATCCGGCGGAGAACATACATTTTCTGCAGTTCGGCCTTGTCGATCAGCAGTTCCTCTTTCCGTGTACCGGATTTGAGAATATCAATCGCCGGGAAGACGCGTTTGTCGGCAACCTTGCGATCCAGCACGATTTCTGAGTTACCCGTGCCCTTGAACTCTTCAAAGATCACTTCATCCATCCGGCTACCCGTATCAATAAGGGCCGTCGAAATGATGGTGAGCGACCCACCCTCTTCAATGTTCCGCGCAGCCCCGAAGAACCGTTTCGGACGCTGCAACGCATTGGCATCCACACCACCGGTCAGCACCTTGCCAGAGCTTGGCACAACCGTGTTATAGGCCCGGCCAAGACGGGTAATACTGTCGAGCAGGATCACAACATCGCGGCCATGTTCCACAAGACGCTTTGCTTTTTCAATCACCATTTCAGCAACCTGCACGTGACGCACTGCCGGCTCATCGAAGGTCGAGGAGACAACCTCTCCTTTCACCGAGCGCTTCATATCCGTCACTTCTTCTGGCCGCTCGTCGATCAGCAGCACAATCAAATAGCATTCTGGATGATTGGCAGAGATGGAATAGGCGATGTTTTGCAGGAGAACGGTTTTACCGGTCCGGGGTGGAGCCACAATGAGACCACGTTGTCCCTTTCCCAGAGGTGCCACCATATCGATCACCCGGCCGGATGTATCTTTCCGGGTTGGATCATCAATCTCCATGTCCATTTTTTCATCTGGATAGAGCGGCGTCAGATTGTCGAAATGGACTTTGTGACGCGCTTCTTCCGGATCTGCGAAATTGATTGAGTTCACTTTGATCAGGGCAAAATAGCGTTCACCCTCTTTCGGGCTTCTGATATCGCCTTCAACCGTGTCGCCGGTCCGCAGTGAGAAACGACGGATCTGCGAGGGAGAGACATAAATGTCATCGGGGCCTGGCAGATAGTTTGCCTGCGGGGAGCGCAGAAAGCCAAAGCCGTCTTGCAGAACTTCAACAACACCCTCGCCGATAATATCTGTGTCTTGTTCCGCATACTGCTTCAGGATGGCAAACATCAGCTCCTGGGTACGCAACGTGCTGGCATTTTCAACTTCAAGCTCTTCAGCCACAACCAACAGGTCGGTTGCTGATTTAGCTTTCAGTTCTTTCAGCTTGATTTGGCTCATAGTTTTTCTCGTGATGTGTTTCGATCGCTAGGAGCTCGAAACGAAAGGAAGGAAAGAGATTTCTTGAAATCTGCAGTCTGGGATCTGTCATTAAATGAATTCAGTGAGATTTATATCTGACGACCAGCAAACGCAGGTCCGCTGAAAAGAAATCTGGAACGCAGCCACACTGCAAATCTCAGGTGGTGCGGAGGTGAATGTCCCAAATAGGCGCCGGCTCAAATAGGTCTTCACAAACGAAAGATTGAGTGGAAGGTCGGCAGCCCGGCGCCCAACTAGGTCGCTCTCCGAGAGGATCTCGGCGGGTGTTAAACATCATATAACCCCTGGCGGGCCAAGCGACAAGGCGAAAAACGTCTGAGACGACGGAACCCGCGCCTCAAAATCAGAACGGCCGGACAATCACCAGGATCACGATAAAGATGGTCAGCACTGGCGGCACCTCATTCAAGAGACGCATTTGCCGGGACGTGTAGGGACGTTCGTCTCGATCAAAAGCTTTCCGCCAGCGCGCCAGAAACCCGTGATAGGTCGCCATGCCAATGACGAGCAACAGCTTCACATGAAACCAGGCATCTGATCCGATGGAATCCCAGAGCAACCAGGCAAGGGTAAGCCCGAAAACCCAAGCCGCAATCATTGCCGGATTGATGATCCGCCGCAGCAGCAGCTCTTCCATTTTCTTGTAGTTTTCAGAGAGGTCAGAACCCGGTTCCGTCTCCGTGTGATAGACGTAGAGCCTGGGCAGATAATACATGCCCGCCATCCAGAAAATCACACTGATAATGTGAAAGGCTTTGATCCAGGGATAGAGGCTGAGCAAAATATCAGTCATTACGATTTCAAAACAAACCTTGTTTTATAATGTCTAAGGGCGGTTTCCCGGACAGATCCCGCCTGCAAGCTCTTCAGGACAAATGACATCATCACTCTCCAGAACAGCCCGCACCTGATCCCCTAATTCTCGCATAAAGGCGGGGTGGGTCCCAACTGCGGGCACCCTGATATAAGTCTCGACACCAGACTTCTTGGCAAGGGCGCCATATTCAATATCCAGTTCAACCAGCGTCTCGGAATGCTCAGAAACAAAGGCAATCGGCACAAGAACAATTTTCTTGCCATCCCGGCCCGCACGCTCAATCTCCACGTCCGTCGAGGGTCCAATCCATTCCAGCGGCCCGACACGACTCTGATAGCAGGTCACCCAGTCAAGACCTTGAATTTGCAGGTCTTTTACAACAGCAGCGCAGGTTCTCTCCACCTGGCGCTGATAAGGATCACCGGCATCCACGATCTTTTTGGGAAGTCCATGAGCAGAGAAAAGCACCCGAACATTCTCAGGTCCGCCGGCTTGAGACATCCCCTGCTTGATCAGCGCTGTCTGAGCTTCAATCCAACCCTTGGCTTCCGGATAACAACAAATCTCTTTTGTTTCCAATGACTTAAGAGAAGTAGGACCAAGCCCTACTTGGCGACTCCACGCCTTTGTCCAGTCCTTAAGGGATGACGCTGTCGTCGCGGTCGAATATTGCGGGTAGAGCGGCAAAAGCACGATCTTGTCCGGATTAAACGCGGCAACTTTCGCTGCTGTCTCTCCGGCAAAGGGATGCCAATAGCGCATAGCGATAAAACATTTGACCTCACCCCCATTCTCACCCAGGTCCCCAAGTACCCGTTCCAAAGCCTCAGCTTGTCGTTCTGTCTCCGGAACAATAGGCGATTTCCCGCCAATGTGAGCATAGATCTCGCGCGCGACCGGTGCCCGGCGGGATGAAATCAATTTTGCAATCATCCACCTGAAAGGCTGGGGAGCAGAGATAATCGCTTCGTCCGAAAACAAGTTGAAGAGAAACGGCTTCACCGCTTCAGGACTATCTGGTCCCCCAAGATTAAACAGAACGACAGCAATGCGTTGTGTGCCACTCACTTTTCGCCCCGCACCCGTTTGATGAGACGATCCACATTTTCCGGAGGGGCTTGAGGCACAATGCCATGACCCAAATTGAAGACCCAGGGTCCCTGACCAAGTGTCTCCAGCAGATGATCAACAGCGCGGTCCATCTCTTCACCTCCTGCAACAAGCAGCAACGGATCCAGATTACCCTGAACAGGTCCAATAGGCTGAAGGGTTTTTGCCGCCCACACCGGGTCAACCGACGTATCGAGACTGATCGCACTCACACCGGTTTCTCGAAAATAGGTTTCATAGGCAGCGCCCGCCCCTTTCGGAAAGGCAATGACGGGAATCTCCGGACAGGATTTTTTGAGCCGCGCCCGAAGCGCTTTGATCGGTTCCAGACAAAACTGCCGGAACTGCGTCGCGGGTAGTGACCCCGCCCAGGTATCAAAAATCTGGATCACTTCGGCCCCGGCTTTCACCTGCGCTTCCAGATAATCGCCGGTCACTTCTGTGAGCAAATTGATCAGTGAGCCAAACCCATCAGGATCGCCATAGGCCCATGCCTTAGCAGCTCCTTGATCAGGTGAACCCTTCCCCCCAACCATGTAGGTCGCCACCGTCCAAGGCGCCCCTGCAAAGCCAATAAGCGCCGTCTCTTTCGGGAGCGCATGTCTCAACCCTTTGACCGTCTCAAACACAGGCGCCAGGTGATCAAGAACACGGGTTCGATCAAGAGGCTTCAAACCTTCAACATCGGTGATCGGATCAAGACGGGGACCAACACCTTCTTCGAACCAAACTTTTTGTCCAAGGGCATCGGGTATCACAAGGATATCAGAAAAAAGGATAGACGCATCAAACCCATATCGCCTGATGGGTTGCAGCGTTACTTCAATCGCAAGCTCTGGCGTGTAGCAAAGATTTAAAAAACTTCCTGCTTTTGCCCGTGTCTCCCGATACTCAGGAAGATAGCGCCCTGCCTGACGCATCAGCCAGATCGGTGGATGCTCAAAAACCTCTCCTGCAAGTGCGCGTAAAAACTTCTTCTCAGAGACTGGGACAGGCTTTGTATTTTGCTGGGTCATTTGAATTTCTAAAGCTTGAGATCATCGATTGATCTCGTTTGAGAGAGGCGCGTCACACACTTATCCCGCGTTACGCCTCTTATATAGAATCTTATAAAAGGATGTAGTGGATAGTGGATCCCTGTGGATATAGGGGATCAAATTTTGTCCCCGAAGTCTAAGTCAAACCGTCCTAAACCACCTGCCCTTCCATCTTGGGAACATCATGTGGGTGATTACAGTCTATCTAGGCGGAGTCCAAAGAGACTCAACCACTTGCTCTGTGAAAAACAGGCATGTGGATAAATCAAACCATGGGGATAAGTGAAAGCGATAGGGCCACGCCCTACTTGTCCCCGTTTTCCCCACCCCCTGGAAGGGCGTTTGTTAACCACGTACAGAACGGTTGATGAAAAACGAAACACGGGTATGACTGAGTAGGGCCTTAACAAAACCGGGGACTTATGCCAGTTGTTCACACTCATCCACAGGCAGATGCGCAAGACACAAACTCTTAAGACCTCTTAATGAAAGGCTGGCTATCAGCAACCAGCCTAGATAGTTTTAGGCTGATTTTGATCACCCTTGATCCGCCATTCGGACCCCATATTTCTCATGACAAGCCGCCGACTATTTCATCTGCACCTCGTTTCGGATGCGACAGGGGAAACCTTGAACGCGGTCGCCCGCGCAGCTTGTGCCCAGTATGAAGATGTGAGCCCGGTCGAACATATCTATGCGCTCGTGCGCGGGCCGAAACAATTGGACCGTGCGGTTGCTGAAATTGAGCGTGAACCGGGCCTTGTCATGTTCACAATGGTGAATGAAAAACTCCGCGACCAGCTGCTGGAGCGCTGCCGCGAAATGGACATTCCCTGCATCTCGGTTCTCGATCCGGTGATCAACGCGCTTGGCACTTATCTTGGCCGGGAAATTTCTCACAAGCCCGGCGTTCAACATGAAATGAACGCGGAATATTTTAGCCGCATCGCCGCGCTCAATTTCACCATGGCCCATGATGATGGGCAAACGGCCGGAGATCTGGATGACGCAGACATCATCCTGGTCGGTGTCAGCCGTACGTCCAAAACACCCACATGCATCTATCTGGCAAACCGGGGCATCAAAGCAGCCAACGTTCCCTTTGTCCCCAACACGCCCCTGCCCGCAGATCTCGAGACGGCAACAAGCCCCTTGATTGTCGGGCTGGTTGCAAGTGTTGACCGCCTCTCCCAAATTCGCAAAAACCGATTGCTCTCGTTAAATGAGCAGACGGAAACGGATTATGTGGACAAGGACCTGATCACATCAGAGCTTGCAGAAGCCCGCAGGCTTTTCAACAAACATAGCTGGCCGGTCATTGATGTAACCCGCCGCTCGATTGAAGAAACCGCCGCCGCCATTCTCAATCTCTATAACCGCAAATAGCAAAACCAGATAAGAGTATTCCATGTCAGACACGCCAACTTTAGTCCTAGCGTCCCGTTCTGGTGTTCGCGCCATGCTGCTGGAGAATGCAGGGGTCTCGTTTCGTGTGGAGGTATCCTCCGTTGATGAGGGACAAGCGAAAATGGGCTTTGAAGGAAATGGAACAGCCCTTGCGCAGCATTTGGCGGAACTGAAAGCACAAGCAGTCAGCGCCCAGACAAAAGATCAATTTGTTATTGGTGCTGATCAAGTGCTCACCTGTGATGCGCGACTCTTTGATAAACCGAAAGATCTTGATGAAGCGCGGAAAAATCTCCGCTTCTTCCGTGGCAAAACCCACACGCTGCATAGCGGTGTTTCTGTTGCCCGCAGCGGCGAGGTTGTCTGGAGCCATGTCACGCAAGCCCATCTTACCATGCGTGATTTCTCCGACGACTATCTCGAGCACTACCTGCGCCGCGCCGGTGAAAAAATTCTCACCAGTGTTGGCTGTTACCAGCTGGAAGGATCCGGGGTACAACTCTTTGAGCGCATTGAGGGAGACTATTTTACCATTCTGGGCTTACCCCTAATGCCGCTCTTTGAGTATCTGCGCAAAGAAGGCGCGTTGGAAATATGAGTGAGCTGGCGCGCGTCTGGGTGCTTGGCTGGCCAGTCACCCATTCCCGGTCACCGCTTATCCATTCCCATTGGATAAAGACCCTGGGGATTAAAAACGCCTTATACGAAAAACATGGCGTCCCGCCCGAAGACCTTGCCGCAACACTTGCCGGTTTCCGCGATCAAAACGTCATTGGCGCCAATGTCACCGTTCCCCATAAAGAAACAGTATTTGCGCTGCTCGATCATCATGATGAGGCGGCAACCAGGTTGAAAGCGGTGAACACCATCGTTGATTGCGGCACACACTTTGAGGGCCGCAACACAGATGGCTATGGTTTTATGGCGAACCTCAAAGCAGAAGCCCCCACCGCCGACTTCCGCGCCAAACCAGCAATGGTGTTGGGCGCTGGGGGTGCTGCCCGCGCCGTTCTTGTGGCTTTGGCAGATGCGGGCGTGCCGGAAATCTGGCTCGTGAACCGGACCCTTAAAAAAGCGACCGCTCTGCTGGGTGAGCTTGGCGTTAAGGGAAAAGCACTTGCCTGGGATGCGGCACCCGCCTTGCTTGAGGATGTGGGCCTGTTGGTCAATACATCCTCGCTTGGAATGACGGGCATGGACCCTTTAGTGCTGCCCCTCGACAGGCTGTCACCAACAGCTCTTGTCACCGACATTGTCTATTCACCGCTTGAGACAGACCTGCTTGCCCGCGCGCGTGCCCGCGGCAATCCCACCGTTGATGGGCTTGGCATGTTACTGCATCAGGCCGTGCCTGGATTTGAAGCCTGGTTCGGCGTGCGCCCGGAAGTCACGCCAGAACTCCGCGCGCTTGTCCTGAAAGATTTGGGAGAAAACTAAATGCTTTTGATTGGCCTGACGGGCTCTATCGGTATGGGAAAATCCGAGACAGCTAAAATGTTCGCCGCTGAAGGTGTGCCTGTCTATGACGCAGACGCTGAAGTACACAAGCTCTATCAACCTGGTGGTGCCGCTGTGGATCTGCTGGAAGAAGCATTTCCTGGCGTCGTGCAGAACGGTGCGGTGGACCGTGCCCTCCTGTCAAAACAGGTGATTGGCAAACCCGACGCGCTCAAAAAACTTGAAAGCATCGTGCACCCCCTTGTTGGACAGGCAAACCGCGCTTTCCTTGAAAAGTCTGCGAAGGAGGGCGCAGAAATGGTGCTGCTCGACATTCCGCTGCTTTTCGAAACCGGTGGCCGCGAACGCGTTGATGTTATCGTGGTTGTCAGCGCGCCTTATGAGTTGCAGCACCAACGGGTGCTGGCGCGTCCTGATATGACCGAAGAAAAGTTTCAGGAGATTTTTGCAAAACAGGTAAGCGATGCCGACAAACGCGCTGGCGCCGACTATATTGTTGAAAGCGACAAAGGGTTAGACCATGCCCGCGCCCAGGTCCGCGAGATCATTGCAGACCTGAAAGGCCGTGAAGGCAAGGTCTTAAAAAAACTGCTGGGATGAATGATAGGTCTCACCTGGGGAGGTGATACCTGTTTGGCGCAAATAATAGCGCCAACAGAATTTGGACGGGGAAACCAATGCGCGAAATCGTGCTGGATACAGAGACAACAGGCATCAGCCCGAAAGAGGGTCACCGCTTGGTTGAGATCGGCTGCGTGGAACTCGAAAACCACATGCCGACCGGCGAGACCTATCACGTCTATATCAACCCACAGCGCGAAATGTCGGACGGCGCCTTCCAGGTGCATGGTCTCTCCGATGAGTTTCTTTCAGACAAACCAAAATTTGAAGACGTCGCGGGTGACTTCTTGGCCTTCATCAAAGACGCACCGCTTGTCATTCACAACGCGTCCTTCGACATGGGCTTTCTGAACGCTGAGTTAAAGATGATAAACCGGCCGCTGCTGCCAAACGGCCAGGCGATTGACACGCTTGCCATGGCGCGGAAAAAATTCCCCGGCGGACAAAACAGTCTCGATGCACTTTGCCGCCGCTTTAATGTCGACAATTCAAACCGGGTAAAACACGGCGCGCTTCTCGACAGTGAATTGTTGGCGGAAGTTTATCTTGAACTGATTGGCGGTCGCGAACCGGGATTGAGTCTTGCCGCAGAAACCGCGAGCGGTACGGATGCCAGCGGAAAAATTACCCACGTCGTCCGCAGCACACGCCCGACCGCGTTGCCCTCACGTCTCACTGAGGAGGAGCGGTCTGCCCATCAAGCCTTCATCGCATCGTTTGGTGAAGAGACTCTCTGGAAAGACGCGTAATAAAAACGGCAGCCAACGAGACGAGGCGACTGAACTCAAAACCCCGGCGGTGACTGCCGCATTCAAAAACAAAATGATGTCAGCGATTAAGCGTCTGGACGATCTTTCGCGCCCGCTTCTTGCTGTGCCTGCATTTGCTGGCGGAACAATTGTGCAAAGTCGATCGGATCAACCATCAGCGGCGGGAAGCCACCATCGCGTGTGACGTCAGCGATGATCCGGCGCGCGAAGGGGAAAATGAGCCGCGGGCACTCGATGAGCAGCACGGCCTGCATGCTTTCCTGCGGGATGTTTGTAACCTTGAAGACACCTGCATATTCCAGCTCAGCCAGGAAAAGCTGTTTGCCGCCGACCTTGGCATCCACCTTCAGCTTCAACACAACTTCAAAGTCGGTTTCTGCAAGGGGGTTTACACCCACATCAACATTCACACCGATCTGCGGTGCCTCGTCTTGCGGTGCCAGGCTGCCTGGAACGTTCGGGCTCTCAAATGACAGATCGCGCACATATTGAGTGATCACCCGAAGTTGCGGTCCAGCCTGTGCGTCGCCGCTATTTCCTGCTGCTTCTGCTTGATCTGTCTCAGCCATGCCAACTCCCGTTCTGCGGTGCTCTCAAACTCTGCCCGCTTCTAAAATGCGGACTGTGGCTATCACGGAACATAGGCATTTCACAAGCGGGAGGAATGAGGACTTAGTCTTTCGGGGGGACCCACCGGGCTGGCCCGGACGCTGACCCAGACGCAGAAGTGTCATCATTGCTGGCGTGCGGATGTGTGGGGTCAACCTCTTCGGCCTCCCCTTCAACAAGGGACAGATCGCCGGACTGGGTCCTCCGATCTGGATATTCTGGATAGGAGGAGCCTGCAGGGCCACCTGTATGCATGTGAACGGTTCCGTTTTTTGCAAACCATTTCATTGCTGCGCGGGCCAGCACCAACCGGACTGGCGGTACAAAGAGAAGAAATCCGGCAATATCGGTGAGGAAGCCCGGTGTCAGCAAAAGCGCGCCGGCAATCACAAGACAGAACCCGTGGATCACTTCCTCCACCGGCAGCCGTCCCTCGCTCATCGCGGTTTGCGCCCGCCCAAAGGCCGCCAGCCCCTGTGAGCGCAACAGACTGGTGCCGACAATTGCCGTCAAAATCACAATCCCGATGGTCGCCCACAGCCCAATCACGCCGCCGACTTCAATAAAGACAGCTATTTCGGCGATGGGTACGAGGATAAAGGCAAGAAAAATGAACGGCATAGGGGTGCTTTCAGGGCAATAAGTGGCAATGGGGCATCTTATGCCCTAGATTGTCTTTAACAGATAAGCGCTTCCCTGCATGATGCCAACCAGGGGAGCCTCCCCTACGGGTTTGCACCCCACGCCAGACATTTGGGCAAATGGTCAGGAGGTGGACGACCCCAAGACAGGTAGCGATCCTTTTATGAGCAGCGACTACAGCATTCTCAACCTGATCCTTTTGGTGGTCGCCGTCGTGGTGTTCCTAAAGCTGCGCAGCGTGCTGGGCCGTCGCACGGGCCATGAACGCCCGCCCTTTGACCCCTATTCTGCTCAGGACCAGGCTGCAGAGAATGAAAACGGCAACGTGATCAACCTGCCGGGGTCGCACGCGCCGGATGCGAGCGCACAGGCTCCGTTCGAAACCGCGGCGGGCAAAATACCTGGTGTGGAACCAGGATCTGAGATTGACCAGCAATTGACGGAGCTCGTCCTCGCGGACCGGCGATTTGACGGCGCTGAATTTTTGGGCGGCGCAAAGCTCGCCTATGAGATGATTGTGACCGCATTTGCTGCCGGAGACCGGGCGGGTCTGCAACCCCTGCTGGCGCCGGAAGTCTTCGAAAGCTTCGAGGGTGCTATCGCGGCCCGCGAAAAACGCGGCGAAACGATCGAAATGAGCTTTGTTGGTCTGAAATCAGCTGATTTTGCCAAAGCACTGGTGAACGGCAATCAATCGCTTGTCACCGTGAAATTTGTGAGCGAACAAACCTCCTCAACCAAAAACGATGAGGGTGTGGTGATTGAGGGAGATCCGGTGACAGTCCGGGAAATCACAGATGTGTGGACATTTGAACGCGACATCACCAGCCGAGACCCCAATTGGCACCTGGTCGCCACGGGTAGTGCTTGATCGGTTCTGCGGCGCGTGACCCCCACCCCTTCCCAGTCTGATTGGCCCGCACAAGGACGGAAAAAGAGCCCCAGCGGCTTTGTCCGATCCGGGCGCATACTGTCTGTTTTTGTCTTGTTTCTGGGGCTTTGGAGCTGTGTCGAACAGACTGATCCCGAGGAGCCACCCGTGAGCCCCATGAGCGAAGACCCTGGTCCTACTTTGTCATCGATCAGTTTTCAGGCCCTACCGGGCTGGTCAGAGGACGACCAGGGCGCTGCGCTCCAAACCTTCCAGCGATCATGTGAGCGCGTCTTGGCAGCCGACCCCGCAAGACCCCTCGATGTCAAAACCGGTGCGGCGATCAATTATGGAACCGTGGCGGATTGGCGCCCGGCCTGTGGGAAGGCCAATTCTGCCGACGCTGTCTCTAATCCCCGGGGCTTTTTTGAAAACCACTTCCAGGCGTTTGCCGTTGAAGCCGAAAACGGACCAGTCGGTCTCATGACAGGCTACTTTGAGCCGGAAATCGAGGCCAGCCTGCACCGCGAAGGGGCGTATCAAACCCCGCTCCTGGCGAAACCGGACGACCTGCAAAGACTCGATCTGGGCGAATTTGATCCAGCCCTTAAAGGGGAGACCATTCGCGGCCGTTTGGAGGGCGCGCGGTTTGTGCCCTATCCAGATCGCGCCGCGATCAATCGCGGTGCTGTGGACCCTGCTCAGCTGGCAGTGGCCTGGGTGAAGAATCCCGTCGATGCTTTTTTTGTCCATATCCAAGGGTCTGCGCGGTTAAAGCTGCCCGATGGCTCCGTGGCCCGGGTGGGGTTTGCGGAGAAAAATGGCCGCCCCTACACCGCGATCGGCAAGGTTCTGATCGAACGGGGCGAGCTTGCCCGAGAAACCGTGTCTATGCAGACCATTCGGGATTGGCTGGCGGCAAACCCGGACGAAATGGAAACTGTTCTGGAAGCGAACCAATCCTATGTCTTCTTTAGCCGCCGAAATGTGGCAGACCCGACGCTGGGGCCAACCGGCGCTGGCGGTGTCGCCCTCACGCCTGGCCGCAGTCTGGCGGTTGATCGCCGGGTGCATGCGCTGGGCGCCCCCCTCTGGTTTGAGGCCCAACTGCCCGGCGAAAGCGAGCTGACGCGCAAATTGATGGTGGCTCAGGACACAGGCTCAGCCATTCGCGGCACGGTGCGCGGCGATTACTTCTGGGGCTCGGGCGATGCGGCGGGCGACCGGGCGGGTGAGATGAAAGCCGATGGAAAATTCTGGGTGCTTCTGCCGACGGCATTGGCCGAAAAACAGAGGTAGGGCCGGTGGCGCGAAAACCGACCGATTTCTCCCCCCCTACCGGGTATGGCCCCAAGCGGCGCAGAACCTTAACGCGGGACGAAGCACAACTCTGGCGCAAAGTCACCGCGGATGCGGTTCCTCGGCCGGGCCGAAAGGAAGCCCTGCCTGATCCGGGGGAGATGCCGGAGGAAGACGCAGAAAATAATGTTCCGGTATCGAAACAACCAAGGCCAGTGCGGGCCAATCCACCTCTTGGAACCCCGCGCCCCAAACGACCACCGGGGCCCCCGCCCCTCAATGCCCTTGATAACAGAACCGCCAAACGGCTGGTTCGCGGTCAGTTAACGCCCGAAGCCCGCCTCGATTTACATGGGATGACCCGGCACTCCGCAGAACCGGCCCTGTTGCGCTTTGTCACGGATGCAAGAGCTCAGGGGTGCAAGCTTGTTTTGATCATTACCGGTAAGGGCTCCCAGGGGCATCTTCTCCATGGCCGTGATTTTCACTCTGACCCCGACCGCAGATCGGTGCTGCGCGAAGAGGTACCCCGCTGGCTCAGCGAACCTCAATTCCGCACCCATGTGGCCGGGTTTCAGCCAGCACACCCCAAACATGGGGGCGGAGGTGCGCTTTATCTCTGGCTAAGGCGACGATCATGACGCCTTTCGGCCAAAGATTGCGGGAACTGCGGGAGGAGAAAGGCGAAAGTCTCTCAAATCTGGCGGCTGCCGTGGGGGTGAGTGCTGCTTATCTCTCTGCTCTTGAACATGGCCGGCGCGGACGCCCCGGATTTCATCTCGTTCAGAAAATCATCGGACATCTGGGCATTATTTGGGACGATGCGGAAGAACTGGCAGACCTCGCCCGTCTCTCCCATCCAAAGGTAACCGTGGACACAGGGGGCCTGGACCCGCGCGCGACAGAGATCGCCAACCGACTTGCCCGGGATGTCCGCCGTCTGGATGGACCGGCTTTGGACCGGATGCTGGCACTTCTAAAAGATGAGTCCAGCGCGACCTAATCGTTTCGGGTCCGTATCGCTTTCAGCGAATGGCGCCAAAAATCATGCTGAAATTCGGCAAAATTCCCTCAAAAGTTCCCAATCAGCCGGAAATTGACACCTTTGGCGACTGAAACCGGATTCAGTTTATGTGCCAGACCGGCACAGAGCTTAGTACTTTGATAAGCCAAATGAGTCCAACGCGAAAAGTTCCAATTTTCAGGACTCGCGCACAGCGAATTTTCATTGCGACCCCGCAACAGCCCGCAGTTTTGTTAAGGTTTGAGAAACCATAATGGAATCACTGGGCTGTCATCCGGACTTGAATCGAGCGCCGCCCTTCGAGACGGACCTTCGGTCCTCCTCAGGGTGAAGTTGTGGATAGAAGCCTCATGGTGAGGAGGCGCATTCGCGCCGTCTCGAACCAGGGCGGCCGTCTCTTGCCTACAAAATGAACTTTGAGAGATCCGTATTGGCGGCAAGGTCCGTCAGCTCGCCCTTCACATAGTCAGCATCAATCGTGACGGTTTCCCCTGCCCGGTCGGTCGCAGAGAAGCTGATATCATCGAGAACCCGCTCCATGATCGTGTGCAACCGCCGGGCGCCGATATTCTCAACCGTCGCGTTGACGTCGGCGGCAATATCCGCCAGCGCATCAATCCCGTCTTCGGTGACCTCAAGGGTCACCTCTTCCGTCGCCATCAGGGCCTTATACTGTTTGATCAGACTGGCCTCGGGTTCGGTCAGAATGCGCCGGAAATCATCCCGGGTGAGCGCTTTCAGCTCAACCCGGATCGGCAGGCGGCCTTGCAGCTCAGGCAACAGGTCTGAGGGCTTGGAAAGGTGAAAAGCACCCGAGGCGATGAAAAGGATATGATCGGTCTTCACCGGCCCATGCTTGGTGGCAACCGTTGTGCCTTCAATGAGTGGCAGCAGATCCCGCTGCACTCCTTCCCGGCTGACATCGCCGCCCTGGCGGTCTGAGCGTGCGCAAATTTTGTCGACCTCGTCCAGAAAAACGATTCCGCTATTTTCCACTTTGTGGATGGCGTCTGCATTGACCTGATCATCGTCCAGAAGCTTGTCGGATTCTTCGGCAATCAAAAGATCATAGCTTTCTTTGACGTTCATTCGGCGCGGCTTGGTGCGATCGCCCAGCGCCTTGCCCAGCATATCGCTCAGATTAATCATGCCCATTTGCGAGCCTGGCATGCCGGGAATATCAAAACTCGGCATCCCGCCGGAGCTGTCGGCCACCTGGATTTCAATTTCCTTGTCATCCATCTCACCCGAACGCAGCTTCGTGCGGAAGGACTCCCGCGTAGACGCGCTGGCTTCCGTTCCCACAAGCGCGTCGAGCACACGTTCTTCCGCAGCGCTATAGGCCTTGGCCTCAACCTCTTTGCGTTTGCTCTCGCGCACCAGACCGATGGCGGCTTCAACAAGATCGCGTACGATCTGTTCCACATCCCGGCCCACATACCCCACTTCGGTGAACTTGGTGGCCTCGACTTTGATAAAGGGCGCTTGCGCAAGCTTGGCGAGACGACGGGAGATTTCTGTTTTGCCAACACCGGTTGGACCGATCATCAGAATGTTTTTTGGCAGCACTTCTTCGCGCAGGTCATCCCCCAACTGCTGACGCCGCCACCGGTTGCGCAGTGCAATTGCCACAGCACGTTTGGCATCCGCCTGGCCAACAATATAGCGGTCAAGCTCGGACACAATTTCGCGGGGGGTAAAGGCAGTCATGAATGTCTCTTCTTCTTTGATATCAAAAAGGGTCGAAAGGCGCGCAGGTGGGCCTTAGCCGTCTGCATCAAGCGTTTCGATGGTAAGCGAGGTGTTGGTGTAGACACAGATGTCGGCCGCAATGCCCATGGCTTTGCGCGCAATGTCTTCTGCGTCCATATCCATATCCACCAGCGCGCGGGCAGCCGACAATGCGTAATTGCCTCCAGAGCCAATGCCGGTGACCCCATGTTCGGGCTCCAGCACATCGCCGGTGCCCGTCAACACCAAAGTGGTTTCTTTGTCCGCCACAATCATCATGGCTTCCAGCTTGCGCAGATAGCGGTCGGTCCGCCAGTCCTTGGCAAGCTCCACACAGGCGCGCAGCAATTGGTTGGGATATTGCTCTAGCTTGGCTTCCAGCCGCTCAAAAAGCGTGAAGGCATCAGCCGTGGCACCCGCAAACCCCCCAATGACGGTGCCGCCAGCAAGCTGGCGCACCTTGCGGGCCGTGTTCTTGATCACGGTGTCGCCCATGGACACCTGGCCATCGCCAGCAACCACGACCTTGCCGCCTTTGCGGACAGAAAGAATGGTGGTGCCGTGCCAGACGGGAGGAGTGCTCATGGGTGCTCGGTCCTTAAAATCGGAAGAAATCTGAGAGGTAGATGTGGGCCGGATAGGCGCCCCCGTCAAGCGGAGCGCGACTTACATTTCGCCCGGTGGATTCGCTGATTGTCGGATCAGTCGATATGGTCAAATTCGCCGGGATCGCCGCCAAGCGCGCGAACCTGATCCTCCAGCACCTTGATCCGGCCCTGCAGCCGGTCAAAGGCCGGCTCCAGCACGTCCGGTGAATAGCGGGGCGTAATATGCGCGGAGCAGTTCTCGTCCCATCGCGTCACGTTGAAAAGGATCGCGCGTTCCACACGGGCCCGGTAACTGGGATGGGCGAGCGAGCGGGTCAGGGCAGGGTCAGTCTCAACGGCGCGGGCTTCACCCCACAGCTTGATCCGGCGCCGGTTCACATAATCAATCAGGAAGATAAAGGCCGCCGGGTTTTCTTTCAGGTTCCCCAGCGTCACATATTGCTGATTGCCGCCAAAGTCTGCATATCCAAGCTCCGTGTCGCTCAACACTTTAAGAAACCCGCGCGGGCCGCCGCGATGTTGAAGGTAGGGCGCGCCTTTGGCCGATGCCGAGGCGAAATAGAAATGATCGCGCCCTGCGATAAATTGAGCGATATCCTGGGTGAGGCGGGGGGTTCCACGAGGTTCCATGAGAGCATTCTCTGATTGAGAGGATTAGGCGGACGCCCGACGAATGAGCGCGGCGACAAGATAAAGCAGGACAGCCCCAAAAACACCGGGCAGGGCGATCAAAAGCGTGGCATCGGGGAGGGGGAACCCCGAAAAAAGCAGCAGCATCGGATTTGCCCCAGCGGGGGGATGCACGGTCCGGGTTGCCAGCATGAGGGCAATCGCAGCCCCTGTCCCCAGCCCGGCGACCAGAAGGGTCGCGCCGATGGCGGGGCCCCCTAAATCGACATTGCTGGTCACCAGACTGACAATAAAGAGACATAAAAGTCCGATAGACATGGACAATGCATGACCGCCAACCACGTGGCGCGGCGTAGACAAAGGACTGTCGGGCAGGCCAAAAAGCAGAACGGCTGTGGCGCCAAGCGGGGCCATAAGGAGGGCGCTTCCAACGAGGGTCCCGGCAGCGCCAACCAGGCTGATGGCAAGAGCGGCGCCGATGCCCGCGGCGAGAATTTGGCGAGACGCCGGACGTACATAAGGCGTGCGCATCCAGGAGGTCAGGGGCGAGGCAAGGGGGTTTGACATAACGGGCCTTCAAGAAATGAGTCCAACGCGAATTTCCTGAAATATGGGGATGCGCTTACAGCATACAATACCGTTTGGTATCATTTGGTGTTTTGGGGGTAGACTGTCTCTCCGGGCCCGACCAAACCGGCCTACAGAAGGAGCTTCCCCATGCCGCGCCCCTCACGCCGCAACGATCTGATAGAGACAGCCCAGACGCTTTTTAATGCGGAAGGCTTTCACGGTGTCGGCATTGAACGCATTTTGAGCGATGGAAATCTCGCAAAAATGACGCTTTACCGCCATTTCCCCTCCAAGGATGCGCTGATCCTGGGCGTGCTGGAGGCCCGCGAAAAAGCGGTCAATGGCTGGTTTCGCGACGTGCTGGCAGATCCTAACCTGAAGGGCAAAGGCCGTCTGCTGGCGATTTTTGATGCCCTGGAGCTTTGGTTTGAAGACCGCTCGCCCCTTGGAAAATTCTCAGGCTGCCTCTTTATGCGGGCGTCTGGCGAATTTCCCCATCCAACAGACCCGGTCCACATCGCCGCTGCAGAAGCCAAACAGGCCTTTATCGACATGGTGGCAGCGGCCGCAGAGCTGGAGCGCTTCAAAAAACCCCGTCTCCTGGCCCGCCAGATGACGTTGCTTAAAGAGGGCGCGATTGCGCTTGCCCAGGTTCAGGGCGCGTCAAAACCGGCCCTGGACGCAAAAGACGCCGCTGAGCGGTTGCTTGCAGACTGGCCTCGCAAAAAATGAGCTAAAGGCATCAGAAAGAGGAGGCGGCAGCCTTGGCCGCAGAGGGAGTGAAAAAAGCCCGCGCTGGGCTTCACGCCGTAGAGCAGGGACTCGCCAATCGCGATTTTCTGCTGGCCTCAGGATTCACCGCCGCAGATATAATGACGGGATATTCCCTCGAACTGCTGGCAAATTTGGGCGTGCTCGACGATGAATATCCACACGCCTGTGCCTATTTAGAGAGGCTGAAGAGCCGCGACGCGTGCAAACAAGCCATGAGCGCCTGACGCCCCCTGTCCAGAAGATTCAATCCTTAACGCCTATACATGAAAAAATGCCCCTAACCATATGAGTCCATAGCGAACTTCTCTCTGAGAAAGAGATTCACAATTGGTTAACTATAGTGACTTGGGCAGAGAACCTGACATGTCACATTAAGAAAGCAGTAGGGTTAACAAAGCCAGGCGTTTTAGGAGCCAAAACCGGGTAACGAGCGTTAAGACCTTGTTAAGCATGGACTTTCTAATGTTGGGCCTCATCTTGAGCGAGACCCTGCTGGCGGGCGCGCCCGGAACCTGTTAAAACGCCCGCGATTGCTGCCCTGAGCCCCAAGCGGGGCATATCTAAGGACGAACCCCATGTCAGTTGCGCCCGAGGCCAACTTAAGCCGGATTGCCACCGTCGAACGCAAGACCAAGGAAACGGAAGTCTTCGTTTCCCTGGATCTTGATGGCAATGGCATTTACGATGTTGATACGGGGATTGGCTTTCTCGATCACATGCTTGAGCAGCTGTCCCGTCACTCCTTGATCGATTTGAAAGTGCGCGTTGATGGCGATCTGCACATTGATATGCACCACACGACAGAAGATAGCGGCATTGTCATTGGCGAAGCGGTGAAGCAGGCGCTGGGCGATTTCAAAGGCATCAAGCGCTATTCCAATGCGATGATCCCGATGGATGAGACCCTGACACGCTGCTCCATTGATGTGTCTGGCCGTCCCTATCTCATCTGGAAGGTGGAGCTGCCGCGGCCAAAACTGGGCGAAATGGACACGGAGCTGTTCAAAGAATGGTTCCAGGCCTTTGCCCAGGCTGCGGGCATCACGCTGCACATGGAAAACCTCTATGGGGAAAACACCCACCACATTGTGGAAAGCTGTTTCAAGGCCCTTGCCCGAGCATTGCGCGCAGCGGTGGAGATCGACCCGCGCACCGCAGATGTGGTGCCCTCGACCAAAGGTGTGATCGGCAGCTGAATGCCATTGTCATGCGGCTATCAGAGGCCCGACACCATGTGGGTCGGGTAGATAGTAGCTATGAAGAAATGCACTCGGTGCAAGCGGGAAACGGCACTTCTTCGGCGCTTAGCAGAGACACTTCGTTCTCGCCGTTGTGCGCAAAAACAGTATATGCGAGTGCTATCAACGCGATCACTATGCCTAGTACAGCCAGCGCGGCATTGAAAAAGAAACGCCTGTTCCCTTGAATCTGTTTAGCTATTTTTTTGTTGAGATCTTCGCGTGAGGCGTCGAGTGTTTCGCAGTGCTCTTCGAGGTTTTTAAAGATCTCGAGGTACCTTTCGTGAGCCATGGCCCCGTCTGGCGTATGTTTTCGAGTGGTTGCTAAGTGTTTTTGAGCGGTGTTTGCATCTTTTAGTATCTCCGAATAGTTCGGCACCGTCTCTGAGATGACAACTAGAGAATACTCGCGGCGAAATATGTTTATCATGTCCAAAGCTGACAAAATTCCGGAGTCCGCTGCTTCATACATTGCCCTTTGGCAATGCGTAATGGCCCGTTGCAGCTGATCGAGATCGTCGAGAAAACCATCATCGTTAGCAGCACAAGCAAAGTGATGGCCAGCATACCGCAGCTCATTGTTAGCTGGGATTGACACGTCATCCCTAAATGAAGCTACATGGCGCGAAAACTCATCAGCAGCTTCATACTGCTGACGATATTTTACAATTAGCGCCTTATTATCAGGAGTTTCTGGTGGGGCTGAAGTCATAGGCTGCGACTCGGTCATATTGCTTATCCAAGTCAGCCTCAGTCACGTACTTACCGTGTTGCAATCGAATATTACCGTTCGAATGCAGTGCAACAATATTACGATCAGACTTACGTTTGGCCTCATCAGTATGAGTTGGGATGCTCTGACGTTGAACAAAGGCTGAAATAATATTGCTAAGCATTTTCTCGCTAGCTCTGTGATCGAATCGGCCAAAGTTGATAGGCCGATCAAATGTTCAGAGTCAACCCCTTTGTTGCGACAAACGTAGTGTAGGTGATTCGTGGCTCAGAGCAAATATAAAATGGAAATTTTAATAATTGATTATCGCAAAGTTAATAATTGTTTACTGGGAAGAACGACAATCATGAGCTTGGTCACAAAATCAATCAGCATCTTCTAACAGAAGACGGCTCTGAATGATACAAATGGTATTCCTTGATTAAGTTGCAAGCATTTGCGTAAGAAAACCTCGACTCCAGCATTGAGGAACCTACATCACACCTCCTTAGTCTTTTTTCCGGAGCCCGGCTTGGGGCGGTTCTATTTCACTTGAGATCAGAAAAACCGCTCCAATGCTCAATTATGCTGCGTTTCTGGACGGATAAGTGCTTTTACTTATCCTGGAAAGGCACTAAAGAACCCCACATAAAGCAGGTGCGCCTAAACTCATTGAACGTTGAAGCGCCCCTGCCTTCCCGTCGACCAGTCAACGGACGCTTTTGATGCGCACCTATACGGTTCATGCCAATGCTTCGGTTCCCAAAGCGGAAGACCGTGTGCGGTTTGTGAGAGAAGGCATGGCGCGCTGGGCGATTGTCTCACCGCTGCTCTGGTTTCTCTATCACCGCATGTGGTGGGAGGCGGCTGCCTATTTTGGGTTGTCGATTTTGATCGCGGTTGCTGGAGAGGCCCTGGGCATCCAGGAAACCATCATCGTGCTGCTGGGCTTTGGCGTTCAGCTGCTGGCCGCCCTTGAAGCAAATGACTTCCGCCGCTTGGCGCTGGCTCGGAAAGGCTACCAGCCGATCGCCATTGTTCACGGGAGCGATGAAGAGGAAGCGGAAGCGCGCTTCTTTGCAAGTTGGAGTCATACTCTACCCGATGCCTCAGACGCGCCCGTGACCAGTGCCGTTATGGATTGGAGCGGCACCCGTCACATCAGTCCCGTCGCACAAGCAGCGCGGGGAACTGCCTATACCAGCAATAAGGGCGCGGTTTGGCCAAAGCGTATCGAGACTGACCCGGAACCGACACCACCGGCGCGCCCCGGCGACGTCTTGGGTCTTTTTCCAAAACCGCCTTCTTTAAGTTAAAACTAGAGTCCCACTCCATGAAGACTGTCATTATCGATTATGGCTCCGGCAATCTCCGCTCTGCGGAGAAAGCCTTTGCGCGGTCGGTGCGCGAACTCGGTCTCGACATGGAGATTGAGGTGACGGGGGAAGCTGATGTGGTACGCGCCGCAGACCGCATTGTTCTGCCAGGTGTGGGTGCTTTCGGGGATTGTCGCCGCGGCCTTGATGCCGTGCCGGGACTTGTGGCGGCACTTGAAGAAGCCGTTCATGAGAAGGGGCGTCCCTTTCTGGGCATCTGTGTCGGCATGCAACTCATGGCGACCCGGGGCCTGGAACACGGGACCCATAAAGGGTTGGCCTGGATCGCAGGCGATGTGGTTGAGATGGTGCCGAGCGACCCCGCCTTGAAAATTCCCCACATGGGCTGGAATGAACTTGAGATCGTGACACCTCACCCGGTGTTGGCTGATCTGCCGAGCGACCACGCCTATTTTGTCCACTCTTATCAGATGCAAGCAGCAGACGCCGGTGACGTGATTGCGTTTACCGACTATGGCGGACCGGTCACGGCAGCCATCGCACGAGACAATATGGTGGGCACGCAGTTCCACCCGGAAAAGAGTCAGGCGCTCGGCCTTGCCCTCATTCGCAATTTCTTACAATGGAAGCCGTGAACCCCATGAGTTCCCCCAAACCTGTGCTGACCCTCTTTCCCGCCATCGATCTGAAAGACGGTCAGTGTGTGCGCCTTGTGCGCGGCCTCATGGAAGAAGCGACCGTCTTCAATGACAATCCAGCGGCGCAAGCCCGTGCGTTTCAGGATGCAGGCTTCAACTATTTGCATCTTGTAGATCTGAACGGGGCCTTTGAAGGCAAGCCGGTGAACGCCAGCGCCGTAGAGGCGATCCTGAAAGAGATCACCATTCCAGCCCAGCTGGGGGGCGGCATTCGCGATCTTGCCACCATTGAGATGTGGCTTGAAAAGGGCATTCGCCGGGTCATCATTGGTACCGCCGCGGTGAAAAATCCGGACCTGGTGCGCGAAGCTTGCAAACGCTTCCCCGGCCAAATCGCCGTCGGACTGGACGCCAAAGGCGGCAAGGTCGCTGTCGAAGGCTGGGCGGAAGTGTCTGACCTCACTGTGCTTGAGATGGCGAGACAGTTTGAAGATGCCGGTGTCGCGGCGATCATTTATACCGACATTGATCGAGACGGGGTTCTTGAGGGTCTGAATATGGACGCAACAGTCTCACTTGCCGACGCGATTTCCATACCGGTGATTGCAAGCGGCGGGCTGTCGTCGATTGACGACATTAAGGCGCTCATGGCCGCCAATTGTTCTGGCCTTGAAGGAGCGATCTCTGGCCGCGCGCTTTATGATGGGCGGCTCGATCCCAAAGAAGCCATCGCGCTTCTGAAAGGCACCGCGTAATGCTCAAAGCTCGCGTCATTCCCTGCTTGGATGTAAAAGACGGCCGCGTCGTCAAGGGCGTGAACTTTGTCGACCTGGTGGATGCAGGGGACCCGGTGGAGGCTGCGCGCGCCTATGACGCTGCCGGCGCAGATGAGCTGTGCTTTCTCGATATTACCGCCTCCCACGAAGACCGCTCCATTCTGTTTGATGTGGTCCGCCATACAGCAGAAGAATGTTTCATGCCGCTTACCGTGGGCGGCGGTGTACGGACCATCGAAGATGTGCGCCAGCTCCTGCTGGCAGGGGCAGACAAAGTCTCGATTATGACCGCCGCTGTCCACAACCCAGACTTTGTGCGCGAAGCGGCAGAAAAATTCGGCTCTCAATGCATCGTTGTTGCTGTCGACGCCAAGCGCGTGTCGCAGCCTGGTGAGCAGGGCCGCTGGGAAGTTTTCACCCATGGGGGCCGTAAAGAGACAGGCATTGATGCCGTGGAATATGCCAAAAAAGTTGTGGCGCTCGGTGCAGGTGAAATCCTCCTCACCTCAATGGACCGGGACGGCACCAAGGAAGGGTTTGATACGGAGCTAACCCGCACAATTGCTGACGCGGTGCGGGTGCCGGTCATTGCAAGTGGCGGTGTGGGCACACTGGACCATCTGGCAGAAGGGGTGACGGAGGGGCACGCAAGTGCCGTTCTCGCGGCGTCCATTTTTCACTTTGGCACCTTTACCATTGGGCAGGCCAAAGCCCATATGGCCTCCAAAGAGATACCGGTTCGTCTTTAGTTCGTGAGCGGCGAATTTTCACCTGCGACGATTCAGTGTTTTACAAGTGGCATTTCCAGCGCAATACTTTCTGGGCTGAACCTGGGCGGGGGAACCTCGGACGGCACCAACAGAAGCGGCAGGGTGCAGGCCAGTGGGCCACGAAATCGAGCTAAAACTCACGCTGGATGAAAAGGCGCTGGCAGCTCTGCCTGCGTGCGGGCCCTTTGCACATGTGGAGTTCGCAGCCGCACCACCCAAAAAACTCAAAGCCACCTATTTTGATAATTCCCACAATGCACTCCGCCAGAAGGGTGTTGTGCTCCGCCTCCGCGACGAGGATGGCAAACTCATTCAAACGCTGAAGGGAAAAAAGGCCTTCGGGAGCCTTGCGGCCGGTCGTTCAGAGTTCGAGAGCCGGATCCCCAAAACCCGTACGACACCCGATTTAAATCGTCTGCCGCCTGATCTCAAGAAAAGCATCCAGTCCCTGCTGAACGGATCGGGCGTGGAACCGCTTTTTGTCACGGATGTAGACCGCACAATCGGCATGCTCAAGACCGCCACAGGCGACAGCATAGAGCTGGCGCTCGATAGCGGCGTGATCCGCGCCGGACGTCGCGAAACGAAAGTGAGCGAACTGGAACTCGAACTCAAAAAGGGCGACCCCGCTTCTCTCTACCGTGTGGCACTAGATCTTGCAGAAACTGTCCCCGTCCGCATCGGCGTGCGTACCAAGGGCGAACGAGGCTATGCGCTTGCAAATGCGCTTGGACCCAAATCTGTCCGCGGTGAGATGGTTCAGCTTCCAAAGAAAGCGACGGTCGAAGAGGCGCTTGATCATGTACTGCGTCACTGCATGGCACATATCGTGGCGAACGAACCAGCACTTGTAGAAACAGCAGACGAAGAAGCGCTTCATCAAATGCGTGTGGCGTTGCGACGACTGCGCGCGGCGTTGGCTGTTTTTGCCCCTGTGCTCGACAAAGACATGTTGCAGGAGATGAATGCCAAAGCGCGCAGACTTGCGGGACTGCTGGGTGTGGCCCGAGACTATGACGTGTTTCGTGGTGAGCTTGTTGCGCCACTCAAAAAGACCGGCGAAGAAAGCATCAAACTTCTCGACCGGGCGGCCACCCTTGAACAGATCAATGCCTGGGACACAGCCCTTCGGGCCGTCGCTTCCACGGAGTTTACCCGCACCTGCCTGACACTGGCTCTTCACATTGAAGAAAAAAGCTGGCGCCAGCGCGCGGAACTTGATCCCACAAAGGCAATGATGCTCGCCATGCCCGCGCAAAAATTCGCGGACCGCGCACTCACGAAGCGCTTTAAGAAAGTGAAGTCTCTAGGCGAAAATATCGAACGCCTGAAACTCTCGGAGCGCCATGAACTGCGCAAAAGGCTGAAGAGCCTAAAATACGCTGTCGGGTTTTTCTCCGCCCTCTATCCCAAAAAGCAGGTTACAAAACAGCATAAGACGTTAAGTGCGCTTCAGAACGTGTTCGGAAGTCTGAACGACCTTGCTGTTGCAGAAGAGATCGTTCGTGCCCTGATAGAAAAATCTAAGGGCACCCAAAACGAAGTGGCGATTGCGAGTGGGGGCGGCCGTGTTTTGGGCTGGCATAGCGCGCAGGCGGATATCCATTGGGCTCATGCCGCCACTGCTTGGGCGAAATTTCGAGGCACAGCGCCATTCTGGCGCGCTTAGTCTCCAAAAAATTTTGGCCAAATTTGAGATAACTTGGCATCAAAACCGTTTCCCTCCTTTTGGAAAAAATGAAGACCCGTGACTTTAAGTTGCGTCCATTGAGTGACAGGAACTGTCTTCTAGGGGAATAACATGTCTGCTCTGAAAGCAGCCTCTGCCCAACGCATTCTGGGAACGCACACCCAAATAGCAGAAATCACAGGACGGCGGTTGACCGCAGCTGCTGTTGAGCGGCTGGCGGTGTATCATGATCGTTACCTGCGGGGCATGAAAGGTGGGCGACGTATTGTCTTGAGAGCCTGCGACCTGTCTGGACTGGACCTCACGGGCATCAATCTTACGGACGCGGACCTTCCCGCGTGTAATTTCAATGACGTCATTTTCAGAGGGGCAAAGCTCACCCGCGCAAACCTGTTCGGGGCTCAATTGAACAGAGCAAACCTGACCAATGCAAACTTGGAGAAGGCAGACTTGCGGGGCGCAAAATTTGAGGGTGCAACACTCATGCACACAAACCTTGAAGGGGCAGACATGCGCAGAGGGGAGGTTCAGGGTGAGGAAGGCCGTGTCCTTTTTGATCCATCATGCTCCTTTAAAGATGCTGCGCTTATGATGTCTAATATGGGAACGTGCAAACTCACCGGTGCCGACTTTCGGGGGGCTCGACTTGAGCGCATCGAGCTCAGCGGTTCTGACCTACGGGACAGTTCCTTTGATGGCGCAAGTCTTTCATCCGTTGAGATGCAAGGTGCGAACCTTATGGACGCAGATCTCTCGCGCACAGCCATTGATGAGCTGACAGAAGGGTCTGCAAATTTTATGTGCTCGCGCCGTGCGCAGCTCCCCCCAGCCAGTGAGAAACTGGCTGAGATGCTCATAGCTCACAAACTTTGGATTGAGAGTGAGAAGGCTGAAGGCGAGCGGGCGGATTTCTCCCAGACCGATCTCACGCGTTTTGATCTTGCAGGCCACTTTCTTCCGGGTGCGGATTTTACGCGCGCTGTAATGGTCGGGACAGATTTGCGGGAGACTTTCCTTGTCGGTGCGGATATGAAGGAAGCGATCCTTCTTGATGCGCGCCTGGAAGGGGCTGATCTGCGTGGCACCGACCTGCGCGGCGCCATCACATCGGGCACGCTTTTAGAGGACATGAAACAAGACGTGTTGAATGAAGACCAGATTGTCACCCGCATCTGACAAGACAACGCGTTAACCCTTAAAAACAGCCACTTTTTTGAGCACTCCCTGAAGCTGGCGTCCCCTCTTCAAATCTGATACGAAAGCGCGCCGCTGCCTGCAGCGGCGCTTTTTGTATGCTCCGTCCTGTATGACAAGGAGGCCGTAAAATGGCCACCGATGCCCAGCAGCTTGAGGCGCTCTTTTCGGTCATTTCTGGCCGCAAGGGAGATGACCCCAAAAACTCCTATACCGCCTCTTTGCTGGCGAAAGGTGTTAACGCCTGCGCTCAAAAGTTGGGCGAAGAAGCCGTAGAGACCGTGATCGCAGCGGCAAGCGCCGCCGGTGACGATGGCGCATTCGACAAAAAATCAGTCATTAGTGAATCCGCTGATCTGCTCTACCATTGGCTCGTCCTGATGGCTGCTCTCGACATTGACCCTGCTGAGGTCTATGCAGAGCTCGCGCGGCGCGAAGGAACCTCTGGCCATACAGAAAAAGCTGGTCGCAAATAAAAAAGCCAATAAGCGGCAAGAAAACCGTTAAGGAAGAAGTTCCATGTCGACAGTGAAGTCGGATACGAATGTGAGCGCGAGCAAGGCGCGGGGCCCTGCGTCTCCCACCGCACGATCCATCTCGCCATTTCGTCATTTCACGTCTGTTGAGTGGGGCAAGCTGCGCGCCGACACACCGCTGACTTTGTCGGAAGACGATCTCGATACTCTGCGGGGCTGGGGTGAAAATGTTTCGCTGGAAGAAGTGCGGGAAATTTATCTGCCACTCTCGCGTCTCCTAAATCTATACGTCGCGGCAACCCAGGAACTGCATGGCGCAACCTCACAGTTTTTGGGTACTAAACAGGCAAAAACACCTTTCATTATTGGCGTCGCAGGATCTGTCGCCGTGGGCAAAAGCACCACAGCGCGTATTCTCCACGAACTTTTGCAGCGCTGGCCAAACCATCCCAAGGTCGACCTCATCACGACTGATGGCTTTCTTTATCCCAATGCTGATCTCGAAGAACGTGATCTGATGCAGCGCAAAGGCTTTCCCGAAAGCTTTGACGTTAAGCGCCTTATCGCTTTTCTCTCTGACATCAAAGCGGGCGAGCGCCAGGTTGTGGCGCCGGTCTATTCACACTTTCATTACGACATTGTTGGCGACACCATCACCGTTGATCAGCCTGATGTATTGATCGTGGAAGGTCTCAATGTTTTGCAGAGCTGGAAGCCGGCGGAAGGCGAAGACCCACAACCCTTTGTCTCGGACTTTTTCGACTTTTCAATTTATCTGGATGCGGACGAAAATATTGTCCGCGACTGGTATGTCGATCGCTTCTTAGGCCTGCGCTCTACATCGTTTAGAGATCCAGATGCCTATTTCCATCGTTTCTCCAATCTGTCAGACGAAGAAGCCGTGGAAGTTGCGACATCCATCTGGACATCGATCAACCTGGCAAACCTGCATAAGAATATTTTGCCAACGCGCGAGCGCGCAGACCTGGTTCTTCGCAAAGGCCAGGACCACGCAATTCGCGACGTCTATCTCCGTAAGCTTTGAAATACGCGTTGGATGAGGTCTAATGTTTGGATTCTTACTGAGGATCCATTATGGCTCACAATCAGCTTTCCTGGTTTCTTAAGACCTATCTGCTATCGAAAAGAGCCTATCCACGAGGCTCTTCGTTCAGCTTTGCACTGATCTATGGTGCCGTGGTTTTCTTTATCGCCCGTCAGATCTATGTAGCTCCTGACGTAAGTATCCTATTGAACCTGGTTCGTAGCTCTTTTCTGCTTGCGAGTATGTTGGCGTGTGGTGAAGCCGCGTTGTGCTTCTTTAGAAAGAGCACTGACTCAAAGCTTCTATTCGTTACTGCATTGTTTGTTGGAGTGATCGCTACCTGCGCATATCTCGCCTCATATATTGGGCTTCCGATGTTGTTTGAGAACGACGAGCTAAACCAAGGAATCTTTGTGAACGCGGTCCTCTTCGCATTGCTAATCAAGTTCGATCAGACGATGGATGTCAAACTTCTCGACACCTAAAAATAACCTACCTGTCATTGCCGGACTTGTTCCGGAAAAAGCTTGCCCCAAAAAAAATATGTCACCACCCGACTTGTTCGGGTGGTCCAGGGTGAGAAGCTTCAACCGCTCGACAATTATGGGGCGAGGAAGAAATCACCGCGCCCAAATAAGCTACCACTTAACCAAACATCAGCGGGCGCGCTTGTCGCTCCTGGATTACCCGGACAAGCCGGGTAATGACACGAGTGGATGACATCAGAGCAAAAGTGTTTGGCGCCTTAAACCGCAATACCTTTTTCTTTGACGAGTGCCTTCAAGTCCGCCTGTGGCCGTGCGCCATAGTGGACAATGCATTCTGCTGCAGCGATAGAACCAAGGCGCCCGCAGGTGACAGGGTCGGCACCGCGTGACAGGCCGTAGAGAAAGCCTGCTGCGTAAAGATCGCCGGCCCCCGTCGTGTCGAGAACCTTCGCAACGGGCTCTGCATCCACCACATGAACGTCGCCATCCGCCACAATCACCGAACCAGCTTCCGAGCGGGTCAGCGCCGCAAACTTGCAATCCTTGCGCACGGATTGAAGGGCCGCATCGAACGTGTCGACTTCATAAAGCGACATGATCTCATCTTCATTGGCAAAAAGAATGTCGACTTCGTCTTTTGCAAGGTCGCGGAATTCACTCCGGAACCGGTCCACGCAGAAACTGTCTGAAAGCGTCAGGGACACGAGACGTCCCGCGCCATGGGCAATGCCCGCAGCTTTCAAAAATGCTTCTTTGGCACCGGGTGGGTCCCACAGATAGCCTTCCATATAGGTGATGGCGGAAGATTTAATCAGGTCTTCGGGCACATCGTCTGCGGTCAGACCCCCAGCAGCACCAAGAAACGTGCTCATGCTGCGTTGAGCATCTGGTGTGACGGTGATGAGGCATCGGGCCGTTGAGGCGCCGTCCGTCGCAGGTGCCGTCGTGAAGTCGACTCCAAGCGCCCGGATGTCGTGGGTGAAAACCTGTCCCAGCTGATCATCGCGCACTTTGCCGATATAGGCCGCCTTCCCACCAAGGGCCGCGAGACCGGCAATCGTATTGCCACACGAGCCACCTGACACTTCAATGCCAGATCCCATGACACCATAAAGTTCTGCGGCGCGGGCTTCGTCGATCAGCGTCATCGCGCCTTTTTCGACCCGATTGGCGGTCAGGAATTCGTCGGTTCCTTCAGAAATGACATCAACAATCGCATTGCCGATCCCGGCAACATCAAACTTAGGCTCTGACATGAAAACTCGCTTGGGTGATGGTGTAATTCGGCTGGGAGTATAGAGGCGTGGGCGCGCTGGACAAAGCCCAGATGCCCGTTAATCTGCCCCCAAAGAAATCCAATCGGGTCTGGTTGCCGGTGAGATCCGGTGCCAACACTATCTCAGGGATGTTCCATGTTCTCTGCTCTCTCCAATGCTCTCAGCGACACATTTTCCAAGCCGCTGCGCGGCGTCATGATGCGCTCCCTTGGCTTGGCACTGGTCCTGCTGGTTTTGGCGGGGTTTGGCGCCTTTTACGGTCTGGAGGCGATCCCGGCTTTTGGCGCGGACTGGGGCTGGCCCATCATTGATGAGGTGATCGACTGGCTCTCAGGCGCGGGCGTCGTTTTGGCCCTCATTCTCCTGCTCATGCCGGTCTCAGCCCTTTTTGCGGGCCTCTTCCTGGAAGAAGTTGCCGCCGCTGTGGAAGGGCGACACTATCCAAATGATGCGGCCGGGCGCGATCAGCCCTTTATGCAAGGCCTCTGGGTCGCGCTTAAATTCACAGTGCTGCTGATCATTCTCAACCTGATCGCTCTGCCGCTCTATTTCATCCCCATCGTCAATGTGGTCGCTTATTGGGGCCTGAATGGATATTTGCTGGGCCGGGAATATTTTGAGCTGGTGGCGCTGCGCCATCACGCGCCCGCAGAGGCCCGCAGCCTTCGCCGCTCAAAGAGCATCCGTGTTTTTACCGGGGGCGTGGCCGCGGCCGCACTTGCCTCTATCCCGGTCGTTAACCTGTTAACACCTTTTTTTGCGACGGCCCTTATGGTTCATTTACATAAGAAGCTGAAGGCTTGAGATGAGGGAGAGTGGTGTGCGTGTTTTAGTAATTCTGGCAATGGCAGGGGCTCTTGCCGCCTGTGTCGCGCCGGGTGGAAATTTTGGCTCGAGCCTCTCCCCACAAAGTGTGTCTGCGCCGGTGCGTTCTGCACCCACGCTGCAACCGGCCCCCAGAACAGAGAGCCTCATTGGTCTGGATACCTATGGGTTGCGAGATGTCTTTGGGTCGCCGGAATTCCAGCGCAACGATAAGAATGCAGAGATCTGGCGCTATGCGGGCGAAGGCTGCATGCTGTTTGTCTATCTCTATGAAGACGAGAGCAAGACACTGCGAACCACTTTTGTGGAAGCCCGCGCTGAGGCCGGCGGGGAACTTCCTGTCGATCCTTGCGTGGTAGACGTCAATCGCGCCCATCAATTGAGCGCGTATCGGTATTAGGTCCAGACGCTAGGCCGCGGTCGTCTTGCCCTTGAACCCGCAATAGGCGATGACTTTGCAGGACGGGCAGTCGGGCTTGCGGGCTTTGCAGATGTAGCGGTGCAGCGAAGACAGCATAAAGGGCGCAGCCCTTTTGCGTCCGGCTTCGCGCAGGGAAAACTAGGCCGCGGTCGTCTTGCCCTTGAACCCGCAATAGGCGATGACTTTGCAGGACGGGCAGTCGGGCTTGCGGGCTTTGCAGATGTAGCGGCCGTGCAGCAGGATCCAATGATGGGCATGTTGCAGATAGGCTTTGGGCACCCGTTTCAAAAGTTCGTGTTCCACCTCAAGCACGTTTTTGCCGGGTGCGAGCCCGGTGCGATTTGAAACACGGAAAATATGCGTGTCGACGGCGATGGTTGCTTCGCCAAACGCTTCATTCATCACCACATTGGCGGTCTTCCGACCGACACCTGGAAGCCGTTCTAACTCCTCACGGGTGCGGGGAACTTCACTGTTAAACTCATTGATCAGCATCTTGGACATCGCGATGACGTTCTTCGCTTTGTTGCGATAGAGCCCAATCGTCTTGATCTGATCGCGCAGTTTGGCTTCCCCGAGCTTCACCATTTTTTCTGGACTATCGACCTTTTTGAAAAGCTCTTTGGTGGCTTTGTTCACACCCACATCGGTGGCCTGGGCCGACAGCGCCACAGCGACCACAAGCGTGTAGGGGTTTTTATAGTCCAGCTCGGTTTTGGGTTCCGGCAAGTCAGCCGACAGGATCTCGAAAAACGGCTCTATGTCTTTTTTCTTCATTTTCATGTGAAGGACCATAAAGCGCGGCCAGGAAAAGTGCCAAAACTGATTTGGAGGGTTTTCCGTCCGGCCGCGCGTCAAAAAAGAGAGAATTGCGCAACAGCATTCGACGGCCTAATTTGGCGACCATGGAACGTTCAATCGACACCACACCCTTGGAAGCACCGCTGCATTTTGATGCACACCTTGCGCCTCATCGCTCTCTGGGGCGTCGAGGGTTTTTGATCGTGATGATCTTGGTTGGTGTCATCAGTTTTGTGGCGGGCATTGTTTTCACCCTTATGGGAGCGTGGCCCGTCTTCGGCTTTTTTGGCTTGGATGTCGCCGCCGTCTATTTTGCCTTCCGGTGGAATTACCGCTCTGCGCGGGCCTATGAGACCGTACAGCTTTCCGATGACGTTCTGAAAATCCGAAAAGTGGACGCTCGGGGAAAAGAGACAGCCTGGACCTGTCAGCCCTATTGGGCGCGGGTCCAGTATGATGAAGAGGCGGAAGAAGATGTTGCCATCGACATCACATCCCATGGTCACCGTCTGACGGTGGCTGCCTTCCTCTCGCCAGAAGAGCGCATCCAGTTTGGCGAGGCCCTGCGCGCGGAACTGGAGCGCCACCGCACCCGGGGCTTTGCGCCGGTGATGTCCAACTAGAGTCTCACCCTAAACTGCATCTCTGTCGTTCAGCCATCGCCGAGCATCTGGAATACGACCAATGGCTTCGACCTTTTAGAGTCACACTCTAGGAATTTCAGTGAGCGGCGCGCTCGATCAGCAGCTTCTTGGTGAGGACTTTGCCCTCATCATCCAACTCATAGGCGATGGGGGCACCCGTCGCGATGTTGAGCTGCAGCACTTCTTCGCGCGAGAGACCCTCAAGGTCCATCACCAAAGCGCGAAGGGAGTTTCCATGTGCGGCAACGAGCACCCGCTCGCCCGCCAGCACGCGGGGTTTAATCGTCGAATGATAGTAGGGGAGCACCCGCTCTGCGGTATCCTTCAGGCTTTCGCCGCCGGGAGGGGGCGTGTCATAGGAGCGGCGCCAGATATGCACCTGCTCTTCGCCCCACTTCTCGCGGGCATCATCCTTGTTGAGCCCGGCAAGGTCGCCATAGTCGCGTTCATTGAGCGCTTGATCGCAGATGACCTCGAGGTCTGACTGTCCCAGCTCTTTCAGGATCGCAGTATTGGTTTTCTGAGCGCGGCTGAGAACGGAGGTGAAGGACACATCGAACTGATAGCCCCCATCCTTCAGCGCCTGGCCGGATTCCACAGCTTCCGCCCGCCCCTGATCTGTCAGGTCTGGATCTTTCCAGCCGGTGAAGAGGTTCTTTTTGTTCCACTCACTTTGTCCGTGACGGACGAGCACCAGAAGATTGGCCACGATTATTGTTCCTAATGGTTAGAAATCAGAGAGCCCGAGCACGTCGAGCATGGAAAACAGACCAGGGCCTTTGCCTTGGCCCCAGCGAGTGGCCGCCAAAGCGCCGCGCGCAAAAATACCACGATCTTCCGCTATATGAGACAGAACGATCCGTTCACTTTCAGCAGCAAAAATGGTCGAATGTTCACCCACAACAGAGCCGCCGCGTAGCACCGCATAGCCAATGTCGCCGGTCTTGCGCGCGCCGGTAATGCCATCGCGCGCCCGGTCGGCCACGGCATCATGATTGAGGCCCCGGCCCTCCGCTGCAGCCTGCCCCAACATGAGCGCAGTGCCAGAGGGCGCATCCACCTTATGGCGGTGGTGCATCTCCAGAATTTCAATGTCCCAATCCGCGTCCAGCGTCGCGGCGACCTTACGGGTCAGCGCTGTGAGAAGATTGACGCCAAGGCTCATATTGCCAGCCCGGATGATGGTGGCATGGCGGGCGGCGGCTTCAATCTGCGCGTCTTGATCGGCACTCATGCCTGTCGTTGCGATCACATGGACAATCCGCGCCTGCGCTGCGAGAGCCGCATATTCAACCGTCGCAGCGGGGACGGTGAAATCGATAATGGCGTCTGCTTCTGCAACCAGCGGAAGAGGGTCTTGGGTGATCGCAATACCCAAGGGTTCAGGCAATCCGGCAAGTGTGCCGGCGTCTGTGCCCAAAAGGGCAGACCCAGCGGGCTCTGTGGCGCCACTGAGCGCGAGGCCCGGCGTCTTGGCTATCTCAGCGATCAATGTGCGGCCCATGCGCCCTGCGGCGCCTGGAAGGACAATCTTGATGTCGCGAGTGCTCATGGTTTTCTCCGCCAAGCGTTTCTGTCATATCGCCTCAGAGCTGATAAGAACGCTTATTCTCTGCGGGATATAGCAGGGAGAGCCGGTCGCGTACAGCCACGAGCAGGCGAAATGAAGCATAAGGCCCTTGACGAACAGGAAGGTGATCATTACCTACGATTAGTAAGTTACTAAAAGTAGGTAGTAAATGAACCAGCCAGAGACCCAGATAGAGACAGAGCCGCGCAAACGCCTGAGCCGACCAGACCGTCGCGCCCAGATGCTGGCGGTTGCCCAGACCCTTATCGAGGAAGAAGGCGCTGACGCCCTGACCCTTGCTTTGGTGGCAGAGCGGGCAGGCGTTTCAAAGCCCATGGCGTACGATCATTTCCAAACCCGCACGGGCCTTCTGCTCGCCTTGCTGAAAGATGCCGACCGACATTATGAGGGCATTGCCCGTGCGCGCATTGCCGCCGCCCCTGAAACCGTCGACGCCATCGCCGAAATTGTGGCCGATGCCTATATCGCCTGCGCGTTGGAGGCAGGACCCGCCGCCGCAGCGCTGACCGCAGCCATTGACGCAAACGGCGACGCCCGCGATGTGGGCCGTGCCTCGCGAGAGCTGCACGCCACGCAGTTTGCCGAAGCCTTTGCACCCGTTCTTCCAAACAAGGGGCCAGCAGCGCATCTCATTTTTGTCGGACTTGTCGCCGCCGCCAACGCGCTATGCGCAGAACTGACCGGTGGTCGCATTGAAGAACGGGCCGCCGCGCAGACACTCACCCATCTTCTAAAAACAAGCATCGCCCCGCTCGCGCACTGAGCGGCCCGCAACCTCTCCCGAAAGGAAACATCATGATCCTCGTCACCGGCGCCACCGGCAATGTGGGCAGCGAAATCGCCCGCCAGCTGATTGCAAAAGGCACCCCATTCCGCATTTATGTCCGTGATGCCACCAAGGCCGCAGAGATGATCGGCGCTGATGGCTATGAGGTCGCCCTGGGTGACTTCGATGACGCAGAGGCGTTCGACAAAGCACTTGAGGGTGTCGATGCTCTCTACATGGTCACCAACCAGAGTGAGGCGTTCAAGGCAGCACTGACGCGCATGGCGGCCCAAGTCAAAAAGGCCGGCGTCAAACGCTTCGTCATGTTGTCAGCGGAATGTGACCCTGATAGCGAGGTCTTCTTTGTTCGTCGCACAGGCGAGTTGGAAGAAATCATCAAGGCATCAGATCTCCCCTGGACCTTCCTGCGGCCTGACTGGTTCATGCAAAACTTTGCAGGCTTCGTTGCCATGGGCATGGTGGCCTTCCCTGCAGGCCCCGGCAAAACCAGCTTTGTCGATGTGCGTGACGTGGCCGAGATTGCCATCAAGGCCCTGTCGGAAGAGGGCCATCTACACCGGGTTTATCGTCTGACTGGTCCTGACCCGATGACGTTTGAAGGGGCGGCCAAACGCATCAGTGCGGTTCTCGGTCGCGACATCCCCTTTGTCGGCATTACACCGGATGACATGCGCACTGCACTGATCGAGCAGGGTGCCGAACCCTGGTATGCAGATATGAATGCGGAGATGACGTTTGCCGTGCGCGGAGGCTTCACTTTCAATCCATCAAACGACATAGAGTTTCTGTTGGGACGCAAATCCCGGTCCATAGAAACCTATGTGGCAGACCATGCAGCCCAAATGGGCGCTGCGTGAAGGTTGATAGTGTCGATGGTGGCGCAAGAGATTGCATAAAAAAAGACGACCCCGCCGGGAAGGAAAGCGGGGCCGCCTAACGGGTGCTGAGTGGAGGAACAGAAGCACCGGAACTCAAGTAATCCCTAAGGCACCTGAAGTGCCTTAGGGAAAGAGGGTCTTAGAAGTCGATCTGAAGACGTGTGCCAACAAAATCAACTTCTGTGTCAGCTGTACCTGCAGCTGCTGTGAAGTCGTACTCGGCAGAACCATAGTTCAACATCGCACGGACGTACGGGTTGAAATAATAGTTGATGCCAAGTGTATAGGATGTTGTTTCAGAAGCTGCGGTGCCGAAGCCTGCATCTTCCATATCGATCATCTCATACCGTGCTGCAAGCTCGATGGCGCCTTCGGCTTTCACGCGACCAAATGTGCCGGTGTAGGGCTTGTAAGCGCGGCTTTCGCCTGTGAGGAAGTAGCTGGCCAGAACATACCAACCACTAAGGTCGGTGTCTGTGGCACCCAGACCATTGCCCTCAATTGTTGACGTGTAGTACTCAGCTTGAGCGCTGAACGGACCAAATACGGCTGCTGCTTCTGCACCGACAGTCATTTGACCTTCAGCTGTCATCGTACCCGAGTCGACAAAACGTGTTCCGTTATGGAAGTTCCGGAAACGAATGCGCGGACCACTATTGTCATCAAACTGACGGTAGGTACCTGCAACACCAAGATGGATCACTTCGCCTTTTTCAGCGAGAGGTGCGTAAGTTGCACGACCGGTTACGGCCAGGTCAGAGGTTGTGGCATCGCTGCCATTGTCGATGCCGGATGTGAAGACACCACCACGGACACTGAAATTGTCGCCGCTAGCGCCGAGGCTTGCGCCCAACTGCTTACCTGGCTGGAAGATGTCGCTCACGATTGAGCGTTCCATGAACGTGATATATTTGGAAGATGTCTGTGTATCGAGACCCAAAGGTTCGTAATGGTTACCGAATTTGGCTTCCAGGCCCGCAACCTTAGTGGAGAGCCAAGCATCCTTGATCTTGACCACATTGCCTGCGAAATCGATCTCGAACTTGTATTTCCAGTCTCCGGCAACTCTACCAGATGCAAACAAGCGTGCACGGCGGACTTCAGCCCCGCCACCGCTTGTATCTGCTGCGCCCGTGCGGCTGGCTTCTGCAAGAAACGCATCGAGCTGCAGGCGGCCACCAAAGCGGATCGACCAATTGCCGTCCCGGCTTGAAATCATCAGCTTGTGACTGTCGAACTTTGGCAGGTCCTGAAGATCGGCTGCAGCGGCTTGAAGGCCGTCCAGCATTTCGTCGCGCTCTTGCACCATACCGCGGAGTTCCCGCAGTTCGTTTTCAAGCGCATCAATACGCGCATTGACGTCATAGCCTGCGACTGACGCGCCTGTTGCGCCGATAGAAAGCGCTGTTGTGAGGAGAACACTGGCACCCAAGCGCTTTACGAAGCGCTTTGCGGTCGTGTCGTGTGTGAGTTTGAGAATGTTCATAATGCCCCTTAGATTTTTTCGATTCGGTTAGATTTTTAGGGCACTTCGCCACCGGCCCTTAGGGGTAAGAGATACACCTAAGGATTTAATAAATTCTGTATTAGACTGAAACGAAGTGTTAACCATCGCGGCGGGCATATTCCTGCAGAGATCTGTCCCTGAACAAAGGCGATGAGCACCCATAAAAAAGGCCCGGCCTCTCAACGCCTATTTGGGCAAATGAGAAAAGGCCGGACCGTTAAGCTGACTGCGAGGAACAGGTTCAGCTGGAAGTGTGTCTCAAGAATAAATCCCGAGGCACCCAAAAGCGCCTCGGAAAAATGTGTCTTAGAAGTCGAGCTGCAGACGTGTCCCGATAAAGTCGGTTTCAACGTCAGCCGTACCGGCTGCTGCGGTGAAATCGTACTCGGCAGTGCCGTAGTTCAACATCGCGCGGACATAAGGGTTGAAGTAATAGTTGACACCCAGTGTCAGAGCTGTGGTCTCTGAGGCACCTGCTCCAAAGCCTGTGTCTTCCAGATCAACCATTTCGTAGCGGGCGGCAATTTCGATGGCGCCATCGCCTTTTACGCGACCGAACTCCCCTTTATCAGCTTTGTAAGCACGGCTTTCACCGGTGAGGAAATAGCTGGCCATAACATACCAACCATCAAAGTCGATGTCGGCGGAACCAGCACCATTGCCCTCAAGTGTTGACGTGTAGTACTCGCCCTGTGCGCTGAACGGACCAAAAACCGCGGCGGCTTCTGCCCCCAACGTCATCTGGCCTTCGGCAGTAGCCGTGCCTGTGTCAACAAAACGCGTCCCATTGTGGAAGTTGCGAAGACGGATCCGAGGACCGCTATTGTCGTCGAAGCCGCGGTAAGAGCCCGACACGCCAAGGTGCACAACTTCTGTTTTCTCTGCGATCGGCGCAAAGGTAACGCGGCCTGTTGCTGACCAGTCGGTTGTTGCCGCATCAGACCCGTTGTCGATGCCGTTTGTGTAAACGCCACCCCGGACACTGTAATTGTCACCACCAGTGCCCACGCTTACGCCCAGATTACGGCCAGGAGCAAAAGCTTCATTGACCATCGAGCGTTCCATGAACGTGATGTATTTCGACGATGTCAGTTCTTCGAGACCTTGCGGTTCTTTGTCGTTCCCGAAGACTGTGTTCAGCCCGGCGATTTTGGTGCTGATGGTTGCAGTCTTGATGGAAACAGCATTGCCCGCAAAATCGATCTGCAACTTGTATTTCCAGTCGCCTGCGACTTTACCTGACGCAAAGAAACGCGCGCGGCGGATTTCGGCACCCGCACCGCTCGTGTCTGTACCACCGGCAATATCGCTCTCAGCGACGAAAGCGTCGAGCATCAGACGGCCCCCAAAGCGGATGGACCAGTTGCCATCCCGGCTTGTGATCTGAAGTTTGCGGCTGTCAAATTTTGGCATGTCACCAAGGCCTTCTGTAGCTGTTTCCAGCTCGGCCAGCTTGCTGTCCCGCATCTGCATCTGAGCTTTCAGCTCACGCAGTTCATTCTCGAGGGAGTCGATACGCGAATTCACGTCGTAACCCGCAAATGACGTCCCCGTTAGGCTGAGGGAAAGCGCAACAGCTGCGACACCCCCCAACAGTGTGTTCTTAATCATTAGGTATCTCCTCGTACACGCGGGAATAAGCCCCGGTTGAGGAGACGAATAAGCGGGCTAGATGACCGGTCCGCTACATTTGTGTGACAGAGAAATGACAGCGCCGCACTGTTGCCCAACAGGCACAAAGAGCAGGCAGGCCTGTTCTATCCCTGGTTTTCTGTCAGGTACGCTGCGCGCGGTCGTCGGGCCGCTTTATTCAGGCGTGTCGTTGAAGAACTCTTTGACCTTGTCGAAAAAGCCTGTGCTTTCCGGATTTGTCTTCTCGGAGGACGCCTCATCGAACTTCTTCAGAAGTTCTTTCTGATCCTTGCTGAGGCCGACCGGCGTTTCCACATGGATCTGAATGTAGAGATCCCCGTGGCGTCTTGCATGAAGGCCGGGCATGCCTTTGCCGCGCACCCGGAACTGTTTGCCGGTTTGTGTCCCTTCGGGGACTTTGACCTTCACCTTGCCGCCACCAACGGTGGGAACTTCAATCTCGCCGCCAAGAGCTGCAATCGTCAACGAGACGGGGACGTCGCAAAAAAGTTCAGTGCCATCTCGCTCGAACAATTGGTGCGGTTCGAGGGAGAGAAAGATATAGAGGTCGCCTGATGGACCACCGCGCATGCCCGCTTCACCTTCACCGGCAAGACGAATGCGTGTGCCTTCTTCAACCCCTTGCGGGATGGTAACCGCAAGCGTGCGTTCTTTTTGAACCCGACCCTGTCCATGACAATCCGAACACGGATTCTCAATCACCTGACCGCGGCCATGGCACGCAGGGCAGGTGCGTTCGACGGAGAAGAAACCTTGAGCGGCGCGCACACGTCCATTACCGCCACAGGTATTGCAGTTCACAGGTTGTGAGCCAGGCGTCGCACCAGAGCCTGTGCACGTGTCGCAGGTCACAGAGCTTGGAACGCGAATCTGGGCTTTCTTGCCTTCAAACGCTTCTTCAAGCGTGATCTGCATATTGTAACGAAGATCTTGACCACGGGTCCGACCACCATTGCTGCGTTGGCCGCGGCGTCCACCGACAAACTCGCCAAACAGATCGTCGAAAATGTCTGACATGGAGCCACCGCCCATGCCGCCCATCCCGCCGGGGTGTCCGCCGCCCATACCACCTTCAAACGCTGCGTGCCCATATTGATCATAGGCGGCCCGCTGCTGATCGTCTTTTAAGACGTCATAGGCTTCGGAGATTTCTTTGAACTTTTGCTCAGCCGCATCGTCGCCCGGGTTTTTGTCCGGGTGATACTTCATCGCAAGCTTGCGATAGGCCTTTTTAAGCTCGTCGGCTCCGGCAGAGCGATCAACGCCGAGCAGGGTATAAAAATCAGGCTTAGACACGGGACTTCAGGTCCTTTCCGACGCCCAGATCCTGATCGGCAAGAGCAGTACCGCCGATCAGGAAGTGGGATGTCATAGGCTCACACCCACTAGCAAGTGGGATTAGGATGCGTCTTTTTTCTTATCGTCATCGTCGACTTCTTCGAAGTCAGCGTCGACCACATCATCCTGAGCTTTGCCCTCGTCAGACGACTGGTCGTCGCCATCGGCATTGTCCGCGTCCGCTGTCGCAACGCCCGCCTTATAAAGCTCTTCACCAAGCTTGAGGGAAACTTCCGTCAGCGCTTGTACTTTCGCGTTGATCACCTCGGTGTCGTCGCCTTCAAGAGCCGTTTTGAGTTCAGCAACAGCGTCGGCAACAGGAGCCTTCACGTCTTCGCTGACTTTGTCACCGGCTTCTTCCAGCGTCTTCTCGGTGGCATGCACCATGGCTTCAGCCTGGTTCTTGGCTTCGACGGACTCGCGACGTTTCTTGTCGTCTTCCGCATTTGCCTCCGCATCTTTCACCATATTGTCGATCTCATTGTCAGAGAGACCGCCAGAGGCTTGGATCCGGATCGACTGTTCTTTGCCGGTTGCTTTGTCTTTGGCGTTAACCGACACGATGCCGTTGGCATCAATGTCAAAGGCAACTTCGATTTGCGGAATGCCGCGCGGCGCGCCTGGAATGCCCACAAGGTCGAACTGACCCAGAGCCTTATTGTCGGCCGCCATTTCCCGTTCACCCTGGAAGACACGGATCGTCACGGCGGACTGATTGTCTTCAGCGGTGGAGAAGGTTTGTGCCTTCTTGGTCGGGATTGTCGTGTTGCGTTCGATCAACCGAGTGAACACACCACCCAGCGTTTCAATACCAAGCGACAGAGGTGTCACGTCGAGAAGCAGAACGTCTTTCACGTCGCCCTGCAACACGCCTGCCTGAATGGCAGCGCCCATGGCAACAACTTCATCCGGGTTCACACCCTGATGAGGTTCTTTGCCAAAGAAATTCTTCACGGCTTCTTGCACTTTTGGCATGCGCGTCATGCCACCAACGAGCACAACCTCGCTAATGTCGCTGGCGCTAAGGCCTGCGTCCTGAAGTGCTTTCTTGCAAGGTTCGATCGTGCGCTGCACCAGATCGTCAACCAGCGCTTCAAGTTTCGAGCGGGTGAGTTTCAAGGTCAGATGCTTTGGACCAGAGGCGTCTGCTGTAATAAACGGCAGGTTCACTTCTGTCTGGGCGCCCGATGAGAGTTCGATCTTGGCTTTCTCAGCAGCTTCCTTCAGCCGTTGCAGCGCAAGCTTGTCAGAACGCAGATCAATGCCCTGCTCTTTCTGGAACTCGTCGGCTAAATATTCGATGATGCGCATGTCGAAGTCTTCACCGCCCAGGAACGTGTCCCCATTGGTGGATTTCACTTCGAAGACACCGTCGCCAATTTCCAGGACGGAGACATCGAACGTGCCCCCACCCAGGTCATAAACAGCAATGGTGCCTGCTTCAGACTTGTCGAGACCGTAAGCCAAAGCTGCTGCAGTTGGCTCGTTGATGATGCGGAGCACTTCAAGGCCAGCAATCTTACCGGCATCTTTTGTTGCCTGACGCTGTGCGTCATTAAAGTAAGCAGGCACTGTGATCACAGCTTGGGTAACGGGCTCTCCAATAAACGTCTCAGCTGTCTCTTTCATCTTTTGCAGAATGAACGCAGAAACCTGCTGTGGTGAATATTGCTCGCCACGGGCTTCAACCCATGCGTCGCCATTGTCGGCTTTGACAATGTTGTATGGCACCATGCCCTTATCTTTTTGGGTCATGGGATCGTCGAATGAGCGGCCAATCAGGCGCTTAATCGCGTGGAGTGTGTTGGACGGGTTGGTAACCGCCTGACGTTTGGCGGGTTGGCCGACAAGCTTCTCATTGTCTTCCGCAAAAGCCACCATGGATGGTGTGGTGCGTGCACCTTCTGCATTCTCAATAACTTTGGGCTGTGAGCCCTCCATGACCGCGACACACGAATTCGTCGTGCCCAGGTCAATGCCAATAACTTTACCCATTGTCTTCCTCTTTATGACTGCGGCAGGCCAGACGGGCCTGAAATTCAGCGCCCAATGGTTGAAGCAAAAAGACCTGGATCCTGAGACCTATGTCGTTCTGCCCCGAAACCTCTGACCCCCTATGGGGTGAACAGGTTTAAACGGTCGCAACCGATTGGGTGATATATATGTTTGGCCTTGGCATGCCGCAAGGCCACCCGCGCCAGATCAGCCCAGAGATTTCATCAAAATGGCCACCCGTCGCGGGATGCGGTTGAATAACGGGATGAGAGACCCTGCGCAACAGTTAACCCAAGTAATGCCCACAAAATGAGTGCCACAGACAAAATGCCAGAGAAGCGGGGGACCGGAGAGCTGAAACCTGAGACACATCTGGAACCTGCGCGGGGGACTTTTGTCTGGCCGGACCTCTTGTCACGCAGCGCGCAAGAGGCGTTATTGGCGGAATTGCGCGGGAAGATCCAGGCAGCGCCGCTCTTTTCGCCGACCATGCCCAAAACCGGGAAGCCCTTCTCGGTTTCCATGACCAATATGGGGGGGCTGGGATGGGTTTCTGATAAAGGCGGCTATCGCTACACACCCGTTCACCCGGTGACTGGCACTCCGTGGCCAGACATTCCAGAAAGTTTATTGACCCTCTGGGCTGAACTCACCGGTTACCAGGCACCGCCAGAGGCCTGTCTAGTGAATTTCTATGGGCCAAAGGCGAAAATGGGGCTTCACCAGGACCGCGATGAACAGCCCCTGGATGCCCCCGTTTTGTCCATTTCATTAGGGGATAGCGCTGTTTTCAGGCTGGGTGGGGTGGAACGCAAGGGCAGAACCCAGAGCTTCAAGCTGTCCTCAGGCGATGTGATGATGCTCGCAGGCCCGTCACGGCTGCGCTTTCACGGAGTTGATCGGATTATACCGGGAAGCTCAACGCTGCTGGAGAAAGCCAGGTTTCCAGAAAAAGCAGGACGGGTTAATTTGACCCTTCGCCGGGTGACGCAGCCTTAGGCAGCAACTCTCAGGACAATTGAGGGGTCGCGGGCCGGGCAAACAGATCGAAATCCGCCAAAACGCCAGAAGAGAGATCAGACGGGGCAGGTGAGCCGCCCCGCCGTTTGGAAACCATCCGCGCGACGGCCTGCAGCGCTTTTACAAAGGACCGGCGAGCCGGTTTTGGGCTGGTTGGCTGGGCAAATGCCGGGGCTTGATAGGCTGCAACGCCATAGCTTGATGCCAGGCCGTCTGTATATCCACGAAAAATATTCATCTTTTTCTCCACACGATAAATCTCTATATTCCTCCTAAGCGTCTATTTATGTTGTGATACAAAGAGAAACAAACGATCTTTTCTCATGAAATAAGTGAATAAAATTCATCTATGAACCCTCGCCATCTTCCTCCTCTCTCCATGCTGCGGGCTTTTGAGGCTGCGGCGCGTCATGGCAGCTTCAGCCGAGCCGCCGATGAACTGGCGGTCACCCATTCTGCCGTCAGCCATCAAATTCGAGGGCTGGAGGAGTGGTTCGGCGAGGCTCTGTTTGTTCGAACGGCGCGCAAGGTGACCTTGACGCCTGCTGGAGAGGGTCTGGCCTCACCCCTGACCAGGGCGCTGGACGAGATGGCAGAAGCCGTGGCAGCGACCTTGGCGGCCAAAACGGCTGAAGCGGAGGGGCCGGTCCTCGTGAGCGTCGAGCCTGCCTTCGCCGCCCGCTGGCTCGTCCTGCGTCTCGACCGGTTTTATGCGGCTCATCCAAATGTGCAGCTTCATCTCGTCCCCACGCCTGACTTTGTTGATTTTGAGGAAGGGGGGGCAGACCTGGCCATCCGCTATGGCCGGGGCGATTGGCCAGACCTGGTTGCAGAGAAGCTGTTGGGCTCGGCCGCCTTTCCGGTGGTCAGCCCGGAACTCATGGCCAGAACCAAAGAGCTGAAACAGCCAGATGATCTGGCCGCCTATACGCTCATCCATGAAGACACGCTCGAGGATTGGGCGGCCTGGCTTGCAGCAGCTGGTGCCACCAAAGTGGATCCGCTGAAAGGTCCGATTTTTGATGATGCCCACCTGACCCTGGAAGCGGCGACATCGGGTCAGGGCGTGGCACTTGCCGATGAGGCCTTGGCAGCAGCAGCGTTGGCAGATGGGCGTCTTGTTAGACCTTTCGAACTAACGCTTAAAATTGGCACTGCGTATCACGTTGTTCACTCGTCCAAAGTGCCGCTCCGCGCAGATGCTGCGGCTTTTCGCGAGTGGGTGTTGGAAGAAGCCCGCCGCCCTTAAGGGCGCTCCCCGATAACACTTTTTCTTAAATCCTTTCTGCAAGTTTGTGCGCGCGTCCAGCACGGGCGCGTGTGGGGTGGGTTGTGATATGAGTACGATGTCAGTTGCGTCGCAGGCGGCACGTGATCGGGGGACCCGTGACGTTGTGCGCACGATCACAATCGCCGGACTGATCTCCGTCTCAGCAAGCGCCTATGATTTTGTTTCCGGCCAGCCTTTAGGCGCATCGCCCCTCACCCCTTTGGTGTCCTTTGCGGCTATCGCTTCGCTGGTGACGGTTGTCGTCGTGGCGGCGTGGCTGGGGCTGATCGCATCGACCCGCACAACGATTGGGTTGATTTACGGGCTTGTTGCCCTCTTTCTGCTGACGATGATTGGCAACATGTTGTTTGTCGTCGCTGCTCCCGACATGGTGGTGAGATACACACCCTGGATTGTGGTGACGCTCATCATTCCATTCCTCACGATCAATAGAGCGTTTGCCCGAGTGCTTGGTGGAGCGTTCGTCACGTCGATGATTTTGCTCATAGCAATTCATGTACTGCGTGTCGGGGCTAACCCATTTACCCAACCGTGCTGCTCGGACCTTATCTTCTTCGCCTTCGCTCTTGTGGTCGCCTATGTATTGCTGGATGGGCTGGCAATGTTTCGCGAAGCGGCCATCAAATTTCACGCGCGCGCAGACGCTTTGGAAGCACATGCCGGTGAGATGAAGGCTGCAGTGGAGGAGGCCGACCGTGCGCGCGAGGAGGCGGAAAAATCCATCAAACTTCGTGAAACGTTTCTGGCAACGATGAGCCATGAATTACGCACACCCCTCAACGCCATCATTGGGTTTTCAGAGATTATGAAGTCTGATGCTCTGGCGAGTGGCGCCACAGAGCAATATCGCGGGTATGCAACAGACATTCACCAAAGCGGTGAACATGTTCTGGGCCTCATCAATCAGCTACTGGAATACTCCAGAATTCGCTCAGGCACATTTGATCTGACACCCTCACACCTCAAGCTCGGAGACATTGTCTCCTTCGTCCATCGCATGTCCCAGGGTATCGCGCAGGCCAAAGGCGTGGCGCTCAGGATAGAGGAGTGCGACGATGCGAAAACCTGGGTGAGAACTGATCGGCAGGGGCTGATCCAGATCGGTCTCAATCTGGTGGGCAATGCAATTAAGTTCACCGAGCCCGGAGGCGACGTTACCCTAAAAATAACGAAAGAGAATGAGAGCCACGTCACCTTCGCAGTGACCGACACCGGTGCAGGCATTCCCGCCACTCAGCTTGAAGAGGTTCTCCAGCCGTTTGTTCGTTTGGGCGATGCAAGTCTCGCCAGCGAGACGGGCACGGGCCTGGGCTTGGCGATCGTCACCGCCCTGGCAGATGCGATGGCGTTATCGTTTTCGCTGCAAAGCTGTGTAGGAGAAGGAACCATTGCCAGCCTGTCCATACCGATCACACCTGAACACAAAAAAGCATCTGCGGTTTAACCGCCGGGTATCGGACTCACGGCAAACAACCATTCATGAGACACAAAAAGCCCGCCCCACACGAGCAGCGCCAACACAATGCGCCACCAGCCCAGTTCAGAGATTGAGAATTGCGCCCGTCCCGTTGCCAGAGCGGCGAAGGGGATGTTGGACGAGGCCCCGGCATAGGCGTCCCATTTGTCGCCCAGCGCGCGTTTGCGTTTCCCATCAATCGCGAAGGTCCCGAAGAAGGCGACGGCGAGGAACGTCCCAAAGAAAATCACACTTGCCTGATCGCCATTGGCACCTGTGTGAAACGCCGCCCAGATGATCGCACCCCAAAGAAACGGATGCCGCGTGATGGTGTGAATGCCTTTGACGAGGGTTGCGGGGTCTTCTGCTTCTGCAACAGCTTTGTCTCCGCCATCGCTCGTGACACTTGGCGCCGTTAATCCCATAACTGCAAAGAGTGTCGCCACAAGGATGATCAGGCTGCCCGCATGGAGGAGGCCTAGCGGCGCTTGCCAATAGATAACGTTCTGCGCACTCACAACGGCTGCGTTGAAACTCATCGCCATCCAGACAATGGCGCCAAGGGATGTGAGCGCGAACAGCCCCTTATAGGGCAGCTCCCCAATCGTCCCGACAATGCCATCTCGTAGCTTTGTGCCGGAGACGAGAATGTGAATGCCGAAAAAAAGTGCAGCTGCAGCCATTAGGTGGGTCATGACGTCATCCTCTCGAGGTCTGGTCTCAAGCCTATTGAGTTCTGGCTGAGACACCAGTTAGAAGATGGGTGACGAAGGGTATGTTTGCGAGGCGCATTGGCGTACAGGTGCTGTACGCCAATGTTCTACAGGAATTTCCTTAGGCACCAGGGCATCCTAGGCACCAGGACACCTTAGGCAGTTGTGTCGACAGATCCGCCAGCAGGAGGGGCATCATCAGCCTTGGCAACACCAACACGTGCAGGTCGTAGCAGGCGATCTGAGATCATGTAGCCCGCATCCACCACTTGCACGATGGTGCCGCCCGGCTGGCCAGTGCCCGGCACTTCGAACAGGGCTTCATGCAGGTTCGGGTTGAACTTTTCGCCCACTGGGGGGGTCAAAGGCACAATGCCGTTCGCCTCAAACGCGCTCAGGAGTGACTTCTCGACCATTTCAATGCCTTCGATGATGGATTTCACCACATCGTCCGATCCGTCTTTGCGGTCTTCTGGCACGGCATCAATGGCGCGGCGCAGATTGTCTGCGACGGCGAGCACAGATTGGGCAAAGCGCGTCGCGCCATATTTGCCTGCATCGGTTTTTTCGCGTTCAGACCGGCGCCGGATGTTTTCGACCTCAGCGGCAGCGCGAAGCAACTTGTCTTTCAGGTCAGCATTTTCGGCAGCGAGCGCGGCCATAGCGTCCGCGATCTTTTCTTCTTCGCTGCGCTCGTCCACTTCTTCAGGCTCAACGCTGTTTGGTGTGCTGTCGTCATTCGCAGCGGCAGCGGCAGCCAGCAGATCGTCGGCCTGTTGCTTCAATTCAGCAGGCGTCGGCTTCCGGGGAGCATCACCCTGTCCGTTCGTGTTGCCGTTTGCAGAATTGTCTTGATCGCTCATGTCTACCTATTCCTTGAAAGCGCCCGCCGCCCTGAATGTTGATGAGGCGGAGAAATGGCCTGTAAGCCCGCCGAAGTCAACACTCAGCTCAGCGTAAGAGACGGCCAACCACCTGTGCTGTGTAGTCCACCATGGGGATGATCCGGGCATAGTTAAGCCGCGTGGGGCCAATAACCCCCAACACGCCCACAACCCGGCGGCTTTCGTCCATGAAGGGGCTCACGATCACAGAGGAGCCTGAGAGCGCAAAATGCTGGTTCTCAGATCCAATAAAGAGCCGGACCCCCTCCGCGTCCTGGGCAAGGCCAAGGAGCTGGACCAGATCTGCTTTGTTTTCCAGTTCCTGAAACAGCAGCCGAACCCGCTCCAGGTCCTCCATGGCGCTCACATCTTCCAGAAGCTTGGACTGACCGCTCACAATCAGGGATCGGTTGAGTGGGTCATTGGCCCCGGCACTTGCGGTATTCCCGTCCGAGCCTGACCAGACGGCGAGCCCGGCTGCCACCACCTGCTGGGTCAATTGGGAGAGTTCGGCCTTCTGAGCATCAATCTCTGATTGGATCACTTGGCGGGCGTCGGCCATAGTGCGGCCACGAAGACGGGCATTCAGAAAGTTGGTCGCTTCTATGAGTGCGGAGGGGGTGATCCCCCTGGGCACATCAATCATCCGGTTTTCAACACTTTCATCTTCTGAAACGAGGACCACCAGCGCCCGGCCATTATCGACAGCAACAAACTCAATATGCTTGAGCGTTTGCTCCGCTTTCGGGGCGAGAACTAGGCCCGCGCAATGAGAAAGCCCGGAAAGAAGCTGGGAGGCGTCGCGCAATACATCTTCTACGGTGTTTGCGGACGTGGAGTGGGTGACCTGTCTCTCAATGGAGCGCCGCTCGTCCTCAGAGAGCGCCCCGACTTCCAAGAGCCCGTCCACAAAGAGCCGGAGCCCCGCATCGGTCGGCAGGCGTCCGGCACTTGTATGCGGCGCCGTCAGCAGACCAAGAGCTTCTAGGTCGGACATGACATTGCGCACGGAGGCCGCAGAAAGGGTGATGGGCAGATTCTGGGACAGGAAGCGTGAGCCGACCGGTGCGCCCGTTTCCAGATAGGTTTCGACCACCTGTTGCAGGATCGCACGGGAGCGGTCGTTCAGATCTTTAACGGCGGGCATGGGTACGGCACTCTGTTTGGGCAACAAGGCTGGGGCTCGGCGGCATGTCGGCCGGCGAAGGGCTCACCCCCTGAAAATAGGGTGGAATAATCCTAAACCTAGAGGCTATTTGGGGAAAGTGCGAGGCTTTCACTCTAAAACGACCCAAAGGCTAGACGGCTGCTGGGTGCCGGGGTATGACCGGCCCATCGATTTACTCCCGCGAAACGAGGTCCCCTGTGAGCATCATCCGTCCATCTGGCCGCGCCTTTGATGAAATGCGCAAAGTCAGCTTTGAGCCCGGTTTTTCCAAAAGTGCTGAGGGTTCCTGCATGGTTCGCTTTGGCGACACCCATGTGTTGTGCACCGCAAGCCTTGAAGAGCGTGTGCCACCCTTCCTGCGCGGACGCGGCGAAGGCTGGGTCACGGCCGAATATGGCATGCTGCCCCGCTCCACCAATGAACGGATGCGGCGCGAAGCCTCAGCCGGCAAGCAATCTGGCCGGACCCAGGAAATTCAGCGTCTCATCGGCCGCTCACTTCGCGCTGTCGTAGACATGAAAGCGCTGGGCGAACGTCAGATCACTGTCGATTGCGATGTCATTCAGGCTGATGGCGGCACCCGCACGGCGTCCATTACCGGTGCCTGGGTGGCTCTTCATCTGTGCATTGAGTGGATGCGTGAGCGCAACATGCTCGACATCTCTCCACTAACGGACCATGTGGCAGCAATTTCTTGCGGTATTTATCAGGGCGCACCGGTTTCTGATCTGGACTATGCCGAAGATTCCAATGCTGACACGGATGCAAACTTCGTCCTCACGGGTTCTGGCGGCATTGTGGAAATTCAGGGCACCGCGGAAGGCACCCCTTTCTCTGAGGAAAACTTCCTGGAGCTCCTGCGTCTTGCAAAAGCGTCCTGCGGCCAGCTGGTCGAGATGCAAAAAGAAGCCGTTCGGTAACCGAGATGGCCCGCGACCTGAGAGGCAAAAACCCTGAGCGCTTTCCGAAAAGTGGAAGCCGGTTTTCGGATCAGAAAGCGCGACCTTCAAAATTGGTCGTTGCGAGCCATAATGCGGGCAAGGTGCGCGAGATCGGCGCACTGCTTGCGCCCCTTGGCATTGAGACTGTCTCTGCCGGTGATCTGGGTTTGCCAGAGCCAGAAGAGACAGGCCTCACCTTTCAGGCAAATGCAGAGCTGAAGGCGCGCGCGGCAGCAGACGCCTCAGGCTTTCTCGCACTGGCCGACGATAGCGGCCTGTGCGTGACCGCCTTGGACGGGGACCCCGGCATCTATTCCGCGCGGTGGGCCGGTCCCACAAAGGACTTTGGTCTGGCGATGGAAAAGGTCGAGCAGGCGTTGAAAGAAACGGGGAGTGACGATCGCTCCGCCGCTTTCATTTGTGGTCTGGCGCTGGCAACCCCAAATGGGGATATGGACTATTTCGAAGGCCGTGTGGCAGGTACACTTGTCTGGCCCCCCCGTGGCGACAAAGGCTTTGGCTATGATCCTGTCTTTGTGGCCGACGGATATGACATCACATTTGCGGAGATGGACCCGGATGCAAAGCACGCGATCTCTCATCGCGCTGATGCATTCCGGCAATTGACAGATGTCTTCCTCAAATAGCCAGACCAAAACATTTGCGGTCCTGCCAGAGCCGGGTTTTGGGATCTATGTGCATTGGCCCTTCTGTCAGGCCAAATGTCCCTATTGTGATTTCAATTCCCATGTCGTGCGTTCGGTTGACCAGAGCCAATATGCGAACGCCCTGGTGCGAGAACTTGAGCACATGGCCAACACGTGCGACCCGCAGACGGTCACCAGCATCTTCTTTGGTGGCGGCACACCCTCCCTGATGGAACCGGCAACTGTTGAAACGGTGCTGGGCGCGATTGATCGGCTCTGGGGCATCAACCAGGGCACGGAAATTTCCCTGGAGGCAAATCCCACCAGTGTGGAAGCAGAGAAGTTTCGCGCGCTGGCCTCGCTTGGCGTCAACCGCGTTTCCTTGGGCGTGCAGGCGCTGAACGATAAGGATCTGAAATTCCTCGGGCGTCTTCATTCGGTTGACGAAGCGCTGGGCGCTATTGAGCTTGCCCGCACATATTTCAACGCCATGTCTTTTGATTTGATCTATGCGCGGCCCGAGCAGTCTGTGGCGGCATGGGAAAGCGAACTGACGCGGGCTCTCTCCTTCGCCGTGGATCATCTCTCGCTCTATCAATTGACCATCGAAGAAGGCACGCCCTTCTATGACCTTCATGCGCGCGGTGCTTTTTCTGTGCCGGGTGAAGACGACGCCGCGGCCCTCTACGAGGTAACACAATCACTGTGCGAAGATGCCGGTCTCCGGGCGTATGAAATTTCCAACCACGCCAAGTCTGGCGCAGAGTGCCGTCACAACCTCACCTATTGGCGATATGGTGATTATGTGGGGGTTGGGCCAGGCGCCCACGGACGGATAACGCGGGGCGGGGCGAAGGCCGCAACGGTGACAGAACGGTTGCCGGCGAAATGGCTCGCTGCTGTTCAAGCCCACGGCCATGGTCTTGTGGAGAAAGAAGAGATTACATCTCTCCATTCTGCAGAAGAGATGATGCTCATGGGGTTGCGCCTCAACGAAGGGATCTCGCTTGCGCGGTATGCGACCCTTGCAGGAAAACCAGTTGATCCCGACCGCCTGGGGCACTTTGCAAAGGATGGACTTCTTGCCCAGAAAGGTGACGTTCTCACTGCAACAGCGTCGGGCCGCCTCGTGCTCAATAAGCTGTTGGGCGAACTGCTGGCTTAACTCTCTTTTGGAAAATCCGGCTGGTTTTCTGGTGCGGCCTTGATGAAAGCCGGATGCGCATTGCAGGCCTCCACAATAGCCGCAAGCCGCGGATAGGCGGTGAGATCAAGTCCAAGATTCTGATAATTCGCATATTGCGGCACCAGGAAGAGGTCTGCGATGGAAGGCGCGGCGCCAAAACAATAGGGCCCGTCATGCCCCGCCTGTGCGGCCAATGTCTCCAGGGCAAAGAGCCCCTTGTCCGCCCAGGTAATGTACCATTGAGCGACTGCTTTCTGGTCCAGCTCCAACTCTTGTCCCAGATATTTAATGACCCGCATATTGTGGAGCGGGTGCATGCCCGCTGCGACGGTCATCGCAAAGGCTTTGGCCTGCGCTTTCACCAGGGGGTCAGAAGGATAAAGCGAGGGAGCGGGATGAAGGTCCTCCAGATAGTCGATGATCGCCAGCGACTCGATCACAATTTTTCCGTCATGCTCAAGAGAGGGAATAAGCCGCATAGGATTGATCTCTCCATAGGCTGCATTCAAATGTTCTTCCGCAGACGGAGAAATATCGACAGCTACATACTCAAAAGGAATGTCTTTAAGGTGGAGGGCAATCCGCACCCGGCGACCAGCAGAGTTCGCGTAGGAGTTGTGAAGGCGGTAGGTCATGAGCAAGACTCTTGGGCAATGGGTGGGTCTGACAAAGAGTGGTCGCAGTCTGTCATCCCGTCAATGGAACCACCTCACGCCCGATCATCGCATTGGCGCGGTGTTTAGAATGTGGGCGCGGGCACGAAGCTCTGCGGAGCCGGGTCGATCACGACGGGGCCGTTGCGGCGCATTTCCAGCACGGCGAGGCCACGCTCGTTCCGCCCGTCTGGCAGAAAGCGGAAAATGCCATCGACGCCTGCAAACCCGTCCGGATTGCCAAGAACTTGCTCGTTGAAGCGTTGGCTTGGCGGACGCGCTGCGAGCGCTGAAGCGAGGCTCGTGGCATCATAGCTGATGCTCGCTATGCGCGGCGGCTGCGACCCAAAGGCGCGGGCATATCGTTGTTCAAAGGCAGCATGTGCTTCGCGAGGGGGCGCAGCAAACCAGGCACCAACAAGGCTGGGTTCACGCCCGAGAGAGGCATCGTCCCACTGGCCGGTTCCCAGGAAACGAACCTTGCGGGGATCGACATCAAAATACGGCAGGAGCGGCGCAACGGACCGGAGTTCCGTACCACCAGCTGGAACGAACACGGCCTGATAGGGGACATCTCCCAAAGTTTCGTATCCATCCAGTGCTTTGAGAGCTGCCCGCGCCTCGTCGCTGTCAACGCTTTCAAGCTGCGCTTTTTCCGTAGCCAGTGCCCGCTTGCGCTCATCATAAAGAGCAAGACGCCGCGCGGGCTCGAACATCGCCTCTGCGCTGTTTGGATAGCTCTCGATCCCATAGATTTGGCCCGCACGGGATGTGACAGCATTGGTAAGCGCCTGGCGCATCAGACTGCCATAATCATTCTGCGGCACCATGCCGGCAAACACGGTCAGGCCCTGAAGACCGGCATAATCGACGACCCGATCAACATCTTGCTCAGGCAGGAAAGAAAGAAGATAGACCCCATCGCCCGCGACAGTGCTGTCGCTGGAGAAGGCGATGACAGGCACATTACGCTGCGCTGCGATGGGACGGACGGCGGTGACGGAGCCAGAAAACAGCGGCCCCAAAATCAACTCAGCCCCTTCTTGAAGAGCTTCACGCGCGGCGCCTTCAGCGCCGGAATTGGTGCCTTGAGTATCCTTGGGGATCAGGAGAACATTCGGGTTGCCGAATTCAAACAAAGCAAGCTGGGCAGCGTTGAGGAGAGAGTCGGCAACAGAGCGCACAGAGTCTTGTCGCGCGCTGAGTGGCAAAAGCACTGCGATCCGAACCGGTTCCCGATCGCTCATATGGGGCGGACGCAGGAAAAGATTGCTATCCAAATTGGTTCCCGGTGGGGGCGTAACCGCTATCGGCGTATCATTGGGGCGCTGTGAGGAAGGCGCAGGCGTGTTGTTTCCGCCGGACGCACAAGCTGCAAGCATAAGCGTCGCGAGCGCAAAAACGGTAAGATGTGCAATGGATCCTGAACGAAGGGTCGACAACCTAAATCCCCCCAAGTGGGTGTTGAATGCAATGAGCGGGCGATATGTGAGCAGCAATAACTGCCGCGACTTTATACGTAAAGCCCGACTTTATAGGCAAAGCCTCAACTTTATGTGCAAAGAAAGACTAGAAACACGGGAGAAAAGGCAATTTTGTGGCGCAGGCGCTGTCCCCATAGACAAACGGTCCCAAGGCGCGGCACTTTGGCAACATGACGCAACATCCCAAACATTATCTGGACCCGGGCCTCTACATTGTCGCAACCCCCATCGGGAATGCCCGCGACATCACCTTGCGGGCGCTCGACGTGCTGGGCAATGCTGATTTGGTATTGTGCGAAGACACACGGGTCACCTCAAAACTCTTTGCCATTCATGGGTTGAAGACACCGCTGCGGGCCTATCACGAGCACAATGCGGCAGCCGAGCGGCCTAAAGTGATTGCCCGTATCGCAGACGGCGCGACAATCGCGCTCGTGTCCGATGCAGGCACACCCCTCATCTCAGACCCGGGATACAAGCTGGTGCGTGCTCTGGTGGAAGAAGATCTGCCTGTGACCAGCCTGCCGGGCGCAAGCTCTGTCATGGCGGCACTGACACTGGCTGCCTTGCCAACAGACCGATTTTTCTTCGCAGGCTTCTTGCCGCCCAAGCAAGCGGCCCGGCGGGCGGCCCTGGAAGAGTTCCAGAGCCTCACCGCCAGTCTGGTGTTTCTGGAAAGCCCAAGGCGTCTTGGGGCCATGTTGGCTGACGCGGCCACGGTTTTGGGGGAGCGGCATATCTCCGTCGCCCGAGAGCTCACCAAAAAGTTTGAGGAAATACGCAGAGGGACCGCAGCTGAGCTGGCAGAGCATTACGCTGAGGCCGGGGCGCCAAAGGGAGAGGTTGTTGTGGTGATCGGTCCCCCTGAGGGAGAAACGGTCATTGATGAGACCGCCATCGACGAGCTGTTGCGTAAAGCGCTCGGTCAGCATTCCCTGAAAGATGCCGTGGCGGCGGTGACAGGGGCCACCGGCCTCAAGCGTCGGGAGGTCTATGCCCGCGCACTTGATCTCTCAAAAAATGAGGTCTGAACTTTATGGCGCGCGCCCCTAAACAAGAAAGAGGGGCCAGGGCGTATGACCGAGGCTTGTGGGCAGAGAGGGTGGCCCGCTGGCTCTTGCGGGCGAAACTGTACCGAATTGTCGGGGAACGGGTGAAAACCCGCGCGGGAGAGGTCGATATCGTCGCCCGAAAGGGCAAAACCCTGGTCATCGTGGAAGTAAAAGCGCGCCGCAGTCTGGATGAAGCCGCCGAAGCCGTGTCCTCACAGCAATGGGCGCGATTGCAACGCGCTGCTGAAATCCTGCTGGCCCGCGAGCCTGCCGACACGTTTCTGCGCTTTGACGTCGTTCACGTTGCGCCGGGGCGCTTGCCACGACATCTCCGCGATGCCTGGCGGCCTTAACCAGGCCCGGTGCGCCCATGCTATCAATAGAGGCGCGAATGATTCGGGTGTCGGCGCGGCGGAGGGACTGAAATGGGGTTCAATCAGACCGGTCTTTGGGTGGCCTGCCTTGTAGGCTCAAGCCTTTTAGGCGGCTGCTCGGTTCCCGGCATGGTGATTGGCGCGGGCGCGACAGCAGGCATTGCTGCTGCAGAAGAGCGCGGCGTTGAAACGGCGCTGAACGATCTCCAGATTGACCTGAAGATCAAACAAAACCTGCTGGAACGAGATGAAAACCTGCTCGCCGCAGTCTCAACTGAAGTTGTCGAAGGCCGTGTTTTATTGACCGGTGCTGTGAAAGAGCCGGAGACGCGGATCGATGTCGCGAGGATCGCCTGGAGTGTTGAAGGCGTCAGCGAAGTCATCAATGAAATCCGCGTCGCTGACGATGCGAACCTGGCTGCGGCCTCAAAAGATCTGTTCATCACCACGGATCTGCGCACGCGGATGATGGGGGATCGCGAAATTTCCGCGATCAATTACTCTATAGAGACCGTTCGCGGCACGATCTACCTGCTGGGCATCGCACAGTCAGAAACCGAGCTGAAGCGGGTCATCAACCATGCGCGCAATGTGTCGGGTGTGCGCAACATTATCCCGTTCGTACGTGTCAAAGTCGCAGAAGAAGACCAATCGGTCTGAAAAGTGCTGGCCGCGCCAGCCTTTGGCGCTTGTCATCCGGTCTTGTCCGCCCCATCTTGCACCCAACAAGAATGAAAACCGGTTGAGGTGTTGTCATGAGCCTAGATGTTGCGATCCAGATGGATCCTGTCAGTGCAATCGATATTAACGGGGATTCCACCTTCGCGATGGCGTTGGAAGCGCAGACCCGTGGCCACAAACTCTCCTATTACGAGCCCCGGCATCTCTCCATGCGCGATGGCCGCGTCTATGCGAAAGCCAAACCCATCACCCTGCGACGCGAAGTCGGCAATCATGTAGATGAAGGCGAAGGGCGCATTATTGACCTGGCCGACACAGATGTTGTGCTCATGCGCCAGGACCCGCCCTTCGACATGAGCTACATCACGGCAACCCATCTGCTTGAAAAAGTGCACGGGCAGACATTGGTGGTGAACGATCCCGCACATGTCCGCAACGCACCGGAAAAAATCTTTGTCACCGAATTTGAGGGTGTCATGCCGCCCACCCTCATCACGTCGGATGAAACCGAGATCAAAGCCTTCCGGGATGAGTATAAAGACATCATTGTAAAGCCGCTCTATGGCAATGGCGGCGCCGGTGTCTTCCGGCTGCAGCCAGGCGATCAGAACCTTGCATCGCTGTTGGAACTGTTCACAGATCTTTACCGCGAACCCATCATCGCTCAGCAATATCTGCCCGACGTGCGCAAAGGCGATAAGCGCATCATTCTGGTGGACGGCAAAGCCGTCGGTGCATTGAACCGGGTCCCGGCGGAGGGTGAGAGCCGCTCCAACATGCATGTGGGCGGCAGGCCGGAGAAATCAGAACTCACCAAACGTGAGCAGGAGATTTGCGAACAGATCGGCCCTGAACTGAAAAAGCGCGGACTGATCTTTGTCGGCATTGACGTGATCGGCGATTATCTCACCGAGATCAATGTGACAAGCCCGACGGGCATTCAGGAGATTGCCCGTTTCGGGGGCGCTGACATTGCCTCTCTCATCTGGGATGCCATTGAAGAGAAACTCTAAGAGACTTCAGCAGGGAACACAGTGCTCAAGGCTAATTGCCGACCGCATTGTCTGGTGAACTGCGTGCGCTTACTCAAGGGCCGCATCACAGCCTGTTTCTGCACACGTGATTGTTTCTGGCGCATCTCCAGAGACAAGTTCCCCGAGCCAGTCTTTAAAGACTGTTCCGTTTACAGAATAAGAATAGAGGTAGGGTGCGCGCAAAATCGTGTGCTCTGCACCTCGCGCTGTATAGCTGCGGAAACTCGCTGCGGCGGTGGCGATCGTTTGACGGTTTTCCATGAGCTGCGGCAGCAGTTCAGCGCTGCCCCCCAGCGCCTGTGCAAACTGAATCTGAACCCGGTCATGGGCAGCGTCATATTGTGCGAAAGGAATGTCGGGAAAGGCCGCAATGGCATTGAGATAAAGGCCTGTAAAGCCCTTCTCCATGTTTTGGCCAATGGCCCAGTCCGGCAAGGAGTTTGATAGGTCCCAGGCTTCAAGTGTGGTGCTCACATTTTCCGCGCCATAGCCTCCAGCCCCATCGCCCAGGTGACGGACACGTGCATCAGGATGCGTCTTTGCCACCACACCGGCATAGATGGGGGACGCAATGGCGCCCGCGCTGCTGCCGGCAACCAGGATCTCTTTTGCGCTGCCGAAATTCTCTTTCATCCAGTTAAGCGCGGCATGGGCATTGGCGTGCCCGCGATGGCGGATCGTGATTTCGCTGCCGTCAGGCTTGGTATAGGCGCGGTCAATGCCGCCCAGATGAACATCGCCCGTACAATAGGAGACGAAAACCATGCTCCAGTCGCCGACGGGGTTTGCTGGATTGTCCAGATCAAAAATGCCCTTGTGGGTGCGCGGATCATTATGGCCCATCTGCGCAGAGGGCACATAGGTCGTGGGGTCCACCGACGGGTCGCAGGTCTGGCCTGCCCAGCAGGCCCCGCCGCCATTGAAAAACACGACGACTTTTTCCGGATCGGCACGGCGCGCATGAAATGTGTAGGGCGTGCCCAGGGCGCAGGAGGTTTCCCCACCGGGCGCTATCGTCTCCCAGGCATCCGCTGCAAGTGCGGGCAGGGCCAGAACAAGACTGATCAGAAGGGCAAACAGAGACAAGCGCATGATCAACATCCATCAAATCAGAAGAACAAGAAGCGGACTACAAGAAGCGGACTACAAGAAGCGGACTATAGGTCAATCTAACCCGTAGTACCGTTTAGCCGCTTCCTCTAGTACGCCCGTAACCACCGATATACCAGCTCCCCACGTGCCTTCTGCAATTATGGGCAGCTTTTTGCTCAACCATTCGGTGACTTTTTTCCCAAAGGGTTTTTCTGGCCCATCGGGCTTCTCATTCACAACTAGGTGGGAGAATTCTTCAGCAGCTGCTTGTGGTATGCCAGCGTTGATAAGCTCGCTTACCATTCCATCCACGTCGCCAACTGTATTTTTGACGGAAATTTTTGTGTGGCTACCTGTGTTGGCGATCATTGTGTTCGACCCATGCACGGTCATGTGCACGACCTCTGCTATCTTGGCGTCAGCGCCGGATTCAGCTTTCATAGGCTTCCCAATTGTCACCGCAGCTGCGCTGGGTACTTCCTTTTCCAGTTTCATGGTCAGCTCCAGAATTCGATTTCGCACAGTATTTTGTATTTCGCGAACTGACGTGCCTGAGATGACACCGGTCACAGAAGTACAATTCATTTCAGGGAATACCTTGTCCTGTAGTAACAACACTAGATTTGCAGAATCAATTATTATTCGTCCGCCTTTCTTGCTGAGCAATTCGTCAATGGCGGCGATGCTTTCTCGCATGTCTACCTTGATCCACTGTTTTCCAGCGAAATGCTCAATCAAATGTGGCGGGATAGGATGGTCTGTTGCCTGCCATGCAGAGTTCTGGAAGTTTCCAGAATACGAAACTTCAACTTGACGATATTCGGGGATGTCTGCGTTTGCAGGGTAGCCTTCTGATTCAAGGTTTACCCACGCCTCCAATTGGTCACTCCCTAAACGATCAGCGAGTAAGCGCAATTTTAGGAGGATTGGTCCAAGGTCAGCTTGTGGGTCAACAATAGCTTCCTGAATTTCATGGAGTAGGCTCATGAGACTTTCCCTATGGTGATCCCTGCGAATAGCAGTCGAATCTCAAGTCAGACGTCGGCATCTCGCCGATTGAATTCGAATTTCAACTTGTTGATTTCGGTCACGACATCAATCTTACCCATTTTTCCATCATACTGCCACAAATGTTCCGTTTTCGTTCTTGACTAAAATAGGGAAGTCAGACAGGGTTTGGGGTGGGCTTAGGAGCCTGCTTGGGGAACATAAGGCAGAGCTGGGGCATACCCATGGTTGCGCATATTGAAACCGTCGCCTTTCTGGGCCTGGATGCAAAACCTGTGGATGTGCAGGTGCAGATTTCCGGCGGCGTCCCTACATTCACCATTGTCGGCCTGCCAGACAAAGCCGTGGGCGAAAGCCGGGAGCGGGTACGCGCCGCCTTAAGTGCCATTGGCCTTGGCCTGCCGCCAAAAAGGATCACCGTCAATCTGGCCCCGGCAGATCTGCCCAAAGAAGGCAGTCACTTCGATTTGCCCATTGCGCTTGGCCTTCTGGTGGCGATGGACGTGGTGCAAAACGCTGATCTCGACCGCTATGTGGCCTTGGGCGAACTGTCGCTGGATGGCTCGATTACGGGCATCACTGGAACGCTTCCGGCAGCCATGGCTGCCAATGGCCGCGAGAAGGGCCTTATTTGCCCGGCATCCTGTGGGGCAGAAGCCGCCTGGGCAGGGTTTGATGAGACAAATCCCGGCGTATTGGCGCCCGGCACCATCATCCAGCTCATCAATCATTTGAAGGGTGCGCAGCTTCTCTCTGAACCAGCGCCCATGAAGGCGGAATTGGGCGGTGACCTGCCGGATATGAAAGACATTAAGGGCCAGGAAAGCGCCAAACGGGCGCTGGAAGTCGCCGCTGCCGGAGGCCATAACATGCTGATGGTCGGTCCTCCAGGCGCGGGCAAGTCCATGTTGGCCGCCCGGCTTCCGGGCATCCTGCCCCCGCTCAGCCCCCGGGAAATGCTCGACACGTCCATGATTGCAAGCATCGCGGGGGAACTGGCAGAAGGCCGCCTGACCCAGCGCCGTCCCTACCGCGCGCCGCACCATTCCGCCTCCATGGCGGCCCTCATTGGCGGGGGTCTGCGGGTGCGGCCTGGCGAAGTGTCTCTTGCCCATTCCGGCGTGCTCTTTCTGGACGAGCTGCCGGAGTTTCCCCGGCAGGTTCTCGATAGTCTGCGTCAGCCGATTGAGACCGGCGAGGCTGTCGTGGCCCGCGCCAATGCCCACATCACGTTTCCGGCGCGCTTTCAGCTCATCGCAGCAATGAACCCCTGTCGCTGTGGGCAGGCGGGCGACCCGGGCCGCGCCTGCGCGCGGCTTCCCAAATGTGTGCTCGACTATCAGGCCAAACTCTCCGGTCCCCTGGTCGACCGGATTGATCTCCACATTGATGTGCCCCCGGTGAGCGCGCGAGATCTGGCGCTGCCGCCACCGTCTGAGGGAAGCAGAGACGTCGCCGCGCGGGTTGCCGCTGCCAGGGAGCTTCAGCTCGAACGCTATGAGGGCACGAATATTTTGCTGAACGCCCATGCCGATGGCGACCTTTTGGAGACCACCGTCACCTTGAGTGAGGCTGGGCGCGCCCTCCTGATGGAAGCAGCAGACCAGACAGGCCTCACCGCGCGGGGCTATCACCGGGTCCTGCGCGTCGCCAGAACCTTGGCAGACCTGGACCAGGTGGCCGGTGTTGAGCGCCTTCATATTGCCGAAGCACTCTCCTATCGCAACCATACCGGCGGGTCTCTAGGGGCTGCAGCGTGACGGATAAATCACGCTGCCCAAAAACTGTTGATCCCTCCGCCTGAGGTAACGCTTTCTCAAGCTCAGGCCCTGACAATTGCCCGATGATTTAATCAGCATTGTCAGCATCGCCCATGTTTGCCGCCTCGATTGTTTTTCCCATTCTTGTATTCGCTGCGGTCCTTGGCGCGGCTGCGGCGGGCGGCGCGCTTTTTCTCTGGCGCAGACTCCAAGACCGCACAGATGAAGTCGATCATCTGCTTGAAAAAGTCGAGCTTCTAAACGATGCGAACTGGGAACTGAAAGAAAGCGCTGAACGCTATCGCGATCTGGTGGCAAATCAGGGCGACATTATTCTGCGCAAAGACCTGGACGGCAGGCTCACCTTCGTCAATCAGGTTTTCTGCGACACGTTCGACATGACCCGCAGCAGTGCGCTGGGCAATCGGTTTGCCCCGGACTTGCCGGAAGGCGAGAAACCCCGGCTTCTGGGCCACTTTGCAGGCCTTGCTCTGCCACCTTACCGGGTGCGCTACGATCAACGGGTGATGACCGTGCGCGGTCCCCGCTGGTTTGTCTGGGAAGAGTTTGCCATCCGCGATGATGATGGTCGGCTGAGCGAAGTGCAGACCGTGGGTCGCGACATTACCGACCGCAAAGAAACCGAAGAACGTTTAGGCGAAGCTCTTGATCTGGCGGAAGCTGCCAACCGGTCCAAGGGTCAGTTTCTGGCCACCATGAGCCATGAAATTCGCACGCCCATGAACGGTGTCTTGGGCATGGTCGGGTTTCTTCTCGAAACCGATCTCACACCAGCACAGCGCTCTCACGCTCGTGCCGTTCAGCGGTCCTCTGAGGCCCTTCTGACAATTATCAACGACATTCTCGATTTCTCCAAAATCGAGTCCGGTAAGTTTGATCTGGCAGCAGCCCCCTTTGATATCAACTCACTGATTGAGCAAGCCTGTGAGCTCATGACACCGCGCGCTTTTGAAAAGAGCATCGACATTGCAGGCTATGTGCATAGCGATGTGCCAAGCACGGTGATCGGCGATGAGTCTCGCCTGCGACAGATCCTGATCAACCTGATCGGCAATGCGGTTAAGTTCACCGATGAAGGCGGCGTCTATGTCTCGGTGCGCGTGGGCGTCTGCGATGAAGACGGAAATCCGGAAACGCTAATCGTTGATGTCGAAGACACAGGGATTGGCCTCACCGAAAGTGACTGTGAGGCGATTTTCGCTGAGTTTGCGCAGGCCGAGCAGGGCCATGCGAGACGCTTTGAGGGAACGGGCCTTGGTCTCACGATAACCCGACGCTTGGCTCAAGCCATGGGCGGCGATGTGTCAGTGCGCAGCAAGCCCGGACAGGGCTCATGCTTTTCTGTCACTCTGAGCCTTGCAACGATTGCCAATGAAACACCCCGCCTGCCCCGCCTGCTTGAAGGAAAGTCAGCGAGCGTTGTGGTGACGGCACCGATGACCGGGAGAGCGGTTGCCGCCCTGCTGAGCGACATGGGAGCAGATGTGAAGATCGCCGAAACCCCGCATGGCGAGGCGGATGTCATCGTCACGCAATCCTCGCTTGCCGAAGAGAGCTGGCAGGTTGCAGGCGCAGCAGTCTTCCTGCTCACCGCACCTGGCGATACGCTGGCAGGTAATCTGGGTCCTGGATATTCCGGCTATCTCGTGCGCCCGGTGCGCGCGGCCTCTATTGCCGACCGCATCGCCTCACCACAGCCGACGGCGCGCCCGGAAGAGAGTGCCCCACAGGCACCTGAAACATCGCAAAGAAAACCCGAACCCACGTCTGAACCCGCACCCGAACCAAGTCTCCAGGCAAAAACGGGTGCGCTTGATGTTCTCGTGGCCGAAGACAATGAGCTGAACGCCACCCTCACCCGCATGATGGTCGAGCGGGCAGGTCACATACCGCACATGGTCGTGAGCGGTGTAGAAGCGCTGGCGGCATTGGAAGACGCGCCCGCAGGCACCTATGATCTGGTGTTTATGGATCTTCACATGCCCTTGATGGATGGGTATGAGGCGACCCGTCAAATTCGTGCGCTGGGCGCCGCCAAGGGCGCGCTGCCTATCGTGGCGCTGACGGCAAACGTGATGGCTGAGGATCGCGAAGCCTGTCTGGAAGCGGGCATGGATGACTACCTCTCAAAGCCAGTCGACCCTGCAGACCTTGCCGCCATGCTTGAAAACTGGCGCGGTAAGAAATCCGATAAAGCGGCATAAGCCGACGGCTGTTCAAGCAATAGCCGTAACTCTCTTAGAAGCCTTATCTAATCGCGTCTCCAATTCTGTTGGGCACCTGTTTCCGCCATGCTAGCAAGCAAGGGGTGAGCTGCAGGAGGTCGATTCGATTAGCGAAAACGCACAAATCCCGGAAGGCAAGGCGGCGCGACAGCGCTGGGCGGCAGCGTGGCGTGTCTACACCGAGCGCAATGTTCTGATCATTCTGCTGCTTGGGTTTTCTTCGGGACTGCCGCTGGCGCTGACAGGCTCAACACTGACCATCTGGATGGCTGACGAGGGAGTGGATCTGGGCACCATCGGGCTCTTCTCTCTCGTGGGGTTGCCCTATGTTCTGAAGTTCCTCTGGGCACCCCTGGTTGATGCGGCTCCCGTACCGTTTCTGACGCGCTGGCTTGGTCGGCGTCGGGGATGGCTTGTTGCCACACAATTGGCGCTCCTGGTGGCCATTGCCGCGATGGGTCTGGTGGATCCCGTCACGACTCCGTTCCTGATGGCCTTCGCCGCACTGATTGTGGCTTTCCTGTCAGCGACCCAGGACATCGTGGTCGATGCTTTCCGTGTCGAAACCTTAGACGAAACGGAATATGCCGCTGGCATGGCGAACTATGTTGCTGCGTACCGGGTTGCGTTGTTGGTCGCTGGCGCAGGCTCAGTCGCCGCCCTTGGGTTTTTTGAAGCGCTTGGCGTTTCCTCTTCCGCACTTTGGTCTTGGGCCTATGGATTGATGGCGGTTCTGATGAGTGTCGGGCTCGTCGCCTCTCTCTTTGCGACAGAGCCCAGCGACAGTGCGCGCGTCGAAGACCTGCGCAAGGCTCTTTCTTGGGGCGAGCGGTTTAATCAAGCAGTTGTCAGCCCCTTTGCAGATTTCGTGACGAAACCCGGTTGGCTCCTGATCCTGTCCTTCGTACTTCTGTTTAAATTCGGCGATGCTTTTGCGGGCGCCATGGTGGCACCTTTTGCGCTCGATATTGGTTTTGAGAAGGCCATATATGCCTACGTCGCAAATGGCGTCGGTTTGCCCGCAGCCCTCATAGGGGGTTTTGCAGGTGGGTTTCTCGGGCGCATGATCAGTATGCAGAAAGCTCTGTGGATAACAGGTATTCTTCAGATGGTGTCCAACTTAGCCTTCTGCTGGCTTGCATGGGTTGGACCTGAAGCGGGCGCCCTTGGGGTTACCGTGGGCATTGAGGCCTTTACCGGCGGGGCTGGTACGGTGATTTTTGTGGCCTATCTTTCTGGCCTTTGCTCGGCCCGTGAATTCACGGCAACCCAGTTTGCCCTGCTCTCTGCCTTGGCCGCAGTGGGCCGCACGGTTCTATCGGCGAGCGCTGGCTTTGTTGCGGCATCCGTTGGCTGGGTGCCTTTCTTTCTGATCACCACTCTGGCCGCCGTGCCGGGCTTGTTGCTGCTGGTTTGGCTCGGTCAGAAAAAACTTCTCGATGGGCACAACCCTTTGCGGAAAATCGGAAAATCCCAAGAAAATCAATGAGTTGAATGCGACACACTGCGGTCATAATGAAGGTCCACAAGGTGATGACGCTTGCGAAATCTCAGCCGAACGGGCAAGGATGAGGCGAGCCGATGCCGGGGGCGACCCTGTCCTCGCCAGAAGCATGGAACCCAACGCGCGCATGACCGACAGCATAATAAAAACAAAAACGACGGCGGGTAAAAACCCGGCTGTCGCAGGACAAAGCGACCGCTTTCCAGCGGGTCCGCTGAGCTTTGGGCGTCGAAACAATCTCGAAGTGCGTCTTGCAAGCAGCGAGGAAGAAATCAGAGCCGCCCAGGCGCTGCGCTATCATGTCTTCTACGAAGAGATGTCGGCAGAAGCAGATGCGGAGACGCTGGCGAGCAAACTGGATGCGGATCGGTTTGACACGTTCTGCGACCATCTTTTAGTGATCGACCACAACCTTATTCCAGAAGGTCTGGAAGATACGCCACCGCTGGATGCAGTCGTCGGGTGTTACCGCTTACTGCGTCAGGACGTGGCGGAAGCCAATGGTGGTTTTTACACGGCCAGTGAATTTGACATCGAACCGCTGCTGGAGAGAGCAGGTCCCGATGTTCGTTTTCTGGAACTCGGACGGTCCTGTGTTCTGGAGCCTTACCGCAACAAGCCGACGGTTGAGCTTCTCTGGCATGGCATCATGCATTATGTCGCGCACTACAATATGGACGTGATGCTGGGCTGCGCGTCGTTTGAGACGACAGACCCAACCGCGCTCGATATGCCGCTTTCCTATCTCTATCACGAGCACAAGACACCGGAAGAATGGTACGTCCGTGCCCGCGACGAGCAGTTTGTGGAAATGAACCGCATGGCAAAAGAAGATGTCGAGCTGCGCCCGGCGCTCAGAGCCATGCCGCCAATGATCAAAGGCTACATTCGGGCAGGCTGTTTCATTGGCGATGGGGCTGTGGTCGACAAACAGTTCGGCACAACTGATGTGCTGATCCTGTTTCCGGTATCGGAAATCAACGACCGCTATTCATCCAAGTTTAAAAAGAAGTAGGCAGCACGCTACTCAACCGTAATCGTCACCACGTCAGAGAAGACGGGGGGAGTGTGCGGCACGTGGTTTTGATCGCCGACGAGAAGCTGCAGCGTGTGCGTGCCAGGCTCAAGCTCGATGGTTGTTTGCGTCTGTCCGCCGCCAAAATGGATATGGTTCTCATCTGCGGGAATGGAGAAGTCGAGATCCTCGCCTTCCAACATGGGCGTATTGATGAGCAGATGGTGATGCCCCGTCTTTTCCTTTTCGACGCCAGCGGGGGCCACGCCCATTCCCTTCAGACCAAAAATGACCGTCAACGGGCTGGTCACGCGCGCGCCATCTTCTGGCGAGAGGATGTAGACCTCTGCACCCTCAGGCGCCGGTGTCTCTCCGGCAAGCGCAGGTCCTGCAGTAAATGCAACCAGCAGGGCAGCGGTGGCGACAAGTGAACGCATGGAAAACTCCTCTATCTCGGTTGCCCCATGACACATCAAGCGCCCGCACAACTCAAGTGTTTTAGAGGTGTTAGCGAACAACCTTTGCGGTCTGGTCAAGATCATAGGCGGCGATCGCTGCCATGTTGACGAGATCAGAAACGGTCGCGCCCATATTGACGATCTGAACGGGCTTTGAAAGACCGGTGAGAAGCGGCCCCACCAGATCAGCCCCACCCAGTTCCTGCAGCATCTTGGTTGAGATGGAGGCGGAATGAATGGCGGGCATGATGAGCACGTTGGCAGGCTCTGTCAGGCGGCAGAACGGATACATCGCCATAGCTTCACGGTTAAGGGCCACGTCAGCAGCCATTTCCCCGTCATATTCAAAATCGACACTGCGCCCATCCAAAATTTCAACCGCTTCGCGGCATTTGGTGGACCGCTCGCCGGTTGGGTGACCGAAGGTTGAATAAGCAAGCAGTGCAACGCGGGGCTCATAGCCCAAACGGCGCGCAACTTCAGCAGATTGCACAGCAATGTCTGCAAGCTCTTGCGCCTCTGGCATGTCATGCACATTCGTGTCGCCAATAAGTACAGTCCGGCCGCGGGAGATGATCATAGAAAGGCCCATGACACATTTTCCTGGCAGTGGATCAATCACCCGGCGCACTTCCGACAGGGCGACCGCATAATTGCGCGTGACGCCTGTGACCATTGCATCCGCGTCGCCCATTTCCACCATGGCGGCGCCAAACACATTGCGATCATTATTCATCATGCGGGTGCAATCGCGCAGCAAATACCCTTTGCGCTGTAGTTTCTTGTAGAGGAATTCGCCATAGACCGGCGCACGATCCGACAGGCGCGAATTGATGATCTGAAGGTCGGTTGAGGCATCAAGACCAATCGAGGTCATCGTTGTGCGAATAACTTCTTCGCGCCCGATCAGGATCGGTGTGCCAAGACCATTGTCGCGGAAACTGAGCGCCGCGCGGATCACCCGTTCTTCTTCACCCTCGGCAAAGACAACCCGCTTGGGGTCGCGGCGAACATTTTCATATATCACCTGCAGCGTGCTCGCCGTTGGATCAAGCCGGGCTGAAAGCTCGTGCTTGTAGCCTTCCATATCGACAATGGGTTTGCGCGCCACACCGCTATCCATCGCAGCACGCGCGACAGCAGGCGGAATTTCGCAGATCAATCGGGGATCAAACGGGACGGGAATAATGTAGCTCGGGCCAAAGCGGGGGCGTTCGCCCTGATAGGCCGCAGCAACTTCGTCGGGCACATCTTCGCGGGCAAGAGCAGCAAGGGCTTCGGCACAGGCGATTTTCATCTCTTCATTGATGGTGGTTGCCCGTACATCAAGCGCGCCGCGGAAAATGTAAGGAAAGCCCAGAACATTGTTCACTTGATTTGGGTAGTCAGAGCGTCCGGTGGCAACGATGGCATCGTCGCGAATGGTGGCGACTTCTTCCGGGGTAATTTCAGGATCAGGGTTTGCCATGGCAAAGATGATCGGCTTGTCCGCCATGCTGGCAACCATGGGTCCGGTCAACGCGCCCTGGACAGAGAGCCCCAGGAAAACATCCGCGCCCTTCACGGCGTCTTCGAGGGTCCGGTCTTCCGTGACGGCAGCGTGGGCACTCTTCCACTGGTTCATACCTTCCGTACGACCCTGGTAAATCACGCCCTTCGTGTCGCAAAGGAGCGCATTGTCATGAGGGAGGCCCATGGCTTTGATCAGCTCAAGACAGGCAATACCCGCTGAGCCCGCACCGTTCACAACAATTTTGATGTCTTTGATATTGCGGCCCGTCAGATGCAGCGCATTGATCAGCCCGGCTGCCGTGATAATCGCGGTGCCATGCTGGTCGTCATGGAAGACGGGAATATTCATCATCTCCCGCAGACGCTCTTCAATGATGAAGCAATCGGGAGCCTTTATGTCTTCGAGATTAATGCCGCCAAAGGTCGGACCGAGATAGCGCACGGCACCGATAAATTCATCCACGTCTTTGGTGTCGACTTCCAGGTCAATGGAATCCACATCCGCGAACCGTTTGAAGAGAACCGCCTTGCCTTCCATGACGGGCTTGGAGGCAAGCGCCCCCAGATCACCGAGGCCCAGGATCGCCGTGCCGTTCGAAATCACGGCGACCATATTGCCCTTGCTCGTATAGTCATAGGCGCAGTCAGGCGACTCCGCGATGGCGCGCACAGGCACAGCCACACCCGGCGAATAGGCAAGGGACAGGTCCCGCTGCGTCGCCATGGGTTTGGTGGGGATAATCTCCAGCTTGCCGGGTTTGCCACGCGAGTGGAATCGCAGGGCTTCTTCGTCACTAAGCTGTCTTTTCTTTCCCATTTCGGGCCTTCCACGCAATAAATGATCTCAAACGGCGCGTAGGCGTACCGCATATTGCGCGACAAGGCTAGCCCTGATTCGGAGTTTCCGACAAAAAGGGGGGCTTTTGGGGTGAATTCAGGCTTGTCGGCCTGGGGACCGGGCATTAGCCTCGCCTTTTGAGGGCTCCCCACATGACAAACCATTTTCTCTGGCGCGTTGAAAACGCGTGTTGGACCGCATGGCCGTCGGCTGAAGACGCCGAGGTGGAGGGCTGGGTCTTCAGGTTTTCTGGCGGAGAAACCAGGCGGACCAACTCAGTGAACGCAACGCCCGCAGCGAAGTCCGTCAAAGCGGTAATGAGTGCGGCGGAAGGGCATTATGCTGAGCGGGGCATGCCGCTCCTCTTCCGGACACTGTCGTTTCAGCCTGAGTTTGAAGAAGAGCTGGCGGCAGCTGGTTTCGTACCCGAGGGTGGGAGCTGCACCCTGAAGGCGGATTTGAGCCATGAGATGCCCCCGCAGAGCGCATCAGTAGAGTCATACTCCAAACCCCCTGCCGACTGGATTGCGGACAAACTCCGGCTCAGCCCGGCAGGCCCCTCTCAAGAACAGGCCTATCGCGCCATGCTGGGGCACCTTGCCGTCCCGGCCATTTTTGCCCGTATTGTGCATGACGGAGCGGGGATTTCCCTCGCTTATGGCGCAATCGTCGATGGTATTTTGGTCATCGAGTCCGTGGTGACCGACCCGGCTCACCGGGGAAAGGGGTTGGCTGGAGAGGTTGTCGGCGCGCTGATGGCATGGGGAGGGACCCAGGGGGCCAAGATTTCCTGCCTGCAGGCGGTGGCTGACAACGCGCCAGCCCAGGCGCTCTATCGGAAGCTTGGCTTTGGAGCAGAACTCTATCGCTACCAATATTGGCGACACCCCGAGGCTTGAAATGTGCCCAAGATGTGAGGCACCTGAACTTAGAACTTAATGGAGACACCGGTCTCGACGGCGTTTTCATCCGCAATCTCACGATTGCTGCCGCTAATGGGTTCTTTGCGCGTATAGCCAAGTTTCAAATCAATCTGATTGTTGACGTTGACCGTGGTGCCACCCCCGAGCGACGCATTTGTATCTGCGGCGAGGCCTGAACGAGAGATCACCGGGGAGTTTTCGCGCTTTTCAACATCAGCACCCAGTTCCAGATACGGCTTAATATTGACCTGGTCTTCGGGAAGTTGTTGGGAGCCAAGGCCAATCCGCTGTCTGGCGCCCACGCCACTGGTGCTCGCGCTGATGTCCGGGTCCACCCCATTCCGGTCGAGAAGGTTTGTCTCTTTGGGGGCGTCCGCGGGAGCGGCCACGCCCCTCTCCAGTCCCTGATACGAATTAGAGTCATACTCCAGCGTATTTGTGGGGCTGAGATCGAGCACCGGCGGGGCCTCTTCAGCAAAAGCATTGCTGGAAAGAAGGAGGGTCGCGATGACTGGGAGGGTAATACGGGAGGAAAGGGTCATGGCCGCACTAGAACGCCTGAATATGTCGATAATATGGATTTGCCGCAATCTCGTTTCAGGGCACGTTTCCGACAAAGCCCACATCTGATACCTTGCCGCCCCATGAGCACCCCAGAAAAAAACAAAAAAACACCAAAAAAGCCCGAAGACACCGTCACCCCGATGATGGCGCAATATTTGGAGCTGAAGGCGAGCCAGCAAGACAGCGTGCTCTTCTACCGCATGGGCGATTTTTACGAGCTCTTTTTTGACGACGCGGTCAAAGCGGCCGCGGCGCTCGACATCACCCTGACCAAGCGTGGCAAACATCTGGGCGAAGACATTCCCATGTGCGGCGTGCCGGTTCACGCAGCTGATGCCTATCTGGAACGGCTGATCCGCAAGGGCTTCCGCGTCGCTGTGTGTGAACAGACGGAAGATCCAGCAGAAGCCAAAAAGCGGGGGTCGAAATCCGTCGTGCGGCGCGAGGTCGTCCGCCTGGTCACGCCAGGAACGCTCACCGAAGAAACATTGTTGGATGCCCGCGCGCATAATTATCTCGCAGCCATCGCGCGCACCGCCGCGGGCGGCACTTTGGGGTTGGCCTACGCAGACGTTTCGACCGGTGACTTTTCTGTAACGGAGGTGAGTTCAGAGAATTTGGGCGCGGAGCTCGCCCGCCTTGAGGCAAGCGAATTGATCGTGCCCCAGGCCTTGCTGGCCGACGAGCAGATCGCCTTCACGGTCTCGATGCAAAACGCCGTGACGCCCTTGCCAGGGGAACGCTTTGACTCCACCCGCGCCGAGCGACGTCTCAAGGAAATACTGAATGTCGGCGCGCTGGATGCGTTTGGCACTTTCTCCCGCGCAGAGCTGGGCGCTGCAGGCGCTCTTGTCGACTATCTCGACCTCACGCAAGTGGGACAGATGCCGGCACTGAAACCGCCTACCCATCTGGGGCAGGGTGCCGCTATGGCGATGGATGCGGCCACGCGGGCAAACCTGGAACTCACAAAAACCCTTGCGGGGGAAAAGCAGGGCTCGCTCCTCGCCACGATTGATCGCACGGTAACCGGCGCCGGGGCCCGTGAATTGGGAAGCCGCCTGGCGGCCCCCCTCACAGAGGTCACTGCCATCCGTGCGCGCCAGGACGCGATCAGCTATTTGCTGGAGGCGCGCGATCTTCGCAGCGCCCTCCGTCGTGATCTCGCCGCCGCCCCTGATATGGCGCGGTCCTTGTCGCGGCTTTCCGTCGGGCGCGGGGGTCCACGAGACCTCGCGGCCATTCGCGATGGTCTGGCCCAGGCACATGAAATTGCAAGCCGCCTTCACCTGAGCAAGACAGGGGTTGAAGGCTTGCCAGAGGAGATTGAGACCGCCCGCAGCTCGCTTGACGCCTGTGCAGCAGCGTTGAAAGACGAACTGGCCCGCGCGCTCGGCATAGACCTGCCGCTGATGGCCCGCGACGGGGGCTTTGTCGCCAGGGGCTATCATCCGCCCCTGGATGAAACGAGGCTGCTGCGCGATGAAAGCAGACGGGTCATCGCAGGCCTGCAATCCAAATATGCGCAAGAGACGTCGATCTCGGCCATGAAGATCAAGCACAACAACGTGCTGGGATATTTCATTGAGGTGGCGCCGCGGCATGCAGACGCGCTCATGTCTGCACCCTTGAATGAGACCTATATTCATCGCCAGACCATGGCGAACGCCGTTCGCTTCACCACGCTAGAACTCTCAGAGCTTGCCGAGAAGCAATCGCGGGCAGGCGCCCAGGCGCTTGAGATGGAGCTGGCGGTGTTTGCAAAGCTCGCCACGCGCACCCTGGAAGACACAAAGGCGATTGCAGAGGCCGCTGACGCCCTTGCTGTGCTTGATGTGGCCGCGGGCTTAGCCGAGCTTGCAGAAGAACAGCGTTGGACGCGCCCGCACGTGGATGGGTCACTGGCGTTTGAAATTGAAGGGGGACGTCATCCCGTCGTGGAAGCGGCGCTCGAGAAAGCGGGCGGTGGGCCCTTTGTCTCAAATGATTGCGATCTCTCCGCAGACCGCGATGAGGCCAGACGGCTTTGGCTGCTGACCGGGCCCAACATGGCCGGTAAGTCGACCTACCTCCGTCAAAACGCCCTGATTGCGATCCTCGCCCAGATGGGGAGTTTTGTGCCCGCGGCAAACGCCGCAATTGGGGTGGTCGACAGGCTCTTTTCGCGCGTGGGTGCCGCCGATGATTTGGCGCGGGGCCGCTCCACCTTCATGGTGGAGATGATTGAGACCGCCGCGATCCTTAATCAGGCAGGGGCCCATGCCCTCGTCATCCTGGATGAGATCGGGCGGGGTACCGCAACCTTTGATGGCCTCTCCATCGCCTGGGCGGCGGTGGAACATCTCCACGAGGTGAACAAATGCCGCTCCCTCTTCGCGACCCATTATCACGAGCTAACGGCGCTGAACGAAAAACTTCCCTCTCTCGCCAATGCCACCATGAAGGTGAAGGAGTGGCAGGGCGATGTGGTCTTCCTGCACGAAGTGGCCGCAGGGGCGGCCGATCGCTCCTATGGTATCCAGGTGGCGAAGCTCGCAGGCCTGCCCTCAACCGTCATTGCGCGGGCCCATGAGGTGCTCGCGGCGCTGGAAGAAGGGTCGGAAAGCAGAGGGGCCACGACGCTCATTGACGATCTGCCACTCTTCTCTTCAGCGCCCAGACCGCAAGGCAGCAGATCTTCAGAGCCCAGTCTCGTAGAGCAGGAACTCTCGGCATTGAACCCGGACAACTTGTCGCCGAAAGAGGCCCTTGAGCTGATATATGCGCTGAAGGGCAAAATCACTGAATCGGATAACTGAATCACAGGCTTAGAGGGCGAAGATTCGCTAGAATCTCATTTTCACCGGGTCCAAGATTCGCCAGTAGAGTCAGGCACTTAACATGGTTAAGAATAGCTAAAGGCTTGCGTTTGTTAATATTTGCTGCGGGCGAAGTTTCAAGGTGATCGCTAACATATTGAAACTTTAGGATAATTATTGGTCAGCATCATTGACTCATTTGTGTCACAGTTAACCAAGGCGCGTAACCAACGCGTCAGGGATCTTTCTCGCTGTCGCTTGGCAGGGCTCCCCCCTTGCCTTAGTTCATGCCATAGATCATGAGAGAGTGAATGGATGGCGTTGAGACGCCCCGCTGAAAGGAAACTCCATGGGCCGAAGCCTGCCAAGCATGCTTGAGATTGCAGATCCTGCCGCCATTCGTGCCGCGTTGGACGCTGCCTATGAAACCCACGGCAGCAACGACACGGCGCTGCGCCAGGCTATGATGGATATTCTCAAAACCGCGCAGGTTGACGGTCGGGTCAAGGCGCGCGAACGGCTGGAACAAGGTGCTCACCGGGGACGGGCCTGCGCCGAAAGCATCTCCTATCTTCAGGACACAATTATTCGCGAGCTTTTCAGTTTTGCGACCCGCACGCAGTTTCGCGCGACCAACCCCACCTCTGCAGAGCGCCTAACCGTCGTTGCCACCGGCGGGTATGGGCGCGGCGCGTTGGCACCGGGCTCCGACATCGACCTTCTGTTTTTGCTGCCCTACAAGCAGACCCCCTGGGGAGAGAGTCTCGCCGAGTTCATTCTCTATGCGCTTTGGGATTTGGGTCTGAAAGTCGGTCATGCGACCCGCTCCATCGAGGAGTGCATTCGCCTCTCCAAAGAAGACATGACCATCCGCACGGCATTGCTGGAGTCCCGCTATCTCTGCGGAGACAAAGCGCTGTTTGAGGATATGGAAATCGCCTTCGACAAGGACGTGGTGAAAGGCACCGCCAACGAGTTTGTCGAAGCAAAGCTCGCCGAGCGCGACGAGCGCCATGACCGAAGCGGCAAGTCCCGCTATCTGGTCGAACCCAATGTGAAGGAAGGCAAAGGCGGACTGCGCGATCTGCACACGCTCTTCTGGATTGCCAAATATGTGTATCGCGTGAAAAAGCCAAGCGACCTGGTGAAAGCCGGTGTCTTCAGTCGCGCGGAATACAATCTTTTCCGCAAAGCCGAAGACTTTCTTTGGGCCGTGCGCTGCGAACTGCACTTCGTCACGGGCCGGGCAGAGGAACGCATCTCGTTTGACGTACAAACCGAGATGGCCGAACTCTTGGGCTACCAAGAGCATCGCGGCCTGCGCGGCGTTGAGCGCTTCATGAAGCACTATTTTCTGGTGGCCAAAGATGTGGGCGATCTCACCCGCATTCTCTGTTCCATCCTGGAAGACGAAGAGCGCAAGAAGAAGCCGGGCATTGGTCGCTTCATGGCAGCCCTCCGGCGGAAGAAACACGTTCAGGGGTTTGAGGTCGCCGCCGGGCGTCTGTCCGTGGAGAATGATAGCTTCTTCGAAGAGGACCCGGTCAATATCCTGCGTCTCTACCATGTGGCCGACAAACATGAGCTGCAAATTCACCCAAGCGCGTTGCAGCTTCTCACCCGGTCATTGAAATTGATCGATACCAAGCTGCGCAAAGACAAAGAAGCCAATCGTCTTTTCCTGGAAATTCTCACCTCCCGGAAAAACCCCGAACGCACACTTCGCAAGATGAACGAGGCCGGCGTGCTGGGTCGCTTCGTGCCGGACTTTGGGCGCATCGTCGCCTTGATGCAGTTCAACATGTATCACCACTACACAGCCGACGAACATCTGATCCGCGCGATCGGGATACTTTCGGAAATTGAGCGCGGTGATCTGGCGGACGAATATCCGCTTGCCAATGAGCTTATGTCGAAGACGGGCAAGCGCAACGTGCTCTTTGTTGCGATGTTCCTGCACGACATTGCAAAGGGCCGACCTGAAGATCATTCAGAAGCAGGGGCAGCGATTGCCCACAAGCTTTGTCCACGACTCGGCATGAGCAAAGGCGACACAGAGACCGTCGCCTGGCTTGTCAAAAATCATCTGGTGATGAGCGACGTGGCGCAGAAGCGCGACCTGTCGGACCCCAAGACCATAGAGGACTTCGCGAATGTTGTGCAAAGCCCCGAGCGTCTGAAACTCCTGTTGGTCCTGACCGTCGCCGACATCAAGGCAGTGGGCCCTGGCACCTGGAATGGGTGGAAGGCGCAATTGCTGCGGGAACTCTATTTCGAGACCGAGGGCATGCTCTCGGGTGAAACCCATGTGAACCGGGAAGGGCGGATTGCGGCGGCGAAAGACGCCCTTGCAACAGCGCTTGAAGGCGACTGGCCAAAGACCCGCATCGAAACCCAGCTCCGCCGTCACACGCCGGGCTATTGGCTGGGCTTTGACGCCGACACCCATGCCCGCCATGCAAAAATGATGTGGGACGGGCGTGAGGAGCCACTTGTGGTGGAAACCCGCCCGGACTCTTTCAGAGACGTGACGGAGATCACCCTCTTCACGCAGGACCATCCAGGTCTCTTCTCCCGCTTTGCCGGTGCCTGTGCTGCAGGAGGCGTCACGATTGTCGACGCGAAGATTTTTACGACCCGCGATGGCATGGCTCTCGACACGCTCTGGGTGCAGGACGATCAGAAAAAGGCATTGCGCGAACCCCGCAGGTTAGAGCGGCTTGAAGACACGATCCGCAAAGTCCTGGCGGGAGATATTCTGCCACCCGACGCCATTGAAGAGCGCAACAAGCGCCAGTCAATACTGGATGCCTTCACCATTGCGCCCAATGTCTATATCGACAACGAGGCGTCCGATGAGTTCACCGTGATCGAGGTGAACGGGTTGGACAGGCCGGGCCTCTTGCATGCGTTGACGCGCACTTTCTTCCATCTGGGTCTGACCATTGGGTCGGCCCATGTTGCGACCTTTGGGGAGCGCGCCGTCGATGTGTTCTACGTGAAAGACCTGATCGGCCAAAAGGTCACCAACACCAATAAGAAGAAAGCGGTGGAGCGCCAGCTCCTGGAGGCGCTCGACAACCCGATCAAAAAATCCCGCCCGCAAAAGCGCGAAGTTGCTGCGTGATCTCTCACGCCTCTCGTTCTCAACGATGGTGAGGGCACAACGCGCACACTGACTTAAGTGGGATGTAGAATTCGTTGGTTAGCCGTCATAAAGAACAGTGGAGCGAAAAGGTGGGTCCAAAGTCAAAGTTCTTTTTGTTACTCGGTAGTGGCATCGCTTTCATAGTTGGCGTGTTTGTCTTTATGGCACCCTCTAGTGAACCCTTGCCAGGGTCCTTGATTGGTCCGCCGAGCCTTTCGCCCGATGGTCGTCTCATCGCGTTCACTTATGGAAAGACAGTAGGGGACAACAGTCTGCTTCTGTATGACATCGAGAGTGAGCAGCTGCGCCTGATTGATAAACCATCACATCTGTTTGTGAGGCGCCCCTCTTTTTCCCCCGATGGTCAGCACCTTGCGGTTGGCACCTACTGCAATGAGGGTTGTGATCATGAGGAGAAGTACTACCAAATTGCCACAATTGATCTTGATGATAGTGAACTGACATTTGTCACCTCTGGACGCGCTTATGTTCGCAACGGGCCCATTTTTTCTGCTGATGGCGGCGCGATATTTTTCACTGCTCACGAGATTTTTTGGCGGGATGAATGGATTGCTCTCAATAGACGTTGGCCAAATGATTGGGATGAATCTCATCCCGCTACATCTAGTGGCCTCTCGAAGGTAAGTTTGGAAACAAAAGAGGAAACGCGGCTGTTTCCCAACTCTGAACATTCTGTAAGATTCCTTGGGTGTACGGTCGGGAGTGCTACCGACCAAGGCGATGTTTATTTTTCAGCGGTCCATCCTATGGGTGGTGTGCCCGAGCCAGAGGTAGCGGAGATAGGCAGGAAGACAGATACGCTGGGTTATGTCTTCCGGCATACTGGAGAGCTCGAACTTCAAGCTCAGAATACCGATTGGCCAATGTCATCCATCTCATCCTCCGCAGATGGAAAGACACAGATCTTTGTCTCAAGTCCCGCCGCTGACCGCTACAAGTACGATCTGTTCCGGTTGGTTGACGGCAATGTTTCCCAAATTTCGTTCCTTGGAACCCATATGTCCTACGCAAAAATTTCTGCAAATGGGCAGAAAGTGGTCTTTCTCGCTGATGCGGAGCGCCGTAGAAATTGGTCCATCTGGACCCATAACGTTGACACTGGTCAGACGCAGTTGACGTTGGAATATGAAAAAATTCGGATGTTTCTCGGTCTGTCTGAAGAACATGATTAAACAAGTGTACCAACTATGTGATGGTCGCCTGTGGGTGCAATGCATAAGCTCGGGCAACCCGATTCGCACCACCGGAGCTGAGCGTCGCCCATGAACCTTGTTCGATCTGCCATGACTGTGGGTGGCATGACCATGGTGAGCCGGGTGCTGGGCTTCATCCGGGACATCTTGATCGCAGGCGTGCTGGGCACGGGCCCCATCGCTGACGCTTTTTTTGTCGCCTTCAAATTCCCGAACCTCTTCCGGCGGCTCTTTGCAGAAGGCGCGTTTAATTCCGCCTTTGTACCGCTCTTTGCCAAACGTCTTGAGGGCGAGGGCGAGGCGTCCGCCAAACGCTTTGCAGAAGAAGCCCTGTCTGTTCTGCTCACGGCGCTGATCCTTTTTACCATCGCAGCACAACTCGCCATGCCCTGGCTCATGTATGTGATCGCACCGGGGTTTGCCGACACGCCAGACAAGTTCGAGATGGGCATTCTCTTCACCCGTATTGCTTTTCCCTATCTCATGTTCATGTCCTTGGTGGCACTGCTCTCGGCGGTCTTGAACTCTCTCGGCCGCTTCACGGCGGCTGCCGCCGCCCCGATCCTGCTCAATCTCGTGCTCATTGTGGCGATCTGGTTTGTGGCACCCTATTTCGACAATCCGGGTCTGGTGCTCTCCTGGGGCGTGGCGATTGCCGGTGCCGCGCAATTCACCTTGATGATGATCGCGGTACAGCGTGCGGGCTTTTCCTTTCGCCTGCGCTGGCCGCGCATGACGCCAGGGGTAAAGCGCCTTGTGACCCTGGGCATTCCCGGCGTGATCGCAGGCGGTATCACCCAGATCAATCTGCTGGTGGGCTCCATCATCGCCAGCCTGCAGGATGGCGCGGTCTCGCTGCTTTATTACGCAGACCGTATCTACCAGCTGCCCTTGGGCGTGGTCGGCATTGCCATCGGGATCGTTTTGCTGCCGGACCTGTCACGGAGGTTGCGCGCAGACGACACGTCCGGGGCGAACAATGCCCAGAACCGGGCTTTTGAATTTGCCATGTTGCTGACGGTGCCGGCCTCTGTCGCGCTGGCGGTCATTCCCGTCCCCATCATTCAGGTCCTGTTTGAACGCGGTGCGTTTACCTCCGCCGACACCACAGGAACGGCCCTGGCCCTTTCTGCCTTTGCCATTGGCCTGCCAGCCTTCGTGCTCACCAAAGTATTTTCCCCTGGCTTCTTTGCCCGCGAAGATACGATGACGCCCATGCGCTATGCCGCCATTGGGATCGCAGTCAACATTGTGGGCTCGCTCACGCTCTTCTACTGGATCGGGTATGTCGGCATTGCGCTGGCAACCTCGGCCGCTGCCTGGGTGAATGCCGGGCTGCTCGGATCGCGCCTTATCCGCGAGGGCTATTATGAAGTCGACGCGAGGCTGAAATCCCGCCTGCCACGTCTGGTGGCCTCGGCCATCGCAATGGGCGCAGCCCTTTGGTATGGCACGGGGATCGCCGCGCCCTATCTTGCCGCCACCTTCCTGGAGAGCGTTTTGGCGCTCACGGTGCTCATCGCTGGCGGTGGCCTTATCTTTGCTCTTGCCTCTGTGGCCACGGGCGCCACCCACATGAGCGATCTCAAGGCCATGGTGCGCAGAGGCTAAGCAACAGGAAAAAAGTGCGCTCAAGGGATTGCGCGGAATTCCCTCGCAGCGCATACCTTTTTCCGCCTGCCGCGGTCCACAGCGGCAGCGTTAAAGAGGATGAGTGAGAATATGGAACAGCCTACAAATCGTGTGTTTTCCGGGGTTCAACCCACCGGCAACCTGCATCTGGGGAATTATCTGGGAGCGATCCGCAATTTCGTGGGGCTCCAGGAAACCCATGAATGCATTTATTGCGTCGTGGATATGCACGCGATCACCACCTGGCAGGACCCAAAAGAGCTCGCTCACAACACCCGCGAAGTGGCCGCCGCCTATATCGCGGCAGGTGTCGACGCTGAAAAACAGGTGATCTTCAACCAGTCAAAAGTCTCTGCCCACGCGGAGCTGACCTGGGTGCTGAACTGCGTGGCCCGCATTGGCTGGCTGAACCGCATGACCCAGTTCAAAGAGAAGGCAGGCAAGAACCGCGAGAATGCGTCGGTGGGTCTCTATGACTATCCCGTGTTGATGGCGGCCGATATTCTCACATATCGTGCGACCCATGTGCCTGTGGGCGACGATCAGAAACAGCATCTGGAACTCGCCCGCGACATCGCGCAAAAATTCAACAATGATTTTGGCGAATTTGGCGGCGAAGAGTTTTTCCCTCTGCCCGAACCCCTGATCATGGGTGCGGCAACCCGGGTCATGAGCCTGCGCGATGGCTCCAAGAAAATGTCCAAGTCTGATCCGTCTGACATGAGCCGCATCACCCTGACAGACACGGCTGATGACATAGCAAAAAAAATCCGCAAGGCCCGCACGGACCCAGAAGCATTGCCCTCAGAACTGGATGGTCTGAAAGATCGTCTGGAGGCGGACAATCTTGTGGGCATTTATGCAGCGCTTGCCGGTCTTACAAAAGAAGCGGTGTTGAAAGAGCATGGCGGCTCGCAATTCTCGAGTTTCAAACCAGCCCTTGCAGACCTCGCCAACGAAAAGCTCACACCCATCACCACCGAAATGGCCCGGTTGATGGACGACCCGGCTTACATTGACAGCGTCTTGCAGAAGGGTGGCGAGCGCGCCAGTGCCATCGCGCAGCCCGTGGTGGCTAGGGTCAAAGAGATTGTTGGGTTTATTTAGGGAGCGTAGTGTTTGTTCGGTCTAATTGAGTGCCAAAAAATGCGCGGCCTTGGCGCAAGTCTTGGCTCCGAGAAACGCAACACACCCAAAAGAATTGCGGATCAGGAGAATATTCGATGAGTTCAGTCAACGTTGCGGGCATTGAGATCGGAAACGACAAGCCGCTGACGCTTATTGGCGGCATCAATGTCATTGAAGATCGCGACATGGCCATGCAGGCGGCGGAGACCTTTGTTGAACAGGCGGCAAAGCTTGAGCTGCCGCTTATCTTCAAGGCCTCTTTCGACAAAGCCAACCGCTCGTCGGTGGATTCATTCCGTGGCCCTGGTCTTGATGAAGGCTTGAAGATCTTTCAGGAAATCAAAGCGACCTTCAACGTGCCGGTGATTTCTGACATTCATGAAATTGAGCAGGTAAAGCCTGCGGCCGAAGTTTTGGACATTTTGCAGCTGCCTGCCTTTCTCGCACGGCAAACCGATCTCGTGCGCGCCATTGCAGAAGCAGGCCTTCCGATCAATGTGAAGAAGCCACAGTTTTTGAGCCCGCAGCAGATCCCCAACATTGTCGACAAGATCAAGGCTTGTGGGAATGATCAGATCATGGTCTGCGAGCGGGGCTCAAGTTTTGGCTATGACAATCTCGTGGTCGACATGCTGGGCTTTGGCGTCATCAAAAACGAAAACAATAATGTGCCCATCGTTTTTGACGTGACCCACGCGCTACAAACCCGGGCGCCGGGATCAAAAGCATCCGGCGGTCGCCGTGAACAGATTTACGATCTGGCCCGCGCAGGGGTCGCCGTGGGCGTCGCTGCGCTTTTCCTCGAAGCGCACGAAAACCCCGATCAGGCGAAATGCGATGGCCCAAGCGCGCTTCCTTTTGAAGCGCTGCCGAAATTCTTAGGACAGGTAAAAGCCGTTGATGAGCTTGTAAAACCCATCGTGAACGGAAATTAGTCCGGCCAAAAATCAGATCAGACCAGCGTAACGCTCGGCTTGAAACAGGCAAAATGACCCCCATTTCTAAGGGGTCGGCCAATCAGACCAAATGGCTGTAAACCAAGGAAACCTCATGACCCTGCGCGACACACTTGGTGGTTACACAGATCGTCTCAAGCATCGCTGGATGTATCGCAAAGGCGGGTCTTTGCCCTCGCTCAGCATTGGCAATATTGGGCGCTTCTTTAAGGGTGGTGCCGCGCGCAAGACGGGCATTGGCGTCTTGATCTTCCTCCTGCTTTATTATGTGGGCGGCAGTCTCTGGATAAACGACATTGAGGACGATCCGGATTTCCGTCCGGCGGCGGAAGATACGCTTCCCGGTGGCTCTCACGCAGTGGCGATGGTTGCAGCCTTGATTGAGCGCGAAGTAAACGACAAACGCTGGACCTCAAATGATCCCTGGTTTGTGCCCTCAGCCTTTCTCGACAATATGCCGAACTATCAGCAGGGAGTTGTCTCAGCCCTTGCCCGCTTTACGTTTGAACTGACAGATCAACTGGGTCGCACACGCGGCTCCAGTCAGGCGGACCCGGATCTGCAATCAGCCTCGGGCCTGCTGCAATATGCCGGCGACGTCTGGGTCTGGGACCCATCCGTCTCGCTGATGCCGCGCGCCTCATCAGAAGCGCAATACCGTGAAGCCCGCAAAGCCCTGCTCGCCTATAATGTGCGCCTTGCCTCAGGGGAAGCGGTGTTCGAACGTCGCGGTGACAATCTCATGGCAACGCTTGATCGCATCGCCCTTGATATCGGGTCATCTTCCGCCGTGCTCGACCAGGCGGTGGTGGAAAACTCCAGCCTTTTCATCGACAGAACAGCAGACGACCAGTTCTACAATGTGAAGGGGCAGCTCTATGCCTACTACCTGTTGCTCGACGCCTTGGGCAAAGACTTTGATGCATTGATCACAGAGCGCGAGTTGAAAACGGCCTGGGAGCAGATGCTCGACAGCATGTTGAAGGCGGCGGCGCTTTCTCCCATGGTTGTGGTCAATGGGGCACCGGACGCACAATTTTTGCCGAGCCACTTGGCAGCACAGGGCTTCTATCTGCTCCGCGCCCGCACACAGCTGCGCGAAATCACGAACATTCTGTTGAAGTAAAGCTGCGATGGTGCGTTTTTGGTCATAGACGCGCCGCCTGAAAGGGTGGCAGCATGTCACCCATGACAGCAGAAGACACGAGAATGGCGAAGGACACGGACGCCGCCCCGATCCAGAGGCGGAAGTTCCTGGTCGTCGTTGACGAGACCCCGGAAAGCGAAATAGCGATCCATTTTGCCGCACGCCGTGCGCGCCACACAAAAGGCGGGCTCGTGCTGTTGGCAGCGCTAGAGCCCGGCGGGTTTGAACACTGGCTGGGCGTGGAAAACCTGATGAAGGAAGAGGCGCGCGCTGAGGCGGAGAAAATCCTCCACCGGCACGCGGCGCGCGTAAACGAAGTCTCAGGGCTGATGCCGGAGCTGGAAATCCGCGAGGGTAAAAAGCCCGACATTGTGAAAGCCATGATCGAGGAAGATCCGGCCATCTCCATCCTGGTACTTGCGGCAGGCACCGGCAAAGAGGGTCCAGGCCCCCTTGTGCAAATGGCGGCGGGAGGCCCGGGTGTTGGCTTTTCGATCCCCGTGACCCTGGTGCCAGGGTCCCTCACAGAAGACGAAATTCACGACCTGGCCTGAGTTTTATGAGGGTTTGGCCCCTATTTTTAGGCTCCAAATACCTGACAAACCGGGTAGGGCTTGAATCCGCCCTATATTTCCGCCATTTAGAGCACTGACAGGTGAAGTGGAGCCGGTTCACCGTCCGGAAGTGCGATAGGATAAAAGGCTAGAAACGTTCCAAAAACCCATGCAACGCGTGGGGGTACTGGAGCCATCCCATTTAAGGAGCAGGCGCATGTTTATTCAGACAGAATCGACGCCGAACCCCGCGACCCTGAAATTTCTGCCAGGCCAGGATGTCTTGGGCGAAGGTCATGCGGCCGATTTCCCAAATGCAACAGCCGCTGAGCGCTCACCGCTCGCCAAGGCCGTGTTTGAGGTCGAGGGTGTGGCCGGTGTCTTCTTTGGCGCTGACTTCATCACCATCACCAAGGGGGATGTTGAATGGCAGCATATTAAGCCAGCGCTCTTAGGCGCAATCATGCAGCACTTTACCTCTGGCGCGCCGCTGATGACCGACAGCGCAGAGGCGGCTGATCCGAACGCAGTCACAGAAGATGATTCAGAAATTGTTGGGCAGATCAAAGAATTGCTCGATACGCGGGTGCGCCCGGTTGTGGCGCAGGACGGTGGCGACATCACTTTTCAGGGCTTCGACAAAGGCATTGTCTATCTCAACATGGTCGGCGCCTGTGCCGGTTGCCCCGCCTCAACGCAGACGTTGAAGCATGGCGTTGAAAATATGCTGAAGCATTTCGTGCCGGAAATCGAAGAAGTTCGGGCTGTTTAACAACAGCCCTCGAGACACTGAATAAATAATTAGAAGACTGGGGATTGATATGGGGACGTTGGACGCGGCAGCATTGGATGTAATTTTCAGGAATGCCCGATCATTTAATGCGTGGACGGACAAACCCGTTTCTGACGAGACGTTGAAGGAACTCTACGACCTCATGAAAATGGGGCCGACCAGCGCCAATTGTTCGCCAGCCCGTATTGTCTTTGTGCGTTCCGATGAAGCCAAAGAAAAGCTGATGCCAGCCCTCCTGCCGCAAAACCAGGGGAAGACAAAAGAAGCACCGGCTTGCGCGATCATCGGGTATGATCTCGAATTCTTCGAGAGAATTCCTGAGCTCTTTCCGCATAACCCGGACGCGCGCAACTGGTTTGCAGGCAACGATCCTCTCATTCAGGAAACAGCCTTCCGGAATTCCAGCCTGCAGGGCGCTTACTTCATGATTGCGGCACGCTCGCTGGGTCTTGATTGCGGCCCCATGTCCGGTTTTGTCCCCGACATGGTCAATGAAGCCTTCTTCCCGGGCGGCAAAGTGAAGGCAAACTTCATTTGCAACATTGGCTATGGGGATGCAGGCCGCGAAATGTTCGAGCGCTCACCACGCCTCGCATTTGATGACGCCTGCGCCATCGTCTGACCTGCAAACGCTGAAACGGACATCATGACCCTTCTCGCCATTGATACCGGACAGGCCGCCTGCTCCGTGGCGCTTTGGCATGAAGGCGCTGTTGTAGCGCATCGTTTGTCGCCCATGCCCAAAGGTCACGCGGAAGCGCTGGTTCCAATGATTGAAGAAGTGCAGGCCGAAGCAGGCTTCGTATTTACAGATCTGGACGCGCTTGCTGTCACCGTGGGGCCTGGCACCTTTACCGGATTGCGCGTGGGTATGGCGACGGCCAGAGGGTTGGCAGTTGCAGCCGACAAACCCCTGATCGGGGTGACCACACTGGAGGCGATTGCGTGGCCTGCGAGAAGCGAGGCAAGTGAAGGCACAGCGATTGCTGCTGTTTTTGATGCCCGCCGAAATGAGATTTATCTCCAGTGTTTTGCAAAGGACGGGTCAGCGTTGACCGAGCCCGCTTTGGTTTTGCTGGACGACATAGAGGCGTACCTGCCAGACGGGCCGCTGCTCTGTGTCGGGACGGGTGCGGATCTGCTGCGGAGCCGCGCGGAGGAAGCAGGACGAGCCGCCACTCTCTCAACCGCCTCTCCCTTGCCGGATGCGCGGGTGGTTGCAGAAATTGCGGCGGCGAGGGAGCCGGAGCGAGGCAAGGTGCCTGGCCCGCTCTATCTTCGCGCACCTGACGCAAAACTCCCCAAAACACCGCTTGGTGTGTCCCCGGCCCCGCTTCCATGAGCGCTGGGCTGCGGGCGGAGCGCGTGGGCCTTGCCCATGCTGAGATATTGTCAGGTCTCCATGAGTTGTGCTTTGCGGAGGGGTGGTCGAGCGAGGCCATGACATCGCTCTTGAGCGTTCCCGGCACCCTTGGCGTGATCGCCGTGAGAACGAAGACAGACCAGCCGGTTGGTTTTGTTCTGATGCGGGTTGTGGCGGGCGAGGGAGAAATCCTGAGCGTCGGGGTGGTGCCAGAGGCGCAGGCGCAGGGCATTGGCACATTTCTTATAGGGACAATGGGGCAAGAGGCGCCTGAGGTGATTTTCCTTGATGTGGCCTCAGACAATGAACCCGCGCTGAAACTCTACCAGCGCGCGGGATTTGAGGTGGTGGGCCGCCGTCCGGGCTATTACAAGCGGTCGGACGGGGGTGTCATCGATTCCCTGACAATGAAGCGTGTCCTCGGGTGACAATGAAGACCCGAAAGACTAAACTTCTCTCGTCTTTAACAGTGGTGGCCGGAATAAGAAGAGATGCCTGAAACAGAACGCGTCAAATCTGCGGATGATGATCCTCAGCGCATCGAGGATCTGTGTGTCAAAAAGGGCATGCGGATGACCGAGCAGCGCCGGGTGATTGCACGCATCCTCTCAATGGCTGCGGACCATCCCGATGTGGAAGAGGTCTATCGCCGCTCGGCTGCCATCGACAATAAAATATCGATTGCCACGGTCTATCGCACAGTGCGCCTGTTTGAAGAGGCGGGCATTCTGGAGCGTCATGACTTCCGTGATGGCCGGTCGCGTTATGAGCAGGTCACAGAAGAGCATCATGATCATCTGATTAACTTGCAGACGGGGGAAGTCATCGAATTTCACAATGATGAAATCGAACGACTTCAGCAGATCGTTGCGCGGGAACTGGGGTTCAATCTGGTCGATCACCGGCTTGAGCTGTATGGCATCCCGCTCGCCGATTCAAAAAAGGCGCCCAGTACAAAGTAGGCGGGGGGAAGGCCCCAGAGCCGCTAAGCGGCCGCTATGCGACGTGCTGGGTCGGGAGGACTGATCTCGTGAAGAATGTGCGCGCTGGGAGCAAACTGTTTCTCTTCGTCATGTCTGCTCTGCTGATCACGCCTGTGCAATGGGTGGGGCTGAAGCTCGGTCTGTCCTATGCCAAGCGCCTGCCTGTGAGGTTTCACCGCATTCTCTGCGGGATTATCGGCATCACGGTTACCGTGCGCGGGACGCCGTTTAAAGACGGCCCCTGCCTCATTGCGTCCAACCACAATTCATATCTCGACATTCCTGTGCTGGGCTCTGTCATCCCGCTTTCTTTTGTCGCCAAGAAGGAAGTCGCGGCCTGGCCCTTTTTTGGGACGCTGGCCCGCTTGCAGGAAACTGTTTTTGTCGATCGTGAGCGCCGGACGAAAGCTGTACACACGGCGAACGAAATTCATGACCGGATTGCCGGTGGCGACACGCTGGTTCTCTTTCCAGAAGGCACGTCGAGCGACGGGAACCGGGTGCTGCCCTTTAAGAGCGCTCTGATGGGGGTCGCTCAGATGGCTGTGGGGTCAGGCGATGATGCCAAGCCCGTCAATGTGCAACCTGTGTCCATCACCTACACAAAGCTGTGTGGCATGCCCATGGGCCGCCAGTTCCGGCCCTATTTTGCCTGGTATGGGGATATGGATTTGGGGCCTCATCTCTGGGAAGCCTTTGGGCTGGGGCCTTTTGAAGTCATTGTTGAGTTCCATGAGACGGTGACTTTGGGCGCCCAGGGCAACCGCAAAAGGCTCGCTGCCTATTGCGAGGCGCAGGCGAGTGAGGGCATGAAAAGAGCCCTTGCGGGCCGTCCCCCCGTGCAAGAGGTGGCGAGCGAAGGCGAAAAACCGGCCGCTTCCAGCGGATCTGCGGAAAAAACCCGCCCCTCAGTGGCCGCTGAATAGACCTGCCGCAAAAGCTTCCATCATGGTAATATGGGCCGATTGGCTCTATATGAACCGATCATTGGGACCACTGCCGAAGGCTTCGGCTGTCCTGTCTATGATGAACCTCTATGATGAACCAAGGCAGATCGTGGTGAAATGCCTGGGATTTTGAGAACCGAGCGGAGTTTAAAGCACCGATAGTGCCCCATAATTCAAGTGAGACCCCAGTCAGGGTGATGGACAAACCGTCCGCCGCAGACCCCGCGACCGACAGTTCGAGCGTTAAGGCGCCAGCCACCTCCACCCTCGAGCCTACAGGGGGTACATCAACACAGCACGCGTCAAAGTCGGTTTTCATCAAGACCTATGGATGCCAGATGAATGTCTATGACAGTGGGCGCATGGCAGACGTTCTGGCACCTGCTGGTTATACGGAGACGTTGGACCCGGCAACGGCAGATCTCGTCATCCTCAATACCTGTCACATTCGCGAAAAGGCGGCTGAAAAAGTTTACTCAGAACTGGGTCGCCTGCGCGCCTTGAAAGAAGAGCGCGAGAAGAACGGCGGCACCATGACCATTGGGGTGGCCGGGTGCGTCGCTCAGGCTGAAGGCGAAGAGATGGTGCGCCGCGCACCCGTGGTTGATCTTGTCTTTGGTCCTCAGAGCTATCACCGTTTGCCCGATCTGCTGAAGCGAACCGACAACGGATCGCGCGGCATCGTCGAAACCGATTTCCCGGTGGAAGACAAGTTTGAGGCCCTTCCTGCACCAGAAAAGAAAAAGACCATTGCCCGGGGCCGCACAGCCTTTCTCACGGTTCAGGAAGGCTGCGACAAGTTCTGCGCTTTCTGCGTGGTGCCCTACACACGCGGTTCAGAGTTCTCAAGACCTGTAGATCAAGTGCTTGAGGAAGCAAAAAACCTGGTAGCTGGCGGCGTGCGCGAAATCACTCTGTTGGGTCAGAACGTCAACGCCTATCATGGAGAAGGCGCGGACGGAAAAGACTGGTCATTGGGGCGCCTCATCTATGCACTGGCTGAGACGGAAGGCGTTGAGCGCCTGCGGTACACAACGAGCCACCCCCGCGACATGGATGAGGAACTGATCCGCGCGCATGGTGAGGTCGAAGCTCTCATGCCTTACCTGCATCTGCCGGTACAATCGGGCTCAGACAAAATTCTGGCAGCGATGAACCGTCAGCACGACGCGGCCTCTTATCTCCGCATCATCGAGCGCATTCGGAGCGCCCGTCCCGATATCGCCTTGTCATCTGATTTTATTGTCGGCTTTCCTGGCGAAACAGATCAGGATTTTGAAGACACATTGGCACTGGTGGGCGAGGTCGGCTACGCCCAGGCCTATTCCTTCAAATATTCTCCCCGTCCAGGCACACCCGCCGCGGGTGACACGGTGCAGGTTCCTGAACCTGTGAAGGCAGAGCGTCTTGCGCGCCTTCAGGAAAAGCTGAACGTGGATCAAGTGGCGTTCAACAAATCATGCGAAGGGCGCACCATGAGCGTGCTGTTGGATCGCAAGGGCAAGAAAGAAGGACAGCTTGTGGGGCGCTCGCCCTATCTTCAATCTGTCCATGTGGATGCGCCCGAAACACTCTTTGGAAGTTTCGCCAATGTGACAATCGACAAGGGTTTTGCAAATTCCCTGTCGGCGGTTCTTGTGCCCCAGGATCACCAGGCCGTCATAGGCGGTGCGATATGATGCACCTCATCAACGCTTTTTCCAGTCGAGGAGCCCGCCAAATTTGACCCAATCGACCGCAGGACGCCCAGATGAAAAGAAGGGCAGTCTCGTTATCGACTTCGATGACAACCAGCTGTTGAGCGAATTGTTTGGCGAACATGACAAGCATCTTGCACGTCTTGAGCAGGAGCTGGGTGTGCTCGCGACGTCTCGTGGCAATGAACTGGTTCTCACCGGAACCCGTGATGCGCGCGAGCGCGCAGAAATTGTCGTCAAAGATTTATATGCCCGGCTGAAGTCAGGCCTTGAAGTGACGCCCGGCGAAGTAGATGGAGCCATTCGGATGGCCAATGCCCCCAAAGCGGACCGTGAGCGTGGTTCAGGGTCGAACAAGAAGTTGCAAATTACAACGCGCAAACGGGTCATTTCGCCGCGATCGCCGACGCAGGGCACCTATATGCAATCGCTCTTGGACAATGAACTTGTCTTTGGGGTGGGGCCGGCCGGCACGGGCAAGACATATCTTGCCGTTGTGGTTGCAGTCTCCATGCTGTTGCAGAAGAAAGTCGACCGCATCATCCTCTCCAGGCCAGCAGTGGAAGCCGGGGAGCGTCTGGGTTTTCTACCCGGCGATCTCCGGGAGAAAATCGATCCCTACCTGCGGCCTCTCTATGATGCACTCTATGACAGCCTGCCTGGCGAACAGGTGATGGCGGGTCTTGAATCAGGCGAAATCGAAGTCGCCCCGCTCGCGTTTATGCGCGGGCGTACACTTGCCAACTCTTTTGTCATTCTGGATGAGGCGCAAAATTGCACGCCGGTGCAGATGAAAATGTTTCTCACCCGTCTGGGTGAAAACAGCCGAATGGCGATCACAGGCGACCCCAGTCAGGTCGATCTGCCTCTCGGGGCAAAATCCGGTCTGGGGGATGCATTGCGCGTCCTTGAGGGTGTGAAGGGTGTCTCGACAGTCCACTTCACTGCGCGCGATGTTGTGCGCCATCCTCTGGTGACCCGCATCGTGCAGGCATACGGGGCGCATGAAAAAGATCTGCTGACCCCTGGAAAAAACAGAGGCGGAGAGAGATCGTGAACGCAGATCGCTCTGACGACCCGGACAGTCCAGGCAGCATTGACGCCGCTCTGCCCTATCTAACTGTCGAGATGTCTCGCGCCGGAGGTGATTGGGATGCGGCTTCAGAAGAGGTTGTTTTACGTGTTGCTCAATTTGTTTTTGAACAAGTTGGGGGCCGTCCGGCAGCTGAAGTCAGTATCCTTTTGGCTGATGACATTTTTGTTCAGTCCCTGAACCGAAAGTTCAGAGGGCAGGACAAGCCAACCAATGTCCTCTCTTTCCCCCACGCGGCCAGTCCCGCGGATGCTTTGTATGATGAGCCATCTTCGCTTGGCGATATCGCCTTGGCCTGCGAGACTCTCAAAGCAGAGGCAGAGGCGCAGAACAAGAGCTTTGATGATCATCTGGCCCATCTGGTGGTACATGGGGTCTTGCATCTTTTAGGGTATGATCACGTGGCGGATGAAGATGCGGAAATAATGGAAGCAAAGGAGCGCGAGCTGCTCGGCCATTTTGGGATTAAGGATCCTTATGCTGAGCGCCGCATGGAAGATAAGGCATGAGTGAGCTTGGAGGTGGGAGGGGACAACAAGTGTCCACAGGAAATGAAAACGCGGCGCGGCAGCCAGGCTCATGGGCGCGCGTGCTTCACTGGCTTGTGAAAAAACTTCCCGGCCAGACAGAAGACCAGACCTTGCGCGAGAGTATTGAAAGCGTGATCGGTGAGCACGCGGCAACGGAAGAACTCGGGCCCCAGGCGCGCCATATGTTGATGAACATATTGAGTTTCGCTGAGCAACGGGTTGATGATGTGATGGTGCCCCGCGCCGATATTGTTGCCGTTGATATTTCAGCCTCTCTCGATGACCTTCTGACGCTCACGCGAGAGAAGTCGCATTCGCGCCTGCCCGTTTATCGCGAGACGCTTGATGAGCCGATCGGCATGGTTCACATCAAAGATGTATTGGGCTGGATGGCGGCGCATCCAAATGATCGTGGATCTTTTGACTTGCGCACCATTCGCCGCACGGTCTTGTTTGTGCCACCGTCAATGCCCGCGCGGGACCTTCTCATGAAGATGCAATCGTCACGCATTCATATGGCCCTTGTGGTCGATGAATATGGCGGCACGGATGGTCTGTTGTCGATTGAAGACCTGGTTGAAGAGATTGTCGGCGACATTGAAGACGAACATGATGTGGCGGAGCGCCCATCGCTTATCCGGTCCGATGATGGAACGATTGATGCGCTTGCCAGGGCCCCCATCGAAGATCTGGAAGACATGCTCGAACTCACATTGGTCGACAGATTGGAGGATGATGATGCAGATACGCTGGGCGGGCTTGTCTTTTCTCTCGTCGGTCGGGTCCCACAACGCGGCGAGCTGATATCCCATCCTGCGGGCATTGAGTTCGAAATCCGTGATGCCGATCCGCGCCGGATCAAGCGCCTGCGCATTCATCAAGAAACGCTCTCCGCAAAATCGCTGCCGGACGAAACCACGCCAGGTGCGGGCCAGGAAGGTGATGCGCCAACAAGTGATGGTGGCGAACCGGTCGCAGAAATAGCCCTCAAAGCAGCTAGCCTCGATGACAAAGCTTGATGTGAATGCAGCGGCTGATCTAGCCGGCCGCGGGTTTATCCTATTGGAACGGTTGGCAGCCTGGCTTCAGGCTCTGTCAGGGTGGAAGAGGCTTGGCGTCGCCTTTGCTGCGGGCCTCTTCACAGTTGCTGCCCAACCTCCCATCCATTTGTTCGCCATTTTATTGATCACGCTTCCCTCTGTTGTTTGGTTGCTTGATGGAACGGGCGATCCATCCAAATCAAACTGGAAACCAGCACGCGCGGCCGCGGCTATCGGCTGGTGGTTTGGCTTCGGCTATTTTTTGGGGGGACTTTATTGGGTCGGAGAGGCCTTTCTTGTCGAGGCAGAAACCTTCGGTTGGCTTTTGCCTTTTGCCGTGACCGGACTGCCCGCGGGTCTTGCTCTGTTCACCGCAGCGGCTTTTGCATCGGCGCGCTTTTTTTGGGCACCTGGGTATCGGCGTACATTGGCACTCGCCCTTGCCTGGGCAATCGCTGAATGGTTGCGCGGCCACATTCTGACAGGGTTTCCGTGGAACCTGATGGGCCATGTCGTCACAGTGTCTGACGCCCTGATGCAGAGCACCGCATTATTTGGTGTCTACGGGGCCACGCTTCTAATTCTTCTCGTCTTTATGACGATCGCTACCTACGACCCCCGCCGCCGCAGTCCACGAGACGACCGGGGCATACGCGAGCTCGGCGTGTGGCGTCCGACAGCCATCGCCTTTGCGGTTTTAGGACTAGTCTGGTTTGGCGGTGCGGTTCGGTTGATGGCGTCGCAGGATGCATGGGTTGACGGGGTCACCCTTCGACTTGTGCAGCCAAATGTGCCTCAACGAGAAAAATGGAAACCCGAGAACCGGCAGGAAATTGTCGGTCAGTTTTTACGGATGAGTGATGCACCAGGTGACCAGGGGGGCAAGCCCACTCACATTGTTTGGCCGGAATCAGCGCTGCCTTTTTTGGTCGACCGTGAGCCTTTCGTGAGGTCTGCGATCGCCCGAGTATTGGCACCAGGGGGTGTCCTGCTGCTGGGGTCGGTGCGCGGTGAACCCGATGAAAATCGGCCCGAGCGTGAGCTCGGGCGGTTTTATAATTCCTTTCACATTGTAGGCCCCGATGGAGAAATTCGGGCGACCTACGACAAAGCGCATCTTGTGCCTTTCGGTGAATATTTGCCCTTCCAGTCAATTCTCGAGGCAATCGGACTACGCCAGTTGACCCAACTGCGCGGTGGATATCAGTCTGGTCCGGGCCCGCAGACATTGGCGGTTCCAGGAGCGCCTTCTGTCAGTCCGCTGATTTGCTACGAAATCATCTTTCCAGGAGGCGTTGTTGGGGAAAAACGACCGGGATGGATGGTGAATGTCACCAATGATGCCTGGTTTGGAAATTCCGCGGGACCCTATCAGCATCTGGCACAAGCCAGATTGCGCGGGGTCGAGCAAGGGTTGCCCATCGCGCGCGCGGCCAATACCGGCATGTCGGCGATGATTGACCCCTTTGGCCGGTTGATGGACACCATTGCGTTGAACCGTGAAGGTGTTATCGACACGCGCTTGCCGCAAGCGCTGCCGCCAACACTTTATGCGCGCATCGGCGATTGGTTCTTTCTGGTCCTGCTTGTCGCAGTCGGCCTGTTGGCCAGATCAAGGTCGACGAGAACGCAATAGTTTCTGGGAAGAATAGGGCTTTTAGCAAACGGGAAAAGGCACTAACTTATGGTTGTAGTCCAGTTGCAATGCGCTTTCTGGTCAGGGCGGGCGCAATAGTTTTCAAATAAAAAGATTCCTGTGCTTATGAAAATACCCTCTCTAAAGAAAAACGGGTCCAGATCATAATATTTGCCAATGCTGGTTCTGTTACCCCAAACAAAAAGCAAGAGAGATTAGATTTGCCGCGGAAAACGCCTAACCCAATCGACATTCACGTTGGCTCCCGCGTCCGTATGCGCCGCATGTTAATTGGCATGAGTCAGGAAAAACTCGGGGATGAGTTAAGTCTGACGTTCCAACAGGTGCAAAAATACGAAAAAGGATCAAACCGGATCGGCGCAAGCAGGCTCTACCAGATCGCGCAAACGCTGAATGTACCAGTTGACTATTTTTACGATGGATTGCCCGCAAATGGACAGGAGCCGCCGCCTGGTTCCTCCAATGGCCCCGCTGAGGGCCTCGACCTGGACCTCTTGTCGACATCCGAAGGGGTCGGGCTGATCAGCTCGTTCTTTGCGATTGAGGACGCAGACGTAAGAAAACGTGTTTTGGATCTGCTCAAGGTACTGGCCCAAAACCCAGGTAAATGACTTTACGCAAAGACAAATGAGGGGTCGTCTCACCTTGACCTCACACGGAAACCTTGTCAGAACAGCCACCGCAGTTAAAGCGCGTCCGCTGTCGATTGTTTAAACAGCCTTCAGCAGACAAAAATGGGAGACGTAAGAGCGTGCCAAGATCAGATTATTTGTTTACCAGCGAGTCGGTTTCTGAAGGCCATCCAGACAAGGTCTGTGACCGAATTTCTGATGCGGTACTGGACCTCTTTTTGGCCGCAGATCCATTCTCCCGTGTCGCGTGTGAAACGCTGACAACCACCAACCGGATCGTGTTGGCCGGTGAGGTTCGCGGGCCCGATAGCATCACACCTCAGCTGATTGAGGAAGCCGCGCGCGCAGCAGTTAAAGACATTGGCTATGAGCAGGAGGGGTTCCATTGGAAGAACGCAGATGTGGCCGTTCACCTTCATGCTCAATCCGCTCACATTGCTCAGGGCGTTGATGCGTCTGGCAATAAGGACGAAGGCGCTGGCGATCAGGGCATCATGTTCGGGTATGCCTGTCGGGAAACCCCGGTGCTTATGCCTGCACCGATCTACTACTCTCACCTGATCTTGAAGCGGATGGCGGAACTGCGTCATAGCGGCGAAGTAAAGGGCTTTGGTCCTGACTCAAAAAGCCAGGTCACGTTGAGATATGTGAACGGCCAGCCAGTGGGCGCAACCTCTGTTGTTGTCTCTACCCAGCATGATGAGGGCCTTGATCAAGCGGCCATTCGTGAACTGGTCCGTCCTGTGGTTGAAGAAGTTCTTCCCGAAGGCTGGATGTGTCCCGAAGAGGAGTTCTACGTGAATCCAACCGGTCTCTTTGTCATTGGGGGCCCCGATGGGGACGCAGGTCTTACCGGTCGTAAGATCATCGTGGATACCTATGGCGGCGCAGCGCCTCACGGCGGCGGTGCTTTCTCCGGCAAAGATCCAACCAAGGTTGACCGCTCTGCTGCTTATGCAGCCCGATATGTCGCCAAGAACGTTGTTGCGGCAGGCCTTGCAGACAAATGTACCTTGCAGCTTGCATACGCGATCGGCGTTTCCAAACCGCTTTCTGTGTATGTGGACACACATGGAACAGGCAAAGTCGAAGAAGCCGCCCTGGAAATCGCGGTTGCTAAAGCGATGGACCTGAGCCCACGCGGCATTCGCGAGCAGCTCAGCCTGTCTCGCCCAATCTACGCACGCACAGCCGCATACGGTCACTTTGGTCGTGAACCAGACGCAGACGGTGGGTTCTCTTGGGAGAAAACCGACCTGGTTGATGCGATCAAGGCTGAACTGCCCTAACGGTCGGCTTTAACACCAATGTCAAAAAAACAAACGCCGCCTGCCGATGACCTCGGTCGGCGGCGTCTTCTTTATGGACGCCGCCAGGGCCATAAGCTTCGCAGCCATCAGGAAAGTCTGATGCGCGATCTGCTGCCTAAACTGGCCGTACCCATGTCTGTGGACCATCTCGCCCCCGCGTCCTTGTTTGATCCGGCAACGAAACAAGTTTGGCTGGAAATCGGCTTTGGCGGTGGGGAGCATCTGATTGCGCAGGCGCAGGCAAACCCGGATGTGGGTCTGATCGGGTGCGAGCCCTTTATCAATGGCGTGGCGAAGCTTCTGGCTGAAGTGGACAAAAAGGGACTGTCCAACGTGCGGGTCCACCATAATGACGCGCGCGATGTGCTTGAGCGTCTGGAGGACGCGTCCCTGGACCGTGTTTTTCTGCTCTTTCCTGATCCGTGGCACAAAAAAAGGCACCATAAGCGCCGTTTTGTCTCAAATGAGACGCTGGATCAACTGGCCCGGATCATGAGGGACGGGGCAGAATTCCGTGTTGCCACGGACATTAAAAATTATTGTCGCTGGACGCTTCGGGAGGTCCGTGCCCATGGGGCTTTCGAGTGGCAGGCTGAAACGGCAGCAGATTGGCGGGTCCGCCCCGACGATTGGCCAGGCACCAGGTACGAGGCAAAAGCGGGCCGCGAGGGGCGCGTGCCGGTCTATCTGACCTTTCGCCGGGTGAGCCGCCAAGTGAACCAATAGTCTGGCGCTAATCACCTGCCAGGGTCCGTGCAATAAAGCGCTTGAAAAGCCCCCCTTTCTGGGAGTAATGTGCACTCGAATTTTCACATAGCAGGCCTAGCCTGATTGTTGAAAGTGGGAACTCCAGATCGGGGCCCCGCTTTTTTTGTTATCTGGGCTCCCGTTTTAGGGGCGCGCCCCACAAGGTTACCTATTTCGTGCAGAGCGAGAGCAACAACGACAACTCAAGCGAACGCAGCCATTTGGTTGCGCCGGGCGCTGTTGCGAGTCGTATCGCGGACCTGATCGAACCCGCGATCGAGGATCTGGGCTTCGAGCTTGTGCGCGTTCGCTTGACCGGTGAGGGCGGCGCGGTTCTGCAACTGATGGCCGAGAAGCCGGATGGGACGATGCAGGTGGCGGGCTGCGAAAGCGTCAGCCGGGCCGCATCGGCGATCCTGGATGTCGAAGACCCGATAAAAAATAATTACACGCTGGAAGTTTCGTCTCCCGGCATTGGTCGCCCGCTCACACGGGAAAAAGACTTTGATGTCTGGACCGGCTTTGAGGCGAAACTGGAATTGTCGGAAATGCTTGCAGGACGCAAACGCTTCCGAGGCATTTTGCAGGGCATGGAAGATGGCGAAGTGCTGCTGAAAATGGACATTGACGGACATGATGAGCCACAGATTGTTGGCCTGCCATTCCGGCTTGTCAGCGATGCGCGTCTTGTTATGACCGACACGCTGATTGATGAAAGTGGAAAACGGCTTTCAGGAGCTGACACCTGACCGGTCAGGTGCAACTGAAATACTAAGCGTCTAAGACGCGAGGCTTAACATGAGCGCCCCTGGCGCGAGGCTAAAACGGAGACGAGACAATGGCTCAGGCTGTGAGCGCAAATAGATTGGAACTTCTGCAGATCGCTGATGCGGTTGCGCGGGAAAAGTCGATCGAACGCGAACTGGTTCTCGAAGCAATGGCTGAAGCGATCCAGAAGGCGGCCAAGTCTCGCTACGGTGCGGAAAATGAAATCCGGGCGCGTATTGACCCCAACACGGGTGAGATCCGACTTGTTCGTTTGCTGGAAGTGGTTGAGCTTGTCGACAATGACGCAACCGAAATCAGCGTCACCGATGCGCAGCGCCGTAACCCGGCAGCCCGCGCGGGCGATCTGATTGAAGACGAACTGCCCCCTGTTGATTTTGGCCGTATCGCCGCACAGACTGCCAAGCAAGTGATTGTGCAAAAAGTGCGCGACGCTGAACGCGAACGTCAGTTTGAAGAATACAAAGACCGCATCGGCGAAATTGTCCATGGCGTTGTGAAACGCGCAGAGTATGGCAATGTGATCGTCGATCTGGGCCGGGGCGAAGGTATTGTGCGCCGTGACGAAGGCCTTCCGCGCGAAGCCTTCCGTGCGGGCGACCGTATTCGGGCTTACATTTATGATGTGCGCCGCGAACAGCGTGGACCGCAGATCTTCCTGTCCAGAACACATCCGCAATTCATGGCGCAGCTCTTCGCGCAGGAAGTGCCTGAAATTTATGACGGCATCATTGAAGTGCGTGCCGTTGCCCGTGATCCAGGATCACGCGCAAAGATCGCTGTGACATCAAACGATCATTCCATTGATCCGGTTGGGGCTTGCGTGGGTATGCGCGGGAGCCGTGTGCAGGCTGTGGTGAACGAGCTGCAGGGTGAGAAGATTGATATCATCCAGTGGACGGATGATTTCGCGGGTTTCATCGTGAACGCTCTGGCCCCTGCTGAAGTTGTGAAAGTTGTGCTTGATGAAGACGCACAGCGCATCGAAGTTGTGGTGCCTGACGAACAATTGTCGCTGGCAATCGGTCGCCGCGGGCAGAATGTGCGCTTGGCCTCTCAGCTCACCGGGTGGGACATCGACATCCTGACCGAGGCGGAAGAATCTGAACGCCGTCAGACAGAATTCATTCAACGGTCGGAAACCTTCACCCAGGCATTCGATGTGGATGAAGTCATTGCGCAATTGCTGGCATCAGAAGGCTTCTCCACTGTTGAAGAAGTGGCCTACGTGCCGATCTCTGAAATTGCTGACATTGAAGGCTTTGACGAAGAGACAGCGCAGGAAATCCAAAACCGGGCGCTCGACTTTATTGACCGTCAGAATGCTGAATTTGACACGAAGCGTCGCGAGCTGGGTGTTGAAGACGGCGTCACGGAAGTTCCTGGCGTGACGGCCGCCATGCTTGTCGCCTTCGGTGAAAATGAGATCAAGACTGTTGAAGACGTTGCTGGCTGTGTCCCTGATGATCTGATCGGCTGGTATGAACATGTCGATGGTGAGCGGAAACGCATGGACGGCATTCTCGACGGGTTTGACCTGGGCGCGGAAGAAGCGCAAGTCATGATCATGGCAGCCCGCGTCAAAGCAGGTTGGGTGACAGAAGAAGAACTTGCCGCTGACGCTGCTGCAAAAGCAGCCGCGGAGGCCAGTGAAGCTGAAGAAGGCGACGAAGCTGCAGACGGTGAGGTTGCGCCGGAAGCTGAGGAATAGGGTTGAAGGAAGGGGCGCTGCCAATGACTGTCGCCTCACCTGAAGACCAGGAGCCCCAGCAACCAGAAGGCCCGAGCGGTGAGAAGCCGGTTAAGAAGGCTGATAAAGAGGCGTCTGAGCGGCGGTGTATTGCCACTGGTGAGACACAACCAAAGGCGGGGCTTCTGCGGTTTGTTGTGGGTCCAGACGACGTGGTAGGCCCGGATTTGGCGGAAAGATTGCCGGGGCGCGGCATTTGGGTCACAGGGACCCGGGCCGCACTCGATCAGGCAATTGCCAAGAAGGCCTTTGCGCGGGCGGCAAAACAGCAGGTCAGCGTGCCCGAGGGGCTCGGCGACCTGGTGGGACGGCTTTTGGAGACGCGGGCGGCAGAAACCCTAGGGTTAGCGCGGCGGTCCGGTGAATTGATTATGGGCCTCGAAAGAGCGTTTGAGACCCTCGACCGGGAGCCGGTCGCACTGATGATTGAGGCGGCAGATGCCGGGCGCGATGGTGTTCGTAGGCTGCGCGCGAAACTGAAAGCGGCGGATTTAACCGATCTGCCTGTAATACAAGGCCTTAGCGCTACCCAAATGGGTTTGGCATTGGGGCGGTCAAATGTGGTACATGCAGCCCTGAAAATGGGACGTATGCAAGAAAAGGTACTGGCGGACTTTGCCAGACTGGCGGCCTGGAACGAACCAGGCCACGTAAAGGAATAGAATGAGCGATCAGACGGACGACGGCGAACGGAAAGCAGCAGGCGGGAAAACCCTTAGCCTGAAGCGGACGGTAGACTCTGGGCAGGTGCGCCAGAACATTTCGCATGGCCGTTCCAAATCGGTTGTTGTCGAGACAAAGCGCAAGCGCACGATCAAGCCCACGGGCAAGCCCGGCGTTGCTGAAGAAAAAGTTGCGACACCAACACCGACGCCAACACCGAAGCCTGTTGCGAAAAAACCGGCAGCTCCAAAGCCTGCGGCGCCAAAAAAGGCTGCCCCGGCGCCTGCGCCTAAAAAGGATCGCGGCAGCGGCATGGTGTTGCGCACCCTGACCGAAGAAGAAAAGAAAGCGCGTGGCCGCGCGCTGGATATGTCACGTGTGCGCGAAGAAGAAGATCGCAAACGCGCTGAAGTTGAGGCTGCCCGCCGTGCTGAAGAAGAGAAAGTGCGTGCGCAAGAGCAGGTTGAAGCGGCCAAGCGTGAGACAGAAGAAGCCAAGCGCCTGAAAGCAGAAGAAGCCTCAAAACGTCAGGCTGAGCTTGAAGCACAGAAGCGAGCTGAAGTTCCCTTGGCTCCCGGCGAAGAAAAGAAGCCGACAGCCAAGACAGCCCCCAAGGCCGATGACAAGAAGCCTCGCGGTGGACGTCCAGGTGATGCAAAACCAGCGACACCCCCGACGCGTCGGGTCGAACCGCGTCGTCGCACCGGCAAGCTCACCATCGACAGCGCGCTGCGCGGGTCAGATGGCGATCGCCAAAAATCTCTCGCAGCCATGCGTCGTCGCGCGGAGCGCGAAAAGAAAAAGGCCATGGGAACGGCCGGACCGGCAGCGAAAGTTATTCGAGAGGTTGTGATCCCGGAAGCCATTACCGTTCAAGAATTGGCCAATCGCATGGCCGAACGGGCTGTTGATGTCATCAAGATCCTGATGAAACAGGGTGAGATGGTGACGATCAATGATGTGATCGACAGTGATTCTGCTCAGCTCATCGCGGAAGAAATGGGTCACACCGTAAAACGTGTTTCCGAAGCCGACGTTGAAGCAGGCTTGGTGACAGATGATGACACCGATGAGGTGAAGCAGCCTCGTGCGCCGGTTGTGACCGTCATGGGCCACGTTGACCATGGTAAAACATCTTTGCTCGATGCCCTGCGTCAGACCGACGTTGTGGCCGGCGAAGCCGGTGGTATTACGCAGCATATTGGTGCGTATCAGGTGAACATCGCCTCTGGTGACAAGATCACTTTCCTCGATACACCAGGCCATGAAGCCTTTACGTCCATGCGTGCCCGTGGCGCGCAAGCCACGGACATTGTTATTCTTGTTGTGGCGGCAGACGATGGCGTGATGCCGCAGACGATTGAGGCGATCAACCACGCCAAAGCGGCGGGAGTGCCCATCATTGTCGCGATCAACAAATGCGACAAGCCTGCGGCTGATCCGGCACGGGTGAAGAACGAATTGCTTCAGCACGAAATTTTTGTGGAAGACATGGGCGGCGATATTCAAGCTGTTGAGGTGTCAGCGCACACCAAAGCAGGTCTTGATAAGCTGGAAGAAGCCATTGTGCTTCAGGCAGAAATTCTGGAACTGAAGGCAAATGCGTCTCGTCCTGGCGAAGGCGTCATCGTCGAAGCCAAGCTCGACAAGGGCCGGGGTCCGGTTGGAACACTTCTCATTCAACGTGGCACGCTCGCTGTTGGCGACATTCTGGTTGCTGGCGCTGAGTGGGGTAAGGTTCGCGCGCTCATCAATGATCGTGGCGAAAGTGTTGAAAGTGGCGGACCATCAGAACCGGTTGAGGTTCTGGGCCTGAACGGCACACCAGAAGCTGGTGACGTGTTTGTGGTCGTAGACACCGAAGCACGTGCCCGCGAAGTCGCTGACTACCGTCAGCGTCTGCAGCGCGACAAGCGCGTTGGTGGGGCTGGACGCACATCGCTTGATCAGATGCTCACGCAGCTGAAAGAAGCAGATCGTCAAGACCTGCCCATCGTTGTGAAGTCCGACGTGCAAGGCTCCGCTGAGGCCATCGTGCAAGCGATGGAGAAGTTGGGAACCGACGAAGTCACGGCCAAAATCATCCATTCTGGCGTTGGCGGGATCACGGAAGCCGACGTCACGCTGGCGGATGCCTCCGGGGCGCCGGTTATCGGCTTTAACGTGCGCGCAAATGCCCAGGCGCGGGCTGCAGCGCGGGCAACAGGCATTGAGATCCGCTATTATTCAGTGATCTACGATCTGGTTGATGACGTGAAGGCAGCCATGTCTGGCCTCTTGTCACCAGAGATCCGCGAAACCTTCAACGGCAATGCCGAAATCCTCGAAGTGTTCAACATCTCGAAAGTGGGACGCATTGCAGGGTGTAAGATCACCGAAGGTACTGTGAAGCGCGGATCGAAAGTTCGGCTTATTCGCGACGATGTTGTGATCCACGAAGGCACGCTGTCTACCCTGAAGCGCTTCAAGGACGAAGTGAAAGAAGTAGGAAGCGGCCAGGAATGTGGCATGAGCTTCGAAAACTATCAGGACATGCGTGCTGGTGACGTGATTGAGTGCTTCGATGTGGAATCGATAGCCCGGTCACTTGATTAGAGGCATTCGATCAGAAGCTTTGGACTGAAAGCGTCCGTACCTATGAGTGAACTAGTGTGAGGACTGTCCGGTTGAAACCGGGCGGTCTTCTCCCTTTTGAAGTGAAGAAGCATGAACCAGCGTCGTAAAGGCACCATCAAGCCCCCATCAGGCAGAGCCCCGAGCCAGCGACAGCTGCGCATTGGTGAATTGTTGCGGGCGGCCCTCTCAGAAATCCTGACCCGTCGCGATGTGCTGGATCCGGTTTTGCGCGAAGCCATCATCACCGTGTCTGAAGTCCGGGCAAGCCCGGATCTGAAAAACGCCGTGGCCTACGTTGTGCCGCTCGGTCATCCAGACCCGACATCGGTGGTCGATGCGCTCAACCACGCAAAAAAATATTTCCGCGGTGAGGTTTCTAGGGCGGTGACGCTGAAACACATGCCTGAGCTGCTCTTTGCGGCCGATACGACGTTCGACTACGCAGAAAGCGTGGATGCGATGTTGAGTTCGCCAAAGGTTGCCCAAGACCTGAAAGCGGCCGACCCTGATGTGGATGGCGAGGACTAAGCGATGGGACGCCGTAAAAAGGGTGATCCGGTCTCAGGCTGGGTGATTGTCGACAAGCCCGTGGGGCCCACCTCCACGCAAGTCGTCGGGGCCATTCGCCGGCTCTTTAACGCCCAGAAAGCCGGCCATGCAGGCACTCTTGATCCGTTGGCAGAGGGCATTCTTCCCATCGCCCTGGGGGAAGCGACCAAGACCATCCCCTTTGTGGTCGATGGCGAGAAGGTCTACCGCTTTACGGTCAAATGGGGGGCGGCAACCTCAACCGATGACGCAGAGGGCGAAGTGGTCGCTTCCAGCGACCTGAGACCCGCAGAAGAGGCCGTAAAGGCCGCTCTGGAGGGGTTTCAGGGTGAAATCAGCCAGACCCCGCCCCAATTCTCCGCCATCAAGGTGGGGGGCGAGCGCGCCTATGATATCGCCCGTGATGGGGAGACGGTGGAGCTGAAATCTCGCCTGGTCACAATCTTTGAGGCCGCCCTGATCGAGACCCTGGATGTGGACCATTCCAGCTTCGAAATCGTCTGTTCCAAAGGCACCTATGTGCGGGCTATTGCGCGTGATTTAGGGCAGATTTTGGGCTGTTTTGGTCATGTGGTGGCGCTGCGGCGTCTCGCTACCGGACCTTTCGGCGAAGAGCGGTCGATTTCGCTGGATAAACTCAAGGAGTTCGGCAATAGTGCCGCCGCTCACCCGACCTTGTGGGAGCATCTACATCCGCTTGAGACCGCGCTGGACGACATCCCGGCGGTGGCCGTAAGCGACGCAGATGCAGCCCGTTTGAAGCAAGGTCAGGCGATTTTGTTACGCGGCCGTGACGCACCGGTACTTGAGGGCATCGCCCTCACCGTTGCAGGCGGAAAGCCGGTTGCCCTGGCTGAATATGACCGGGGTGAATTGAAACCGGTTCGCGTTTTTAACCTGACCGATCAGGGCCCGCGTCGGACGCCAAGTGTGGCATCCAGCGAGGGACTTTGAATTCCCGGTCGATTTTTAGGAGTTGCCGATGTCGATCTCAGCTGATCGCAAGCAAGAACTGATTAAAGAATTCGCCCAAGGTGAGGGTGATACCGGCTCGCCGGAAGTACAGGTTGCCATTCTAACCGAACGGATCACCAACCTGACCGGCCATTTCAAAACCCACGGCAAGGACAATCACTCCCGCCGCGGCCTTTTGAAGATGGTGAGCCAGCGCCGTCGTTTGCTCGACTATGTAAAGGGCAAAGAACAGGCACGCTACGAAGCGCTGATTAAGCGCCTTGGTATTCGAAGATAATTTGGTATCCGAACATAGGTGGCGGCTTTGGCTTCTGCCGTTCATGAAACAGCGTTCGATCCAAAAAGGGCCGAGCGCTTTTCGTGTTTCTTCGGTGTGTAACCAATATGAGTAAAAGAGACTCTGTCCGATTGACGTGATCTCCCCTGAGTTGCCCGACATGTTTTTGTCTCTTGAACATCTGGGCGAAGAAACTTCAGGGCGGTCTCGTCCACAATCCGGCCGCATGAACAAAAGCGGCATAACCGACGCGCCACACATCCGGCCAAACAATCAGGTCTGGCCGATTTAGATGTGACGATATGAAAACTGAAGGCGCAAATTAGGAAACTGAAATGTTTGATATTGTCCGAGAGGAAATTGAATGGGGCGGACGGCCCCTCATCATCGAAACGGGTAAGGTAGCCCGCCAGGCAGACGGTGCCGTGATGGTGACATATGGCGAGACAACAGTGCTCGCAACAGCGGTGGCTGATAGCAAGCCAAAGCCGGGACTGGATTTTTTCCCGCTGACCGTGAACTACCAGGAAAAGACATATGCTGCCGGTAAGATCCCTGGTGGCTTCTTCAAGCGCGAAGGTCGCCCGAGCGAAAAAGAAACGCTCGTCTGTCGTCTGATTGACCGGCCGATCCGCCCGCTCTTCCACAAGAGCTTCAAAAACGAAACACAGATCATTGCGAATGTGATTTCCCATGACATGGAAAATGATCCTGACATCGTTGCCCTGGTTGCAACCTCTGCAGCGCTGACCATTTCCGGCATCCCGTTCATGGGCCCCATTGGCGCAGCACGCGTTGGGTATGTGGACGGTGAATATGTCCTCAACCCGCTGATCGATGATCTGGGCGATAGCTCGCTGGATCTGGTTGTTGCCGGTACCGAAGACGCGGTTCTGATGGTTGAATCACAGGCAAAAGAGCTTCCGGAAGACATCATGCTTGGTGCTGTGATGTTTGGTCACGAAGGCTTCCAGCCTGTGATCGATGCGATCATTCGTCTTGCAGAAAAAGCAGCGAAAGAGCCTCGTGCAATTTCGGACGAAGACACAAGCGAGCTTGATGGCAAGGTTTCTGGCCTTGTACAGGCTGACCTTGAAGCTGCGTATTCCATCGCTGATAAGATGGAGCGTCAGGCCAAAGTGTCTGAAGCCCGCGATAAAGCAATGGCAGCACTCGCAAACGAAGAAGACGAGAATGCCTATCCTGCCAATAAAGTTGGTGGGTCTTTCAAGAGCGTCGAAAAGAAGATTGTTCGTGGCTCCATTCTGAAAACATCCAAGCGTATTGACGGTCGCGATCTCGACACAGTGCGCCCCATTGTTTCAGAAGTCGGCATTCTGCCCCGCACACATGGGTCTGCGCTCTTCACGCGTGGGGAAACGCAAGGCCTTGTCGTAGCAACGCTTGGCACGGGCGATGATGAGCAGTTCATCGACGCACTGGAAGGCACCTACAAGGAAAGCTTCCTCCTGCACTATAATTTCCCTCCTTACTCCGTTGGGGAGACAGGTCGTGTGGGCTTCACCGGTCGTCGTGAAGTGGGTCATGGTAAGCTTGCCTGGCGCGCTCTGCACGCTGTGCTTCCAAGCCGGGAAGAGTTCCCTTACACAATCCGTCTCGTCTCTGAGATCACAGAATCCAATGGGTCATCTTCCATGGCGACAGTCTGTGGCGGCTCACTGGCCATGATGGATGCAGGTGTGCCCCTTACACGCCCGGTTGCGGGTATCGCAATGGGTCTGATCAAGGAAGACGAGGGCATTGCGGTTCTCTCTGATATTCTTGGGGATGAAGATCATCTCGGCGACATGGACTTTAAGGTCGCGGGTACGGAGGAAGGTATTACTTCTCTCCAGATGGACATCAAGATCACGGGCATCACCAAAGACATCATGCAGCAGGCGCTTGACCAGGCGAAGGGCGGCCGCTTGCACATTCTTGGTGAGATGGCGAAAGCAATCACCGAAGGTCGTGAAGAGCTTGGTGAATATGCACCTCGCATCGAAACGATGACGGTGCCAACGGACAAGATCCGGGATGTGATCGGCGCAGGCGGTAAAGTTATCCGTCAGATCGTTGAAGAAACCGGTGCCAAGGTCGACATCAATGATGAAGGCATTGTCAAAGTGTCATCATCGGATGCCGCAAGCATCAAGGCAGCGATGGACTGGATCACAGGCATCACCGCTGAACCAGAAGTCGGTGTGATCTACAAAGGCACAGTTGTGAAGACTGTGGACTTTGGAGCTTTCGTGAACTTCTTCGGGCCAAAAGACGGCCTCGTCCATATTTCGCAACTTGAGCCCCGCAAGGTTGCTCAGGTGACAGATGTGGTGAAGGAAGGCGACGAAGTGTTCGTAAAGCTTTTGGGCTTTGACGATCGCGGCAAGGTTCGCCTGTCCATGAAGGTTGTGAACCAGGAAACTGGGGAAGACATTCCGCGCGAAGAAGGTGACAAAGCAGAAGGCGGCGACAAGTCAGATGACGACAAGCCCCGCCGTCCGCGTCGTCGGAAGCCTGCTGAAGAAAAATCCGAATAAGCCTTGGCGGCACGCCGTCAAAGCGACAAGATAAAGGGCTCCCTTTTGGGGGCCCTTTTTTATGGGGATTGGACATTTCTAGATGAATTGGAAACGGTTCATCGTCAAGAATGGCAGAGAAATAGAGGCTCAGGGTTTGAGAAGGATGTGGGGATGAGATCAAGTTTGGCCATAGCGCTGGTCGTGACACTGTCTCTTGCAACAGGCGTCCACGCGGAAACGCCGCTGGAGGACGATGTTGCGCGCGGGGTAAGTGCTCAAAGCACTGAAAATGAAACGGTTGAGACGTCCTCCAATGTGGGCATTCCGCCGGAATATATGTGGACAAATGTTGTCACTGATTTTGACCGGGACCGGCTTGCGCGCCTTGATGAAGCCATTGCGCTGGGCAATGAAGAGTCCTATGGCGTCTCCGCGACAATCCGGGAGCGCGCCGCTTTTCACAAAGTAATGGATGCGCAGACGGGCCATATTAGCGATGCGGATCTGCTGGGCTGGTGGGCCTGCCGGACGATCAAGGTCGGCGGCAATTTTGCAGGCCTGGTTGTTTACAGCTGGTTTGACTGCAAAGTGAGTGTGCGCGACGGCTTTCTGTTTTTCGAGAAACGCTCCGGGTCTCAAAGACTGTCAGGTCGTCTCTATCAGGATGGCCCCGACCGGCGTGTGCTACTGGCCGCCCCCACTTACAATGATGAGCCACAGCGCGCCTATTCGGGACCTGAGGGCGGCATCACAAACCCTCAACGACAAGACAAGGTCGGCGTATTGAGCCAGCTGGAAGATGGGCGCTTGCGGGTTGTCTTCCCCTGGTCTGTACTCGAAAGCACCTATGATGTGCTGGAGTTGAGACGTCCCGAGTAATCGGAGGGAGGGCATGTGGCAACATTCCTATTGGTTCATGGTGCCTGGCACGATGAGAGTTGCTGGTCCCATCTAGCTCCTTTGCTGAGGGCACGGGGGTACAAAGTCGTCACACCCACATTGCCAGGCCATGGAGGAGATAATCTCAGTCCCTGGTCAATCACCATGGAGCAATATGCGCGCGCGATCACAGATGCCGCGCGCGCGAGCGACGAACGCCCCATTTGCGTCGGCCATTCCATGGCGGGTTTTGTTATCGCGATGGCGGCGGAGAAAAATCCCGACCTGTTCAAACAATTGATTTTTCTCACCGGCTTTGTGCCGAACGGCAAAGGCAGATTGCTGCCCATGATCGTGGCAGACCCGTCTTTAAGAAAAAGAATATTGCACAGCGATTTTGATTTTTTGGGGGGTACAAATTCCGTGCGACTAGAAACCGCTGCGGAGTTTCTCTATACAGACTGCCCCACCCAACTTCAGAGAGTAGCGACCGAAGCCCTCATTCCACAGCCGGTACGGCCGCTCTTTTCACCTGTTGAAATAAGTGAGGCACGCTTTGGCACCGTGCCAAAGGCCTTTATCGAATGCGTGCACGACCAAGCCATTCCCCTCGCTTTGCAGCGGAAGATGCAGACTTTCACTAGCTTTGATCAGGTGAGAACGCTGGAGGCGGCCCATTCGCCGTTCCTCTCAATGCCTGAGAAGACGGCAGACATACTCGAAGAGTTGGCGGGCTTTACTCCGCAGCTTTCTTCTTAGGTGCCGGTGTTTCTTCCTGCATATCTTCCCATTGCGGCATGCCAACAATGTTGAAGCCGGAATCCACATGATGGACTTCGCCGGTCACCCGTTTGGAAAGGTCTGAAAGAAGATAGAGAGCGGAACCGCCAACATCATCCAGCTCAATCGTTTCTTTAAGCGGGGAATGCGTCTTGTTCCATTTGAAAACATAGCGCGCGGACCCGATGGCAGATCCTGCAAGGGTACGCATGGGTCCAGCCGACAGAGCATTAACCCGAATGCCCTTACGGCCAAGATCGACAGAGAGATAGCGAACACTTGCTTCAAGCGCGGCTTTTGCAACACCCATAACATTATAGTTGGGCATGACGCGCTCTGCGCCTGCATAGGTGAGCGTGATCATTGAGCCACCGTCCGGCATCATCTCTGAGGCGCGCCGGGCAATGTCTGTGAACGAATAACAGGAGATTTCCATTGTCTGACGGAAATTGTCCCGCGTTGTGTCGACATACTGGCCTTTAAGCTCACTCTTGTCGGAATAGGCGACGGCGTGAACGATGAAATCAATCGTGCCCCATTTTTCCTTGAGCGCCACAAAGAGGGCATCAAGGCTGGCTTCGTCGGTCACATCGCAGGGCAGCAGTAGATCTGACCCAAGCGATTCTGCCAGCGGCTTCACCCGCCGACCAAACGCATCGCCTTGATAGGTGAACGCGAGTTCTGCGCCATGCGCGGCTGCCGCTTTGGCAATGCCCCAGGCAATGGAATGGTCGTTTGCGACACCCATGATGAGGCCTTTTCGGCCCGCAAGCAGGTCGCCCGACTGAAATGCACTTCCGCGTGTCATCTCTGATGCCACTCCTCAAATATTCTGTTACGGCCCTGAATGACGTCAGATGTGCCGATATGAGACGTTTCCGTCACTTAACCACTAAGGGGAGCAAGCTTTATGCCCCCGATTGTTCCTATGCGCTCGTTTAGGAGAGCTAACCGTTATACCGCTGGAAAACCAGCGACCCATTGGTGCCGCCAAAGCCAAAGCTGTTGGAGAGCACTGTGTTCAGTTCCGCATTGTCGATCCGTTTTCGCACAATGTTTGCGTGGGCGACTTGTGGGTCGAGTTCTTTGATATTGGCGGATTCAGCAATGAAGCCGCTTTCCATCATCAAGAGCGAATAGATTGCTTCGTGGACACCCGCAGCGCCTTGAGCATGGCCGCTGAGAGACTTGGTCGCGCTGATCGGCGGCATGTCATCCCCAAAGACCTCGGTGATCGCAGTGATCTCTGGAATGTCGCCAACCGGTGTCGATGTTGCGTGCGGGTTGATGTAATCGATCTTCTCGCCCACCCCTTCAAGCGCCAGCTTCATAGCGCGGATGGCTCCTTCTCCCGACGGCGCAACCATGTCGGCACCATCAGATGTCGCACCATAGCCGACAATTTCTGCATAAATTTTGGCGCCACGCGCTTTTGCGTGCTCCAGTTCTTCGAGCACCAGTGTGCCGCCACCACCGGTAATGACAAACCCATCCCGGTTCGCGTCATAGGCGCGGCTCGCGACTTCTGGGGTGTCGTTATACTTGGACGACATGGCGCCCATCGCATCGAACAGTGAGGACAGGGTCCAGTCCAGCTCTTCGCCACCGCCGGCAAACATGATGTCCTGCTTGCCCCATTGGATCTGCTCGACCGCATTGCCGATACAGTGCGTGGAGGTTGTGCAGGCGGAGCTGATGGAATAGCTCGGCCCTTTGATCTTGAAGAGCGTCGACAAGTTTGCAGACACGGTGCTGGACATGGCTTTTGGCACAACGGTTGGGCCGATGCGCTTTGGGCCTTTTTCGCGGGTAATGTCTGCGGCGGCGACAATGGCTTTTGTCGAGGGTCCGCCGGATCCCAGAATAGCGCCTGTGCGATCATTGCTAACATCGGCAGGTTCAAGTCCCGCGTCGCGAATGGCCTGCTCCATGGCGATATATGTATAGGCCGCGCCGTCTCCCATGAAGCGACGGGTCTTGCGATCCAGCACTTCTTCCAGGTCGATCTTCAAAGATCCGTGCACCTGGCTGCGAAAGCCAAGCTCAGTGTATCTCTCTGCTTTGACAATGCCGGATTTGGCTTCGCGAAGGGATGAAACAACTTCCTGCACATTGTTCCCAAGGCTGGAAACGATACCCATTCCGGTGATGACAACACGCCTCATGGCACTACTCCATGGCTGAGCGGGAAAACCCGCAAACAATTTCGATTACTTCTTATGTAACCCGAAAGTGGCATTTGTGAGAAATGGCAATCTGCCAAAACGGCTACTCAGCAGGTTTATTCTGCCGGTCACGTATTCTGCCAATTCTTAGTCAGATGGCCCTTCAACAACCACACGCAGATCTTCCGCTTTGTAGATAGGCTCACCGTCGGCTTTCAGAATACCGTCAGCCGTCAGCATAACGATCCGGCGATTGATGACCCGCTTCAGGTCGATCTCATATTCGAGCTTCTTCACTTCAGGGGTCACCATGCCCGAGAAGCGCACGGAACCAACGCCAATGGCGCGGCCTTTGCCCTGGGCGCCCATCCAGCCAAGATAGAAGCCAACAAGCTGCCACATGCCATCAAGGCCCAGACAGCCCGGCATAATCGGGTCGCCCTCAAAATGGCAGGGGAAGAACCAGCGATCTTCAGTGATGTCATATTCCGCGCGGATGAGGCCTTTGTCGTTCGCGCCGCCCGTGTCTGCAATCTGGGTAATGCGGTCCATCATCAGCATAGGCGGCAAGGGCAGCTGAGCGTTTCCGGGGCCAAACAGATCCCCATGCGCACATGCCAGAAGGTCTTCGTATGAATAGCTCGACTTTTGCTCAGCCATGTCCGTCCAATTACCCCGCCCTAGTGTTTGCCGACAAAGTGAGTGTCGTTCCGGCTATACACCGGGTCGGCATCTGTTGAGCGCTTGTTAACATATGGGACAAGTCCCGCAAACCCTTGATTTTTATAGCAAGAATGCCATTTTGCCGAATGCGGGCTGTAAAGCACGTTTGTACCCCAACTCTTGACAAGACGCTCATAATTCCCACATGGTAGGCTATTGTTTGTAATCGTTACAAACTGCAAATCCCGTAAGGGCGCCCTGATACAGGCGCCGATTGCTAAGAGACAGACAGGTTGGACATGACAGAACGTCCTTATAGTCAGACTTTGATCCGCCTCCGTGAGGCGGGCCTTCGGCCCACACGTCAGCGCTTGGCGCTAGGGCGGCTGCTCTTTGATGGAGGGGACTGCCACGTCACCGCCGAACGTCTGCATGAGCAGGCGCAAGATGTCGGCGTGTCTGTATCTCTGGCGACTGTCTACAACACGCTTCACCAGTTCACGGATGTGGGTCTGTTGCGCGAAGTTGTGGTCGACAGCTCGCGGACCTATTTTGACACGAACACAGCGGATCATCATCATATCTTCCATGAAGATGAGGGAAGCCTGACGGATATTTCCGGTCAGATGATCGACGTCGCGGGCCTGCCCGATGTGCCTGAAGGCACGGAACTATCCCGGGTTGATGTCGTGGTGCGGGTGCGCAACAGCTCATAGAGCTCTTCCTGTTTTTGCGACTCATTCTCTTTAGAAGAATTGTAAGAAGTTGACGAACCTATTGGTTCGTCTTAGCTTCTATGGTGAATACGTCCCAGGAGGCGTGTGAAATGCGCAAAGGCGAGGAGAACACATATGTCGCTAGCAGGGTCAAAGACCGAAGGTAATCTCAAAGACGCATTTGCTGGTGAAAGCCAGGCAAATCGCCGCTATCTCTACTTCGCCCAGAAGGCAGATGTAGAGGGCTACAATGATGTGGCGTCCGTGTTCCGCTCAACAGCGGAAGGCGAAACCGGCCACGCACACGGCCATCTGGAATTTCTGGAAGCTGTAGGGGACCCGGCAACGGGCAAGCCAATTGGCAGCACAGACCTGAACCTCAAAGCGGCGATTGCAGGCGAAACCCATGAATACACGGACATGTATCCGGGCATGGCGCGCACCGCACGTGACGAAGGCTTTGATGAAATCGCGGATTGGTTCGAAACGCTTGCGAAAGCAGAAAAGAGCCACGCGGGTCGTTTCCAAAAGGCTCTCGACAATCTCGACGACTAAAATAGGGAAGCAGGGCGGCTTCTTGCGTGAGGTCGCCCCCTTCTTTCCAATGACTGACATGAGCGAACAAAAGAAAGCGTGGCATGAGCAGAGAAGGCAGCCTGGACGCGCCAACGCGTCATCCAATTGATTGGCAGAACCCTGACTTCTACAATCGCGACCAGCTGGATGAAGAGTTGCGCCGCGTCTTCGATATTTGTCACGGGTGTCGCCGGTGTTTCAATCTCTGCGATAGTTTCCCGCGCCTGTTTGACCTGATTGATGACAGCGATAGCGGAGAGCTGGACAGTGTTTCCAGCGATGACTTTGCTCCCGTCATAGATGCCTGCACGCTTTGCGACATGTGCTTCATGACCAAATGTCCGTACGTACCGCCCCACGAATTCAATCTCGATTTCCCACACTTAATGCTGCGCTACCGTGCGATCGAAACAAAGGCTGCCGGCGGCCCTCCCTTTGTGCCGGGCCAACTTGCCAAGATGGACCGCAATGGAAAATTGGCCGCACCCGTTGCAGGGCTCGCAAATTGGGGATCAAAACGCTCCAACAAATTAACACGGCCCGTGATGGAAAAAATCGCTGGCATTGATGCCCGCGCCGAGCTTCCAAAATTCGCCGGTAAGACTTTCATGATGCGCGCCAAAGCAGACGACGCAAACGGCGCTGTGACGGTGAACACTAAGGCACCCGGCAAGGGCCGCAAGGCCGCGCTCTTTGCGACGTGCTTTGTGAATTACAACAATCCCACAGTTGGAGAAGCGGCCCGCAAACTGCTGGCTCATATCGGTGTGGAAACAAGACCGACCTATCCCGGTTGCTGCGGCATGCCGCACCTGGAAAGTGGCGACATCGAAAAAGTTGCAGAGCAGGCGCGCAAAGTTTCAACCGAGCTGAAGACCCTGATTGACGAGGGCTATGACATCATCGCCCTCACCGCGTCATGCGGGCTGATGTTCAAGTTCGAATGGCCCCTTATTTTGCCCGATGATGCAAACGTCAAAGCCCTGGCAGATGCAACGTTTGATGTGGACGAGTATGTTGTCGACATTGCGAAAAAGGAAGGTCTGCCTGACGGCATGGTGCCTGTTGAAGGCGGCGTCACAGCGCATCTCGCGTGTCACGCCCGTGCGCAGAACATGGGACCAAAATCAGCAGAGATGATGCGCCTCATCCCTGATACCAAAATTGATGTGGTCGAGCGGTGCTCTGGTCATGGCGGCACGTTTGGCGTCATGAAAGAGACGTTTGATCTCGCGATGAAAATTGGCAAAACCGCGGCGCGCAATGTGGCCAAAACAGAGAATAAATATGTTACGTCCGATTGCCCTCTTGCCGCCAAACACCTGGTACATGAGGTGGAGACATTGAATGGTTCCAATGCGGAGGGCGATGCCAAGCCTCTGCCGCAAGCCCAACACCCTATTGAAATCATGGCACGCGCTTACGGCCTGATTGACTGAGTGAGAAAAAAAATGAGTGCTGCTCGCAAATCTATTTCACCCGAAGACATTCTCGACATGGATATCTATGAGGGCGAGCGGGATGATCGTCGGGCGCGTCTGCGCGATATCAAGCGGGACCGGCGCGTTGCTATCGGGCCGTGTGCGACGTTCTATTTTGAGAGCTATGACACGATGCTGCATCAGATCCATGAGATGTTGCGCATTGAGCGCGGCGGCGATGAGCAGCTGAAGGACGAGTTGGAAGCCTACAATCCGCTCATTCCGCAAGGCCGCGATCTGGTCACCACACTGATGTTTGAAATTGATGATGAAGTACGCCGCAATCGCATGTTACGCCAGCTCTCCCATGTGGAGCAGACCTGCTATCTGCAGATCGGTGAGGAGAAGATCATCGCGCGTGCGGAAGAAGATGTGGAGCGCACGACCGAAGATGGCAAAACATCCTCCATTCATTTCCTGCATTTCGATCTGAGTGATGCGCAAGTCGAAGCGTTTAAAGCAGGCGATGTTGCCGTATCTGTGGGGATTGGGCATGAGAATTACGCTCATGCGGCGGGCCTGACGGCAGCGGCGAGAGCCTCTCTTGCCAACGATCTAGACTAGTCGTTGATCTGACCAGTCATTGACCTGGACAAAAGGTCAGATTGCTACTCAAACCGCTCTTCTGAATAAACGCCCCAAAGATTGCGCTTTGCCATCCAGCCGCTATAGCCGCCAGCCTGGGCCTGGCACCAGTCGACACCACAGGCTTCCAGCGCAACAACGACATTGGGTTCTGCGGCAGCAACCACCTTGCCGGTTCCGCCTGGGCCTGCGAACAACTCAGCGCTTTCGCTACCGCCAAACGGTTGAACCAGCGCATGGCGCCGCCCGTCCAAGAGAGTGTGGTAAATCCAGCCCACATCGCCATCCATGTCGCGGACCCGGCGCCAATTTTCAAACTCCGCCAAAACCTCGATCGGCAGACCCTTGCGCTGATAGACCCAGCGCACCGGGTGCGACCGGCTGGGTCCAACCCGTACATTCACTTTGCTGGCTTTCAAGCTCACAAAGCGCGGCAGCGGCAGGCCGGTCTCTATCCCGACCAGCCTGTCTTCTGCGAAAACCGGCAGACTGAACGAAAGGCAGCCGGTCAGGACGATGAGAAGGCTTAGGCCGCAGGCGAAAAAAAAGGGCCGGTGGGATTGGGTCGGTTGCGCTGGGCGCACGGAAAGGCCTCACATATTGGGTCGCGGAATGAATCGCTCTAAAGGTTATGCAAGCGTGGGCCAAGACGGTCAAGAAGCCTGAGAGACTTTGCGGGCGCCTGTTACCTCTGCTAGATATGAGGTCACCCTTGAAAAGAAAGGCGTCTTCAGTTCATGCCTGCTCCCAAACCTAATCCTGCCGAAAAACCTCTTGTTATTGTGACCCGGAAACTGCCCGACGTCATCGAAACACGGCTTTCGGAGCTCTTCGACACAAGGCTCAATCTGCGCGATGAACCGATGAGCCAGACTGAGCTTGCTGCGGCTATGCGCGACGCAGATGTCTTGGTGCCCACAGTTACAGACCGCATCGACGGCAGACTTCTCGCACAAGCGGGCCCAAAGCTCCGATTGATCGCACAGTTTGGGACCGGCGTTGACAATATCGATGTGGAAAGCGCTCTCTCGCGCGGCGTGACGGTCACCAATACGCCGAGCGTGTTGACCGAAGACACGGCCGACATGACCATGGCGCTGATCCTGTCAGTTCCCAGACGTTTGGTCGAAGGGGTGGATTACCTTCAGGAACGTGCCGCCACATGGACCGGTTGGTCGCCGACCTGGATGCTGGGGCGGCGCATTGGGGGCAAAAAGCTGGGCATCATCGGTATGGGCCGTATCGGTCAGGCCGTCGCACGTCGTGCCAAGGCCTTTGGCTTGGATGTTCACTACCACAATCGACATCAGGTAAATGCAGCGGTCGAAGCTGAACTCGGTGCGACCTATTGGGAAAACCTCGATGCCATGCTTGCAGAGGTGGATATTCTCTCAATCAACTGCCCCCATACCCCGGCGACCTATCATCTGCTTAACACCAAGCGCTTGAAGCTCATGAAGCCCGAAGCCTTTATTGTCAATACAGCCAGGGGCGACGTGATTGATGAGAACGCGCTTGTCCGCGCTTTGCACAATGGTGAGCTGGCAGGGGCAGGACTTGATGTGTTCGAGCAGGAACCAGCGGTGAACCAGGCTCTTGTCAACAATAGCAAAGTTGTCCTGCTGCCCCATATGGCGTCAGCAACAATTGAGGGTCGGCTGGAGATGGGGGAGAAGGTCCTCATCAATATCCGTACCTGGGTCGACGGGCACAAACCGCCGGATCGGGTCATCCCCGCTATTCTCTAACTCGTATGCGCTGAGAGATCTGTGATCGTCGGGTCTTCGCCGGTCAACGGATTGGCGGGGTCATGGCGAAGCGTGATCGTGCGCACCCGGGCATCCAGCGCGTCATAGATCAGGAGTTTGCCGGCAAGACCGGTGCCTGTTCCTGTGAGTTCTTTGATGACTTCAAGCGCCTGCATGGAGCCCATAACGCCCGTGAGGGCGCCCAGCACCCCGGCCTCTTCGCAAGTAGGCACTAAGCCATCCGCAGGAGCATTGGGCACAAAATCCCGATAGGTGGGAAGCGGGACACCCTCTGCATCTTTCTCATAGCCCTTATAGGTGCTGATCTGTCCGTCAAAGCGCCCAACAGCGGCGGAGACGAGCGGCACGCGGGCGAAATAGCACGCATCATTCACGAGGAAGCGCGTCGGGAAATTGTCGCAGCCATCGGCAACTAAATCATATTGCCCGATCAGGGTTGTGGCATTGGTCGCATTCAACCGCGCGTCGTGAGTGATGACGGAAATATCCGGATTGATCCGCGCGATAGCCTCCGCTGCACTCTCAACTTTGGCGCGGCCCACATCATCGGTGCCATGCACCACTTGTCGCTGCAGGTTTGAGAGAGAGACGATGTCATCATCGACAATTCCAATGGTGCCCACGCCTGCGGCAGCGAGATAAAGCAGTAAGGGAGAGCCAAGGCCCCCGGCGCCCACCACGAGCACTTTTGCTTGCATGAGCTTTTGTTGGCCAGGCCCGCCAATTTCCTTCAGCACAATGTGCCGGGCATACCGCTCTAACTGGTCGTCATTGAGGGCCATAAGTCTCTCCGGTGAACGGGCTCATCTCTATCCGCCATGATCAGCCGCAAAAGTCAATCATGGACGCTGCTCAGGGGGCCGGTGCCAAAACCACTGCCTGTGTCGAGCGTCCGATCCGCCCATGGACATCATGGATTTCAGACTCGGTCACGCCGCGCCCATCGGGAAACCAATCCGACCGGGTCTTGATGCCCACCCAGGGGCCGACCGGCAGACGCGACAGATGCAGGGAGAGATCTGCATTGGGCCATCCGCCAGCATTCGGACGGCCACCGGTTGCAACGACAGAGAGGAGTGTTGAAAAATCCGCAAAACTGATGGCGGACGCAAAGGGCGTCGCCTTCTCAAACAAAGGCCGTGTGGCCCGTATCCAGATCGTGCCGTCTGTGTCTTCGCGAATGTCGACCGCGTTTAAAAAGGATTCTGCCATGGGCTGTCGCGGGAATTTCCAGGCGGGCGCATCAGCTGGATCAAGCAGGGGTGTGCCTGGTGTACTGCCCAGGATGGCGTCAGAGATACCTGTGATCTCAGAACCCTCTGGCACGGGCCGCAAGAAACACATGGAGGCTTTCGCCTGCAGCTTGTCATTCGCCCACAGCTCATTTTCATAGACGGCGACCCGTCCCCCCTCACGCACCGCAACGGGCCGTGTTTCCACGAGGGTGGCAGGGGCGGGGCGCAGGAGATAGACAGCAGCCGAGATCGCAGGACCATGCCCCGCGTGTCCCGCCATCTGTTCAAGTTCGCCCGTCAAAAGACCCGAAACAGCGCCGCCATGCATGCCGCCAAACGGTCCCATGCTTTGTGGGGCAGGGTGCCATTTGCCCTTTTGGGGCGTGAAGACGGCTGAGCTGGTGGGAGCATTCATGAGGTATTTCCTTTATACGCAAGCAACACAGTACATAGGTCGAAATGGGGTGCGACACTAGCCTATTGGGCCGGTGAGCGCTGGAGCCAAAATGGGAAACGGGCAGCTCCAATGAACCGCCCGTCTTTGCAAATCTCACTGCATGGATGGGTTGACGGAGCGGTGCTCAGCCCTCCATCAGCATTTCTTCCACCTGGCCGAGCCGGTCTTTTCCAAAAAAGCCTTCATCGCCCACAAAGAAAAAGGGAATGCCAAAGACGCCTCGATCTACGGCACCCTGCGTGTTGTCGATAAGTTTCTGTTTCACATCTTGCTCTTGGGTGCGCGCGAGCAGCCGTTCTGCATCAAGTCCGCCAGCGGCAAGAACCTGAGCCACCACTTCCGGGTCATCCATTTTTTGTTCGTCTTCCCACATGGCTTTTGCAACGACCTCAATGTAGGGCATCTTTTGGCCGTCCAGTTCTGCTGCAATAAGCCCACGCATGATGAGCATCGTCATAACCGGGAAATGCGGATTGAATTTGTATTTTTCCAGCTTGTGCTTTTTCACAAAGCGCGCGGTTTCCATCTGTTCGTATTCAAGTTTTCCCTTCACGCCACCAAAGGCAATCATGGGGGGTTGATTGCCCGTGATCTTATGAATGCCGCCCAGGAGCGCAGGTATATAGTTGAACGTGGCGCCCGTGCGGGCCTCGATTTCCGGCACGAGCTTATGGCTCAGATAGCCGTTCGGGCTCCCGAAATCGAAAATAAAGTCGACACTCTTTCCCATTATGTTTCCCTCTCTCTGTGTGATCTGATCTCTAAAAAGTTTCCATCCAGGGGCGAAGATCCAGCTCATGGGTCCAGGCGTCTTTGGGTTGGCAATGCAACATCCAGTAAGCATCCGCGATGTGATCGGGGTTTAGAATGCCATCCTGGTCTTTCAGGGCGTAGCGCTCAGGAAAATTTTCCGCGATCCATTGCGTGTCGATGGCCCCGTCAATGATCGGGTGAGCGACATGAATACCTTTAGGGCCAAGCTCACGGGCAAGGCTTTGCGAGAGCGCCCGCAGCGCATGTTTGGCACCAGCGAACGCAGAGAAACCTGAGCCGCCACGCACGCTCGCTGTCGCGCCCGTAAACAGCATCGTGCCCCGTTCGCGGGGCAGCATTTTCTTGGCAACTTCGCGGCCCATCAGGAAGCCCGCAAAACACGCCATCTCCCAGACTTTGAAGTAAACGCGGCTCGTCGTTTCCGTGATGGGGAAGTTCACGTTGGCCCCAATGTTGAAGACGGCAACGTCGATGGGGGCGATATCAGTTTCGATCTGCTCGACGAGAGCGATCATTTCCTCTTCCTTGCGGGCATCGACCCCAAACGCGTGGGCGGACCCGCCAGCTGCTTGGATTTCGTCCACCAGAGGCGCCAACTTGTCGGCGTTTCGGCGGACAACACAGGCTTCAAAACCTTCGCGGGCAAACCGTTTTGCGATGGCACCGCCAGTGGCATCGCCCGCCCCGATCACCAAAACTGCTTTCTTTGCTGCCATTTTAAGCTCCCTGACTGGCCTGGCCAATAGTGAGTTCTTTTTTAGAACTTATATGTCAAGGTGGGTTCCATTTTGGAACTTGTCAAGTTAGTTTCGGAACAATGTGAAAAAAGGACAGAGCTTATGCGCTGGCGCGACCTCAAAGATGAACCCTGCTCGATGGCCCGGACCCTGTCGGTAATCGGGGACCGCTGGACTCTCATGATCCTGCGCGATTGTTTTGTGGGCCTGCGCCAGTTTGAGCAATTCGAGGCAAGCCTTGGCATCACACGGCACGTGTTGGCCGACCGGTTGAAAAAGCTTGTTGATGAAGGTGTTTTGACAAAAGTGCCGTACGGGGAAGCGCCCGTTCGAGAAGAATACCGCCTGACCGAACGCGGCTTTGACCTCTATCCAGTGATGCTGTCGATCGTGCAATGGGGCGACCGGCATATGGCAGATGAACGCGGTGCCCCTATTGTGCGCCGGCACACCAAATGTGGACATGTCGTCGAGGGAAAAATTGTGTGCGCCGACTGCGGTGAAGATCTCGATGCCCGGGACATGACCGTTGAGACGGGGCCAGGTTTTGCTAAGGCAAAAGAAAACCAGGCACGCTAGGCAGCGGCCTGGTTCTCTGTTCAGGAATGTCGAAAAAATCAGAGCCCGTCAAAGAGCGCTGTTGAAAGATAGCGTTCGGCAAATGAGGGAATGATCACGACAATCGTTTTGCCTTCCATATCAACCCGTCCGCCAATCTCAAGGGCAGCGGCAATGGCGGCACCGGAAGAAATCCCGCAAGGAATGCCTTCTTCTTTTGCGACACGACGTGCCATTTCAAAAGCGGTCTCGTTGCCGATAGTGATGACATCGTCAATGAGCCCACTATCCAGATTGCCCGGCACAAAGCCTGCGCCAATACCTTGAATTTTGTGCGCGCCCGGTGCGCCGCCGGAGAGGACAGGGCTGTCTTCTGGTTCAACGGCAACCATTTTGAAAGAAGGTTTCTTCTCTTTAAGCGTTGCGCCCACACCGGTGAAGGTCCCGCCTGTACCAACGCCCGAGATCACAACATCAACGGCACCGTCTGTGTCGTTCCAAATTTCCTCTGCGGTGGTCGCGCGATGAATGGCGGGGTTTGCAGGATTGTCGAACTGTTGCGGCATCACGGAGTTTGGATATTCGCCGAGCAATTCTTCGGCCCGCGCAAGCGCGCCCTTCATGCCTTTATCCGCAGGCGTGAGTTCCAGTTCTGCGCCCAAGAGCGCCAGCATTTTGCGTCGTTCAATCGACATGCTCTCTGGCATGCAGAGAATGAGGCGATAGCCTTTGGCCGCGCAGACAAAGGCAAGAGCGATGCCTGTGTTTCCTGAAGTCGGTTCCACAATCACCGTCTCCGGCGTGATCAGACCCCGGTTTTCCAGGTCTTCGATCATGGCAACGCCAATGCGGTCTTTCACGCTGGAAAGCGGATTGAAAAATTCCAGCTTCAGGAGAATGTCGGCTTTAACGCCTTTTTCTTTCGCGAGCTTGTTCAGCCGAACCAGCGGCGTATTGCCCACCGTCTCGGTAATGTCGTTATAGATGCGGCCGCGTCCGGGCTTATTGTCTGCCTGGCTCATATTATTACTCCCGTGGTGGAGAAGACCTCAGTCTTCCATGAAGTGCTAAATCGTAAAGTCTGCGTCTACTTTGCTTTCGCCATCAGCGCCGGTTTCTGCAGCACTGCGGCAAAGGTCTTCAATGGTGACAGCATCAAGCTTTTCCATCATCTCCGCCTGAATTTTATCCCAGACAGGACCGATGACTTTTTCGCCCAGGATTGACGGGGTGTCCCGCGGTTCGTCTGCAAGCTCCATCGCACCCACAATACGCACAATATCGCCGACCGAAATCCGGCGGCGTTCCCGCGCTAGCCGGTAGCCGCCCTTGGGGCCGCGCACGCCTTTCAGAATATTGGCGTGAACCAATTGCTGCATCACCTGTTCAAGGTAGCGCTGTGGAATGCCCTGCCGCCGCGTAATGTCTTTGGACTGAACCGGGTCAGGCCGTGCGTTCACAGCCACATCCAGCACAGCTTCCAATGCGAGAAGCGTCTTCTTTGATAGTCGCACCATGTGGATGTCCTCCCTATTTCGACGGTCAGCTGCCGCCAGTACCCGTCGAGCCGAACCCGCCTGCGCCACGATCTGTGTCGGGCAGGCTGTCATGTTCCTCAAAAATGCCGCGTGTCACCGGCGCGATAACCATCTGCGCGATCCGCATGCCCCGCGTGATCACCAGCGGCTCCTGGCCGTGATTGATCAGAATGACTTTCACCTCACCGCGATAATCGCAATCGATGGTGCCCGGCGAATTAAGCGCGGTCACACCATTCTTGGCCGCAAGGCCGGAACGCGGCCTGATCTGGGCTTCATACCCATGGGGCAAGGCCATGGAGAGGCCTGTCGGCACCATGTCCCGTGCGCCAGGGGCCAGAATGAGTTCCTCTCCCGCAGGAATGGCAGCTTGCAGATCGAGACCCGCCGCGCCATCGGTCTCATATTGTGGCAGCGGCAAATCGCGCCCGTGGGGCAGGCGCTTAACAGGGACGGGTACTTCCGAAAAACTCATCTTCTCTATATGTCCTTAAAAATGGTCGGCCACGCGTTGAGCCAACCGTTGGGCAACGTCTACTTTCGACATAGACGGCCAATCTTCATGTGTATCTGCAGTAATGAGATGAACGGCGTTCATGTCACCGCCCATAATACCCGTGCCCGGCGAGACGTCGTTTGCGACAATCCAGTCGCAGCCTTTGCGCCCGCGCTTTGCTTGCGCATAGTCGACAACATTCTCCGTCTCCGCGGCAAAACCGACGACAAGTGCCGGGCGCTGACTGGCATGCTGGGAGATCGTTTTCAAAATATCGGGATTTTCAACAAGCGCGAGAGCCGGTGGCGCACCCCCGTTTTTTTTCATCTTCTGATTGACGCTTTGGTCAACCCGCCAGTCCGCAACAGCTGCTGTGCAGACGGCAATGTCTGTTGGCAGGGCCGCTTCGCAAGCTGCCAGCATTTCGCGCGCTGTCTCCACATGTTTCACGTGAACGCCGACGGGATCGGCTTGGCTCGTAGGGCCGGCAACCAGCGTGGTGTCCGCGCCAAGCCGCGCAAGAGCCGCCGCGATGGCGTGGCCCTGCTTGCCCGAAGACCGGTTTGCGATATAGCGCACGGGATCAATCGGCTCGTGGGTCGGGCCGGATGTGACAAGCGCTGTGCGACCTGAGAGAGGACGGTCCGCTGGATTGGCAAGCTGTGCTTCAATCGCCGCCACAATCTCCATCGGTTCTGCCATGCGCCCCGGGCCAAATTCACCACACGCCATGTCACCGTCATTGGGCCCGACAAAATGAATGCCGTCGCCTTTCAAGGTGGTGAGATTCCGCTGCGTGGCGGCGTGCTGCCACATGCGCACATTCATGGCAGGCGCCACCAGAACGGGTTTGTCGGTCGCGAGCAGTGCCGTGGTTGCCAGGTCGCTTGCCAGCCCACCCGCCATCTTCGCCATCAGGTCTGCCGTCGCGGGCACAACGACCAGCAGGTCCGCATCGCGCGACAATTGGATATGGCCCATCTCGGATTCTTGCGTGAGATCGAAAAGAGACTGATAGACCACGTCTTCGGTGAGACTGGAGACAGAGAGCGGCGTCACGAATTCGCCCGCCGCCTGGGTCATGATGGCCCGCACACTGGCACCGCGCTCGCGCAGCCGCCGGATCAACTCAAGGCTCTTATAAGCAGCAATGCCGCCGCCAATGATCAAGAGAATGCGGCGGCCACGAAGACTCTGGGCCAGCCCCTTAGAAGGTGAAGACATGCGCGAAACTCCAAGAAAGCACACCGCCCGCCGGAAATCGGCCAGCCAATGCAATCCATTACTGGGGAATATAGGGTTTCACGGCGACTTTGTGTAGATCAATTTCCCGTTAGTGCTTAAACGGAGGTTTAGAATATCTGGGTCGCCGCTAATGCAACCAGCGCGAGGGCCCCCACCCACAAGGCGCCACGGTTCCAGCGGGCCTCAGATTTTTGCGCTTTGCCGATGGCATCTGCGGTATTGGGATGCAGGCGAATGCCGTTGCCATCAATGTTTTCGCTCACCAAACGCGACGTTTTGTCGATCCGGTCAATAAAGTCTGGCAGATGGGTCATAACCCGGCCAAGAGCAGCCGCGCTGTCTGTCGCATCCTGGATCATGCCTTCCGGTCCCAGGCGCTCTGCCATCCAGGACGCGAGGATAGGTTCCGCGCTGTCCCAGATATTATGCTCGGGATCGAAGTGCCGCGCGACACCTTCCACAACTACCATGGTCTTTTGCAGAAGGATCAATTCCGGACGCGTTTCCATATCGAACTGATCGGTCACCAGGAAAAGCTGGGCAAGCAATCGTCCCATTGAGACATCCTGCGCGCTCTTTCCGAAAATCGGTTCGCCGATAGAGCGAAGGGCCTGCGCAAACGTGTCGACATTTTTGTCTTCGGGAACATATCCGGCTTCGAAATGAATTTCTGCCACACGGCGATAATCGCGACGCACAAATCCAAAAAGGATCTCGGCAAGAAAACGCCGGGAGCGCTGATCAAGCCGCCCCATAATGCCAAAGTCGACCGCGACCAATGTGCCGTCTGGATCAACAAACAGATTACCCTGATGCATATCGGCATGAAAGAAGCCGTCCCGCAGCGCATGGGTAAGGAAGGACTGGATCACCCGCGTGCCAAGCTCGGCCATGTTATGACCGGCGGCGGCAACAGCTTCCACATCGCTTGCAGGTGTGGCGTCGATCCATTCCATGGTCATGACCCGGCGCGCCGTGCGCTCCCAGTCAATTTCAGGCACCCGGAAATGTTTGTCGCCAGCAGTGTTCTGCGCCATTTCTGACATGGCCGCTGCTTCAAGTCGTAAATCCATCTCAAGGGCGACACTGTCGGCGAGCGTCTGAACAATTTGCACGGGGCGCAGCCGCCGTGCGGAGGGGCGCACGCGTTCAATGAGCCGTGCCGCCCAGAAGAAACTGTCAAGGTCAGCGGCGAAACGTTTCTCCACGTCAGGCCTCAAAACTTTGACGGCGACAGGGCGATAGGCGAGCCCGTCAGGCCCCTCGCCTTCAGAGTGTTCCGGGTCCGCAATGGACGCTTTGTGAACCTGCGCGATGGAGGCCGCAGCCACCGGATCGCCCAAATCAACAAAGATCTCACTGACCTTCTCTCCAAGATCCGCTTCAATGGTCGCAACCGCGATGGATTGCTCGAACGGTGGAAGCTTGTCGCGAAGAAGCGCCAGGTCTCCGGCGAGATCAGCGCCGATAATGTCCGCGCGGGTCGCGAGAAACTGACCAAGCTTGATGTAAGACGGCCCCAACACCTGCAGCGCAGTGGAGAGCCGCTCTGCATCATTATCGCTCGCATTGGGCTTTGGTTCCCAGGGAAGACGAATGGCGGCAAGGGATCTGCCGACTTTCACAAAGCTTGGAACATCCTCTTCAAACTCAGGCGGGAACAGGGCGTCATAGCGCGCCATCACGCGGCCTGCGCGCACCAGTCGGATCATGTTTCGAAGGGCACCCATGAGTTAGATCCGCCAGCCCCAATGAAGGGCGACAATGCCGCCGGAAAGACTTTGATACTGGACGTTCTCAAAACCGGCAGCCTCAATCATCGTTTTAAAGGCATCCGCTTGGGGAAACAGACGCGTGCTTTCGATGAGATATTGATAGGGCGCGGCATCGCCAGTTACCGCTTTCCCGATGGGTGGCACCGCATTGAAAGAGAGAAAGTCGTAAACCTTCTGCAGTTCGGGCGTGACCATGTGAGACATTTCCAGCACCACAAAACGCCCGCCTGGTTTCAACACGCGGTAAGCGTCCTTCAGAGCGTTCTGCATACGCGTCACATTGCGGATACCGAGCGCGATGGAATAGGCATCAAAATGGCGGTCCGGGAAGGGCAGTGTTTCCGCGTCCCCACAGATGAATTCTGTGCGGTCTGAATATCCCTGCGCGTCGGCACGGGTGCGTCCCACCTCAAGCATGTGATCATTAATGTCACAGACGGTGACTTGTGCATTCTTGCCTGCGCGGTCGAGCGCCCGAAAGGCAATGTCTCCGGTGCCGCCGGCCACATCAATCAGGTGCCAGGGGCGGTCATTTCGTGGCGGGGCAAGCTTGTCGACCATGGCCTGCTTCCAGGCCCGGTGCAGACCCACCGTCATCAGGTCATTCATCAGGTCATAGCGACCTGCAACCTTTTCGAACACCGAATAGACAAGCCGCGTCTTCTCATCAGCGGAAACGTCTGTGAATCCGAATTGAGTGGACCGGGTGTCCTCGGCGGTTTTGTCTGTATCAGCGGGCGTCATATTTCTATACCTCTAGGCGCGGGACCATAGCCGAAGCGGCAGAAGCGCGCTACTTTGCGCCCTTCTTTCTTAATGTGCCCTTTCGACGCGTCCTCCAGACGCAGCCCATCGGACGATCCAAGCTCCATGCCTGAATTACCAGAAGTAGAAACCGTGCGCCGAGGCCTGGAGCCGACGATGGACGGCCAGGTGGTCGAGCGCCTTGAGGTGCGTCGCCCCAATTTGCGGTTTCCGTTCCCGAAAGGCTTTGCCAGGAAAGTATCGGGTCAGCGGGTGACGAGCCTCAGCCGCCGCGCGAAATACCTGCTTATTCATCTGGAGAGCGGAGAGGTTCTGCTGTCCCATCTGGGCATGTCGGGTCGGTTCACCATCTGTCCGCCAGAAGGCGCTGACAATGTCCCGGGTGTTTTCACCCATCAGGGCAGCAAGGCCGCACCGGATGGAACGGGCAAGCATGATCATGTGGTCTTTCACATGGAAGACGGTACCCGCATTGTCTATTCCGATCATCGCCGGTTCGGCTATATGGACCTGATTGCTGAAGATGCGCTTGCCTCATCAAAACATCTGGCAAATTTGGGGCCGGAACCCAATGGCAATACTTTTTCTGCGACAAGCCTTGCCGACGCATTGCGCGGCAAGAAGTCCCCCATCAAATCAGCTCTCCTGGATCAACGGGTCGTGGCAGGTCTCGGCAATATCTATGTGTGTGAGGCACTTTTTCGAGCGGGTATTTCCCCCAAAAGACAAGCCTCCACCCTTGCAGGCAAGGGGCCAAAGCCTGCGGCTCGGGCAGAAAGGCTCGCTCCCATCATTCGTGACGTTATTACCGAAGCGATAGAGGCGGGGGGCTCAACCTTACGAGACTACGCACAAGCGGATGGCGAGCTTGGCTATTTCCAGCACAGCTTCCAGATTTATGGGCGTGAAGGTGAAGCTTGTCTCACAAAGGGCTGCACAGCTAGGGTGGCGCGCATTGTTCAAAGCGGCCGGTCGAGCTTTTATTGCCCGTCCTGCCAGCGCTAACTGAAGAAGATGAGGGTGGCACCATGGCCTACGAGACGATCAAGACAGACACACGCGGTAGGGTCGGGCTCATTACCCTGGATCGTCCTGATGCGCTGAATGCGCTGAACAATCTGTTGGTGGATGAACTTATTGCCGCGGTGGCCGCTTATGATGCTGATGAGACCATTGGCTGTGTGGTCATCACCGGATCAGAAAAGGCTTTTGCGGCAGGTGCTGACATTAAAGAGATGCAGCCCAAGTCATACATGGACGTCTACAAAGAAGACCTGTTTGCAAAAGCAGGGCAGATCGCGGACTGCCGCACGCCAACCATCGCGGCCGTCTCAGGCTATGCGCTTGGCGGCGGATGTGAGTTGGCGATGATGTGTGACTTCATCCTTGCAGGCGACAATGCCCGCTTTGGCCAGCCTGAAATCAACTTAGGTGTTATTCCAGGGATTGGCGGCACGCAACGCCTCACCCGGTTTGTCGGCAAATCGAAGGCCATGGAGATGTGCCTGACGGGGCGCATGATGGATGCCGAAGAAGCGGAGCGGGCAGGACTTGTGAGCCGGGTTGTGCCCAAAGAGTCTCTTTTGGAAGAAGCGCTGAAGGCGGCGGAGACCATCGCGTCCAAATCTTTGCCGGTGGCGATGATGGCAAAAGAGGCGGTTAACCGCGCTTATGAAGTGACATTGGCAGAGGGAATTCAGTTCGAGCGCCGCGTTTTTCACTCGCTCTTTGCGACGGAAGACCAGTCTGAAGGCATGGCGGCCTTTGTCGACAAACGCAATCCACAGTTCAAAAACCGGTAACAGGGGTTAAAGGCGCAAAAATCCTTGGATTTTTAGCGGTGAATGGCCTGTTGACGGGCCTTGGGTGCCCTTGTATAACGCCCGCTCTCTCACGACCCGGTGGCTTTCTAGGTGCCGGGCCTGTGCGACATGAAATCACCGCCCGAACCTAGCTCTGATCTGAAAAAGACGGAGCGTTTGCGAGAAACGGACACGACCGATGGCCAATACCAAATCGGCAAAAAAAGCGATCCGCCAAATTGAGCGTCGCACCGCTGTAAACAAGAACCGCCGTACGCGTATGCGCTCGCAGGTTCGCAAAGTCGAAGAAGCGATTGAAGCTGGCGATCAGTCAGCGGCAAGTGAAGCCTTTAAGGCAGCACAGCCAGAAATCATGCGCTGCGCGCAGACAGGTATTTTGCACAAGAACACGGCGTCGCGGAAAGTCTCTCGGCTGGCGAAGCGCGTCAAAGCGCTTAGTGCTTGAGGCGCTTAGTTCCAAGTATCTGTTAAATAAAGGCTAGAGCGCTCTGCTCGACCCGAAACGACCTCGACACCATCTATGGTTTCGGGGTTTTGTTTTGCGCAGTGTAAGCCGAAAGATACAGAGTACATATCGTCACGACGACACTTGTGTGTGTGACACCTGTTTTATCTACATTTTGTGATTGTCATAAATTGGCCTGTGCAAGCCGAATTGTGAAGGTTCTGTTTTTTGCTTTCGCGACGAAATTGCGTGTGCGTTTTGCAACAGATGGACATGGAAACGTCACGCACAGCGTGTGACGCAAACTTTTTTTGATGGATTCGTCCACAGGCTACTTGCCTCATCCGCTCTCTCCCAGTATGGTTATCAGCCTCGGATGACGGAGATGATTACTTGGTTTGTAAGTAGTGATTATCTTTTTTAAGTATTCAATGTCCCTAAACCGAGACGTCCAAAGTATTCACTTTAGAGGCGACAGTCCGGCTCAAGGTCGGGCCCAGTCGAGTGACGCCGTTGTGCGAGAGCGGCGACAGGTTTGGTCGGCCTGGATTTAATGAGGAGCGGCGCAAGGCATATGGGCGGCAGTCAAACATCAACACAACCGACATTGATTGAGGGGGATCGTCCTTCAGACTATGCAGGCGATGTTGCCGTTGAAGAGGCTTGGCGTGTTGTTCAAGAAGACAGGGATGCCATCCTGATCGACGTTCGTACAAATGCAGAATGGTCTTTCGTTGGTGTGCCCGACATGTCGGCGGCTGGAAAACAACTTCACTGCATTGAATGGCAGAGCTTTCCGACGATGAACGTCAATGATGATTTTGCAGCGTTGGCCAAAGAAGCGATCAAAGAAGCGGGCGGATCGGAAACCACAAATCTATTTTTTCTCTGTCGCTCAGGCGTTCGGTCGCGGGCCGCAGCAATTGCGCTTACCCAGGCAGGTTTCAGCGCGGCGCATAATGTTGCGGGTGGATTTGAAGGTGACTTGGATGGAGAGCGCCACAGGGGGCGGTCCAACGGTTGGAAGGCCGCAGGATTACCGTGGCGTCAAAATTAGAAAAATAAGTAGAAAAAGAATTTGAAGACGAGAGCAAACTCGTAACACGATAAGGGGTAGGGCAAGACTGGGCATCGCAAAATGGGGCGCGATGCAACGGAAAGCCAAAATGGGGTCTAGGCAAACAAGAATGTCGAACAGCGAAAACGCGGCGCGGGGGATCGATGCGGTCGATCAAACACAATATGGCTTGCAGGCTGGGTCTGGTGACCTCGCTAACAAACAGAGTGCCGACGAGGGTTCTCTCGTGAGCGGTGGCGATCTCGCTAGCCAATGGGCGCGTGTGAAGGCACGGATGTCAGTTGAGCTTGGAGAGGCAACCTTCAACAGTTGGGTGAAGCCACTGGACTTGATTGGCATTGGCGATGGCCAGGTCATGATTTCTGCACCCACACGGTTTATTCGTTCCTGGGTGCTTGCCCATCAATCGGACCGTCTGTTGCTTCTGTGGCAGGAAGAAGATGAGACCGTTGCGCGGGTGGAGATCCTGGTGAATGCCGACACGCGGGCAACCGGCGCGGAAGTGCCCCTCCCGGGCGACGAGTCGGTCCAGGTGAAAGCACCTCAATCGCGGTCTGTTTCCCGCCCGCAATCCGCGCCACCGGCCCGTGCCTCAACCCCCCAGCAGCGCAGCACCTATGATGATGCATCGCCAGAAGCCATGGGCGCGCCGCTGGATGAGCGGTTCACTTTCGACAATTTCGTCGTCGGCAAGTCAAATGAGCTTGCTCATGCCGCAGCTCGGCGTGTGGCAGAAGCAACCGATGTTACCTTCAATCCACTCTTTCTCTATGGCGGTGTCGGCCTTGGTAAGACGCATCTTATGCACGCCATAGCCTGGGACATCAGACGTCGTCATCCCGACAGGAAAGTCCTCTACCTTTCAGCTGAAAAATTTATGTATCAGTTTGTGCGGGCGTTGCGTTTCAAAGACACGATGGCGTTCAAGCAGCAGTTCCGCACGGTCGACGTGTTGATGATTGATGATGTTCAATTTATCTCGGGCAAAGAATCGACCCAGGAAGAATTTTTTCACACATTCAATGCGCTGATTGACCACAATCATCAGGTCATTATTTCTGCCGACCGTTCACCGTCAGACCTTGAAGGGATTGAGGAGCGTATCCGCTCGCGGCTGGGCTGGGGTCTGGTCGCAGACATTCACGCAACCGATTACGAACTGCGTCTGGGCATCCTTCAGGCAAAAGCGGACAGTCTGGCATTGCGTGCGGGCGCCATTGAGCTGCCTCCCGGTGTGCTGGAGCTGCTCGCGCAGCGGATCACGAACAATATTCGCGAGCTGGAAGGGGCGCTGACTCGGGTCGTCGCGTACGCGTCGCTGGTCGGACGGCCTATTTCCGTCGAAATGGCGCAGGAAGTGCTGCGTGACCTTCTGCGCTCCAACGAGCCCAAGATCACCATTGAGGAGATCCAGCGGCGGGTCGCGCAATATTACAATATTCGCCTGGCGGACATGCTGTCTCCGCGCCGGGCACGCACGGTCGCCAGACCCCGCCAGATCGCCATGTATCTCTCCAAACAGCTCACCACCCGCTCCCTGCCAGAGATTGGCCGGAAGTTTGGCGGACGGGACCACACAACCGTGATCCATGCGGTAAAGCGCATTGACGAGCTCTGCCGGGAAGACAGCGGCATGGAAGAAGATGTGGATCTTCTCAAGCGCATGCTGGAGGGGACCACCCCGGATCTCGGCTGAGGTTGAACAGGCCTATAGGGGGCCGGCCGATCCCGCTCAAATTATGGGAAATCTGCCCCTCTTGGTGGTGGAAAACATTATCTCTTGCCGCAGCCTCTGGTATAGTTAGGGCGTTTCCAGGATAAGGGCCGGGTCTCAACTTGGTGCTTGTCCGTCTGGAAACGCGTTAAAAATAGCCTGGAGCCGCCCTGTGATTTCATTTAGATCATGAAACGGCTTTAGCGTTCGCTTGTTGGGCGTCCTGCCCCTCTTTCCGGGTCGCAGGTCTGGTTGGCATGGTTTCCTTCCACACATATGGCTGTGTGTTGAGGCCTTTTCGTTGAGCAGCGTGGTGCCCATCAGGAAGTGAGCTGCTGGTGGAGCAAAATACGGACCTTGTCGTTCGTGTGAGGCGCCCCAATCTGGTCGTGAAGTAGAGATAAAAAGAAAGAAGAGTTTGGGGACCCATGAAGATCACAATTGAACGCGGTGCGCTCTTAAAGTCGCTCAATCATGTGCAAAGTGTCGTCGAACGCCGCAACACAATCCCGATCCTGTCCAACGTCCTGTTACGGGCAGGGCAAGGCCAGTTGAGCCTCACGGCGACCGACCTCGATATTGAAGTGGTGGAAGCAACCACAGCCGATATTAGCCAGGATGGCGGCACCACAGCCTCAGCCCATACGCTCTACGATATCGTTCGCAAATTGCCCGATGGCGCCCAGGTGGAGATCACCAACGGGGACGATGGGAAATTGTCTCTCCAGGCAGGACGCTCGCAATTTGCCCTTCAGGCGCTGCCTCAGGAAGATTTCCCTGCCATGTCTGCGGGCGATCTGCCTCACCGGTTTGAAATGCCAGCAGAGGCCCTGGCGCGCTTGATCGATAAGACGCGCTTTGCGATTTCGACAGAAGAGACACGTTATTATCTAAACGGCATCTATCTGCACATGGTGGAAGATGGCGCGCCTATGCTGCGCGCTGTGGCGACGGACGGTCACCGTCTGGCGCAGGCTGATTTTCCTCTGCCTGAGGGTGCCGCTGGCATGCCGGGCGTTATCGTGCCGCGCAAAACGGTTTTGGAACTGCAAAAGCTTGTGGAAGACGAAGAAGGCATCGTCCGGGTTGGTGTGTCGGACACGAAGATCCGCTTCGAATTTGGCGGCGTGGTCCTGACCTCAAAATTGATCGACGGCACGTTCCCGGATTACACACGGGTCATTCCAGAAGGCAATGACAAGGACATGGAAGTGGACGGCAAGAAGTTTGCCGAAGCCGTCGACCGTGTCTCCACTATTTCAACGGAGCGCTCGCGCGCGGTGAAGCTCAACATGGATGAAGGCCGGTTGGTTCTAACCGTCACAAATCCTGACAGCGGCAGTGCCACAGAAGAACTCGGTGTTGCCTATAGTTCTGATCCTATCGAGATTGGCTTTAACGCCCGTTATCTTCTCGACATTGCCGGCCAGCTGGACGGCGACAAAGCAATCTTCTCTCTCGCTGACAGTGGGTCGCCGACCCTCATCCGGGATGTGGATGATGAGTCAGCGCTCTATGTGCTGATGCCGATGCGTGTCTAGCAGGCATTGACCGGCGCCCAATCAGAGGACCCTGCCATGCCCGCCCTTTCAGGGACGCACGGGGCAGCTCAACGTGTGGCGCCAGACGTGTATCTGTCGCGCCTGGTTGTGACGCATTTCCGATCTTACGAGCGCGCAGCGCTGGCGCTGGATGGCCGCCCCGTCGTTCTGACGGGCCCAAATGGGGCGGGTAAAACCAATCTGCTGGAAGCCATTTCCCTTCTCTCCCCTGGTCGCGGCTTGCGCGGCGCGCCCTTTCCCGAAATGGGGTACCGCGCGCCCGGTGAAACCGACGCCCGCCATGGATGGGCAGTTGCCGCAACTCTTGCGAGCGACGGAGATGAAACCGTCATCGGAACGGGCCAGGAACCAAGTGTTGGTGAAAGCCCCAGGTCTCGCGTGGTGCGCGTGGATGGTGAGACCCAATCGAGTGCGGGTGTGTTGGGAGACTATCTCCGTGTTTTGTGGCTGACGCCGGCACAGGACCGTCTCTTTATGGATGGGGCCACCGGGCGTAGGCGGTTTCTCGACCGGCTGGTGATGGGCTTTGATCCAACACATGGCACCCGCGCCAATGCCTTTGAAAAAGCGCTGCGGGAGCGCAATCGCCTGCTGAGCGAAGATGTACGTGATGCCATGTGGTACGCGGCCATTGAAGAGCAGATGGCAGAATATGGCGTCGCGATGGCTGCCGCTCGGGTTGAAACGATTGCCCGGCTCAAGGGCGCGATTGCGGCAACCGCCGACAGCGCTTTTCCAAAGGCTGTCCTGGCGCTTGAAGGGGAGCTGGAAGGCGCTTTGGCAAACGGCACTGCCGCAACAGATGCTGAGGATACCTACCGGGCCCTTCTGGAAGAGATGCGGCCCCGGGACCGGGGGGCGGGGCGGACGCTTGATGGCCCCCACCGGAGCGACTTGCTCGTCCGGCACGCGCCAAAAGACATGGAGGCCAAGGCCTGCTCAACCGGCGAGCAAAAAGCCCTCCTTCTGGGTCTCATTCTCGCCAATACCCGTTTGCTGGCCCATACAACCGGCTCATCGCCCCTGCTTTTGTTGGATGAGGTTGCAGCTCATCTGGACGCAGATCGCCGCGCTGCGCTCTTTGATGAGCTCTGCGAGATGGGCGTTCAGGCCTGGATGACGGGAACAGATGCCGCCCTTTTTTCCTCGTTTGGCAGGCGGGCGCAGACCTTTGTGGTGAAGGAAAATAAGGTCGAGGCAGCCCCCCTGTAAGGCCTTGAAAAGGCTCGGGAAATCGCCCCTCAAAAATCGAGCTGGTTACGTTGTAACCTCTTGATTTTCAACCTATATTCGGGACTGAAAAGAATCATCTTCAAAACATAAAGAAGCCCCGATACATGTCTCATTCGTTGAACGATGCCGATCCGACCGATCTCCTGAAAAACATGGCCAACCCGCTTCTCGAAAGCGGCCTTTTCAAGTCCCGTACGATCCTCATCACCGGTGAGATCAATGACCGGGTGGCGCGTGCGACGTCCGAACGGCTGTTGGCGATGGCAGGCGAGTCAGATGATGCCATTACAGTTGTGGTGTCGTCTCCTGGCGGCCATGTGGAATCCGGCGACATGATCCACGATATGATCAAATTCGTGAAGCCGACAGTGCGTGTGCTTGGCACCGGTTGGGTTGCAAGCGCTGGGGCGCTGATTTTTGTGTCAGCCGAGAAGGAGCATCGCTTCTGTCTGCCCAACACACGCTTCCTGCTGCATGAACCACGCGGTGGCGTTGGCGGGTCGGCCTCTGAAATCGACATTCAGGCACGCGAAGTGTTGCGGATGCGCGAGCGTCTCAACCATATCTTCGCGAAGGCCACGGGCCAGTCCTATGAGAAGATTGTTGCGGACACAAATCGCGACTTCTGGATGAGCGCCGAAGAAGCCGTTGAGTACGGCGTCGTGAGCAAGATCGTCACATCGGTAGATGAACTCGCCTAAGAATTGAGTGTCGTTATGAGGCAGCGGCGCTTATGTGCCGCGCCTCACGATCCTCGTGCCACAGGCTCCTCGTAAGAGGGGCACCCAAGGAGCAAAGCATGGCCGAAGAAGCCGAAACGGGCGCCGAATACGGAGCCGATAGCATTAAGGTCTTGAAGGGCCTGGATGCTGTGCGCAAACGGCCAGGCATGTACATTGGGGATACCGATGATGGCTCGGGTCTTCATCACATGGTCTACGAAGTTGTGGACAATGCGATCGATGAAGCTCTTGCCGGGCACTGCGATACAGTGTCCGTGAGCCTCAATCCAGACGGATCCGTCTCTGTTTCAGACAATGGCCGCGGGATTCCAACCGACATCCACACCGAAGAAGGCATCTCTGCAGCTGAGGTCATCATGACCCAGCTTCACGCGGGCGGTAAGTTCGACCAGAACTCCTACAAGGTCTCCGGCGGGTTGCATGGTGTGGGTGTGTCGGTTGTGAACGCCCTGTCTGATTGGCTGGAGCTGCGCATTTGGCGGAACGGCAAAGAGCATCTCGTGCGTTTCGAGAACGGCGTCCCGGTTGCGCCGTTGGAAGTTGTGGGCGACGCGGGCAACAAAGGTGGGACGCAGGTCACTTTCCATGCGTCCGCTGATATTTTCGCGATCACCGACTATGACTATGCGACGTTGGAACATCGGCTGCGCGAGCTGGCCTTTCTCAATTCAGGGGTGCGCATCACCCTGACAGATGCGCGCAACCCAGAGCCAAAGACCATTGAGCTTCTCTATGACGGTGGCTTGAAGGCTTTTGTGAAATTTTTGGACCGCACCAAAACCGCTCTTATTGAAGAGCCGATTACCCTCTCGGAAGAACGTGATGGCGTTACCGTCGAACTCGCTCTCTGGTGGAACGACAGTTATCACGAGAATGTTTTGTGTTTCACGAACAACATTCCGCAGCGCGACGGCGGCACCCACTTGGCCGGTTTCCGCGGCGCGCTCACCCGGGTGATCAATGGCTATGCAGCCTCATCGGGGATTGCGAAAAAGGAAAAAGTGACTCTTACCGGTGATGACGCCCGTGAAGGCCTCACCTGTGTTTTGTCTGTAAAAGTGCCCGATCCGAAATTCTCCAGCCAGACGAAAGACAAGCTGGTCTCTTCTGAAGTACGGCCCATCGTTGAAGGCAGCGTGAACCAAACGCTGACCACATGGTTTGAGGAACACCCGGCTGCGGGGAAAGCGATTGTCGGCAAAGTTGTTGAAGCCGCCGCCGCCCGTGAAGCTGCCCGGAAGGCCCGCGAACTGACCCGCCGTAAAGGCGCGCTCGATATCTCAAGCCTGCCGGGCAAACTGGCCGACTGCCAGGAGCGCGATCCCGCAAAGTCTGAACTCTTTATCGTCGAGGGTGACAGTGCGGGTGGCTCGGCAAAACAAGGCCGGGACCGCAAAAGCCAGGCAGTGCTGCCGCTGCGCGGCAAGATCTTGAATGTGGAGCGTGCGCGTTTCGACAAAATGCTGGGCTCCGATCAGATCGGAACCCTCATCACGGCACTGGGGACAGGCATTGGCCGTGAAGACTTCGATATTGAAAAACTGCGCTACCACAAAATCATCATCATGACTGATGCGGACGTGGATGGCGCGCATATCAGAACCCTGCTGCTCACCTTCTTCTACCGTCAGATGCCGGAGCTGATTGAGCGTGGTCACCTCTACATTGCGCAGCCACCGCTCTACAAAGTCCGGCGCGGACAGTCAGAGACCTATCTCAAGGATGAACCAAGTCTGCAGGATTATCTTGTCGCCACCGGGCTGCAAGACATGGTGCTCACCCTGCATGATGGAACGCAACGCGCCGGGGATGATCTGCGTGAGATTGTTGAAAATGCACGTCAGGCAACATCTGTTCTAAAAGGTCTGCCCAGCAAATATCCGCAATTTGCCGTTGAGCAGGCAGCCATAGCAGGCGCCCTTAATCCAGACCTTCTTTCTGAAGCTGAGGCAGCCAGAGGGGCGGCTGACTATATTGCGCGCCGTCTTGATCTTCTTTCCGATGAAACCGAGCGCGGCTGGACCGGACGCCCAACTCAGGATGGCGGTTTGCGTTTTGAACGCGAAGTCCGTGGGGTCACAGAAGATGTCACCATCGATGGTCCGCTGATTGCGAGTGCGGATGCCCGTCGTCTGGACAGAATGACAGGCCACCTTCAGGAAATCTACGCAAAGGCGGGAACGCTGACGCGTAAAGAAGATTCCCATGAAATCCGCTCTCCGAGCCAGCTTCTCAAAGCGATCTTTGAGGCAGGCACAAAGGGCTTGGCCTTAAGTCGCTATAAGGGCCTGGGCGAGATGAACCCTGAACAGCTCTGGGAGACGACCCTCGACAGTGAGGTGCGCTCGCTCCTGCAGGTTCGCATTCGCGAACTCGACGAGGCCGATGACCTGTTCGCCAAACTTATGGGCGATATTGTCGAACCGCGACGTGAGTTCATCCAGGACAATGCGCTCTCCGTCGTAAACCTGGACGTCTAGAGCCGTTTCCGATCTCATCAGGGTCAAAACAAACGACAAAGCGCAGGTGCTTGCCGCGCTTTGTCTTTCTGGCTTATGGGATGGTGCGCTCGTTCGCAGAGAGCGATCGATTGACGGCGTTGGTGACAGCCCTGAGTGAAGCCGTCACCGTGTTCGCATCAATGCAGGCGCCATGGCCCACACCACTTGCCCCCTCGACCTCCACATAAGCCGCAGCTTCTGCGCCAGAGCCACTGGCAACCGCATGCTCATGAAACCCTTGAACAGAGGCGGCGATACCGGCATCTGACTTGAGGCCTGCAAGATACGCATCGATGGGTCCCGTGCCTGTCCCTTTGATGGTCTGCTTTTCACCTTTGATGCTGACATCGGCTTCGATCCGACAGCTTTTGGCACCCGATGTCACCCTGCACCCATGAAACACAACAGGGCCGGGCGTCTCAACATAGGTGTCTTGAAAGACCTGCCAAATGGTCTGCGCGTCGACCTCCTTGCCCGTCTCGTCGCCAAGTTCCTGAATGACGTTGGAAAAATCGACCTGCATCGCTCTTGGCAGATCAAGGCCGTGGCGGTCAGCCAAAATATGCGCGACCCCGCCTTTGCCTGACTGAGAATTAATACGCACCACAGCTTCGTAGGAGCGTCCCACATCTTTTGGGTCGATGGGCAGATACGGCACTTCCCACAAATCATCATTGCGTTGTTTGAGCGCAGCAAAGCCCTTCTTGATCGCGTCTTGGTGCGACCCCGAAAAAGCCGTGTAGACCAGCTCCCCCACATAAGGGTGCCGAGCTGGTATCGGAAGTTTGGTGCACTCCTCGGCGACCTTTGCCACGCCGTCAATGTCAGAAAAATCAAGCTCTGGATCAACGCCTTGGCTCATAATGTTAAGCGCTAAAGTCACCACGCAGACATTTCCGGTGCGCTCCCCGTTGCCAAAGAGTGTGCCTTCCACCCGGTCAGCACCCGCCATTACGCCAAGCTCACTGGCCGCAACGCCCGTGCCCCGGTCATTGTGGGTATGCAGCGACAAAATCACGCTTTCACGGTTCTTCAGGGTGCGGGCGAACCACTCAATCTGATCGGCATAAATGTTAGGCGTCGCCATCTCAACTGTCGCGGGCAGATTGACAATCATTTTGTGCGCAGGCGTTGGTTGCCAGATATCCATCACGGCTTCACACACCTCGACAGCAAACTCCATCTCCGTGCCGGTGAAGCTTTCAGGTGAGTATTGAAACACCCACTCGGTCTCAGGCGCCTTCGCGGCCAAGGAGCGAACGAGCTTGGCTCCGTCGGTCGCGATCTTCGTGATGCCTGCTTTATCCAGACCGAAGACGACCCGTCGTTGCAGCTCAGACGTGGAATTATAGAGATGGACAATTGCTCGTCGCGCACCTTTGAGAGAGCGATATGTTTCTTCGATGAGCTCCGGGCGCGCCTGGGTCAACACCTGGAGTGTGACATCATCAGGAACGAGCCCATCTTCAATCAGCGCGCGCACAAAGTCGAAATCGGTCTGCGACGCTGCGGGAAATCCCACTTCGATTTCCTTAAAGCCGATCTCGCACAGCGTTTGGAACATACGCTTCTTTTCTTCAACGCTCATAGGGTCGATGAGGGCTTGGTTGCCGTCGCGCAAATCGACCGAGCACCAGATCGGCGCCTGATCGATGGTGACGTCAGGCCAGGTACGATCTGTGAGTTTGATTGTCTGATAGGGCCGGTATCGCTGAAAGGGCATCGGCGAAGGTTTGTTGTATGGATTGGTCATGGAAAGTCTCCGGTTCGAATAGGGTAGATAAGTGTGAGAGTTAAGAAGCGGAGCCTCTAAGTCGGTCCATATGGCGCGCTCGCGCGACAAGACGGCACATTGTCTTCGATTTCGTATTCATAATGTCAGATTTTCTAACGTGACGAGAAGAGAGGGACAAGGACCGCAAGCGGTCATCCACCGGCGCGCTTAAGCGGCCGGGGTGGTAAGTCGTAGGAGTGTTGTCCAGTTCGTCATCATGACTTGAACCTAAGCGTGCTTCGCGTACCCGTCAAGGTCCCAAAGCCTTGGTACTAATCCGAGCAAACCTGCGGAAAATGCGCGGCGTCATTTTGTGGCCGCACTTAGACGGCAAAACCGACCGGTGACGGAGCAGAGGATGTGTCGTGCGTCTTCACCCCTCGTTAACCATCCCTTCATAGATTGTTAACGCGTGAAAGCATCAGGCAGCAGGATGCTGCTGAGTCAACGCGCCGCTAAAATGGTATGAGAGACGTTACGTACAAATTGAGATGACAGACGTATGAGTGACCGACGAAAAAATGGACGCAAGAGACAGGCAAGCCCTGCGGGAAACCGTGAGTTGGTTTCGCGTCGCGTTCCCTTTCTCGGAACCCTGCGCCTTGAACTCGAACGTCCGAAAAAAAAGCGTCGTCGGAAAGCAGCATCAAAACCCAAACCGCAGCTAGACGATTATGAAGAGCGCGGCTTAGGGGCAAAAATCGCCTATTGGTCGACGGTCGCGGGGCTTTGGGGGCTGGTGGCCGTAGGAAGCACCGTTCTCTATTACGCTCTGACGCTGCCAAGTACAGACAATCTTTGGGATATTGACGCGTCCCCCAGCGTGACGATTGCGGCAACTGACGGCACACCTGTTGTGGCCCGTGGTGGACGCCATGGTACGGCGGTGCGTCTTTCGGATCTTCCTCAATATCTTATCGATGCAGTGGTGGCGACGGAGGACAAGCGCTTCTATTCCCACCTGGGGATCGATCCAATTGGTCTTGCCCGGGCTATGGTTGCGAACGTAAAGGCCGGCGCGGTGGTTCAAGGCGGCTCAACGATCACCCAGCAGCTCGCCAAGAACATCTTTCTAACGCCAGAGCGGACCCTTGATCGCAAATTGCAGGAAGCGCTTCTGGCATTGTGGCTGGAAGCCAAGTTCACCAAAGACGAAATACTGACGCTCTATCTGAACAGGGTCTATCTCGGGGGGGGTGCCTATGGCATCGAAGCCGCGTCCCAGCGCTATTTCGGGCGGGCAGCCCGCGACGTCACGCTGCCCGAGGCCGCGATGCTCGCCGGGCTCCTAAAGGCGCCTTCGCGTTATGCCCCCACCAATGATCTGGCGCGTTCTCAGGAACGGGCTGCAACGGTCTTGGCCGTCATGGTGCGTGATGGACGTATCGAATATAAGGACGGTCAGTGGGCGTTCGACAACCCGGCCGTTCTCCGCGGTGCCGCACGATCTCAGTCTGCGAACTATTTTGCTGATTGGGTTATTGATCGTGTGTCGGGATATGCCGGTCGGCCCAATTCGAGCCTCGTCGTTCATGCAACGCTGGACACAGATCTGCAGAAGGCCGCTGAACGCGCCATTGATGCCGCCTTGGCCCGTAACGAACAAGCACTTAATATCACCCAAGCCGCATTGGTCGCCATGACGCCAGATGGCGCTATCCGCGCGATGGTCGGCGGAAGATCTTATCGCGAAAGCCAGTTCAACCGCGCCGTTTATGCTGAGCGCCAACCCGGGTCTGCCTTTAAGCCTGTCGTCTTTATGACAGCACTCGAACGCGGGCTCACACCCGATACGCTTCGTGTTGATGCACCGATTGTCGTAGATGGCTGGTCGCCGCGCAATTATTCCGAAACCCACACTGGTGTGATGACCCTGACCAATGCTCTGGCAAAATCGGTCAACACCGTTGCTGTGCAAGTCTCCGAAGAGGTGGGCCGTGAAAATGTGATCCGAACGGCAAGACGTCTGGGTATCCGAAGCGACATGGCGCCTCACGCGTCTCTCGCGCTGGGAACGTTTGAAGTGACGCTGCTGGAGCTGACATCAGCCTATGCCGCATTTGCAAATGGTGGTTCCAGCGTCATTCCGCATGGGATTGAGAGCATCGAAACAATTTCAGGAAATCGGCTCTATCAGCGTCGCGGCGCAGGGCTTGGCCCCATCATGTCCCAACAAACGCTTGGTATGATGAACCATATGCTCAGCGAAACAGTCCGCACCGGCACCGGTCGCCGGTCTGCTCTTCGCGGGCGCCCAAGTGGCGGCAAGACGGGCACCAGTCAGGATTTCAGGGATGCCTGGTTTGTCGGCTACACAGCCGATCTTGTTGTCGGCATTTGGGTGGGGAATGATGACGGAACGCCGATGAGAGAAGTCACCGGAGGTGGTGTGCCCGCAGGCATCTGGCGTGACTTTATGGAAACTACCCAGCGCGGTGTTCAGGTATCAGCCTTGCCGGGCACGTATGTTCCTGCCGAGGTTGCGACAGGCTCAATCGCAGCTTGGCCGTTTGAGGAAGAGACGACCAACGACGCTGAGCCTGGCTTCTTTGGACGTCTCTTTGGTGTGTCAGGAAGCGCCAGCGACAGTGAGTTGGAAGACCGTTATCCAAATCTCAGACCCGGTCGAAACTCCTGGCGCTAGACGTTCGTTTCCAGGCTTAGTTTTTGCCTTGGCTATTATCTCTGCGGGGCTCCGTTGGCTGACCATCGGGAGCTGGTTCGTCGTGGGTTTCCTCAAGGTGCTCTTCAATTTCGGGAGCGGGCTCGGGTGCGCTACCGATGTCATCACCAAGGAAACTCGCGGTAATAGCAAATGAACCTTCTGCGGTTTCATCAAAGCCACGCACGAAGAGATAATAGGCAGCGCCCTGCTGCAGGTACCGCTCAAACCTTGGGTTGAGGCCGTCATCATCATCGGACGTGAACGCCGCTTGCATGGTGGTGACATCAGTCCCAATGGCCGGTGTTTCACTCCCGGGCAGAACGGGCAACAGGTGAGCGACCGTATCAAGGCTTTCATCAGCCGCCCGAACCGAAATCACATGGCGGCCGGACTGTGCCGGGCTGAATTTATACCACGCGCCTTTTGCGCTCATCCGGCTTGTGGCGGCGCTATCGAGGTCAAGGGTGGCGATCTCTCCATCAGGAAAACCGCCGGGCCCTTCTGTGAGTGTCGTGCCAACAGAAAAACCTTCTGGTGCCGGAAGAACACGGAGAATGCCCGGCCCCCCTGTTTCACCATAGCTGGTCAGCTCGACGCGCCATGTCTCATCAGCATCGGTCACCTTCACCGGCACCATTGCATCAAGACCGTCTGTGTCGTCGTTTGTAAGGGAGGCGGTCGCGCTGTTTCCGGCAAAGAGGGCTAAAACGGGATCGGACGTGCCATCAAGGCCGCGTAACTCTACGCGGTAGGTGCCAGGCTCGGCGAAGGTGAGGACTGCAGATGTCGCCAAAGTAGCAACTGCAACAAATTCTTCGATGCCGTCTGCAGGCACATCGAACGAAAGGGAAGCGCCCGTTGTCGGTTCGGCGGGGGTATCCGTGTCCAGGACTTTCTCTGCACCGACAACGACCAGCAGGGCAGCCAAGGCGCCCACAAAGCTTGCCGTCACCATGCCGCCACTGAACCCGTTTCCAGAATTATTGACCTTAGAAGTAGAGGCCATTCTATCGCTCACCATTATGCTCTCCCAGTCATCATCTGTACCCGACATATTGAACTGACGGAAAAAAATGGCAAGACAAAGGCGCGCATGAGCTCATTCCTCAATGCGGGCGCATCTTAATCAACCGAAAGAGGGGACACGCCATACTTGTGGAGCGCAGGACCCTCAATTTCCAACCATCTCACCGTTTGGCGATAGGACGGAATGAGGCTTTCAACAGCCTTCCAAAATTGAGGCCCGTGGTTCATGTGGACAAGGTGGGCAACCTCATGCGCAGCCACATAGTCCAGCACGTCTGTGGGCGCAAAGATCAGCCGCCATGAGAAAGAAAGAGCCCGTGTCGATGAGCACGACCCCCACCGGCTGGATTGATCTCTTATTGTAATGCGGCTGGCGCGGACGCCCAGCTGCGCGGAATGTGTCATCACGCTTTGATTGAGGTCACTCTTTGCCTGGCACTTCAACCAGTCGGCAATCCGACGAGGTAAAAACGAAATGTCTCCACCCACTTGTAGCTCAGGCAAGCCACCGTCCTCGGCGGCAATCTTCTGAACCGCACTGCGCGCACCGTCAATGTGGCGAATAAGATGGGGGACGCCTCTCACCGGAAGAACAGCCCCATCACAAAACGGCTCGGCGCGTGCGACGTTTTTGCGCTGCTCAATGAGCCAGTCTGCGTGACTATGGGCAAACGAGATTGCTGCGTTGACGTTTCGCTTGTTGGGCGTTGTGACGTGAACTGCGCCCGTGGTCATGTCGACCCGTACGATCAACCGTCGTGCGCGCGGGTTGTGCCGAACGACAAGCGGAACTTGCTCGCCGCGAAGCGATAACATATCCATGTGCAGGGCACGTGACGTTTGTTTCATGGGGGTGCGGTACTCTAACGAATCACATGTGGTGTGTTCAGCCAACAATTAGCACCACAAAGCGGATAAGCTCGCATCATGTCAAGCACACCAAGGTTTCATCTTGCCTTTTCTGTAACCGACTTAGAGGCTGCCCGTGATTTTTATGTCGGTGTTCTGGGCTGTTGTGAGGGGCGGAGCGACACTCACTGGATCGACTTTGATTTGTATGGTCATCAAATTGTTGCGCACCTGGACGAAAACAAAACACCCGATGCCACAAGCAATCCGGTTGATGGGGATGATGTGCCAGTCCCCCATTTTGGGTTGATCATGGCTTGGCAAGACTGGGAAACATTGGCGCGAAAACTGAAGGCTGCGAAAACCATATTCGTGATTGAGCCCCACGTGCGTTTTGCGGGGAAACCCGGTGAGCAGGCGACGATGTTTTTTCACGACCCGTCGGGAAATGCACTGGAGTTCAAGGCTTTTAGAAACGACGATCAGATTTTTGCAACCATGTGAGCCCTCTGGCTTCAGCTATTATCCAGTGCGTCACGGATGGTCTCGGCCATTTTTTCGGGTTGTGTACCTGGACCAAAATGCGTGATGAACTGGCCTTCCTTGTCCATCAGATAGACGATGGAAGAATGATCCATCGTATAGGCCGCGTTTGAACTCGGGTCTTCAACCCGCTCGTAATAAATGCGGTAGGCGCGTGCTGCAGCGGCGATCTGTTCGGGTGTGCCCGTCAGGCCGGTCATCCGCGAATGAAAATGTGAAACATACTGGGCCATGGCTTCGACCGTATCGCGCTCCGGATCGATGGAGATCAGGATTGGGCGAACCTGTGCGGCCCTCTCTCCTACAAGGTCGAGGGCGGTGCTCATGATTTGCAGTTCCGTTGGGCATACGTCGGGACAAAAGGTGAAGCCGAAATAAATCAGCATCAATTCGCCCTTAAACGTCTCATTCGTGACCGCGCTGCCATCATGCATAACCAGCTCGAATGGCCCGCCTATGAGAGCCGCACCGCTCGATCGTTGCGGAAAGCCTGCCTCGTCCCCGGGAAGCGTCACAAAAAGAAGACCTGCTGTTCCAATTGCGAGGGCGATCAGGGCAACAAGAAAGACGGTTAATCTCGACATGGGAGCTCCATACGTTTTTGTGCATTCATCCTGCATTCAGGCGGTTTTGACCAGTCTGGATAAAAGATATGCTGACTAAGGGCGCTAGTTTGCCTGCATCAGTTTGCCTTGAGGGCAAAACAACCTACAACTACATCACCGGCGTGGGTAGCGCGTGGGTGAGGGTCACGGCAATGTGAGTTCTCGTCGCAGGGTGCGCGTAACAGGAGATGGCAGTAAGAAAATGAGCAGGATACTCAGACATTTTGGGAATAGCTGCCCCAGAGGATTTGGCATCCTTGGGGCATTCGCCGTTGCTATTTTGGCTATTGGTGTGTCGGCTCCCGTTCATGCAGAGGGTATTCAGCAACCTTCTGTTGTGGCGCCAGATTCTCCCTTCATCGAAGCGGTGCGTGATGGTGACATTGATCAACTGAAGGCGGCGCTGGTCCGAGGGGCAAGCATGGACGCCCGAGACAAAATGGGGTCCCCGGCCCTCTTCGTTTCTCTGCAGTTTGGCCAGCATGAGGTTTTCAAATTTCTCCTTGATAACGGCGCACGCGTTAAGTCCAAGGACAGAGCCGGCGATACCCTCGTGACACTCCTCGCAGGAACGAGGTTGACTCATCTAGCTGCGCTGATTTTAGAAGCGGGCGCCGACCCCGATCGGCTTGGCGCCAATCGGGAGCCAGCGATTATCATTGCAACCCGAGCGGGGCAGGCGGAGATGGTACGCCTTCTGTTGGATCGGGATGCTGACTATGACGCCACAGACCTTACCGGCCGGACAGCACTTGCCATTGCTGAACAACGGCGCGACCCAGTGATCTCAGATATGCTTCGGGCGGCAGGCGCGTATTAGGGTCATTAACATTGGTGGGGGCGGCAGCTTTTCCTGTGGGTCGCCGCTTTTTGTAGACGTGAAGCCTTTTATAGTCAGGTGTCGCGCCCTATCTTTATCTCCATGACCAAAACAAAGTCCGACCCGAAGAGTGATGTCCCCCAGTCGGAGGACAGGCCGTGGCATCATCTGCCGGATGGACGGTTTCGCAACCCGAAAGGCAGTCCCAAAAAGTCGGTGCCTCTGAGGGTCGCTCTGCCTTATTTCGCAGAAATGTTTGGACGCAGTTTCAATAAGATCGATGTGCCGACATCTCATGTCGTTGACCGTGCGCAAGCCACTCGTGAGTTGCGAGAACACATGAGCGCGAGCGGTGACTTCATCACCTGGCTCGGACATGCGTCTTTCCTGTGCCGCATCGCGGGAAAAACGATCCTTACGGACCCCTACCTCACCAGCTATGCAGGCCCTGCGGGCTTTGGCCCCAAACGGTATGTCAAAAGTGGGATCGCGATCCGTGATCTTCCTCCGATTGATGTGTTGGTCGTCTCCCACAATCACTATGATCACCTGGACGAGCGAGCGCTGGCGCAACTGCCGGATAAAACCCGGACAACTGTGCTCGTGCCTCTGAAGCTCGGCGACTTTTTCCGCAAGCGTGGATTTGCCCATGTTGTCGAAATGGACTGGCACGATGAGTTGGTTCTGAACGATCTGAAGGTTACCGCACTCCCCGTTGTGCATTGGTCGAGGCGCGTCGGCTTTGACTACAATACGTCGCTTTGGGCAGGCTTTGCCTTCAAGGGCCCCGATCAACATCTCTTCTTCGGGGGAGATTCTGGCTATGGCCCTACCTTCAAAGAAACAGGCGAACGCTACGGTCCTTTTGATACGGCCCTTTTGGGCATTGGCGCCTATGCACCACGGGAAATGATGAAGGCCTCCCATGCAACACCGGAAGAAGCGGTTCAAATGGGGCAAGATCTCCGCGCTCAGACGCTTGTTGGCATGCACTGGGGTACTGTGGTGCTGACCCAGGAGCCGCCATTTGAGCCGCCGGAACGGTTTGTTGCGGCGGGCAGAGAAGCGGGTCTGGCCGACGAAGCCGTGTGGGTAATGAAGATCGGGGAAAGCCGCTCTCTCAAAGCAAACTGGCCGTCGAACGCCTGATCGGTTATTCCGGGGGAACCCCTAGTTCTCTGAGCGAGATGACCATGGCACTTTCCACCGTACGATCCCCCTTTACCGCCAACCAGGCAGGTATCCGCCTTCAGACCATTATGTTGCTGCGATGGCTCGCGGTGGCTGGGCAACTGGGCGCTGTCCTGTTTGTCTATTTTGGGTTGGGGTTTCCCTTGCCGCTGGGGTTTTGTCTGGCAGCGATCGCGGCGTCAGCGTGGCTCAATGTGCTGTTGGCGCTTCGCTACAGAACACCAGTTCGATTGCCCGATGGCCAAGCTGCTGCCTATCTCGCTTATGATTTGCTGCAATTGGGCGCGCTGCTCTACCTGACGGGCGGCCTTGGCAATCCGTTTGCGCTTCTCTTCATGGTTCCCGTCACGATATCGGCAACCACTTTGTCGCCTAAGTCGACGGGGATCCTTCTCACCCTCGCCTTCATCTGTGTGACCGTGCTGGGCATTTACCATTTTCCACTGCCCTGGACGCCGGACGCGCCGCTTGTTCTCCCAATGACCTACCAGGCAGGCATCTGGGCGGGGCTCTTGCTGGGGTTAGGCTTTGTCGCGGTATATGCGTGGCGAATTGCAGATGAGGCGCGCCGAATGTCAAATGCATTGGAGGCGACTGAGTTGGTGCTGGCGCGGGAACAAAGATTGTCAGCGCTCGATGGTCTTGCCGCGGCGGCGGCGCATGAACTTGGCACACCGCTCGGGACAATTGCCCTGGTAGCAAGAGAACTGCAGCGCGACAAGCCGACCGGGGACCAGCTGGAGGAGGATCTCAGCTTGCTTAGATCTCAGGCAGAGCGGTGTAAGGAGATTCTCTCCAGACTGACCCATCAGCCAGATGCCCGCGATGCCCTCTACGCACGCATTGAAATCGCCGCTCTGTTGAGTGAGATCGTGAGCCCTCATCGCGATATGGACGTGGCGTTTGAACTGAGAACAGACGGTGAAGATGAAACACCTGCTCCCTCCTTGGTCCGCCGTCCGGAGATTTTGTATGGATTGGGGAACTTTGTCGAAAATGCCTCCGACTTTGCACGCCACGCCGTGACCGTTTCCGGCGAGTTCAGCAAAGAGGCGGTGCGTATCTCTATCATCGACGACGGGCCGGGATTTCCCATGGATATGCTGGACCGGTTGGGGGAGCCCTATGTGACGACGCGGGCACGTGGAAGCATCACAAGTGCCAGAGATGGGTCCCACGAAGGCATGGGGCTGGGCTTTTTCATTGGCAAGACTTTGCTCGAGCGAAGCGGGGCCAGTATCAGTTTTGGAAACCGGACAGATGGTCGCACAGGCGCTGTGGTTATTGTCGAATGGCCCAGAGAGGCGATAGAAGCGCCACCAATAGGCGGTGCGCAGGACCAAATGAGTGATCATGAGTTGGCGTAACGCGCGGAAAAGCGTAAAATTGGCGCCCCACCAGCGGTGTCTCTACATCGCCCATCCTTGCGGTCGGCAGGAGCAAAATGACAGAACAAGCGAACGATGCGAGCGAAGTTGCGACTGAAGAACGCAGCTTGCTCTTGGTAGATGATGACCTGCCGTTTCTCGGCCGTCTCGCACGAGCCATGGAAAGCCGCGGCTTCACTGTGTCTCAGGCGGGAACTGTCAAGGAAGGGGTTCGTCTCGCGCAGACAGTTAAACCCGATTATGCGGTGGTTGATTTACGCTTGGATGACGGGAGTGGATTGGAAGTTGTGTCCGCCCTTCATTCGGTTCGAGAAGATGCGCGGGTTATCGTCTTGACCGGATACGGCAATATTGCCACCGCTGTTGAGGCGGTGAAGCTTGGTGCTGTTGATTATCTTTCAAAGCCTGCTGATGCAGACGATGTTGAAGCAGCGCTTTTGGCACAGCCAGGCGAAAAAGCCTCTCCACCTGAAAATCCTATGTCGGCAGATAGAGTGCGTTGGGAGCATATCCAGCGGGTGTACGAACTGTGCAACCGCAATGTCTCCGAGACAGCGCGGCGCCTGAACATGCATCGGCGCACCTTGCAACGCATTCTGGCAAAACGCGCCCCGCGATAGGCCTCACTCGGTTTCTTCACCCGTGATGAGGGCGCTGACACCTGGGTCGAGTGCCTGGTGAACGCGCGCAGCTGCTGCACGCGCAAAGAGAAGCGTAACAGCTTTCCGTCGGGCGGCAGCCAGTGGAACTCTTTCAGGTTCGCGCAAAATTTCAGCGCCATATTTGTCCGCGACGACAATCCCGACCGGCGCATCTTCCGGCAGCACCTCAAGAGGAAAATCAGGCGGAACGGCAAAGAAAAACCGGTCGCAAAAATCCAGATATTCGTGCCATTTCTGATCGACGCGGAAGTCAGCAAGTGAGGACTTAATCTCAATGATGATGACGTCCCCCTTTTTGTCCAGCGACGCCACATCGACACGGCGGCCTGTCTTGAGGCCGAGCTCTGTGATCGGCATATGTCCCATATGAATGAGCATCCGGCAGACCCCGCGTTGAACGGCAGCAGCGACGGCTGACTGGCGACCATCGGATGTTGCGTGGGAGAGGGCGTCGTCATCGCTCATAGGGTTCAGACCTCAAGCCCTGCTTTGTTAGCGCAGTGATGCACCATCCCGCGAAGCCGCATACCTTTGCGGGGGTCGTTTGCCGCGACGCCGGGTTGCACGCTTCCGCCATGGTAGAGCGTTCCCAATGAATTGACGGTGGCGGCCAGATAATAAATTTCATGATCGATGGGCGCACCACTCGCCGCCTGATAGCCCATGAAAAGCGCGTCTCTTATTTCGGGGCGTTCTTCAAAATGTCGAAACTCTGCATGGGGGAGACCAAGGCCGCTCTCAGCGAAATCAAGCAGGCTGAACTTGCCGTCACCAGTCACAAGAATGTTGCTCAGATTGACGTCGCCATGCAGGAACACAAGGTCCCCGGTTGAAAGGGTGGACCATCGTTCTTTCAATTGGTCGCAAAGCGCTTTGTCTTCTGGCTTGGGCAGCGCCTCGCGTAACTCACCTATGGACCGGAGGACGGGGTCTGCGGAGGAAACGTTTTCTGCCTGTGCAATGGGCGTCGCATCTGCATGAAAATCTGCGAGCGCTGCGCCCAGTGTCTCCCCCAGCCTTTGGCGGGCATCTGGTGTGGAGGGAATGGCACGCCCAAGCAAGCGTCCCTCGAGTTTAGAAAGGCGCAGCCATCCTTCAAGCGGCGCAACGAAAGGGTTCGCGGGAAGGTCAAGATCGCCGTGCCCCAGGAGTTCTGGAATGCCAAAATTCCCGCAACCCCGGCCGCCAAACGCGTGGAGAGCACGCACTTCGCGCTGAATAAGCGCGCCAGGCGAGCCAAGCCCGCCGCGTTTACGCACCAGCTTGAGAACGCTGCCATCGCCAAGGTCATAGACGACACCCCAGACGCCAACGCCGAGTTCAGACCAGGGTGGCGGGGGTAGTGTCACGCCTTGAGCCAGCAAGGCACCGTGAGCAATATCTTCAATACTGGTGAGTGTCATGGGATGCGATGCTAGAGGCCACGCACTGCTGCGCAAGATGAAAAAGCAGCGTCGGTGCAAAAAGCCAATCAGAGACAAAAAGAAAGGGCGGCCTGAAAGAAGGCCGCCCTTGTAGATCACGAAACAGAATGTCGTCTATATATTACTCAGCCGCAGAAAGACTTGAGAGAGCGTCTTCATTCGTCGAGAAATTGATGGTCTTCAGGTACTTGATACCATCTTCTGCGATATCGTCGCCGATCATCCGGTCGCCTTCTTTCTTCAACTCATCCATGTCCACATAGGTTGAGTAGAAGTCTTTTGTGCGATCCGTGATGATGCCCGCTTTAAGAAGAGTTTTGATAAGCACGCGGAAAATATTCGTGCCTTCTTTCATCTGCTCCCGACGGTCCTCATCAGTGAACGCTTCAAGCATTTCAGCCTGAACCGTTTCCCAATCGAGCCCGAACTGGGGATAGATGACCTTCTTCTGCTCTGGGTTCACCAGATTGAAGAGCAGGGTCTGGAAGCAATGGGCCGCCCAGTCTTCGATGATCTGCTGTTCCTCTTCAGACAAAGAGGGGATGGTCCGGTCCGCCCAGATCTTCCCAAACTTGTGGTGGAACGCTTCGTCCGTCATCACAAGCTGTGTCAGCTTGACGAGCAGCGGATCGTTAGAGCCGGTATAGAGCGTCGCAAAGGCACCCATGGCGAGGCCTTCAACCAGCATCTGCATGCCAACAATCTTCTTGTACACCTCTGGGGCATTGACGATGTCTGTTAGCAGCGCGCCGAGCGTTTCGCCAACAGGGAGGGGTTTGCCGAAGCGAGTTTCCACATATTTGGCAAAAGCGGTGACGTGGCGGGCTTCTTCCCGTGTCTGGTTCGCAGCATATTCCTGCGCACCTGGGTCCAGGAGAATGTGACAAAGGCTGGCTGAAAGGTTCAGAGCACCTTGCTCACCGTGAAGGATGGCTGAGAGGCTCCACCGTGCGGTTTCATTGGCAAACCGAACTTTGTCTTTTTCAGACAAGGCCTGAAAGCAGGGGAGACGAAATTCCGGAATCATCTCCTCCGGCATGATCATCTCGTTCTCCATGTCGAAAGGCTCAGAGAAGTCGATATATTTGGTGTCCAGCGGGTCCCAGAAGTGATCGTGGGTCGCAGAAATGATCTTATCAAAGGCGCTGGAACGGTTGCCGTAGCGCTCAACATCCATCATGGCGGGAAAATCATCAGGCGCGCAGGCGTTATAGGCCTCGTCCTTGGTAATCTGCCGAATATCGGTCATTAATTCCTCCAAAAAGGGCGCTTCCTCACCGCGAAATCGGCGGGGGCCGCACCAAAAATTCCAGAAAAGGGCCAAAAACGCGCCTTAACCCAAAGGATATGGTGGCGCTCATGGTCGATCAAGTAGAAAGTGACACCAGCGTCACCTTTGTGGCGCCCATTATCGAAGATATGAGGACACGTAGGCTCCATAAGGGAGGCACACCCTCTCTGATTGCAGGATTTCAAATCCCTGACATGCATGCGTTTCCCGTGACATTAGAAAGAAAACTGTGCTATCCGAGAAGAGTTGCTCGCAAAATAGTTGGGGAAATCAGCCCAATCTGTAGAGTGAAAGACAAATGGGGTGCTGGAGGCGGACCTTCTAAGTTTCCAGCCACAAAAGACGATAATAAATTGATCGGCAATATAAATGTCGGCGACCCGCTGAAGCGGGACTTGGGAGGGGGTAGGCCATGAAGCGCGCCAAGGGGCGCTTTGTGGAGGTCAGGCAGGCAACTTAGAGACGCAAGTCCTAATCACGTGCCGTGACCTCATAAGATTCTTGGTGGATGCTCATGAGGAGAGTTCACCACAAGACAAGGATCTTCCCCCTAATAGTTTTGCGCAGAAGCGCCAACCTTAATCCGTTCGCGGAATATGGGTTGTGCTGTGGTCTGCGTTTAGTGTTGACGGTCGCCGAGGGGCGGCCAGGGAGACGGGAAAAGGTCTATGGTAAAGTTACTCGAAGCCCTCATTTTCAGGACCCGCATTATCATTCTTGCGTCGCTGGCAGTATTCACGCTTTACGCGGGTTACTATGCGACGCAATTGAGCATGGATGCCGGGTTCGACAAGCAGTTGCCGAAAGGCCACGAATACATTCAGACCTTCCAGGAGTATCGCGAGAAACTCTTTGGTTCGAACCGTGTGATCATTGTGCTGGAAGCCAATGAAGGCAGTATCTGGAACAAAGAATTCTTCCAGGAATATAAAGACATCACAGACGACATCTTCTTCTTGCCAGGTGTCGCGCGTCATACGGTGACGTCTCTGTGGACGCCCAATACGCGCTATCTGGAAATCACTGAAGAAGGTATCCGCGCTGATGACGTGATCCCGGGCACGGTGACGTCGGAGACGATGAACCCGGCTGCACTTGAACAAATTGAAAACAACGTCATCAGAGGTGGTTTCGTTGGTCGCTTGGTCGCTCAAGATTTTCAGTCGGCGATGATCACAGCGGAACTTCTGGAATACAATCCGAAGACCCAGGCAAAGCTCGATTACTTTGATCTGGCGGCGAAGCTCGAATCCGAAATCCGAAACAAGTACGAAAAAGAGGGCGGAGACTACACAGTCCGCATAATCGGCTTTGCGAAGCTGATCGGTGACATTGCCGATGGCGCAGAGTCGGTTGTTCAGTTCTTCATCATCGCGTTCATCCTGACGACCTTGTCGGTGTACCTCTACTCACGCTCGGTCATCCTCACCTTCCTGCCACTCTTTGCGTCTGTCACATCTGTGGTTTGGCAATTTGGTGTGCTGGCGTTCTTAGGGTACGGCCTTGATCCACTTGCGATCCTGGTGCCGTTCCTGGTCTTTGCCATCGGGGTGAGTCACGGGGTTCAGCAGATCAATCTGATAACCGCGGAAATATCGAACGGCGCAACATCAGAAGAAGCGGCTCGGACGAGTTTCTCTGGTCTCTTGATCCCTGGATCGATGGCACTCCTAACTGACTTGGTTGGTTTTGGGACGCTTTATCTGATCCCGATCCAAATGATTCAGGAACTGGCAATTACAGCGTCAATTGGTGTGGCGCTGAAGATCATCACCAACCTGATCATGCTTCCTATCTTGGCGTCCTACTTCACATTTGATGAAGGCTTTGCTGCTCGCGTTGCAAAAGCACGTGACGGGCGCATCAAAATCATGCGCGTGTTGGGTAATGTTGCGAACCCGAAGACGGCGGTGGTAACTCTTTTGATCTCAACGGGTCTTTTCATTACTGCTGTCATCCAAAGCCAGGATCGCCACGTGGGGGCACTGCATCCGGGTTCTGCTGAGCTTCATCCTGACGCCCGCTATAATGTCGACAGCACGACCATTGCCGAGAAGTTTTCGCTTGGCTTGAATTTGCTGACGGTTGTGACGGAAACGCCAACGGAAGCCTGCATCAAATACGACCAGATGCGATACCTGAACCGTTTCACATGGCACATGGAAAATGTGGAGGGCGTATCGCTCGCGATCTCCCTTCCTTACGCTGTGAAAAACTCTTCAGCTGGCTGGAACGAGGGCAACCTCAAATGGCGCGCTCTGCCGCGTAACCAATTTGCGCTGGTGCAGGCTGTGGGGCCGGTTCCACCGTCAACGGGTCTTCTGAACCAGAACTGTTCTGTCATGTCGCTTTTGATCTTCCTGGAAGATGCGAAGGCCACAACGATCGAACGGGCTGTGCATGAAGTGATCGAGTGGCGTGCTGCAAATGCGCGTGACGACGTCAAGATCCGTTTGGCCTCTGGTAACATGGGTGTGCAGGCAGCTGTGAACCAGGAGATCGAAACATCAGAGCTTCCAATGATGCTCTGGGTTTATGTTGCGATCGTGCTTCTGGTTGTTCTGACATACCGTGACTGGCGTGCGACGATTGCATGTACCATTCCGCTCACCTTTGCGACCTTCTTCGGCTACTGGTTCATGGAAGTGCTCCAGATCGGGCTCACCGTGGCAACGCTGCCGGTGATGGTGCTGGCCGTGGGTCTGGGTGTGGACTACGCGTTCTACATCTACAACCGCGTTCAGTTCCACCTTGCGGAAGGCTTGAACATTACGGACAGCTACAAGCAGACACTCTTTGAAACAGGCATGGCCGTGGTGTTCACCGCGATCACGATGGCTGTCGGTGTGTCGACCTGGACCTTCTCTGCCCTGAAATTCCAGGCAGATATGGGGCTCTTGCTGACCTTCATGTTCTCAATCAACATGATCATGGCGATCACAACGCTGCCAGCTATTGCGGTGGTCTTGGACATGATCTTCCCGCGGAAACGGCCTGTGAAGGCACCTTCTGGCGCTCTCTCGCACTAGGCGGTGGGGAAAACAAAAACAACGCCGTCGAGGGACAAGATCTCTCGGCGGCGTTATAGTTTCAGATAACGAGTGTGTGGCACATGATGGCCCGCACGACAGGGAAGATCGGAGGCACCTATGCTCGATAAAATTCTGAGCCTTTTAAAAGACGGCCCAAAAGCACCACCCGCTGCGAACGTCGCTAGTGGTGATGCCAAGCAAGTTGCTGCGGCAGCGCTGATGGTGGAAGCGGCACGCTTGGACCGGGACTTTGATGATGAGGAACGCGCGACAATCACGCGCGTCGTGAAAGAACAGTTTGGCTTATCCGACGAGTCAGCGACTGATTTGCTCGATGTCGCAGAGAAGCGTCAAAAGGCGAACTATTCCGACATGGCCTTCATCAACATTGTGGCGAACAGCTTCGATGAAGGAGAGAAGAAAGACCTTTTGAAGATGCTCTGGTCAGTCGCGCTCGCGGATGGAAGTCTGCACAAGTTCGAGGAGCACCTGGTGAACCACGTTGCTCGCGAACTCGGACTGAGCGCAGCGGACACGGAAGCGGCCAAGGCAGCTGCCAAAGGCTGATCTTCTATTCCGAACAAAGAAAAGGCCGCCTTATTGGGCGGCCTTTTTGTGTGCCATGTCGGAGATTAGCGCAGTGAAAAGCCCACGGCAGCTTCCAGATCCTGGAGTGCCTGTTCCGCATTGAGCACTTTAATCGTTGTCATGCCGAGTGCCTTGGCCGGTTTCAGGTTGATCCCCAAATCATCCAGGTAGACAGATTGAGCTGCGTCCACGCCCAAAGTCTCACAGGCCATTTCATAAATGCGCGGGTCGGGTTTGCGAATGCCGATCTTCGAGCTTTCGATGACATGATCAAAAAGGGTCATCACGTCCGCTACGGCAGCAGCTTTCTCTGCGCTGCGCGCCATCCCGGTACCTTCGCCGGCACTGACATTGTTCGTGATACAGCCTACGGTGAATTTCTCTTTGCATCGCTTGAGGGCGGTGACCATTTCAGGGCGAATGTCCCCTGACAGCAGAGAAACAACCTCGCGCCCCGTCACGTTGCCGCCGAGTGTTTTTGCTTCTTCTGCAAACTTCACGTCAAACTCCTCAAGCGAAATGTCGCTGCGTTCAAAGAGCGCCCACGCATTTGTGTCTGGGTTGGTCGAGTTGACCTTGCGGATGAAGTCCGCGGGCAACCCCCGGTCTGCCTCAAACCGATTGAACGCTTCAAAAGGGCTGGAAGTCAGTACGCCGCCAAAATCCCAAATCACTGCCTGAACCATATGTCTCATCTCCAATTTTGATGCCGGACCCTACCTGAGCTGCGCGAAACCGCCAACGTTTCTGCGTCTTCGAGCGGGTCTTTTGTGTTGTCCTTAAGGAGATGGATGGCATGCCTCTCCTGAAGAAAAGCTGCGCGGTCGCATATGCCGATTGGCCAGCGCCAATCGCCATCGCGTTCATCGGCCGTCGTGTGTCGGCTGACTGCGCCCCGTCTGTGAAAGCAGCTTGATCCTAGTTAGCGCGTTTAACGAGGCAGTCCTGGCCCTGGGCCTTCAGCTCTTTACAAACCGCCCGCGCATCGCCTTTTGCTTCAAAAGCGCCGAAGCGAACACGGTAGAAAGTGCCCCGTTCACCCAGGTCTGCGGCTTCAATATTGAGGGCTTCCCCGCCCAGAAGATCGCTATAGGAGGACTGTAAGTTGGTCCAGGCTGCAGTAGCCGCCGCTTCTGAACGAACAGAGAGCAACTGGATCAAATATTGACCTTCTTTGGCAATTGCCGGAGCTGCAGGTGGCGTAACAGCCTCCACCACAGGCGGTGTGACGGACGCAGGTGGTGTGATGGTTGCAGCCTCGCGAGGCTGCGCCACCGGCGCGGGCGCGACAATGACCGGTGCTTCCTCAACCTCAGGAGCCGGCGTTGGGGCAGGTGGAGTGGCCTCCACTGTAACTGTCTCCGGTGCGGTAGTTTCGGCGATTGGTGCCTCAACCGGGTCCAGGCGCAGCTCAGGCGTAGTTGGCGGCACCGGCGCACCTTCTGATTGAGGTCCGGGCGAAGCGGCGACCGGCGCAACACTAGGTGTCTCAATGGCCGCGACATCTGGTCCGTCAGTAAGGGGGGCCACTGAAGAGGTGTCGGTATCGCCAAACATGTTGATGGCCAACACACCTGCCGTAACCACAGCCACAAGCGCAAGCACTGCGGCAAGTCTGCGCCGTGATCCTTGTGTCTCTTCCTCTTCCGCGTCTGCCGCGAGGACGATTTCAGGTTCAGGCATGACGGGGGCTACCGGCTCTTCGACAGGAGGAGTGGAGGCTTCCGACGCCGTCGCTCGATCCTGCGGGTCGATAGATGAGGGCGTTGCATCGCCCTTTCGAACCAGGAGATCGCTTGTCAGCGGGGCAGGCTTCTTGGACATTTAGGCAGCGCCTCTTAGGGAAGACCCATCGCTCATGGGCGACAGAGGTTCTTTTGTTGTTTTGGTTTCAGAAGTCGACAGGAGCGGAGACGCTGTCTCCCCCGTAAGGCGGTTCCGCAAAAAAGCCCAGAGTTCTGCGATTTCACCCGGTGAGCGAGAGGATCCCCCAAGCTCCATAACCGTCCGGCCATCAATCATAGCAGACGCGAAATCGATACGTTGGTGCACAATAGCGGGAGATACAGCACCATGATGCGACAGCGCAATGGCAGCTTCCGTGGTGATGCGTGCGCGTGGGCTTGCACCATTAATGGCGAACACGAGCGGTTTGTCGACGTCTTCACAGATCTGAACGGTCGCACCAGCGGCGCGTAGATCATGGGGGCTAGGCCGCGTTGGGATCACAACCAGGTCAGCCTCGGCAATAACCTTGCCGATGGTCGATGTAATTGCTGGAGGCGTGTCGATCACAACCAATCCTGTTCCCGCTCCGCGCAGCGCCGCCAAATCAGACGCTAAGCCATTTGCCGTTGTCCGCACAAAAGCTGGTGTCTCAGCCTCCCGGACATTCCACCACTGGGATAGGCTCCCTTGCGGGTCCGTATCCATCAACACGACGGGACCAAGGCCCGTTCGTTCTGCTTCGACCGCTATATGCCCGGCTAGGGTGGTTTTGCCTGAACCGCCCTTTTGAGACGCAAACGCAATTACGTACATGACGTATGTACCCCTGTTTACTGACGGGTTTGTTTTGAGACCGAAATCTCAGCACGCCTGGTCTTAGGGTCCCGTCATGACCTAAGGCTCAGTAAGGCGCTAAAAGCGGCTGACTCCCGCGAATCAGCTAGAACTCAGATTAACTTTTACCCAGATAGGCCTCAATAGGCCTGACACGGCCAAGCGCACGGAAAAGCCCGTTTCCGGCTGAAATAGAGGGCTAAAACTATTATTTTTGTTCCCATTCTGACGTTACACGTAACATTGCGCTCGTCAGCTGGCTGAGATCGGCCTCTTCAATGACCAAAGGGGGCGTGGTGTAGATGATGTTCGCAAACGGACGAACCCACACGCCTTCTTCGATAAAGCGGCGTTTCAGCCATTCTGTATCCTTCAGATCATCGACCTCAATGACACCGATCGCTCCCAACACACGCACATCCTGCACACCGGGCACGCTCCGCGCAGGTTCGAGCTCCCGTTTGAGCTGTGCCTCGATCCGCGTGGCTTGTTCCAGGCGGGGCTCCATCTCGAAAAGATCAAGGGCGGCATTGGCAGCCGCGCAGGCGAGAGGGTTGCCCGTATAGGTGGGGCCATGCATCAGAGCTTTGCTTGGATCGTCGCTCAGGAAAGCCTCAAACACATGCGCCCGCGCGGTCGTTGTGGCCAGCGCCATCGTGCCACCAGTCAGCGCCTTTGAGAGCGTCATAATATCAGGAACAATGTCTGCCTGGTGGCAGGCGAACAGGGTGCCTGTGCGTCCAAACCCGGTGAAAATCTCATCCACGATCAGCAGCACATTATGTCGGTCGCAAGCCCGTCGAATGATCTGAAGGGTCTCGGGAGGATGAAAGATCATGCCGCCGGCCCCCTGCACGAGGGGTTCCATCACAATGGCGGCGACTTCATGGGCATGCTGTTCCAGGAACGTATTGAATGCCTCTTCACCCTCCGCCCCGCGCGGAATGGTGGTCAAAAGATGTTCCGGGATCACACCTTTGAAGAGCGAGTGCATGCCCTCATCAGGATCGCAGACAGCCATGGTGCCCAGCGTGTCCCCATGATAACCCCCGCGAAAACTGACAAAGTGACGGCGCCCCGTCACGCCCTGGTTGATCCAGTACTGAATGGTGATTTTCATCGCGATCTCGACAGAGACCGACCCTGATTCTGAAAAGAAAGTGTGGTTGAGGTCGCCGGGCAGAATATCTGCGAGCCTTTTCGCCAACCGGAAGGCTTGCTCGTGGGCAAAGCCACCCAACATAATGTGGGGCATTTCCTCAAGCTGTTGTGCCACTGCCTGACGAATATGGGGGTGATTATATCCGTGGGCCGCTGTCCACCAGGACGAGACCCCGTCAATCAGTTCCCGCCCGTCATCCAATGTGATCCGCACGCCGTCAGTTTTGACCGCGGGCAGGGTCATCGGCACCGTCTGCATCTGTGCATAGGGGAGCCAAACATGAGGAGCGCTTTCCTCCAGCCATTTTGGGGGGCTAGGGTAGGCGGGGTTGTTCGGGGGAAAGTCGGCCATGGAAAACCTCATGAAGAACGCGGGAGCCGCAATGTCGCGGTGGGAAGCCGCCCACGCAATACCTAAATGCGGACAAGGGCAGGTTTCAGGCAAGGTGGCGAGGCTATGTTGCAGAATTTTGGCACAGAGATTTGGATGGCCGACGGAGACTGCGTGAGTTTCTACGGTTTCCCCTACCCGACCCGATGCATCATCATTCGATTGCATGAAGGTGGTCTATGGGTCTGGTCGCCGATCAAGCTGACCGACGCGCTTTTAGACGAAATAAATGACCTGGGGCCGGTTCGCCATTTGGTCAGTCCAAACAAGCTCCACTATCTCTTCCTCGCAGAATGGGCGGAGGCCTTTCCAGCCGCGAAACTTTGGGGGCCTGCATCAACCCTGGCCAAATGTCCCTCGCTCCAATTTGAAGAGGCATTGACCGACCGGTCTCCCACGATCTGGGCAGAGGAGATTGAACAAGTCTGGATGCGAGGCTCACCGTTGCTGGATGAAGTTGTTTTCCACCACCAGGCATCCGGCACAACCATATTGGCTGACTTGTCGGAGAACTTTAGCGACGCGTTTCTGCAAAAACATTGGAGCCCATGGATACGGTGGATTGCCAGACGGTGGAAAATCGTAGAGGGGTGGGGATATGCGCCGCTTGAGTGGAGACTCTCGTTCATTTTTCGGAAACGCGCCCGTGATGCAAAGGAGCGCATATTGAGCTGGCCCTCACGCCAAGTGGTCATGGCCCACGGTGAATGGCAACGCGAAGACGGACAGGCATATCTTAAAAAGGCTCTATCCTGGTTGTAGGTGCTGGCAAGCGGTTATCGCCGTTCGTTCTGGAACCCAGTCAGAAATGAGGTGAGGTTGTCACCGAGCTCGGGACATATGTAGCCGCCTTCTTGAACCAACACAGTCGGCAGGCCAAGGCGCGCGACGGCGCTGGCAATGCGCGCAAAACCAGCAGTAGAGATGCCAAGACCCTGAAAAGGATCACCTTCGAATGAGTCTAGGCCAAGGGCAAGAACAAGTGCGCCAGGCGCAAATGCCTTTATACGGTCCAGAGCCTGATCGAGGGCTTGCAGATATTCGGTGTCGGGTGTTCTGCGTGCCAGAGGTAGGTTGAGATTATACCCTTGTCCTGGTCCCTCTCCCCGTTCATCTGCATGCCCCCAGAAAAAGGGATAGAAGCGAACAGGGTCTGCGTGAAGAGAAACAGTCAGCACATCCGAGCGCTCATAAAAAATATCTTGTGTGCCATTTCCGTGGTGCACATCGATGTCGAGAATGGCAACACGCTCATTTTGTTGGCGCAGCACTTCGGCAGCGACGCCAGCATTGTTGAGATAACAAAACCCACCCGCGATATCGCGCATGGCGTGGTGTCCAGGCGGGCGACAAAGTGCGTAGGTGCTATCGGCACCCCCATTCACGAGCAGAGCCGCATGTGCGGCGGTTTGGGCCGACCAATAGGCACTTTCCCATGTATGTTCCCAGATAGGCGCTGATGTATCAGCCGTGTGGTATCCCACCTGCCCATCGGCAGCTGCGGGATAGCCAAAGTCGCGCCGCTGAGGGTGGATGTTTGGAATGACCTCTTTTGGCGCGCCAGGCTTCCGTGACCAGCGGCGGTAGATGTTTTTGAGAAACTGAAGATATTCCGGTGTATGGCAGTGGCTGATGACGCCGAGCCCCTGGTCTTCCGGAGACACGCGCGTCAGCCCTGCTTGTTCCGCTCCTTTGGCCAGTATGTCCGCGCGGGCCGGGATCTCTTCGTTTTCAGATATGACGCCACTTGCAAGGAAGAACTTCGGATCGTGGCGCAATTGCGCATCTGCAAAAACATATTGCATGGTCTCATCGGTCATAAGGCAATCACCATTCGCATTTCCATCGGCACATCATTACCGCGGCAAGGGATTGGTGCAATCGTTTCTGCTCTGCATGTCAATCCCATCGACTGGTAGAATTGTACAGCGGGATTGTCAGAGAACACATCAAGATGGAGTTCTTTGTATCCATCTTTTCGTGCGCGATCGATGGCATTTGTGAAAAGTTTGGCACCCATTCCGGTGCCGCGTGCAGCCTCTGTGACTGAAAGAGCGACGATGTAGTAAGCATGATCGGGAATGTGCGGGTTCATATAGCTGATGAGGCTTGTTCTTTCTCCCAGAGCACCAAGGGTCTCTGCTGTCATATCGCCAGATGCAAAGAGCTTTTCAATGATGGAGCCTCCCGCACCATGAAATGCGTACCAGTCCGTGCCACCATAGCCGAGTTCAATTCCCAAGAGCTTAGATCCATCGGCGACAATCGTCGTTTCTGAGTGCGAGAAAAGGTTTTTGGGCTCCACCCAGCTTAGTTTCATAAAGGCGTCGAAAAGAACCCGGTCGACGCCGAACAGGTAATTGTAGGTTGCAGCACCCGTCGCATGAATAAGCTCTGGGAACTGACCGGCAAACTCTTGGGCCGAAGTTTGGTCAATCTTAGCTAATTCCATTGGTCTCTCCCGGTCTTTCTGAGTAAAATAGGTCAATTACATATTTTGGTAAATAGGTTGTCGACCTATTAATTGCAAGGGCGGAGTCTGGGCATGAGTGAGCTGGTAAGCTCTTCTGATGAAGATATTCAACTGACAAAAGGGCAGAGACGTCGCGCGGAAATTGTCGCTCTGGGTCGTGATCTGCTGATTCAGCAAGGATATGATCAGTTCGTGCTGCGGACGGTGGCTGCTCAGGCACAGATCAAGCTCGGCAACCTCCAATACTATTTCCCCGTGCGGGAAGATCTGTTGGAGACAATCGGTGAGCAGGAGTTTTCTCGCGGCCTGAGTATTGTTCGTGAAGCAATTGATCGCCAAGGAACACCGGAAGAAAATCTCACTTACCTGGTCTCTCGATTGGTCGGAGATTGGCAACAGACAGGTGGTCGCGTCTATGCGGTGATCGTCATGCTTGCGTTGCATCAAGAACGTTTCCAACGTCTTCATACAAGCCAATACAAGCTTTTCTACAGATCGGTTGGGGAGTTGGTGCAGGCAGTGGACCCGACAATGTCACGGGATGACGCCCTGCACAGAGCCCGCATCATCACCACTCTAATGGACGGGTCGCTCTTTCAGGTGGCACTGCACGGTAAGGGGACGCGCGCCGACCGCACGAAGTTCCACGAAGAACTCGTGGCAACGATACTAAGCGCAGTGGCGACGTAGGAAGCCTTCCTCAGACTTCTGACGGGCAGCGATGCGCAGGCATAGGTTCAAGACCCAGCTTATCGAAGAGAGCTGCGTCTTTGTCCTGACCTGGATTTTTTGTGGTGAGAAGCTCGTCCCCCACAAAAATCGAATTGGCACCTGCAAGGAAGCAAAGCGCCTGGGTCTCGTCGGACATCCATTCCCGGCCGGCAGAGAGCCGAACAATCGACATGGGCATCATAATGCGCGCAACGGCAATGGTGCGGACGAACTCAATAGCGTCAATTTTTGCGTTCTCGCCGAGTGGTGTTCCCTCAATCGGGATCAGCATATTGATCGGCACAGACTGTGGATGCTCTGTGAGATTACCCAGCGCCATCAACATGCCTGCGCGATCTTGACGTTCTTCCCCTAGGCCCAGAATGCCCCCGGAGCACACATTGATGCCTGCTTCACGTACGCGCTCTAGCGTGTCGATACGATCTTGGAACGTCCGTGTCGAGATGATTGAAGGATAGAACTCCTCCGACGTATCAATGTTGTGATTGTAATAATCAAGACCCGCATCTTTGAGTTGGATGGTCTGCTCAGGGCTCAACATGCCAAGCGTCATGCAGGTCTCCATGCCCATCTCGCGCACACCTTTGACCATGGCGACGATGGCGGGCATGTCTCGCTCTTTTGGCTCGCGCCAGGCGGCACCCATGCAATAGCGGGACGCGCCCGCTTCTTTGGCGCGCCGGGCTCCGGACAAAACCTTTTCCACTTCCATCAGTTTAGAGGCACTCAGCCCGGTGTCATATTTCGAGCTCTGGGAGCAATACCCGCAATCTTCGGGGCAACCACCCGTCTTCACCGACAAGAGCATGCTCTTTTGGACTTCGTTTGGATCGAACCATTCCCGGTGCACCGTCTGCGCTTGGAAAATCAAATCGTTGAAAGGAAGGGCGAACAGGGCCTCAATTTCCTCACGCGCCCAATCATGGCGGAGGACTGTGGCCTTTGGAGCAGCGGCCTGCTCGGACACTGGTGTCTGAATGTTCATGAACTTTTCCCTGTTTCAAGGCGGATTTTGACCGTGAGCATAGGCAGAACGGGCTCATTTGCAAGCAAGAGGTGCGCGTCATTATGGGGTGGCTGACGGTTGACTCCAGATGGCTCAAAGCGCAGGTTTGCCGCCGATTTTGGAGAGAACGGGTGCCGTTGGGGAAAACGGCCCGAAACCCCAGAAACCTGGGAAAAGGTGCCCAGGAATAAGGTGACTGCGTCTAAATGGGTTTACTAGATGAAATGGCACGCGCGAAACTGGCTGAGCTGGAAGCTGGAAACCTGCGCCGTCGGTTAAAAGAAACCAACCGGAAGGCAGGGGCTTATGTCGAACGCGATGGCCGGACGCTGATATCTTTCTGCTGCAATGACTATTTGAATCTGGCCCACGACCCCCGGGTGATTGACGCTGCGAAGTCTGCGTTGGACGTGTGGGGGGCGAGTGCGGGCGCGTCGCGGCTGGTGACAGGTAACCATTCGATTTTTACGGAATTGGAGCGCCGCCTCGCGGCACTGAAACAGACGGACGATTGTCTGGTTTTCGGTTCCGGCTATCTCGCTAATCTCGGGATCATTCCGACACTGATGAAACCAGGTGACCTCATCCTTGCAGATGAGCTTTCACATTCCTGTCTCCTGTCTGGAACAGATCTCTCTGGAGCCACCGCCTTTCGGTTCCGACACAATGACATAGCGCACCTGAGTGAACTGCTTAAGATCCATCGCCCCGGAGCGAAAAACTGCCTCATTGTGACGGATGGGGTTTTTTCCATGGATGGGGATATCGCTCCTATTGCGGACATGGCGGATATTGCGAACGCGCAGGGTGCTTGGTTGATGACAGACGATGCCCACGGCATAGGCGTCATTGCCGAAGGGCGCGGGTCCAGTTTCATAGGCGGCGCTAAGGCTGATGTGCCCCTGCAGATGGGGACGCTCTCTAAAGCAATAGGGTCTTATGGCGGTTATGTATGCGCCAGCCAGCCGGTGATTGACCTTCTCCGCACCCGTGCGCGCACACTTATCTATTCGACGGGGCTGCCACCTGCGAGTGCCGCTGCTGCAATTGCGGCCCTTGATATCATCGAGAGCGAGCCAGGTTACGCCGCACTCCCAGTTGAAAAAGCGCAGCGCTTTACCCGCGCGCTCAATTTGCCTCTAGCAGAGAGCCCCATCGTGCCGCTGGTGCTGGGGGGTCCGGAGACAACCTTGAATGCGTCGGCATTTCTGGAGGAGCAGGGGTATCTTGTAACTGCGATCCGTCCGCCAACCGTACCCCAAGGCACGGCGCGTTTGCGTTTCACATTTACCGCACGCCACAAGGACGCAGATATTGACCGCCTGGCGGACCTGGTCCGCACTCATGTGCTGGCAAAAAAGGCTGCCGAATGACCCATATATTCGTCACAGCGTCCGGCACGGATATCGGCAAGACAGTAGTCAGTGAAATTTTGATCCGGCAGCTCCTTGCTAAGGGCAAAAACATTTCTGCTTTAAAGCCGGTGTTGAGCGGTGTCGAAGGAGTGCCCCTGAAGGAGACGGATTCCGGCCGCATGCTGTCTGCGATGGGGGTGGAAAGTACCGAAGAAGCCGTTGCTGCGATCACGCCCTGGCGTTTCGAGCCACCTTTGTCGCCTGATATGGCGGCTGCGCGGGCAGGACAGCATCTCGACCTCACCGACTTGGTCGACTTCTGTCTCGCGCCTGAGGGCAAGGACTATGTCCTGGTTGAGGGCGCTGGCGGTGTGCTTGTGCCTATCAATGAGACCGCGACCATGGCGGATTGGATGGAAGCACTGAGGGTCAAGGTGGCGTTGAAGGTGGTTTTGGTTGTGGGATCTTACCTGGGGACGATCAGTCACACATTGACGGCCTTAGAAAGCCTCAAGGCCCGCGATCTCACCCCGGCTGTCATTATTGTTTCAACATCTGAAGCAAACCCGGTTCCTGTTGAGGAAACGGCGGAGGTGATGACACGCTTTGTGGGCAATGTGCCAATCGCCATCGTACCCCGACTTGATAAAGCCGAGGCGCCTGACTTGACGCAGTTTTTGGATTGATTATCCGCGCGGTCCAAAGAAGTACCAGAGGATTACGCCCAGAACTGGCAGGAAGAGGATTGCCACGATCCACAATACTTTGGTGAGCGTGTCCGCACTGCTCTGTACTGTTTTCACGATCGCATAAATATCTGCGATCAGAATGATCAGTCCTAGAATTCCATTTACCTGAAGATCAAGCACCTGACGCATCTCCCCTAAATTGATTTACGGCAGCACTATAGCGTCAAATGAGCGACCTTGCGAGCGCGCCCTCATGCTCTAACAGCCATTTTTTTGCGGGCAGGCCTCCACCAAAACCCGTCAGAGTTCCGTTCGCGCCGATCACCCGGTGGCAGGGGACAATAACCGGGATCGGGTTTTTGCCATTGGCAAGGCCGACGGCCCGCACAGCTTTTGGGTTGCCAATTTTGATGGCGATATCGCGGTAGGCACATGTGTCGCCATGCTTTATGTTCAGCAAGGCCCGCCAGACGCTGAGTTGAAAATCCGTTCCGGCGGGCGCCAGGGTGAGATCTTCAAAATCTTGTCGCTCGCCAGAAAAATACTCTGTCAGGGCGTCGAGAGCTGCCGCGAGGTGAGCCTGGGCAGCGTCGGATGGTGTCGCGTCTTTCGCCAGGACTTCATCTTTTTGTTTGTGAAACAAGACGCGCGCAAGGCCATCGGAGTGCGCGCCAACACGGACAGGGCCGATAGGTGTCTCAAGGGTTGCGATCACAAGGGGCGTTGTAGACTTGGGCATCAATTTGTCTTTCTAAGAGAGGCTCGACCAAAGATGAAGCGCGGCGTATCCCCGCCAAGGCCGCCAACCTTCTGCGAGGGTTTCAAGTTTTTTTGCGCTCAATTTTTCCGCTTGTGGTGCCGCTGCTTTTTGCAGCCCCAGATCACCGGACGGGAAGGCATCAGGATCGCCGAGCGCTCTAAGCGCAACATAGGACGCCGTCCACTCACCAATGCCTTTCAGAGAGGTGAGCGCTTCGACCATGTCGGAGATGTTGACGCCGGGATGAAGAACAACCGTGCCATCGGCAACAGCTTCCGCGACCCTGTAAAGCGTATCCCCTCGGGTGCGTGGCATGCCCAACTTGCCGAGATCATCTCTGATGAGGGTTTGTGGTTCCGGAAACAGAAATGAAGGCCAGTTGGGGCCGGGCGGTGTAACTTCATCGCCGTAAGTTTCCACAAGCCGTCCGGCGATGGTTGTTGCACCTTTCACGGACACTTGCTGACCGAGTATGGCGCGGATCGCGAGTTCAAACCCATCAAAAGCACCTGGGATACGCAAGCCCGGGCGTTCCTCAACCATGGGCCCAATGAGCGGGTCGTCGGAAAAATGCGCGCCGATGGCGTGTGGTTCAGCGTCGAGGTCAAAGAGACGGCGGAGCCGCATAACGAGATCAGCGAGCGCGAACGGCTGGTCACTCATCACCCGTACCCAAAGAATATCACGGTTCTTGTCCGGCTCTGCTTCGATGAAAGCATGGTTGTCGGCAAGCCGTACCGTTCGTCTGTACCGGTTTCCTTCAATGGCCTCAACGCCTGGGATGGCCCGCAGCCGAAAATAATCCAGAATCATCTGCCAGTCGAAAGGCGGGCGAAATCCGAGGCGCAGGCGCAAATCAAAGGGAAGGGCATTGTCCGCATTGGTGGCTCCATGCCCCTTTTTACGAGCGGCCCTGCGGATCGCGGTGGGAGGCTCTCCGTACCGTTTCGAAAACGCATCATTGAAACGTCGCAGGCTCGAGAAGCCGGAGGCAAAAGCGATATCGGCAACGGCAAGATTTGTGTCGCGCAGCAATTGATTGGCAAGCAAGAGCCGACGGGTTGCAGCGACCGCTTCCGGATTGGCACCCAGATGTGTGTTGAAGAGGCGCCTGACGTGGCGCTCGCCGAGGCCAAGGCGGTCTGCGAGTTGGCACACGCTGCCGGTATCAAGGGCACCTTCGCCAATCAGACGCAGCGCTCGAGAGACAGTGGCTGCAGATCCTTGCGCGGCTGGTGTGCCGGGTGCGGCCTCCGGGCGGCATCTGAGGCAGGCGCGAAAGCCCGCTTGTTCAGCCGCAGCGGCGGAAGGCCAGAACGTGCAGTTCTCGCGTTTTGGCAACCGGGCTGGACAGACGGGCCGACAGTAAATGCCAGTCGAAGTGACGCCTGTAAAAAAACGGCCATCAAAACGGCTGTCGCGGGCCTTGATCGCTGCGTAGCAGGCGTCCGGTGCCGGGAAGTGGGATGTAGAGCCGTGATCCATGCCGACAGCATAGTCAGATACGGCGGAAATTACTCGCCAGATTCGGACATGATTAGGGGGCCAAGGGAAGAGGCGTCAGCGCTCAGAGAAGGCGACGTCCAGTGACCGGAATACGGGCTTCAGGAGATAGCGCACAAGCGACTTAGAGCCTGTAATAATCTCCGCATTGACGACCATGCCGGGCAGTATCGCGTGGTTGGTTGCACCAAGGCCCACATGCGCTTTCGACAGGGCAATAACAACTTTGTAGTAAGGCTCGTCTTTTTCGTCCCGGAAGGTCGAAGCAGAGATACGGCGAACTTCGCCATCAATGTCACCGAAGCGGGCGGCATCATACGTTGTGATCTTGACCTTGGCAGGATAGCCGACCTGAATATGTCCAATGTCGGTTGGAAGAACACGCACCTCAGCAATAAGTTCATCGTCGAGTGGAACGACTTGCGCGATTAAGCCGCCTGGTTCAATCACTTCGCCAATTGTTTTCGCGGGCAAGTCCTGAACAATACCTCTCACGGGTGCAAAGACAGTCAACCGTTCGACGCGGTCTGTCAGCTTGCGAATAGCACTCTTGGTTTCGTCCAATTCTGCCGTCGCTGCCGAGCGCTCTGTGAGCGCATCATTGATGAGCGTGGCATCTAGTTCCTCCAGGCCGAACTCCTCCTCGCGAAGGGTCTCTCGCGCTGCCGCCAGATTGCCCGCCGTGGAGATGAGCTGAACACGGGTCTGTTCATAGGTTCGTTTTGTTTCAAGAAAGGAGATGCGGGACACAAGGCCTTTATCTAATAGGCCCTTACGCAGATTGACTTGTTCGAGGATAAGCTCGACTTGCTCTTTCAGGCTCTCGCGTTGTTCGGCAAGCGATGCAATGTCGCTCTGCCGTTGCTCAATACGTGAGAGAAACCCCTCGCGTTGTCGGTCAGCCGTTGTCAGGGCTGATTCCAGAATAGCAAGTTCATTTGCATACAAGCTCGGGTCGAGCGTCGCCAGAGCAGGGTCCATCGGGCGGGCATCAACATTGGCACTCAGCCGTTCAATTGTGAATTGCAGAGCGACTTGTCGTGCGGTTAATTGACCAAGGTCCCCTTCAGCGGCGATTGGTTGAAGCCGGGCGATGGGTTGGCCCTGGTCAACGATCTCTCCTTCATTGACAAGAACTTCCGCGACAATGCCGCCTTCCAAATGCTGCACGAGCTGCACACGACCAGCAGGCGTCACTTCGCCATTGGCGCGAGCAAGCTCTCTGATTTCTGTAATGGAACCCCAGAGGATAGCGAGCGCAAGAAAAGCGCCCCCGACAATCATCAAGTGTTGATAAAACCGGGGCGGACCAGATTCCTCAAGTGTCAGCGGAAGGGCGAGTTTCTTTGAAAGCTCCGCCTGTCGGCGTGCCTTCTTTAAGTCCTCTTTTTTCTCGTTTGCCACCGGCGAAACCCTTCTACTCATGAGCTAGATCATAGATCCACGTGCACGATCCGCAGATGTGAGATTCTGCGGAGATCTAGCAAAACTGAGGGAAACAGTGCCTGAACAAACTTAAGGGTGGCTTAATATCAGCCGTTCAGGCGGTCCAAAACGGCACCGGGAGGCCCGTCAAGGGCCACCCGGCCTTGGTCCAAATAGACCAAACGATCTGCCAATTTCATATGACTAGGCCGATGGGTTACCATCAAAATGGTGGACTTGCCTTTTAACGCCATCAGTTTGTTGACCAGTGCCTCATCGGCGGCGTCATCAAGACCAAAGGCAGGTTCGTCGAGCAGAAGCATAGGCGCATTTTTGACGTAGGTACGGGCAAGGTTCAGTCTTTGCCTCACGCCGCCGGCAAGGTTTGCAAAATCCTCCTGAGAAAAGCGCGAGTTGGCACCCTCAGGCAATGAAGCGACATAATCGGCAAGGCCTGCATCTGAAAGTGCTGCGGCTATGTCCTTGTCGCTTGCTGTTGGATCCGCCAGGCGAAGGTTCTGCGCGATGGTGCCGTAGAAGAACGTGGCATTCTGGGGCAGATAGGCAATGGAGTTCCGCACCTCTCCGGCGTCAAGTTGGCGAATGTCTAGGCCATCCAGGGAAACGGACCCGGCCTGCGGCTTGTAAAGGCCCGCGATGACTTTCAGAAGCGTAGATTTCCCCGACCCGTTTGATCCATTGATGGCAATGAACTCGCCTGGCTCGACTTTCAGGGTCGCGCCCATCAATGCAGGCTCTGCCCCCGCTGTAAAACGAAGGGAAATATTGTTGAGTAAAATCCCGCCCTTGAACTTCCGAAAGAAGGAAGGGAGTTTACCGCTGTTCCGCTCTAAAGGCAGCTTCATCAAGCCATCAATTTGTTTAAGGCTCAGGTTAACCTGGCTGATGCGGCTGAAGCTCAAGAAAATGGATTGAATAGGGCCCAGTACACGCCAAACAAACGCCATGGTGGCGATAAGTGCACCAATGGTGAGGTCGCCCTGCATCGCATACAGCGTTCCAACAGCCAGTGTGGCAACGCCAGAGATTGTCATTAGGGCCTGAGCGACCGTCTGTATGAACATGTTGATCCGGGCAGTACGTGCGTTGGCAACGGATGCCCGTTCGGAAATGCTGTGAAATCGGTTGCGCCAGATATCTTCTGCAGCACACTGTTTGAGTGTGCGCTGTTTGCTGACCAGCTCAATCAGAAAATTTTGACGCGTATTCCGAATTTCGCCGGATTCTTCCATCGCTTTCTTCATGATCGGTGCCATCACAAATCCGAAGAGTGTAAAGGCAAAAATCAGCGTGACCGGCACCCAGCCAATAGAGCCAGCGATAACGAAAATGGCGGCCAGAAATACGATGACAAACGGGAGGTCGAATGCAGCGGCAGCCAGCGGCCCGGTGAAGATTTCCCGAACGCCTTCAAATTGCCTCAGGCGATTGAGTTGTGTGGCAACGGGTGCACTCTCGGTCATTGATACAGGCATATTGAGCAGCTGTTGAAAGGAGGCCCCTCCAACAAGCGCGTCGATGCGTGCTCCAAGGTAGGCGAGCGCGCGACCGCGAATAATACGTAGAGCTGCTTCAACGCCAATAATGAGCAGGATGCCCGCGACGAAATAGGCAAGGGTTTCGGAGGACCGTGTGCTGATAACCCGGTCATAGACCCCCATGATAAAAATCGGAACCATCAGAGCTGTAATGTTTGTGATGAAGCTGATCGCAAAGGTCTGTGCAATGAGTTTCTTAAATCGACCTACGACATTCCAGATCCAACTGTTGGCTGCCTTTTGAGCGGGGCTGCTTTCAATCGCATCTTCATGATTGACGATATATGCCGTTCCTTTTGTGCGCCCAGCATCGATCGTGCCTTCTGTCTTCGTTTTGCCATCGAAGATTGAAAGCGTATCTCCTTCACGAGAATAGATAACGCCGATATTCTGCCCGTCTGCAGAAAACAAGCAGGGCAGTTGGCTTGGGCGAAGATCGCAAAGCCGAATGGAGCGGGCAGTTGTGCCGTAATTTAGATTTGCGAGGATCGTCCGCACGTCATCGAAATCTAGGTCATCGATAAAATGGGGCAGAGCTTCAGCCAGATGTCGGGCCTCGCCCCGCCAGCCCAGCGCGTCCAGCAGCGGCATGAGGCAGGACCCAGCGATGGAGCTGCCGATAAACCGATCCATGTCGCCACCATGGAGAAGGGATGAAAGGAGTGGGCGACCCTTGGGTGTCGGCGAGGAGTCAGGGCCGGGAGAGATGAGGGCCATAGCGTCGGCGGCGAAGGTCACACTCATGACGCTGCCTCTATTGCAAGCTGGGTGCGCTCGGGTGTGTCGGTCGCCGCATCCACCACCGCAACGATCTCGGTTAGTGCGCCATCGTTCATTTCAAAACGCCGGTCGGCAATGCGCATAAGGGAAGGTCGATGGGTCACCGCAATAATAGTTGGCCCGCCCTTCAGGACCTGCAAGGCTTTGAGGACCTTCTGATCCCCTTTTTGGTCGAGCGTATTATTGGCTTCGTCGAAAAGGAGAACCTGGGGTTTCATTGCAAGGGCCCGCGCGATCGTCATGCGCTGCAAGAAGCCGCCTGGGAGTTGCTCCGCAACACCTTGATTGACGCGTGTGTCATAGCCTTCAGGTAACCGATGAATATCTTCTTCCAACCCGATAGCACGGGCCGCGAGGCGCGCATTGTCAATTGCCTCGCCGGTGCGGAACATTGCTAGGTTTTCTAGGATGGTTCCTTGGAAGAGCACAGGATTGGGGGGGATGTAAGCAACCCAGCTGGCGAGTGCCTTTTGATGCGGTCCTGTAACCTCCATACCATCAATCATAACCTGGCCCTCAGTTGGGTGTGCTTCGCCAGTAATGAGGCGGACGAGGGTAGATTTTCCGGAATTGTCGACCCCGGTGATGGAGACCATTTCACCAGCTTTGAATTGAGCGCTGATGTGTTTCGCCACATCAGGAAGGTCTGGGCCATATCTGAAGCTGACATTTTTCAAGTCAATCTGACCCGCAAGGGCAGGAATTGTGTTTGCGTTTGTGCGGACCTGTGCGCCTGGAAGGTCAAGCAGACTGGCAGCCTTCTCCCGCGCCACGTCCACGCTTTGAAGCTGGGTCCAAAGGCTCAGGCCTTTCAAAAGCGGTTGAATGGTGCGCCCGGACAGCAGCGTGCAGGCGGCGAGCGAGCCCATCGTCAAACCACCGTCAATGACCAAGAGCGCTCCGACAGAAACAACGGAGACCATGGTAACGCCAGAAAAAACCGCCCCGAACGACTGAGCGATACCGCCAAGTTCGATGGTGCGGTAAGTGGCAGACGCGCCGGTGCGGAGAAGCCGCTCATAGCGTCGCAATATTTGGGGTTCCATCGCCATGCTCTTGATGGCAGGGATGCCGTTCAGTGTTTCCACCACGAAACTGTAGCGCCGATCATCGAAAGCCCACCGGTCACTCAGAACTTTCCGAAGAGCACTGCCGCTAATGGCGGTGACAACGATAAGCACCGCAAAGAGAGCAATGGGAACCAATACCAGCGATCCGCCGATAATCCAGATCAGAGCGAGGAAGGCGCCCACGAAGGGTAGATCAAGCATGAGCAGCCGTGACTGGCCACCTTCGAAATCACGAATGGTCTCCAGGGCACCAAGCTTGTCCATGTAACCGCCAGGCGTTTCCTTTTCAAACTCCTGAGAAGCCGTCTCGAGAAACCGATCGACCAGGGTGACATTCAACGCATGGTCAAGTTGAGCAGCATACCAGATAACAAGGCACGACCTGGAATAGCGGAACACTGCATCGATACACATGATGCCAACAAGACCCAGCACCATGATTGTCAGAGTTTCGACAGCCTGATTGGGAATGATCCGGTCATAGACCTGGAGTAAAGCCAAGGGCGTCGCCAACGCAAAAAAGTTGATCGAAATCGAACCAATCAGAATGGGAGGGCTGAGGGGACTTGCCCCATTTGCCGTGAAACCAGCAAAGCGTTCATCCCGCCCGCCGGTGACGAACACCCGCAGCGAACCAAGCGCCGCCCGAGCTTTGGCGCGTAATCCCGCAGAAGAATCTTGTGTACTCATGCCAGCTTGTGTGTCCCAGGACGGATTGAAGCGGTTTAAACCGCGAGCGCTTCCCTAGAATCCGCTGAACAATTTGTTTTTTGGTTAATTTTTTGCTTTTACGGCATTTTCCGCTGAACCTCGCCAATTTCGATTCCCATTTTACTAAAAAATATCAAGGGTTTGCATGGTTTCTGAGCCGTTTAGCAGGCGCGGTATGCCGCCGCAGGTGGGTAACAACTCGTTAACCAGGCTTTTTGACGGCGGATTAAGTTCTACATCGCAAATTTGTTAGCAACTTAAGGACCGCAAGGCGATTGCGCCGTGGGGTTTATGCGTTGGGCTGAAGCAGGCTCGATCGCCTTTGAGGTGGCGTAGGAAGGTAGAGCATGGCTGACGAAACAAACCGTGAAGACGGAGCTGATGTAAAAAGCAGCAACGGGTCATCAAGCGATGACCTGTTTGTATTCGATGAATCTACCGTTAATGAAAAACGCCGCGATGAAACCGAAGCCGATCTGACAGGGCTCGAAAGTGTCGGCGCCGCAGACGACGTTACCAATCCCAATATTCATATGGGCATTGAGCGAGGAGATGCTGAGCTAACGCAAGGGGCTACCCGTGGGGGTGTCGCCGGCGCTGATGCCAATACCGGCGGCTCGTTCGATTCGGGCGAGACGGGAAAGGGCCTTTCGGGCGATGCAGGGATTTCCGAGCGCACGCCGCTCGAAGCGGTTCCGGTCAATTCCACGAAGGCGAATGGAGAAGAGGCAAATAAGCCCAACAGCCAATCCCCGGGTGCAGAAACCCTGATGGATGAACCCGAGATGGATCGGGTGGCGATGGATGCGAAGACCGCTCAAATCGACGGGGCCGAGATTGCGGGTGGTGTTGCCTCGGGAAGTTCAACGGGTACGGGCTCGCTGTTCGTTGAGCCTGAATTTTCGCCGTCAGCTTCCAATGCGGCGCCTGATAGCATCGAGCTCAGCAACACGTCGTTTGAAGAAAATGCGGCAGGTGCTGTGGTCGGTGTTCTAAGTACAAACGACGCTGGCGAACACACGTATGAAGTGAGCGACGCTCGTTTCGAAGTGGTCGATGGTGCTCTAAAACTAAGGCCGGGCCTGAGTCTCGACCATGAAACCGAAGCGTCAGTGGAGCTGACGGTTACTGTCACCGACGAGGGCGGTCTTTCTTATGCGCAGGACTTTAGCCTGACTGTCGGTGATGTGAACGAAGGGCCGAGCGATATTGCTCTGAGCAACTCTTCTGTGGACGAGAACGCAGCCGGGGCCGTGGTCGGCACCCTGTCCACGACAGATGTTGATGCTGGCGATACGCACAGCTATGCCGTGGACGATGCCAGGTTCGAAGTGGTCGGTGGACAGCTCAAGCTTAAAGACGGTCAGTCGCTGAACCATGAGGCGGAAGCCTCGGTTGACGTGGAAGTGACAACCACGGATGCCAGCGGTGCGACCTACTCCGAG